>JAABUZ0100000492.1_pt1 | contig 96697 bp, 92 predicted proteins | sample 5562091 | NCBI WGS metagenome assembly JAABUZ01 (sample SAMN12813069, study PRJNA571459) | rock metagenome | isolation source: Antarctica rocks | place: Antarctica: Victoria Land, Linnaeus Terrace sud | collected 2015-12-21
CGGACGGGCTCTGGCACGGACGGTTGTGCGTACCTCGACACATCCAGCCGATGTATCGCTGCGATACGTCGAGACGATAGGGGTACGCCGGCCAGGGCGCAACAGCGGGGGGCCCCGGCGTGTCGCGGGGGTGTCCGGGAGGTGGCAGTCGACACCCGGTGCCAGCACAGGTCAGGAGCCCGGAGGCGGCCCGTACCGTGTCGCGCGTGAGCGTGGGCGTGGCGGAGCCCGACCTCGTACCCCCGGTGCTGCCGTCGCACGAGGACCCCGTCGCCCGGGGGGCGTCCCAGCTGGTCGGTGGACCGGTGGGGCGGCACGCGCGGGTGGGGCGCTGGCACTGGGCCTGGACCCCCCTGCGGGTCCTGGTCGCCCTGACGATCATGACCTGCGCGCTCGGCTGGGTGCAGAAGGCCCAGTGCCGCGACATCAGGCTTTGGAGCCACAACGGTGCCGTCTACCAGTACACGCGCTACTGCTACTCCGACATCGTGGCGCTCTACGGGGCCGAGGGGCTCGCCCAGCACGAGGTCCCCTACGTGGACCACGCGGTGGAGTACCCCGTCCTGATCGGTGCGGTCATGGGGGTGGCCGGCTGGGCCTCCACCGCGGCCGACGACGACGGGCCCGGCGCGGCCAACGTGCACTCGACGGCGCTCTTCTACGACGTGACCGTGCTCCTCCTCGCGGTGGCGACCGTGGTGGCGGTCGTCTGCACCGGGCTGAGCGCGGGACGGCGCCGCATCTGGGACGCCGCGCTGCTGGCGCTGGCGCCGACGCTGGTGCTGCACCTGGCCACCAACTGGGACATGCTCGCGGTGGCGCTGGCGAGCGGGGCGCTGCTGGCGTGGGGCCGGCGCCGACCAGCCCTGGCCGGGGTGCTGATCGGCCTCGGCGCGGCCACCAAGCTCTACCCGGCGATCTTCCTCGTACCCCTGCTGCTGCTGTGCCTGCGGACCGGCCAGCTGCGGGCCTGGCTGCGGGCCGCGCTCGCCGGGGTGGTCGCCTTCGTCGTCGTGACGCTGCCGGTCTACCTGGTCAGCCCCGCGTACTCAGAGCTGGCCGACGGCTCGACCAAGATCAGCGGTCAGAGCGCGTGGCAGGCGCTGTCGGGGGGGTACGGCGGGTCAGCCATCGGCCACGCGCTGCTGCCCTTCCGGGACGGCGGCGAGAACGGTGTGCTGCGCTTCTGGCACCTCAACCGCACCCGTGGCGCCGACATCGACTCGCTGTGGCTGCTGGCCGACCACGTCAAGGGAGCCACGGTCGGTGGTGGCGGGCTCTTCGCCGGCGACGCGCAGGCCGGGCACCTCAACCTCGCCGTCGCCGGTGTCTATCTGATCATGCTCGCCGGCATCGCGGCGCTCGCCCTTCTCGCGCCTCGCCGCCCGCGGCTGCCCCAGCTGCTCTTCCTCACCCTGGCCGGCTTCCTGCTAGCCAACAAGGTCTACAGCCCGCAGTACACGCTGTGGCTGGCGCCGCTGGCGGTCCTCGCCCGGCCGCGGTGGCGCGGGTTCCTGCTCTGGCAGCTCAGCGAGGTGCTGGTGCTGCTCACCCGCTTCCCCTACTTTATCCTGCTGCACATCCAGGACCAGAACGCCAACCACGGGGCGAAGCTGCCGGAGCGCGGTCTGCAGTACCCGTGGTTCGGCGCGGCCGTGGCGCTGCGCGACCTGGTCCTCCTCGGCCTGTGCGCGGCGGTCGTCCGTGAGGCGCTGGTCCCCGCCGCCGACGTCGTCCGGGCTGACGGGTGGCTGGACGACCCCGCCGGGGGCGTGCTGGACGGCGCCGACGACGCTTGGCGTGGCGACGACGACGCTGGGCGTGGGCACGCGGACGCTCGGCGTGGGCACGAGGACGTTCGGCGTGGGGACGCGGATGCCTGGCGTGGGGACGGGCCGCCGGCTCGCCACCCGGACGAGGGAGCGTGAACCCGGGCCGGACCGGCCCGGGTGGGCGAGGATGGGTGCGTGCAACGGAGCAGTCTGGTGGCCAGTGCCGCCGCGATGCTCGCGGTGGGAGGGGCCGGGCTCGCGCTCGCGGCTGCCGTCTCGGCGGCCCCATCGGCGGCGGTGGTCGACTTCGATGGCACGCCCGGCTCGGCCACACCGCTGACACCGGTGACCGCGACGCCCGAGGCCGGGCAGGGCGTGCTGCTCACCAACAGCTCCGGCCCCGGGCCGGTGGTGGTCAGCCGGACGCTGAGCCCGACCTTCTCCTTCACGGTGCCGCCGGGCTCGAGCGCGGCCTTCCCGTTGCCGGCTGGGCCGACCACGCTGTCCTACGAGGCCCAGGAGCTGATCGTCGACGGCGTCTCGGGCCGGGGCACGGACGTCACCGGGGTGATCATCATCAGAGCACCGGCCGACACGACCGCCACGCCCACTGCGGCCTCGGCGGCCTCGGCGGCCTCGGCGGCGACCGCAGCGGCGGCCCCTGCCGGGCCCGCGTCGTCGACGAGCGCCGACGCAGGGGTCGGCACCAGCGCGCCGACCACCCGGACGAGCAGCCCGGCGGCCCGACGGAGCACTAGGGGGGCCAGCCGGAGCGCGCGCGCAGCGCCAGGCGCCACGGCGCTGGCCGCTCCGCCGATCCTCGTGCAGCCCGCCGATCCGGCGGTCCTGCCCGCCCCCGCGGTGGGGCCGCTCATCGACGGACCGACGATCGCGGAGCCCAACGTGGCTCCGGTGCCGGTAGCGCCCGCGCCGACCTCCACCGAGGGAGATGGAGCCCCTGTGGTGGGCGCCGAGACGGTTGTGACGGCGCCGGTGCCCACCCCAGCCCCGACCGTGAGGGCCACCGTCGTGACGGCTCGCCGCGCGGGCAGGGGCTCCGGCCGCCAGCGCGGGCTACCCCTCGCGGTGGCGGGGGTGGCCGTGCTCGGTGTCGGGGTCGCCCTGGTGCGGGTCGCCCGCGGGACCCCGCTGCCCTGATCGTCGCGGGCACGAGGGCCTCGTACCCCCTGTAGTCTCGTCACTCGCGTGGGACGCACGCACCCTCCTGCCCCGGACCGACCGGGGCCGCCTAGCCCAGAGGAGGTGGGTCAGCTATGCGTCAGTACGAGCTCATGGTCATCCTCGACCCCGATCTCGAGGAGCGCACCGTCTCCCCCAGCCTCGACCAGTACCTCTCCGTCGTGCGCAACGGCGGCGGTTCGGTCGAGAAGATCGATGTCTGGGGCCGCCGCCGCCTCGCCTACGAGATCACCAAGAAGCCCGAGGGCATCTACGCGGTGGTCAACCTGACCGCGGAACCTGCCGTGGTGCAGGAGCTGGACCGCCAGCTCAACCTCAACGAGGCGGTGCTGCGCACCAAGGTGCTCCGCCCGAGCGCCCGGCCGGCCAAGCAGCGCCGCGCGGTCGCGCACGCGCTGGCCAAGGCCACCGACGCCGCCAACGCCCGAGCGGCCGCCCCGGCAGCCGCGCCCGCCCCGGCTGCACCAGCCCCACCGGCCGCCGCTCCCGCCCCGGCTGCAACCGCTCCCGCCCCGGCTGCAACCGCTCCCGCCCCGGTCGCCCCGACGCCCACTCCGGCGCCGGTAGCCCCGAGCCCCGAGGCCTAGTCGTCGTGGCGGGCGAGACCGTCATCACGGTCATCGGCAACCTCACCGGCGACCCCGAGCTGACCTTCACGGCCGGCGGGGCGGCGGTGGTCAACTTCACGGTGGCCTCGACACCGCGCAACCTCGACAAGGCCACCAACGAGTGGAAGGACGGGGACGCGCTCTTCCTGCGCTGCTCCGCCTGGCGCCAGCTTGCCGAGAACATCGCCGAGTCGCTCACCAAGGGCAGCCGGGTCGTGGTGCAGGGCCGGCTGCGCCAGCGCTCGTACGAGACCCGCGAAGGTGAGAAGCGCTCTGTCATCGAGCTGCAGGTCGACGAGGTCGGCCCCTCGCTGCGGTACGCCAGCGCCAAGGTCACCCGCTCGCCGCGTGGGGAGGGCGGCGGCTTCGGCGGGGGCGGCTCGCCCGGCGGCGGCTCCGCCAGCGGTGGGGGTGCTCCTTCGGGTGGTGCCCGTCCCTCGGGCGGCCAGTCCGGTGGCTACGCCGACGACCCGTGGAGCACGCCCCCGCCTGGCGCGGGGGACGAACCCCCCTTCTGACCGGCCCGCCGGTTGCTCGGTGCCGTAGCAGCCGGCCGGACCTGACTCCCCTCGTACCCCCGCGAACCTGATCGAAGAGGACTGACATGGCGAAGCCGCCGCCCCGCAAGCCCAAGAAGAAGGTCAACCCGCTCGGGCGGGAGAAGATCAGCGTGATCGACTACAAGGACACCGCGCTGCTCCGCAAATTCATCTCTGACCGCGGCAAGATCCGCGCGCGCCGGGTCACCGGCGTGAGCAGCCAGCAGCAGCGGGAGATCGCCACGGCGATCAAGAACGCTCGTGAGATGGCGCTCCTGCCCTACACCAGCAGCCCGCGTTGAAGCTCGTCCTGACCCAGGAGGTCACCGGGCTCGGTGCCCCGGGCGACGTGGTCGAGGTGAAGGACGGGTACGGCCGCAACCACCTCGTCCCCCGCGGCTTCGCGGTCCCCGCCACCCGGGGCGTCGAGAAGCAGGTGGCCGACCTGCGCCGCGCCCGCGCCAGCCGGGCCGTCAAGGACGACGCGCACGCCCAGGAGGTCGCCGGCCAGCTCGGTGGCGTCAGCGTCTCCCTCGTCGCGCGCGCCGGCGCCGGGGGCCGGCTCTTCGGCTCGATCACGCCCGCTGACATCGTCGCCGCGGTCAGCCAGGCCGGTGGGCCGGCCGTCGACCGCCGCACCATCGAGATCCTCGCGCCGATCAAGACCGTGGGCTCGCACCCGGTCAGCGTGAAGCTGTCGCCGGAGGTCACCGTGAGCCTGACCGTGCAGGTCACCGCGGGCTGACCTCCCCGCATCCGTCAGGGCCCGACCTCCGCCGAGGTCGGGCCCTGACGCGCGTCCGCCCCCTGGCGTCGAGAGGTCACCTCTCGACACGGACACGCGGGCGCGGTTGTCGACATCCGCCGCGGCCCGGGGTGTCGTCACGCGCCACGCGTGTCGGCTGTGGAGACACGCGCGGGATCGCCCTCCCCAGGGCCCAGCGGCATCGCCGCAGGTCAGCCCGGTGCCTTGGGCGATGCCACCGTGGTTGTGCACAGCCCAGGCAGCCCACGCCCCCTGCTCGTCCACCGCTCCTCCCCCGCCGGAGGTCACGACCCGCTCAGGGATGTCGCACCTGCGGCGTTGAGTGCAGCCGCGGCCCGGACGGGGCGCCGGACGGGAGCAGTGGTGGCAGCGGCGGACGTACGGGTGATCGGGGTCCCGGCGCAGGAGCGACCCACGTCGAGCGACTTCGAGCGGGTGCCGCCGCAGGACCTCGACGCCGAGCAGTCCGTGCTCGGGGGGATGCTGCTCTCCCGCGACGCGGTCAGCGACGTGGTCGAGGAGCTGCGGAGCGCCGACTTCTACCGCCCCGCGCACCAGCTCGTCTACGACGCCATCCTCGACCTCTACAGCAGAGGTGAGCCGGTCGACGCGGTCGTCGTCAGCGCCGAGCTCGCCCGCAGCTCCCTGCTCGCCCGGGTCGGCGGGGCGCCCTACCTGCACACGTTGATCAACAGCGTCCCGACGGCGGCCAACGCGGGCTACTACGCCCGGATCGTCGCGGAGAAGGCGGTGCTGCGCCGCCTGGTCGAGGCCGGCACCCGGATCGTCCAGCTGGGGTACGCGCCCGAGGGCGCGGACGTCGACGAGGTCGTCGACCGGGCCCAGGCGGTGGTGTACGAGGTGACGACCAAGCGCAGCAGCGAGGACGTCGTCGTCCTCGAGGACCTGCTGAACCCGGTCCTCGAGGAGATCGAGGCCATCGACGGTGACAAGGGCTCCATGACCGGAGTGCCCACCGGGTTCGCCGACCTCGACGAGCTCACCAACGGGCTGCACCCCGGCCAGCTGATCGTCATCGCGGCCCGACCCGGCATGGGCAAGTCGACGGCCGCGCTGGACTTCGCGCGGGCGGCGGCGATCAAGCACAACCAGGCGGCGGTCGTCTTCAGCCTGGAGATGAGCCGCAGTGAGATCACCATGCGGTTGCTCTCCGCTGAGGCCCGGGTGCACCTGCACCACATGCGCACCGGACGGATGACCAACGAGGACTGGGACAAGCTCGCCGCGCGGATGGGTGAGGTCGCCGGTGCGCCACTGTTCATCGACGACAGCCCGCACCTGACGATGACCGAGATCCGCGCCAAGGCGCGCCGGCTCAAGCAGCGCCACGACCTGCGGCTGGTGATCGTCGACTACCTGCAGCTGATGAGCAGCCCCAAGCGCTCGGAGAGCCGTCAGCAGGAGGTCAGCGAGATCAGCCGGTCGATGAAGCTGCTGGCCAAGGAGCTCGAGGTCCCCGTCGTCGCGCTCTCCCAGCTCAACCGCAACGCCGAGCAGCGGGCGGACAAGCGACCGCAGCTGTCCGACCTGCGCGAAAGTGGATCGATCGAGCAGGACGCGGACCTCGTCCTGCTCCTGCATCGCGAGGACGCCTACGAGCCCGAGTCAGCGCGCGCGGGGGAGGCCGACTTCATCGTGGCCAAGCACCGCAACGGCCAGACCCGCACGGTGACCGTGGCCTTCCAAGGCCATTACAGCCGCTTCGTGGACATGAGCCCGGGGGGCTAGCCCTTCGTGCGGATCTCCTGCTCTGCGGCTGCGCCCCGGCCGCGTCGCCCGAGCGCCTGCCTCAGGCGAGGTAGCGCGAGCGGCGGAGGACACCTCGGGGGTCGACGGCCGCCGTGATCGCGCGCAGACGCTCGCGCTCGGTAGCGGGCAGCGTATCTGGGACGGACTCTGCGCCGTCGATCCACGAGCCGACGCTGCGCCCCAGGTCTGGGGCTGCCGAGGCGGCCCGCACGCCGGCGAGCGACGCGTCGATCGGGTCGCGCGTCCCGGGTCCGCTGAGCGCCCCCACGGCGTGCACCACGAAGGGGCCGGGGACGTGCGTCTCCGCTCCCGGTCGTGCCGAGGCTGTGTTGGCGAAGTGCCGGATCTCGATGAGCGTGAGGGGCGAGTCGTCGGGGGCAGCGACGGAGAGGATCTGCGTCGCCACTGCGGGGGTGCCCTTCCCCAACCACCGTGCGTCACCGATGGCAGGGACCGCGACCGGCGGGTCGAGGTGGATGCTCGCGAGCTTCGCCGCGTCGGCCGGCCCCCACGTGTCGACGACCGGTGCGGCGGCGGCGCGGACCAGCTCGAGCAAGGGCTCGGCCCCTGCGGCGCCGGCGCTGGCGGCGACCGCGAGGTGCACCACGGGCCTACCCCGCAGTGGCTCGGGGATCGGTGGAGCCGGCGGCGCGTGCAGCACGGCGATGCTGCTGCTCACGGTGTCGCCGACGCGTGTCATGGCGCTCGCCCACGCCCCGACCACCTCCTCGAGCGCGTCGACCGACCACAGCAGGTACCCCGCCCAGAGCTCGGGGACAGTGACGAGGTCGAAGTCGAGGCGGGTGGCGATGCCGCCGCCGCCGCGGAAGGCCCAGAGCGCGTCACGGTCCACCCCCTCGGCCGCGTCCTCGGCCGCCCGCCGGACTTCTCCCGCACCGTTGACGTACTCCACCGTTCGCAGCGCCGAGCTCGCCATGCCGTGCGGGCGGGTCAACCAGCCGAGCCCGCCGCCGAAGGTGAACCCGGAGATCGAGCGCTCGGCGCGGACCCCGCGAGCCCGAGCAGGCCGTACCGCTCCGCCTGCGCGTTGACCGTGCCCCACGTCTGGCCGGCGCCGGCGGAGGCGGTCCTGGACTCGGCGTCGATGTGCAGGTCATCGAGGGACGAGGTGTCGACGATGATCGTCTTCTCGTCGACGGCACCGCTGGCGCCGTGACCGGTTGCCTGGGGCATCACGACGAGACCCCGAGCTGCGGCTTCGGTGACGATCTCGCCGACGTCGGCTGCGGTGCGCGGAACCGCGACGAACCCGGGGTGCTGCTCGGCGCTGGAGCTGAGCGGGGACGTCCCGTGCGCGTACTCCCCGGTGCCCGGCGAGAACAGCAGTGGTGACTGGGTCATGAACCCTCCTTCAGGTAGAGGTGGGTAGGTGTCCCGGCTGCGCGGACGACACGAAGCGGCTGGACCGATGCTGCGGGCGGGCCGCCGGGTCCCGCGAGGCTACGGTGCGGTCCTGCCGTTGTCCGGGCCCCCGGCCCGGTCGTCGCGATCGAGGTCCTGCTCGCTGTGGCCACGGCAGCCCGAGACCACCAGCGGCTCCGAGTCGATTACGTCAGGCACGACGGAGCACGGAGTCGACGTGAGATCGAGCCGCACCGGGTCGTGCACGTCGGTCACCGCTGGTTCCTCGTCGCCCGGGATCTCGCCCGGGAGGACTGGCGCACGTTCCGGCTGGACCGGCTGGTCCCCAGCGCACCGTCCGGACCGCGCTTCGCCCCCCGCGGCGTCCCCGACGACCTCCTGCGGCGGTGGGTCACCAAGGGCGATCACGGCCGCCCGTACCCGTTCCGGTGTCGCATCTCGGTCCGGGGATCCGCAGCCGCCGTGGGCGAGCGGGTCATCGCCACCACCCGCGGGCAGGTCCGCGCGCTCGACGCGTCGAGCTGCGAGGTGGTCGGCGGCTCCGTCAGTCTGGAGGATGGCCAGGTGGGTCGCCCGGCTCGGCTTCGAGGTCATCGTCCATGAGCCCGCCGCACTTCTCGGTCATCTGAGCGCGCTGCCCCAACGACTCGCACGGGCCGCTTGCCCCCCGGCCGCGCCCTAGCCACACGAGTTGGGCCGGCCGGCTCACCCGCGTGCGCGTCCTCCTCGTCGTCGCCCGGTACGCCTGGCCGAGCGAGCTCGACCTGATGCCGCGGCTGACCGGGACTGCGGCAGCGCCGCCATGGCCTCAGCGGAGACCGCGGCGGCGGAACTGCCACCGGCGGCGACGGGCCACCTCGGGCACCGCAGCGGCCAGCTCTGCGGCCCTGGCCGCCCGGGCGGCGGCCCGAGTGCTGCGCCAGGTCTCGACCGCGTCGTCGACGTCGACCGGGCGGGCACCGCAGCGGCGGCCCCTCCGAGCCTGCCGCCCGCGTGGCGACGCGCCGGCGGGCGGCGCGACCCGCTAGGTTCGCCCGCAGGCCGCCCGAGGGGGCGGCCCTCGCGCGCCGCCGCTTCCCCCGGTGAGTCCGCGAGACATGGAGCGCAGGAGGTCGTGGCGGTGCCTCGGGGACACATGGCGCTCGGCGGTGGCACCCACCGCAAGGCACGCCGCGTCCCGAGCGAGCCAGGCCGCCACACCCGGCCCCGAGGCCGGCGGGGGGCCGTGGGGCTGACCGCGGTGCTCCTGCTCGGAGCGCTGGCCGTCACGGCCAGCCCTGCGCGGGCCGACCCCGGTGGCGATGCGCTCGCCGGCCAGATCGCCGCCGGCCGGGCGCAGCTGGCCATGTTGCAGGATCACGCCGAGGTGCTGGCCGAGCACTACGACGCCGCTCGCGTCGATCTCGCCACCCGTCAGCGCGCGGTGCTGGCGGCGCAAGAGCGAGCTGACCGCCTCGCCGCGATCTACGCGGGGATGCAGGGGCAGGCTCGCCGGCTCGTCGCCGACCGGTACATGAGCGCCGGTCCGTCGTCGACGGCCTTCAGCGTCCTGACCGACGCGAGCCCGACGCAGTACCTCGAGCGCAGCAGCACCAGCAGCGAGCTGGCTCTGCGCCAGGCAGAGCAGCTCTCCACAGTGGCCGCCGCGCGCCAGGCCAGCGCCGACGCCACTGCCCAGGCGAGCGTCGCGGCCGCCGCCGAGGGGCGGGTCGTGGCGGGCCTCGATGCTCAGCGCGCCCAGCTGGTGCAGGCATCCGTGGAGCAGCAGCGGGTGCTCGACACCTTGGTCGCGCGCCAGCAGGAGCTCGTCCGGCAGGCGCAGGCCAGGGCTGCTGCCGCCGCGGCGGCCCATCGGGCGGCCGCCGCAGCGGCGGCGGCGGAGCAGGCGCGCCAGCTCGCGGCGCTGCGGCAGGAGAGGGCCGCGGCGGCTGCGGCCGCACAGCCGGTCCCGCCGACGCCGGACACGCCGGTCGCTGCGGCGGCCCCGGCGCTGGCCACGCCAGGGCCGGCCGACGCGGTGCAGTCCGCTGCCCCGGCGCCGGGCCTGCCGGCACCGGCACCGGTGGCCGGACCCGCGCCGGTGGCCTCGGGAGACGCTGTCGCGACGGCGCTGTCGTGGGCCCGCGCCGAGCTCGGTCAGCCCTACGTCTGGGGGGCCGCCGGTCCGAGCACCTTCGACTGCTCCGGACTCACGCAGTACGTCTACGGCAAGGCGGGTATCGCCCTGCCGCATTACACCGGCTCGCAGTGGACTGTCGGTCGGCACATCGCCCGCGCCGACCTGCTCCCCGGCGATCTGGTCTTCTTCTACTCAGATGTCCACCACATGGGCATCTACGTGGGCGGCGACCAGATGATCAACGCGCCCCACACCGGCTCGGTGGTGCAGTACGCGAGCATCGACCAGTCGAGCTACGCGGGAGCGGTCCGGGTCGTCGGTTAGCCGCCGCGTCGGTGCCGAGAGAACGACCTAAACGGCGCACATGCTCGGGGATCCGAAGTGAGAGCATTGTCCGGCGCGTCCACCGGCCGGGGGGCTTGGTCGGTGCGCAGCCTGGCCAAGGCCCCGTCCAGCCCGGCACCATCGATCGAGCGCCGAGGAGGCAGGGTGGGACGCCCCTGGGGGACAGCACGCTCCTTGCCTGCTCCGCTGAGCCGGTCTGCCGGGCTGACCCTGGTGCTGCTCGTCTGGGGCACGGTGGTCACGGTGCTGGTCGCCTGGCTGGGCGTGCACAGCACCCAGGACGGCCCGTCGGGAGCAGCCGACATCCCTGCGCCGCGCGCGCAGGAGCTTGCGCGGGCGGTGCCCCTCGGCGGCACCGCCCAGTGGTGGGTGCACCCCGGCGCCGCCGCTGGCCTGGACCGTGTTGCGCCGGGTGACCGCGCGGCCGCGTCGCCAGGCCGCGCCCAGGCGGGGCAGACCGCCTCGCTGACCCCAGCGAGCGTCGTACCGGCCACCGCGCAGGTGGGGGGCGCACCCGAGACACCACTCGCGGCCGGTTGGGCCCCGGGAAGCCACCCGGCCGTCTCCACGCAGGTGCTGCCCCGGCGGCTCCTCCGCCCGCCGGCTGGCGGCACCGTGCACGAATCGCCGACGCGCCCCGCGGTCCACGCCCCACTCGTGGGTGGCCTCGTCGGGCGCCCGGTCAGTCCTCTACCGGACAGTCTCGTGCCGGTGGCTGTCGTACCGATCGCTGTCGTGCCGGTCGCTGGCTACCAGCCAGTGGCGGTTGCCGGCGTCGGTGCTGCGCCGGTCCTGTTGCCGGGCGCCCCCACCGCAGGCACGGACACGACGTCACCCGCGGGCGGTCCCAGCAGCACCGCGACCATGTCCACGCCCGGTAGCACGCCTGGTAACCCAGTCCTGGGCACGGTCGTGGCGAGCACCCCGACCTCCATCGCGGGCTGGACCGAGGTCGTCTCGCGTCCGGCAACGCACCCGGTGCTGAGTGCCGCGCCACCGGCTCTCGGGCTGGCCGCAGCTGTCCCCCGGCCGGCGACCCGGGCGAGTCCGGCACCTTCGGGGGCCCAGCCCAGCGCCCCGGTCGTGGCGCTCGCCCCGCAGCTCCAGCCCACGGCGCAGGCCCCGGCGACCGCGCAGGGCGCAGGCTCGGTGGCCAGCCCGGCGAGGCGAGGCCGGGGTGGTGGTGAGCACCCGGTCGACGGTGTGCAGCTGGCTCGGGATCGCCAAGGCCGGACCCAGCACCAAGGCCGGACCCAGCACCAGGGCCGGGCTGATCACCAGGCGCAGACCGATCCCCAGACACAGACCGATCACCGGGCGCAGACCGATCACCAGGAGCGCGTGGAGCAGCAGCCCGCTGGACCCGGCGCCCCGGGCCCGGTGACCGTCGGGGTCCAGCAGACCAAGGACGCGCCAGCGGCGGGGGGTGGTGGCACGGCTCGTGGCGACCACCGCGCGGCTGACCACGGCAACCGTGGCGGCGCGCACGACCACGGCTGTGCACCCCCTCGTGGGCCGGGAGCCTGAGGGGCCGCACCCGCACCATCTGCGGGCTATCGTCGCGCCGACGGCGGCCCGCCGTCATCGATCTGGTCGCGCGGCGGTGACCCCGCCGGTAGGCCGGCAGTCCAGACCCGCTCCGCGGCCGGCGACCCCGGTGACGGCGCCCAGCCAGTCGGAGGTCCTCGGTGCCCGCACCCTCGCTGCAGCAGCACGACGCGCCGACGGGGGGCCATCCCGAGCACCCCGCCGGCTCCGACCCGGTCGGCGCCGCGCTCGCCACCACCTTCGACGCACCGCTGACCAGGCCCGGACGGCCGGCACCCAGCGAACCGGGTGACCTGGTGCAGCTGCTGACCCCCGAAGGGGAGCGCACCCCGTCAGCGGAGTACGACCCGTACCTCGGGGATGTCACGGCGGAGGACGTGCGTGCGCTCTACCGCGACCTCGTGCTCGTCCGCCGGTTGGACACCGAGGCCACCGCACTCCAGCGCCAGGGGGAGCTCGGCCTGTGGGCCAGCCTGCTCGGCCAGGAGGCGGCGCAGGTGGGCAGCGGTCGGGCGCTGCGCCCCGGGGACATGGCCTTCCCCACCTACCGTGAGCACGGCGTCGCCCTCACCAGAGGGGTGGACCCGATCACGCTGCTGGGGCTCTTCCGCGGCGTGAGCAACGGCGGGTGGGACCCCGAGGCGCTGCGCTTCGGGCTCTACACCATCGTCATCGGCTCGCAGACGCTCCATGCCACCGGGTACGCGATGGGCATGCAGCGCGACGGCAGCGACGACGCGGTGATCGCCTACTTCGGCGACGGCGCCAGCTCGCAGGGTGACGTCAACGAGGCCTTCGTCTGGGCTGCGGTCTTCAACGCCCCGGTCGTCTTCTTCTGCCAGAACAACCAGTGGGCGATCAGCGAGCCGCTGGAGCGCCAGACCCGGGTCCCGCTCTACCAGCGGGCAGCCGGCTTCGGCTTCCCTGGCGTGCGCGTCGACGGCAACGACGTGCTCGCCGTGCTGGCCGTCACGCGCAAGGCGCTGGAGGACGCGAGCACGGGTCAGGGGCCGACCCTGATCGAGGCCTTCACCTATCGGATGGGGGCGCACACGACCAGTGACGACCCGAGCCGCTACCGCGTCGCCGCCGACGTCGAGGAATGGCGGCTCAAGGACCCGCTCGAGCGGGTGAAGAGCCACCTGGTCCGCCACGGTGGCCTGAGCGCCGAGGAGATGACCCACTTCCTCGGCTCTGTCGACGCGGACGCCGACGCGCTGGCCGCCCGGGTGCGCGAGGGCTGCCTGACGATGTCCGACCCGGACCCGGACATCATGTTCGACGCGGTCTACGCGGAGCCCGACCCCGAGCTGCAGGCCCAGCGCGCCGAGCTCGCCGCCTACCGTGCCTCCTTCGCCGACGGCGGCGAGGCGTGAGCACGACCACCGTCACCATGGTCAAGGCCCTCAACGAGGGCCTGCGGGCGGCGCTGGAGGCCGACCCCAAGGCGCTGATCATGGGCGAGGACGTCGGCCGGCTGGGTGGCGTCTTCCGGGTCACCGACGGCCTGCAGAAGGACTTCGGCGAGGCCCGGGTCATCGACACGCCGCTCGCCGAGAGCGGCATCATCGGGACGGCGATCGGCCTCGCGCTGCGCGGCTACCGACCCGTGTGCGAGATCCAGTTCGACGGCTTCGTCTACCCGGCGTACGACCAGATCGTCAGCCAGCTGGCCAAGATGCGCGCCCGATCCCGGGGGGAGGTCGCCATGCCGGTGACCATCCGGATCCCCTACGGCGGCGGGATCGGGGCGGTCGAGCACCACAGTGAGAGCCCCGAGGCCTACTTCGTGCACACAGCTGGGCTCAAGGTCGTCAGCCCCAGCAACCCGGCCGACGCCAACGCCATGCTGCGCCAGGCCATCGCCAGCGACGACCCGGTGGTCTTCTTCGAGCCCAAGCGCCGCTACTGGGACAAGGGTGAGGCCGACCTCGGCGCCTCCCTCGCCTCCCTCCCGCCGCTCTTCGCCAGCCGGGTGGTGCGCGCCGGCACGGATCTGACCCTGGCCTGCTACGGCCCGATGGTGAAGACGTGCCTCGAGGCCGCCGCCGCCGCCGAGACCGAGGGTCGCTCGCTCGAGGTCATCGACCTGCGCACCCTGTCCCCGCTCGACCTCGCTCCGGTGGTGGCCAGCGTCCGGCGTACCGGGCGACTGGTCGTCGTCCACGAGGCCAGCCGCACCCTCGGAGTCGGCGCAGAGGTGGCCGCCCGGGTGCAGGAGGAGGCCTTCCACTCCCTCGAGGCTCCGGTGCTGCGCGTGACCGGTTACGACGTCCCGTACCCGCCGAGCCGCGTCGAGGATGTCTTCCTGCCCGACCTCGACCGCGTGCTCGACGGCGTCGACCGCGCCCTGGCGGTCTGAGGTGAGCGTGCGCGCCTTCGCCCTGCCCGACCTGGGGGAGGGGCTGACCGAGGGCGAGATCCTGCAGTGGCTGGTCGCCGCCGGCGAGGACATCGCCCTCAACCAGCCGATCGTCGAGGTGGAGACCGCCAAGGCCGCGGTCGAGGTGCCGTCGCCCTTCGCCGGCCGGGTCACTGAGCTGTGCCACCCCGCCGGCGCCACCGTCGATGTCGGTTCCATCATCATCCGGGTGGACACCGGCGGCCCGGACCTGCCCGGGGACGCACCGGCCGCCGAAGCCCCCGCGGTGGCCCTGCAGGCCGACCTGGTGCCGCAGGTCCCTGCGGCCGAGCCGCGTCGCGAAGCCGTCCTGGTCGGGTACGGCGTCCGCCAGGGCACCGCTCAGCGCCGCCCTCGGGTGCAGCCGTCCGCCCAGCCCGCCCCTGCCGCCCCGGCGCCCGCGACTGCTCCCGCACCGGGGGCGATGCCCCAGCGCGGCGCCGACCGGGCGGTGGTGCTGGCCAAGCCGCCGGTCCGCAAGCTCGCCAAGGACCTCGGCGTCGAGATCACCGCCCTGACGGGTACGGGGGCCGGCGGCGTCGTGACCCGCGAGGACGTGACGGCCGCCGCCCAGCCCAGCGCCACCGCCGCGACGGTGGCCAGGGCCTCGCGGGCCGAGCGCCGCATCCCGGTGAAGGGCGTGCGCAAGGTGACCGCGCAGGCGATGGTGGCCAGCGCCACCACCGCGCCGCACGCGACGTTGCTCGTGACCGTCGACGTCACCGAGACCATGGCCCTGGTCCGGCGCCTGCGCGGCCTGCCGGAGCTGGCCGACGTGAAGATCAGCCCGCTGGCGGTCGTCGCCAAGGCCCTGCTCGACGCCTGCCGGCGCCACCCGGAGATCAACGCAGGGTGGGACGATGCTGCGCAGGAGATCGTCGTGCACGGTGGTGTCCACCTCGGCATCGCCGCCGCGACGCCCCGCGGCCTGCTGGTGCCCAACATCAAGGACGCCGACCTGCTGCCGCTCGCCGACCTGGCACGGGCGCTGCAGGGGCTGACCGAGACGGCCCGCGCCGGGCGGACCGCGCCGGCCGACCTGACCGGCGGCACGATCACCATCACCAACGTGGGGGTCTTCGGCGTCGACACCGGCATCCCGATCCTCAACCCGGGCGAGGCGGCCATCCTCGTCTTCGGCGCCGTGCGCCCGCAGCCGTGGGTGCACGAGGGGGAGGTCGCGGTCCGTCAGGTCACCCAGCTGACGCTCGCCTTCGACCACCGCCTCGTCGACGGCCAGCTCGGTGCGCAGGTGCTGCACCACGTCGCGCGGACGCTGGAGGACCCGACGCGGCTGCTGCTGGCGGTCTAGAGGCTGAGTTCGGTGAGCAGGTCGGTGGGGGTGCACGAGGCCAAGACCGACCTCTCGCGCTTGCCGAGGTGGCGGCGGGCGAGCGCACCACCATCAGCTCTCGAGGCGGCCCCGGGCGCGCGTAAGCGCCCGAGCCGCCAGCTGCGACGAGCCCTCGGCGCAGGCGCCGCACCCCGCCTGCCACCTCACGGTCCAGGACTGGGGTGTGCCGGTGACGCTGACGCCCGGCGGCCCGGCGGCTCTCACCCTGGTGCTCCGACAGCACGATCGCAGCTCGGTCGGCGGGGCAGGGAGATGACCGAGCCCCCGGTCCGGGGGCCGGCGCCAGCAGTCATCCTTATGCAGGAGGTCCCGTGCCCGAGCAGCTGACCGTCCAGGGTGTCGTCGCCCGCGAGCGCGGGGAGCCGGTCACGCTGGAGGACGTCGTCGTCCCGGCACCCGGCCCCGGTGAGGCCCGGGTGCAGGTGCAGGCGTGCGGGGTCTGCCATACCGACCTGCACTACCGCGAGGGCGGCATCAACGACGCCTTCCCGTTCCTCCTCGGGCACGAGGCCGCCGGCATCGTCGAGTCGGTCGGGCCCGGCGTCGATGAGGTGGCACCGGGCGACTTCGTGGTGCTCAACTGGCGGGCCGTCTGCGGTGTCTGCCGCGCCTGCCGGCGGGGGCGACCCTGGTACTGCTTCGACACGCGCAACGCCAGACAGCCGATGACGCTCGCCGACGGCACCCCGCTGTCACCGGCGCTGGGCATCGGCGCCTTCGCCTCGCACACCCTCGTCGCGGCCGGCCAGTGCACCAAGGTCGACCCGGCCGCCCGCCCAGCCGCGGCCGGCCTGCTGGGGTGCGGCGTCATGGCCGGGCTGGGTGCCGCGATCAACACCGGCGGGGTGAGCAGGGGCGACACCGTCGCGGTGATCGGCCTGGGCGGGGTCGGGGCGGCGGCCGTGCTCGGTGCGCGGCTGGCCGGAGCGTGCCAGATCATCGCCATCGACCGCGACCCCCGCAAGCTCGCGCCGGCGCGGGCCCTCGGTGCGACGCACACGGTCGACGCCACGCAGGGTGATGTGGTCGAGGCGATCCAGGCGCTGACCGACGGCTTCGGCGCCGACGTGGTGATCGACGCAGTCGGGCGGCCCGAGACGTGGCTGCAGGCCTTCTACGGCCGCGACCTCGCCGGCACCGTCGTCCTCGTCGGCGTCCCCACCCCGCAGATGCGGCTGGAGCTGCCGTTGCTCGACGTCTTCGGCCGCGGCGGGTCGCTGAAGTCCAGCTGGTACGGCGACTGCCTCCCCTCCCGGGACTTCCCGGTGCTGATCGACCTCTACCTGCAGGGGCGCCTCGACCTCGACGCCTTCGTCACCGAGGAGATCGGTCTGGACGGGGTGGAGGGCGCCCTCGCGGCGATGGCCGGTGGCGACGTGCTGCGCTCGGTGGTCGTGCTGTGACCGCGCGGGTGGAGCGGGTGCTCACCAGCGGTGTCTTCACGTTGGACGGGCAGAGCTTCGACGTCGACAACAACGTCTGGTTGTACGGGGACGACGCCTCGGTGGTCATCATCGACGCGGCGCACGACGCTGCGGCCATCGCGGCCGCGGTGGGTGGGCGCTCGGTCGAGCTCATCGTCTGCACCCACGGCCACAACGACCACATCGACGCGGCCCGCGCGCTGGCCCGGGTCACCGGTGCGACCGTCGCCCTGCACCCGGACGACCGGATGCTGTGGGACCAGCTCTACCCCGACTGGGCACCGGGGCGCGACCTCGTCGACGGTGAGCCGCTGCCGCTCGGGCTGATCGTCCTGCACACGCCCGGGCACTCACCTGGCGGCGTCTGCCTGCGCGCCGACGGCCTGGTCTTCACCGGCGACACGCTCTTCGCCGGGGGCCTGGTGCGACGGGGCGCTCGTACTCGGACTTCCCGACGATCCTCGACTCGATCCGGACGCGGCTGCTGACGCTGCCCCCCGACACCCGGGTGCTCACCGGGCACGGCGACGTGACGAGCATCGGCGCCGAGGCACCTGGTTACGACGCCTGGGTCGCCCGCGGGCACTGACCTTGCACCCAGCCTGCCGCGGCACCGTCCGTTGTGCGTGATCGCCGCATCGCTGCAGGTCAGCGGATGATCACGCACAACGGACGGGGAGGATCAGGCCTGGGCGTGCGCGGCACCGCGGCCAGGGCCGTCGCCCGTCGGCACGAGCGAGCCGGTCGCCCGGGGCAGCCGCGGGGCGAGCTTGTCGGCGCCGAGGCGGTTGGGCAGGGCCAGCGCCCAGATCGTCCGGAGCACCTGGGAGTACTGCCGGTGGATCGGGCCGGTGGTGTAGGTCAGGCCGTACCGCTCGCAGATCTCCTGGATGCGGACGCTCATCGCGGCGTAGCGGTTGCTGGGCAGGTCAGGGAAGAGGTGATGCTCGATCTGGAAGCACAGGTTGCCCGACATCAGGTGCATGAGCCGCCCCCCGGTGAAGTTGGCCGAGCCGAGCATCTGCCGCAGGTACCACTCCGGGCGGGTCTCCCCGTCGAGCTCCTCCAGGGTGAACTTCTCCGCGCCGTCGGGGAAGTGGCCGCAGAAGATCACCGTGTAGGACCAGAGGTTGCGCATGAGGTTGGCCGTGACATCGGCGCTCAACGTGGAGCGCCACCCGCGCAGGGACATCGCCGGGTAGACGACGTAGTCCTTGATGACCTGGCGGCGGATCTTGCGCCCGATGTCGCGCAGCTTGCCGCGCACCTCTTGGACGTCGGCCGTCCGCTTGCGGATGCCCTCGAGGTCCAGGTCGTGCATCGCCACGCCGTACTCGAAGAAGAGCGCGAGCAGCGCGTTGTAGATCGGCTGGCCGAGGTTGACCGGGTGCCACTTCTGGTCACGGGTCACGCGCAGGATGCCGTACCCGACGTCGTCGTCCTTGCCGATGACGTTGGTGTAGGTGTGGTGGACGTAGTTGTGCGAGTGCTTCCACTGCTCGGCCGTCCCCGCGGTGTCCCACTCCCAGGTGCTGGAGTGGATCTCCGGGTCGTTCATCCAGTCCCACTGGCCGTGCATCACGTTGTGGCCGATCTCCATGTTCTCCAGGATCTTGGCGACCCCGAGCAGGACCGTGCCGGCGACCCACGCCGGCTTGCGCCGGCTGCCGAGGACGAGCGTCGCCCGGCCGGCGGCGGCGAGACCGCGTTGGGCGCGGATGACCCGGCGGATGTACTGCGCGTCGTCGGCGCCCCTGGTCGCTTCGATCTCGGTGCGCAGGGCGTCGAGCTCGGCACCGAGCGCCTCGATGTCGGCAGGCGTGAGGTGGGCGTAATCGGCGATGTCGGTGATGGCCATAAGTGGTCCCTTCAGGGTGGGGGCGGTCTCGGTCAGGTCGGGTCGGGGCGGTGCGGCAGCGGGGTCAGCGGGCGAGGGAGCAGTCGCCCTCCGGTGCCGACACGCAGGTCTGCACCTTCTCGTTCTCGTGGCGCAGCTCGCCGGTGCGCAGGTCGCGGGCCATGCCCGAGGCGAGCGGCAGGACGCAGGTGTGGCAGATGCCCATCCGGCAGCCGAAGGGGAGCGCGACGCCCACGCCCTCAGCGGCCTCGAGCAAGGTGGTGGCACCGTCGACCTGGGCCTCGCGGTCGCTCTGGGTGAAGCGGACCAGGCCGCCCTCGCCGCTGGCGGACCGGGTGGCGGAGAAGCGCTCGAGGTGCAGCGCGGTGTCGAGGCCGGCGTGCTGCCACAGCTGCTCGGCCTCGTCGAGCAGGGCGCTCGGGCCGCAGGCCCAGGTCTGGCGCTCCCGCCAGTCCGGCACGATGCGGTCGAGGTCGCCGAGGTCGAGTCGGCCGTCGATGGCCGTGTGCTGCTCGTGCAGCCGGACCGAGTCGTGGCCCTCGGACAGCCCTCGCAGCTCCCCGCCGAAGAGGACCTCGGTGGGGGAGGGCGCCGAGTGGACCACCACGACGTCGGGCATCGTCCCGCGCCGGTCCAGCGTGCGCAGCATGGCGATGATCGGGGTGATCCCACTGCCTGCGGTGAGGAAGAGCAGCCGAGGCGGCGGCGGGTCGGGCAGGACGAAGCTGCCCTGCGGTACGGCCAGCCGGACCACGGTGCCCGGCTCCAGGCCGCGGACGAGGTGCTCCGAGAGCAGCCCCTCGGGCATCGCCTTGACGGTGACGGCGATGTGGCCCTGCGAGCGCTTCGGCGGGGAGGTCAGGGAGTAGGAGCGCCACTGGAAGCGTCCGTCGAGGTCCACGCCGATCCCGACGTACTGCCCCGGCTCGTAGTCGAAGGAGAAGCCCCAGCCCGGCTTGATGACCAGCGTCGCGGCGTCATCGGTCTCGGGCTCCACCTTGACCACCTTGCCGCGCAGCTCGCGCGCCGACCACAGCGGGTTGATCAGGTGCAGGTAGTCGTCCGGCAGCAGCGGTGTCGTCAACCGGGTGCCGAAGGCGCGCAGGGCCCGCAGCCGACCCGGCAGCGAGTGGCCGGAGCTCTCCTCCGACGCCCGAGCCGTCGTCCCTGCCGCCATGCGCGCCGCCTCCCAGCCCCGTCCGGTGCACCACAGCCTCCCCGAGGACGTGCGGCGTGTCACATCCTGCCGCGCAACGACACCGCTGCAGCTCCTAGTGGCACGTGCGCGAGTCCCGGTGATCCACACAATGGAGCCACCCCAGGGGGCAACACGCTGGCGTGTCGCGCCACCGAGGCGCCCCGTGTGTGGATCACCGGCGGGTGCGGGTGGTCGGGGCTCGCCGCGCTCTCCGCGGGTGCGGGTGCGGGCGGGGCTCGGCGTGGGCTAGAAGGCTGCCTCGTCGAGCTCCATCAGCTCCAGGTCGGTCGCCTCCGCCATCGCCCGCTCGCTGGTGAGCCGGGGCAGCACGCTGCGCGCGAAGAACCGGGCAGCGGCGATCTTGCCCTGGTAGAAGGCGAGGTCCTTCCCGGTGGCGGCGTCGACCTTGCCCAGCGCGACCTCGGCCTGGCGCAGCAGCAGCCAGCCGACCACCAGGTCGCCAAGGGCCAGCAGAGTACGAGTGGTGTTGAGCCCCACCTTGTAGACGTTGCTCCGCTCCTCGGCGGCCGAGGTGAGGAAGCCGACGAGCGTGCCGATGATGCCCTGCACGTCCTCCAGCGCCGTGCCCAGCAGCTCGCGCTCGCGGGCCAGCGCACCGTTGCCTGCGTCACCCTTCGCGAACTCCTGGATCTCCCCGGCGAGGGTGGCGAGCGCCTGGCCCTTGTCGCGCACGATCTTGCGGAAGAACAGGTCGAGCCCCTGGATCGCGGTGGTGCCCTCGTACAGGGTGTCGATCTTGGCGTCTCTGATGTACTGCTCGATCGGGTAGTCCTGGAGGTAGCCGCCGCCGCCGAGCGTCTGCAGCGACTGCGCGAGCAGCTCGTAGGCGCGCTCGGAGCCGACGCCCTTGACCAGCGGCAGCAGCAGGTCGTTGATCCGTACGAGCAGCTGGGCCTCGGGCGTCTCGCTGCGCCCCTCGGCCTCGGCGATGACGATGCGGTCCTGGAAGCTGGCGGTGTACTGCACCAGCGCGCGCAAGCCCTCGGCGTACGCCTTCTGCAGCATCAGCGAGCGGCGTACGTCCGGGTGCGCCGTGATGGCCACCCGAGGGGCGGTCTTGTCGGTCATCTGGGTGAGGTCGGCGCCCTGGACGCGCAGCTTGGCGTACTCGAGGGCGTTGAGGTAGCCGGTGGACAGCGTGGAGATGGCCTTCGTGCCGACCATCATCCGCGCGTACTCGATCACCTGGAACATCTGCGCGATGCCCTGGTGCACCTCGCCGACGAGGTGGCCGACGGCCGGCACGGCGTGCTGGCCCAGCGTGAGCTCGCAGGTGGTGGAGGCCTTGAGCCCCATCTTGTGCTCGACGTTGGTGACGAAGGCACCGTTGCGCTCGCCGAGCGCACCGGTGGCCCAGTCCGTGACGTGCACCTTGGGGACGATGAACAGGCTCAGCCCCTTGGTGCCGGGGCCACCGGCGCCAGGGGTATCCACGGGCCGGGCCAGCACCAGGTGGACGATGTTGTCGACCATGTCGTGCTCGGCGCTGGTGATGAAGCGCTTGACGCCTTCGAGGTGCCAGGTGCCGTCGGCCTGCGGCCGGGCGATCGCGCGGCCGGCCCCCACGTCGGAGCCGGCGTCGGGCTCGGTCAGCACCATGGTCGCGCCCCAGTCCTGGTCGACCATCGTCTGGGCGAGCACCTTCTGCTCGGGCGTGCCGAGCCGCTCGAGCACGGCGGCGAAGGACGAGCCGGCGAGGTACATGAAGATCGCCGGGTTGGCCCCGCACATCATCTCCGCGGCGGCCCACTGCACCGAGGGCGCAGCGCCGTACCCGCCGAGCTCGGGTGAGGTGAAGAGCCGGTCCCAGTCGCCGTCGATGACCTGCCGGTAGCTCTTCTTGAAGGCGGCCGGCATGGTGACGGAGAAGGTGGCGGGGTCGTAGACGGGGGGCTCGCGGTCGGCCACGGCGAAGGACTCGGCGAGATCCTCCCGGCACAGCCGCTCGAGCTCGCGCAGCGTGTCGCGCGCGCCCTCCACGTCGAGCTCGGCGAAGGGGCCGGTGCCCAGCAGCCGGTCGGCGCCGAAGACCTCGAAGAGGTTGAACTCGATGTCGCGCAAGTTGCTCTTGTAGTGACCCATCGTCGGATCTCTCCCCGGCTCGTCGCAGGCGCCGGCGTGTTACCGGCCAGTAGAACTCCTATGTTACCCACGAGTAGCCATCTGATGCCAGCCGATGGCGGGCAGCGATGACGGCGTGCAGACACCCCGGGTCAACGGTCCCCGGGCCCGTCGCGGCAGCGTGGTGGGCGTCGTGGCGCTGGCTGGTGGGCCCCGTCGACGGGCGGTCGGACGACGGGGTGTCGGGCGGCGGGCGGGCGGGCCGCACAGGGTGACGGGTGGGCGTACCGCGCTGGAGGGGGCGACGGGACTCGAACCCGCGTTCTCAGCTTGGGAAGCTGATGTTCTACCGCTGAACTACACCCCCGGGAGGTGCGGCCGAGACTACCGGTACGGTCCGCCCGTGCTGCTGTCCGACCGGGACCTGCGGGCCGCCATCGCCACGGGAGCGCTGCGCCTCGACCCGTACGACCCCGCCATGGTGCAGCCCGCCAGCATCGACGTGCGGCTCGACCGCTACTTCCGCGTGTTCGCCAACCACCGGTACAGCCACATCGACCCGGCGGTCGCCCAGGACGACCTCACCGAGCTGGTCGAGCCGCGCGGGGACGAGCCCTTCGTGCTGCACCCGGGGGAGTTCGTCCTCGGCTCCACGCTCGAGGTGGTCAGCCTGGACGACGCGCACGCCTCCCGGCTGGAGGGCAAGAGCTCGCTCGGGCGGCTGGGCCTGCTCACGCACTCGACCGCCGGTTTCATCGACCCCGGCTTCAGCGGGCACGTGACGCTCGAGCTGAGCAACGTCGCCAACCTGCCGATCATGCTCTACCCGGGGATGAAGATCGGCCAGGTCTGCGTCTTCCGGCTCTCCGCACCGAGCGAGCACCCGTACGGCAGCAGCGTCTACGGCTCCCGCTACCAGGGCCAGCGTGGTCCGACGCCGTCGCGCTCGTGGCGCAGCTTCCACCGCACGCCGGTCCCTGGCAGCGAGCGCCCCGAACCACCGCCGACCTGACGCCCTCGCGGCGGATGATCGGCTGGCGGGCGGCCGTGGAACAGGGACGGCGCGGGAGGGGGTGCGGCGGCCGGGGTAGAGGGACGGCATGGCCGCCCCCTTGGAGCTCTCGCTGCACGACCAGCACTGGATCCTCACCCTGCACGGCGACGAGCTGCAGGTGGCTCGGCGCGTGGGGGGCGGGGCGGACGTCGTCACGGACGCCAAAGTCGCGCTCGGGTCCGTACCGCCCGAGGCGAGGACGGCGATCGAGGCCGGTGACGCCCACGCAGCCGCCGTCGCACTCGCGTCGCTGCTGCAGGTGCTGAGCCAGCAGGGCGGCTGAGGGCAGCCCGTACGGGGGCGACCGGACCGGTCGCCCCGCGCCGGTCACATCTGGGCCTTGCCCTCGCCCTCCGCGTCCGGCTCCGGCTTCGACGGCACGTGCGCACCCTGTCCCGGTTGACGCGCCTCGGCGGCGGGGTCGTTCTGCGTCGTCGGCGCGTTGGAGGCGCCGGGGCCGTCGACGGGGGTCGTCCCTGAGCCGTCCACGATCGGCTCGCCGGCCACCCCACCGGCACCCGGCTCCTGCGCCACCCCGTCGGTCGCCTCGGCGGGCAGGGTCCGTTCTCCGGCGGGCACCTCGGGCTGGGTCCCGTCGGCCGGGACGTCCTCGCCCGGGCCGGCGTCCCCCGTGGCGTCGGTCGTGACCGGCGCTTCCCCGGCGGCCACCGCGGCCGGGGCCAGCTGCGGCTCGTCGGCGGCGACCGTCTCTGCCGCCGTCGCGGCCATCGGGCGCTCGCCCTCGGTCATGACGTCGGCGGTGATGTCGCTGCCCGGCTCGACCGCCCCCGACCCGCCGCCGCCAGGGCCGGCGCCCACGGTGGCGAGCTGCTTGGCCGCCGGGGTCATCGAGCGGATGAGCATCTGCGCGACGTCGAGCACCTCGACGTGCTCGCGGGCCTCGCCGCTCTGCTTCTTGGCCGTGACCGCGTCGCTGAGCATGACCATGCAGAAGGGGCAGGCGGTGGACACGACGTCCGGGTCGAGGGACAGCGCCTCGTCGACGCGCTCGACGTTGACCCGCTTCCCGATCTTCTCCTCGAGCCACATGCGGGCTCCTCCGGCCCCGCAGCAGAACCCGCGCTCGCGGCAGCGGTGCATCTCCTCCTGGCGCAACCCGGGGATGTAGCCCAGCACCTCCCGCGGCGGCGTGTAGACCTCGTTGTGCCGGCCGAGGAAGCACGGGTCGTGGTAGGTGACCTTCTCGTCCAACGGCTGGATGGGTACGAGGCGCCGGTCCTCCACCAGCTTGGCCAGGAGCTGCGTGTGGTGCACGACCTCCCACTCGCCGCCCAGCTCCCGGTACTCCTTGTGCAGGGAGTTGAAGCAGTGCGGGCAGGTGGCGACGATCTTCTTGGCGCCGATGCCGTTCAGCGTCTCGACGTTAGCCTTCGCCAGCTCCGACCACAGGTACTCGTTGCCGAGGCGCCGGGCCGGGTCGCCGGTGCACGACTCGCCCTCACCCAGCACGGCGAACTCGACGCCGGCGTGGTGCAGCAGCTCGGCGAAGGCACGCGTGACCTTCTTGGAGCGGTCCTCGATGGCGCCGGCGCAGCCGACCCAGAAGAGGTACTCGACGTCCTCCGGCAGCGTGTCGGTGACGAAGCGGACCTCGAAGGGCAGCCCGTCGGCCCACTCGTTGCGTACGCGCGGAGCGACACCCCAGGGGTTGCCGTTGTTCTCCAGGTTGCGCAGCATGACGCCGGCCTCGCTCGGGAAGCTCGACTCCACGAGCACCTGGTAGCGGCGCATGTTGATGATGTGGTCGACGTGCTCGATGTCGACGGGGCACTGCTCGACGCAGGCCCCGCAGCTGGTGCAGCTCCACAGCACGTCGGGGTCGATGACGCCGTTCTGCTCGGCGGTGCCGACCAAGGGGCGCTCACCCTCGGCCTGCAGCCCTGCGGAGAGCTGCGCGCGCGCCGCCGCGATCTCCTCCTCGGTGCCGCCGGTCAGGATCCACGGGGCCTTGGCGAAGAGGTGGTCGCGCAGGTTGGTGATCAGCAGCTTCGGCGACAGCGGCTTCCCCGTGTTCCACGCCGGGCACTGGCTCTGGCAGCGCCCGCACTCGGTGCAGGTGGCCATGTCGAGCATGCCCTTCCAGGTGAAGTCCTCGATCTTGCCGATGCCGAACGTGTCGTCGTCCGCCGCGTTCTCGAAGTCGACGACCTCGCCCTTGCTCGTCATCGGCACGACGTCGCCGAGCGCCTTGGGCCGCCGCCCGAACATCACGTTCAGCGGCGCCACGAAGATGTGCAGGTGCTTGGAGTAGACGACCAGCACGAGGAAGCCCAGCACCACCGCGAGCTGCAGCAGGATGAAGGTCGTCTCGATCGCGCCGTTGGCGGTGCCGGAGACGTGCGTGAGCACATGGTCACCGAAGAACCACGACATGAAGGCGCTGTGGTCGTACGGGAAGTGCCCCGTCTGCGTCTGCGCGGCCCGGTAGGCGAAGTTGGTCGCCACCACGCTGAAGATCATGAAAAGGACCAGCCAGGCGGCCCCGGTGTGCGAACCGTAGAACCGGCTCTTGCGCTCGATCTTGTGCGGGTCGTCGCGCAGCCGGATCGCGGTGAAGACGAGGATCGCGGCGAAGACGGCGAGCGCGAAGAAGTCCTCCAGGAAGCCGAGCCACTGCATGTGGCCGATCACCGGGATGGCGAAGTCGCGGTTGAAGAGCGCGCCGTAGGCCTCGATGATCGTCGCGCCGAGGACCAGGAAGCCCCAGAAGGTGAAGAAGTGGGCGATGCCTGGCACCGACCACGCCAGCAGCTTCTTCTGCCCGAAGACCTCGACGACCTGGGTCTTGGCCTTCTCCGGCCAGTCGTGCAGGCGGTCCGGCGCCGGCTGGCCGGAGGTGATCAGCCGGTTGAGCCAGCGGACGCGGCGCCCGGCGATCACCGCGGCGACCGCCGTGAGCACGAGTCCGATGACGATGCGCAGAGCCAACGTGGTGCTCCCTGGTGCACGGGACCGCACGGCGCGGTCGGGGGGTGACCCGTGGGGTGCACCCCTCGGGTCTGCCGCGGGCCGACGGGGCTCACCGGCGCCGCGGAGCGTAGCGCCGCGGCGACAGTTACCTCTGGTTGAGAGCATGCCGGGGAACGGCTCAACCAGGTTGAGCGGAACAGGCTCAGGTGTGCGAGAGTTGTCCGGAGCACCACCCCCACACCAGGAAGGCAGTCCCCCATGGCACGAGCGGTCGGCATCGACCTCGGCACCACCAACTCCGTCGTGAGCGTCCTCGAGGGCGGTGAGCCGACGGTCATCACCAACGCGGAGGGCGCGCGCACCACCCCCTCCGTCGTCGCCTTCGCCAAGAACGGCGAGGTCCTCGTCGGCGAGGTCGCCAAGCGCCAGGCGGTCACCAACGTCGAGCGCACCATCCGCTCGGTGAAGCGCCACATCGGCGTCACCGGCTGGCACTTCCCCGACACGGGGCAGATCGACGGCAAGACCTTCACGGCGCAGCAGATCAGCGCCTTCATCCTGCAGAAGCTCAAGCGAGACGCGGAGTCCTACCTCGGCGAGACGGTGGCCGAGGCGGTCATCACCGTGCCCGCCTACTTCAACGACGCCCAGCGGCAGGCCACCAAGGAGGCCGGCGAGATCGCTGGCCTGTCGGTCCTGCGCATCGTCAACGAGCCCACCGCCGCAGCCCTGGCCTACGGCCTGGAGAAGGCCGGGGACGAGCAGACCATCCTCGTCTTCGACCTCGGGGGAGGCACCTTCGACGTCTCCCTGCTCGAGATGGGCGACGGGGTCATCGAGGTCCGCGCGACCGCCGGCGACAACAAGCTCGGTGGAGACGACTGGGACGCCAAGCTCGTCGACCACCTCGTCGCGACCTTCCGCGGCCAGAGCGGCGTGGACCTGTCCAAGGACAAGATGGCGGTCCAGCGGCTGCGCGAGGCGGCGGAGAAGGCCAAGATCGAGCTGTCCGCCAGCACCGAGACGACCGTGAACCTGCCCTACATCACGGCGAGCGACGCTGGCCCCCTCCACCTCGACGTGAAGATCACCCGCGCGGAGTTCCAGCGGCTGACGAGCGACCTGCTCGACCGCTGCCGTGCGCCCTTCACGTCCGCGATCAAGGATGCCGGCATCAAGGTGGCCGACATCGACCACGTGGTGCTCGTCGGCGGCTCGACCCGCATGCCCGCCGTGACCGACCTGGTCAAGGAGCTCACCGGCGGCAAGGAGCCCAACAAGGGCGTCAACCCGGACGAGGTCGTCGCCGTCGGTGCCGCCCTGCAGGCCGGCGTGCTGCGCGGCGAGGTCAAGGACGTCCTGCTCCTCGACGTCACCCCGCTGACCCTGGGCATCGAGACCCGCGGCGGCGTGATGGAGCCGATGATCGAGCGCAACACCACCATCCCGACGAAGCGCTCCAAGACCTTCACCACCGCGGCGGACAACCAGCCCTCGGTGCAGGTGCAGGTCTACCAGGGCGAGCGGCCGATGGCCGGGGACAACAAGCGCCTCGGTATGTTCGAGCTGACCGGCCTTCCGCCTGCACCGCAGGGGATCCCGCAGATCGAGGTGACCTTCGACATCGACGCCAACGGCATCGTGCACGTCGCGGCCAAGGACCTCGGCACCCAACGCGAGCAGTCCATGACGATCACCGGGGGGAGCGCGCTGCCCAAGGACGAGGTCGAGCGGATGATGCGCGAGGCCGAGCAGTACGCCGCGGACGACCGCACCCGCCGCGACGACGCCGAGGTCCGCAACAGCGCCGAGTCGCTGGTGCACCAGACCGAGCGCTTCCTCGCGGAGCAGGGGTCCAAGGTGGACGCCGCCGTCCGTGAGGATGTCGAGGACAAGCTCGGCACGCTGCGCGGCGCCCTCGGCGGCAGCGACGTCGCCGCCCTGCGCACCGCGTCGGAGGAGCTGTCCAAGGCCAGTCAGGCCATGGGCGCGGCGATGTACAGCCAGGACGCCACCGCGGGCGCGCCCGCCGCGGATGCGACCGACGCCGGCGACGAGGACGTCGTCGACGCCGAGATCGTGGACGAGGCCTGATGGCTGCCGGTGAGCCGGTCGAGCCGCCGATCACGGTGCGCGACCGGCGCCGCTTCGACCCGGCGACGGGCGAGGTCCGCGCGCCGGTCGGGCACGCGACCGACGCGGGTGGTCAGGGGGTGGCGGAGGCGCCCGCCACCCCGGTCCCGGGGCCTGGTGGCGAGCCCGCCCCGGTGCAGCCGCCGGAGCACGACGCCCTCGCGGCGCAGCTCGCCGAGCGCACCGATGACCTGCTGCGGCTGAAGGCGGAGTTCGACAACTACCGGCGCCGGGTCGAGCGCGACCGGGTGCTGGTGTCGGAGCAGGCGGCGGCCCGGGTGGTCGCCGAGCTGCTGCCGGCGCTCGACGATGTCGACCGGGCCCGGGCCCACGGCGCCCTGGACGGCCCCTTCCGCTCGGTCGCCGAGACCGTGGAGAAGGTCGTCAGCGGCCTCGGTGTGCAGCGGTACGGCGCGGTCGGCGACGCCTTCGACCCGCAGCTGCACGAGGCGCTGCAGCACACGGTGTCGGCGGAGGCGACCGAGCCGAGCGTCGTCGACGTCTACCGCGCGGGCTACACGGCCGCGGGTCGCGTCCTGCGGCCGGCGCAGGTCGTGGTCGCCGGACCCGCGACCTGACCGCGAGCACCGACCTGACCGCGAGCACCGACCTGATCACGAGCACCGACCGGACGAGAGGAGGGACGCCGTGCCACTGACCGTGCAGGACGCTGAGAAGGACCTCTACGCCGTGCTCGGCGTCCCTGCCTCGGCCACCGAGGCCGAGATCAAGAAGGCCTACCGCGCGCTGGCCCGCAGACTGCACCCGGACAAGAACCCGGGCGACGCCAAGGCGGAGGCCCGCTTCAAGGACGTGAGCGCCGCCTACGACGTCGTGGGCGACGCCGCCCAGCGCAAGGAGTACGACGAGCTGCGCCGGCTGCTGTCGACCGGCGGCGCTCCCCGTCCCGGCGGTGGTGGTGGCGCGCCCGGTGGCTCACCCTTCGGCGGCGGGGCCGGCGGAGACGGCGGCTTCGCCGGTGGCGACATCGGTGACCTGCTCGGCGGTCTCTTCGGCCGCGGGGGGGCCAGAGGTCGGCGTACCCCTCGAGGCCCGTTGCGCGGTGACGACGTCAGCGCGCGCCTGACGGTCGACCTGCGCCAGGCGATGACCGGCGTGGAGGCGAGCGTGCGGCTGCCCGACGCCGCGGCGTGCCCCACCTGCCAGGGCTCGGGCGCGGCTCCAGGCACTGCTCCGCACGCCTGCGCCGTCTGCGGCGGAGCGGGCGTGACCTCGCGCAACCAGGGGGGCTTCGCCTTCAGCGAGCCGTGCCGGGCCTGTGGCGGCACCGGGCAGATCGTGGACACACCCTGCCCCACCTGCGGTGGCCGGGGCACCCGCGACCGGGTGCAGAAGGTCCGCATCCCCGCCGGCGTCCGCGACGGCCAAGCCCTGCGGGTGCGCGGCAAGGGCGCGCCCGGGCAGCGTGGCGGGCCCAGCGGCGACCTGCAGGTGGAGGTCAGCGTGACCCCTGACCCCGTCTTCGGGCGCGAGGGTGACCAGCTGACCGTGCGGGTGCCGGTCAGCTACCCCGAGGCGGCTCTCGGCGCGACGGTGACGGTGCCGACGCTCGACGGCCCGGTGACGCTCAAGGTGCCGGCGGGCAGCACTCCCGGCAAGCGGCTGCGCGTCCGCGGTCGGGGCTTCCCGACCAGGGGCGCCGGGCGAGGGGACCTGCTGGTCACCCTCGATCTGTCGGTGCCGAGCACGCTCACGCCAGCGGCCCGCACCCTGCTCGAGCAGCTCGCGACCGAGGCGCCGGAGGACCCACGCGCCGCGCTGCTCGCCGCCGCCGCGGCGGGAGTGCGCTCGTGAGTCTGAGCGGCCTGGGCTCGGACGGCCGTGACGTCGCGGCCGCTTCCACCGCGCCGGTCTACGTCATCTCGGTCGCCGCGGAGCTGGCCGGGATGCACCCGCAGACCCTGCGCAGCTACGACCGGCTCGGCCTCGTCACGCCGGGCCGGGCCAGCGGCCGCGGCCGGCGTTACTCCGCCGCGGACGTGCTCCGCCTGCGGGAGGTGCAACGCCTCTCCCAGGAGGAGGGCCTGAACCTCGAGGGGGTACGTCGGGTGCTCGCCCTCGGCGACCAGGTCGCGGCGCTGCGCTCGCGGCTCGGCGAGCTGCAGGCCGAGCTGGAGGCAGCGCGGGCCGAGGTCGAGCGCCAGGTCGCGCAGGCGCACGCCAGTCACCGCCGGGAGCTCGTCCCCGTCCGCTCCCGCGCCGACGTTGTCGTCTGGTCGCGCCGCCGTCGCTGAAGGTTGCGACCGGTGCGACCGCACCGTCCCCTCGCGAGGACGGAGAGGTCGGCCAGACGCGGACGTTCCTCCGCTAGGAGTTGAGCGGAGGTCGCTCGACCTGACCACATGAGGACGCGCCATGGACGCCGACCGCCTCACCACCCGCAGCGCATCCGGACGGCTACGACGTGCTCCTGCAGCCGCTCGACGACGGCCGGCTGACCGACGGCCAGGGCCGCACCGTCGACTTCCGCAACGTGGTGCTGATCATGACGTCCAACCTTGGGTCGTCGTACACGACCGACCTGACCCTGGCGCGCGAAGAGCGTCGCGTCGGCGCGCTGGGCGCGGTGCGCCAGGCTTTCAAGCCCGAGCTGCTCAACCGGCTGGGTGACATCCTCGTCTTCGAGGCGCTCACGCCTGCCGACCTCGTCGGCATCGTCGAGCGCCAGGTGGGTCTGCTGCAGGCTCGTGTGGCCGACCGGCGGCTCACCCTCGACGCCACGGCTGCCGCTCGGGAGTGGCTGGCGGGCAACGGGTTCGACCCTGCCTGCGGGGCTCGGCCGCTGCGTCGGCTGGTGCGGACCGCGGTCGGGGACCCGTTGGCCCGGGCGCTGCTCGGGGGCGAGGTCATCGAAGGGCGCACGGTCGTCGTCGACGTCGTCGACGGCGCCCCGCGCGTCACCCCACGGGCGGTGCAGCCCGGCGTAGCGGTGGGGCAGGCCCGTCACGAGGAGGTCGGCCGATAGGTTGGCCTCCCGCTCGTGCTCCGTCCCGCCGCCGCCCTCCGGAGGTCCCATGCGTCGCAGCCGTCGGCCCGAGGAGGCGGCGCCGCCGGTGGCCCCCGTCCCGGCCGGCGCCGGTCCCGCGGTCGCGCCGCCGCCCCTCGACGGGGGTCTGCAGGCAGACGTCGACCGGGGCCGGACGACGGCCATGCTCGCCGGGGTCGGCCGGCTGCAGCTGACGGTGGACCTGCTCGAGCGCCAGGTCCGGCGCTGCGAGGAGCGCATCGCCGTGCTGGAGGATCGGCTCGCCGAGCACGACGCGGTCGAGGCGCCACCCGCGGACGACACGGCGCAGGCCGACGCCGCGCGCTCCGAGAGCGACGAGGACACCGGCGAGATCCTCGTGCTCGCCGGTGATGACCCCGTCGACGCGCCGGAGCCGGTCCTCGCGCCGGAGCCGGTCCTCGCGTCGGAGCCGGACGTGCCGCCGGTGCGCGATGCGTCCCCAGCGCCGCTCCCGGCCGTCTCTGCCGACGACGAGGCCGAGGTGGAGCGCGGTGCCGCCGGCTCGACCAGCGTGCTGGACGATCTGCCGGCCGACCCTGACGCCTGAGGTGTCGCCGGTGGACGACGGGGCGCTGGCCCGCGAGTACGAGGAGCAGGCCGCCGACGAGCCCGGGCTGGCCTTCGAGGCCGCCGGCGCCTGGCGGCGGGCCGGTCGTCCGGACGCGGCTCGGCGGGTCCTGCAGCGGGTGGCGTACGAGGGGGACGCGCTCGACCAGCAGCTGGCGCTCGCGGAGCTGGTGGAGATGGCGCTGGAGGAAGGCGACGAGGTCAGCGTCCGGGTGCTGTTGGGGCAGATGGAGGCGATCGACCCGCCCGAGGCCACCGCCCGGGTCTTCCTCGCCGAGCTGTTCGAGGCGCGCGGGGAGGTCGAGGCGGCGCTGCTGTGGGTGGATCGGGCGCTGGCCCTCAGCCCGCAGCCGTGGACGCCTGGGTCCGACGCCGCGATGGCGTTGGGCACCCGTTCGCGGGTCCGCGACGCCTCGGGGCTGGCGCCGGACGAGCTGGACCGGCAGGCGCAGCTCCTGCGCGAGGCGCTGCTCGAGGCCATGGTCCCCTCCGAGGGCGTCGTGGTCGGCGCCGCCCGGGTGCGGATGCTGTACCTCACCCGCACCGGCCGGCTCGCATGGGCGGCACAGTGGCCCGCGTTGCCGCAGGGGGACTCTGCAGACCGTTACTTCCAGCGGGTCGAAGCCGACCTGCGGCGCATCGCCGCTGGAGGCTGCCCCAGCATCACGCTGATCTCGATCGACGTCCCGGCGCTGGCCGCGCACGTCGCTCGCGCGGGGCTGGCGGAGCCGGACGAGGTGGTACGCCACGACCACCTCGTCGAGCGCGATGCCGCCGGGGCTGGCGAGCGGTGGCCCCCGCCACGCAACGGCCCGTGCTGGTGCCGATCCGGAGCGAAGTACAAGCGTTGCTGCGGTCGACCGCAGGGGGGCCCGCCGCAGGGGGGCTCCGACCCCGCACCGGCACCAACGTGACGACCCGCAGGAGCGCGGCGGCGAGTGGCTTCACGGGACCTTCGTGCGTCCTTCGTGCGGAGGCGCGACCGCGCCCGTACGGTCGGCGAGGGTCAGCTGCTGGTCGTACGCCGCCGCTCGCGGATCGCGGCGACCGCAGCGGCGGCCAGTGAGACGATCACGACCACTACGACGATCTTGTCGAGCGGGAACTTGCTGCCCACCGCCCGGCCGAGCAGGAGCACGACCGGCACCCAGATGACGCCGCCGACGACGTTCCAGAGCGTGAAGGAGCGGGCGCTCATCCCGGTCGCGCCCACCGCCGGGTTGATGAAGGTGCGGACCAGCGGGATGAAGCGCGCCGCCACGACGGAGCGCCCCTCACCCAGCCGGTCGAGCAGCGTGTGCGCCCGTGCCAGCCGCTCGCGGCGACCAGCCGACTCGAAGAGCCGCGGCCCGGCCTGCCGCCCGATGAGGAAGCCCGTCTGAGCCCCGATCAGCGCTCCGGCGATGCCCACGATCACCGCGCTGCCGAAGGCGAGGTGGTGAGCCTTGCCGGAGTTGGTGTAATCGCCCGCCAGCAGCAGCAGCGTGTCGCCGGGCAGGAAGAAGCCGACGAGCAGGCCGGTCTCCGCGAAGAGCACGAGGAAGAGCACGAGCAGGCCGCCACCGATGTAGGCGCTCGCGGACAGCGGGCTGGCCAGCAGATGGGCGGCCGGCAGGTGGGCGGCAGGGTGCACGCCGGGGACGCTAGTGCTCAGCCGCTGTGCCGCTGCTGAGCCCGAGCGCGCAGCCGCTTGCGCGCCCCGACCACCATCGGTACGACGAGCGACGCGGCCACCACCGTGACGGCGACGCCCACCGCGGCCGAGCGCAGGCCCGGCACCTCCGCGGAGGCGCGGCCCAGCAGCACCAGCCCGACCGCCCACACCATCGCCCCGCCCAGCGTGGCGAGGGTGAAGGTGCGCCGGCGCATCCGCGTGGCGCCGGCGAGGAGCGGGGCGAGGGTCCGCACCCACGGCACGAAGCGCGCGGCGACGAGGGCCAGGGCTCCGTACCGGGAGAAGAGGTGCTCGGCCCGGGTCAGCGTCTGTGGGCCGACCCGCCGCCCGGCCCGGTGCTCGAGAGCGGGGCGCCCCCACCGGCGGCCGATGACGTACCCGAGCTCGTTGCCCAGCCAGGCCGAGAGCCCGGCCAGGGCGGCCAGCAGCCAGAAGGGCAGGCCCAGCCCGGGGTCGGCGGTCGCGAGCCCGGCCGGGAAGAGGACGGTGTCCCCCGGCAGCCAGAAGCCGACGAGCAGGCCCGACTCGGCGAAGACGACACCGCAGACCAGGGCCACGATCGCGACCGCCCCGAGGCCGTGCACGTCGAAGACGCCAGCCAGCATCACCGCAGCCTCACGGGGGGCATCGTCCCCCGCCGCAGTGCCCGCAGCCCCGTTAGCGTGATCGGATGCCGATCGCGACTCCCGAGGTCTACGCCGACATGCTCCAGCGGGCCAAGGACGGCGGCTTCGCCTACCCGGCGATCAACGTCACCAGCTCGTCGAGCCTCAACGCCGCGCTGCAGGGCTTCGCCGAGGCGGGCAGCGACGGGATCGTCCAGGTGTCGACCGGCGGCGGCGAGTTCCTGTCCGGCCAGCGGGTCAAGGACATGGCGCTCGGAGCCAGGGCGCTGGCGGAGTACGCCCACGTGGTCGCGGCGCGGTACCCCGTGCAGATCGCGTTGCACACCGACCACTGCCCGGCCGACAAGCTCGACGCCTTCGTCCGCCCGCTGCTCGCCGAGTCGACCGAGCGGGTCCGCGCCGGCGGTGAGCCGCTCTTCCAGAGCCACATGTTCGACGGCTCGGCGATCGACCTCGAGGAGAACCTGCGCATCTCCGCCGAGCTGCTCCCCCAGTGCGGCGATGCCACGATCATCCTGGAGATCGAGTGCGGCGTCGTCGGGGGCGAGGAGGACGGCGTGAGCCACGACATCAACGACAAGCTCTACACGTCGCCGGAGGATCTGGTCCGGGTCGTCGAGACGCTGGGTACGGGGGAGAAGGGCGGCTACCTCGTCGCCGCGACCTTCGGCAACGTGCACGGCGTCTACAAGCCCGGCAACGTCACCCTGCGCCCGGAGATCCTGCGCGACGGGCAGCGGCGCGTCGCCGAGCACCTCGGCCAGCCCGCCGGCAGCAAGCCCTTCAGCTACGTCTTCCACGGCGGCAGCGGCTCGTCGCTGGAGGAGATCCGTGCCGCGCTGTCCTACGGCGTCGTCAAGATGAACGTCGACACCGACACCCAGTACGCCTACACCAGGCCGGTCGCCGGGCACATGCTGAGCCAGTACGACGGGGTGCTCAAGGTCGATGGCGAGGTGGGCAGCAAGAAGGCCTACGACCCGCGGGCGTGGGGCAAGGCCGCCGAGACCGGCATGGCCGCCCGTGTGGTGACCGCGTGCGAGAACCTGCTCTCCGCGGGGCGCAGCGCAACCTGAGGGTCGCGCGTTGGCCGAGCGTTGGGTTGGCGGGGCGTCACCCGTGCGGCCCCTGTGGTCCACTGTGACCGCGCGCCTCCTTGACATGGGCGTGCTCACGCGCTCGCACGCCGAGTCCTGCCCCCGGGCGCGTGGCCACCCGACCATCTGGGGCAGGAGCGGGGGACCCACGACTGACGGTCCTCGGAGCCACGGGCAGCGATGCGCGCGGCACCAGCCGTCTCGGGGTGAAGCCGGTGCGCGCACCGGCCGGGCGACCTCTCGTCCGAACCCGACAGCTCACCCCGCAGGCGACGAGAGGACCTCACGCCTGTGGGAAAGCACACTGCCCCGCGCCCATCGCTGACCGAGCTCACCCTCGGCCTGCTCCCCGACGCCAAGGTCGCCGGTGCGGTCGGTGCCGTCGTCGCGGCCCCGCTGGCCGTCGTCGCCGGCGCAGGCGCCGCCTCGGCCGTGACGCCGTACCTCGTGCCCGACGTGGCCCAGGCCGCGCCGGCGGGTGCGCCCTTCGCCGCCCCTCAGTCGTGGGAGCTGCTCGCGCTGCGCGGCTGCGAGTCCGGCGGCAACTACGCGATCAACACCGGCAACGGCTACTACGGCGCCTACCAGTTCGACTTCGGTACGTGGCGCAGCCTCGGTTACGCCGGCGCCCCCAACGCGGCCTCGCCCGCCGTCCAGGACGCCGCCGTCTCCGCGCTCGAGGAGCAGCGGGGCTGGACGCCGTGGCCCTCGTGCAGCGCTCGCATCGGGCTGGTGCCCCGCCGCGCCGGCACGACGACGGCCACCCCAGCCGGCACCCGGTCGCACGTCAAGGTCAGCGCCCCCAGCTCGGTCGGTGTGCACACGGCCCCCGCCAGCTCCGGCGCTGCCCCATCCTTCGCCGGCGGGGTGGTCACCACCGCGCAGGCGGGGACCTACCGCTCCGACGTGCGGCTGTGGCAGGGCCGGATGGCGGCCCGTGGCTGGCCGATCGCGGTCGACGGGCATTACGGCCCGCAGTCGGCCATGGTCGCGGCGGCCTTCGCCACCGAGAAGCACCTCGCGGTCGCGCTGCCGGGCGAGCTCGACGGCACGCTCTGGAAGGCCAGCTGGGCGCTGCCCGTCACCTGAGCCGCCCCCCAGCCCCGTCCTGGCGTCGCCATCCCGGCGCGGGGGCACACTCGACGGGTCGGCGCCCTTGCCGGTGCCCAGTCCCTGGGAGGGGTCATGGCCTTCACCTTCGCCTGCGGCGATGTCATCCCCGGCTGCGCGGCGACCTTCGTGGCGCCGACGCAGCAAGCCCTGCTCAGCGACGTCGCCGTCCACGCCGGCCGGGACCACGGCGTCACCGAGCTGACGCCAGAGCTGGTGGAGGCTGTGGAGTCGCGCATGCACGAGACACCGAAGGCCTGAGCCGGGTGACCGCCGGTCGCGACCTGCTCGGCCCAGCGCCGACCCGCCTCCCCCTCGATGACGCGGCCGAGGGCCTGCGCGCGCAAGGGCTCCCGCCCGCCGAGGTCGCTGCTGCGCACCCGGCTGACCCGGCCTCCTGGGCCGCGCTGGCCGAGATCGCGCTCGCCGCGCCCGGCGAGGCGGGGGCCGTAGCGGCGTACGCCTACGCCCGCACCGGGTACCACCGCGGCCTTGATGCGCTGCGGCGCGCCGGCTGGAAGGGTTGGGGCCCGGTCCCCTGGGACGCCGAGGGCAACCGCGGCTGGCTCCGCTGCGTCGGCGTCCTCGCCGCCGCGGCCGCGCGGATCGGTGAGCAGCCCGAGGTCGAGCGGCTGCACCAGCTGCTCGACGACAGCGACCCCGGCGTCCGCGCGCGGCTGCTGCCGGGCTGAGCGACCGGAGCGCGGTCAGTCCTCCGTCGGCAGCTCCTGCGCGGGCCCCCGTCGGCGGGCGGCGAGCAGCGCGGTGGGGAAGGACGTCAGGCGCTGCGTCGAGTCGGCGATGGTGGCGATCCGCGCCTGGGTGTCGCGCAGCTGGCGGATCATCGGCAGCGCGTTCTCCGAGATCTGCCGGAAGGTCTCGGGGATCCCGTCTACTGCGGGGTTGTCCAGCGCGACGGCCAGCCGGTGCAGGCCCGGCTCGAGGTCGTCCACGATGCTGTCCACCCGGATGGCCAGGCGCTGCAGCGCGGCCAGGGACTCGGTCAGCGCCCGCACCTGCTGCGTGAGCATGATGAGCAAGCCGGGAAGGGCCAGCACGGCCTCCGTCTGGGCCTGCGCGGCCTTGAAGACGTCCGTGGGCGTGGGCAGCCGGGGCACGACCAAACGCTACGCGCCACGTCGCCGGGCCCGGAGGGCTCTAGCCTTGCTCTCCGTGCCCGCCCTCGTGCTCGTCGGCGCCCAGTGGGGCGACGAGGGCAAGGGCAAGGCGACGGACCTGCTCGGCGTCGGGGTCAAGACCCCCGAGGGTGAGGCAGAGCGCCCCCGCGTGGAGTTCGTCGTGCGCTACCAGGGCGGCAACAACGCCGGGCACACCGTGATCACACCCGACGGCACCCACTTCGCCATGAAGCTGCTCCCCAGCGGGGTGCTCTCCCCAGACGTCACCCCAGTGATCGGCAACGGGGTGGTCGTCGATCCGGGCTACCTGCTCGAGGAGATCGAGGGCCTCGCCGCGCGCGGCGTCAGCTGCGACCGGCTGCTGGTCTCCGCTGATGCGCACCTGGTCATGCCCTACCACCGGGCGTTGGACCGGGTCACGGAGCGCTACCTCGGCAAGTCCAAGATCGGTACGACGGGCCGGGGCATCGGGCCGGCCTACGTCGACAAGGTCGCCCGTACGGGGATCCGGGTCCAGGACCTGCTCGACCCGGGGATCCTCGCCGCCAAGATCGAGCTGGCGCTGCGCAGCACCAACCAGGTGCTGACCAAGGTCTACAACCGGACCGGGCTGGACGCGAACCGCATCCTCGAGGAGCACTTGGCCTACGGCGAGCGCATCACGCCCTACGTCGCGGACACCTCCCTGGTGCTCAACCGCGCGCTCGACGAGGGCCGGGTGGTCCTCCTCGAGGGCGGCCAGGGCACCCTGCTCGACATCGACCACGGCACCTATCCCTTCGTCACCAGCTCCAACCCGGTCTCCGGCGGCGCCTGCGCGGGCTCGGGGATCGGCCCGACCCGGGTCACCAAGGTGATCGGGATGATGAAGGCCTACTGCACACGCGTGGGCTCGGGTCCCTTCCCGACCGAGCTGCACCCGGGCGCCGACGATGACGCCGGCGAGACGCTGCGCGTGGTCGGCAGGGAGATCGGGGTCAACACGGGCCGCCTGCGACGCACCGGCTGGTACGACGCCGTGGTCGCGCGCTACGCCGCCCGGGTGAACGGCATCACCGACCTCTTCCTCACCAAGCTCGACGTGCTCACCGGCTTCGAGCAGATCCCCATCTGCGTCGCCTACCGCCTCCCCGACGGGCGGGTGCTGGAGGAGATGCCGATGACCCAGACCGACGTGCACCACGCCCAACCGGTGTACGAGCTGCTGCCCGGTTGGTCGGAGGACATCTCCGAGGTGCGGACCTTCGACGCGCTGCCCCCGGCGGCGCGGGCTTACGTGCGTGCGCTCGAGGCCATGAGCAACGCGCAGGTCAGCGCCGTGGGCGTCGGGCCGCGCCGCGACCAGACCCTCGTCCTGCGCGACCTGATCTGATCACCGCGCTGCACGTCTGAGGCCCGGCTGCCGACACCATCCGGGTGACGCCGGGGATGACCGGGTCCGAGCCGCCGCGCCGGCGGACCCCTTCGCCGGCCTCGCTGCCGCCGCCGCGCTGGCGGCCGGGGCCGAGCACGGCCACGTCAACCTCGTCGACGGCTCGACGCTGCGCCCGCTCGCGAGCACCGACCCCGGCGCCGGGCCCGTCCCGCTGGCATCCTCCCTGTGTCGAACGGTCGTGGAGACCGACGTCGAGCTCGTGATCGGTGACCTGCGTGCCGACGAGCGCTTCGCGGCCATGCCGGTCGTCACCGGGGCGGTGGGGTTGCGCTCCTACGCCGGCTTCCCCCTGCGCGACCACGACGGGGCCGTGCTGGGCGCGCTGTGCGTGAGCTCAACGGCTCCCAGCGTGCCGACCGAGGTGCAGCGCCGGGTGCTGGCCGTGCTCGCCGACCAGGTCGTCGCGCAGCTGGAGCTGCGGCGCCGCATCGAGCAGCTGCGGGGGCAGTCCGCCTTCACCGAGGCCGTCCTCGACTCGCTCGACGTCGGGGTGGTCGCGTGCGACGCGGACGGCGGGCTGACGACCGTCAACCGGGCCGCCCGCACCTTCCACGGCCGGGGCCCCGCGGCCGGGGCCCACCCCGGACGCCACGCGCAGCACTACGACCTGTACGACGAGGACGGGACCACCACCCTCAGCCCGGAGCGGGTCCCGCTGGCCACCGCGCTGCGTGCCGGTGAGGTCAACGGTCGGCGCATCGTCATCGCTCCGGTCGGACTGCCGCGGCGGACCGTGGTGTGTACCGGGCGCCGGTTGCTGGGCGGGGCCGGTGAGGTGCTCGGGGCGGTCGTGGTGATGGCCGATGTGACGGCGGCCGAGGCCGCGGGGCGCGAGCTGGTCGCCACCCGGGATGTGCTGGCGGAGCGCCAGATCTTCCTCGACACGCTGTTGGACGACATCGATGTCGGCATCCTGTGCTGTGACGCCGCCGGCCGGCTGACCGAGGACAACGCCTTCACCCGCGGCCTCACCGGCATGCGCCAGGGGGAGCTGGTCGGTGTCCACATCGACGGGACGCACACCCGGAAGGCCGGGCGAGCCGCCGACGGGCTGACCCCGGTGACGGCGATGGGCAGCCCGCTGGTCGCGGCGCTGCAGGACGGCACCGTGCGCGACCGCGAGCTCCTCGTGCGCCGCCCTGGCGTCGAGGACCGCCGCCTGGTCGTGCACGGGAGCCGCCTGCAGGCACCCGACGGCCGCGTCCTGGGCGCCATGATCGCGCTGCACGACGTCACCGCGGAGCGCGAACGCGCGGCCGAGCTCGCCGCCCGGATCAGCGAGGTGGAGGCGCTCTCGGAGGCGAGCCGGACGATCCTGAGCGGCTCCGGTGACCCCCGCGACGCGACGGTGCGGGCGGCGCACTCGCTGGCGCGGGCCTCGCTGAGCCTGCTGCTGGAGCCGTCGGACCCGCAGACCCCTGAGGGCGTCACCTTGCGGACGACCGCGACATCGGACCCGGCGGTGGACGGCCTGGTGCTCGGGCCGCTGGAGCCATCGCTCGCCCGGCAGGCCTTCGAGACGGGACGGGCGGTGGTGGTGGTCGACACCCTCGCCGACCCACGCGCCCACGCCGGCCACACCGCTCGTGTGCTGGCTGCCGTCGGCGGGTCCGGGGCCGCGCTCATCGTGCCGGTCAGCCGCGGCGGCACGGTGCACGGGGTCTTGAGCATCACGTTGCGCGGGCCGCTGTCTCGGCTGCCGGCGCGGGTCCTCGGCCTGCTGGAGATCCTCGCCAGCGAGCTGGCGACCGCGCTGGAGCGGGACCAGCTGCGCGCGGAGCTGGCCGCGCAGGCGACGACAGACCCGCTGACCGGGCTGCTCAACCGTCGAGGTTGGGCCTCGGCCGTCGGTCGGGTGCTGGCCCCCCGGGAGCCGGGTGACGAGGTCGGGCCGGCGTGCATGGCGGTCATCGACCTCGATCACTTCAAGCGGTACAACGACGCGAAGGGGCATCCGGCGGGGGATCAGCTGTTGGTCAGGGCCACCCGGCTGTGGTCGTCCGCCGTCCGTGCGGACGACGTGCTGGCCCGGTTGGGTGGCGAGGAGTTCGGCTTGCTGCTCCCGGGGTGCACGGCGGAGGCTGCCGCCTCACTGCTGCAGCGCCTGCGCTTCGGCGTGCCGGACGGCCAGACCGTCTCCATCGGGATCGCCCAGCGGCGTCCCGGCGAGACGGCGGAGAGCTGGTTGGCTGCTGCGGATGCCGCGCTCTACGAGGCGAAGCTGGCCGGTCGGGACATCGTCCGGGTCGCGGCCGGCGGCGGCTTGCCGACTCCGCCGGACCGCCCCCCGCGCCAGGGCACGGGGCCCCGGCAGCCGCGGCGGCGCGCGGCCGACCACACCGTGCCCCGGCAGCGGGAGCCGCCCCCACCAGCGACTGAGCGTCGCGCCAGCACCACACGACCGCCGGACCGTCGCCCCGAGGGCGACTGCGACGGCGGGATCGTGCCAGCGAGGGACTGTTCAGTCGGGCCAGGCGTCGAGGAGAGCCGGCCAGGCGCTGCGCAGACCAGGGTGCAGGTCGAGGTCGAGCACGTCGGCCTCCGCGACCCAGCGCACCTGCTCGGTCTCCCAGGTCAGCTCCTCCGGCTGCCACCGCTCCCGGGCGGCCAGGTCGGCGAGCACGTGGCTGTAGCGCCACCCGCCGGCATCCACCGCCCACACGGCGCGGACCTGCAGGGCTGGTGGGGCGCCGAGCTCCTCCGCGACCTCGCGCAACGCCCCCTCGACCGGGGTCTCGTCCGCGTCGAGCGCACCCCCCGGGAGCGCCCAGGTGCCCCCCTGGTGCGACCGGAAGCCTCGCTGGGCGAGCAGGTAGGACGTCCGCCCTTGCGCGCCGCCGCCGCGGTGGCGCAGGAGCAACCCGGCGGCGCCGTGGCGTCCCCAGTGATGCACGCCGTCCGCACCGACGACGAAGCCGTCCCCGCTGCGAGCGCGGTCGGCGGGTGTCGCTGCGCTCACGAGCCGCCACGTTAGGCGACGCAGCCGCCTCCCCGCCGGCCGACGCCCGCTCACCCGAGGCGGGGGGCTACCGTGCTGCCGGCCCGACCGAGCCGGACCTCGAGCTGGGCCGGGACCCGGTCGCGCAGCTCCGCGACGTGGCTGACGAGGCCGACGAGCCGGCCGCCCTCGCGCAGGCCGTCGAGGGTGTCCATCACCTCGCTCAACGTCGCCTCGTCGAGTGAGCCGAACCCCTCGTCGACGAAGAGCGCGTCGAGGCGGTGGCCGCCGGACTCCGCGACGACCGTGTCGGCCAGACCCAGGGCGAGCGAGAGGCTGGCCAGGAAGGTCTCGCCCCCCGACAGCGTCGCGGTGTCCCGCTCGAGCCCCGTCCACGCGTCCCGCACCAGGAGCCCGAGACCGCTGCGCACGTTGCCGCGGGCCGTGCCGTCGGTGTGGGCCAGCGTGTAACGCCCCCCGCTCATCCCGGCCAGTCGGCTGCTCGCCGCGGCGGCCACCTGCTCGAGGCGCGCCGCCAGCACGAAGCTGGACAGGGTCATCCGCAGCGCGTTGCTCCCGGTGCCGGCGGCGAGGTCGGCGAGCCCCCGCACCTGCGCGGCGTGCTCCTCCAGCGGCACCAGGGCGGCGGCTGCCGCGAGCGCCGCGGGGACGTGCTCGGCGAGCGAGGCAGCTCGACGGGCCAGCACGGCATCGACCTCGGTGGCCGCGGCGAGCGCGTGCGCGGCGGCGGCCACGTCGCGCTCGGCACTCGTGACCTCAGCGGGCGGCTCGAGCTGCACGGCCAGCTCGGGGTCGGCGAGTGCCGCGGCGTTGGCGGCCACGGCGTCGGCGTGCTCGCGTAGGCCGGCCTCCGCCTGCTCGAGCACGTCGGCGTCGAGAGCGGCAGCGCAGGCCGTCTCGACGTCCGGGAAGCCGGCCGCGTGTGCCGCGGTGTGCGCGGCGTGCTCGGCCTCGATCAGCGCGTCGGTCGCGGCGGCGTGGTCGGCGAGCAGGCGAGCACGCACCGTGGCGGCGCGCTCGGCGGCCTCGGCCTGCGTCTGCAGCGCGTGGATGCGGGGGCCGAGGTCGGGGGCGCCCGCGCGCGCCTCGGTCAGGCGCAGTGTCAGCGCGCTGGCCCGCTCCCGCGCCTGGTCTCGCCGCGACCGGACGGCCTCGTGGGTGGCGCGCACCAGTGCCAGCCGCCCCGCCAGCGCCGAGCCCTCCTCGGTGAGCCGGCGCACCGTGCCCGCGTGGGAGACCACCCCCTCGGCCTGTTCCTGCAGCCTCGCCAGAGCGCTCGTCGCCCCGGCCGCCCGCTCCGCCAGCTCGGCGAGCGGGGTGCTGCTCGCTCCGTCACCCAGCTCGGCGAGCTGGCCGGCCAGGGCGGCCCGCCTGGCTTCGACCTCGGCCAGCGCGCGCGCCGCGGCGCCGGCGGCGACGCGGGCTGCCGCCGCGGCGGTCGCGGCGGCGTCGCGGTCCTCGCGGGTCACCCGGTCCGCCGTCGGCTCGGCGGGGTACGGGTGCTCCAGTGCCCCGCAGACCGGGCACTCGTCCCCGTCGGCGAGGCCGAAGGCGAGCTCGGCCCGGATGCCCTCGACGTAACCGTCGCGCGCCCCCTCGGCCTGCGCCTGCGCCGTGACCTCTGCCTCCCGGGCGGCAGCCGACCGCCTCGTCAGCACGGCCACCTCGGTCGCCGCGTCGGCCAGGCTGCCGCGCAGGGTGACCGCCCGCCGCAGCCGCTCGGGCTCCCCCGCCAGCGACGCCGCAGTCAGGGCCGCGGACTGCGCGGCCTCGAGCAGCGTCTGGGCTTCGGCGATCCTGGCCGGTGACCGCGCCAGCAACCCCAGGACCTCCGTCTGGTCGCCGCCGAGCCGGTCGAGGTCGGTCTGGGCTCGGGCGGCCTCCTCTCCCGCCGTCTGCAGCTCGAGCTCGACGGGCAGCAGGGCTTGCAACCGGCCGACCTCCGCCCTCAGGTCACCCGCGTCGCCGGTCACCGGGAGGGCGACGCCCACCTCCGCGACCAGCCCCTCCACCCGGGTGGCGGCCCGCTCGCGCACGGCCGCGGCCGGCTGCACGGACGCTGCCCGCCGCGCGGTCGTCACCGCGGCCTCCCGCTCGTCGACCCGGCACTGCGCTGCGGCGAGTGCCTGCCGGGCGCCCAGGGCCGCCCGGCGCCGGGCTTGGGCGGAGGCCAGCGCACGGACCTCCGCCTCGACCAGCGCGGCGTGGGTCCGGCACGCCTCGGCGACGGCCCGCTCCGCCTTCGCCCGGGCGAGCAGCCCTTGCGCCTCGGCCAGCGCACCGGCGGCCCAGGCGCCCGGCTCCGCGCCGTCGCGCCGGGACCCGGCGGCACCCTCGGTGCGGCCGAGCTCGCGGTCGAGCACCTCGCGCGCGGTGGCCACCGCCGCGTCGGCTGCCCGGCGCTGCGCCGCGAGCCAGGCCTCCACCGCGGCGAACCGGTCGGTGGCGAAGAGCTGCTGCAGCAGCTCGCCGCGCGCCTTGCTGTCCGCGCGCAGGAAGCGGGCGAAGTCGCCCTGCGGCAACAGCACCACCTGGAAGAACTGCTCGGCGCTCATCCCGAGCAGGTGCGCCAGCTCGTGGTCCGCCTCGCCCACGCGGGTGGACAGCGCCCGCCACCCCTCGGCGGCCCGCTCCTCCAGCCGGACGGCCGCCGGCTCCGACGTGGTGCCATCGCCGCGGCGTTTGGGTCTCGGCTGCTCGGGCGAGCGGGTCACCCGCAGGCGCCGCCCGCGCAGGGTCAGCTCGAGCGCGACCTCGGTGCGCGTACCCGGGTCGGCGTGGTCCGAGCGCAGCCGCTTCGCCACCCCCCTGACCCCCGGCAGTCGGCCGTAGAGCGCGAAGCCCAGTGCGTCCAGCAGGCTCGTCTTCCCTGCGCCCGTCGGGCCGTGCACGAGGAAGAGGCCGGCCTCCCCGAGGGCGTCCAGGTCGACCTCGACCGTGCCGGCGAAAGGCCCGAAGGCGATCACCGTGAGGTGGTGGGGGCGCATCAGCCGGCCGCCACGGCCCGCCGGCCGGCCTCGAGCGCCGCGTCGAGCAGGTCGACCTCCCCCTCGGTCGCCGGTGAGCGCCGGACGTGCTCGACGAAGTCGCGGCACACCTCGCCGTCGGTCCGCCCGGCGAGACGGGTGGCGTACGACACGGCCGAGCGCCCCGGTCCCTCGGGCTCCCAGGCCAGGTGCAGGGCGTGCGGGAAGCGTGCGTGCAGCCGACGCATCGCCTCGGTCGGCATGGCGGGGTCGGTGAGCGTGACGTCGAGCCAGCAGGCCTCGAGCGGCGCGTGCGCCGGGTCGGTGAGCAGCGCGTCGAGGTGGCCGGCGACCCGGGCGAGGCGCCGCGGGACGGGCGCCGGGACCGCCTCCACCCGGGCCAGCCCGTGGGCACCGAGCTCGACCAGCCAGGAGCCCTTGACGTGCCTGGCCTCGCCGAAGGAGAACGCGAGTGGCGAACCGCTGTAGCGCAGCCCGTCAGCCAGCACCTGCGGCCCGTGCAGGTGGCCGAGCGCGGTGTAGTCGAGACCGTGGAACAGCGTCGTCGGCACCTGCGCCAGGCCGCCCACGCCGATCTCCCGCTCGCTGTCGCTGGCCTGGGCCCCTGCGACCCAGGCGTGCGCCAGCCCGACCGTGCGGACCCCCGGTCGGCGGGCCCGGTCGGCGGCGACCGCGGCCAGCGCGCCGCCGAGCACCGCCGCCTGGGTCGGCCGCGCGGCCGGGGCGAGCAACGGCGCGGTGGTGGCCGGCTCGAGGTAGGGCAGGGCGTAGACGGCGACCGGCCCGTGCCCGTCGGCGAGCAGCACCGGGTCCGCGGCGCCGCGGGGGTCCGTGCGCAGGTGCAGGCCCCCCCTGGCGGCGGAGCGGGCGTTGACCCCGAGGCGGACGGCGCTGTCGTGGTTGCCGCTGATGGCGATGACCTGCGCGCCGGCGTCCTGGAGCAGGGCGATGCCCTCGGTGTAGACCTCGACTGCCTCGACGGGGGGCAGGGCCCGGTCGTACACGTCGCCGGCGACGAGCACGGCGTCGACCCGCTCGGCGCGCACCACCTCGGCGAGGTGAGCGAGGTGTGCGGCCTGTGCGTCGCGCAGCGAGGCGCCGTGCAGCGACCGGCCGAGGTGCCAGTCGGAGGTGTGCAGCAGCCGCATGCCCTGGACGGTAGGTGGGGGGTGCGACAGGTCCGGGAAGCCACTCGCCGGCGTGGCTAACGTTTGCTCATGTCCTCTCCAGCCAAGGTGCGCCGTCGCCGCGGGTACACGCGCGTCTCCAGCAAGAACCAGGTGACGCTGCCGGTCGCGGGGCTGGAGGAGGCGGGTATCTCGGTCGGGGACGAGCTCGTGGTGAGGGTCGACGGGAGGGGCCGGCTGACCCTCGTGCGCGAGCGTGATCCGCTGCTCGCCCTGATCGGCAGTGCCCCTGGTCTCAGCGAACGCACCAACCTCGAGGCACTGAGGGACGAGTGGGAGCGGTAGTCCTCGGCTCCAGCGTCGTGCTCGCACTCTTCGACGCCGAGGACGCCCATCACGCCAGCGCCCTCGACGCGGTGCGGACGGTGGCTCGCGACGACCGGGTCGTGTCGGCGGTGACGCGCGCGGAGGTGCTCGTCGACGCGACGCGCACGGGGCAGGTCGCCCACCACCCGGCGCGCGTGGCGGCCGCCTTCGTCGTGGCCGACGTCGACGAGCCCACGGCGGTGGGCGCCGCACGCATCCGCGCGGAGCACCCGGCGCTGCGGCTGCCGGACGCCCTGATCCTGGCCACCGCAGCGGTCCTCGCCGCCGACGTGCTGAGCGCCGACCGCCGCTGGGCCGCCGTCTCACCACGCGTACGGGTGATCGGGTGAGGGTGCTGGTCGTCGGCGGCGGCGGTCGCGAGCACGCGCTGTGCCTGGCGCTGTCCCGCGACCCGGCCGTGGGCTCGCTGGTCTGTGCGCCGGGCAACGCCGGCACCGTGGAGCTGGCGGAGCCGCGCGCCCTCGACCTGACCGACCCGACGGCCCCAGCCGCGCTCGCCGAGCAGGCCCACGCCGACCTCGTCGTCGTCGGTCCCGAGGTGCCGCTCGTCGCCGGCGCCGTCGACGTGCTCCGCGCGCGGGGCATCCCAGCCTTCGGCCCCACTGCGGCGGCGGCCCGGCTCGAGGGCAGCAAGGCCTTCGCCAAGGAGGTGATGGCCGCTGCGGGGGTGCCGACCGCCCGCAGCGGCGCCTACGGCGACGTGGCCGCCGCGCTCGACGGTCTCACGACGTTCAGCGCCCCGTACGTCGTCAAGGCCGATGGCCTGGCCGCGGGCAAGGGCGTCGTGGTGACCTCCGACCAGGCGCAGGCGCAGGCGCACGTCCGCGCGTGCAGTGGCCGGGTTGTGCTCGAGTCCTTCCTCGACGGCCCGGAGGTCAGCCTCTTCGTCGTCGTGGACGCCACCGGCCGGGCCCAGCCGCTGCTGCCCGCGCAGGACGCCAAGCGCGTCGGCGACGGCGACACCGGCCCCAACACCGGGGGGATGGGGGCGTACGCACCCCTGCCGTGGCTCCCGCCCTCGCTGGTCCCCGAGATGACCGCGAGCGTGGTCGAACCGACGCTCGCCGAGATGGCGCGGCGCGGCACGCCCTTCACTGGCCTGCTCTACGTCGGGCTGGCGCTCACCAGTGCCGACGGTCCGCAGGTGGTGGAGTTCAACACCCGTTTCGGTGACCCGGAGACCCAGGCCGTGCTCGCGCTGCTCGACGCGCCGCTGACCGGCGTGCTCGACGGCTCGGTCGCGCCGACCTGGGCGCCGGGCGCAGCGGTCACCGTCGTGCTCGTGGCGCCCGGCTACCCCGACGCCGCGCGGCTCGGCGGCGAGGTGTACGGCCTCGCGGCCGCCGCCGCGCTGCCCGGCGTTACGGTGCTGCACGCGGGCACCCGGCGCGATGGCAGCGCGGTCGTGGCCAGCGGTGGCCGGGTGCTGTCGGTCACGGCCACCGGGGCGGACGGGCCGACGGCCCGCGCGGCGGCGTACGAGGCGATGGAGCACCTGGTGCTCGACGGTGGCCACTGGCGTACGGACATCGGGCTGCGCGCCTGAGCACTGCGGTTGGGCGAGGATGAGCGACGTGGCGGACCCGATCGTCGGCGTGATCATGGGGTCGCGCTCGGACTGGCCCACGATGCGCCTGGCCACCGAGGCGCTGGACGGGCTCGGCGTCGCGTGGGAGGCCCGGGTCGTCAGCGCGCACCGCACGCCCGAGCTGATGGTCACCTACGCGCAGGAGGCGGCCACCCGCGGGCTGCAGGTGATCATCGCGGGCGCGGGCGGGGCCGCGCACCTGCCCGGCATGGTGGCCGCGCTCACCGCGCTGCCGGTGATCGGCGTACCGGTGCGCAGCCGGGTCCTCGCGGGGGTCGACTCGCTGCTGTCCATCGTGCAGATGCCGGCCGGCGTACCCGTGGCCACCGTCGCCATCGGCGAGGCCGGGGCGACCAACGCGGGGCTGCTCGCCGGGCGGATCCTGGGGGTGGGCGACCCCGCGGTCCGGGCCGCCGTCGAGCGGCACGCGGCGGCCCAGCGCGACGCCGCGCTCGCCGTCGGTGACCCGAGCACGTGATCGTCGGAGTGCTGGGCGGCGGCCAGCTGGGCCGGATGCTCGCCCTCGCCGGCATCCCGCTGGGCCTCGACGTGCGGTGCATGGAGCGCGCCGCCGACGCGCCGGCTGCGGCGGTCTGCGCGGTCACCCCCGGCGACCCGGCTGACATCGAGGACGTGCGCGCCTTCGCCGCGGGCGTCGACGTGCTCACCTACGAGGTGGAGGGGGTGGCGACCGAGGGCGTCGCCGTACCCGTCCGGCCGCCGGTCGAGGCGCTGCGCCGCACCTCCGACCGCTGGTCGGAGAAGGAGCTGCTCGCCGAGGTCGGCATCCCGACCGCCCGCACGCTTCCGGCCTCGGACGAAGGCCAGCTCAGGGCGGCGGTCGAGCAGCTCGGCGCGTGCATCGTCAAGACCAGGACAGGTGGGTACGACGGCCGCGGCCAGGTACGGGTGACCTCGCCCGACGGCCTGTCCGCCGCGGTCGCCCTGCTCGACACTCCCGGCCCGGGCCTCGTCGTCGAGCAGCTGGTGGCGTTGGACCTCGAGGTCAGCGTCGTCGCCGCGCGGGGGCTGGACGGCAGCGTGGCGGCGTACCCGCTGCTGGAGAACGACCACCGCGACGGCATCCTGCGGGTCTCCCGGCTCCCGGCGCGGCTCCCCGCCGGGCTCGAGGCGCTGGCCCTCGGCTGGGTCACCCGGCTGCTGGAGCACCTGGGCTACGTCGGCGTGCTCGGGCTCGAGCTCTTCGTCAGCGGTGGGGAGCTGCTGGCCAACGAGGTCGCGCCCCGGGTGCACAACAGCGGGCACCTGACGGTCGAGGCCTGCGAGACGGGGCAGTTCGAGCAGCACCTGCGGGCGGTCACCGGCCTGCCGCTGGGCTCCCCGGCGCCCCGCGGGCCGGCGGCCATGGTCAACCTGATCGGTACGACGCCCGACCCGGCCGCCGTGCTCGCCGTCCCTGGCGCCCACCTGCACCTGTACGGCAAGGCGCCGCGGCGCGGCCGCAAGCTCGGCCACGTGACGGTGACCGCACCCGACGCCGAGGTGCTCGAGCGCAGGCTGTGGGCGGTCCTCCGTACCGTGGCGCCATGATCGGTCGCTACACCCGCGAGGCCATGGGCCGGGTCTGGAGCGAGGCCCACAAGTACGAGCTGTGGTGCCGCGTCGAGGTCCTCGCGCTCGAGGCGCACGCGCTCGCCGGCCGGGTGCCCGCCGAGGTCGTCGAGCCGGTGCGCGCGGCGCCGCCGCCGACCGCCGAGCGCGTCGATGAGATCGAGCTGACGACGCAGCACGACGTCATCGCCTTCCTCTCCGCCTGGGCCGACAACACGACCCCGCGCGAAGCCGCGGCCTACGTGCACTTCGGCATGACCAGCTCCGACCTGCTGGACACGGCGCTCGCGCTGCAGCTCACCGAGGCCACCGACCTGCTGCTCGCCGGGGCCGACAGCCTGGTGGCGGCGCTGCGCGACCTCGGGCTCGAGCACCGCGACACGGTCAGGGTGGGGCGCACGCACGGCATCCACGCCGAGCCCGACGTCTTCGGCCACCGGGTCGCCGACCTCGCCTTCGGGCTCGCCCGGTGCCGCGACCGGCTGCGCGCCGCCAGGGCAGGGGTGGCGGTCGCCAAGATCAGCGGGGCGGTGGGGTCGTACAGCAACATCGACCCTGGGGTGGAGCGTCACGTGGCGGCCGCGCTCGGGCTGACGCCCGCGCCGGTGGCCACCCAGGTCGTCCTGCGCGACGGGATCGCCCACTGGGTCGCCGTGCTCGCCGAGGTCGCGACGGTCTGCGAAGCGGTCGCGCTGGAGATCCGGCACGGCCAGCGCACCGAGGTCCGCGAGCTCGCCGAGCCCTTCGGCAAGGGGCAGAAGGGCTCCTCGGCGATGCCGCACAAGAAGAACCCCATCGCCAGCGAGCGCATCGCCGGGATGGCGCGGATCGTCCGCGCGCAGGTCGTGCCGGTGCTCGAGGGCATCCCGCTGTGGCACGAGCGCGACATCAGCCACTCCTCGACCGAGCGGGTCGCCCTGCCCGACGCCGCCATCGCCACCGACTACCTCCTCGCGCTGACCGAGCGCCTCATCCGCGGGCTCGTCGTCGACAAGGCCCGGATGCTCGCCAACCTCGACTCCAGCGGGGGCCTCGCCTTCTCCAGCGCGGTCCTGCTCGAGCTGGTCGAGCTCGGGCTGTCGCGTGAGGACGCCTACGCCGTCACCCAGCGCGCCGCCATGCGCACCTGGGACACCGGCACCGCCTTCCGGACGACGCTCGGCGAGGAGCTCGGCGCCGCCGGCCTCAGCGTCGACGACGAGCGCCTGGGCGAGGCCTTCCGCCCGGAGCGGTACGTCGAGCGGCTGGGTCCCGTCTTCGACCGCCTCGCGGCGCTGGCCTGAGGTGCCACTGATCGATGCCGAGGGCGTCACCCACCTCGCGTCCGGCAAGGTCCGTGAGATATACGCCGTCGAGCAGGACCTGTTGCTCGTCGCCACCGACCGCATGAGCGCCTACGACGTCGTGCTCCCCACCCCGATCCCGGACAAGGGGGCGGTGCTGACCGGGTTGACGCTGTGGTGGCTGGAGCAGCTCGCCGGTGTCGTCCCGCACCACCTGCTCACCGCGCGCGTCGAGGACATGCCGGCCGCGTTGCACCCCTTCGCCGCCGAGCTGCGCGGGCGCTCGATGCTCTGCCGGCGGCTGGAGATGGCCCCGGTCGAGTGCGTGGCCCGCGGCTACCTCACGGGCAGCGGGCTGCTCGACTACCGCGCGACCGGGGCGGTCTCCGGCCACACGCTGCCGGTCGGCCTGGTCGACGGCAGCCGGCTGCCGGAGCCGATCTTCACGCCGTCGACCAAGGCGCCGATCGGCGAGCATGACGAGACGATCACCCCCGAGCAGGCGGCCGCGCTCGTCGGTCCCGAGCTCGCCCTCGAGCTCGAGCGGATCACCCTGGAGGTCTACGACACGGCCCGGGCGCTGGCCGAGCCGCGTGGGGTCATCGTCGCGGACACCAAGCTCGAGCTCGGCTACGACGCCGCCGGCGTCCTGCGCCTCGGTGATGAGGTGCTCACGCCCGACAGCTCACGCTTCTGGCCGGCCGCCGAGTGGAAGCCCGGGCACGCACAGGCGTCGTACGACAAGCAGTACGTACGCGACTGGCTCACGGCGACCGGCGCACGGGGCGAGGCTGTGGCGCTGCCTGATGAGGTCGTCGTGCAGACCCACGCCCGCTACGTCGAGGCCTACCAGCGGCTGACCGGCTCAAGCTTCGAGGACTACCTCCGCTCCGCCTGAGCCCTGCGTACGCCGCTGAAGGGTCGGTGGGTGTCCGACGACCGTGACGACGCGGTCATGCCGGGACGACGGAAGCTGCGGATCCCCGCGACCGCCCGCCGCATCCTGGCTCAGGGCTGGTTGAAGTTGATCGCGCGGCAGGTGGGGTCGGCGTTCACGGCGGCGGCCAACGCGGTGCCCTTCGCGGTGATCAGCCGCTGCGCGGCGACCAGCTGGGGAGAAGTGACGGCACCCTTCAAACCGGCCACCGATGCCCGCAGGGCCATCGCGGTCGTCGCCGCGGAGGCTCCTGCCAGGGCTCCCCTGAGCGTCTGCTGCAGCTGGGTGAACCCGGTCAGCAGGTCGCGTTGCACCACGGCACCGTCTCCCACCCGCGGCGGCCCGAGTGCCCTGATCGTCGGGATCGCCTTGTCGAGGTCGGCGCTGAACGTCGTCAGGATCTTGGTCTCGCGGGTGCGCCCCTCGGCCAACGTGTGGGCTGCGGCCGTCGGGGAGCTGGCGCTCTGCCGCGCGTCGTTGGCGAAGGGCACCAGCGCCTGGCAGACCGACGACGCCCAGGCCCCGACGGGGTAGCCGGTGCTGGGCGTGGGTGACGCGTCGCTCGCCGACGGCCCCGCACCGGTGCGCGTGGCGGGCAGCACGGTGGGCGTCATCGACGCCGTCGGAGCGGCCGTCCCGGGGGTGGCGCTGGCCGGTCGTGCGGCCGCCGACGGGCGGGCGGCAGAGCTGCCGCACCCCGTCACGAGCGCGTAGAGCGCGACCCCGGCTGCTGTGGTCCACCGGCTCCTGGAGGTCACGCCAGGCATCTTACGGCGTACGGCGTACGGCGCGTGGTCGCGCACCGGCGCACCGCGCCATCGTCAACCTCCGAGCTGCGCCGGGGGCGACCGGTGCAGCGTCTGCCTCGGCCGTTGTGGGCACCTCGCCTGTCGGCGGGGTACATCGGGCGCGTGTACGTATCAGGCGACGTGTGTGGACCGTGCTGCTCGTCGGCATCACGGTCGGGCTGGTCTTCACCAACATCATCATAGGGGTGCTGGGCTTCCCGGTGATGATCATCCCGCTACGGCTGGCGCTCAAGGACATCTGCGCGTCGGGTGGTCGGCCCGCCTCGCTGACCCGCCCCGCTGCCCCCCAGCCGACGACGGGGTCAGGCGCGACCGGTGAAGTGCTCCATGGTCGCGTTGACGCCGAGCAGGTCCATCGCCCGGTCGAACAGGCCCGTGGGCAGGACGCGCATCGGCGAGAGCAGGTTGATCGCAAAAGGCATCATCACCTCGGCGCGGTCGCGCTCGATCGCGTCGACCGTGCGGGCGACGACGTCGCTCGGGCGCAGGATCGGCAGCAGCCACGGCACGCGGGTATGCACGCCGGCGAACATGCCGGTGTCGATGTAGAAGGGGCAGACCACCGTGCTCTTGACCCCCGGCGCGGTCGTGCGCATCTCCGCGCGCAGCGACTCGGCAAAGCCGGCGGCGGCGTGCTTGCTCGCGGCGTAGTCGGTCTGCTTGGCCACCCCGACCAGGCCGGCGGCGCTCGCCATCGTCACGACGTGGCCGCTGCCCCTGGCCACGAGGTGGGGCAGGAAGGCCTGGGTGACCCAGTAGAGCGCGAGCACGTTGACGGCGAAGGTCCGCTCGATGCGCTCGGGCGTGAGCTCCAGCAGCGGCACACCGCTGACGACACCGGCGTTGTTGATGACGATGGACACCGCCGCGGCACCACCGGGCACGGCGGCGGCTGCCTCGGCCACGGCGGCGCGGTCGGTGACGTCGACGACGTTGGTGCTCAGCGAGGCGCCGTGGGCGTCGAGGTCACCGGCCAGCTCCTTGAGCCCGACCTCGTCGCGGTCCCAGGCGACGACGTGCGCGCCGCGGGCCAACAGGGTCTCGGTCAGCCCGCGGCCGAGCCCGCGCGCCGCTCCGGTGACGACCGCGGTGCGGCCGGCGATCTGCGTCATGGGTACGAGTGTGCCCCGGCGGCGCTGCCGCAGTCGGTCCGACGCCTACGGTGGCCGGGTGCCGCGGGTGGTCGTCGACGTCATGCTCAAGCCCGAGATCCTCGACCCGCAGGGGCAGGCGATCCAGCAGGCGCTGCCGCAGCTCGGCTTCGGCGGCGTGACGTCGGTGCGCCAGGGCAAGCGCTTCGAGGTGGAGGTCGCCGGCGAGCTCGACGACGCCGCGCTGGACCAGGTGCGGGCGCTCGCGCACACCCTGCTCGCCAACCCCGTCATCGAGGACTTCACCGTCCACGTCGCCTGAGCCGGCTCCGCCCCGACACCGGCCACAGCCCGACCGCTCAGGCGCCGACCGCTCAGGCGCCGACCGCCCCGAAGCCGCCGTCCACCGGGATCACCGCCCCGGTCGTGGCGGGGAACCAGCCCGAGAGCAGCGCCACGCAGGCGAGCGCGGCCGGCCCGCTGTCGCCGGCGTCCCACCCCAGCGGGGCGCGGTCGCCCCACCCCTCGGCCAGCTCGGCGAAGCCGGGGATCGCCCGGGCGGCGCTGGTGCGCAGCGGTCCCGCGGCGACCAGGTTGACCCGTACGCCGCTGGGTCCGACCTCGCGGGCGAGGTAGCGGCAGGCCGACTCGAGCCCGGCCTTGGCCACGCCCATCCAGTCGTAGGACGGCCAGGCGCGCGTCGCGTCGAAGTCCAGGCCGACGACCGTCGAGCCACGGCCCATCATCGGCAGCAGGGCTCGCGTGACCGCGACGAGGGAGTAGGTCGAGACGTGCAGCGCGGTCGCCACGTCGGGCCACCCGGCGGTAAGGAAGCCGCCCCCGAGCGCCCCTGCGGGAGCGAAAGCGACCGCGTGCAACAGCCCGTCCACCCCGTGGAGGCCGGCGCCGCGCACCCGGTCGGGCAGCGCGTTGAGGTCGGCCTCGCTGGTCACGTCGAGCTCGACGACCGGCGCGGGGGTCGGCAGGCGCCGCGCGATGCGGGTGGTGATGCCCAGCGCGCGGCCCATGCTGGTGAGCACGACCTGCGCGCCCTGCTCCTGTGCGAGACGCGCGACAGCGAAGGCGATGCTCGACTCGGTCAGCACGCCGGTCACCACGAGTCGCCGGCCGGCCAGGAGCCCCGACCCGCCCGGCCCCGTGCTCACGCCCCCATCCCCAACCCGCCGTCGACCGGGACGACCGCTCCGGAGAGGTACGACGCGGCGTCGGAGGCCAGGAAGGCGAGCAGCGCCGCCACCTCCGCCGGCCGGCCCGCACGCCCGAGCGGCACCTGGGCGGCCAGCGCCTCGCGGCGGGCCGCCGGCAGCACCGCGGTCATCTCGGTGTCGATGAGGCCGGGGGCGACGACGTTTGCGGTGACGCCCCGCGAGCCCACCTCACGCGCGAGCGAGCGGGCCAGCCCGACCAGGCCCGCCTTGGCGCTCGCGTAGGCGACCTGGCCCCCCGAGCCGGTGGTGGCGACGACGCTGGAGACGTAGAGCAGGCGCCCCCACCGGGCGCGGACCATGGCCGGCAGCACCAGGCGGCTGAGCGCGAAGGCGGCGACGAGGTGGACGTCGAGCATCGCCTGCAGGTCCTCGGGGCGCTGGCGCAGCAGGAGCCCGTCCCTGGACTCACCGGCGTTGCTGATGAGCACCTCGACGGGGCCGTGCGCCTCGACCGCTGCGGCGTGGGCGCCCGCCAGCGCCGCCGCATCGGTGACGTCGGCGGTGAGGCCGAGCGCCCCGGCGGGGGCGCCGCCTGAGCGCGAGAGCACGGCGACGCGGTGGCCGTCGGTGAGCAGCGCGGCCGCGGTCGCCGCCCCGATGCCCCGGCTGCCCCCGGTGACCAGCACGCTGCGCACGGTCGCGGAGTGGGGAGAGAGCGCGCCGCTGGGGCGGCCCCTGCTGCTCGCACGGCCCACGTCTCTCACGCCGGGGAGAAGACCAGCGCGACGTCGTGCCCGCCGAAGCCGAAGCTGGTCGACAGCGCGGACCCCACCGGCAGCGCGCGTGGGGTCATCCGCACCAGGTCGAGGTCCACCTCGTCGTCGGGGTCGTCGAGGTTGCGGGTGGCGGGGGCGAGGCGCTCCCGCAGGGCGAGCACGGTGGCGACGGCCTCGACCGCGCCGGCGGCGCCGAGCAGGTGACCGGTCATCGACTTCGTGGCGCTGACCGCCACCCCGTCGGCCGCCGCGCCGAGGGCGAGGCGCACCGCGCGGGCTTCCGCGACGTCGCCCGCGGGCGTCGAGGTCGCGTGTGCGTTGAGGTGCACGACGTCGGCAGGTGCCAGGCCCGCATCGGCGAGCGCACGGCTGATGGAGGCCGCCGCCCCCCGCCCGCTGGGCTCGGGCAGCGCGACGTTGAAGCTGTCGTTGGCCTGCCCGGCACCGGCGAGCACGGCGTGCACGCGGGCACCGCGGGCCGCGGCGTGCGCGTGGGTCTCCAGCACCAGCACCCCGGCGCCCTCACCGAGCACGAAGCCGTCCCGCCCCTTGTCGAAGGGCCGGCTCGCGGCGGCGGGGTCGCCCGTGCTCGTCGACAGCGCCCGCATCGCGGCGAAGCCGGCCAGCGGCAGCGCGTGGATGGCGGCCTCCGCACCACCGACCACGACGACGTCGGCCCGCCCCAGGCGCAGCAGGTCGAGCCCCAGGGAGATCGCCTCGGCCCCGGAGGCGCAGGCGCTGACCGGTGCGTGCACCCCGGCGCGCGCGCCGAGCTCCAGCCCGATCGTCGCGGCCGGTCCGTTGGCCATCAGCATCGGGACGCTGAAGGGGCTGATCGGCCGGGGCCCCCGGGCGAGCAGGGTGTCGTAGGAGCTGAGCAGCGTCTGGACGCCGCCGACGCCCGTACCGATCACCACGGCGAGGCGCTCCGGGTCGACCGTGGGGCTGCCCGCGTCGGCCCAGGCCTCGCGGGCGGCGAGCAGGGCGGTCTGCTCGACCCGGTCGAGGCGGCGCGCGGCCACCCGGTCGAGGCGCAGCGCCGGGTCCTCGGCGAGCGGCGCGGCGACCCGTACGGGCAGTCCCTCGGCCCAGGTCTCCTCGAGCTGTCGCACCCCCGACCGCCCGGCGAGCAGGGCCGCCCACGTCTCGGCGACGCTGCCGCCGAGCGGGGTGAGCGCACCGAGCCCGGTGACGGCGCACCCGGGGGTGCCGGTGCTCATGCCGGCTGCGCGCTCTCGGCCGCGGCCCGCGCAGCGAGGATGTAGTCGACCGCGTCGCCCACCGTCGCCAGCCCCTCGATGTCGGCGTCGGGCACCCGCACGTCGAAGCGGTCCTCCGCGGCGGTGACGATCTCGACCATGGTCAGCGAGTCGATGTCGAGGTCGTCGGCGAAGCGCGTCGGGCGCTCGAGCCGTGCCGGGTCGACCCCGGCCACCTCCTGCACGATCTCGCCGAGCGCTGCGGTGACCTGCTCCTCGTCCATCTGTCTCCTCGTCCGTGCGGTGGTGGCGGGTGGTGCCGGTTAGGGGAGGGTCAGGACCTGACCTGCGTACGACAGGCCTGCCCCGAAGGCGAAGCTCAGCACCCGGGCGCCCGGCGGCAGCCGCCCGGTGCCGGCCATCCTCGCCAGCGCCATCGGGATGCTGGCAGAGGATGTGTTGCCGGTGTCGACGATGTCCCGGCTGACCAGCGTGCGGGCCTCGTCGACACCGAGGCTGCGCACCAGGGCGTCGACGATGCGCAGGTTGGCCTGGTGCACCACGACGCCGTCGAGATCGGCCGGGTCGACGCCAGCCTGCCCGCACGCCGCGCGCAGGTGCCGGGTCAGCTCGCCGGTGGCCCACCGGTAGACGGCGCGACCCTCCATCTGCACGAAGCCGCCGCGCTCGGGCACCCGGATCAGACCGGCGGCGGCACCGTCGCTGCCCCAGGCGACGGGGCCGACGTCGCGGCGCTCCTGGTCGTCGTCGGCAAGCAGCACGAGGGCGCCGGCGCCGTCACCGAAGAGCACCGCCGTACCCCTGTCGTGGGGGTCGATCCAGTCCGAGAGCCGCTCGGCGCCCACGACGACGACGCTGCGGGCCGAGCCGGCCCTGACCGCGTCGGCGCCCAGCGCCAGCGCGTGGCAGAAGCCGGCGCACCCAGCGTTGAGGTCGAGCGCGGCGCCCCGGCCGCCGAGCGCGGCAGCGACCTGTGGCGCGCCCTGCGGGATCGGGGTGGGCATCGTCGTCGTCGCGAGCAGCCACAGGTCGACGTCGCCGCCCTCGACGCCCGAGGCCGCCAGCGCCTTGCCGGCCGCCTCGGTGGCCAGGCCGACGACGCCGAGGTCGGGGCTGACGGTGCGCTGGCGGATCCCCGTACGGGCCAGCACCCACGCGTCGTCGATGTCCAGGCCGCGGGCGAGCAGGTCGGCGTTGGTCACCGTGGTGGCCGGGCGCGCCTGGGCCAGCCCGGCGATGCGTACCCCGGGCATCAGGTCTGCGCCGGGAGGGGTGCGCCGTGCTCGAGAACGAAGGCGCGGGCGGCGTCGAGGTCCGCCGGCGAGCGCAGCGCCAACGTCGCGACGCCGGGCAGCGCGCGGCGGACGAGCGGCGTGAGCACGCCTGCAGGAGGCAGCTCCAGCACCGCGGTGACGCCGAGGCGGCCGAGGGTCTGCAGGCACAGGTCCCAGCGCACCGGGGCGGTCACCTGCGCGGTGAGCGCCGTCAGCACTACGGCCCCGCGGCGCAGCACCTCGCCGGCGGCATTGCCGATGAAGGACGCGGTCGGGTCGGCCGGGGTGACGCCAGCGACGGCGGCGGCGAGAGGTGGCACCGCGCGCGCCATGAGGGGGGTGTGGAAGGCGGCGGCCACGTCCAGGCGGCGGACTCTCGTACCCGCCGGGGGGACGGCCAGCAGCGCGTCGAGGCCGGTGAGCAGCCCGGCGGCGACCACCTGCCCCGCGCCGTTGCGGTTGGCCGCGGTCAGCCCGTGCCGGTCGAGGGCGCCCAGCACCTCGTCGAGGTCACCACCGAGCACGGCGGCCATGCCTGACGGCGGGGCGCCGGCCGCGGCGGCCGCCATCGCGTCGGCCCGCACGCGTACGAGGCGCAGCGCGGTGGCCGCATCCAGCACCCCGGCGAGGACGGCGGCGGCCCACTCCCCGACGCTGTGCCCGGCCATGGCGGCGACGGGCAGCGGGCCGGAGCCGCCGCTGGGCGCCGAGCTGCCTGCCAGCGCGGCAGCCCCGGCGAGCGAGGTCGCCACGACCAGCGGCTGCGCGACCTCGGTGGGCCGGATCGCCGCGGCGTCGCTGTCGACGCCGAGTGCGAGCAGGGCCGGGTCGAGGGCGCCCTCCAGCAGGGCCGCCGCTGCGGGGTCATCCAGCCAGGCGGCGAGCAGGCCGGGTGTCTGGGCACCCTGGCCCGGGCAGACGACGGCGAGCACCCCCCCAACCTGACGCCCCGCGGGCCCGCGGCGCAAGCTGGGCAGGGCCGGCCGGTGCAGCGGCGGACGCACCGCTCCCGCGGAAGCGCCCCCCGCCGACGCGCCGACGCGACTGGTGCGGTGACGACCAGGTGCGGTGACGATCAGGTCGGGCGGGCCGCGGAGGGACGCGGGGCGGCCACGGGCGCCTCGTACAGCCGCCGGTAGGATCTGAGCATGGCGCGGATCGGTGTCGTGACCTTCCCGGGCAGCCTGGATGACGGGGACGCGCGCCGGGCCGTACGCCTCGCCGGGGCCGAGCCGGTCGCCCTGTGGCACGCCGATCGGTCGTTGCACGGCGTCGACGCGGTGGTGCTGCCCGGCGGCTTCTCCTACGGCGACCACCTGCGGTGCGGCGCGATCGCCCGCTTCGCGCCGGTCATGACGACGCTGGTCGAGGCCGCGGCCGGCGGTCTGCCGGTGCTGGGCATCTGCAACGGGTTCCAGGTGCTCTGCGAGGCGGGGCTGCTGCCGGGCGCGCTGACCCGCAACGTCGGCCTGCACTTCGTCAACCGGCCGCAGTGGCTGCGGATCGAGTCGACGGCCACCGCCTGGACCTCGGCCTACGAGCCCGGCGCGCAGATCATCGTGCCGGTCAAGAACGGCGAGGGCTGCTACGTGGCCGACGCCGCGACCCTCGATGCGCTGGAGGGCGAGGGCCGGGTGGTCGCGCGCTACACCCGCGGCAACCCCAACGGCAGCCACCGCGACATCGCCGGGGTGGCCAACGAGGCGGGCAACGTCGTGGGCCTGATGCCCCACCCCGAGCATGCGGTGGAGCACCTCACCGGCCCCAGCACCGACGGGCTGGGCTTCTTCGTCAGCGTCCTCGACCGGCTGCTGGCCACGGCCTAGGTCGCGGCGCGGGCCGGCCGCGTGGCGGCGACGGACCTGTCGGCGTTCGACACTACGTTCGAACGCATGGAGTCGAGGTTGTCGGTAGCGGGGCTCTTCGCGGGCATCGGCGGCCTGGAGCGCGGCTTGGGCGCAGCCGGCCTGCAGGCCGAGCTGCTGTGTGAGTGGTGGGACCCCGCACAGCGTGTGCTCACCGAGCACTGGCCCGACATCCCCTTGGTCAGCGACGTGCGCGACCTCACCTCTCTGCCTGTCGTCGACGTGGTGACAGCGGGATTTCCGTGCACCGACCTGAGCCAGGCGGGACGGACGGCGGGCATCACCGGAGCCGCGTCCGGGTTGGTGGGCGAGGTGTTCCGACTGCTCGACGACGCGGACCCGAGCTGGCTGGTCATGGAGAACGTCCGCAACATGCTCGTGCTGGACGGCGGCCGAGCCATGCGCTTCCTGGTCGACGCGCTGGAGGCGCGTGGGATGCGCTGGACGTACCGCCTCGTGGACAGCCGCTTCACCGGCGTCCCCCAACGGCGGCAACGCGTGATCTTGGTCGCATCTCGACGCGAGGACCCTCGTGGAGTGCTGTTGAGTGATCAAGCGGAGCACTTCGACGAGGAGATGGACGAGGAGCTGCACGGCTTCTACTGGACCGAGGGCCTCAAAGGCATCGGCTGGGCTGTCGACGCCGTGCCCACCCTCAAGGGCGGCAGCACCGTCGGGATCGCCAGCCCGCCAGCCATCTGGGTACGAGGGGCCGAGCTCGGGCGCCGCCTCGTGACGCCCGGCATCGAGGACGCCGAGGCGCTGCAGGGCTTCCCGCGTGGGTGGACCGCGGCAGCCCAGGTCGCGGGTCGGCGCAACGGGCCCCGCTGGAAGCTCGTCGGCAACGCCGTCACCGTGGGCGTCGCCGAGTGGCTGGGGCGCCGGCTCGTCACCCCGGGAGCCCCACCGACGGAGGCCACGCGCGTGCCCGCGGGCACGCGGTGGCCCACCTCGGCGTGGGGTGACAGTGGCGAGGTCTGGACTGCTGGCACGAGCCTGTGGCCGGAGGACCGCCCCTACCGCCACCTGCGCAATGTGGTCGACGTGCGCACGGCCAACCCGCTCAGTCACCGTGCCGTGCGAGGGCTCGGCAACCGGATGGCGCGCTCGTCCCTGCGCTTCGAGCCGGGTTTCCGCCAAGCCGTCGCCGATCACCTCGTGCACAGTGACCTCCCTGCCGAGAGCCAGCTCTGGGATGCGCATGTGGCTGTGGGCTAGGAAGGCCGTGTGCCGCAGCCAGTCGACGATGCGACACGCAGGCGGATGCAGCGTCAGCGGCGGGCGGACACGAAACCCGAGATGCGGCTACGGCGTCTGGTCCACGCCCGGGGTCTGCGTTACCTCGTCGACGCACCGCTGCCGCTCCCGCGGTCCCGACGCCGTGCCGACCTGCTCTTCCGAGGAGCACACGTCGCCGTCTTCGTCGACGGTTGCTACTGGCACTCTTGCCCGGAGCACCGCACGCAGCCCAGGAGCAACGCCGAGTGGTGGCGAGGCAAGCTGGCCGACAACGTCCGTCGCGACCGGGACACGGACGCAGCCCTCTCGGTCGCCGGCTGGCGGGTGGTGCGCATCTGGGAGCACGAGCTCGGCCGTGACGCCGAAGCGACTGCAGCGTTGGTCGAGCGTGTGGTCCGCGGGTCCCGTCAGGCGTCTTCGCCCGGCTCGTCGGACGACTCGGCGGGAGAGAGCGCCGCGCCGACGTCCAGCGCGGCTTCCTTCGACACGCTCGTCGGCACCGATCCCGCAGGAGGCCGCCACGTCGGGTCGGCCGAAGCGTAGAGCTCGTTCTTGGAGACGCCGAGGTTGCGCCTGGTGATGTCGTCGTCGAGGCGCTCGATCACCGCGGTGAGCGTGCGCGTCGCGTCGACCGGAGGCGGTTGGTTGTACGGCGGCGCCTGCGCGACGTCGAAGAAGCGCACGGTCCCGTCGGGAGCGAAAAGTCCCACGTAGACCCGTTCGAAGAGCTCCGCGGGACCCTCGGGAGACGTGCGGCCGGCCCGCTTGCGCAGCGTGAAGACCACGTGGGCAAAGGAGCTGTGGCCGCCTGCCCCGTCCCAACAGGCGTCGTTCGGCAGGAAGAACAACGCCACGAGGACCGCCCACGGTTGCCGCCGGTGCAAGGTGGCGGCCTCGTCCCGCAGCTCCAGGTCGTTGCGCTTGACGTTGCGCGAGTAGCGCCCGATCCACGCGGGCGCACCGTCCTTGGCGCCATGGGTGTCACGGAACGAGTACGTCTTGATGCTCACGCCCGCCACCAGGCCCACGGTGTCGTCCCACACTCCGACGTCGGTGCGCTTGCGGTCGAACGCCCCCCCGATGGAGAGCTCGCGACCCTGGCCGTCGGCATAGGGCGTCACCCGGGCCCGGCGGTAAGCGGGGCGCAGAGCGTCAGCGACGGTCCGGGCAAGAGCGTCCGACAGCCGTTGCGCGTAGTTGCGCTTCTCAACGCGGTTGTCCTGACCCTGGGGGCCGAGGGTGGCGGGCTTCGGCCCCGCTGCCGCGAGCGCGGCGGCGATGTCGTCGCTCGCGCCAGCCATGCGTCGACCGTAGGCCTTGGGGGTGTCCCGTGATCGACAGCCATCCGTCCGCGGCTCATTAGCCTTGACGCTCGTGACCGTCACAGCCAGCGCAGCCGTGACCGCCCTGCCGGTGATGCCGGTCGACACCGTCGCCGACGCGGTGGCCACGCCGGAGCTCGAGCAGCCCTACGCCGACCTCGGCCTGCTCCCCGACGAGTACGACCGGATCCGCGCCGCGCTCGGGCGCCGGCCGACCGGCTCCGAGCTGGCGATGTACAGCGTGATGTGGTCCGAGCACTGCTCGTACAAGTCCTCCCGGGTGCACTTCCGCCACTTCGCCGATCTGCCGCCGAGCGACCGCCTGCTCGCCGGGATCGGGGCCAACGCCGGCGTCGTCGACGTCGGGGGCGGGTTGGCCGTGACCTTCAAGCTGGAGAGCCACAACCACCCGAGCTACGTCGAGCCCTACCAGGGTGCGGCCACCGGGATCGGCGGGATCATCCGCGACATCCTGGCCATGGGGGCCCGCCCGATCGCGGTGATGGACCCGCTGCGCTTCGGCGACCCGGCGCACCCCGACGTGCGCCGCGTGGTCACCGGGGTGGTCGCCGGCATCGGCGGGTACGGCAACTGCTTCGGCGTCCCTAACATCGGCGGTGAGGTCGTCTTCGACCCCTCGTACGACGGGAACCCGCTGGTCAACGCCCTGTGCCTGGGCGTGCTGCCGGCCGACCGGCTGCAGGAGGCCGCGGCGGTCGGGCCGGGCAACCGGGTGCTGCTGCTCGGGGCCAAGACCGGGCGCGACGGGATCGGCGGGGTGAGCGTGCTGGCCAGCGCGACCTTCGACGCCGACGGCGGCCCGGCCCGGCGCCCCGCCGTGCAGGTCGGGGACCCCTTCACCGAGAAGGTCGTGAGCGAGGTCTGCCTGGAGCTCTACGCCCGCGGGCTGGTCGCCGGCATCAGCGACCTCGGCGGCGCGGGCTTCACCTGCGCGATCAGCGAGACCGCGGCAGCGGGTCGTACCGGGATGCGCGTGACGCTCGAGGACGTGCCCCTGCGCGAGGCCTCGATGGAGCCCTGGGAGGTGCTGGTCAGCGAGAGCCAGGAGCGGATGCTCGCCATCGTCGAGCCGGCCCGGGTCGCCGACGTGCTCGAGGTGGCGCAGCGCTGGGGCGTCCTCGCGACCGACGTCGGGGAGGTCACCGATGACGGCCGGCTCGTCGTGACCTGGCACGGTGCGGTGGTCTGCGACGTGCCGCCCGCGTCCCTGGCCGACGAGGGCCCCCGTTACGAGCGGCCGATCGCCCGCCCGGCGGAGCAGGACGCCCTGCAGGCCGACCGTGCCGAGCTGCTGCCCCGCCCGGTGACCGGGGATGAGCTGCGCGCCACCGTGCTGCGCCTCGCGGCCAGCCCCAACCTGTGCTCCCGCCGCTGGGTCACCGAGCAGTTCGACCGCTACGTCCTCGGCGGCACCGTGCTGGCCGCCCCGGAGGACGCCGGCGTCGTCCGGCTGAGTGACGACAGCCCGCTGGGCGTCGCCCTGGCGACCGACGGCAACGGCCGGTACGCCCGGCTCGACCCCTACACGGGCGCCCAGCTCGCCGTCGCCGAGGCGCACCGCAACGTCGCCGCGACCGGGGCGGTGCCGTGGGCCGTCACCGACTGCCTCAACTTCGGCTCACCCGAGGACCCCGGCGTCATGTGGCAGTTCAGCGAGGCGGTGCGCGGCATCGCGGACGCCTGCCGGGAGCTGGGCCTGCCGGTGACCGGCGGCAACGTCAGCTTCTACAACCAGACGGGTACGACGGCGATCAACCCCACGCCGGTGGTCGGCGTGCTCGGGCTCATCGACGACGTCGGGCGGCGTACCCCGCTGGGCTTCTCGGCGGCGGGGGACACCCTGCTGCTGCTGGGTGCGACCCGCGAGGAGCTCTCCGGCGGGGAGTGGGCCTGGGTCGAGCACCGGCACCTCGGTGGCCTCCCCCCCGCGGTGGACCTGCCGGCGGAGAAGCTGCTGGCTGACGTGCTGGTCGCCTGCAGCCGCGACGGGCTCGCCGCCGCCGCGCACGACCTCTCCGACGGCGGGCTGGCGCAGGCCCTGGTCGAGGGCTGCCTGCGGGGGGGGCTGGGCGCGCGCATCGTGCTGCCCGAGGACCTCGACCCCTTCGTCGCGCTCTTCAGCGAGAGCAGCGCGCGCGCCGTCGTGGCCGTGCCGCGGTCGGAGGAGCTGCGGCTCACCGAGATGTGCACGATGCGCGGGCTGCCGGTCGCGCGCATCGGGGTGGTCGACGGGGACGCGCTGGAGGTGCAGGGCCTGTTCACGATCCCGCTGGCCGAGCTCGAGGTGGCGTACGAGGGGACCCTGCCGCGGCTCTTCGGCGGCGCGCTGGAGGGGCTCGGCGCCTGATGCCGCCGCGCCAGACGTCGCTCGCCGATGCGCGGGCCGCCTTCGCAGCGCAGTCGGTCGTCGTCATCGACTGGGCCGGGCGCCTCACCGACGACGGGCTGGCCGGCCCGAGCGCTGCCGCGGGCTGGTCGCTGCGCGATGTGCTCGCCCACCTCGCGCGCTCGGCGCAGCGCCTCGCGGAGCTGGCGCACCAGCCGGTGCCCGGTGCCGCGCTCACGCTCGGCGCCTACGTCGCGGGCTACGCCGAGGCGGCGCAGGACATCGCCCAGCGCGCCCGCGACGAGGCCGGTGACCCCCGCGGCTGGCTGGTGCGCGCGACGGAGGAGGCCCTGGGTGCCACGGCGACCGCCGACGGCGCTGCGGTCGTCCGCGCTCCGCGGGGGCCGCTGCGGCTGGCGGACTTCGTGCTCACGCGGGTCATCGAGCTGGTGGCGCACGGCCATGACCTCGGCGTCGAGCCCGACCGCGAGGCCCTGCACCTCGCCGCCAGAGCGCTGGTCGGCGCCCTGGCGGAGCGGCTGCCGGGCCGGGCCGTCGAGCTGCGGGTGCCCCCGGCCGCCGCGGTGCAGCTGCTGGAGGGCACGACGCACCGCCGGGGCACCCCGCCGGCCGTGGTCGAGACCGACCCGCGCTCCTGGGTGCTGCTCGCGACCGGGCGCCTCGCCTGGGCGGACGCGCTCGCCGCGGGGACGGTGGTTGCGAGCGGTGGGCGCAGCGACCTCTCGCCGTACCTCCCCGTGCTGTCCTGACCCGTGCTGTCGTGACCCGTGCTGTCCTGACCGTCCCGTCATGAGGCAGGTCGCCCTGCTCCGGGGGATCAACCTCGGCCCGCGCAACCGGGTGGCGATGCCGGCGCTGGCGGCGGTGGTCCGCTCGTTGGGGGCGGCCGGCGTCCGCACGCACCTGGCCACCGGCAACGTGCTGCTCGAGAGCGGGGACGAGCCGCGGGTGCTCGAGGAGCGGCTCGAGGTGGCGCTGGCCGAGCAGCTGCAGGTGCGCTCCCCAGTCGTCGTCCGCACCGCCGCGGAGCTCGCCTCGGTCGTCGCGGCCGACCCGCTCGACCTGGCCGGGCACCCGGGGACAGGCGGCGCGGTCGTCACCTTCCTGTCCGAGGACCCGGGTCCTCGGCCGGCCGACGTGCTCCGCCGGGGGCTCCTCGAGCCCGACCGGGTGGCGCTGGTCGGCCGCGAGCTGCACCTGCACGTGCCGGGCGGGCTGGGCCGCAGCCGGTTCAGCGTGCTCGACGTCGAGCGGCGCCTCGAGGTGCGGGCCGCGACCGCCCGCACCCTCGCGGTGGTCAGGACCCTCGCCCGGATGGCCGCCGCAGACTGACCCGGGCGGCGCGCCGGCCAGGCACCATGGCCGCATGCACCGCCACCGGAGCACCGTCCTCGCCGTCCTGTCCGCCGCCGCGGTCGCCCTGACCGGGGTGAGCACGGCGGGCGCTGCTGCATCGTCGACGTCCGCGAAGGACAGCTGGCCGGGTTACCACCGCGACGCCGGCCACACCGGGTACGACCCGTACACGCCCCGGCTGGGGCACGTGGCGCGGGCCTGGTCGGTGCGGATGGACGGTGCCGTCTACGGCAGCCCGGTGGTCGTCGGCAGCACCGGTTACGCCGCCACCGAGCACGACAGCGTCTACGCCGTCGACGTGGCGACCGGCCGGCCGCGCTGGCACCGCTCGCTCGGCACGCCGGTGCCGCGCGCGGGGCTGCCCTGCGGCGATATCGACCCGCTCGGCATCACCGGCTCCCCGGTCTACGACGCCGCGACCGGGCGCCTCTTCGTCGTGACGGTCATCCGCAAGGCCGGCCGCATCGTGCACACGCTCTACGGCCTGTCCGCCGCGACCGGCAAGACGCAGGTCCAGCGCACCGTCGAGGCACCCGGCCAGGACCCCAGCGTGATGAACCAGCGCGGTGCGCTCGCGGTCGCCAACGGCAAGGTCTACATCCCGTACGGCGGGCACGCCGGTGACTGCGGCAGCTACCACGGCACGGTCGTGGGGGTGAGTACGAGCGGCAAGGGCGTCCTCGCCAGCTACCGCGTGCCGACCAGCCGGGAGGCTGGCATCTGGACCCCGGGCGGGATCGCCGTGGACACGTCGGGCAACCTCTACGTCGCGGTCGGCAACGGTGCCGCCGGGCAGGACGCCGACCAGCGCTCAGCGCCGTACGACTCGAGCGACTCGGTCACCGAGCTCTCCCCCTCGCTCAAGCGGACCTCGCTCTTCGCCCCGAGCGGCTGGCGGCAGGAGAACTCCGTCGACGCCGACCTCGGCTCCACCGGACCGCTCCTCGTCGGCCCCTACGTCTGGATCCAGGGCAAGTCGGCCACCGGGTACGTCCTGCGCCAAGGCGCGCTGGGGGGCATCGGCGGCGCGGTCTCCAGCGTGCAGGCGTGCGCACGGCAGTTCGGCGGCGCCGCGGCGCACGGCATGACGGTCTACGCCGCGTGCACCGACGGGGTCCGCAAGGTCTCGATCAGCGCCGCCGGGGTCGCCACGGCCGGCTGGCGCGCGCCGAGCCAGGTGACCGGCAGCCCGGTCGTCGGCGGCGGCGCGGTGTGGAGCCTGGACCCCGGCGCCGGCGTGCTCTACGCGCTCGACGAGCGGACCGGCCAGGTACGCGCCACCGTCCCGGTCGGCTCGGTCACCCGCTTCGCCACCCCGGCGCTGCACGGGTCGATGGTGCTGGTGCCCACCACGATGGGTCTGACCGGGGTGTCCGGCGCCTGAGCGCGATCACACCCGCCCGGTGGCCCGCTGCCCGCGCCGGCTGAGCGCGTCGAGGGTCACGGCGGCCAGCAGCACGCCGCCGGTGATCATGTACTGGTCGGAGGAGGGCAGGCTGAGCAGGGCCATCCCGTTGGCGATCGACTCGATCACGAGGATGCCGAGCAGGGCGCTGTACGCGGAGCCGCGCCCACCGAAGAGCGAGGTCCCGCCGATGACCGCCGCGGCGATCGCGTAGAGCAGCGTGTTGGAGCCGCCGCTCTGGAGGTTGGCGCTGTTCTGCAGGCTGGCGTCCATGATGCCGCCGGCCGCCGCCATCATCCCCGCGATGGAGAAGACCGACAGCCGGATCGCGCTGACCCGGATGCCAGCGCGCCGCGCGGCCTCCGCGTTGCCGCCGACCGCCAGGACGTGGCGGCCGTAGGTCGTCTTGCGGATGACGATGTCGAAGACGACGATCACGGCGATGAAGATGACGAGGCACTCGGGGACGCCGCGGTAGTTGTTCAGGACGGCGACGGCGACGGCGATGAGGCCGGCGATCACGACGGTGCGCACGACGATCTCGAGCAGGGGGCGGGGGCGCAGCCCGGCCGCGGCGCGGCGCCGGGACTGCAGCAGCTGCAACCCCAGGTAGACGACGCCGATGACGACGACCATGCTCCAGCCGGTGGCCGCCGGGAAGTAGTTGCTGGTCAACCCGTGGATGAGGCCGGTCGGCAGGGTGACCGTGCCGGTCACGCCGAGCACCTTCTGCTGCAGCCCCTGCCAGGCGAGCAAACCGGCCAGGGTGACCACGAAGGACGGCACGCCGAAGCGAGTGAAGAAGAAGCCCTGCACCGCCCCGACCGCAGCCCCGGCGAGCAGGGCCAGCAGCAGCGCCAGGCCCTGGGCGCGGCCCGAGTGCACGATCTGCGTCGCCAGGATCGCCGAGGACAGCCCACTCACCGAGCCGGCGGACAGGTCCACCTCGCCCAGGAGCAGCACCATCACCACGCCGATGCTGATGAAGCCGATGGTGCTCATCTGCTGGGCCAGGTTGGACAGGTTGAACGACGACAGGAAGGCGTGCTGCTGCTGCCAGAAGACGAACCAGATGACCACCAGGCCGACCAGGACCGGCAGCGAGCCGAGCTCGCCGCCGCGCAGCCGACGGGCGAAGGCGACGCCGTACCCGCGCACGCCCTTGTCGTCGACCAGCAGCCGAGGGTCGAGGTCGCTCGCCCGCTGCGGCTCGTGCGGGTCGAGCACCGGGGCCGGCTCGCCGGCCGCGGGCTCGGTGTCGGGCTGGGTCCCGGTCAGGCTCATGCCCGTGCTCCCTCGGTGGTCGTGGGACCGCCGGCGGGCAGCGCGGCGGTGCTCGGGAGGCCCGCCCGGCGCCCACCACCTGCGGTGGCCCCGGTGATGGCCGCGACGACCTGGTCCTCGCTGACGTCGCCGACGCGGAAGTCGCCGCCGTTGCGGCCGAGGCGCAGCACGACGACGCGGTCGGCGACGGCGAAGACGTCGGCCAGGTTGTGGCTGATCATGACCACGCACAGGCCGCGCTCGCGCAGCCGGACGACGAGGTCGAGCACCTGCGCGGTCTGCGCCACCCCGAGCGCGGCAGTCGGCTCATCCAGGATCACGACCTTGGGGTCACCGAGCAGTGAGCGCGCGATGGCCACGCTCTGGCGCTGGCCGCCGGACAGGCTGGCCACCGGGACCCGGACGGTGGGGATGCGCACGGACAGCTCGCGCATCAGGCCCAGCGCTGTCTGCTCCATCCCGATCTCGTCGATCACGCCGGCGTGGCGGAAGGGGCGCAGCCGCTCCGTACCGAGGAAGAGGTTAGCGACCACGTCGAGGTTGTCGCACAGGGCGAGGTCCTGGTAGACGGTCGCGATCCCCAGCGCGACCGAGTCGGTCGGCTTGCTGATGCTCACCGGCTTGCCGGCGAAGAGGACCTGGCCGCTGCTCGGGGGCCCCACGCCTGACATGGTCTTGACCAGGGTTGACTTGCCGGCGCCGTTGTCGCCGACCAGGGCCACGATCTCCCCGGCGTACGCCGCGAAGTCGACGTCGGTGAGGGCCTGCACGGCCCCGAAGCGCTTGCTGACGCCGCGCAGCTCCAGCACCGGGGTCCCGGTCGACGCAGCGGCGGCCGGCCTGGCTTCGGCGGGGGCGGTCATGGTCGTCCTCCACGGGGAGACGGGACGGGGAGACGGGACGGGTACGGCATGAGCACGGACCCCCGAGCGGTGGCGGGCGGGCGCCCGCCCGCCACCGCGTCGTGCGGGGGGTCCGTGCCGGTCCTGCTGGTCGTGCTGGTGGTGCGGGCGCGCTGAGTGGTGCTCGGGTCAGGAGATGCCGAGCGAGGTGCACGCCGCGGCGGCGGCACCGGTGCAGACGTCGGAGGCCTTGACGAAGCCGTCGGCGATGACCGTCGACTTCACGTTGTCCTTGGTCACCGCGACCGGGGTGAGCAGCAGCGAGGGCACCTGGGTGCTGCCGTCGGTGGTCTGGGTGATGGACAGCCCGCTCGGAGCCGTGGGCGCCGTCCCCTGCAGCAGCGACACCGCGATCTGGGCGGCAGCAGTGGCCTCAGGCTTGATCGCCTTGTAGACGGTCATGTACTGCTGGCCGGCGAGGATGCGCTGGATGCCGTCGGGCTGGGCGTCCTGCCCGGTCAGCGGCGGGATCGGCGAGATGCCGGCGCTCGACATGGCCTGGTAGATGGTGGCGGCCATGCCGTCGTTGGCGGAGTAGACGCCGGCGATGTTGCCCTTGCCGAGCTTGGCGATGGCCGCCGACATCTCCGTCTGCGCGGTGGCCGGCACCCAGTCGGGCGTCGCGATCTCGTACCCGATCTTGTAGGCACCGAAGCCGGAGGTCGGGATGACGCTGTGCGCGCCCTGCTTGAACAGCGTGGCGTTGTTGTCCGTCGGGGAGCCGTTGATCCAGACGATGTCGCCCTTGCGGCCCTGCGTGGTCATGATGTCCTTCAGCGCCGTGGCCTGCAGCTGCCCGACCTTGACGTTGTCGAAGGAGATGTAGAACTGGGGCAGGTCACCGCCGCCGGTGATGAGGCGGTCGTAGGACAGCACGGGCACGCCCTTGGCTTTGGCTGCGGTGACGATCGCGCCGGCGGTGGTGCCGTCCTCGGGGTCGAGGACGAGGACCTTGGCGCCGCGCGCCAGCGCCGCGTTGGCTTGCTGCAGCTGGGTGGCCGGGCTGCCGTTGGCGTTGGAGTAGGCGAGCGTGCAGGCCGGGCAGGCCTCCTTGAGCGCCGCGGTGAAGTACGGGCGGTCGGCGTTCTCGTACCGCGTGGTCGCCGACTCCGGCAGGAGCAGCGCCACGGTGCCGGAGGCGCTGGACGCCCCGCCACCGGTCGTCGGGGCGCCCGCGGCGGTGGTCGCACCCGAGCCGGCGGTCGCACCCGAGCCGGTGGTCGCACCCGAGCCGGCGGTCGTCGCCGGCGCTACCGGCGTCGCCGCCTTGCCACCGCCGCTGCTCGCGCAGCCGGCCAGGGCCGTCGCGGCCGCCAGCCCCGCGGCCACCATCATCCCAGGGCGGCGCCCGCCGCGGGCCCGCCCCACCACTGTCGTTGCTGACACGTCGACCTCCTCATCGCGCAGCCCGCCTCCGTCGGCACGCCGCCCCGGCGCTGACCATGCACTGGGTCACATGCTCTGTCAAGGACATGGCAGAAGTCGTGACCCAAAGTGCGCCCCCACGTTTCGTGGGGGCTGAGCGTTGACAGAACTCACCGGGCTCGTACGCTCCGGCGCATGGCCCTGTCCGCTCCGACGACACCGGTGGTGGGGCTGCCTCGCGCCGGCTCGGCCGGCGCGGTCGTCCGGGCGCTGCGGGCCAGCGGCGGCCTGACAAGGGCTGAGCTGTCCGGTGAGCTGGGGCTGTCGAGGGCGACCGTCTCGAGCGTGCTGTCGGGGCTGGGGCGCGACGGGCTGCTCGCGGAGTCGAGCGACCCCGGGGCCGCCGCCCGCGGTCGGCCCCCCGCCCAGGTGGCCCTGGCGCGTCGTGCCGGGGCGGTCGTCGGCGTCGACCTGGGCCGCCGGCACGTCCGCGTGGTGGTCGTCGACCTCGCGCACGCCGTGCTCGCCGAGCGCTACGAGCGCTACGACGTGGACGGCCGACCGGAGGGGGCGCTGGACGAGGCCGAGCGGCTCGTGCGCGAGGCGTGCGCGGAGGCGGGCACCGCCGTCGAGGAGACCCACGGGCTGACCCTCGGCCTGCCGGCGCCCCTCGACCAGCACGCCCGGCTCGGCAGCTCGAGCATCTTGCCGGGCTGGGTCGGGCGCCAGCCCGGCGAGGACCTCGGCCGGCGGTTGGCCGTACCCGTGGTGGCGGAGAACGACGCCAACCTCGGCGCCCTCGCCGAGTGGTGCTGGGGCGCAGGGCGGCACCACGGCGACCTGGTCTACATCAAGGCAGCCACCGGCATCGGCGCGGGGATGGTGCTGGGCGGCCGGCTCTTCCGCGGCTCTGGCGGGGCGGCCGGCGAGCTCGGGCACACCACCGTGACCGACGACGGTGCCGTCTGCCGGTGCGGCAACCGCGGGTGCCTCGAGGTGCTCGCGGGCGGCCCTGCGCTGGTCGCGCAGCTGGCCGAGGCCGGCGTCGAGGTGACCGGCCTGCCGGACGTGGTGCGCCTCGCGAGGGAGGGCAACCTGGGCTGCCGGCGCGTCATCGCCGACGCCGGCGAGGCGATCGGGCTGGCGGCCGCCAACGCGGTGAGCCTGGTCAACCCCGAGCTCGTCGTCGTCGGCGGGGAGCTGGCCTCCAGCGGGCGGCTGCTGCTCGACCCGCTGCGCTCGCGGGTGCAACGCAGCGCGATGGCCCCCGCGTCGGCGCACGTCGAGGTCGTCCTCGGCACGCTGGGCGAGCGGGCGGAGGTGCTCGGCGCGGCGCTGCTCGTGCTCCGGGAAGCCGAGCTCTTCGCGGCGGCGACCTGATCGCGGCCCGCCCCGCGACCCCCGGCCGGCCCTCGCTGTGCCGCTGGCACGCCGCCCGGCCGTAGGCTGGCAGGGCACCGCAGGAGCACGTCCCGCCGCACGCCGTCGTCTGCAGCGCCGCCCCGAGGAGCCCCGTGCCGGAGCCCGTCACCCGCCCGCTCCCCGCCGCCGTCCGTGCGGCCGTCGACCGCCTCGACCGGGCCGACGCCGACGGCCGACCGGCCGACGCCGACCTACGGGGGCCGCGGGAGGAGTGCGGTGTCTTCGGGGTCTGGGCGCCGAGGGAGGACGTCGCGAAGATGTCCTACTACGGCATGTACGCGCTGCAGCACCGTGGGCAGGAAGCCGCGGGCATGGCGGTCAGCGACGGTACGAGGATCGTGGTCTACAAGGAGCTCGGCCTCGTCAGCCAGGTCTTCGACGAGTCCACGCTGGCCTCGCTGGAAGGCTCCCTCGCGGTGGGGCACACCCGCTACTCGACGACCGGGTCCACGACGTGGGACAACGCCCAGCCGTCGTACCGCCCCACGGTCTCCGGCGGCCTGGCGCTCGGGCACAACGGCAACCTGACCAACACCACCGAGCTGGCGCGGCGCCTCGGCGAGCTCACCGACGGGCGGGACGCGGCGCACCGGCGCGGTACGACCACCGACAGCGACTTGGTGACCGGGTTGATCGCGGCGCTGGCCACCGACGACCGGACCCTGGAGGCGGCCGCGCTCGAGGTGCTCCCGATGTTGCAGGGGGCGTTCTGCCTGGTCTTCATGGACGAGGACACCCTCTACGCGGCCCGTGACCCGCACGGGGTCCACCCGCTGGTCCTCGGCCGGCTGGACGCGGGCTGGGTGGTCGCCAGCGAGACCGCCGCCCTCGACATCGTCGGCGCGGCTTTCGTACGCGAGGTCGAGCCCGGCGAGCTGCTCGTGGTCGACGAGCACGGGGTGCGCTCGCACCGCTTCGCTCTCGCGGATCCCAAGGGCTGCCTCTTCGAGTACGTCTACCTCGCCCGGCCGGACACGACGATCGCCGGGCGCAACGTCTACGAGACGCGCGTCGAGGTCGGGCGCACCCTCGCCCGGGAGAGCCCCGCAGCCGCCGACATGGTCATCCCGGTGCCCGAGAGCGGCACCCCTGCGGCGATCGGGTACGCGGAGGCCAGCGGCATACCCTACGGCGCCGGGCTGGTCAAGAACGCCTACGTGGGGCGCACCTTCATCCAGCCGAGCCAGTCGATCCGCCAGCTCGGCATCCGGCTCAAGCTCAACCCGCTGCGCGAGAGCATCCGCGGCAAGCGCCTGGTGGTGGTCGACGACTCCATCGTGCGCGGCAACACCCAGCGCGCGCTGGTGCGGATGCTGCGCGAGGCCGGCGCACTCGAGGTGCACGTGCGGATCAGCTCGCCGCCGGTGCGCTGGCCCTGCTTCTACGGCATCGACTTCGCCAGCCGCGCCGAGCTGATCGCGAGCGGGCTCGGTGTCGAGGAGATCCGGCAGGCGATCGGCGCGGACAGCCTCGCCTACGTGAGCATCGAGGGGCTGACCCTGGCGAGCGAGCAGCCGGCGGGGCGGCTGTGCCGGGCGTGCTTCGACGGTGCGTACGCGATCCCCCTGCCGCCCCGCGAGGTGCTCGGCCGCCGTCACCCCGAGGACGTCGAGCTGCCCTTCGTCGAGCACAACGGCGGGGACCCCGCTGGTGACGACGCGCTCGCCGACCGTGAGCCGCTCGTGCCAGTCGGCGCGCTCGGCTCGGCCTGAGCAGGTGACGGGGTGACCGGCGCGTCGTACTCCGCCGCCGGTGTCGACATCGAGGCCGGCGACGCCGCGGTCGAGCTCATGCGCGGCGCAGTGGCCAGGGCGAGCCGGCCGGAGGTGGTGGGCGGGCTCGGCGGCTTCGCGGGGCTCTTCCGGCTGGACCTCACCCGGTGGCGCCGCCCGCTGCTGGCGAGCAGCACCGACGGCGTGGGCACCAAGATCGCCGTCGCCCGGCAGCTGGACCGGCACGACACGATCGGGCGCGATCTGGTCGCCATGGTGGTCGACGACCTCGTGGTCTGCGGTGCCGAGCCGCTCTTCGTGCAGGACTACATCGCCGTGGGTTCGGTCGACCCCGACCGGGTGGCCACGATCGTCGGTGGCATCGCTCAGGGGTGCGCGCTGGCCGGCTGCGCCCTCGTCGGCGGGGAGACCGCGGAGCACCCCGGGCTGATGGAGCCGACCGCCTACGACCTCGCCGCGACCGGTGTCGGGGCGGTCGAGGAGGACGAGCTCCTGGGCCCCGACCGGGTCGAGACCGGCGACGTGGTCGTCGCCATGCCCAGCAGCGGGTTGCACAGCAACGGGTACTCCCTGGTGCGCCACGTGCTGCTGGGCCCGGCCGGGCTCGACCTCGCAGCCGAGGTGCCCGAGCTCGGCGGACGGGTGCTCGGGGACGAGCTGCTCGAGCCGACGCGCATCTACGCGCTGGACTGCTTGGCGCTGCTGGCGGCGACCCGGGTGCACGCCTTCGCCCACATCACCGGCGGCGGGCTGGCGGCCAACCTCGCGCGGGTGCTGCCGGCGCACCTCGATGCCGTGCTGGACCGGGGCACGTGGTCGGTGCCCGGCATCTTCGGGCTCGTGCAGGCGCGCGGCCGGGTCGCCCAGGCCGAGCTCGAGCGCACGCTCAACATGGGCGTCGGCATGGTCGCCGTCCTCCCCGCCGGAGCTGCCAGCACGGCCCTCGCGCTCCTCGCCGACCGGGGCGTGCCGTCCTGGGTCTGCGGCGAGGTGCTGCCGGGCACGGGTTCGGCTGTCCTCCAGGGCACCCACCCTGCCTGACAGTGAGCGTGTCGGTGAGTCAGGCGGGGTTCTGGCCCGGCCGCCCGCCTGACTGGACTCCTGTTGCGGATGGGATGTGTCGGCTTGGTCGCCGCCGGGGCACTCAGGCACCTGCCGGACGGGCGCCGGAACGTCGTACGCGTCACGCCGTCGGCACTGTCACTGTCGTGTCCACCCGCCCGGGTGTGTGCCACCCGTCACCCGGACTGGCGGCGAGGCAGTGACCGGCGAGGGGCGCCATCGCCCGGCCGAGGTTGAGGCATCTTGCGGCCAGAAGTCGAGGTCAGCCGCCCGGGTAGCGGCGGGTCCAGCTCGTGTGCGGTCCGTAGTCACCGTGGAGGCGCTCGCGGTCGGTGACCTCGAAGACCAGGTCGTCGGCGATCTGCAGGACCACTGCCCGTGCCTCGTTGTCGGCGACCCAGGGCGGTGGCAAGACGAGATCACCATGGGCAGCGCCGATCAGGTTCCCGGAGATCGCCCCGGTGCTGTCGCTGTCCCCGGAGTGGTTGACCGCCAGCAGCAACGCCTGCTGCGCGTCGTCGACGACCAGCGCGCAGAACACCGCGATCGCCAGCGCTTCCTCGGCCACCCAGCCGGCCCCCAGGCGCTCCACCAGCTTTGGGCTCCCCTGCCGTGCCGCAGCCAGCTCCAGGGCCCGGCGCAGGGCGGTGAGCGTCTCCCCGGCGTCGACCGGGTGACTCTGGTCGAGCCAGCCGACTGTCTGGTGGACGGCAGCGACGATGGTCTCGCCACCAAGGAGGCGTCGGATCATCATCGCGAGCGCCCCGGCGGCGGTCAGGGCACTCGGATGCCCGTGCGTGAGCGCCGCGCAGTGCACTGCGTATTCGTAGGCCTCCTCCGGGGCCAGGAAGGGCAGGAGCCCGAAGGGGGCGGACCGCATCACGGTCCCGCAGCCCTTGGACTGCGGGTTCGCCGGCTCCGCCGGGGTCCCCATGCGCGTGCTGGCGAGCCCCGACAGGCAGGCGTTGCCGGGGGCGCGGACCGCGGCCATGACCGGCTCCCGGCACAGCCAGCCGGTGTCGCCGGCGGGGTGGCGCGGTTGACCGGTCTGCAGCCGCCACCACCGCAGGTAGGCGCGGTGGACCACGCTCGGTGGGTGGCACACCCCTCGGTCCCAGCGGACCTGGGCGCGGATCATGCCTTCCACGCTGGCCAGGACCAGCTGGGTGTCGTCGGTGATGGCCCCGGTGCGGCCGTAGGCCGGGACGTAGCCGGTCACCCCGGCTGGACCGTGCTCGCGACGGATCTGCTCGAGCGAGTCGAACTCGATGCCGGCGCCCAGCGCATCGCCGACCGCTCCCCCCATCAGGCAGCCCCGGACCCGGTCGCGGTAGCTGATCTCTGCGCTCGCTTCCGCGCGCACCCCGGCTGAGCTCCGAGCGCGGCCAGCGGTTCTGGTGGGCTCGTTCACTGCGTCGCCTCCTCGCCGAAGGTGGCCGCGATGCTGGCCAGCAGGACGGACTGGGCGCCGGGGAGCCGACGGCTGTAAACAGCGCTGAGGCTGCTGTAGTACCAGCGCTGTCCCCGTACGCCGGTGCGGAAGCGTCCCCAGACAGCCGGGCCGACGGTGAGGAGGTCAGCCTGGATCGCCCGCGCGTTGTGCAGCTTGTCGGCTCGGCTGACGAGCAGCACCTCGTCAGGGGCCACCGCGAGGTGCTCCAGGTAGCGCTCCCGGCGCCACCGCCAGCTCTTTAGCGGGTCGGCCGGCTCGCCGTCGCCGTACTCGCTGTGACTGCAGGCCAGCACGATGTCGGCGACGCGGGCACCGAACCGGCGGCCGATCTCAGCGTGGGAGGTGTGGCTGCCTTGGTCCTCCAGGGCGTCGTGCAGCAGACCCGCGATGGCCTGGTCCTCGTCGCCGCCGGCCTCCAGGACGAGGCTGCTGACGCTCAGCAAGTGCGACAGGTAGGGCACGGTGGTGCCCTTGCGCAGCTGCGTGCGGTGCAGCTGCGCGGCGTACAGAAGTGCGGCGTCGAAGCGGGCGGACATCGTTGTCACAGTGCCTCTAAGAGGAGGGCTGGGTCGGCGTGGAACACCTCGCGCAGCGTGCGCACGGTCAGCAGGACGACCGCGTAGAGGTCGACGGGCGCGGTCCAGTGTCGCGACCAGTTCCAGACGGCGTCCCCACCCCACCCCTGGCCTGGCGGCTCCCAGCCGAGCTGGCGGAGGCCTCGCGCGGTCGGCTCTGGGGTCTGCGGCAGACCGTCGTAGATCCCTGACGCGGCTTCCGCGTAGAACTCCCGGTCCGGCTCGGCGTGCCACTGCACATAGGACCTGGCATCACCCGGAACGGGGAAGATCAGGAAGCCGTCCGACTGCCGACTCAGCTCCGCTAGTCGCCGTCCCAGCAGGTGCCCCACACGCGTCCACGCTCTCCAGTCGTCCATTGCCTGCAGAGTCCCACCCGGGTCCGACAGTTTTGGGCCCGGTCCTGGCGGGCGCCTTCGGGACGCGGATGCCGGCGGGCCGAGGCGTTGGACGACGAGGCGCTGCGCGGCGACACTGCGCTCATGCTGCCTGCGGAGGTTCTCGTCGTTGCTGCCGCCGTCGCCTACGACGAGTACCTGCGGCACGGGGCCTACGTCTGCCAGCCGGGCCGTTCCTTCCGGGGGAGCTCGACGCACCTGGCCTTCTACCACCAAGGGGCGGTGCAGGCCGAGGTGCCCGTGATCCGCTGGCGGCGTGACGGCGTCATCTTCAGCCTCGACGAGGTGGAGCACCTGCGCAGCACGGGCCGGCAGGAGGACGACGAGTGTGCTGACGTCATCGAGGCCGTCCTGGGCTCCGGAGCGAGGACGACGGGCGATGTGCAAGAGGTGCTCGCCCTTAGCAGCGTGTCGGACAGCCGAACTATGCAGCTGCGCCAGCCCGTTCCCAACGCCAGCCTCGGGAGCTCTGGGCAGCGGGTGGCCTTCACCCAGAGCCACCGCTACGTCCACCTGGACGACCTCCGCCGCGTGGCGGCGGCCGGCGGGGATACGCAGGGGCTGGTCCCGAGCCCGCTGACGGCGACCCAGCCTGACACCGCGCAGGGCGACGCCGACCGCGCGCCGGATGCAGCCGCAGGAGCAGCGTCCGGCGGACGCACCGCCCGGCAGCGCCTGGATCCGCCGGCCGCGCCCGACCTGGACGGGTTCCAGGAGCTGACGCTGGTCGTCGACGCACTAAAGCGCGACGTGGTCTTCGCGGCGTCGCTGGGCAGCAAGGAGCTCTTCCACAGCAACCTGCTCGGCTGGTACGTCGAGCACGACCCGAAGCTGGGCGCCGCCCTGGTCGAGGCCTGGACCGGGCAGAGCAGCGTTGGCCCCTTCACGGTGAGACGGGAGCTCACCAACCTCGACCTCGTGATCTACGACCCGTCCGGGCAGGCCTGCCTCGTCATCGAGAACAAGACTTTCAGCCTGCCCGATGACGACCAGCTCGCCCGCTACGGCGAGCGGCTGTCCAACCTCGGCTCGCCGACCGCTGTGCTCCTGAGCGTCACCCCGCCGGCCTGGCCCACGAACTCAGTCGAGCTCGGTGGCCATCTGTGGCGGCACCGCTCCTACCGCGAGCTGCGGACCATCCTGGATGATGCAGCGCCGGAGGGCCTGGGACCGACCGCGGAAGTCATGCTGAGGGGCTGGCGCGAGCTGCTGGGCAGGCTGGAGGACCTGATCTCCATCGTGGCAACGCCCGCGCCGGACGAGCCGTGGCTCCTGTCCGACCCGGCTCGCGAGCAGCTGCTCAGCGTCCGTCTGGATGGTCCCGTGCAGCGCACGCGCGCGCAGCATCTCGCCGCCCGCGTCGCCGCGGTGGTCGGAGGTGAACAAGGCGTGAAGTTCGGGGCCGGCCTGACCAACGGCGCCGGGCTCGTCCAGGGCTTCCGGGAGATCTCCGGCAGCCGCCGCATTGGGTGGCAGCTCCAGCACACCACCTGGCGTCTTGCGATCATATACGACGAGGACAGTGGCCTGCATGGCAAAGGGCGGCACGAGGAGCGAGCCGCGGATGCGCAGATCCTGCCCTGGTTTGACTTCGACGCGTACCCGCTGCTCTGCGGCCGGCCCTCCCTACCGGCGACCGGGTTCAACCGGTACGACCCCAACTTCGTGTACCGCTACGTCGACGTCCAGGACCTGACGGTCGACCAGATCGTCGACCTCGGCATCCAGTGCATGCAACGAGCCGCGGAGGTACCGCTACAGAGGGGTTGACCCACGGCGAGCGCCCTCGCCCATGGCTGGGCCGTAATCGATCTCGCGCGGCTTGAGGGGCAGTCGCTCGGGGTCTGCTGGCGCGGGAGGGGACGACCCGTGTCAACAGGTTTGCCTGGGCGGTGTCGAACGCGCCGACAGAAGCGACACGGGTCTGTGGACGGCATCAAGCATCGGGAGGCTCCAGGCATGCCTTCAGCGGGCAAATACACCGGCGGGCAGGCGCCGCAGCACCTCCCGCCAGCTGCGGCCGCCATCGTCGCTCAGGGTCAGGCCGGTGGCCGAGTCGCTGAGCTCGCCCACCGCGAAGCCGTGCTGGTCGTCGGTGAAACCGACCGCGAGGGGGCCGCCCGCTCCGCCGCTGCCGGCGTAGGCGGTCTGCCAACTACGGCCAGCGTCTCGCGTGACTGACACCACCGCTCGGCCGCCGGTGAGGAAGGTGCCGTCCTGGGTGGCGGCGACGCTGTCGACGTAGCCGCTGATGGGCGCGCGGTCGGGGTCTCTGGTCCAGGAGCTGCCGCCGTCGGCTGTTGTGACGATGGACTTCAGCTGCTCCCCCGCACCAGGTTGGCTGGCGCACACCACGGCGAGATCCAGGTCCCCGCTCGCAGCGCCGGCGATGCCGAAGTCGTCCCGTCTGCACGGCACGTCGTGTTGGACGAGCCGCCCCTCCTGCAGGCTCAGCAGCACTGGCCGGTCGGTGCCTCGCTGGTCGAGCTCGGCGAGCACGTAGACGTGGCTGCCGTGCACGACGAGCGTCACGTCACCGGCTGCCGGCACCGTAGCCACCTGGGCGGTCGTGCTGCCAGCGGGGTCGATGCGCAGCAGCTGCACCGGCCGGTCGCGCTGACCGGTGAGCAGCCACACCGCGCCGGCCCCCGGCTCCAGCGCGAGCACCGGGGCGGGCACGGGCACTGCGTTCCAGGTGGCGCCGGCATCGTGTGTGACGCGCAGCAGGGGTGCCTGGTTGCTGGAGGCGAAGCCGTCGTTGCTGTCGGCGAAGCGCAGTTGGTCCACCTGCGCGCCGATGGGTGGCAGTGCTCCGAAATGCTGCCCGCGGTCCCGGGTCCGCAGCGGCTGCGCATGACCGCCGTCTGGGTCAGTGACCAGAACCCAGCCTTGCTGGGCGGATACGAAGGTCGCGTCCACGGCGCGGAACGCGGCGGGCACGGGTGCGCGAGGGACGGGGGCGGCGGGGGGCTGGACCGCGGCGGGGGTGGCGCCCACCCCCACGTCCATCGTCGCTGAGGCACCGGCCACGGGAGGCGCGTCGGCAGGAGAAGAGAGGCTGCCTGACGGCGTAGCCCCACCCCCGTCCTGAGCCGCCGCAGCACTCGGCGCCCCAGTCACAGTCGGCTGCGCGGTGGGCGTCACCGGCGCCCTGCCGCTTCGCGACGTCGAGCAGGCGGCTGTAGCCATCACGACGGCCAGCAGGGGCATCGGGAGTCGGCGCATGTGCACGCCATCATCCAAGCAGCAGCTGGCGCTCGCCAACGGCGGGAGCACCTGCGGCGGCACGAGCGGCTCGTGCGCCGTGGCGCAGCCGGTCCGCCTCGTTCCTGCGGTCAGCCGGGCTCGGCTCGTCGGGTGGCAGGCCGGGGGGTCAGCGGCCCCGGGGTGCGCGCGCGCTGCCGCTGTCGGCCGGGCCGCGGGAGGGGGTCGTCCGCACGTCCATGGTCCGGCGGCTGCGCAGGCCGTAGGAGGGGTCGCGGGCCGGGTCGACCGCACGACGGCGCTGCTCACGCTCCCCGGCGGGCCGCTCCGGCGCCTCGTCGCGGGCCTTCTGCAGCTCGGCGCGGGTGAGCTCGACCTCGCGCTCGGCAGCGGACAGCTCCGCGGACAGGCTCTCCAGCTGCGCCGCGAACTGCTCCACCAACCCCCGGTTGCCGTCGGTGACGGAGAAGCTCTCCAGCTGGGTGCGGGAGCGGGAGACCGCGTCGACGAGCCGGTCGTGGTCCTCGCGGGCCCAGGCGTGCTCGTCCTCGGCCCGGCGCAGGTTGGTGCGCGCCGCATCCGGGCGACCCTGGCCGCCGCCCGGCGCGCGCGCCGGTCCCTGGCCGCGGGCCGGGCGAGCGGCAGCCGGCCGCCGAGCACCTTCGGTCACGCTGCGCCGGGTCGAGGAGAAGCGCCGCCACAGCTCGTCGTCGTCCTTGCGCCCGGCGTGCCCCGCCGCCTTCCAGCGCTCGAGCAGGTCCGCGAACGTAGCCTCGACCGCCTCGGTGTCCCGGCTGGAGCGCAGTGCGCCGGCCTCGGTCAGCAGCTGCTCCTTCGCGGTGCGCGCCTCGGCCTGCGTCACCTCGCGGCTGGCCCGCTGCTCGCCGATGGCGGCGAAGTAGCGGTCGGCGGCACCACGGAAGGCACCCCAAAGCTGCGCTTCCGCGCCACGCGGGGCGGTGCCGGCGGACTTCCACTGCGTCTGCAGCGCCTTGAACTCCTCGGTCCCGGCGCGCGTCGGCTGGCTCCCGGCGAGCTCGCGGGCGCGGGCGACCAGCGCGCGCTTGGCGTCGCGCGCGGCGACCTGCGCGGCCGTCTGCTCAGCGGTGGTCTCGGTGCGCGCGGCGAAGAAGACGTCGCAGGCGGCGCGGAAGCGCTTCCACAGCGGGGTCGCGAGGTCACGGGGCAGCGGCGGCGCGTCCTTCCACGCCTGCTGCAGCTCGCGGAGCCGGCCGCTCGTCCCGGTCCAGTCGGTGCTGTCGCGCAGGCTCTCGGCCTCCGTCACGAGGGCGGCCCGCACGGCCGCGGAGGCGGCGAGCTCCGCCGGGTCCGGCGGCTCGTCCTGCGCCGCCAGCGGGGCGGCCCGCTCCAGCACAGGGGTGGCAGGAGGCCGTCGCGGCGGCATCGGCATCGGCATCGGCGGGCGTGGCAGACCGGCCGGGACCGCGTGAGCGCGCGGCTCGGCCGCGGGATCCGTCTGCCGCTCGTGGGCCCCGTCTGCGGGCGCCTCGAGCCCAGCCAGGTCACCGACCGTGGAGAGCTCCTCGACCTGGACGGGGACGGCGACCTCGGGGACCTCCTCCCCACGGGCGGCCGCCGACGTGTCGTCGTCCTGCGCAGCCACCGAGTCAGCCACGGCGTCCTGCACAGGCGTGGCACCAGCCACGGCGTCCTGCACAGGCGTGACCTCAGCCACGGCGTCCTGCGCGGGGACGCCAGCCGACGGGTCGTCGGCGGGGGCAGCGATCGGCTCTGGCTGCTCGGACATCAACTCGCCGCGCGACGCCCGGAGGGGTCGTCGTCGGTGCTGGCTGCCTGGTCGTCGACGTACGCGCTGTAGACGTCGTCGGGCCCGTCGGGCTCGACGTGGACCGCGGTCGCGCTTGCTGCGTCCCGCTCTGCGGCGGACAGCTCTCGTTGCAGCGAGGCGAAGTCGGTCTTCTCGTCGCGGTACTTCAGCTCCCGGGCAACCTTGGTCTGCTTCGCCTTGGCCCGGCCGCGCCCCATGGAGCCCCCTCGTCGAGGTGATCGCTGATCGTGACGCCCAATGTACCCGAGCGGGTCGGCCCCGGCACGCACCGAGCGGCGCGGGGCGAGGGGCGACCGGGCCGCGGCGGGGTGGCACGATCGGTGTGTGGGGCGACCGGGAGGGCAGCGGGTGGGGTACGCCTCGGTCCTGCGTGTGTACGAGCCGCTGGCCGTCTTCCCCGCCGGCGAGCGCGAGCGATGGCAGGGCTGGCTCGAGCGCCGGGGCCACGCCGCCGCCGCGGGCCGCGGGCCGCGGGCCGACGACCCGAGCGCCGCTGCGGCGGCCGAGCATGAGGCTGCGCTGGCGATGCTGGTCCGCCCCACGCTGGACGCGGGCGAGGAGGCGGCGCTCGTCCTCGTCCTCGACGGGCTCACCTACCTGAGCCCGGCGGGCACGCAGCGCCGGGTGTGGGAGGCGCTGGCGGAGTTCCGCGGAGGGCTCGCCGATGTGGTGGCGGACGCCTTCGTCCCCGCCGCGCTGGCCGAGCAGGCGGCCGAGGAGCTGGCGCGCTCCCTGGCGGCGGCGGCGATGGTGCGGCCGCCGCACGTGCTGACCGCCACCTGGCACGTACCGCTGCCCTGGTTGATCGCCATGGAGGCCGACGAGGTGGAGATCCGCGCCGGCGATGTCGCTGGCCGCGGGATCAGGGCGACCACGGCGATGGGCCGCGCCCGCCGCCGGGTGGCCCGCGCGGTCGACCTACTGACTCGGGCGCTGCCGGACGCGCCGACGCTGCGTGCCCTGGAGGAGCTGGGCCGCTGGTTGGAGGGGTTCGACGCGCAGGGCAAGGTGCAGCTGGACTACGCCGGGCTGGCCACCCAGCTCAGTGACGACTTCCTCGCCACCGACACCTCGGTGGCCGACCTCGCCCAGGCGCTGCATGCCCTACGGCGGGGTGACGGCCGGGAGGCCGGTGAGGCCTACGAGCGGGTCGTCGCGCGCTGGCGTCCGGTGCAGGCGAGGGAGACCGCCAGCTGAGCGCTCGGTCTGCCCCGCTCTGGTCGGCCACGACCCCGAGGGACCAGCCCGCAATGACCACCCGAAAACGCTCCCTCCGGGCCATGCGGGACGAGCCGGGCGCGACGAGGCTGTCCATCACGGGCACCTGTGTCCCGTACTCAGAGGGAGGACCACGATGACCACCAACCGCACGCAAGCCGAGCCCCTGCTCACGCCGTCCGAGGTGGCCTCGCTCTTCCACGTCGACCCGAAGACGGTCACCCGGTGGGCCAAGGCGGGCAAGCTCACCTCGATCCGCACCCTGGGGGGGCACCGGCGCTACCGCGAGGCTGAGGTCCGGTCACTGCTCGCGGGGATCCCGGCGCCGCGCGCGAGCAGCGAGCCCGCGGCTCCCGCCGTGCAGGTGCCGGCGCCGCACGCCGCTCCCACCGGCCGCTAGCTGACCCGCGTCCCGGTCGCCGTTGACGCTGAGCCGACAAGCGCGAGGTCCTCTGCGGGGTGCCGGGCGCCAGCGACCCCACCGCCGGCCTGGCCGCTGAGGCCGGCGTCGCCGTCTTCACGAGCGCTTTCCACAGCTGGGTCCAGGAGACCGAGCAGCGAGGGTTCGCGCAGCTGGTGCGTGCGTCGCTCGTCGCCCTGCGGGCCGTGGCCGTCGGCGGCTGAGCGCCGGGTCGGTCAGGCCAGCAAGCGGACGTCCGCCTCCACGGCGGCAGGGACCCGCCGGCGGTCGCTGCGCACCCACCACCAGGCGCCGGCGGCCTCGCGCAGCGCCGCCCGCCCTGCTCGCGAGCGGGCAGCCTGTGCCGAGACCGCCACGGCCGTAGGCAGCGGTCGGCGCAACCAGGCGGTCCACACAGCGTTGCGCACCTGCACGACCCGTCGCCGCTGCGGGTCTCGGCTCGGCGACGGCTCGTGCACGACCACCACGTCGGCCACGTAGGCGAGGTCCCACCCGGCGCTCGCGAGGTCGAGCGCCAGCAGCTCCTCCTCGCCGCCGACGCCGTACCGCTCGGCGAAGCCGCCGACCGCGAGGTAGGCCTCGCGGCGCACCACCGAGGCGCAGGCGATGAACCCCAGCACGAGCGGGCCAGGGGGGGCGGCGCGGCGGGCCGGCAGCGGCGAGGCGGCCATCAGCGCGCACACCGGGTCCAGCCGTCGCTCCGGGCCGACCAGCACTCGCCCCGCTAGCACCGCGAGGCCTGGGTGCGCGTCGAGGACGGCCACGGCCCGGTCGAGGCAGCCCGGCTCCCACCAGCTGTCGTCGTCGGCGAAGGCGACGTAAGGGGTGCCGGCCAGCCGCGCCCCCACCGTGCGGCCGGCCGCCCCGAGGTTGCGGCCGGCTCGCACGACCCGCGCCCCGAGGCGCTCCGCCACCGCGGCGGACGCGTCCTGCGAGCCGTTGTCCACGACGATCACCGGGAAGCGCGCGTGCCGGGGGATCGTCCGCTCGAGGTCAGCGGCGCGGTCCCTGGTGATGACGACGATAGTGACGGCGGCCGCCGCGGTCGTGGGCACCGGGGCATGCTCCCCTGCCGCGGACCCATGCGCCCGTGCGCCCCTCAGCCAGTGGCCGGACGGCTCAGGTCGGGGCGGCTCAGGTCGGGGCGGCTGAGGTCGGGGCGGCTGAGGTCGTAGACCGTCACGCCCCCCACCGTGGTCGCGGTGAAGCTCGCCGCCACCCAGCTGCTGATCGCCGAGGCCGTGCCGCCGCCGAACCCACCACCGAACCCACCACTGCCCAGGAAGTAGTGGACCCGGTGCGCAGCGACCATCGCCTGGAAGGTCGACAAGGTCGGGTACGGGTCCGTGCCGTTGAAGCCGCCGAGCGCCGCGACCGGCTTGCCGCTGGCGAGCTGGTAGCCAGCGGCGCTGTTGGAGCCGACCGCTGCCGCGGTCCAGGTGTAGCCGTCGGCACCGGAGCGCAGCAGGGCGGCGAGGGCGGCGCCCGGTGTGCTGCCGTCGAGCAGACCACCGGCGTTGCCACCGCCGAAGCCGCGGAACCCACCGGCACCGGGCAGCCCGCCGCCAGGAGCCGCACCGGCTGCACCGCCGAGGAGACCGCCGGGTGGCGCACCGGGCTGGCCGGTCAGGCCCCGCGGTCCACGCTGACCGAAGGGTCCACCGCCGAGGCCCCGCCCGAAGCCGCCGCCGGGACCGCCCCGGCCGCCGACGACCGCCGGGCCGGCCGATGGGATGGAGCCACGGTGCGGCGTACCGGCGGTCTCGACCGCTGAGGCGAGCGGGGCGGCCAGGCCGACCAGCACGGCAGCGAGCGCGACCGGGGCGGCGAGGGGCCCGCGCAGCTGGGCGGTGAGCAGCACGCCCGCCACCGCGAGGGCGGCGACGACGACGATCGCGGGGCGCAGCCCGGGGAGGAGGGTCGGCGAGCGGCGGAGCAGGACGACCGCCATCCAGGCCGTCGCGGCGATCGCCCCGGCGAGCACCACCCGTGCACCGAGCCGGCCGCGGGTCGCCCACAGGGCAGCCCCGCCGAGGCCGACCAGCGCACCGATCGCGGGTGCCAGCGCCACGGCGTAGTACGGGTGGATGATGCCGGCGCCGAAGCTCAGCGTGAGACCGGTGACGACCAGCCAGCTACCCCACAGGAGCAGCGACGCGCGCAGGCGGTTGGTCCGGGACGCCCGTCGGGTCAGCCACACGCCGCCGCCGAGCAGGAGCAGCGCCGCGGGGAGCAGGTAGGCGACCTGGCCGCCGAACTCGGTGTTGAGAAGGCGCAGCACGCCGGTCGAGCCCCAGAAGCCCCCGCCCGTGGCACCCGCGCCGCCGCCGACGCTGCCGGTCTCGTTGCCGGAGAGCCGGCCGAAGCCGTTGTAGCCGAAGATGAGGTCGAGCAGGCTGTTGTCCTGCGACCCGCCGATGTAGGGGCGGTCGCTCGCCGGGAGGAGCTGCACGATGGCGACCCACCAGGAGGAGGCGGCCAGCAGGCTCAGCCCGGCGAGGAGCAGCTGGCGCACCCGGCGCCCGGCGGTGTGCGGGCCGAGCACCAGGTAGACGAGCGCGAAGCCCGGCACCACCAGGAAGGCCTGCAGCATCTTGGTCAGGAAGCCGGTGCCGATGAGCCCGCCGGCGAGCAGCAGCCAGCGGGTGCTGCGCTCGCCCTCCAGCGCCCGGACCATCGCGTAGCCCGCCAGGGTCAGCAGCAGCACGAGCAGCGCGTCGGGGTTGTCGAAGCGGAACATCAGCACGGCGACGGGCGTCGTGGCCAGGACCGCGCCGGCGAGGAGCCCGGCCTGCGGCGTGGCCACGCGGCGCACCGCCGCGTAGAGCACGCCCACCGCCGCGACCCCCTCGAGCGCCTGCGGGACGAGGATGCTCCAGGCGTTGACCCCGAAGACGCGGGCCGACAGGTCCATCACCCACAGCGACGCCGGCGGCTTGTCCACGGTGATGAAGCTCGCGGCGTCGGACGAGCCGAAGAAGAAGGCTTGCCAGCTGTGCGACCCGGCCTGCACCGCGGCGCTGTAGAAGGTGTTGGCGTACCCGCTCGCCCCGAGGTCCCAGAGGTAGAGGACGGCGGTGGCGGCGAGCAGCGCGAGGAGCGCCGGACGGGCCCAGGTTGGGTCGTCGCCCGGGCGGCTGGCGCCCCCGCGCACCGGCCGGGCAAGCCACCGCGCCCGGCCGCGGGTCGACGGCAGTCGGGTCGACGGCACTCGGTTCGACGGCAGTCCGGGCGCCGGCACCACGACGGCCGGCGCTTGCGGCAGCTCGGGCAGCTCGAGCGTGCTGGTCATCGGTGCGCCCTCCGGTCCTCGGGCGGCGCTGGCGTGCCGCTGCGGGCCACCGTGGGGCGCGGGCCTCGTACCCGTCCGAGAGGATGCTGGGACGGCGCTGGGACTGTCGGCGCCCCTCGACTTGACAGTGAGTGGGGCGGCTGATCGACTTGGCCGGTGGCCAGCAACCGGGTGCTCACCCGAAGGTGCCACGTGGACCTGGGGCGCCTCGCGTCCCAGGCCTGTTGCGCCTGACGCGCGACCTGACGTCCCGGCGCACCTGCCGCCCGCCCCGCCGGGTCCCGCCGCCGTGCGCGCCCACCCCTCCAGAGAGGTACGCCTCCATGGCGATCACGCCCAAGGCCGGCACGTTCCCCTTCGTCCTGCACGCGGAGGGCAGCGGCGTCTACCAGACGATCACCGCCGGTGACCACACCTTCGCCGCCGACGCCTACCCCGCCTTCGGCGGTCGCGACTCCGCTCCGAGCCCGCTGCTCTACGCCCTCGCCGCGCTCAGCTCCTGCAACCAGGTCACCGCCAGCCTGGTGGCGCGGGAGCTCGGGATCACGCTCGGGCAGTGGCGCTTCGACGTCCAGGGCGACCTCGACACCGGTGTCTTCGTCAACGGCGAGGAGGGGCACGGGAGCTTCGACACCGTCACCATCGTCGTCACCGTGGAGACCGACGCGACCGACGAGCAGCTCGCCACGCTGGCCAGCGAGGTCGAGCGGCGATGCCCGGTCAGCCAGCTGATCAAGCGCAGCGGCACGCCGCTGAGCAGCACCTGGACCAAGACCGACCTGCGGCCACCGGGATGAGCGCGTCGGGTTGACGTGACCCCCCTCACAACCTAGGTTCGACGCTGCTCGATCACCGTGATCGGGGGTGATCGGGAGGGCCCGCATGCAGGCGCGTCGACCGGTGGTCCCATCCCCGGTGCACGGCAGGTGACTGCGCCGGCCGGCGGCCTCGACGTCGCCGGGGTCGGCGTCAGCTTCGGTGGCCTCGTCGCTCTGGAGGACGTGTCGCTCCGCGTGCCGCCTGGGTCGGTCGTCGGGGTGATCGGCCCCAACGGTGCGGGCAAGACCACCCTCTTCAACATCATCTGTGGCTTTGTCCGCGCCGGCTCGGGGTCGATGACGTGGGAGGGGCGCTCCTTCCGCCCGCGCCCGCACGACCTCGCCGAGCGGGGCATCGCCCGCACGCTGCAGGGGGTCGGCCTCTTCGCCGGCCTGTCCGTCGTGGAGAACGTCATGGTCGGCGCCGGTGCGCACGCCAGGGCCGGCTTCGCCAGCGCGCTGCTCGGCCTGCCGCGCAGCGACCGCGACGAGCGACGGCTGCGCGCGGAGGCGATGACGGTCCTCGACGAGCTCGGCGTCGCCGGGTCCGCCGAGCAGCTGCCCGGCGCGCTGCCCTACCCCTTGCAGAAGCGGGTGGCGCTGGCGCGCGCCCTGGTCGCGCGGCCACGGCTGCTGCTGCTGGACGAGCCGGCCGGCGGCCTCGGCGGTGAGGACATGGACGCGCTCGGCGCCCTGGTGCGCTCGCTGCCCGAGCGCGTCGGCGGCGGCTGCTCGGTGCTCCTCGTCGAGCACCACATGGATCTCGTGATGTCGGTCTGCGACCAGGTGGTCGTGCTCGACTTCGGCCGGCGCGTCGCCACCGGCACCCCGGCCGAGGTGCAGGCCGACCCGGCCGTCACCGAGGCCTACCTCGGCGCGGAGGTGCCGGCCGCGTGACCGCCCTGCTGGAGGTCGAGGGCCTCGTGGCGGGGTACGGCGCCGAGCCCGTGCTGCACGGCCTCGACCTGTCGGTGCCTGCCGGCACGATCACGGCAGTGCTCGGGGCCAACGGCGCCGGCAAGACCACGTTGCTGCGCACCCTGTCGGGTCTGTTGAAGCCCACGGCGGGTCGGGTGCGCCTCGGCGGGCGTGACCTGGCCTCGGTCAAGGTCGAGGAGCTCGTGCACCTGGGGATGGCGCACGTCCCTGAGGGCCGCGGTGTGGTGGCCGAGCTGACCGTCGACGAGAACCTCCGCCTCGGCGGCCTGTGGCGCAAGGACCGCAAGGACGCCGCCGTGGCGCTCGGCGAGGTCTACGACCTGTTCGAGCCGCTGGCCCGGCGCCGCAAGAGCTCCGGGCACCAGCTCTCCGGCGGCGAGCGGCAGATGCTGGCGGTCGGTCGGGCGCTGATGGCCAGGCCCACGCTGCTGCTGCTCGACGAGCCCTCGCTCGGGCTCGCCCCCCGCGTGACCGCGCAGATCATGTCCCTGCTCCGCCAGCTGCGTGACAGCACAGGGCTCGCCGTCCTGCTCGTCGAGCAGAACGTGCGGAGCGCGCTGTCGGTCGCCGACTCGGGGGTGGTCATCGCCCTCGGTCGGCTGGTCGCCGAGGGCCGGGCTGCCGACCTCGAGGCCGACGAGGGCCTCCGACACGCCTACCTGGGCTTCTGAGGGGTGTCATGAGCCGGTTCGTCTTCCTCACCTTCGACGGGATCGCCCGGGGCATGGTCTACGCCGCCGTGGCGCTCGCTCTCGTCCTGATCTGGCGCTCCACCCGCATCCTGAACTTCGCCCAGGGGGCGATGGCGCTGGCCGCCGCCTACGTCGCCTACTCCGTCACCGACGCCACCGGGTCCTACTGGCTGGGCTTCGTCGCCGCCCTGGTCACCGGTTTCGCCATCGGGGCCGTCGTGGAGCGCACGCTCATGCGCCGGCTGCAGCACGCCCCGCCGATCAACGCCGTCATCGTCGGGGTGGGGCTGCTCATCCTGATGGAGTCGATCGCCGGGATCCTGTACGGCAACCAGCTGCGGCCGCTGGACGCACCCTTCTCCCGTACCGCCTTCGAGATCTCCGGGACGGCCCTGCTCTCGCGCTTCGACCTCTTCGTCATCGGCTCGGTCGTGGTGGTCATGGTCGCGCTGGCGTTGCTCTTCACCCGGACCCCGCTGGGGTTGCGGATGCGGGCCAGCGCCTTCGCCCCGGAGGTGGCCCGGCTGCTGGGGGTGCGGGTCGGCGGCCTGCTCACGCTCGGCTGGGCGCTCGCCTCGGTGGTCGGCGCCCTGGCCGCACTGCTCTTCATCCCGACCGGGCTGGGGCTGTCCCCCAACGCGATGGACGGCGTCTTCGTGCTCGGCTTCACCGCCGCGGTCGTCGGCGGCCTGGAGAGCCCCGCCGGCGCGGTCGTCGGCGGCCTCGTGACCGGGCTGGTGCTGTCCTACGCGAGCGGGTACATCGGCTCCGACATCACGCCGCTCGCCGCGCTGGCGCTGCTCGTCGCGGTGCTGCTCGCCCGGCCCGATGGGCTCTTCTCCCCGACCCAGGCGAGGCGGGTGTGACCAGGCCGCGGACCCCGGGCGCGGCTGACGCCGCGCCGGTGGACGTGACCCCACCGCAGGACCGGGCGCCAGGGGCAGCGGAGGTGATCTCCACCGCGAGCACACCGGCGGTGGTCCGCCGCGCCGGTCTGTCGGCGCCGCGGGGCGGCCCGGCGGGGTCGACGCTGCTGCGCCACCTGGTGCTCGCCCTGGTGGCTGCCGGGCTGCTGTGGCTGCTGACCGGTGCGGTCAGCGCCAACAGCGACTACCAGCTCGCCTTCGTCGGGATGTACGTCTGCGTCCTCGCCGGTCTGACCCTGCTCACCGGCCTCAACGGACAGGTGTCGCTGGGGCACGCGGCCCTGATGGGCATCGGCGCCTACACCGTGGCGCTGCTGCAGGGGCACTGGAGCGACCGGGGGACGACCGGGTTGTGGGTGCTGCCGCTGTCCCTGGTGGTCGCCACGCTCGTGACCGCGGTCGCCGGGGCGATCGTCGGGGCGGCGGCGGCGCGGCTGCGCGGCCCGTACCTCGCCGGGGCGACGCTCGCCCTCGGGGTCGCGCTGCCGGCCGTGACCGTCCACTTCAGCAGCACCTTCAAGGGCGACCAGGGGCTCTCGGTGCCGGTCGACCCGGTGCCGGGGGCGCTCGGCGTGGACTTCACCCCGGAGCACTGGCAGTCCTGGATCACGCTGTCGGCCGCGCTGCTCACGCTGCTGCTGCTGGCCAACATCGTGCGCTCGCGGGTCGGGCGCGAGCTGCGGGCGGTGCGCGACGACGAGGTGGCCGCCCGCCTCGCCGGGCTCGACGTCGCCCGGGTGCAGGTGCTCGCCTTCGTCATCAGCGCGGCCTGCGCCGGCCTCGGCGGGGGTCTGTTCGCCGTCCTGCTGCAGAACGCGCTGCCCGGCGCCTTCAGCCTCGTGCTGTCGCTGACCCTGCTCTCCGGCATCGTCATCGGCGGCCTCGGCACCCTGACCGGCGCGGTCTGGGGCGCTCTCGTCGTGGTCTACCTCGGCAGCAAGATCACCGACTTCACCGACGGCCTGGGGCTCTCGGGCGCCGCCGCCAAGAAGCTGCATGACAACCTCCCCGGCGGCATCTACGGCCTGCTCCTGATCGTCGTGATGATCGCCGCGCCGGGGGGCATCCAGGGCCTGCTCCGCCTGCTGCGCCGCCGCGCGACCTACCCCCGCTCTCCCGTACGACCCGCTCCCACCGACCCCGGAGGTCACCGATGACCGCACGACCCCATCTCACGTCCCACCGCACCCCGCCACGACTGCCCGCCGCGAGGGCGGCGGGCAGGACCACCGCGGCGATCGCGGTCACGTCGCTGGCCGTCGTCGCGCTCGCGGCCTGCGGCAGCAGCAGCAAGAGCGGCGGTAGCACCCCCGCGCCCGTCGGTGGCGCCCCCACGACGTCGGCCGGGGGGGCGGCCGGCGCGACGACCAGCGGCGGCACCGGCGGCGGCACCGCGTCGGCACCCGGCATCACGCCCACCGAGGTGCTGATCGGGACCACGCAACCCCTCACCGGTCCGGCGGCCCCTGGCTACTCGAAGATCTCCGCTGCGATGACGGCCTACTTCGACTACGTGAACGCCGCCGGCGGGGTCAACGGTCGCAAGATCAGCCTCAAGGTCGTCGACGACGGGTACAACCCCGCGACGACCGCCACGGCCACGCGCCAGCTGGTGCTCTCGGACAAGGTCTTCGCGACCGTCGGCTCGCTCGGCACGCCGACCCAGACCGCGGTGCTCGACTTCCTGAAGACCAACAAGGTGCCCGACCTGTTCGTCTCCTCGGGCAGCCGCAGCTGGGACCAGCCGCAGAAGTACCCCACGACCTTCGGCTGGCAGCCCGACTACACCGTCGAGGGCAAGATCCTGGGCTCCTACATCAAGAAGACCTACGCCGGCAAGAAGGTCTGCTCCTTCGGCCAGGGCGATGACTTCGGGACCGACGGTGCAGCCGGTGTCGAGCTGTCGCTGGGCAAGGGCTCCCTGGTCACCAAGCAGGCCTACGACCCGACCAACACCAACGTCGGCCCGCAGGTCGGTGCGCTGAAGGCGGCCGGCTGCCAGGTGGTCGTGTCCTTCACCGTGCCCGGCTTCACGGCGCTGGAGATCGGGACGGCGGCGCAGACCGGCTTCATGCCGCAGTACGTGATCTCCAACGTCGGCGCCGACTACCCGACGCTGCAGGGCTTCCTCAAGGCCAACACGGCCGCCCTGCTGGAGGGCGCGGTCAGCGACGACTACGTCCCGCTGTCCAACGAGGCGACCAACCCCTGGAACGTGCTCTTCCAGAAGGTCGACGCGATGTACGACAACAACGCGCCCTACGACGGCAACGTGGAGTACGGCATGGGCCTGGCCTACACCTTCGTCCAGGCGCTGCAGGCCGCTGGGCCGAACCCCACCCGGGCGAGCATCATCGCGGCGGTCGAGAAGGGCGGCTTCACCGGCCCCGGCCTGGTGCCCTTCCGCTTCTCCTCCACCGTGCACGCGGGCTACGCGGGCGTGCAGCTCGCCAGCATCATCAAGGGCGTCCCGACGGCGATGGGGCCGGTCTACACGACGGATGACACCGACGCCGCGATCCAGGAGTACACGCAGCCAGCCGCGACGCCGCCGGCCAGCGGCATCCCCGGCTAGCCCTTCCAGCAAGACCGCCCCTCCCAGCACGACGGCGCCGCCCTCCTCGTCGGGGGGCGGCGCCGTCGGCGTGCGGTGGGTCCGCTCAGATCGCGAGCGCGCCCTCGGTCGGCAGGTCGTCCTTGCGCGCCCTGATCAGCACGCCGATGACGATGACGGCGGCGGCCAGCAGACCGGCGCCGATGAGGAAGGCCGCGTGGTAGCCGGCGATGGCCGACAACGGCGTCGGCTGCTCCCCTTGCGGCGTGTGTAGCGGCGCCAGGTGGCGGGTGCTGAGCCACGAGTGCCAGGTGCTCGCGAAGACGGTCGACAGGACTGCGGTGCCGAGCGCCCCACCGATCTGCTGACTGGTGTTGAGCAAGGCAGAGGCGACGCCGGCGTCGTGGTCCCCGACCCCGACCAGGGCGGTCGACGACAGCGGTACGAAGACCATCCCCATGCCCACGCTCATCAGCAGCTCGGCGGGCAGGACGTGGGTGGCCCAGCTGGTGTCCTGGCCGACGGCGACGAGGGAGAACAAGCCCACGGCGGCGAGCACCATGCCCACGAACATCAGCGGCTTGGGGCCGAGGCGCGGCAGCACCTGGCTGGTGATGCCGGCGCTGAGGATGAGCCCGGCGCTGAAGGGCAGGAAGGCGAACCCGCTCTTGAGGGCGCTGTAGCCGAGGTTCTGCTGGAAGTAGTAGGTGAGGAAGAGGAACATGGCGAAGAGTCCGCCGCCGACGAAGAGCGACGCCAGGTAGGAGCCACCGCGGTTGCGCTCGAGCAGGACGCGCATCGGGAGCAGCGGGTGGGCGGTGCGCAGCTCCTGCACCACGAAGGCGGTCAGCAGCACGACCGAGAGGGCGAGCAGGCTGATGACCTCGGTGGACGCCCAGCCGACGCCGGCCTTGGCGGCCTGCGTGGTGCCGTAGACCAGCGCGATGAGGCCACCGCCGACGAGCGCGGCACCCGGCAGGTCGTAGCGGTTGCGCTCGGCGATGGCGCTCTCCTTGACGACCCGCAGCGCGCCGAAGGCGGCCAGCAGGGCGATCGGGATGTTGACGAAGAGACACCAGCGCCAGGACGCGTACTCGGTGAGCACGCCGCCGAAGATCAGGCCGAGGGCCGCGCCGCCGCCGGCGATGGCCCCGTAGACGCCGAAGGCGGTCGCCCGCTCCTTGGCCTCGGTGAAGGTGGTGGAGATCAGCGACAGCGCGGCCGGCGCGAGCAGGGCCGCGAAGGCACCCTGCACCGCCCTGGCGCCGAAGAGCATCGAGGAGGTGGTGGCGGCGCCGCCGATCCCCGAAGCCACCGCGAAGCCCAGCAGGCCGATGATGAAGGTCTTCTTACGGCCGTTGTAGTCAGCGATGCGGCCGCCCAGCAGCAGCAGACCGCCGAAGGCGAGCGTGTAGGCGGTGACCACCCACTGCGCGCTGGACAGCGAGGAGATGTGCAGGTCGCGGGCGGCGCTCGGCAGTGCGATGTTGACGATGGAGGCGTCGAGCACCACCATCAGCTGGGCGATGGCGATGACGCCGAGGGCGAGCCACCGCTTGGGGTCGGGCGCTGGCGCCGAGGTGCCGGGGCCGGCGTCGACCGCGCGAGGGTCGAGCGTGGTGGTCATGGGAGGTCCTTCCAGCGGTACGAGGTGCGCGGGTTGATGGCGGCTAGCGGCTGAAGCCGGGCGTGGTGAGGACCGGCAGCAGGATGGTGTCGACCAGGTGTGACAAGAACGCGGGGTCGGCGGGCTCGCCCACCACCATCAGGCGGTGCATGACGACGGCAGGGGCCACCTCGTGGAACAGGCGGCTGGGGTCGGGGCACAGCCGCTCGCCCCGTTCGGCCGCGTGGGTGAAGATCGGCGCGGTGAGGGCCACCTTGTCGGCGAGCAGGTCGCAGCGCATCGCGTCGGCGAGCTCGGGGTCGGTCCGCATGCCCGCGAAGATGCCGGTGAGCAGGGCGAGGTCCTGCTCACCGATGCCCTCGGCCATGAGGGTCACCGCCGCCAGGAGGTCACCGCGCAGGCTGCCGGTGTTGGGAGGATCGAGCTCGGCGCTCACCCGGCAGCGCACGGCGGCGCCGACGAGCTCGCCCTTGCTGGACCACCGGCGGTAGATCGTGGCCTTGCTGGCGTGCGCCCGCGCCGCGATGGCGTCCATGGAGACCCGGTCGTAGCCGACCTCGCCGACGAGGGCGAGCGCAGCCTCCAGGATCACGGTGTCACGACTCGCGTCTCGCGGCCGGCCGGTGCGCGCCGGTGCGCTGTCGATCTCGCTCACGGTCACCTCGCTGACATGTACGGAACTGTTCCGTACTCCAAAGGTGCCACACATCGAACCGGTACGCAACCGTTCCGTACCGGATGTGGTCGAGCGCACAGCGGCGGAGGGCCGCTGTGCGCCGAAGGTGGTGGGGCAGCGGCGGGATCGAACCGCCGACCTTCTGAGAGCAGCGGTTCGAGCACCACGGACGGCGGCACGCAGCAGTTCGGGTACTACGCCGATGACCTGCTCGCCGTCCAGGTCGGGCGCAACCCGAGCGGTGACACCAGCGCCAGCGGCCGGATCACCAGCAGCTACGACCTGGCGGGCGACACCACCAGCACCGCGGACAGCACCTACACCAACGCGGCCACCTCCACCGCGGTCCGGAGCAGCTACTACCTGGACGGGCTGGTCCACCAGGTCACCGACGGTAAGCAGGACACCACCTACACCTACAACGGCATCG
>JAABUZ0100000496.1_pt1 | contig 96054 bp, 88 predicted proteins | sample 5562091 | NCBI WGS metagenome assembly JAABUZ01 (sample SAMN12813069, study PRJNA571459) | rock metagenome | isolation source: Antarctica rocks | place: Antarctica: Victoria Land, Linnaeus Terrace sud | collected 2015-12-21
CGAAGCTGGCCGCGGGCCGCTGGGTCGAGCGGGACGCGCACGTGCCCGGGCTGCCGGTGCTGGATGAGGACGCGGCCTACCGGGCGATGGACCTGCTGCTGGAGGTCGAGGACGTCCTGGCCGAGCAGGTGTTCTGGGCCACCGCCACGCTCCTGGACCTGGAGGTCGACCTGCTGTTTTTCGACACCAGCTCGACGTACTTCGAGCGTGACACCGCCGATGACCCGGTGGCCCGGGACGAGCGCGGCGAGCCGGTTGCCGAGGGTGGTGAGGGGGTGGGTGAGCCGGTCGGGTTCCGCACCTACGGGCACTCCAAGGATTGCCGTTGACCGGCGGGATCGGCCGCATGTGGGGCACAGCCGTCGGTGCCGTCACCATCGGCGTGCTCAGCAACGAGCTGAACATCCCGGGCGTCGAAGCGTGCAGGCACGCCAGGACGGGTGCGCACGCTGCGGTCCAGCGCTGCGTGGTTCCGGATCGGGTCAGTCCGTGAACGGCCTGGTGGCGGTCGCGGTCAGTGCTGGTACTGCTAGGTGGCGAGATTGAACGTGCCGGCGTGGTGACTCGTGCGGAAGTGCACGAGTGCGCCGGTGACGCTGGTCAGGGTGACTGCGCCGTCGCGCTGCGGGGTGGGGAAGGCGCCGGCCCGGTAGGCGGGGTTGCCACCCACGGGATCATCAGCATGGACGAGGATCTCGCCCTGCTGGGGGTCGGCGGGCAGCGCTCCGGCGTACACCCCGAGGTAGGTCTGGCCGCGCAGGTCCAGGTAGAGGTTGCTGACTGTGAGCTCGCTGGCCCGGAAGGGCAGCGGGATCCCGCCGTACAGCGACTCGGTGCCGATCTGACCGCGATGGGACGGGGGCGCCAAGACCGCAGGACCGGCGGGGGCGGGTGCTGTGGGGTGGGGCCGGGGGACGGGATGGGCGGCCTGGGCGGCGTCGGCCTGGGCCTGTTCGGTGTGCAGGTCGGCGGCGAGGGTCTGCTTGCGCTGGTCGCTCTGCTGGTCGCTGGTGGGGCTGGAGGACAGGGCAACACCGGTGCCGACGGTCAGGGCAGCGCTGGTGGCGACGGTGAGCAGGACCAGCAGTCGGCGGGTGGGGAGGTTCATGAGCTCTCTTCGAGGTCGGGACGTGCGGTGGCCGTCCAGGACGGCAGGGCGGGGGCGCTCAACCGATGTTGCTCAGCCACTGGATCGAGCTCTGGCCGGTGTCGGGGTAGAGCGTGTTGAGGTCGGTCAGCATCTGGGTGTATCCCTGGCTCGGGCTGTAGCCGCCGTGCGGGTACTGGGTGAGCACCCCGAACATGGTCATCTTGTGGCCCTTGTTCACCACTGACCAGTGGTCCAGAGCGGCCCACTGAGCGGCCTGGCCGGCGTAGTAGATCTCACCGAACGGCACGTCAGGAGCAAAGCCGTACGCCACCTGGTACTGCTGGGCTGCCGTCCATGCACTGCAGCACGGGCCCCCGTCCAGCGAGCCGTAATCGGCCAAGGGCCGGGTGGAGCTCGCGGCGTATCCAGCCAGCAGGTTGGCGGTGTTGGTGGACGCCGGGTCGTAGCCCGGTTCGGCGTCATCAGCGGCGTCCCCGTGCATCACAGTGGTGTAGTAGCTGGGCTTGGCCCGCAGGTAGGACTCCAGCGCTGTCGTCGTGCGGCCCCAGGCCTGGCCCCAACCGGTGAAGCTGGTCGGCTGCAGGCCGCAGCCGCAGACGATGCCGCCGCACGGCTGGCCCGTGCCACAGCTGTTGCTCGAGCCCAGCATCAGGTGCATCACGGTGTAGCTGGGCGAGTAGTCGTAGTAGGCGTCGGCGTAGCGCTCGGCTGCGGTCAGGATGGCGGCATCGGAGTCGAAGTGCCCCGCGAAGTCCAGGGTCCCGCTGGTCACACCGCTCATCGCCGGGCGGCCGAAGTCCAGGATGGTGGCGCCCCTCCGGCCGGCCTGACCGTCGGCCTTGCCCTGGGCGTACGCCGTGGCCGGGTCGGTGGTGCTCATGTACCGCGACGAACTCGGCGGCGGCGGGGTGCTTGCTGCGCGGGCCGGCTGCGCGCCGCCGACCAGGGTCAACAGCGACACCCCCAGCAGCAGCGTTGTGCTCACGCAGCGACGCGGCGACGGCATCGTCGACAGGAACGGGAACAGCATGCAACAACCTCCAAGAAGTGGCGCGGACGAGCCCAGCCAGTCGACGACGTCGGACCGAAGTGTACGCTGGATCACCGGTGCCGCATCAGACTCCGGGGGTTTCGGCAGGTGGCCGTGATAACTCGATAACTCAAGGCCCTGCGGCCCAGTTCGTGGTGCTCGTTGCACGTTGTTCTTGGCCCAGGTGCCACGTCCCTGGAAGTCCGACGAGCCGGTGCGCTGGGGGCGGTGGAGGCGTGTTGCCCTTGAGCACTGCCGCCTGAGTTACTCTGCGTGAGCGACCGGGCACCGACTGTGCGGACACCCAGGGCGTCTGCGCCGTTGCCCGTGAAATGGCGGTCAGCGTTTAGGTAAGCGTCCAGCACGCCCTTGATGTGGTTGGTGGAGGTCTCCGGTGCGGATTCGGCTGCTTGTCAGCATTGCTGTGTTGACCGTGCTGGGGGTGCTGGCCGGGGTGTCACCGCAGGCTGGTGCAACTGCGCGGCCGGGTGGGGGCGGCCCGACCTCGCCGGTGGCGGGGTTGTCGGGGCACCGGCATGCCCGGGTCTGCGGCGCGGCGGCGCCTCATCGGGCTGCGTGCCACGCGATCATCGACCTGGAGGTGACTGGAGCGCTGTCCAGCAGCACCGCCACGCCGAGCGGGTATGGACCTGGTGATCTGCAGTCGGCCTACAAGTTGCCCTCCGGTACGGCCGGTGGCGGCCGGACGGTCGCCACCGTGGACGCCTACGACCTGCCGTCCGCGCAGAGCGACCTGAACACCTACCGGGCGCAGTACGGGTTGCCGGCCTGCGCCAGTGGCTGCTTCAGCAAGGTGAACCAGAACGGGGGGTCCACGCCTCCGGCCGCGGACGCTGGCTGGGGACAGGAGATCATGCTGGACCTGGACGTGGTGTCGGCGGCCTGCCCGAACTGCAAGGTCTTGCTGGTGGAGGCCGACTCCGCCTCCCTGACCGATCTGGGGACGGCGGTCAACACCGCCGTCGGGCTGGGTGCCGTCGCGGTGTCCAACAGCTAAGGCGGCCCGGAATCGGCGGATCAAACCAGCTACGACACCAGCTACTACCGTCATCCAGGGGGTCGCGGTCACGGCCAGCTCTGGTGACAGCGGCTACGGGGTGCAGTACCCCGCGGCGTCGCAGTACGTCACCGCTGTCGGTGGCACCTCGTTGACCCCGATGTCCTCCACCCGGGGGTACACCGAGAGTGGCTGGACCGGTGCGGGCAGCGGCTGCTCGGCCTACGAACCCAAGCCTGCCTGGCAGCACGACACCGGCTGCGCCCATCGCACCGTCGCTGATGTGTCGGCGGTGGCGGACCCGGGCACCGGGGTCGCGGTGTATGACAGCACCGCCTACACCAGCCCAAGCGGCAGCCGCAAAGCGGCTGGCTGGTCTTCGGTGGCACCAGCGCCTCCTCGCCGCTGGTCGTCGCCACCTACGCCATGGCCGGTACCGCGCCGGCAGGCACGCCGATGGCGTCGCTGCCCTACGCCAACCCCCACACCCTGTGCGACCCAGCGTCGGGGAGTAACGGCACCTGCGGCAGCTACCTGTGCACGGCCGGCCCGAGCTATGACGGGCCCACCGGCCTCGGCACGCCGCATGGCACGGCCGGGTTCAGCCCGATCACCCCCGGGTCGTTCGCGTCGTTGGCGCCGACCCGTCTGTTGGACACCCGGATTGGGTTGGGTGCACCGCAGGCCGCGGTGCAGCCCGGCGCGACGTTGCGTCTGCAGGTCGCTGGCCGGGGCGGGGTTCCGGCCAGTGGCGCCGGCGCGGTGGTGCTGAACGTGACCGTCACTCAACCCGGTCAAGGCGGTTATCTCACCGTCTACGCCGGTGGCGCGGCTCGTCCGACCGCGTCCAACCTGAACTTCGTGGCCGGGCAGACCGTCCCGAACCTGGTCGTGGCACCGATCGGCGGGGACGGCACCGTCGCGTTGTTCAACGGCTCGGCCAGCACCGTGCAGCTCATCGCCGACGCCGCCGGCTACTACCTGGCCGGCAGCGCCGCCACCGGCTGACCTCAAGGCCGCTGGACAACCCGCGTTCTTCGCCTGGAAAGGAGGCGGGCGCCGCCGGCCGCGATGTTCACCGGCTTGTTCCCCTCGCGGGCGGGCCGGCCATCAGTGTGGCGGCGCCGGTTGTCGTGACGGTGCTGGTGTTGCAGGCAACTGCACGGCTTGTCCGATCGGGAGAGCGCCGGATCTGCCCCGCCGGAACCGGCTGTCGAGCCGGTCCGCGAGGTCGTGCAGCAAGTGGCGTTGTGGGTGGTAGGGGCCGCCAACACAGCCCGGCGATGGACTCGGCGACCGGTTAGGCCTCGGCCAGCCCAGCCGCAGCCGACGTCCCCAGCCCACCGCCACCGCCACCGCCACGGTTGCCGTCGCGGTGCCTCGTGATGCCAGCCGTCGGCGAGCAGTAGGGGTGATCTGGACTGAGGTCAGCCCGGCTCCGCTGGGGGCACGCCACACCTCCGGCATCGTCTACAGCGACCCGCGCAGCCGGTCCCGCACTTGGTGCTCGTCCAGCAGTCCGCCCGGCCCGTACAGAAGACACCGGCCAAACCCACTGATGGCGCACCGGGACGGCAGTGCCATCGGCGTTGTTGGTGGCGACGCGCCGACCGGGCCGGCAGGCGATCTGACCCGACGGCTGTGCGAGCCGCCGTTACTCAAGGCCGAGCGCGTTCCGTAGCCGCCAGCCCCAGCCCGGGGTGCTCAACCCACCTGACGCCGTCGCGCGGACCTGGTAGGTGCTGGTGTCGCTGGACGAGTCGCCGACGACCACGCTCACCAGCCCGCAGGCTGTGCCGGCGCTGACCGGGGGGTGCGGGCAGCGCACCCGAGCGGTCGCTCGGATCTGGGCGCCGCCGAGCACGAGTGCCGCTGGTGGGTCCTGGACCTGCACGGTCGTCCGCGGACCCCACGTGGGTGCTGATCGAGGCGACCGGCAGCCCAGCGGGCAGGACCGGTACGCGAACGACCTGCGTCTCGGCCTGGCCTAGCACGGCCTGCACCAGGAGCAGCGCCCGCGGATAAATTGCCATTATGTCATAGTTTGCACGATAAGCCATACTTGCGGCTAGTTCCCCCCGATTAGAGCCGCGCCTGCCGGGCTGGCCGCCCTGGCCGGCGCTGTGGTCTTCGTTCCGCGCCACCAGCACCCGCACCAAGACCGGGCTTGACCTGTTCGGGGTGGCCCTGGTGACCGTTGCGGCCGTGCTGGTGATCTACCCGCTGGTGCAAGGCCGGGAGCTGGGCTGGCCCTGGTGGTGCTTCGCGATGATCGCCGGCGGTCTGCTCGTGTTCGGCGCGTTCATCGGCTACGAACGGGCCACTGGTCGGGCACCGGTCATCGAGGCGAGCCTGCTGTCCAACCGGACGTTCAGCGCCGGACTGGCCGTTGCACTGGTCTTCTTCGCCGCGGTGGGCGGATTCTTGTTCGCGTTCGGCCTCTACGTCCAGCTCGGCCTGCGGTTCACCCCGTTGCACGCCGGGCTGACCGCGCTACCGCTATCGGTGGGCATCCTGCTCGCGGCCACCGCCTCGCGCTGGCTCACCCCGCGGCTGGGTCGCCAGCTGCTGCACGGCGGCCTGCTGATCGTCACCCTTTGGGCTGGTGGCCTTGGCCGCGACCACGGCGCACTTCAGGTTGTCGATGACGACCTGGGACGTGACGCCGGCCGCGCTGATCACCGGGCTGGGCATGGGCCTGGTCTTCGGGCCGCTGTTCGGAGTGATCCTGGGCGCGGTAGGTGACAGCGAAGTGGGCTCCGCGTCGGGCACCCTGTCGGCCGTCCAGCAACTCGGCGGCGCCCTCGGCGTCGCCGGGATCACCACGCTGTACTTCGCGCTAGCCGGCCACACCCATGACACCACCGCGGCTACGACCACCGCCCTGGCCGCCGCCGGCGCAACCATCATCGCCTTTGGGCTCGTGTTCCTGCTCCCGAAACAGACCCGATCCAACCGATAACTGCCTCACCGGGCCGCAGCGATCTTGTGCCGCAAGTCCATCGGCTACCGGTACCGGCTTGGCGGCGTGAGACGCCCCGACGAGGGATCGCGTGAGGTTATGCAGTAGTCGCGGCCGGCGGGGTCGCGCAGAGTGATCCACCAGCTGGTGCGTCGCACGAATGTCGCGCCGAGCGCCTCGTGGCGTGCTGTCTCGGCGGAGACGTCTTCGCAAGCCATATCGAGATGTGCGCGCACTGCCCCGACGTCGCCGACTCGCTGCAGAAGCAGCCCGATAGGCATGTCGGCCGGGCGGACCAGATAGTCGAACTCCGGCAGAGCGCCGTGCCGGCGAGACCAGCCGGTCATCGCCGCCCAGAAGCGTGCTTCACGCTCAAAATCGTTGGCTGGGATATCGATACACACCTGATCGACCAGGCTTTGCCGCCCTCGCGACCAGGCCACAGGCTGTGGTCGCGAGGGCGGCTCGGCGCGATGGGGCACGAGGCAGAACGGCATCCCGCCCGGCGACGTAAGACCCACAAACGTGCCGTGGTCACGGATGATGTCGGCGTTGAGCGAGAGGGCGTGCCTGGCGGTCTCGCTCGGGTTCGGCACGTGAAGATCGAAATGGACACCGGGTGTGTCCGACTCGGTCACCTGAACCCGGAGGAAGGCGTCGCCGTAGGGTGGTAGCAAGGTGGCGAACTGCCGATTGGCGCCACGGCGGGACGACAGCTTCGTGCCCGTTACCTCGAGCCAGAAAGCGTCGACGTCCGCACCGCGCGGTGTGTCGAGGAAGGCAGTAACCCACTGGACCGTCACCGCTGGATTGTTCCCCAATGAAAGACGCGTAGCGGAGCGTAGGTGATTCGGGACGCACTGCGCTGCCGGCTCGGCGCGTCGTTCGCCGCGATTCGCAGGGGGATCGGCTACCGCACCTTCGCGACGAACCGACGGTAGTGCGGGTCGAAGCCTTCGGGGTCCGCAGCGAGGACATCCGCCGGCGTCCACCAGCGTGCCTCGGTGAACTCGGCCCGGTCGATCGTCAGCGCCATGTCCCGCTCTCCGATGAGAACGAACCAGAGGCTGACGTCGAGGTGGCCGCGGTCCGCGCCGGTGGTTCTGGTGACCGTGATGAACGATGGTCGAGAGGGAACCTCGACGAACACCGGCTCGATAGCCAGCTCCTCGCGTGCCTCGCGGCGTGCTGTCTCGGCAGGGTGCTCGCCGGGTTCCGCGTGTCCGCCCGCTGGGAGCCACAGGCCCGCGTTGATGTGGTCCACCAGGAGGCTGCTGCCATCGGCTGGGTCGAGGATCGCCACGTACGACACCAGGTGCCGGTTGGGGGTCGCTGGCTTAACGCGCCGGAATATGTCGTCAGTCGCCTCTAGCCATCGCAGGGTGTCGCCCCGGTGCTCAGCCTCCATCGCGTCGCCGGGCTTGATGGCGCGGACCAGACCGTGCACAACCTCGGTGGCGGCAAGCATGGATCGACCTTCTCAGGCCGCCCCGGGCGCCTGCTCTTCAGGATGCCCCCGATCGCCGTCTTGATAGACGATCGGTCAGCGGGACTGCTGATGTAACGCAATGCGATACGCTCTGACGGTGAGCGGCGAGGTGTGGTGGCCGGCCGCGCAGGCCGAGCACATTCGGGCGCGCCGCGAGCGTTATCCGGGTGCGGCCGCGATCGAACCGAGGTGGACGTTGGAGGCGGCCGCAGACCCTCATCGAATCGTGCGCGATCCGGACCCGGTCAGTCGGGCCGGCGCGGTGCGGATCATCGGGTTCTCGACCAGCGCCGGCTTCGTGCTCACGGTGATCGTCGACCCAGCCGATGGGGCCGGGATCACCGCCTGGAAGACCAGCGGAGCCGATCTCCGCGCCTACGAAGGAGATAGAAGTGAGCGATGACAAGCAGGCGCAGTCGCGGCGGGAGGCGATCCTCGCCGAGTACGCCGAGGAGGAAGCCGAGGCCGCCGAGATCGAAGTCGCCGAGAAAGCCGCAGCACTGGACGTGCCGCTGAACTTGCGGATCACCAAGGGCTTGGACGCGCAGCTGCGACAACGCGCCGCTGCCGAGCAGATCCCCACATCTGCGCTGGTGCGCAGACTGCTTACCGGTGCAGTGCAGGTAGGTACGTCGCCGGTGTTGACGGTAGAGCAGGTCGAAGCCATCGCGCGCCGCATCGTCACCGAACCTGTCGTCTCAGGGTCCTGATCAGGTCGCGCAACGGGCGGGACGCAGCGCGCCTGTAGCGGGGCCGAGCGCCCGTGAGGGATCGTTGACCGGCGACCGGCGACCGATCGCTGACAGGCGCCGGTAGACTACTCGGATGGCGCGTTTAGGGACACAATCGAGCCATGATTGCGCGCCTGAATGCACGTTGCTTCCTCGGTCTGGTCGGGGGTGTCTGACGCCGTGGCGGACCTCAGCGATCTGGCCGCGGCCGAACGCCGCGACCTGGCCGACTACCTCGAGACCCTCACCGAGGAGCAGTGGGAGCAGCCGTCGCTGTGTCCCGGATGGACGGTGCGCGACGTCGTAGGACACCTGCCCAGTTACGACGAACTCGGCTGGCCTGCGGTGCTGGCGCTGTTCGCCCGATCGGGGTTCTCGCTGGCCCGCTGCAACCAGCTCGGCGTCGAGCACAGCCGCCGGCTGAGCACCGAACAACTGGTGGCGAGGCTGCGCACCCATGCAGTCCCCCGTGGCATTACTGCGATGTTCGGCAGCGCCATCGCGCTCACCGACGGAATGGTCCATCACCAGGACGTCCGTCGGGCACTGGGCCAGCCACGGACGGTGCCCGAGGGGCGACTGGTCGCGGCGCTGAAGTTCCTGCCGCGCGCGCGGGCACTGCCGGCCCCGGCGAACATCCGCAACCTCCGGCTGGTCGCGACCGACGTCGACTGGAGCCATGGAACCGGCCCTGAGGTGAACGGCCCCGGGGAGGCACTCCTGGTCGCTCTCGCGGGGCGACGGCAGGGACTGGCGGACCTCAGCGGCCCCGGCCTTGCCACACTGGCAGAGCGGGTGGCCGGGGCCGGCCGCGGCGGGCAGCAATAGGAACGCAGCGATAGCCGAACGTCAGCCGGGGACGGGCGGGCCGCGATGACCGGTGTCCAAACGAGGTGTGGTCACCGCCGTCCCGCAGAGCGAACCACCACCGGCACGGGTCTACCGCCTGCGAGCCTCTGACCAGTAGCGTTGCACATACCCCGCCCGGAGCCATTCTCGATGAAGGTACCTCAACTGGCACACTCCTCGGGTGGTGGATCAACTGAGGGTCGTCTACGCCCGATGCGGCAGCGAACCGGCAGATCTCGTGGCCCAGCGCGCGGCGCTGACCGCGGCGGGGTCGGGGCAGATCGGATCTATACCGACGTGGGGCTGAGCGGTGCGAACCCGGCCTCGACCTGGTCTGGGGCAGGCGATGGCGTGCCGGGCCGGTGACACGTTGGTGGTGATCAGCCTGGACCGGCTCGCCCGTTCGGTTCCTAAGGTCGGAAGAATGGCCGAGGCGCGCACGTGGTCGAGCTGGTCGAGGCAGGCGAGCACAGCGGCGCAGAGATCGCCGACCTGCTCGCGGTGAGCCGTCCGACGATCTACCGGGCGGTCAAACGAGCGGCCAGAACCAAGCTCGCCGAGCAGCGACAAACTTGATGGGACCGTCGACCTCACGGGCGGGCTCCGAGGACTCTGAACCTCTCAAGCTGCTGTTTCGAAGTCCGGCCGGCTCTGCCCGTTCCGGCATCCACATGCGGTGGTTCGCTGCCGGCGGCCTTCATACGCTGCATGGGCTTGGCGGCCGTGTTCTGGAGCAATTGAAGCGGGTCAGGCGCCGAGCCATGGTCTTGACGAAGGCGCTGCCTCCCTCCACCTCGGCTACCCAGTCAAAGAAGTCAGCCTCGACCACCCCTGCGATCTGGGCCTGGGTGAACATGCCGCCCTCCAGCACTGTGAGGGCGGGGATAGACGGGTCGGCTGGGTCAATACCCACCACGGCGTGAGCGATGATCTCGGCCGCATTGACAAGCAGGGTGTGTTCGACGAAGAGTTCATCCTCGTCAGCGAAGGCCGTGCCTAGCGCTGTGGTGAGCAGTTTGGCCCACAGCTCACGCTTCAACTGCACCGTCGGCTGAGTGCGGTGCCTGGCGTATAAGGCGAACAGCTCCGCCCGATCCAGCAGGTGGGCCGGGCTGCCGGCCCCGAGGCGGCGGACGATCTCACGCGGGCTCGGGCTCAGCTGGCTGGTGGTGGCGAGCACCCCTTCCAGCCACAGGCACATCCCTGGCACGTCTGGCGAGCTGCGGTCGATCTTCCAAGTGGTGACCAGCCGAAGCGTGTCGCCATCAAGGTGATATAGCTCCCACTCGGCGCCATCCGTGAGGACCCCTACGTAACGCTGGCCGGTGCTTTGGGTGCGATCGCGCACGTACCCAGCCAACTGCTGGATGGCATCCTCACGAACGTGGCCGGCTCGCAGGTCACGTTTCACCTCGAAGACCGTCTGGCCCAGCTCAACGTCGATGCGACGGCGCTGCCCAGCTGGCGACTCCAACACGGTGTCCCTTAGGTCGCCCTCGGTCAGTTCTAGCGGTGCAGCCGTCAGTAGCAGATGGAGATCAGCCTGAACGTTGGCTTCAGTGCGCGCTGGACGACGATCTGCCATACGGCGGAGCACCTCTTCTAGGTCAACCTGAGCATGGGACATGGCCCGATGCTAGGTGCAAACCCGAACAAGGCCGAAGACCATGGCACCCGCGGGATTGACCGCCGACATTGGCTGCGCATTCGCTCCTGACATGCCTCCACCCGGAACGGGCTGTCCTCCGTGAGCCACTGGGGTCGCTTACGCACCGAGCCGTCAGACCGCCGAGCTACACAGCGCATAGAGCATCCCGCGAGGCGGTGTGAGCGAGACGATCACCCCTCGCCGGCAGAGAGGACGACGGAGAATGGCTAGCATCGGAAGGCGCGCGGACGGTCAGTGGTGCGCGCGGTATCGTGACTCGGCCGGCAAGGAACACGCCCGCCACTTCGGCCGTAAGATCGACGCTCAGCATTGGCTCGACTCGGTTACCACCGCCGTCCAGACCGGCGCGTACGTCGATCCCAAGGCTGGCCGGCTCACGGTGGGCGAGTGGGCGCCCGCGTGGCTTGCCGCGCAGGCGCAGCTTAAGCCGACGACGCGGTCCCGGTACCAAGGCATCCTCAAACACTCACGTCCTGCCACGGTGGGGAGGGATGCGCCTGGCCGACGTGTCGCACGCTCAGGTCCAGGGTTGGGTTGCCCAACTTGGGCACGGCGGACTCGCGCCCGCGAGCGTTCGCAAGACGTTCCGAGTCCTTTCCCTTGTGTTCGCGCTGGCGGCCAAGGACGCCCGACTCGCACGCAACCCGTGCACCGGAGTCAAGCTGCCGCGGCCGGCGCCGGCAAGCCGTCGCTACCTGACGCACGCCCAGGTTGCGCAGCTCGCGGAGGCCACGAGTGAACGGGAGCTTGGCACGCGGGCCCCCAAAGTCGAGCGCCACGCCGCCAAGTCGTACCGGCTAGTCGTGCTTGTCCTTGCCTACTGCGGGCTGCGCTGGGGTGAGCTCGCCGCGCTTAGGGTCTCCTCGCTCGATCTTTTGCGCCGTCGCATCCAAATTGCGGAGTCCGTCGTCGAGGTGGACGGGGTGTTGACCTGGGGCGCTCCTAAAGCACATGAACGGCGATCGGTGCCCGTCCCCGCGTTCCTGGCCGACGAGCTCGCCGCCCACGTCGCCGGCCGGGCCCGCGACGAGCTGGTGTTCACCGGCGTGCGCGGCGGTGGGGTGCTCCGCAACCGGGTGTTCCGCCACGCCGCGTTCGACCGCGCGGCCACCGCAACCGGGCTCACCGGGCTGGCCCGCACGCCTTGCGGCACACCGCGGCGAGCCTCGCGGTGAGCTCCGGAGCAAACGTCAAGGCCGTGCAGAGGATGCTCGGGCACGCCTCGGCGGCGATGACGCTGGATACCTATGCCGACCTATTTGAGGACGATTTGGACACTGTCGGCGACCGGTTGGACGCCGCCGCGCGGGAGGCTCGAGGACTTCCTGCGGACTTTTTGCGGACTAACGCCCAGTTGATCAAGACGTCAAGATCATCCGATGTGGCAGTAACCTAATGAACACAGGCGTTTCCGCTTTGTGCCCCCGGCAGGATTCGAACCTGCGCCACCGCCTCCGGAGGGCGGTGCTCTATCCCCTGAGCTACGGGGGCCGGGGAACTCAAGGTTAGCAGTCCAGGTCTAGCCTTCGCTGCCGTGCGCACCCCGTTCCGTGTCCTGGTGGTCGACGACGACGAGGTGATCCGGCGGCTGATCGCGCTGAACCTGGAGTTGGAAGGCTATGAGGTCCACACCGCGGCTGACGGCGCCGAGGCCCTCGAAGTCGCCCGCGCCGTACGACCGCAGGTGATGACGCTGGACGTGATGATGCCCAGGATGGACGGCCTCACCGCGGCAGCTGCCTTGCGTGCGGATCCGCTCACCGCGGGTATCAAGGTCTGCATCGTTTCCGCGCGGGCTCAGGAGGCCGACCGGCAACGGGCGCAGAGCGCACCCGGCGTGGACGCCTATGTCGCGAAGCCGTTCGACCCTGAAGATCTGCTTGCCGTGGTGCGGGGCCTTGTCGCGTGAGAGTTGAGCAAACTTCACCCATCTCGCACGGGCGTAGGCACCCGCGGCTAGATTGCCGATATGGCCCGCACGTGCGACGTCGGTCGAGTGACGCTCGTGTGGGGAGTGTGCCTTGCACTCGCGGCGTGCTCATCCGGTCCGCTGCCGGTCGCCGGACCGGCGACAAACCCGAACGGTTTGGTCGCGCCGCCCGCGCAGCCACCAGCTCAACTCAGCGGCCTGGTGCAACTAAAGAAGGCGCTGGCCGGGGTGGCGAGCTGCCAGGACGTGGGCGGCCAACGCAGCGAATGCGCGCTCCTCACCTCCAGCGACCACCCGTTCCAACTGGTGACCTTTGCCGATGAGATCACCAAGCAGACCTACCTCGCGAATGTGCACGCCACCGACGTGCAGGCTCGCAGTCGGGGCCTGGTGCCAGATGGCGCGCTGGTCGGCGGAGATTGGGCCGCGGTCGCCAAGGTGACCAACCCGGGTCTGCTGCCCACGTTGCACAAATACCTCGGTGGTCAGAGCTTCACCTGATACAAGGCGACCTCTTACCGGGCGCCTACTACCCTTGCCGCCATGACGCCCGCGGATCTGGCTGCCGCCGTTATCTCGGCGGCACGTGCGGCCGCGGCTGCAGGTGAGCTTCGGTTGGCGCCGGATCAGGTACTCGCCCACAGCAAGGTGGAGCGACCACGGCAGGCCGGGCACGGTGACTACGCCAGCTCCCTGGCCCTTCAGTTGGCCAAGGCTGTCGGCCGGCCACCACGCGAGGTCGCCGAGGTGTTGGCCGGGCGCCTGCGCGAGGTTCCCGGCATCGCGAAGGTCGAGGTGGCCGGACCGGGGTTTTTGAACCTCACTGTTGGCGCTGCCGCCCTAGGCCAGATCGCGCAGGATGTGGTGGCCACGGGGGAGTCCTACGGCAACAATCAGATGCTCCACGGCGAGCGCATCAACCTGGAATTTGTCAGCGCCAACCCCACCGGCCCCATCCACATCGGCGCCGTCCGGTGGGCAGCGGTTGGTGACGCACTCGGGCGAATCCTGACCGCGAGCGGCGCACAGGTGGCCCGCGAGTACTACTTCAACGACCATGGAGCGCAGGTCGAGCGCTTTGCCCGGTCGTTGCTTGCAGCCGCCCGCGGCGAGCCAACACCGGAGGACGGATATGGGGGCACCTACATCGCCGAACTCGCCGAGCAGGTCGAGCTCGCCGCCCCCGGCGCCGCGCAGCTTCCCGACGACCAGGCGGAAGAGGTATTCCGGCATGACGGGGTCAACTTGATGTTCGCCGAGATCAAGACGTCCCTCCGTGAGTTCGGCGTCGATTTTGATGTGTTTTTTCACGAGGACGAGTTGCACCGCTCGGGACGGGTCGATCAGGCCATCGCGCGACTGCGAGTCGTGGGCCACGTCTATGACCTGGATGGTGCTATCTGGCTGCGTACCACTGACTTTGGGGACGACAAGGATCGAGTTCTTGTGCGTTCAAACGGCGAACCAGCTTACTTCTCCGGTGATGTCGCCTACTACTTGGACAAACGGGAGCGGGGCTTCGACCGGGTCGTGATCATGCTCGGTGCTGACCACTCGGGTTACGTCGGCCGGATGCGCTCCATGGTGAAATGTTTCGGGGAGAACCCGGATGAACACCTCGAACTACTCATCGGTCAGATGGTCAACTTGTTGCGCGACGGGCACCCGGTTCGGCTCTCGAAACGCGCCGGCAACGTCGTCAACCTCGGAGACCTTGTGGACGCGGTGGGGGTTGACGCGGCCCGATACTCGCTGGCTCGCGCCTCCAGCGATTCACAGATCGACCTCGACCTGAACCTGCTGGCCAGAAAGGCCAGCGACAACCCCGTCTTCTACGTGCAATATGCCGCCACCCGGTCGGCCTCAATCCTGCGCAACGCCGAGGAGATGGGGTTGCGGCCGCCGGCGGCGCAGGAGGTGGACGTTTCAGCGCTTACCGACCCTCGCGAGCAGGACCTGTTGCTGGCCCTCGGTGAGTTCCCCCGCGTCGTCGCGAGCGCCGCCGAGTTGCGCGAGCCGCACCGGATCGCCTACTACTTGGAGGAACAGGTCGCTAAGGCAGCGCAGCGCTTCTGGGATGACTGCCCAGTCCTCCCGCGTGGCGACGAGCCGGTCACGGACCTCACGTACGCCCGACTGCTCCTGTGGCAGGCAGCCCGGACCGTGCTGGCCAACGGGCTGCGGTTGCTCGGCGTCCGCGCCCCGGAGCGGATGTGACGACCCTGGATCCCGCGGTGTGGCCGGTTTCCGCCCGAGTGGACGAAAACGGGGTCTTGAGCGTCGGTGGCATCCGGATGACCGACTTTGCCGCCGAATACGGGACTCCGGCCTACGTGCTGTGCGAGAGCGACTTCCGTGAGCGCTCCCGGGCGTGGCGAGACGCCTTCCGCGGGGGCGAGGTCTATTACGCCGGCAAGGCGTTCCTGTGCCAAAAAATTGCCCGTTGGGTGGCCGAGGAGGGGTTAGGGCTTGACGTGTGCACCGGCGGAGAACTTGCCGCAGCGCAGTCCGCAGGCTTCCCCCCAGAGCGAATGCTGTTTCACGGCAACAACAAAAGCGTTCGGGAACTCGAACGCGCCTGTCAGGCGCGGGTGGGCCGGATCGTGGTCGACAGCATCGAAGAGATCGACCGGCTCGCCATCTTGGGGGCATCGACGAAGGTCTATCTACGCGTGACACCCGGCGTGGAGGCGCACACCCACGAGTACGTCGCTACCGGCCAAGAGGACCAGAAATTCGGCTTCTCCCTCGCCTCGGGCGCCGCCGCCGACGCGGTGCGCCGCATCCTGAAGACGCCTACGCTCCAACTTAGCGGGCTGCACGCACACATTGGCTCGCAGATCTTTGACACAGCCGGATTCGGCTTGGCGGCACATCGGATGGTCGGGCTGCTGGCGGCGATACGTGACGAGCACGGACTGGAGTTACCCGAATTAGACCTTGGTGGGGGCCTCGGCATCGCCTACACCTCAGCGGATGCGCCACTTCCGGTCGACGAAGTCGCCGACCGGTTGCGCGCCCTGGTCGCCAAGGAGTGCGCGGCGGTGGGGATCGCCGTTCCGCGCCTCGCCGTGGAACCGGGACGGGCGATTGCCGGCCCCGGCACCGTCACCCTCTATGAGGTGGGCACCGTCAAGGAACTCCCCGGCCTGCGCACCTACGTGTCGGTCGACGGCGGGATGAGCGACAACATCCGGACCGCGCTCTACGGCGCGCACTACACCGCTGCCCTCGTCTCGCGCACCTCGCAGGCCGCCCTGCGTCCGGTAACGATCACCGGAAAGCACTGCGAGAGCGGAGATATCGTGGTGCACGATGTTGCTCTGCCCGCCGATTTGCGCCCCGGCGACCTACTGGCAGTCCCGGCCAGCGGCGCCTACCACCGCAGCATGGCGAGCAACTACAACCACGTTCCCCGCCCCCCGGTGATCTCCGTGCGGGACGGGGTCGCGAGGGTGCTGGTCCGCCGGGAAACCGAGGACGACCTGCTCGCCCTGGACCAGGCATGACCCGCCCGGTCGGGGTGGCATTGCTTGGGTGCGGCGTCGTGGGCAGCGAGGTCGTCCGCCTGCTGAGTGCGAATGCGGCGGACCTCAACGCCCGAGTTGGCGCCCCGTTGCAGCTTCGGGGGATCGCGGTGCGGCGCCCGGAACGTGCGCGCGACCTGCCGGTGGACCCCGCGCTGTTCACCAAGGATGCGGCCGCCCTCGTGACCCGTTCGGATGTGGACGTGGTCATCGAGGTCGTGGGTGGTGTCGAACCCACCCGCGGCTGGCTACTCGCCGCGCTGGACGCGGGGAAAAGCGTGGTGACCGCGAACAAGGCGCTACTCGCCGAGGACGGGGCGGCGCTGCACGACGCGGCCGCCCGAGCTGGGGCCGACCTCTACTTCGAGGCGAGCGTGGCCGGGGCGATCCCTCTGCTCCGGCCGCTGCGGGAATCCCTGGCCGGCGACCGGGTGCACCGGGTGCTCGGCATCGTCAACGGGACGACGAACTACATCCTGTCGAGAATGGACCAGACCGGGGTCGGCTTCGCTGAGGCATTAGACGAGGCCGGTTCCCTTGGCTATGCCGAGGCTGATCCCAGCGCCGACGTGGACGGCTACGACGCCGCGGCGAAGGCCGCCATCCTCGCCGGGCTGGCCTTCCACACCCGCATCACCGCCGCGGACGTCTACCGGGAGGGGATCAGCGAGGTCACCGCGATCGACATGGCCAGCGCACGGGCGATGGGTTGCACGATCAAGCTGCTCGCCGTGTGTGAGCGGGGCGAGGAAGGCGACAACGTCGGTGTAAGGGTGCACCCCGCCATGCTGCCCAGAACTCATCCGCTGGCCGGGGTGGGCGACGCCTACAACGCGGTGTTCGTCGAAGCGGAGGCGGCTGGCCCGTTGATGTTCTACGGCCGTGGCGCGGGAGGTGCGCCCACGGCAAGTGCTGTGCTCGGGGATCTCGTGGCTGTCGCCCGGCACAAGGTGGGGGGCACCCGCGGGACGGGGGAATCGGCCTACGCCGACCTGAGGGTGCGACCCATGGGCGAGACGGTGACGCGTTATCACGTGTCACTTGATGTGGTGGATCGACCGGGGGTGCTGGCTTCCATCGCCCACGCGTTCGCCGCCCACGCGGTTTCCATCGGCACCGTCCGGCAAGAGGAACACGCCGGTGATGCCGCGCTGGTGCTCGTCACGCACAGCGCGACCGACGCCGCGTTAGCAGCCACCGTTGAGGACTTGCGCTCGCTATCTGTGGTGCGCGGGGTCAGCAGTGTGATGCGGGTGGAGGGAACGGCGCAGGCGGGTGTGGCCCGAGCCGGATTCCACAGCCGGGACCGATCAACGTGACGAGTTCCGCTGCCGGGAGCACCTGGCGCGGGATCATCACCGAGTATCGCGACCGTCTCCCGGTGCGCGGCACGACGCCGGTGATCACGTTGCGCGAGGGGGGAACCGCGCTGCTGCCGGCAGCCAGACTCTCCGCTATCACGGGTCTCAATGTTCACCTGAAGGTTGAAGGCGACAACCCGACCGGTTCATTCAAGGATCGCGGGATGACCATGGCCGTGTCCAGGGCCGTCGAGGAGGGTAGCCGGGCGGTCATCTGCGCCAGCACCGGAAACACCAGCGCCAGCGCCGCCGCCTACGCCGCACGTGCCGGCTTGCTGTGCGCGGTACTCGTCCCGGACGGGAAGATTGCACTCGGCAAGCTGGCCCAGGCGCTGGTCCACGGGGCGCGCCTGCTGCAGGTGGACGGCAACTTCGACGACTGCCTGGAATTGGCCCAAAAACTTGCCATCGACTATCCGGTGACGCTCGTCAACAGCGTCAACCCAGTCCGAATCGAGGGCCAGAAGACCGCCGCCTTTGAGGTCTGCGACGCACTTGGGCGGGCCCCAGAACACCACCTGCTCCCGGTCGGGAACGCCGGCAACATCACCGCCTACTGGCTGGGCTACACCGAGTACCACCGCGATGGGGTGACCCGCGCTCGGCCGGCGATGCACGGCTTCCAGGCCGCGGGCGCCGCCCCCATCGTGCTCGGCGAGCCCGTCGCCAAGCCCAGCACCATCGCGACGGCCATCCGGATCGGCAATCCCGCGAGCTGGTCGCAGGCCATCGCTGCCCGCGACGAATCGGGCGGCAGCATCGGCGCTGTCACCGATCGCGAAATCCTCGCCGCCTACCGGCTGCTCGCCCGGGAGGAGGGCGTGTTCGTCGAGCCGTCCAGCGCGGCCAGTATTGCCGGGCTGCTCAAAACCCAGACCTCATACCGGCCCGGTGCGACGATCGTGTGCACCGTCACGGGCCACGGCCTGAAGGACCCGGAATGGGCAATCAGCGGGACGGCTGCCCCCCAACGGGTCCCGGTCGACGCCAAGGCCGCCGCGAGCCTGCTGGGCCTGGAATGAACGGCCGCGTTCGGTGAGTCGACCGTCATTCCGGGCCGCACCAGTGCAGATCCGGGTGCCGGCGACCAGCGCGAACCTCGGCCCCGGTTTCGATGCGCTGGGTCTAGCGCTTGCCCTGTACGACGTCGTCGCGCTGCGGATTACCGACAGCGGGTTGTTCGTGGATGTGGCCGGGGAGGGCGCCGACCGGGTCCGCCGCGACAAGCGCAACCTGGTCGTGCGGGCGGTGCGCGCCACCTTCGAGCAGCTCGGCGCCCAGCCGCGCGGTCTGGAGATCGTCTGCGCCAACCGCATTCCGCACAGTCGTGGGCTGGGGTCCTCCGCGGCTGCCATTGTTGCTGGGGTGTGCGCCGCTCGCGCGGTGGTGCTCGGTGGCCTGCCCGATGAGCAAGCGCTTGCAATCGCGACCTCGCTCGAAGGTCACCCTGACAACGTGGCCGCATGTTTGTACGGCGGAGCCACCGCGGCCTGGGTCGAGGAGGCCGGCCCGAGGGCGGTTCGACTGGCGGTGCACCCGTCTGTGCATCCGGTGGCCTTTATCCCCGCCTCGGGAAGGCAGTCAACGCGCGGTGCCCGGGCGCTCCTGCCGGCCCAGGTGCCGCACGAGAATGCGGTCTGGACCGCCGGGCGGGCCGCGCTGCTGGTCCACGCACTGGCGGCGGCGCCGGAATTGCTCCTGCCTGCAACGCTGGATGCGCTGCATCAGCCCTATCGGTTCAAGACTCAGCCGCGCGGGGCGGCCTTGCTGGCGAAACTGCGCGACGCGGGGGTCGCCGCGACCTTGTCCGGCAGCGGCCCCAGCGTGCTGGTGCTGGCCACCGGTCCCGAGCAGGCCGCGATGGCGCAGGGTCTGGCGCCCCGCGGCTGGACGGCCCGCCCCTTGGCGGTCGACACCGGGGGAGCCATCGTGCTACCCGGGTGATCGTCCTACCCGGGTGATCGTCCTACCCGGGTGATCGTCCTACCCGGGTGACAATGCCGCCCGGGTGATCCAACCCCGGCCGTTGCCAATGGCACGGGTGAAGGGGGCAGGGAATGGCTCCAGCCGGCGTGTTGTTGCCCCCACTGTCACCGGGGCGCTAAGCTCCCCCCACAGCACCGGGCGCATCCGCGCCGTGCTCTTTCCCGGTTTCGTCGGTTGCGAAGTCCGCTTGTTGGTCAGCGCACCGGTCGCCGGGGAGGCGACAATCGAACCGTCGGCGTTGGCCTGCGGCCGGTGCTCACAGACACCCATCCCTCACCGGGGTGGGCAACCCGCCCCTTTTCAGGCGGGTGCACGACCCGGCGCGAGCCGACGACGGTCCTGCCAAGAGGACCTCGCCCGCTTCGTGCCTCCCGCTTCACAGCCCGGTTCGGCAGCGACGGGTCGCCATCAGGGCGGCTTGCCTGGCGCCCCGGTGGGAAAGGATCCCGTGAACGACACCAATCTGCTCGACGAGCGCAGCGGCGACCAGCCGACCAACAACGCGGTCACCGCCCCCGCGAGTACGGACGGCCCGACTGCTACCGAGCCCTCCGGGCCGGTCGACGGCAACGGCGACCACGCCGCCGGGCCGGCCAGCAGCAACGGCACCCCGGCCGCCCGGCCTGCTCGCCGGCGCGCCAGTCGCCCCGTAGGGGCGGACCCCGAACCGGCGCCCCCGGTCACCACTGCCGGCGGCAGCCTCTCCACGAAACTTCTTCCTGAGCTCCAGCAGATCGCTGCTGGCCTTGGCATCGCCGGGGTTGCCCGGCTGCGCAAGGGCCAGATCATCACCGCCATCCAGGAAGCCCGCGGCGGCGGCGGAGCGGCCGATGCGCGGCGCGAGCCGAATGAGCGGCCGGCGACCACCGCCAGCGTGGACAGCGCCGACCGGACCGGGCGGGTGGATCGAGTCGTAAGAGATCGCCCTGATCGAACCGACCGCACCGAACGTCCCGACCGGGACCCAACCGGGCAGCGTCCCGACCGGGACCAGGGCGGGCAGCGTCCCGACCGGGTCCAGCCGGACCGCGGCGGTAATCAGGGGCAGGGCGAGCGCAACAACGCCGGCAACCAGACCCAGCGAGACGATGAGGATGGGGAAGCCCGCCGCGGGCGCCGCGGGCGCTATCGCGATCGGCGTCGTAACCGCGACCGCCAAGGCGTGCCCAGCGGGGCGCAGGACGGCTTCACGGATCGCGAACCCCAGGTGAAAGAGGACGACGTCCTCGCCCCGGTCGCCGGGATCCTGGACACCAGCGATAACTACGCGTTCCTTCGGACCAGTGGCTACCTCGCCGGTCCCACCGACGTCTATGTCTCGATGAACCTGGTACGCCGCCATGGCCTTCGCCGCGGAGATGCCCTCACCGGGGTCGTCAAAGCGAATGCCAGCGAAAATGAGCACCAGGGCAACCGCAAGGAGAAGTACAACCCGCTGGTACGCCTGGACACCGTCAATGGGTTACCGGCCGATGAAGCAAAGGCTCGACCAGAATTCCATAAGCTGGTTCCGCTGTATCCGCAGGAACGCCTGCGGTTGGAGACCGAATCGAGCGCCATCACCACCCGGGTGATCGACCTCGTGATGCCCATCGGCAAGGGACAGCGCGCCCTGATCGTCAGCCCGCCGAAGGCCGGCAAAACGATGGTGCTACAGGCGATCGCGAACGCGATCACCGTCAACAATCCCGAATGCCACCTCATGGTCGTGCTGGTCGATGAGCGGCCCGAGGAAGTCACCGATATGCAGCGGTCGGTGAAGGGCGAGGTCATCGCCTCCACCTTCGACCGGCCGGCGACGGATCACACGATCGTGGCGGAACTGTCCATTGAGCGGGCCAAGCGCCTGGTCGAACTGGGTCACGACGTGGTTGTGTTGCTCGACTCGATCACTCGGCTCGGGCGCGCCTACAACCTCGCCGCACCGGCGAGCGGTCGGATCCTGTCGGGTGGGGTCGACTCGACGGCGCTCTACCCGCCGAAGCGCTTTCTCGGCGCGGCCAGGAACATCGAGGACGGCGGGTCACTGACCATTCTCGCCACCGCCTTGGTGGAAACCGGATCCACGATGGACACGGTCATTTTCGAGGAGTTCAAGGGCACCGGTAATGCGGAGCTGAAACTTGACCGGAAAATCGCCGACAAGCGGGTGTTCCCCGCCGTGGATATCGACCCGTCCAGTACCCGCAAGGAGGACCTGTTGATGTCCGCCGAAGAAATGGCGATCGTGCACAAGCTTCGTCGCGTACTGCACGCCCTGGACAGCCAGCAGGCCATCGAACTGCTGATCTCCAAGCTTAAGGTGACTCGCACAAACATCGAGTTCTTGATGCAGATCGCGAAGACCGCGCCGGGGGAGTGACCCCTCGTGGCGGGAACACCGCCCGGCCCTGGTGCGCTGAACCCTCTGGCACACTGGTGCCACTATCAGGCTCTGGTTCCCATCCCGCGAGGTAGTGCGGGGTGACCCAGCGGCCGCCGACGAAAGGACCGTCCATGCGAGCCGACATCCATCCCAGCTACCAGCCGGTGCAGGTCACCTGCTCGTGCGGGAACAGTTTCGTGACGCGCAGCACGAAGGTAGGCGGGCCGATCCACGCCGACTTCTGTGCCGAGTGCCACCCCTTCTATACCGGCAAGCAGAAGATCATGGACGTCGGTGGCCGGGTCGAGAAGTTCGAGAAGCGCTTCGGCAAGCGCACCCCCCGCACCAAGTAGCCCCTAGGCGGCGCCCGTCCCTTCCGGGGCGGGCGCCGTCGGCGTCTTTGGGCCCTTACGAGTGCATAGGAAGGGAGAGCGGTGTTCGAGCAGCTGCCGGCGTTGTCGGCCGAGCATGCCGAGATCGAGCGCCGTCTCGCCGACCCCGCCACCCATGCCGACCAGAACACCAGCCGCGACCTCGGCCGGCGCTATGCCGAGCTCACCCCGATCATCGCCGCCGGGCAGACCTGGCAGGCGGCCGAGGACGACCTGGCGACCGCGAAGGAACTCGCCGAAGACGACTCGTCGTTCCACACCGAGTTGCCAGCGCTGCAAGAGCGGCGAGACCTTGCCGCCGACCTGCTGCGGGTGGCGCTGACGCCCACGGACCCGCTGGACGGCAAGGACGTCATCGTCGAGGTCAAGGCCGGCGAGGGCGGCGAGGAGTCTGCGCTGTTCGCCGGCGACCTGCTGCGCATGTACCTGCGCTACGCCGAACGCCAAGGCTGGTCGGTGGAGATCCTGGATGGAACCCCCAGCGACCTCGGCGGATATAAGGACGTCAGCGTCGCGGTGAAGGCCCGCGGCGGAGGCGTGTGGAGCAAGCTCAAGTACGAGGGCGGCGTGCACCGGGTTCAGCGCGTACCGGTGACCGAATCCCAGGGCCGGTTGCATACCTCGGCCGCCGGCGTACTGGTGCTGCCCGAGGCCGACGAGATTGACGTCACGATCGACCCCAACGATCTGCGGATCGATGTATACCGAAGTTCGGGTCCCGGCGGCCAGAGCGTGAACACCACCGACAGCGCCGTGCGGATCACCCATGTGCCCACCGGCACGGTCGTGGCGATGCAGAACGAGAAGAGCCAGCTGCAGAACAAGGAGGCGGGGCTGCGGGTCCTGCGCGCCCGGCTGCTGGTCCAGGCGCAGGAAGCGGCCGCGACGGAGCAGTCGGCTGCCCGCGGGGCGCAAGTCCGCACCGTCGACCGCAGCGAGCGGGTCCGCACCTATAACTACAAGGAGAACCGGATCTCCGATCACCGCATCGGCTTCACGGCCTACAACCTCGACGCCGTGCTCGACGGCGACCTGGACGCCCTGGTGACCGCGTTGACCGACGCCGACCTGACCGCCCGCATCGAGGGGGTGGCGCCGTGAAAGGTGCCGGGAGGTCGGACTCGATGGCCGGCGTGCTGGCCGCGGCCACCGCAGCGCTGCGCGCCGCGGGGGTGCCCAGCCCACGAGGCGATGCGGAACTGCTCGCCGCCCACGTGCTTGGCGTCGAGCGAACCGCCCTGCTCACCGCGCCTCCCGCAGGGCCGGCTCAGCGCGGCGCCTACCAGGCGCTGATCGCGCGACGGTCGGCCCGCGAGCCCCTGCAGCACCTGACCGGCATCGCCTACTTCCGCCATCTGACCCTGCCGGTGGGCCCAGGGGTGTTCATTCCCCGACCCGAGACCGAGGGCCTGGTCGAGCTCGTGCTGCCGGCCGCCGGCCCGGAAACAATCGTCGCCGATTTGTGCGCCGGAAACGGTGCGATTGCCCTCGCCGTCAACACCGAAGCGCCGGGTACGACGGTCCACGCGGTCGAGGCCGACGCCAAGGCTTTCTGCTGGCTGCGCCGGGCCACGGCAGGCTCACCGCTGAAGATTCACCGTGCCGCCGCATCGGCGTGGAACCCCGGGGTCCGGATCGACGTCGTGGTAAGCAACCCGCCTTATCTGCCCATCGGCCGCACGCTTCCGCCGGAGGTGGGTCACCATGATCCGGCGGTGGCCTTGTGGGGTGGCCCCGACGGGTTGGACACCGTGCGCGAGGTCGTGAGCGCGGCGGCCCGGCTGCTGCGAGAAGGTGGCCTGCTCGCGATCGAGCACGACGTGAGCCAGCAAGCCACGCTGATGAGCCTGCTCCGCCGGCAGGGCTTCGCGCAGGTTAGCGGCCACCGGGATCTCACCGGGCGCGACCGTTACGTGACCGGCCGGCGAGCATGAGCACCGTCGAGGAGGCGGCAACGGCGGTCCGATCCGGCCAACTGGTGGTGCTGCCTACCGATACGGTCTACGGAGTGGGCGCGGACGCCTTCGACCCCAGCGCGGTGAACGCGTTGCTGGCTGCCAAGGGACGAGGCCGCGACATGCCCGTCCCGGTCCTGATCGGGTCGTGGCAGATGTTGGATGGCATCGCCCAGACAGTCACTGCGACGATCCGTTCGTTGGTCGAGGCGTTCTGGCCCGGGCCCCTTTCCCTGCTCCTGCCCCATCAGCCGTCGCTGGCCTGGGATTTGGGAGATGCGCGAGGGACGGTACTGGTCCGGATGCCGCTGCACCCGATGGCGCTGGAACTGCTGGCGGCAACCGGCCCCATGGCGGTCTCCAGCGCGAACCGTTCGGGTCAGCCGCCGGCGATGACGATGACCGAGGCTCGTACGCAGCTGGGGAGCGCGGTTGCCGTCTACCTCGACGGTGGCGCGACGGCCGGCCTGGTGCCCTCCACGATCGTCGACGTCAGCAAGGACACCGACGCGCCTCGGGTGCTGCGCCTGGGCGGGGTCGCCGTGGAGCGGCTTCGCGAGGTTGTGCCCGACATCGTCGGTTAGGGCGGTCGCCGGGACCCCCGGCGCCGGTAGCATCGGGCCTACCGCAGGAATTAGACGCTGGGGAGCAGCCATGAGCACGTTCTACGGTGCTGACTTCGATGCCCTGCAAGCGCAGGACCCGGAGGTCGCCAGCATCCTGGTGGACGAACTGGGCCGCCTTCGTGGCGGGCTGCAATTGATCGCGAGTGAGAACTTCACCAGCCCCGCGGTGCTCGCGGCCCTGGGCTCGACGCTGTCCAACAAGTATGCCGAGGGCTATCCAGGCCGGCGCTACTACGGCGGATGCGAGGTCGTCGACCGGGCCGAGCTTTTGGGTATCGAGCGGGCCAAGGAGCTGTTCGGGGCCGAGCACGTCAACCTGCAGCCGCATTCTGGGGCAAGCGCCAACTTCGCCGTCTATGCCGCCCTGCTGCAACCGGGCGACACCGTGCTGGCGATGAGCCTGCCGCACGGTGGCCACCTCACCCACGGCAGCAAGGTCAGCTTCTCCGGCCGATGGTTCAACCCGGTTTCCTATGGCGTGGATCGCGAAACCGAGCTGATCGATTACGCCGAGGTCGCCCGGCTGGCCGAGGAGCACCGGCCAAAAATGATCATCTGTGGCGCCACGGCCTACCCCCGATTGATCGACTTCGCCCGATTCCGCGAGATCGCCGATTCGGTCGGCGCCTGGTTGATGGTCGATGCAGCGCACTTCATTGGGTTGGTCGCCGGGAAGGCGATCCCGAGCCCGGTTCCGTTCGCGGACGTGGTGTCGTTCACCACCCACAAGGTGCTGCGCGGACCGCGTGGCGGCATGATCACCTGCACGGAGGAACTGGCGCAGCGCATCGACAAGGCGGTCTTTCCGTTTTCCCAGGGCGGCCCGTTGATGCACGCCATCGCCGCCAAAGCGGTGGCGCTGGGGGAATGCCTGCAACCTACCTATCGCGACTACGCCGCCCAGGTGGTGCGCAACTGCCAGGCGCTGGCCGACTCGTTGGCCGCCGAGGGGCTTCGACCCACCTCGGGCGGCACGGACACCCACCTTGCGCTGCTGGACCTGCGGGAGACCGGTGTCACTGGAATTGAGGCTGAGACACGCTGCGGCGCAGCCGGAATTACGCTGAACAAGAACACTATCCCCTACGACCCTCAGCCGCCAATGACGGCGTCGGGCATCCGAGTGGGCACCCCAGCGATCACCACGCAGGGCCTGACCGAGGAGCACATGAAGGACGTGGCGTCGCTGATCGGTCGGGCCGTCCGCGCTGAAGGAACCGCCAGCGAACTGTCGAGCGAGGTTCGCACGCTGGTCGAGCGGTATCCCGCTTATCCCCGCCCTCGCGTGACCACGCCGGGCCTGCCCGGTCCGGCCTAGACCGGGCCCGGCGGGATGCGGGAGTACGCGATCGTTGCCGCGGTGGCCGCCGCGGCAACCTTTCTGCTGACCCCGCTGATCCGGGTCCTCGCGATCCGGGCGCATGCCATGGCCCCGATCAGGGATCGCGATGTGCACGTCCTTCCGACGCCCCGGCTGGGCGGCCTTGCGATCTTTGTGGGCCTGCTGGCTGGCACGCTTGTCGCCGCGCAACTTCCGGTCTTGCGGGGGACGTTCGTCGATTCCTCCGAGCCAAGGGCGGCGATCGTCGCGGCCGGGCTGATCACCCTGTTAGGCGTGCTCGACGACCGGTTCGAGCTCGATGCGTTGACCAAGCTGGCCGGTCAGATCGCGGTCGCCGGGGTGATGGTGTTGATGGGCGTCCAGTTGTCCTTTCTGTACCTACCCGGGCACGTCTATGTGTTGGGTCGCGATCAGGCCGTGCCCCTGACGGTGCTGCTCGTCGTGCTCCTGGTGAATGCGGTCAACTTCATCGACGGCCTGGACGGGCTGGCAGCGGGGGTGGTGGCGATCGCCGCCGCCGCCAACTTTGCCTACAGCTATCACCTGCAGTCCAGTCTTGGGGAGGGGATCTCCGCGGCGCCCGCCTCCTTGCTGGCGGCGCTGCTGCTCGGCGCGTGTGTGGGATTCCTGCCGCATAATTTCGCGCCGGCGCGCATCTTCATGGGGGACTCGGGCTCGATGCCGATCGGTCTCGTGCTCGCGGCGTCGATGACCAGCGTCACCGGTCAGGTGGACTACGGCGGCCTCGGCAAACTCGATGCGGTGCCGTTGCTGGTCCCCCTTGTGGTGCCACTCGCGGTGCTCGCGGTCCCGTTTGTCGACCTGGTGCTGGCGGTGGTACGCCGCACCCGCGCGGGTCGCTCGCCGTTCAGCCCGGACAAGCTGCATCTGCATCACCGTTTGCTGGAGATCGGGCACAGTCATCGCCGCGCGGTGCTGCTCATGTATGCCTGGGCCGCGCTGCTCGGCTTCGGTGGAGTGTTCTTGTCCTTCTCCCGGGGCGGGGTCCTCGCGGTGGGAGGCATGACACTGATCGCAGTACTGATCCTCGCCGTGTCCGGCTTTCCCCGTCTGCGGGCGCACCGGCGGGTGCCCTAACCGGCCATTGCGGACGCGCGCATAGGCCGGTGCCTGTGATAACTTCTCGCCAACTTGACAGCCACACCGGCACGTAGCACGCGACCAAAGGATCAGTGACCGTGGCGAGGACGCCAAGTCCATTCGTCCTCGCCGGGATTGGGGCGCTCAACACAGGCTGTTGGCTCGCGGGGGCCGCCCTGGGGTGGCTGATCGACGGCCAGCTGCATACGCTTCCCCTATTCATTCTGGTCGGCCTCGCGGCGGGTATCAGCCTGGGTGCGGTCGCCACCTACCACGAAGTGCGCAGGTATCTGAGCAAATGAACGACGAGGACCTCCGGTCCGAGCCGCAGCCTGCGCCGCTGACTGAGGTCGCGCAGCAGTCTCGCCGGGTGCGCATTCCGGCTGCAATCGTGGCGGTGCTGAGCCTTGTGGTGGCCTCCCTGCTCGGCGCCCCGCTGATCGGCGCCGGGGTCTGCCTCGGGTTGGCCTTCGGTGGGCTTAACGCCCAGCTGCTGCAGGCCTCGATGGTGCGTTTCACCGATGCGGCTGCTAACCGGCGTAAGCAGTTCGTGCTAGGCGGCTTCGCCCGGCTCGGTGCCATCACGGTGGTCACGCTCGTGCTGGTCTCCCTGATCCGCCCGCTGGGCTGGGGGATTCTCGGTGGGTTGGCCGGCTACCAGATGCTGTTACTCGGATTCGCGGCGGCCGCGATGTACAAGCAGGTGCGCCGGGTATGACAGGCCACCGGCAGGTGGTTGCCGACATCAACGTCGGCGAGCACATCACTCGCAGCTTTTTCGGGCTTACGTTCAACGTGGACACCATCGGGACCACGTTGATTGCAAGCGCAATCGTGGTGGGCCTTGGCCTGTTCATGGTGCGGCGGGCCGGTACCGGGGTACCCGGCAAGCTCCAGGTCTTCTTCGAGGCCGTCGTTGACTATGTGGAGTCCCAGGTGGGCCTCGAGCTCAAGGCCCGGGCTCCGTTCGTGGTGCCGCTCGCGGTGACCGTCTTCGTCTTCATCCTGGTCAGCAACTGGATCTCGCTATTCCCCAGTGGGCACGGCCCGGAGTTCCTGCCGCCGCCGACTGCAGACACCAACACCACCTACGCCCTCGGGCTGCTGGTGTTCCTTTGGTCGCTGATCACCGGGATCCGGCGTCGCGGGTTGCGGGCCTACGTGCGACATCTTCGGGAGCCCTATCTGCTCCTTTTTCCAATCAATCTCATCGAGGAGATCATCAAGCCGTTCACGCTGGCCTTGCGGCTGTTCGGCAATATCTTCGCCGGCACGGTTCTCGTCTTGATCATTTCGCTGCTGCCGGTGTACATCCTGTGGTTCCCGAATGTGCTCTGGCGCACCTTCGATCTGTTCATCGGGCTCATCCAGGCCTTCATCTTCGCGCTGCTGACGATCATCTACTTCGGAACTGCGGTGAACCCCGGCGACGAACACGAGACCGAAGGCTTCGAACCTGAACATGCAGAGCCGTCCCCGTCCCGGGAGACCCCGTCCGACGCGGTCCCAGCGCGCGCGGCCTAGCCGGTCACGGGACACTGGTCGCGTCATCGATAGACTCCGGCGATTTCCATCCACCACAACGACCACCTGCTTCTACCCAAGGGGAGATGATGGCTGCAGACCCACAGCTCGTATCCGCGATCAAGACCGCGGGAGGGCTGATCGCCGGCGGGCTCGCGCTGGGTGGGGGCGCCATCGGCGCTGCCATCGGTGACGGCTTGGCAGGTAGCGCCACGATCTCTGGCGTGGCGCGCCAGCCCGAGGCGCAGAGCCGCCTGTTCACGATTTTCTTCCTGACCGTTGGCCTGGTGGAGGCCGCGTACTTCATCAACCTTGCCTTCATGGCGCTGTTTGTCTTCGTCCTCGGGAAGTAGTCGCTGATGCCGGAGCACCTCACGGCGGCGGGTGGGACCGTTGTCCTGGCGGTGGGTAAGACCAACAACTTCCTGCTTCCCAACGGCACGTTCATCGCCGAGCTCATCGCGTTCCTCATGGTGCTGTTCTTGCTCAAGAAATATGTGGTGCCGAAGGTTTCGGAGTCGGTCAGCGCTCGGCAGGAACTGATTCGCAGCCAGATCGAGGACACCCGCCAGGCCAAGCAGGCCCTGGACGAGGCGCAGGCGCAGGTCCAGGCAGCACTGGCCGAGACCCGAACGGACGCCGCACGGATCCGCGAGGAGGCCAGGGAGCAGGGTCGCCAGATCATCGAAGAGATGCGGGTCGAGGCGCAGAAGGAGGCCGGCCGGATCGCCGAGCGGGAGCGGGCCAGGCTGCAGAACGAACGCCAGGCGATCGTGGCGCAGTTGCGCACCGAGGTCGGGCAGATCGCGGTCGAACTGGCGAGCCGAGTGGTCGGCGAGTCGCTGGCCGATGAGGCCCGTCAGCGGCGCACCGTCGACCGGTTCCTGGAAGAGCTGGAGAGCGGGGAGCACGACAGCGCGGCGGCCGACCCGGGTGACACGGATGTGGCCCACCAGCCGGCGGGGGCCAGTTAGTGCGCGGTGCCAGCCGGGACTCGTTGGCGGCAGCCGCCGAGCGGCTTGACCAGACCCTCGCCGAGGGCGACGGCGCCGCGGCGAGGGAGCTGTCGGACGCCTTGTTCTCGGTGACGCGTCTGCTCAGCGATGAGCGGGTGCTGGCCAGGATGCTGGCCGACCCGGTCGTGGCGGTGGACGCCAGGCAGGAGCTGCTCGCCAGGCTGCTCGGCGAGCGGCTCGGCGCAGCGCCGTTGGAGGTGCTGCGCGGGCTGGTGAACAGCCGATGGTCGCGGCCCGCTGACCTGCCCGACGTGGTCGAGGCCCTTGCGAACCAGGCGGCCTTCACCGTGGCCGAGGGCGAGCAGGGCCTCGATGAGGTCGAGGATCAATTGTTCCGCTTCGCGCGGATCATCGAGAGCACCCCGGCGTTGCGGGCTGCCCTCGGCGATCCGGCAGCCACCGCGGACCACAAACATCAGCTGGTGAACGCCTTGCTGACCGGAAAGGTGGCAGACGTCACCTTGCAACTGGTGGGCAATGTGGTGCGTGCTCCTCGCGGCCGGACCGTGGAGGCGGCCGTGGATGCACTCTGCGAGCAGGCGGCCGGGCGCCGGGAGCGGCTGATCGCGTTGGTGCGGGTGGCTGGGGACCTGAGCGAGGAGCAGCGGGATCGACTTACCGCCGCGTTGGGCCGTTCGCTCGGTGACGCCGTAAGGGTGCAGGTGCAACAAGACCCGACTGTTCTCGGTGGCGTCGTTGTCCGCGTAGGTGATGAACTGTTCGACGGCAGCATCGCCCGGCGACTGGCGCAGGTGCGTAGACGACTCGCCGGATGATCGCGCCTGATCATGCCAACCGGACCCTCATGCCAACTATGCCAAGGAGCAGGAACCGCCGATGACTGAGCTGACGATCCGGCCGGAGGAGATCCGCGAGGCGATTGAGACGTACGTGGAGGCCTACCAGCCGGAGATTACCCGCGAGGAAGTCGGCCGGGTCATCGAAACCGGTGACGGGATCGCGCGCGTGCAGGGCCTGCACTCGGCGATGACCAATGAGCTGCTCGAGTTCCCGGGGGGCTTGCGTGGGCTCGCGTTGAACCTCGACGTCCGCGAGATCGGCTGCGTCCTGCTCGGTGAGGCGCACAAGATCCGTGAGGGCGATGAGGTACGGCGGACCGGCGAGGTCCTGTCCGTCGGGGTCGGCGATGCCTTTCTCGGCCGGGTAGTCGACCCGCTCGGTCGCCCCATGGACGGCAAGGGGGACATCAACCCGGAGACCACCCGTGTGCTGGAGTTGCAGGCGCCTTCGGTGGTGCAGCGGCAGCCGGTGAAGGAGCCTCTGCAGACCGGCATCAAGGCCGTCGACGCGATGACGAACGTGGGGCGGGGTCAGCGCCAGTTGATCATCGGCGACCGGCAGACCGGGAAGACGGCGGTGGCCATCGACGCCATCATCGCCCAGCGGGAGAACTGGGCTACCGGTGACCCGAACAAGCAGGTCAAGTGCATTTACGTCGCGATCGGGCAAAAGGGGTCCACGATCGCCTCGCTGGTCGCTCGCCTCGAGGAGTCCGGCGCGCTGGAATACACGACCGTTGTCGCGGCGCCCGCCGACATGCCACCCGGGTTGAAATATATTGCGCCCTATGCCGGGTCTTCGATCGGGCAGCATTTCATGTACAACGGGCAGCACGCGTTGATCGTGTTCGACGACCTGTCGAAGCAGGCCGAGGCGTACCGCGCCATCTCCCTGCTGCTGCGTCGACCCCCGGGCCGCGAGGCCTACCCCGGCGATGTGTTCTACCTGCATTCGCGACTGCTGGAACGCTGCGCCAAGCTCTCCGATGAGCTCGGCGGTGGATCGTTGACCGGACTTCCGATCATCGAGACCAAGGGAAACGACGTTTCGGCCTACATTCCGACCAACGTCATCTCGATCACCGACGGTCAGATCTTCTTGGAGACCGACCTGTTCAACCAGGGCGTGCGGCCGGCCATCAACGTCGGCATCTCGGTCTCCCGGGTCGGTAACAGCGCCAAAATCAAGGCAATGCGGTCGGTGTCTGGCTCGCTGAGACTGGACCTCGCGCAGTACCGCGAGCTGGAGGCATTCTCCGCGTTCGGCTCGGACCTGGACAAGTCCTCCAAGGCGGCCCTGGAGCGTGGCGCCCGGCTGGTGGAGTTGCTCAAGCAGCCCCAGTACGCGCCGTTCCCGGTAGAGCGGCAGGTCGTGTCTCTTTGGGCCGGGACCAACGGGCACCTCGATGTGGTTCCGGTGGCCGACATCCGCCGGTTCGAGGCGGAGTTCCTGGAGTTCATCGGCTCCTCGCACGCCGGCATCTATGAGGCGATCGTGTCGAGTGGCGAGCTGAACGAGGACACCGAGTCCTCGCTGCAGCAGGTGATCGGGGAGTTCTCCGCACAGTTCGTGACCGGGGAGGGCGGAAGTCTGAGCTCTCCCGACGCGCAGGCAATGCCGGATGAGGAACTCGGTCAGGAGAAGGTCACCAAGTATGGAAATGCCGCTGAGGACGGCTCCGGCGGCGCAGAAGGTGGCGGCGGCTCCCGCGACGCCGCACCCCAGGGCGACTCCGGAGGGGCCAAGAAGGAGGGCGGCTCCGCTGACGCGACTTCGACGTCCTTAGAGGGCTGAGCGTTGGCAGCCCAGATCCGCGTTCTTCGCCGACGGATTCGATCCGTGACATCGACCAAGAAGATCACCCGAGCGATGGAACTCATCGCCGCCTCGCGCATCGTGAAGGCCCAGCAGCGGGTTCAGGCCGCAACACCCTACGCCGAGGAGATCACCCGGGTGGTGACGGCGATCGCCTCGACCAGTGGCATTGATTCCCCGTTGACCCGGGAGCGGCCCGATGCCTCCAGGGCGGCGCTGCTGGTCATCACCTCCGACCGGGGCCTGGCCGGCGCGTACAACTCCGGCGCCCTACGAACGGCAGAGGAGTTGGTGAGCCGGTTACGCGGGGAGGGGAAAACGGTCGACTTGTATGCCATTGGACGAAAGGCTGTGGCCTTCTACACCTTCCGCGGCCGCCCGGCGGTCGAGACTTTCACCGGTTTCTCGGAGCAACCCACCTACGCCGACGCCAAACACGCGGCCGATGCGTTGATTGCCGCCTTCGTGGCCGGTGCGGAGGAAGGGTCGCCGGAGGCCGCCGATGCTCCACCCGCGCAGGACGAAAACCCGCAGCCGTCAGCGGACGCTGGCAAGAACCGGGCGCCGGTGCGGCCGGTCGACGAGATCCACCTGGTCTACACCGAGTACATCTCGGCGCTGACCCAACGGCCCCGCGCGGTGCGGGTACTCCCGCTGGTCGTGGAGGAAAGCGATGAACCCCGCCCGGAGAACCTGCCTAGCTACGAGTTCGAGCCAAGCGCTGAGGCGGTGCTCGCCGCCTTGTTGCCGCGCTATGTCGAAAGCCGGGTGTATGCAGCCCTGTTGCAGTCTGCGGCGAGCGAGTCGGCAAGCCGGCGGCGGGCCATGAAGGCCGCAACCGACAACGCCGACGAGCTGATCAAGTCGTTGACTCGAGCGGCTAACGCCGCCCGCCAGGCAGAGATCACCCAGGAGATTTCCGAGATCGTCGGTGGCGCGGACGCGCTCGCCGCAACCGCAGAGTCCTAAGGAGAGGTCGACAACCATGACCGCCACCGCGGAAGCCCCCGAGGGCACCAAGGAAGGGGGCACCGGCCGCGTCGTGCGGGTCATCGGCCCGGTCGTCGACGTGGAGTTCGCCCCCGAGCAGATGCCCGAGGTTTACAACGCGCTGACCGTCGAGCGAACCTTGGGGGAGGAGACGACCATGCTCACCCTTGAGGTCTCCGCCCATATCGGCGACAACACGGTGCGCACAATCTCGATGCAGCCCACCGATGGTCTGGTCCGGGGTGCCGAGGTCCAGGACACCGGAGCCGGCATCAGCGTGCCGGTCGGGGACGTGACCAAGGGTCATGTGTTCAACGTGCTGGGCAAACCGCTGGACGTCGAGGAGTCCTCGCTAAAGATCACCGAGCGCTGGCCCATCCACCGGGCGGCGCCTGCCTTCGACCAACTCGAACCCAAAACGGAGATCTTCGAGACCGGAATCAAGGTGATCGACCTGCTGGCCCCTTACGTGCAGGGCGGGAAGATCGGACTTTTCGGGGGGGCCGGAGTAGGCAAGACCGTCCTAATCCAGGAAATGATCAACAGGGTGGCCAAGCAGTTCTCCGGCGTGTCGGTATTCGCCGGCGTCGGGGAGCGGACCCGGGAGGGCAACGACCTTTTCCTGGAAATGCAGGAAGCGGGTGTGATAGACGACACCGCGCTCGTGTTCGGTCAGATGGACGAACCGCCAGGCACCCGGCTACGCGTGGCGCTTTCCGCGCTGACGATGGCGGAGTACTTCCGCGACGAAGCCAAGCTCGACGTACTGCTGTTCATCGACAACATCTTCCGGTTCACGCAGGCCGGTTCGGAGGTGTCCACCTTGCTGGGCCGGATGCCGTCCGCGGTGGGCTACCAGCCGACCCTGGCCGACGAGATGGGCGAACTGCAGGAGCGGATCACCTCGACCCGCGGGCACTCGATCACCTCCCTGCAGGCCATCTACGTCCCCGCCGATGACATCACCGACCCGGCCCCGCACACGACATTCACCCACCTCGACGCCACCACGGTGCTGTCCAGGCCGATTTCCGAGCTAGGCATCTACCCGGCGGTCGACCCGCTGGACTCCACCAGTCGGATCCTGGACCCGCAGTACGTCGGCCAGGAGCATTACGACGTGGCCCGCCGCGTTCAGCAGATCCTGCAGCGCAACAAGGACCTGCAGGACATCATCGCCATCCTCGGTATCGACGAGCTGTCCGAGGAGGACAAGGTCGTGGTCCAACGGGCCCGCCGAATTCAGCGCTTCCTCGGTCAGAACTTCTTCGTCGCCAAGCAGTTTACCGGTCAGGACGGCTCGTTCGTGTCCCGCGAGGACACCATCGATGCGTTCCAGCGGCTGTGCGAGGGCGAGTTCGATTCCTACCCCGAGCAGGCCTTCTTTTCGTGCGGTGGCCTTGACGACGTCGAAGCCAAAGCCAAGGCGCTGAACGGCTGATGATGCGCGTCGGGCTCGTATCCCCCGAGCGAGAGCTGTGGTCGGGGGAGGCCGAGATGGTGCTGGCGCGTACCACCGAAGGGGAGCTCGGCATCCTGGCCGGACACATTCCACTGCTGGGTGTGCTCGCCGAGGGTGGCATCGTGCGGATCAGGCCCGGTGGCGGCCAGCCCGAGATCACTGCGGCCGTTCACGGCGGCTTTTTGTCAGTCAGCAAGGACGGGGTTTCGATCCTGGCGGAAAGTGCTGAGCTCGCCGACGAGGTCGATGTCGATCGGGCCCGCGCCGACCTCGGTGACGCCGAGCCGGGGTCTCCCGAAGCGCTGCGGGCCGAGGGCCGGCTGCGCGCAGCCGGCCAGAGCTGACTGAGGTCAGCCGCCCTGACCCGGCGCCCAAAGCACATCGCCACTCGGGTTGGCGATGCGGGACAGGATGAACAACAAGTCCGACAGCCGGTTGAGGTAGCGCGCCGGAACCGGCGAGGTCAACTCCGGCTCGGCCTCAATGAGCGCCCAGGTGGCTCGCTCGGCGCGACGGGTCACCGTCCTGGCGACGTGCAGCAATGCTGCCGCGACCGTTCCGCCCGGCAGCAGGAAACTGTCGAGCTTCGCCAGCCGCTCGTTGTAGGTGTCGCAGGCCCGCTCCAGCCGTTCGACGTAGGCATCGGTCACCCGTAACGGGGGATATTTGGGCGCCCTACGCACCGGGGTGGACAGGTCAGCCCCCACGTCGAACAGGTCGTTTTGCACCTGCCTCAACAACGCTCTGACCTCCCCGGTGAGTTCGGGCCCGGCCTGCGCCAACACCACGCCCATGGCGGCATTTGCCTCGTCCACATCGGCGTAGGCACCGACCCGGAGCCCGGACTTGGGCGCTCTGGTCAGGTCGCCGAGGGACGTGGTGCCATCGTCGCCGGTCCGGGTGTAGATGCGGGTCAGATGCACGGCCATGACGATGAGGGTAGGCCAGGACAGGGGCGGTCCGTACGATCTAGACATGTCTTCCGGTGAGGTGTTCTTCGTGCGCGGGGGGGCTCGACTGGCCGGCGAGGTAAAGGTGGCGGGCGCCAAGAACTCCGTGCTCAAGCTGCTCGCCGCCACCCTGCTCGCCCCGGGCCGGCATCTGCTGACCAACGTCCCCGCCATCGCCGATGTGGCGATCATGGGGGAGTTGCTGCGAGGGCTCGGGGCCGATCTGCATCAGGATCAGCCGGCCGGCACGGTGAGCGTCGATGTCCCCGAGACGATCGGCTTTCACGCCGAATACGAGCTTGTGCGGCGCATCCGTGGCTCGTTCGTTGTGCTCGGACCCCTGCTGGGGCGGTGCGGACGCGCCAGGGTGGGGCTGCCCGGCGGCGACGCGATCGGCTCCCGGCAGATTGACCTGCACATCGCCGGCCTAGAGCAGTTGGGCGCCGAGGTATGGGTGGAGCACGGGGACATCGTGGCCGAGGCGGGAACCCTTTGCGGCGCAAGCATCTGGCTAGACTTCCCCAGCGTCGGTGCCACCGAGAACATCATGATGGCGGCGTGCACAGCCAAGGGCGTGACGGTCATCGACAACGCCGCCCGCGAACCGGACATCGTGGATCTGTCCGACATGCTGCGGGCGATGGGCGCGACGATCGAGGGAGCCGGAACCTCGACAATCATGATAGAGGGTCCCTCGACCCTGCGACCCACCACGCATGCCGCGGTCCCGGACCGCATCGTCGCTGGCACCTTCGCCGTGGCGGCCGCAATGACCCTCGGCGACGTCACGGTTCGCGGCGGCCGAGCCGAGCACCTGGAAATCCCGCTGGAAAAACTCGTGGGGACGGGGGCAAGCGTCGAGCTGCTCGCCGACGGCTTCCGGGTGCAGATGGAGCGTCGCCCCCGCGCGGTAGACATTTCGACGCTGCCCTATCCCGGCTTCCCCACCGATCTCATGCCATTGTTCGTGGCGCTGCTGACCGTCTCGGAAGGCACATCGATCGTCACCGAGAACATCTTTGATGGACGGTTCGCGTTCATCGACGAGATCGCCCGGCTCGGGGCCGAGGTGCGCACCGATGGTCATCACGTGATCGTGCGTGGCCGCGAGCAGCTGTCGTCGGCTCCGGTCCGAGCCAGCGATATCCGCGCCGGGGCAGGCCTCGTCCTGGCCGGGCTGGTCGCCGACGGGATCACCGAGGTAGGCGACACCCACCACCTCGACCGCGGGTATGCAGGCTTTGCGGGCCAGCTGCGCGGGCTCGGCGCCGATGTGCGGCGCGCATAGGAAGGGCCGCCCCCTCACCTGTCGAGCAGCTCCTGGGCTCTCGCGAGGTCGTCAGGGAACACCAGCACTTGGTGTAAAGCCGGTTGCCGGACTGCCCGACCCTGGGCGCTGACCCGTACCAGGGGTGGCGCCTGACCGAGGGTGGCCCTGATACCGGATCTGCGCAGGCTGCTGCGGGCTCGCTCGGCCCGCTCGAGCTCGGCGACCTGCAGGGCGGGTACCAGCATGCCGTAGTCGCGGTGGGCCATTCCCTTCCTCGGTGCCCAGACCCACCGGCTGACCAGCACCATCGCCGTGACGACTGCCACTGCCAGCAGCGGCCCCACCAGGTAGTACGACGATCCCGGCAGCGGCATCGCACCATCTTGCCCCGGTCGGCGGGCGTTCGTCGTCCTGACCCTCCCCCCGTCGGGCCGGCGTTCCTCGTCGGGCCGACACGCCCACGAAGGGGGTTTGCCCCGCCCCACCCGTCTCGACCGTCACACTGACCAAAGGCAACTTTTCAGGTCGCCGGCGCGTCTTATCGGGCGGAGCACACACCGACGGCTTGGTAGGGCGGAGTGGTGATGGCAGCGACCGTGCGGAGCAGTCAAGGACCCACGGTGGCCCATCCGGTCCCGGGTCAGCGAGTGCGCATCGCCGGTCGGGTGGATGCAGCCAGCGTCGCCGAGGTACGGCTCGCGCTGCACGAGGCCGTCGATCACGGCGTCGGGGAGCTGCTCGTGGAGGTACGCGAGCTTGAGTTGGGTGACGCGACCGGACTCGGCGCCCTGCTTGGCGCGCACCGGCGAGCCACCCGTCGGGGCCGGACCGTAGTGCTCATCGGCGTCCCGCCCACCATGGCCAGGCTGCTGGCCTACACCCGGCTGACCCGGGTGCTGCGCAGTCGCGCGGATGCCGCCCGTTCCGCTTGAGCCCTTGATGCCCCGCGGGCGCCGGCCCCGCGCCCTATCCTTGCCTTATGGCAGACAAGCCCTGGGTGATGCGTACCTACGCCGGGCACAGCAGCGCCGCGCGATCCAATGAGCTGTACCGGGGCAATCTCGCCAAGGGTCAGACCGGCCTGTCCGTGGCGTTCGATCTGCCCACCCAGACCGGATACGACCCTGGCGATGAGCTGGCGCGTGGCGAGGTGGGAAAGGTCGGGGTGCCGATCTCCCATCTGGGCGACATGCGCGCGCTTTTCGAGGCGATCCCGCTGGAGACGATGAACACCTCGATGACGATCAACGCGACGGCGATGTGGCTGCTGGCGCTGTATGAGGTGACTGCGGAGGAGCAGGCGACCGCTCGGGGCGCCGATCCTGGCAAGATCCGCGGCAAGCTCACGGGAACAACCCAGAACGACATCGTCAAGGAGTACCTGTCCCGGGGCACGTACGTGTTTCCGCCGGTGCCGAGCCTGCGCCTGATCACGGACATGATCGCCTACACGGTCACCGAAATTCCTAAGTGGAATCCGATCAACATTTGCAGCTATCACCTGCAGGAAGCCGGCGCCACACCGGTGCAGGAACTCGCCTACAGCCTGTGTACGGCAATCGCGGTGCTGGACGCCGTCCGCGATGCCGGCCAGGTACCTACCGAACGGTTCGGGGAAGTGGTCGCCCGGATCTCGTTTTTCGTCAACGCCGGGGTGCGCTTCGTCGAGGAGATGTGCAAGATGCGCGCCTTCGGGCGGCTGTGGGACGAGATCACCACCGAGCGCTACGGCGTCGCCGACCCGCAGCATCGACGCTTCCGGTACGGGGTCCAGGTCAACAGCCTCGGCCTGACCGAGGCGCAGCCAGAAAACAACGTCATCCGAATCGTCCTCGAAGCACTGGGGGTAACCCTGTCCAAGGACGCAAGAGCCCGCGCCTTGCAGCTGCCAGCCTGGAACGAGGCGCTAGGGCTCCCTCGCCCCTGGGATCAGCAATGGAGCTTACGGATTCAGCAGATCCTGGCCTACGAGACCGACCTGCTGGACTATGAGGATCTGTTCACCGGCTCGGTCGTGGTTTCCGCCAAGGTCGAGGACATGTGCGCGGCTGCCCGCACCGAGATCGATCGGGTCCAGGCGATGGGCGGGGCGATTGCCGCCGTCGAGTCGGGATACATGAAGGGGCAGATGGTCGCGGCACACGCCGAGCGGCGCCGCCGGATGGAGACCGGTGAGGACGTTGTCGTCGGCGTCAACCGCTTCACCACCACCGAGCCGAACCCGCTGGTCGCCGACCTGGACACTGCCATCTTTCGGGTGGACCCCGCGGTGGAGGCCGCGGCGCTAGCGAGCATCGAGCAGTGGCGGGCGGCTCGTGACGCGCCGGCTGTCGACGAGGCCCTAAGACGGTTGCGGGACGACGCCAAGACGGAGGCCAACCTCGTTCCGGCCACGTTGGCATGTGCCCGCGCCGGTGTCACCACCGGCGAGTGGGGCGCGGCGCTGCGGGAGACCTTCGGGGAGTACCGGGCCCCCACCGGCGTCGCCGGGGTCAGCGCTGACGGAAGCGGGGAGCGGCTGGCCGAGGTCCGTACGCAGGTCCGCCAGACCGGAACCGACCTCGGCCGTAGGCTGAAGCTGCTCGTGGGCAAGCCGGGCCTCGACGGGCACTCCAACGGGGCGGAACAGATCGCCGTTCGCGCCCGAGACGTAGGCTTCGAGGTCGTCTATCAAGGCATCCGGCTCACCCCGGCGCAGATTGTCGCCGCCGCGGTGGAGGAAGACGTTCACCTGGTCGGCCTGTCGATTCTCTCCGGTTCCCACCTCGAGCTCATCCCGCAGGTCCTTGCCGGCCTGCGCGATGCCGGCGCGCCTGATCTTCCCGTGGTGGTCGGCGGCATCATTCCGGACGCGGACGCCAAAACCTTGGAGCAGCAGGGAGTCGCGGCCGTCTTCACACCTAAGGATTTCGACCTCACCGAGGTGATGGCGCGGATGGTGCAGGTGGCACGCACTGCCTACGGCCTTCCCAGCTGTAGTTCATCGTAGGCTCCGGGATCGACATTCCCCAGGCGAGGAGACCGGCCATGCGCGGCACCATGATGAGCACGCCTCTCACGATTACCGGCTTGCTGCGACACGGGGCCGAGGTCTACGCGGGAAGCGAGGTCGTCACAAGCAGCGGCGCCGGCAAGCCGGCCCGCAGACGCAGCTTCGGCGATCTCGCGGTCCGGGCGGAGTGTCTAGCAGCTGCCCTTGAGCGGCTGGGGATCTCGCGGGAGTCCCGCATAGCCACCTTTCAGTGGAATACCGCCGAGCACCAGGAGGCCTACCTGGCGGTTCCCGCGATGGGATGTGTCCTGCACACCCTGAACATCCGGCTGTTTCCCGAGCAGCTTGTCTACATCGCCGAACACGCCGAGGACAAGGTCATCCTCGTTGACCACTCACTGCTGGCCCTGTTGGTTCCGTTGCTGCCCGAGATGAAAAGCGTCGAACATGTCGTGGTCGTGAACGGCCCGCTCGATGAGACTGCGCCGGATGGAGCGCTGTCCTATGAGCAGCTACTCGCCGCCGAGAAGCCTGGCTATGACTGGCCGGAGGATCTGGACGAGGACAGCGCGGCCGCCATGTGTTACACGTCCGGGACCACAGGCAATCCCAAGGGCGTGGCGTACAGCCACCGGTCGGCCTACCTGCATGCGATGGCCGTGTGCATGGGGAACAACAGCGGCCTGTCCGAGGTGGACCGGGTGCTATCGATCGTGCCGATGTTCCACGCCAATGCCTGGGGTTACCCCTACGCTGCGTGGATGTCGGGAGCGGACCTGCTCTATCCGGCGAGCCACATGGGGTCTGCTGCGCTGGCCGATTTCATCGCCACCGAACGCCCGACCTACTCCGGCGGTGTGCCGACCATCTGGAATGACCTGCTGCGCTATGGCGAGGAACGCGAGCTCGACCTCTCGTCGTTGCGCGGGGTCGTCTGCGGAGGCTCTGCGGTGCCTCGCGCGCTCATGCAGAACGCGCAGGAACGCTACGGGCTGCTCATCGAGCAGGCGTGGGGGATGACCGAGACCTCCCCGATCGCCGCGGTCGCAAGGGCGCCGAAGGCCGCGGCTGCCGACGAGACAGCGGCCTGGGCTTTCCGCGACAAGGCGGGCCGGCTCGTCGCCGGGGTCCTCGGCCGGATCGTCGGCGAGGACGGCAGCGTGCAGCCGCGCGACGGTGGGGCGGTCGGCGAGATCCAGGTCCGTGGGCCTTGGGTCACCGGCGAGTATTACCTCGATCCGGACCCGGACAGGTTCCACGATGGGTGGCTGCGGACCGGCGACGTCGGCACGCTCGATGCCCAGGGCTATTTGCAGATCACCGATCGCGCCAAAGACGTGATCAAGTCAGGCGGCGAGTGGATCTCGAGTGTGGAGCTGGAGAATGAGCTTATGGCGCATCCGGCGGTCGCCGAGGCGGCCGTGGTCGGGGTGCCGGATGACAAGTGGAGCGAGCGGCCGCTGGCCTGCGTGGTGCTGCGTGAGGGCGCGAGCGTGACGCCCGACGAGCTGCGGGAGTTTCTGGTTAAACGGGTGGCCAATTGGTGGCTGCCTGAGCGATGGGCCTTCATCGACGCCGTGCCCCGCACCAGCGTCGGCAAGTTCGACAAGAAGGTGCTGCGCAAACAGCACACCGAGGGCAGCCTCGAGGTCGTCACCTTCTCCTGAAGCCACGCGCGCTCAGTACCCGCCGTACCCACCCCCGCTGCTGCTGGGAGCACTGCTCGCCCCGGCGAGCGGAACCGGGGCACCGCCGACGGCGACTGCCTGCCAGACGCCGCCGAAGCTGTGGATGCCCTGACCGTGGGTCTGCCCGGCGCCGCTGTCGCCCGTGAAGGTGTAGACCGCGTGGCCGCCCGCGCTGACCGGTTTGCCCGCAGCGCTCACCGGCGGCCAGACTGCTGCGCAGGCTCCCGCGCATGGGACATCGGTGCCCCCCTTTTGCAGGACGTACACGACCCGGCCGCCGCTGGCTGCGAGCACCTGACCAAGTGGAGTGCTGGTCGGGGTGAGCGGCGCAGCGCCCCCGTTGGCGGCGGACGGGGCGCCGGGCGCCGCGGCGGTGCTCGGGGTGGCCGCTCTGCCGCTGCCGGAAGGGCCGCTGGTCGTTGAGGCGGCGCTACCGCAGCCCGCGACTGCCGCGGACGCGGCGGCGCAGGTCAGGGCGGCACGCACGAAAAGCGCGGATGCAGGCACGGGAACCTCCTAGGGCGGCGGGTATCACCCCCACCACGGTGAAATGCGGCGATGGGTTCAACCGGGGAGCACGACCAGCACCCGGCCCTCCAGGGTCTGGACCTGCAGACGGGCGATGGCGCGGGGAACAAGATCGACGCTTCCGTGCACGTCCGCGCCGCCGCGGTAGTCAGCGACCCAGCTGGCCGCCACCTCACGCCGGCCGTCGGCGCCGATAGCGATGAGCTGGCAGTGCTCGCCGGCGGCCACGCCGGCAAGGCCGAGGGTGAGAGCGCTTCCGGTCGCGGTCGACGTCACTTGCACCCGGGCGTGAACGTGCGACTGGGCGTTGGTCGCTTCCACGGTCCGTACGCCCGGCGCGGTTCCCGGATCGGGCCGCAACCCCAGCCAGAGGCCTCCGGCGCTCACGATAAGAGCTGCCGCTGCCGCGACGGGAAGCCACCCGGGGCGTTGGCGCCGGACCTGCACCGGTCTGGAATCTGCCGGCGTAACCGCCGCGAGTATGGGCAAGCGGCGCTCGGGCGCTTGCGCGGTGCCCCCCAGGAACTGCTCAAGGCGGGTCTGGTCGATGAGGGCAAGGGCCCGCGGCACGGGCAGGAGCTCGGCCGCTACCGCGCGACAGTCGCCACATTCGGCGAGGTGGGCCTCGATCGGTGCTCGTTCCCACTGCTCGAGCGCGCCGAGGACATAGACGCCGAGCTCGCCGCGCAGCTGGATGCAGTTCATAGCCCAACACCTCGCTCTTCCAGGGCCACCCGCAGCGCCTTGAGCGCGTAGAAGGCACGTGATTTCACCGTGCCAGCAGGAAGCTGCAGTGCGGCAGCCGTTTCGGCGACGGAGCGGCCGCGGTAGTAAGTCTCGACCAGCACGTCTCGGTGCGCGTCGGACAGGGCTGTAAGTGCATCGGCCACAAGCCAGCCCTGCAACGCCCGATCCAGTTCATCCGGCGCGGCCAGGACGGCAAGCGCCTGCTCGCCCACCTCGGCCGGCCGAGTGCGGCGCGCCCGATGGCCGTCAACTGCAACATTCCGCGCCACCGTGAACAGCCACGGGCGCGGCGAGCGCTCGTCCAGGTGCAGCTGGTCCAGATGCTGCCAGGCGCGAAGCAGCGTCTCCTGCACGACGTCTTCGGCGCGCTGGCGGTCCCCTCCGGTGAGCGAGGTAGCGTAAGCCAGCAGCGCCGCGCCGTGCGCGTCGGAGAGCGTGCGCAACTCTTCCTCGGAATGGGCGCGCTGTTCGCTTGAACCCGTGCGCAGCCCCTCGCCGGCTCCGAGCCGAGCGGCCGCACGTGCGCGTCGCATACCTTCGTAACGTACGCGCGGAGGCGCTGGTTCAACGCGGGTTGGTCAAACCCGCCCCGACTACTCTTTCCCGGTGCGGTTGACGATCGCGAGGTGCAGTGTCGATTACGCAGGGCGCCTGACCGCGCATCTACCCTCCGCTGTGCGCTTGCTGCTGGTCAAGGCCGACGGCAGCGTGTCGGTGCATGCCGACGACCGCGCGTACAAGCCACTGAACTGGATGAGCCCGCCGTGCGTTCTGCGCGAGGGACCAGGGCGCTGGACGGTGACAAACCGCGCAGGCGAACAGTTGCTGATCCACATCGAGGAGGTGATCAGCGACGGCGTCTTTGAATTAGGCGTCGATCCGGGGCTGGTCAAGGACGGGGTCGAGGCACACCTGCAGGAGCTGCTCGCCGACCGATGCCACCTCCTTGGTCACGGCTGCACCCTGGTACGCCGCGAGTATCCGACCGACATCGGTCCGGTTGATCTGCTCTGTCGCGACCCCGACGGCGGGTACGTCGCGGTGGAGGTCAAGCGCAAGGCGGAGATTGACGGGGTCGAGCAGCTGACCCGCTATCTGGGCCGGCTCGGGCCCTTGCTGACACCGCTGCGGGGAGTGCTCGCTGCCCAGCAAATCAAACCGCAGGCTCGGGTACTCGCCGGCTCGCGCGGGATCACGTGTGTCACCCTCGATTACGACGATCTGCGTGGCATCGAGGGACGGACCCCCACCCTGTTCTGAGCGGGACGGCCGGCACCGGCGTGCTGCAAGACTACGAGCCGTGCCCGCCCACCCTGACCTGCGATGACCGTCATTGAGGGCGGCATCCTGCTAGTGCTGCTGGTTACCGTGCTGGCCGGGTTGGCCCGCCGATTCCAGCTCCCGGCGCCCGTCATCTGTGCCGTGGGCGGTCTCGGGGTTGGCGCGCTACCTGGGGTGCCCGATGTGAGCGTCAACCCCGACGTCGTGGCGATTTTGGTGCTGCCGCCATTGCTGTACGCGGCAGCGCTGGACCTTCCCACCCGGGAGGTGATTCGCGAGTGGCGGGTGGTAGCCGCGTTGGCGATCATCGTGGTGCTGCTCAGCACCGTGCTGACCGGACTCGCTGCGGCACTCGTCATTTCGGGTCTACCAGGCAACGTAGCCCTCACCCTTGGCGCGATTCTCGCGGCGACCGACGCGGTCGCGGTCGCGGCCCTTGCCCGTTCGTTGTCGTTGCCCCGGCGCTTAGCGGTGCTTGTGCAAAGTGAGAGCCTGTTCAACGACGCCACTGCCCTGGTCGCGTTCAAGGTGACGGTCGGCATTGTGGTGGTCGGCGGTTCCATTCAGCCCGGCATCGATGTGGCGAGGTTCTTCCTCATCGCCGGCGGGGGCGCCCTGGTGGGGCTTAGCGTCGGCTATTTGGTGATCAGGGCGCGCGCGCTGGTCAGCGACGCGCTCACCGAGAACGCCTTGTCGCTCCTGACGCCGTTCGCCGCTTACCTCCCGGCGGAGGCGGCGCATGCCAGCGGGCTCACGGCGGTGGTGATCTGCGGTCTGTTCGTCTCTCCGCGCACCTCACATGCGCAAAGTAGTGAGGGTCGGCTCTCGACGCAGGCCATCTGGGACGTGTTGGTGTATTTGTTGGAGGGGGTGATCTTTGCCCTGATCGGGCTTCAGCTCCCGACGTTGTTGCGCCAGCTGACCAACCGATCCATACCGCAGGTGATCGGCGAGGCGGCGTTGCTGTTCGCGGCGCTGCTGGTGGTGCGGTTCGCCGCACTATTCATCGGTGAGCTGGCACTGCGCCTGGCGCCGCACCGATTCGGTGGTCGGCGCCAGCTGCGCTGGCGCGAGCCGCTGATGTTGGGCTGGGCCGGGACTCGCGGCGTGGTCGCGCTGGCCGCGGCATTGGCCCTTCCGCGGCTGACCGATGCGGGTGGTGCCTTCCCCGAGCGGAATCTGGTGCTGGTGCTCACCACATTGGTGATCTTGTTTAGCCTGGTGGTGCAGGGAACCACGCTTGCCCGGTTGGGTCGAGGGCTGGGCCTGCACGCGGATGACACCCAAAGCGAACGCGAGGAAGCGCACGCCCGTCATGCGGTAGCCCGTATCGGGCTGGGCCGCCTGGAGGACCTGCTGGATCAGACGGAGGTTTCGAAGCCGGTCGCCGAGCGGCTGCGCCGCGGGTTGGAGCAGCGGGTGGACCGCACGAGGGTTCGCGTCGAGACCGGGCAGGCGGCGGGAGAAGGCACCGCCGCGTCGTTCCAGGCGTTGCGCCGCCGGTTGCTCGTGGCGGAGCGGGCCGAACTTGTCCGGCTGCGGGACGCAGGGGAAGTCAGCGATGAGGTGCTTCGTAGGGTTCAGCGCAGCCTGGACATTGAGGAGGCGGGGCTGTGACCGGTGGGCCCTGGCGGGTGCTAGCACTGCCCCCAGCTCCGCGGGCGATCCTGCTGGGCTTTCTCGGGGAGGGAGAATGGGATCTGGTGGTGCCCGAGCAGCGCACTCAGCAGGCGGTGGTGAGCGCCGCCAGCGGCGTCGAGATCGTGCTGGGGGACTGGACCCACGAGCTGCGGGTGGACGCCGCCCTGCTCGCCGCGGCGCCGGGCCTTGCCTTCATCCAGCAGCCGGCAGCCGGCACCGACACCATCGACTTGACCACAAGCGCGGCGCGTTCGATCCCGGTGTCCAACACTGGGTCGGCGAACACGGTGGCGGTCGCCGAGTGGTGCCTGCTGGCAGCGATGGCGCTGCTGCGCAGCACGCTGGTAGCTGATGCCGCCGTCCGGGCCGGCCAGTGGCCACAAACCAGCCTGCCGGCGCGCGAGCTCGCGGGGGCACGGGTCGGGATCCTTGGCTTCGGCCGGATCGGGCGGGCCGCCGCCACCCGCTTCGCGGCGATGGACGCCCAGCTGTCGTACTGGTCGCGGACCGCGCGACCGGACGTGTCCTTCCAGTGGGCGCCGTTTGGGGAGCTGCTGGGCGCCAGCGACGTGCTGGTCTCGGTCCTGCCTTCCGTTCCCGACACCCGCGGTTTGCTCGATGCCGAGGCCCTCGCCGCCCTGCCGGCCGGCGCCGTGTTGATTAGCGCCGGGCGCGGCGACGTGCTGGACGAATCGGCGCTGGCTGCGGCGCTGCACGATGGGCACCTCGGCGGCGCCGCGCTTGATGTTTATCGGCGCGAGCCACTGCCGGCGTCCTCGACGCTGCGGGGGGCACCCAACCTGCTGCTCTCGCCGCACGCATCCGGGGCGACCCTCGAGGCGAGACGCAACATCCTGCACGCCGTACGCGCCAACCTGCGTCGAGCCGTCACCGGCAGCCCGGTCATCGAGGTGGTCAACGGCGCCCCTCCGGTCATCCAGCGCCGCCTCACGCACTGAGTCTGTGAGACTTCGCGGCAGGTCAACCGGGACGAAGGGATGCGCGCGTGGCTCGCACGTTCAGCAGGGTCGGGGTCGTCGGGCTCGGCACCATGGGGGCAGGTATCGCCGAGGTCCTGGCCAAGGCCGGCATCGAAGTCACCGGTGTCGAGGTCGATGAGACGTCCTTGGCCCGCGGCCGCGAGCACCTACGGCATTCCACCGATCGCGCGGTGACCAAGGGGAAGTTGGACGCCGCGGAGCAGGACGCCTTGCTGGCACGCATCAGCGCTGGTACCGATCTAAGTGCCCTCGCCGAGTGCGAGCTGGTCATCGAGGCAATTCCGGAGCGGATGGCCGGCAAGGCCGAGTTGTTCGCTGCCCTGGATCGGCTGTGCGGGCCGGACACGATCCTGGCCACAAACACTTCCGCGCTGTCGGTGACCGAACTCGCGGTCACCACCGGCCGTCCGAGCCGGGTGGTGGGCATGCATTGGTTCAACCCGGCACCGGTGATGGGCCTGGTGGAGGTCGTGCGCACGGTCGTGGTGGACCCGCAGGTGGCTGCCGACGTTCAGGACCTGGTCCGGCAGGTCGGCAAGGCGCCGGTCCCGGCGGGGGACAGGGCCGGTTTCATCGCCAACGCGCTGCTGTTCGGCTACCTGAACAATGCCCTTCGCATGTACGAGTCGCGCTATGCCACGCGCGAGGACATCGACGCGGCGATGCGCCTGGGCTGCGGGCACCCCATGGGTCCGCTGGCGTTGCTGGATCTGATTGGCCTGGACAGCGCCTATGAGATCCTGGACACGATCTACCGGCAGACCCGCGACCACCTGCATGCTCCAGCACCGTTGCTCAAGCAGCTGGTGACGGCCGGTCTGCTCGGCCGCAAGACCGGCCGGGGCCTCTACACCTACGACGGGCCCGACTCCCCGCGGGTCCTCGGCGACCCCGAGCAACGCCCGGTAGGTGCCGGTAGGCCACGACCTGTCGCACGCATCGGCGTCGTCGGCACCGGCACGATGGCCGGCGGCATCATCGAGGTCTGCGCCAAGGCGGGATACGAAACGGTCTTCCGCGCTCGCAGTGAGGAGAAGGTAGCCGCCTTCCTGACCAAGATCGCAGCGTCGCTGGACAAGGCCGTCCAACGCGGCCGGCTCGATCAGCCAGCTCGCGACGCGGCCATGGCCAAGATCACCGGGACGACCGAGCTGGATGCCTTGGCCGGCTGCGATCTGGTCGTCGAGGCCGTCATTGAGCAGCTTGCGGTGAAGACGGCGTTGTTCGCGGCGCTGGATGAGGTCCTGAAGCCGGGAGCCATCCTGGCCTCCACCACCTCCAGCCTGCCGGTGATCGAATGTGCCAGGGCCACGCGGCGACCCGCTGATGTGGTGGGGATGCACTGGTTCAACCCGGCGCAGGTCATGCGTCTGGTCGAGATCGTGCCGACGGTAAGCACCGATCCGGACGTGGTCGCCACCCTTCGGGCGGTCTGCGAGCAGGCCGGCAAGCATCCCGTCGTGTGCGGCGACCGGGCCGGGTTCATCGTCAACGCGTTGCTGTTCCCTTACCTGAACGACGCTGCGCGGATGCTCGAGGCGCACTACGCCACCGCCGACGACATTGACATCGCGATGACGGTGGGGTGCGGTCATCCGATTGGACCCTTCGACCTGCTCGACGTCGTCGGTCTGGATGTGTCCCTGGCCATCGAACGGACCCTGTTCGACGAGTTCCGCGAGCCGGGGTTCGCCCCGGCGCCATTGCTGGAGCATCTGGTGACGGCCGGTTACCTTGGCCGCAAGACCGGACGCGGCTTCCGCAGTTACGCCTGAGAGAGTTCGGCCCCACCGTCAGCCGCCGCTGTTGGGGTACCTGACAAAATCCTTGCCCCGGATGAGCGCGAGAGACAACAGCCCGCTCGTGAGGGCAATGACAGCGGCCACCAGCAAGATCTCGTTCAGACCGCTGGTGAAGGCACCACGGGCGACCGCAACGACCTGGCGACGCGCGGTGGGCGGCAGCGTGGCCAGCGCCTGACCGAGTTGACCGCTGGTGAGGGCGGTGGCAATGCCCGTGCTCCGCCCTTGCGCTGCTGGCACGGCGGCGAGCCCACTGACGGCTGCCGCATGCACCTTGCTGGAGAACAGCGACCCCAGCAGCGCGATACCGGTCGCGATGCCGACCTGGCGGAACGTCGAGCTGATCCCGGAAGCCATCCCAGCCTGCCTGGGGGCAACGACTCCCACCGCCGCGGAGGCCAGCGGCGGGTTGATCATCCCGACGCCGACCCCAGAGACGAGCAGGCCGGGGATCAAATGGGTCCAACCCGAACCGGCACTCAGCCCGCGCATCAGGAGCAGGCCCACGCCCACAATCAGCAGACCCGGGCCGACCAGCAGCCGGACCGGCACCCGCTCGGACAGGCGCCCGGCAACGCCCGAAACGACCAGGATGCCCCCGGACAGGACCAGCAGACGCACGCCGGTCTGCAGCGCCGAGTACCCGAGAATGTCCTGCAGGTACAGCGTCAGGTAGAGCAGCATCGCGAAGATCGACGCCGAGATGCCAAACGCGGCGATGGCACCCCCGGTGAAGGTGGGCTTGCCAAACAACGCGAGGTCGAACATGGGGTGGCGTCCGCTGCGCTCGACTGCAAGAAAGGCCACGAGCAGCACGGCAGCGGCCGCCAAGCAGCCGAGCACCAAGCCGTCGGTGAACCCGCGGTCATTAGACTTGATCAATCCGAAGACCAGCAGCGTCAGCGCGGCAGTGAAGCTCACGAAACCGGCCCAGTCGGGGCGCCGCGGGGAGGGATCCCTCGATTCGGCCACCTGCCCCGCCGTCAGGGCGATGGCCAGCAGACCGATCGGCAGGTTGACGAAAAAGATCCAGCGCCATGACAGGCCGGAGGTCAGGCCACCCCCCACGACCGGACCAATCGCGACGGCCAGCCCGGTGATGGCACCCCAGATGCCAAAGGCCACCCCACGTTCCTTGCCACGAAAAGCGTCAGCGAGCAGGGCAAGGGCAACCGAGAACATGATGGCGCCGCCGACTCCTTGCAGCCCTCGGGACAGCTCGAGCACCAAGGTGTTTGCCGCGATCCCGCACAGCAGCGAGGCCACGCTGAACACGGATAGGCCGACGATGTAGAGCCTCCTTCGGCCGTACATGTCGGCGAGCGAACCGGCGGTGAGCAGGGCGGCGGCCAGGCTGAGCGCGTAGGCGTCGATGACCCACTGCAGGTCGGCGAAGCTCGAGTGCAGATCCGTTTGGATGTTCGGCAGCGCGACGTTCACCACCGTGATGTCGAGCAGCAGCATGAAGGTTCCCAGGCACACTGCCGCGAGGGTCCACCAGCGGGTGGGGGCCGGTTGGTAGTCGCTGTCAGCGCTGCCGGCTGTGGTGCCGCCTTGGGCGGTGGAGGTCAAGATGTGCTCCCATGCAGAATGTGTACAACGGGCAACATGTGCTCCGGCACCGTACCTCGGATGTGTATCGCTGTACACTTCGGGGGTGAAAACGGCACGTGATCTGCCGGAGGCATGTCGGCGACGGGATGCCAACGCCAGCCGGCAGCGGATCCTCGCCGCGGCGCGAACGCAGTTCGCCGCGACCGGCTACGACCGTTCCACCATTCGCATGATCGCGGCCGCCGCGGGTGTCTCGCCGAACCTGGTGACCCGATATTTCGGTGCCAAGCAACGGCTGTTCGCCGAGGCCACCGCGCTCGAACTCGGCCTGGAGGCGGTGCTGCCTGGTCCGCGGGGCACGTTGGGGCAGCGCATCGCCACGCATGTGGTTGGCCGGTGGGAGGGTCAAGGTGGCGACGACCCACTGATTTCGATGGTACGAGCCGCAGCGGCTGACGAGCAGGTCGCCGCCGAGGTGAGCCGATTTTTCGCCCAGCAGGCCGCCCGACCCGTGTTGGCGTTGCTGGACGGCCCCGACGCGCATGATCGCGCGGCCCTGGTAGGCGCCATGATGCTCGGGATCAGTATGACCCGTTATGTGCTGCGCACCGGTCCGATCGCCGCCGCGCAGCCGGCCGCCCTGGTCACCTGGCTCGGCGGCGTGCTGCAAACCGTGCTTGACGGCGACCTTGGCGTCGGCGCAGCCGGTCTCGGGACCCGGGGGACGTGGCAGCATCTGCCCTCGGGGCACGCTGGTCGGGTGAACCGGCCCAGTGAGCCCCGATGACCGTCATTGCCGACGAGCCGGAGCCGCTGCGCCGGCTGCTGACCGAGGTCCTGTTGTTCCTGCCCGATGTGGCCAGGATGTTCACCGCGGTCGTGCGTGATGAGCGCGTGCCGCGCGCGGCAAAGCTCAGGGCGGCCGCCCTGCTGGCATTGGGGGCAACCCCGCTGAACATCATCCCGGTGGTCGGTCAGCTGGAGCTGGCTGCGGCCGTCGGGTTGGCCGCACGTCAGCTCGTCAAGCACGCCGGCGAGGATGTGCTGCGTGAGCACTGGGCCGGGACCGATGAGGGCTATCAGGTGCTGATGTTGCTGGTCGCCTCCGGGCTGTGGCCCCGGCGGTTGCTGTGGCGGCCGGCCCGCCACCGCTGATGACCCGCTACGGGGCGGGACGGCCAGGTCCTGACTGGACGGCTCGGCCGGTCACGGGGCAGGCGGCGACCAAGTCCTACCGCTGCCCCGGTTGTGACCACGAAATACCGGTGGGCCAACCGCACATCGTTGCGTGGCCGATTGACTCGGTCGATGATCGGCGGCACTGGCACACCACCTGCTGGCGCCGTGCGGTTCGCGCAGCGGGCGGCACCCGCCGGTAGGCTCACTGACGCCATGCCGCCGATCCTCGCCAACACCGTGCTCCCGGCGCGTCGCAGGTCGGTCACCTTGGACACCGCCGACGGTGAGCATCTGGTGGGGGAGCTGGCCCGCCCAGAGCGTCGCCAGCCGTTCGCGACCCTGGTATGCCTGCACCCATTGCCCACCGCCGGTGGATCGATGGACTCGCACCTGCTGCGCAAGATGGCCTGGCGGCTGCCGGCCCTGGCCGATCTGGCGGTGCTGCGATTCAACACCAGGGGTACGGCCGGCTCGAGTGGCGCCTTCGACTTCGGCGCGGCCGAACGCTACGACGTGGCTGCGGCCCTTGACCTGGTGGAGTCCCGCGACCTGCCCTCGCCGTGGCTGGTGGGCTGGTCGTTCGGCACCGATGTCGCCCTGCGGCACGGCTGCGACCCGAGTGTGGTTGGCGCGGTGCTGATCAGCCCGCCGCTGAAGACGGCAACCGATCAGGACCTCGACCAGTGGGCTACCTCCGGGCGGCCCCTGGTGGCGATCGTCCCCGAGCGCGACGATTACCTGCAGCCGCCAGCTGCTCGGGAGCGCTTCGCCCGCGTGCCGCAGGCGATCGTGGTTGACGTGCCCAAGGCCAAGCACCTGTTCGTGGGCTTCGCCGATCGGGTCCTCGATGAGCTCGTCAGAGCGGTGGCGCCCGCCCGCCTGCCCCTGGCACGTCACTGGCCGCCCTGATCCTTAGAGCACCTTGCGCAGGACCTTTTGCTTCCATCCGGTGTACGGCGGGTACTGCACCGGCAGATCCGGCTTCGCCGGCTTGTGCAACACCGCGCGTCGATGGCTGAACGTCTCGAAGCCCCAGCGGCCGTGGTAGGCGCCCATGCCGGACTGGCCGACGCCGCCGAACGGCAACCCCGGCACCGACAGCTGCAGCAACGTGTGGTTGATCAGGACACCGCCCGAGGAGGTGTCACGCAGGATGTGATCGACAGTGTCCTGATCACCGGTAAAGGCATACAGCGCCAGCGGCTTGTCACCGGCGTTCACGTGCGCGACCGCCGCGGTGATGTCATCGACCGGCAGGACCGGGAGGACCGGTCCGAAAATCTCCTCACCCATCAGCGCTGCATCTGGCTTCACGCCGTCCACCACGGTCGGCGCGAGGTAGCGGCTGGCCGCATCGCGCTCGCCGCCGGTCACCACTCGCTCGTAGCCACCGGCGTCGAGCAGGCCGATCACCCTGGCGAAATGCTGGTCATTGACGATCCGGGCGTAGTCGGCGGACTGGCGGGGGTCGCGGCCGTAGAACTGGCGGACCGCCTTGGCGAGTTCGGCGACGAACCGCGTGTGTATCGCACCGTGAACCAGCACATGATCGGGTGCGACGCAGGTCTGTCCGGCGTTGAAGAACTTGCCCCACGCGATCCGGCGCGCGGCCACCGCAAGGTCGGCGTCCGCGGCGACGATCGCCGGGCTCTTGCCGCCCAGCTCCAGCGTGACCGGCGTCAGATGTTCGGCGGCCGCCCTGAGCACGACCCGGCCGACCCGGCCGTTGCCGGTATAAAAGATGTGATCGAAGCGTTGCGCCAGCAGGTCGGTCGTCTCGAGAACGCCGCCCTGGACGACGGCTACTGCGGCCGGGTCCAGGTAGCGCGGCAGCAGCCGGGCCACGGCGGCAGCGGTGGCAGGCGCCAGCTCGCTGGGCTTTCCCACCACGGCGTTGCCGGCCGCGATGGCAGCGGCCATCGGAAGCAGGAGCAGTTGCAGCGGGTAATTCCAGGGTGCGATGACCAGCGCAACGCCGAGGGGCTCCCGCACCACATAGGACTTCCCAGGGCGCTGGGACAGCGGGGTGGGGACCCGCTCGGCCCGGCTCCAGCCGTCGAGGTTCTTGATGGACTCCTCGAGCTCGCTGACCGACAGGGCAATTTCGGACTCCCAGCCCTCGAAGGCGGGCTTGCCCAGGTCAGCGGCGAGGGCCTCCAACAGCTCCGCCTCGCACTCGACGTGCATCGCTACCATCGCGCGCAGTTGATCGCGCCGCCACGCGATGGGCCTGGTGAGGCCACTTGCGTAGGCTTCTCGAAGTCGCCGGACCACGTCCGCCTGATCCGGGGGGGCGGAGATCACCGTCACCTCAGCCCGGAATCAGTCCGTCGCTGGACAGCAGCGCCGCCACATCCTCGATGCTCGCGATGCCGGGCGGCAAGATGACTTCCGACGTCGTGATTTGCTCGTCCGGCAGCCGAGCGCCGCATTCACGCACCTTGGTCAGCAACCGCGGCAACGCCTGCGCGAAGCCGGAGTCGTCCCCCCCGTGGACTGCGGCCTCCAACTCACTGTCGAGCACATTCAACGCCGCAAGCTCGCTGGCCGGGACATCCCACTGCCCTTCACCAAGGATCCGGATGATCAAGGCTGGTCACCGCCTTCGATCGCCTTCGGGGCCGGGGCTGCGCCGAGCTTGGCCTTCATCGCCGCAAGCTCGGCGTCCACGTTGCTGCCGGCCGACAACTCGGCCAGCTGCCGGCTGATGTCATCGCCGCCGGTGAGTGGGGCGGTCGGGTCGGACAGGGCGCCAGATGCCATCAGTTCGTCCAGGGCGCCGGCCCGGGCCTGCATCTGTGCGGTCTTGTCTTGGGCCCGCTGCATGGCGTTGGAGACATCACCCATCTCCTCGGACAGGCCGGAAACCGACTCGCTGATCTTGGTCTGCGCCTCGGCGGCCGTGTAGGTCGCCTTGATGGTCTCCTTCTGGGTGCGGAAGGCCTCCACCTTCGCCGCCAGCCGCTGGACCGCCGCGGTGAGGTTCTGCTCCTGTACGACCAGCTGGTCATGCTGGGTCTGCAGGCTGGCGGTTTGCGCACCGAGGCCCGACTTTCGAGACAGCGCCTCGCGGGCAAGGTCTTCCTTACCAGCGGTGAGCGCGGCCTGCGCCTGCTGGGTCAGAGTGTTGGCGCTCTGGTCGAGCTGCTTCATCTGCAGCTCCAGCCGCTTGCGGCTGGTGGCCACGTCGGCCACACCCCGGCGGGTCCTGGTGAGCAACTCCAGCTGCTTTTCATAGGAGTAGTCGAGCGTCTCGCGCGGGTCCTCCGCACGGTCCAGCGCCTTGCTGGCCTTGGCCTTGAAGATCGTGGCCAGCCGCGAACCGAGTCCCATGTAGGCCGTCCTTGGTGGGTGATGGTGGGGCAGCGGCGAGCCTACGCGGCGCCAGCAGTCAGGCTTCGGGGACCGCGCTGACGCTCGCCGCGAGCGCGTCGCGCAGGCGCGCCACGTCGGTGCGGACCCGGTCGCGGCGCGCTTCGAGTTCGGCCAACTCTTCGGTGAGCTGTTCCCGATCGAGTGCCTGCTGCTCGCGCTGGGTCGCCAGAATCTGTTCGTGCTCGCGCTCGGCTCGTTCCCGGCGATCCGCCGTGGCCTGGTCCAGATCATCGGCCTCGGACCTCGCCTGGGACACCAACCGCTCCACGTCCAGGCGCGCCTGCTCCCTGACCTCGGCCGCGTGCTGATCGGCGTCATGGCGCAGCGCCTCGCTCTCTTCGGCCGTGGCCCCCCGCACCTGATCGGCCTCATAGCGCGCCCGGTCGACCGCGCCTTCGATCTCCTCACGGGCACGTGCGCGGATTTCCTGCGCTTCCTCCTCGGCCAGTCGCAGGATCTCGCGGAGGCGGTCACTGACCTCCTCTGCGGCCCTCGGGGTACTCGCCGCCTGCGTTCTGGCCTGGCGCAGGGCGGCAAGCGCCGCGTCCCGCTGGCGTTCGGCCGCGCCGAGAGCGGCGGACCACTGCCCCAACCGCTCCTCGACCTGCTGGCGGTCATAACCACGCAGGACCACGTCGAAAACGCTCCCCTCGCGGCTGGCTAACGGCATCTCTCCGGTGCTGGAGCCATCGTTCGCGATCGGGAGGGTCTCGGTTTGCGCCTGCATGTCATCGACCATGGTCCCTACTCTGCCCGCTTCCCCGCCGCGCCGTCGATACCCACGCCGCCGCGCGCCTCGCGGCCGGTGTTGCAGGATGGCGGGGTGCGATCTCACGAAGGCTCCCAGACACCTGCGCTACGCGCGGCAGCCGCGGTGGGCGGGGCCCTCGTCATCGCCTTGTCGGCGTGCTCCACTCACCGCAGCCCGGCCGGCCCATCGCCCGCGTCATCGGCTCCTGCAAGTCCGGGCAGCCCCACGAGCAGCGCCGGCCTGCCAGCAGGGCTGAAGTGGGGAAAGTGCACCGGCACCTACACCGGGCATTACGACTGCGCCGCGCTTGCGGTGCCACTCGACCACAGCAAGCCAGCGGAAAAGAAGATCAACATTGCCATGATCCGCGCGAAGGCCAGCGGGACCAAGCAGGGCTCTTTGCTCGTCAACCCCGGTGGCCCCGGAGCGTCGGCGGTGGCCGACTGGGACTTCCTGTCCGGCCAGGTCGACAGCGCGTTGCACCAGCACTTCGATGTCGTCGGCTTCGACCCGCGTGGGGTGGGGCAGTCCACCGCCGTGCACTGCGCCGACAGCGCCGGACTGGACGCGTTCGCTGCCCTGGATTTCTCGCCGGACAACGCGGCCGCGACAGCGGCACTCCAGGCTGGCTCGAAGGCGCTGGCCGACGGATGCGTCGCCCGTTCCGGGGACCTGTTGCCGTTCGTCGGCACCAAGGACGCGGCGAAGGACATGGACGATATCCGTGCTGCCCTCGGCGATCCGAAGCTGTCATACCTTGGTTTTTCCTATGGCACCTTCCTGGGCGCCGAGTACGCCCAGGAGTTTCCGACGCGCGTTCGGGCCCTGGTCCTTGATGGCGCGCTCGATCCCAGCATCCCGCCGATCGAGGCCGTCAACCTGCAAAGCGAGGGATTCCAACGGCAACTTGACCGCTTTCTCGGCGATTGCGCCCGACGCCAGGGCTGCGGTTGGCACATCCAGGGTGAGCCCCACGTCGCCCTTCGCTCGCTAATCGCCCGCATCGACGCTCACCCGTTGCCCGGCCCGGGGGGCCGCGCACTCCACGCGGGTCAGGCGTTCTTCGGCATTGGACTGACGCTGTATGACCAATCGTCGTGGCCGACGCTCGCCGACGCCTTGGGTGCAGCCGAGAAGGGAGATGGAGGGCCCCTCCTGCGCCTGTCGGACTTCTACACCGATCGGCAGGATGACGGGACCTACCGCAACGCCACAGAGGCCAACCTGGCGATCAACTGCCGCGACTACAACTGGCCGGCAACGCCGCAGCAGTTCCTTGCCGCCGATGCCGCAGCGATGGCGGTCGCCCCCGATTTTGGGGTGGATAACCTCAACCTCACCCTGGGCTGCACCGCCTTCCCGCCGACCGATCGGGGGGCACCGATTTCGCCGCTGACCGCGCCCGGCGCACCGCCGATCCTCGTGGTCGCCACCACCGGGGACCCGGCCACGCCGTACAGCGAGGGCGCGGCGCTCGCCAAGGGCCTGACGTCCGGTGTGCTGCTCACCAACGTCGGCGAGCAGCACACCGCCTACGGCTACAGCGCCTGCACCCGCAAGGTTGCCGATGCCTACCTGATCGACCTCAAGGTGCCGGCCGCTGGTACTCGCTGCAGCAACGGCTGAGCCTGGGGCAGTAGCTACACGCCGCGGAATCGGTTGATCGCCGTCTCGTGCTTCGCCCTTAGCTCGTGATCGCGGATGCCGAGGCCCTGCTCGGGTGCCAGACACAGGACACCGACCTTGCCCTGGTGCAGGTTGCGGTGCACATCGAAGGCCGCCTGACCGGTCTGCTCCAGGGCGTACACCCGGGAGAGGGTCGGGTGGATGCGGCCCTTCACGACGAGCCGATTGGCCTCCCACGACTCCCGGTAGTTCGCGAAGTGGGAGCCGATGATCCGCTTGAGTTGCATCCACAGGTACCGGTTGTCGTACTCATGGAGGTAACCGCTGGTCGACGCGCAGGTGACGATCGTTCCGCCGCGCTTGGTGACATACACCGATGCGCCGAAGGTGTCCCGGCCGGGGTGCTCGAACACGATGTCGACGTCCTCGCCGCCGGTGAGATCGCGGATCCGCTTGCCGAACCGCTGCCACTGTTTCGGATCCTGCGTGTGCTCATCGGACCAGAACGTGAAGCCCTCGGCAACCCGGTCGATCACCAGCTCGGCACCCATCGAACGGGCGATGGCCGCTTTCTCCGGCGAGCTGACCACGCACACGGGCACCGCACCGCCCCCTAGCGCCAACTGGGTCGCGTAGGAACCAAGGCCGCCGCTGGCTCCCCAGATCAGCACGTTGTCGCCCTGCTTCATGGCGGCGCCGTGATGGCTCACCAGCTGGCGGTATGCGGTGGAGTTGACCAATCCGGGGGCGGCGGCCTCCTCCCACGTGAGGTGCTTGGCCTTGGGCATCAGCTGATTGGCCTTGACCAGCGCCAGCTCGGCAAGGCCGCCGAAGTTGGTCTCGAAGCCCCAGATCCGCTGCTGCGGGTCGAGCATCGTGTCGTCGTGACCGGCCGCGTCCTCCAACTCGACCGACAAGCAGTGCGCCACCACCTCATCTCCCGGCTTCCACCGGTTCACCCCGGGCCCGACGCGGAGCACGACGCCAGCAAGGTCGGACCCGACGACGTGGTAGGGCAGGTCGTGCCGCTTGGCCAGCTCACCCCGGCGCCCGTATTTAGCCAGGAACCCGAAGGTGGCGAGGGGCTCAAAGATCGCGGTCCACACGGTGTTGTAGTTGATCGCGCTCGCCATCACAGCGACGTAGGCCTCGCCCGGCCCGAGTTCGGGGGTGGCCACCTCGTCCAGATGCAGGGAGCGGCGCGGATCCTTGTCCACGGTGGCGAGGCCCTCGAACATACCCACCTCCTCGGCCCGTACCACGGTGCCGCGGTATGAATCGGGGATGGGTAGGCCGCCGACGGCGCCAAGGTCGTCGGCCAGGATCGCGGCGCGGATCTCGTTCATGGCGGCGGATGCTACCGATGGGTAAGCGGGCCATCTGCCGCCGGTTCAACCAGCTCCACCAGAACGCCTCCCGTTGATTTGGGATGCACGAAGTTCACCCGCGATCCGGCCGTTCCGACGCGCGGGTCGTCGTAGAGCAGCCGCACGCCAGCGGCACGCAACCGGGCGCACGCCGCGTCCAGGTCCGGCACCCGGTAGGCCATCTGCTGGATGCCGGGGCCGCGGTCGGCCAGAAACTTCCCGATCGGGCTGTCAGCTGAGAGGGGAGCGAGCAGCTGCACGTGGGAGCGCTCGGCATCCTCCCCGATGCCGAGCATGGCCTCCTCGACCCCCTGCTCGGGGTTGGTCTCGCGGTGGGCGACGTGCAGCCCGAAGGCCGCCTCGTAGAAGGCGATGGCGGCGTCCAGGTCCGGCACCGCGATTCCGATGTGATCAAGGGCGGTGAACATGGGTGCTGCCGGCGGGGTCGGGGGAGCGGGCTGGGGTGAGGCAGCGGGGTCATGGGCATCGGTCACGGCCCCGTATCCTGGCAGCCCCTGGACCGCAAGGAGGAATTCCGTGCCACGTTCTGTGATCGTCGCCGGCGCCCGCACCCCCATCGGCAAGCTCTCCGGCGCGTTGAAGGACTTCACCGCGATGGACCTCGGCGGCATTGCCATCACCGCTGCCCTGGAGCGCGCAGGGGTGAGCGGCGCGCAGGTCGATTACGTGATCCTGGGCCAGGTTCTACAGGCCGGGCAGGGTCAAATCACCGCCCGGCAGGCCGCGGTCAAGGGGGGCATCCCGATGGACGTCCCGGCCTTGACCATCAACAAGGTGTGCCTGTCAGGCCTGGACGCCATCGCCCTGGCCGATCAACTCATCCGGGCCGGCGAGTTCGACGTCGTGGTCGCCGGGGGGATGGAGTCGATGACCCAGGCGCCGTACCTGCTAGCAAAGGCCCGCGGCGGGTACCGCTACGGCAACGCCGAACTGCTCGATGCCACCTACCACGATGGCCTGTTCGATGCCTTCGATCACGAGGCGATGGGCGAATCCACCGAGCAGCACAATGCCGCCTACCAACCCATGACCCGCGAGGCGCAGGACGAGTTCGCCGCCCGCAGCCATGAGCTCGCTGCGTCGGCGATCAAGGAGGGGAGGTTCTCCGCCGAGCTCACCCCGGTGCCGGTTCCTGCGCGCAAGGGCGACCCGCTTGTGGTCACCGAGGATGAGGGTGTTCGTCCTGGGACAACCGTGGAGACCTTGGCCAAGCTCCGTCCTGCGTTCGCCAAAGACGGGACGATCACCGCCGGCAACGCCAGCCAGCTCTCCGATGGCGCCTGCGCCGTGGTCGTGATGAGCGCGGCGAAGGCGGCCGAACTGGGGGCCCCGGTACTTGCCGAGATCGGCGCGCACGGTGTCGTTGCGGGTCCCGACAACAGCCTGCAGGTGCAGCCCGCAAACGCCATCCGCGCCGCGCTGGCGAAGGCAGGAGCCCAGGTCTCCGACATCGACCTATTTGAGATCAACGAGGCCTTCGCCGCGGTCGGTCTCGCCTCGGTCCGCGAGCTGGGAGTCGACCCGGCGAAGGTGAACGTTGACGGTGGAGCGATCGCCCTTGGTCATCCCATCGGCATGAGCGGCGCCCGGCTGGTGCTGCATCTGGCCCTCGAGCTGAAGCGGCGTGGGGGCGGTCTGGGCGCGGCGGGTCTGTGCGGCGGCGGGGGGCAAGGCGACGCCCTGCTGCTCCACGTTCCGGCTTGAGCGGCGCGGCGCGCAGCCCCGCCGACATGGTGACCGCGGAACACGGCCCTGCCGGGGCCGTGGGCGCCTCGCGCAGCCCCGCCGAGCTGGTGGGCGCGGCCAGGACCGGCCAGCCCCGGGCGGTAGCTCGACTGATCAGCCTGGTCGAGGATGCCAGCCCGCAGCTGCGGGAGGTCATGGCATTGCTCGCGCCGCACACCCGAGGTGCTCAGGTCATCGGGCTGACCGGCGCGCCCGGGGTCGGCAAGTCGACCGCGACCTCGGCCCTTGTCACCGCCTACCGGGCGCGCGGGCTTCGGGTGGGCGTGCTGGCGGTGGACCCGTCCTCACCGTTCTCCGGCGGGGCGCTGCTCGGTGACCGGGTTCGGATGCAGGACCACGCCTTAGATGAGGGCGTCTATATCCGGTCGATGGCCAGCCGCGGTCACCTGGGTGGACTTGCCGCCTCGACGCCGCAGGCGCTGCGGGTCCTGGATGTCGCTGGCTGCGACGTCATCGTGGTGGAGACGGTGGGGGTCGGGCAGGCTGAGGTCGACATCGCCGGGCTGGCCGATACGACACTGGTCCTGCTTGCCCCCGGGATGGGCGACGGGATCCAGGCGGCAAAGGCGGGCATCTTGGAGATCGCCGACGTCTTCGTAGTGAACAAGGCCGATCGTGAGGGAGCCGATAGCACCGCCCGTGAGTTGCGTCAGATGCTCACGATGGCCCCGCGCGGCCCGGGTGAGTGGCGACCCCCGGTAGTGAAGACCGTTGCCGCGCGCTCCGAGGGGACCGAGGAGCTCGTGGATGCGCTGTCGGGGCACGCAACCTGGCTGGCCGACTCAGGTGAGGGTCGCCGGCGGCGGACCGCGCGGGCTGCCGACGAGATCGTGGCGATCGCGCTCGCCGGACTTCGGGAAAAGATCGGCGACCTGCGCGGCGGTTCGGCGCTGCCGGACCTGGCCGAGGCCGTCGTCGCTGGCACCACCGACCCTTACACGGCGGCCGACCGCCTCGTCGGCGCGCTGTAGCCCGGCGCGGACGAGCAACCCCTTCCCGGCCGGTGGGAAGTCCCCCCGTCGTTGGGGACGAGAAAAGGGTGACGGCGCAATGGTGTAGCGAAAGTGTCTTCAGTTGATCTTGATGCCGGGCTCCCACCCACCACACGACGGGGCTCCGGCCGCCCATCACACGACCGGGCTCCCGCCCACGACGCGTCCTCCGGCGCTGGTTAAGCAGGGCCTCGATGGCATGGCGCGGCGCCCAGGTCGGGCGGCCAAATTAGTGGAGGTTCGCCGGCAGGAATCAGGGCAGAAACCGCGAAACGTCTCTGTGCTTAGCGTTTCGCTGCGCCAAGCGTCCCGCTCGTCGTCGAACGCCGGAGGTAACCGTGGCCCGCCGTGCCATTCGCCCCGCAATTCCGCTGGCCGCTGTCGCCCTGATCGCCGGGACCGCAGGTGCGGGTTTCGCCGCGCCCTCCCATGCCTCCGCGGGTGCCGCTGCGGCCGCAGGTGGCGTCCCAGTGTTCGCCAGCCCCACCGTCAGCGACCCGCTGGTCCCCGGCTTCGAGCCGGATGTCGTCGCCGACGGGTCCAACAACAAGGACACGCACGGGAACGTCTACACCTCGTGGCCGAACGGGTTCTCCACGACGATCTCCTACCTGAACGTCTCAGCCGACAAGGGAGGGACCTTCCACCGTGTCGCGGGGACCGCTGCCGGCAAGCCCACCACGTGCGTCGGAGGCGGCGACTCCGAGCTCCAGGTCGGGAAGGGCGACGGCAGCCTGCTGCTGGCCGACCTGCAGGGCCTAACCAACTTCTCTACGAGCGCGAGCAGCGACGGTGGCAAGACCTTCAACACCACCTGCAACGGCGTTAAGGGCACGGGTGTCGACCGGCAGTGGATCGGTGTCGACGACAACGGCGGGAAGGCCAGCTTCGGGCTTAACGGGGACGCGCGGTCCTACCTGTTCTACGACAACGTCGCGCAGAACACATCAATGGCGAACACCGGCGGCAATCAGCCGGTGGTCAACGTCAGCAGCGACGGGGTCAACTACGGCGGGTGCCTGGGCGTTGTTGGCCTCGGGCCCGCCGGGTGCCAGCTCCCCGCCACGGTGATCAGCAACCAGGACGACATCGTCGGCAACGCGTTCGTCGACGACAACCCGGCCAGCTCGCGGTTCCACACGGTGTATGAGATCCGCGGCAACAACGACAGCAGCCAGGTGCTGCTGACCTCCTGCCGCGACCTCAACAAGACCACGACCGCCGCGGAGAACGCCACCTACTGCGCGGACAAGACCGCCGGCCTGACCACCGACGGCAACGCCAGCACTCACTGGAAAGACCATGTGGTAGCGACGCTGCCCAAAGGCTTCGTGGCGAAGGTCTTCGACGTGGCCGATGTCGACAGCGCCGGCAACCTGTATGCCACCTGGGCGCAGTACAAGGTCGACCCCAACACCGGGGCCTACCTGTCGACCGGCCAGATCGAATACGCGCACTCGATCGACGGGGGCAACCACTGGTCGAAGCCTTTGCAGATCAACACCCCCGGTCAGCCAACGGTGATCTTCCCGTGGATCGCGGCGGGAGACCCCGGCCGGGTGGCGATCGCCTACTACGCGGCACCCCAGGCGACCTCCTTGGACCCCATGACCAAAAAGCCGGTCATGGGCCCGGATCAGCTAAATAACGGCACCTGGGACGTCGCCCTCGCCCAGACGACTGACGGACTGTCGACGACGCCGACGTTCACCCACACGCTGGTCACCGATCACCACAACAAGTTCGGCAACATTTCGACCGGGGGCCTGGGCGGCAGCAAGGACCGCAGCCTCGGCGACTACCTGCAGGTCAAGAAGGGAAACCAGGGGGAGCTGCTGGTCTCCTACGTGGATGACACCTCCGGCAACCGCTCAGTCGACTTTACGGGTGGCTCCGGCCAGACCCCAGCGGAGGCCAGCGGGCCGGCCATGGTCGCCCATCAGATAGGTGGCCCCTCGTTGTTCGCGGCGGTCGGCTCACTCGGGTCGGGGCGCCCCGCCTACGGCACTGCCACGGACCCGGTAGGCAAGGGTTTCCCCGACGCGTACCTCGGACTCGCCGGCAACGTCACGAACGCGACCCCCAACCTGGACATCGCCAAGGTGTCGATGACTCAGCCTGACACGACTCACCTCCAAATCCAGATGTCGGTCGCGGACCAGAACCTGGCAAAGGACCTGGCTGCCGACCCGTCGCTGGGTGGCATCTACAAGAAGTACCTGGTGCGCTGGGCATCGCGCTACGGCAAGAACCTGCCGGACGGCAAGCAGTTCTATGTCGGGATGCAGGCCGACCCGGGCGGTGTCACCACCTTCTACGAGGGGGACACCACCTCCGTCGACACTTCGAGGACCAAGTACTACGCGTTCCCCGCAACGAACGCGGTCCCCGGCAAGATCACCCCGGCTCGCGGCAAGAACAAAGGTTCGACGATCACCTGGACGGTCCCGTTGTCGCTGCTCGACAACCCGAAGCCCGGCGACGGTCTGTTCAGCGTTACCGGATACACCCTGACCGCTCAGCTGCCGAGCACGGTGCCGACGGTAACCAAGACTCCGTCCGGGGGCACGGTCGGTGACGAGTCCTCCCCCACGACCAACGAGATCGACTCTGCTCCCTCCTTCTCCTTCCGGGTGGGCCAGAACGTCGGGCAGCCGTCGATGGGGCCCGTGCGCACGGACGGCGGGGGCGGCGCCCCTAGCGCCGGCGCCCCGGGGAACGGCGGATCGGGGAACGGCGCCCCGGGGAACGGTGGGTCGGGTACCGGCAACGGGTCGGGCACCTCGAACAACGCCGCGGTGAGCTCCGGCGCCCTGGCTGCCACCGGCCTGGACGTGGTGGCTCCTATTACGGCGCTCGTCTTGCTGGCTGGCGCTTTCGCGCTCCGTCGGCGTCGTCGCACCTGACGGCGCCGCGGCACGCAGTCAGGATGCGAGAATGGGCGCCATGAATCCCGCGAGCCTTCGTCTGTCCGGCGCCGTTGACCTGAGCCCCAAGCCGGCCCCCGCAACCGACACGAAATCCGGCGTCAATGACGTCACTGAAGCCAGCTTCGAAGCCGAGGTGCTGCAACGCTCGATGACCACCCCCGTCGTCATCGATTTTTGGGCGGAGTGGTGCGCCCCGTGCAAGCAGCTGAGCCCCATCCTGGAGAAGCTGGCCGCAGAAGCCGACGGGAGCTGGGTGCTGGCCAAGATCGATGTGGATGCCAACCCGCGGTTGGCCCAGGCCGCGCAGGTTCAGGGCATCCCGGCGGTGAAGGCCGTGCTGAACGGCCAGGTGGTGGGGGAGTTCAACGGGGTGCTCCCCGAAGCCGAGGTCCGCAGCTGGATCGCTCAACTGGTGCAGGGAGTGCGAGAGGGCGGGTTCGGGTCGCTCGCCGACGGCTCTGTCGACGGCGAGCAGGATGGCGGCGATGCCGTCGATCCCGATCTGAGCGCGGCCGACGAGGCGCTGGTCAGCGGTGACCTCGTGGCCAGCGCCGCGGCCTACGGTCGCCTACTGGACCGTCCCGGCGCCAGCGGCGAACTGAAGGCCGAAGCGCGCGGCGGCCTTGCCAGGGTGGCCCTGCTGACTCGAACGGAGGGTTTGGACCCCCAGCGGCTGCATGAGGCGGTGCGGACCGACCCGATGGACGTCGCGGCCGTGACAGGCCTCGCCGACGTGCTGATGCTCAGCGACCGGGCGGCGGACGCGTTCGCCCTGCTCCTTGAGACCGTACGAGGCAGCGGCGGCCCCGAGCGGGATCGAGCGCGCACCCACTTGCTCGGCCTGTTCGAGGTCCTGGGCGACGGGGACCCGCTGGTGGCCCGCTCACGGCGCGACCTGGCGGCCGCCCTCTTCTGACCCGAAGCGACCGCCCTTCCTGACCCAAGGCCACCCGTCCCGGCGGCCAGCGGCCCGTCCCGATGGGATGAGCCCCGACGCTCGGAGCCAGGCGGCATCCGGCTTCCCGCTGGACCGTCCGGCGCGCCAGAAGAACCACTTGGCGCATCTCCGGCGTGGCGCGTCGCCGATTCGCGCAGATCGGGTGTATTTCTTCCGCCGTCGCGGATTCATCGACCCGTCTGGGTCGGCTGACTCCTCCGCCGGCGGAAGGAGCCGTTCGCATGGCCGCAACATCTCATCCGCCGGACCTCCCCCCGGTCGACCCGGCGACGCGCGTCGAGTCCCGCGAGGTGCGCAAGGCGTGGTACCTGCTGCTGATCATCCCCGTCCTTGCTCCGCTGTTGGTCTCCACCTATGCCCACCGCACCCCGGCGCTGTTCGGGTTCCCGTTCTTCTACTGGTATCAGATGATGTGGATCCCGCTCTCCGCGGTCTTCACCGGCGCCGTGTACCTGCTCACGACCGAGCGGGGCCGGCGGTGAAGGGGGTAGACGGTGTCGCGCTCACCATTTTGATCATTCTTTTCGTTGTTGTCACTGGCCTCGGCTTCGCCGCCACACGTTGGCGGCGGGTGGCCAAGTTGGACGATCTCGACGAGTGGGGGCTGGGCGGTCGCAACTTCGGCACGTTCGTGACCTGGTTCCTGCTTGGTGGGGACCTCTACACCGCCTACACGTTCGTTGCTGTCCCGGCCGCTCTCTATAGCGCCGGGTCCCTCGGTTTCTTCGCGGTTCCCTACACGATCATCGTCTATCCGCTGGTTCTCGTGATCATGCCGCGGTTGTGGTCGGTGGCCCATCGACACGGCTACATCACCCCGGCGGATTTCGTGCGCGGCCGCTTCGGTTCGGACGCGCTGATGCTCGTCGTGGCCCTCACCGGCATCCTGGCCCTGATGCCCTACATTGCGCTTCAGCTGGTGGGGATCCAGGCGGTACTCGAGGCCGTGGGCTTGCCCTCGAGTGGCACTGGCAAGGACATTCCGCTGCTGATCGCCTTCGTCGTCCTGGCCGCCTACACCTACACCTCCGGGCTACGCGCACCTGCGCTGATTGCCTTCGTCAAGGATGCGCTGATCTACCTGGTCGTGATCGTCGCCATCATTTACATTCCGATTCGGTTGGGCGGCTACCAGCACATCTTCGCGGCCGCCGCGAAAAAGCCGAAGCTCTCCCTGGTCCCCAAGACCGCGGGTTACGCGCCCTACTGGACCCTCGCGCTCGGCTCGGCGATGGCCCTGTTCATGTACCCGCACAGCATCACCGCGGTGCTTGCCAGTAAGAACCGCAACGTGATCCGGCGGAACGCGGCCATCTTGCCTGCCTACAGCCTGGTACTCGCCTTTCTCGCCCTCCTTGGCTACATGGCCATCGCCGCGGGGGTTAAGGTTCCGGTCGGCGGCAACAACCTGGCGGTCCCGCTGCTGTTCCGCAAGATGTTTCCCTCCTGGTTCGCCGGGGTGGGGGACGCCGCCATCGTCATCGGCGCGTTGGTGCCAGCCGCGATCATGTCGATTGCTGCGGCGAACCTGTTCACCCGCAACGTGTGGAAGTTGGCCCAGCCTGACATCACCCCATCCAGGGAAGCCAAGGTCGCCAAGCTGGTGTCCCTGCTGGTGAAATTCGGCGCGCTGCTGTTCGTCCTTTTCCTCAAGGTCGACCTGGCCCTGAACTTCCAGCTGCTCGGTGGGATCTGGATCCTGCAGACCTTCCCCGCCATCGTGGGTGGCCTCTACACCCGAATCACCCACCGGTGGGCGCTGCTCGCCGGCTGGGCAACCGGGATGGTCGGGGGCACCCTGATGGCCTACTGGACGCCATCGGGAACCAGCAAGCATTTCGGCGCCTCGGTCTATCACTGGAACTGGCTGGGCCTGAACTTCTCGTGGTACGCGGCGCTGACCGCCCTGGTGCTCAACCTCATCGTCGTAGCCGTCGGGTCCCTGATCCTCGGCGCGGTTCGCGCACCTACCGGCGTTAACGAGACCGTCGAGGACGATTTCGATGCCGTCGCGGTGCCCAGGTTGGACCCGGCACCGGTTGGCTGACCGAAACCACCGCGGCGCGAGCCGCGGACCTCAATGTTGCGGGGCGGTGAGCCAGAGCGCGCCAAGTGGCGGGACGCGCAGTACCGCACTCGCCGGCTGACCGTGATGGCTGCGGTCCTCGGCCTGCACCGCTCCCAGGTTCCCTACGCCCGAACCGCCATAGAGGTTGGCGTCGGTGTTGAGTGCCTCGGCCCAGCTACCCACGGTGGGCAGTCCCAGCCGGTAACCCTCGTGCGGGACGCCGGCGAAGTTGACGACGCAGGCCAGGCATTCTCCGCCGGCACCCCGGCGAAGGAAGGAAAAGGTGTTGTTGCCGGCATCGTTCGCATCGACCCACTCGAATCCGCTGCCCTCGGTGTCCAGCGACCAGAGGGCCGGCGCCGCCCGGTAGACCCGGTTGAGGTCGCGCACCAGCGATTGCACGCCCCGATGTTCTGGGTGCTCGAGTAGCCCCCACTGGAGGGAGTCGTCGTGATTCCATTCGGCGTCCTGGCCGAACTCGCAACCCATGAACAACAATTGCTTGCCGGGATGGGCCCACATGAAGGCAAGGAAGGCACGCAGATTCGCAAACTGCTGCCAGCGATCGCCCGGCATTTTTCGTAGCAGGGAGCCCTTGCCGTACACAACCTCGTCGTGGCTGATCGGGAGGACGAAGTTTTCACTGAACGCGTACATCATCGAGAACGTCATCTGGTGGTGGTGATAGCCGCGGTACACCGGTTCACGCCGGACGTAGTCCAGCGAATCGTGCATCCACCCCATATTCCATTTGAAGCCGAACCCGAGTCCACCCAGATGAGTCGGCCGGGACACCCCCGGCCAGGCGGTGGACTCCTCGGCGATGGTCATCGCGCCCGGGTGGTGCTTGTAGACCGTGGCGTTCATCTCCGTGAGAAACGCCACCGCGTCAAGATTTTCCCGCCCGCCGTAGATGTTGGGCAGCCACTCACCTGCCTTGCGGGAGTAGTCCAGGTAAAGCATCGAGGCTACGGCGTCGACCCGTAGGCCATCGATGTGGTACTCCTCGAGCCAGTAGAGGGCATTTGCCACCAGGAAATTTCGCACCTCGCGCCGCCCGAAATCGAACACCAACGTTCCCCAGTCTGGCTGCTCGCCGCGGCGCGGATCGGCGTGTTCGTAAAGGGCGGTCCCGTCGAACCGCGCCAACGCCCACGCGTCACGCGGGAAGTGCGCTGGGACCCAATCCAGGATCACCCCGATACCGGCCCGATGGAGCATGTCCACCAGGTACCGGAACTCATCGGGGGTACCGAAGCGGGCGGTGGGGGCGAAGTAACTGGACACCTGATATCCCCAGGAGCCGCCGAAGGGATGCTCGGCGACCGGAAGCAGTTCGACATGGGTGAAGCCGGTCTCCCGCACGTAGCCGACAAGTTGATCGGCGAGTTCGCAGTAGGACAGGCCCTGGCGCCATGAGCCCAGGTGCACCTCGTAGACGCTCATCGGGGCGGCATGCTGGGAGGTGGCGGCCCGCTCGCGCAGCCAGGTGCTGTCGCCCCAGCGGTAATCGGACTCGACGACCCGGCTCGCCGTTTCCGGCGGGACATCGGCCGCGAACGCCAGCGGGTCGGCCTTTTCACGCCAGACGAGGTCGGCCCCTAGGATCGCGAACTTGTAGTGCACGCCCGCACCAACGTCCGGGATGAACAACTCCCAGACACCCGAGGAGCCGAGGGAGCGCATCGGGTGGCCCACGCCGTTCCATGAGTTGAAGTCCCCCACGACGCGGATTCCCTGCGCGTTCGGCGCCCACACGGCGAACGAGGTCCCGGTGACCGTTCCGGTGGAGGACCCATAGCGGCGGACGTGGGCGCCCAGCACCTCCCAGAGCCGCTCGTGCCGGCCTTCGCCGATCAAATGAAGGTCCACCGAACCAAGGGTCGGGAGGAAGCGGTAAGGGTCGTCGACCACCACATGGTCCTTCCCGTAGCGCACATGCAGCCGGAAGTCCGGAACCTGCTGCACACCGGGAACGACCCCGGCGAACAGGCCATCGTGGGTCGTTCTCTCCAGGGCGGTGTGCGTACCGTCGATGACGACCGCGACGTCCTCCGCGTGCGGTTTCAGCGCGCGTACCAGCAGCCCGGCGGGAATCACCGTCGCCCCGAGCAGCGCGTGCGGGTCGTGATGGGTCCCGCCGATCAGCAGGCTTGCCTCCTCGGTGCTCAGCGCGGGCGCTTTGGTGGCCGCGCCGGCGCCGGGCGGTTCCTGCGGCGGCATCAGGGGGCCAGCCGCCCAATGGATCCGAGCGGAATGGACAACCAACTCGGCCGGTGGCGCGCCTCGTAGATCACCTCGTACACCGCCTTGTCCAACTCGAAGGCCCGGAGCAGGACCTCGTCCTCGCGGGGGTCGCGGCCGCAGGCCGCGGCGTAACCCTCGCAGAACGCCGTACGGTTGCGCTCTGCCCATTCGACCGCCCGGTATTCCAGCCCCGGTTCGTAGGGGTGATCTGCTAGCAACGAGCGGGCAACGTAGTCAAAGGACCGCAGCATCCCGGCGACGTCCCGGACCGGGCTCATCAGGGCGGTCCGTTCGGAAAGCGGCCGGGCTGGCTCACCCTCGAAGTCCAATAGCAACCAGCCGGTGTCGGTGCGCAGTACCTGACCGAGGTGATAATCGCCATGGATGCGCTGGGTTGGCACCCCCTCCCGACCCGCGACGGCGTCGAAGGCGGCGTGCAGGACCGCGGCGTGGGCGGCGAGCTCGCTGACCTGCGCGGCGGCGCGGTCGAGGCGGGCATGCATCTGGTTCGCCGTGGCGACGGCTTCATCTCGGTCGGCGCGGCGGGCGGGTAATCCTTCCGCCAGCAACGCATGCACCTGGGCGGTTGCCGATCCCAGCCGATGAGACTCGCCAGCGAAGTCGCCGCCCACCTCATCCGCGTGCAGATCGGCCTCGGCGTACAGATCCCGCACCGACGCCTGAGCGAGCTTCCATCCCTCGGTGGCCGAGCGGGCGAACGCCTGCAGGACGCCCAGAGTCGCCTCGCGACCATCCATCTCGGTCTGTATCCAGCCGTGCACGGGCGCCACATGGGGTGAGCCGGCGTGCTGGAGCGCTCGGGTCAGTTCGAGGTCCGGATTGAGGCCGGGCGCGATCCGCCGAAAAAGCTTGAGAATGAGCTGTTCACCGAACACGATCGAGGTGTTCGACTGTTCGGCTCCCACGAGCCGGGCACGCAAATCGGTGGGAACCTCCGCGATCCGATGAAAGCTGACCTCGCCGGCCCGGGCCTGGTCGTGCAGGGCATGCAGGAGCAACGTGGCGGCATCCGGATCGTGCGGTGCGTCATAGACGAAATCGCCGTCGACCTGCCCCAGCAGCGAATGGGAAATGTCGTCCCAGCGCTGGGCACGCACCGCCAGCGGCACCTGATAGGTCTCGGGGGCACCACCGTCGCCGAACGTCACTTCCACCAGGACCGGTTGCAACGCAACGTGGCCACCGGCAAGCGGCTCGCCCCGGCGGGCGACCAGCCCCGTCACCGGGCGCCCCTTCGCGCCGTACCAGCGTTGAGCCGGCAACCAGCCAGCGAGGAGCTCCTCGAGTGCGCTCATCACGACATCTCCTCTTGCTGGGTGAGAGCGAACCAGTAGAAGCCGTACCCGGCGATCGTCAACAGGTAGGGCAGCGTGCCGATTCGCGGGAAATGGACGTGGCCAACGAGTTCGATCGGCACCATTCCCTCATGGGCGGCGAGGTCCAGCTCAACCGGCTGGGCGAAGCGGGAAAGGTTTGCGACGCACAGCACCTTGTCGTCGCCGAACTCGCGCACGTAAGCCAGCACGCTTGGGTTGGACGCGGGCAACTCGGTGAAGCCACCGAGACCGAAAACCGGGTGCTGCTTGCGGACGGCAATCATCTTCTGCGTCCAGTTCAGCAGCGAACTGCCGCTGCGCATCTGCGCTTCGACGTTGAGCGCCTGATACCCGTAGACGGGGTCAAGGATCTGTGGGAGGTAGAGCCGTTGCGGATCGGCGATGGAGAAGCCAGCATTCCGGTCGGTGTTCCACTGCATGGGGGTGCGCACCCCGTCGCGGTCACCAAGGTAAATGTTGTCGCCCATCCCAATCTCATCGCCGTAATAGAGCACCGGCGAGCCCGGCAGGGAGAGCAGCAGGCCGGTGAATAACTCGATCTGATCGCGGCTGTTCTCCAACAGGGGGGCGAGTCGCCGGCGGATCCCCACGTTGGCCTTCATCCGCGGGTCGGCGGCGTACTCGGTGTACATGTAGTCGCGCTCGTCGTCGGTGACCATCTCGAGCGTCAACTCGTCGTGATTGCGCAGGAAAATGCCCCACTGGCAGTTCGCCGGGATCTGCGGGGTCTGCGCCAGAATCTCGGTGATGGGGTAGCGGCTCTCCCGGCGCACGGCCATGAAGATGCGTGGCATGAGGGGGAAATGGAAGGCCATGTGACACTCGTCGCCCCCGACCGCCGGATCCCCGAAGTACTCCACCACGTCCGAGGGCCACTGGTTCGCCTCCGCGAGCAGGACGCGGTCGGCATAGAGCCGGTCTACTTCGGTGCGCACCCGTTTGAGGTAGGCGTGCGTCTGCGGCAGATTCTCGCAGTTCGTTCCCTCCTCCACGAACAGGTAGGGAACGGCGTCCAGCCGAAAGCCGTCGATGCCCAGGTCCAGCCAGAACCGCAAGACCTCCAGCATCGCCTCCTGCACGTGCGGATTTTCGAAGTTGAGGTCGGGTTGGTGCGCAAAGAATCGGTGCCAGAAGTACTGTTGCCGTACCGGATCGAAGGTCCAGTTCGACTTCTCCGTATCGACAAAGATGACCCGCGCCTCGCGAAACGGTTCGTCGGCATCTGACCAGACATAGAAGTCGCCGTAGGGGCCGCCGGGGTCATGCCGACTGGCCTGGAACCAGGGGTGTTGATCACTCGTGTGGTTCATCACGAGATCGGCGACGATGCGGATGCCCCGAGCGTGGGCAGCCTCGACCAGCTCGATGAAATCGCCGAGGTCGCCGAACTCGGGCAGCACTGACATGAAATCGCTGATGTCGTAGCCGCCATCGCGCAGCGGGCTGGCGTAAATCGGCAGCAGCCAGACGCAGTCGACCCCCAGCCAGTGCAAATAGTCCAGCTTTCCGGTGAGGCCCCGAATGTCTCCGGTCCCGTCGCCGTTACTGTCGGCGAAGCCGCGGATGAGGACCTCGTAGAAGACCGCACGCTTGTACCAAAATGGATCCGACGATCCTTCTTGCGTTGTCGGCAGTCGCTCCGGGACGGCCGATCCACCACTCATGTGGCCGTCACCACGAACAAGTGCGCCGGCTCCCAGGATGGGTCGAGTCGGACATAGTTGTCGGCGCCCCACGCGTAGCTGTGCCCGGGACCGATCTGGTCGTGCACAGCCATCCGCGCCCCTGGCTGCATACCCAACACGGTCAGGTCCAACCGAACGGTTGTCTCCACCGCGCGGTAGGGGTCGAGATTCACCACCGCGATGAGGGCATCGGCGCCGCAGCGCCTGGAGTAGCAGAGGATCCCGGGGTCGTCGCTGGTGTGGAACTGCAGGCCGCGCAATCGCTGGAGCGCCGGGTGAGTGCGGCGCAGCTGATTCAGCCGTGCGAGATAGGGTTCGAGGCTCCGGTTGTCTGCCCGCGCGGCGGCGAAATCACGCGGCCGCAGCTGATATTTCTCGCTGTCGCGGTACTCCTCGCTGCCGGGGCGAAGGGGGCTGGCTTCGTAGAGCTCGAAGCCGGAGTACATCCCCCACAACGGAGACAGGGTCGCAGCGAGCAGGGCTCGCACCTTGAACGCCGGCGGCCCACCGTTTTGCAGGTAGGCCGGAAGGATATCCGGGGTGTTGGGCCACAGACTGGGTCGCATGTAGTCGGCACTCGGGCTGGTCGTGAGCTCGCTGAGGTACTCACGCAACTCCGCGCTGTCATTGCGCCAGGTGAAATACGTGTAGGACTGGGTGAAGCCGATCTTGGCCAGGGTATGCATCGTGGGTGGCCTAGTGAATGCCTCAGCGAGGAACAGCACATCGGGATCGGTCGCCTTCACCTGTGCGATGAGCCACTCCCAGAAAGGAAGTGGCTTGGTGTGCGGGTTGTCCACCCGGAACGCCTTAATGCCGTGGGATATCCACACGCGAACTACGCGCAGTACCTCGGCGCGCAGACCCTCAAAATCATCGTCGAAGTTCAGCGGGTAAATGTCCTGATACCGCTTGGGCGGATTCTCCGCGTACGCGATGGAGCCGTCCGGCCGGTGGACAAACCACTCCGGGTGCTCCGAAACCCACGGGTGATCAGGGGAGCACTGGAGCGCCAGATCCAGGGCCACCTCAAGGCCGTTGTCACTGGCTGTGCCCACGAAGGCGTCCAGATCCGCGAAGTCCCCGAGCTCCGGCGCGATGGCGTCGTGACCGCCCTCGGCGCTGCCGATCGCCCAGGGCGAGCCGGGATCGTCGGGTCCGGCGCTTAGGGTGTTGTTGGGGCCTTTGCGATAAGAGGTGCCGATGGGATGGATGGGCGGGAGATACACCGTGTCGAACCCGAGCTCGGCGATCCGCGGCAGATCAGCCCCGGCCGCCCGCAGGCCGCCGTAGGAACGTGGAAACAGCTCGTACCAGGCGGCAAACGTCGCGCGGCGGCGATCCACCCACACCGGGTAGCGCGGGGACAACGTGACGAACTGCCGTAGGGGGTGGGCCCAGAGCAGCTCTATCAGCGAGGGGTGCTCGGCAAGCGCTATGCGCTGATGGACCCCGCGAGTGACATCCCGTAACCGTTCGATGGTGTCCTGCAGCGCGGCCCTTCGGTCCCTGGGCACCCCGGACATCGCTCGCTCAAGAAGGCGGGCCCCCTCCTCCATCTCCAGCTCAACGTCCTGTCCGGCGGCGACCTTGGCCTCCAGGGCGTGGCGCCAGGTTGCGATGGGGTCCGCCCAGCCTTCCACCTGCAGCGTCCAGGCGCCCTGGGCGCCGACTTCGATCTCCCCGGCGAAATGGTCAACGCCCGGGTCGAGAAGGTCCAGCCGCATCCTGCGCGTGTCCCGGGCGGGTCCCCGCAAGACCGCGGTGGCGCCGACCAGCTCGTGGCCCTCCCGAAACACGGTGGCAGAAACGGTGATCAACTCACCAGCGGTCGCGCGCGCCGGGTAGGCGCCTGCGTCGACCGCCGGGCTGACGGCGAGGACTGCGATGCGACCGATCATCGCGGCAAAACCTACCGCCCGCGCCCCGTAGGCCAATCCTGATCCGGGCGCGGTCGCGAACGTCCGCCACCTCACGGGGGGCGCACTGCCCCCGCGGGCCGGCGCGGACTAGGTTGGCGCGCCGTGAGAGCCGTCCGCCGTTTTACCGTCCGGGCCCAACTGCCCCAGCCGCTTGCCGCGCTCGGTGAGCTAGTGCACAACCTGCGCTGGTCGTGGCACTCGGACACGATGGATCTGTTCGCCGCGGTCGATCCAGACCTGTGGCAGGAAACCGGGCATGATCCAATGCGCCTGCTCGGCGAGGTCGATCCGGCGCGGCTCGCCGCCTTGGCCTCGGACAAACGCTTCCTGCGCCGGCTCGCCGATGCCCACGAGGACCTGTCGGATTACCTGTCTACCGACCGCTGGTACCAGAGCCTTGGACCAGACGTGCCGCGGGGGATCGCCTACTTCTCGATGGAGTACGGCATCACCGAGGTGCTGCCGCAGTACTCCGGTGGCCTCGGCATTCTGGCTGGAGATCACCTCAAGACCGCCAGCGACCTAGGCATCCCGATCGTCGGGCTCGGGTTGCTCTACCGCGCCGGCTACTTCGTGCAAGGGCTGTCCCGAGACGGTTGGCAGACCGAACGCTATCCCGGCCTGGACCCCAATGGCTTGCCGCTGACCGGCACCGACATCAAGGTGACGGTGGGGCTGCCAGACGGCCGTGCGCTGCACGCGCAAGTCTGGTTGGCGCAGGTGGGCCGCGTGCCGCTGCTGCTGCTGGACAGCGACATCGAAGAGAACGCACCCTACGAACGGTCGGTCACCGATCGCCTCTACGGGGGCAGCACCGATCACCGCCTACTGCAGGAGATGCTGCTGGGCATCGGGGGGGTGCGGGCGTTGCGGGCGTTCAGCGGCTCACGTGCGCTGCCGACCCCGGAGGTCTTCCATGCGAACGAGGGTCACGCTGGCTTCGGGGCCCTTGAGCGTCTGCGCGAGCTGGTGCAGAGCGAGGGGCTGAGCTACGACGAGGCGCTCACCGCCGTCCGGGCGGCAACAGTGTTTACCACCCACACCCCGGTTCCGGCCGGGATTGACCGGTTCCCACGGGAATTGATTCACCGGCACTTCGGCGCCGATAACGCCGTCCCGTCCGTTCCGGTGGAGCGAATCCTCGACCTCGGCGCCGAGAGCGACCCTTCGGTCTACAACATGGCGCATCTGGGGCTGCGATCGGCCCAACGGGCCAACGGGGTCGCCCGTTTGCACGGCGCCGTCAGCCGGGACATGTTCGGCGCGCTCTGGACCGGTTTCGACCCCTCTGAGGTACCCATCTCCCATGTCACCAACGGCGTGCACGCGCCCACCTGGGTCGCCAGGGAGGTGTCGGAAATTGGCTCCAGAGGCGCCCCGACGGCGCGCGGTGACGCGGGCGGTTTCGAGAACCGGGCCAAGGTCGACGACGACACGATCTGGGCGACCCGGCGCGTGCTCCGGGAGCGCCTGGTGCGCGACATCCGCCGCCGGCTGCGGGCTTCCTGGCTGCTGCGGGGCGCACCCGATGCCGAATTAGGCTGGACGGACACCGCCTTCGACCCGAACATCCTCACCATCGGATTCGCCCGCCGCGTACCGTCGTACAAGCGATTGACATTGATGCTCTCCGATCCCGCGCGCCTAGAGGCGCTCCTGCTCGACCCCGATCGCCCCGTTCAGCTGGTGATTGCGGGCAAGGCTCACCCCGCAGACGACGGTGGGAAGGGACTTGTCCAACGGATCGTGCAGTTCGCCGACAGCGAGAAGGTGCGGCACCGGATCGCGTTCTTGCCCGGCTACGACATGGGCATGGCCAAGGTGCTCTATCCAGGATGCGACGTCTGGCTGAACAACCCGCTGCGGCCGCTGGAGGCGTGCGGAACCTCCGGCATGAAGGCAGCACTCAACGGTTGCCTCAATCTGTCCATTCGCGACGGGTGGTGGGATGAGATGTTCGACGGGGAAAACGGATGGGCCATTCCGACCGCCGACGGGGTGGACGATCCACGGCGCCGCGACGAGCTCGAGGCCGCCGCGCTATATGATCTACTGGAAAAGTCCGTCGGCCCGCGATTTTATAGTGGATCCCCCCCGGCACGCTGGGTGGCAATGGTGCGGCACACGCTCATTACCCTTGGCCCGCAGGTGCATTCGTCCCGAATGCTGCGCGATTACGTCGGGCAGCTCTATTCGCCGGCCGCAGCCTCCTGGCGGGCTGTGTCCGCTGACAATTTCGCGGGCGCCCGGGAGCTAACCGCCTGGACCGGGCGAGTACGGGCGAGCTGGCCGGGCGTCGCCGTCCTGCACGTCGAATCCGGCGGGGTAAGCGATGTACCGGTCCTGGGTGCCGAACTGCCCCTCCGGGCGGTGATCGCCCTGGGAGACCTGGCGCCCGACGACGTCGAGGTGCAGGTGGCCTACGGCCCGGTAGATGACCACGACGAGGTGCACGACGTATCGACCCTGCCATTGGCGCACGTGGGGGTCGTGGAGGGGACGCACCGGTATGAAGGCGCGCTGCCATTGGTGCGCTCCGGCCCGTTTGGCTACACCGTTCGGGTGCTACCGCGTCATCCGCTCCTCGCCGGAAGCGCCGAGTTGGGACTGGTCGCCACCGCGCTGTCCGGGGCGCATGGCCCGTAGCTCAGTCGGTCACGGCGCGGAGCAAAAGCACCGACCAGCCGGGGAGTTCCCGGCGACTTCCCGCGATGAGTGGTGCGCCGACCAGCGGGTTTGGGGAGGCGGTATCAAGCGCAACCTGATATGCATCCGCCCAGGGTTGGGCCGGCAGCAGGACCTCCGCCGGGTCGGGTCCGGCATGCAGCCACAGCAGGAACGAGTCGTCCACGATGCGTTCCCCCCGGACGGATCGGGTCCTGATCCCATCGCCGGCGAGGTACATCCCGAGGGTCTCGACCGATGAGCCGAACCAGTCCCGGTCGGCCATCTCGGCGCCTTCGCCGCTGAACCAGGTGACGTCCTTTCGCCCGCCGGGCGCGGCTGGTGCGCCGCGGAAAAAGGCCCGCTGTCGCAAAACGGGGTGCGCCCGGCGCAGCGCTACCAGGGCCGCCACCAGATCGGTCAGCGCCGGATCGTGCCCCGCCGGATCGGTCAGCGCCAAATCCCGGCCCGGCAACCGCGACCAGTCGAGCCACGAACGTTTGTTGTCCTGACAGTAGGCGTTGTTGTTGCCCTGCTGGCTGGCGCCCAGCTCGTCGCCGGCGCGAAGCATGGGGACGCCGGCGGACAGCAGCAGCGTGGCCGCGAGCGCCCGTCGCCGCGCGATCCTGTTACGCCTGATGGCAGGGTCGGTCGTGGGCCCCTCCGCGCCGCCGTTCCAGGACCGGCCATCGTCGTCACCGTCGCGGTTATCCTCCCCGTTTTCCCCGTTGTGCTTGCTCTCGTATGACACGAGGTCGGCGAGGCTGAACCCGTCATGGGAGGTGACAAAGTTGATCGATGCGTAGGGTTGCCGCCCATCGTCCGCATACAGATCCGAGGAGCCGGTCAGACGGTAGGCCAGGTCGCGCACGCCCACACCACCGCCGTGCGCACCACCGCGCCACACGTCGCGAACGGTGTCCCGGTAGCGTCCGTTCCACTCGGTCCACAGCGGCGGAAATTCGCCGATCTGGTAGCCACCCTCACCCACGTCCCACGGCTCTGCAATCAGCTTGACCGCACTGATCACCGGGTCTTGGGCGATGCAGTCGAAAAAGCCGGAAAGCTTGTCCACGTCGTGGAAGGAGCGGGCCAGTGCCGCCGCGAGGTCGAAGCGGAAGCCATCGACGTGCATCTCGGTCACCCAGTAACGCAGGCTATCCATGATCATCGCGAGCACGTGCGGCTGGCGGGCATCGAGGGTATTGCCGCACCCGGTGTAATCCACGTAGCGAGCCGGAGCCGACTCGTTCAGCCGGTAATACGCCGCATTGTCCAAGCCGCGAAACGATAGCGTCGGGCCGGTCTCATCGCCCTCGGCGGTATGGTTGTAGACCACGTCGAGGATGACCTCGATATCGGCGGCGTGCAGCGCCCGCACCATCGCCTGAAACTCCCGAACCTGCCCGCCGCCTGCCGCGCTCGCCGCGTAGGCCTGATGCGGCGCGAAGTAGCCCAGCGTGTTGTAACCCCAGTAGTTGGTCAGGCCACGGCGCAGCAGATGGGGCTCGGACACGAACTGGTGCACCGGCATCAACTCGACGGCCGTGACCCCCAGCCTGCGCAGGTGGGCGATCGCGGTCGGATGCGCAAGACCCGCATAGGTCCCGCGAAGTGCCGGCGGTACGGCCGCATTGCTGATGGTGAAGCCCCGGACGTGGAGCTCGTAGATGACCGTGTCGCTCCACGCGTGGTGCGGCCGGTGGTGATGGCGTGCCTGCCACGGGAAGCCATCCTCGACGATGACGCCCCAGGGCACCAGAGTGGACGTGTCGGCCCCACGGATCACATGCGCCCTATCCCAGCAAAAATCGCCGTCAAAGGACCGGGCGTAAGGGTCGGCCAGCAGTTTGGCCACGTCATAGCGCATGCCCCGAGCCGGGTCCCACGGTCCATCTGCGCGCAGCCCATAGCGCTGTTCTGGCCCCACTCCCGGCAGGTAGCCGTGCCAGATGTGAAAGGTCTGTTCCCGCAGCGGGACCCGGGTCTCGCTCCCGTCCTCGCGGAGCAGGCACACGCTCAGGGCGGTGGCCGCCTCGGCGAAGACGGCGACGTTGGTGCCCTCCCCGTCCCAGGTGGCACCGAGGGGGACTGGTCGCCCCGGCCAGCAGTCCTGCCCGTCGGTCACGGGGGAGAGGGTAGAGCGCCAGTCGCTAGGCTCAGGCCGATAGCCCGAAGACCAGGAGGTCGGCTGCGTGAGCGAGTTCGTGAGCGTCGAGAGCGACGAGGAATCCGGTGGCGCGGTCGCCACCATCTGGCTGGACCGGCCACCGATGAATGCGCTGAACCAGCAGGTGCAGGAGGAGATCCGGTCCGCAGCGACACGGCTCAGCTCCGACCGGCACGTGCGCGCGGTAGTCATCTATGGCGGACCTAAGGTGTTCGCGGCCGGGGCGGACGTGAAGGAGATGGCGGCCATGTCCTACACCGACATGCTCGACCGGATCGATGGTTTGCAGTCGTCATTGACGGCGGTTGCCAAGATTCCGAAGCCGACGATTGCCGCGATCACCGGCTACGCGCTCGGCGGTGGCCTGGAGCTGGCGATGTGCGCCGATTTCCGGGTAGCGGGGGACAATGCCCGGGTCGGCCAGCCGGAGATCCTGCTCGGCATCATTCCCGGCGCGGGGGGCACCCAACGGCTACCGCGCCTGATCGGTCCGGCGAGGGCCAAGGACTTGTGCTTCACCGGCCGGCACGCCCGCGCCGATGAGGCACTCGCGATCGGCCTGCTGGACAAGGTGGTCGCACCCGACGACGTGCACAGCGCCGCACTGCAGATGGCACGGCGGTTTGCCGGCGGACCGGCCTACGCCCTGCGCGCGGCGAAACTGGCCATCGATGAGGGCTTGGAGGTCCCCCTGGAGACCGGGTTGGCCATCGAGCGCCAACACTTCGCCAGCTTGTTCGCGACCGACGACAGGCAGATCGGCATGGACAGCTTCGTCGCCAACGGTCCAGGCAAGGCCGAATTCCGGGGACGTTGATGCCGGCCCCGACCCGCGAGGAGGTAGAGGCGGCCAGAGCCGACCCCAAGCTCGCGAACATTCTTTACCACGACTGGGAGAGTCAGACCTACGACGAGAAGTGGTCCATCTCCTACGATGAACGCTGCATTTCCTACGCTCGCGACCGGTTCCGAAACATTGCCGGGGACGAGGGGTGGCCCTACTCCAGCGCGTTGGAGTTGGGTTGCGGCACCGGGTTCTTCCTCCTTAACCTGATTCAGGCGGGGGTGGTGAGTCGCGACGGCGGCCACGTGACCGATATCAGCCCCGGGATGGTCGCGGTCGCCACCCGGAATGCCGCCGGGCTTGGCTTCTCCGTGGAGGGCCGCGTCGCCGATGCCGAGCACATCCCCTACCCCGATGACAGTTTCGACCTAGTGGTCGGGCACGCCGTGCTCCACCACATCCCCGACGTTGAGCTTGCTCTGCACGAGTGCCTGCGGGTGCTCAAGCCAGGTGGTCGTTTCGTGTTTGCCGGCGAGCCCACCCGTTATGGCGATCGCGTGGCACGTCAGCTGTCCCGGCTGACCTGGCACACCACGAGGTGGGTCGGCCGGTTACCTGGGCTTTCCTCGTGGGTGCGGCCGGCCGCGGAACTCGACGCGAGTAGCCAGGCAGCCGCCCTGGAGTCGATGGTGGATCTGCACACCTTCGCGCCGGCTACCCTGCGCCAGCTCGCGTCAGAGGCGGGTGCCGTAGGGGTCCGGGTGCGGACCGAAGAGCTGACGGCCGCGTGGTTCGGTTGGCCGGTCCGGACCTTCGAATCGGCCGTGGCGCCTGGCAAACTCGGAATGCGCTGGGCGATGTTCGCCTACCACAGCTGGCAGCGGCTCTCAGCGCTGGATGAGGTAGTGATGTCCCGCCTGGTGCCGGCCGGCCTGTTCTACAACGCGCTCGTCACCGGGGTGAAGCCGTAACGTGCTGGCGCTGCTCGGCGCCGGCTGCCGCCGCATCCGGCGGATGCCCCCCCGCGATCCGGCGCAGGCCCGATTCTGGACGGTTGCCAGCGTGGGGTGGATCATCCGCCATCGGGCCTGGTCGCGCTTCTATCTGGCCAGGTACTGCCGCTTCGCGCTGCTGCGGCTGACCAAGCCGCACATTGTGTGTCGTGGGTTCGTCTTCCTCGGCCGCGGTGTCGACCTCTACGCCCGCAAGAACTACGGCCGGTTGGAGCTGGGGCGCTGGGTGCACATCGGCAGCGGAAACGCGCTGCGCTGCCACGAGGGAAACATGCGCATCGGGGACAAGTGTGTGTTCGGCAAGGTCAACACCGTCAATGCCTACCTGGATGTCGAGATTGGCGCGAGCACCATTGTCGCGGACTGGGCATATATTTGCGATTTCGACCATGTTTTTACCGACATCCACGTTCCGATCAAGGACCAGGGAATCGTCAAGTCCCCGGTAAGGATCGGCCCGGACGTGTGGGTCGGCACAAAGGTGAGCGTGTTGCGGGGCACCCATGTCGGCCGCGGATGCGTCCTCGCCGCCCATTGCCTCGTCAACGAGGATCTGCCGCCATATTCGGTCGCGGTGGGGATCCCGGCACGGGTAGTTCGTGACCGGATCGCTGACTACGAGGCGGACGCGGCGCATCGGGCCGCCATCGCCGATATGGCCCGAAAGAGCGCCGAAGCCGCGCGGGTGGTCGTCGCCGCACGTCGATCCCCGCGCTGAGACGGGGATCAGTGTCGGACGGGAACAACGGGTTGGCTACCCCTGCTGCCGGGCGCTGTTGTCGTCGTCTGACACCGGCTGCCCGCTTCTCGGGTTCAAGAAAAGTGGCCGGTTGCGACCCCCCGAACGGCTGAAGTCGAACATACCGCCGAGGCTGCCGGCGAAGGCATCGAACGAACCCCCGCCGATCTGTCCGGTCATCCAGTTGTCCTCAATGAACCTGAGCACCGAGGACTGGTCGGTCAGCGTGTTGTCAACGCTGTTCGCCCTGGCGAACGGGCTGATCACCAGCAACGGCAGGCGGGGGCCGTACCCGCAGCGGTAGTCGAAGCCCCCGAGTTTGGGGCCACCGGCGCCGCACTGGCCGGGATTGGTGAGCGCGTCCTCGATGCTCTGAGAGTGGTTGACGACCGGTGCAAGCTGGTGGTCATACCAGCCATCGGAGTCGTCGTAGGCGAGCACGATCGCGGTGGACTTCCAGTCCTTGGAATGCTCGATCTTGTTGATCGTGTCGACGAGGAAGTGCTGCTCATCGAGTGGGTCGGAGTACCCGGCGTGCCCGTCCTGGCTCTTTTTGGCCTTGAGGAAGCTGACCGCCGGCAGCCGGCCGCTGTCGAGGGCCCTAGCGAAAAGGCTCACGTCGTACTGGTGGTTGGCCGGCCCGCTGTGGCCCACCTCGGCCAGATTCACCGGCGGCAGGTGATTGGGGTTCGCGGTAGATGTGTAGTACTGGAAGGGCTCGTGGTGAGCGCTGTAGTCCTGTGTCGTGGCGACAGATTGCTGGCCCCTGGTGAACTGCCCCACCGGGGATTTCGCGGTGCAGTCGGCGAAACCACCCTGGAACCAGCCCCAGGAAACGCCTTGCTTGTTGAGCAGGTCACCAATATTGGGTCCAGTCATGGCGACTGTGTCGTTGGTCGTGCTGGAACATTTGTCGTAGAACGGATCCGGGTCGTTGATGACAGTGCCTACTCCTGTCTTCGGGTCGACGCCCTTAGCCCCGTAGGTGTCGCTGGTTTGCACCGCGCCAGTCCCCTTGGCGTGGTCAACCGCGCCATGGGTCTGACCCGATACCAGGTTCAGCGCTCCCGGCGTTGACGGGCCGAACGTCGAGCCGTAAGAGTTGTCGCTCATGGCGAAGTGCTGCGCATAGTTCCACAGCCCGGTGACGGTGTTGCCGTCGTAGTAGTTCAGCACCAGACCCGGGGCGCCGGCTCCATAAGCAGGGGGGGCGCACGTGTTCTTCTGGGTGTATTTGATGAACTGGTCCATAGCGCCATGGTCAGCGGCCAGCTGCTCGTTCTGGTAGCCGTGGTCCTGGTCGCAGGTCAGCGCCTGCGATGAGGACAGCCGCTCGGGGTTCATCCCGTTCGGGTTCGCCGCCAGCAGAGCCCCGGTGAGCCCGTTAACGGTCGGGGTCCGCGATACCGCATGAAACGGTGAACCGTCCGTGTTCGCCGCATTCGGGTAGGTGCCGAAGTAGTGGTCGAACGACACGTTCTCCTGAAAGATGACCACCAGGTGCGAGATGGGGGTCGTTGTCTGGGTTGTCTTTGCCGCGCTGGCCTCGGTGGGCAGCGTGGCAGCCAGGCTGCCACCTAGGACCACGATCCCGGTCGCAGCAGCGAGGCGTTGGCGCCGCCGGCTGGTACGTCCCTGCGTAGTGATGGGCACGCTGACTCCTTCCGTGGGCTCGCTGGCCCAACCGGGTGCGCCGCCGAAAGTTTTTCGGCGGCTGGGTTCAGCCAAGCCCTCGTAGGGGGCTGGCCGGTGACCGTGAGGTTGCGAGAGGGTGTCGACGGGGCGAGCAGGCGTTCGGTCCGCTCGCGGGAAGGATAGGCCGACATGAGTACTCAGCAGTGGAACGAGGTCGACGACTACCTCATTGCGACTGTGTTGCCGGCGGATCCGGTGCTGGCCGCGGCGCAGGCAGCCAGCGCCGCCGCAGGGCTGCCGAACATTGCCGTCGCACCCAATCAGGGCCGCCTGCTGCAGCTGCTCGCCCAGGTGCAGGGTGCGCGACGCATCCTGGAGATCGGCACCCTCGGTGGCTACAGCGCGATCTGGCTGGCCAGGGCGCTCCCTGCCGGCGGCCACCTCGACACTCTCGAACTCGATCCGGGACACGCCGAGGTGGCCCGCGCCAACCTCGCCGCTGCCGGTTTCGCCCAGGTCGCCCAGGTCCATGTGGGGAGTGCTCTGGACACGCTGCCGTCCCTCGCGCAGGGGGACCCGTACGATTTCGTGTTCATCGACGCGGACAAGGTGAGCAACCCCGATTACCTGCGCTGGGCGCTGCGCCTGACCCGACCGGGCAGCGTGATCGTGATCGACAACGTCGTGCGCGAGGGGGCGGTCGCACTGGCGGACAGCTCGGACCCCGCCATCCTGGGGACTCGCCAGGTCCTTGCGATGCTCGGCGCCGAGCCCCGGCTTCGGGCCACCGCCGTCCAGACCGTCGGTGTCAAGGGCTACGACGGGTTCGCCATCGCCGTCGTCCAGGACCCAGCCCCCCAGGACCCAGCCCCCCAGGACCCAGCCCCCTAGACCCGGCCCCCTAGCCGAGTCCCAATTCGACGAGCAGGGGATGGTGGTCGCTCGCTGCGGCGGGCAGCACCCGAACCGACACGACGCGCGCGCCGCGCACCAGCACGTGGTCCAGTGCCATCGATCTGGGGGGGATCGGCGGCCAGCTCCTCCACGAGGAGGGCCAGGTGGCGCCCAACCGGCGCCGGGGTCCGCGAGCGTCGGTCAGCCCGGCCAGCGTGAGCAGCGCGGCGAACGGCGGATGGGCCGGTGAAGCGTTCACGTCGCCGCCCACGATCACGACGTCCGCGCCTTCGGCGGCCAGCCGGTCACCGAGTTCGGCGAGTTGACGTCGCCACAACCGGTCAGCGGACACCGTGACGGGGGCCTTCGGATGCACCGACCACACCGCGATGTCCCGACCCGAATGCCGAAGTGTGACCCGCAGTTGCGGCAGCCCACCGAGTTCGATCACCTCGCACGCCATGGGTGCACGCCGCGTCAACACTGCGACGCCGAACGCGTCATCGTCGCGGGAGACCACCTGTGCATGCCACCCCGCCGGCGGGAGCCAACTGGCCGAGACTGATGAGACCTCTTGCAACAGCACGACGTCGGGCGTGGCGGCCGCGATGATCGCCCAGGATGCTGCGCCGGAGGCGTTGCGACAGAACAGGTTCGCGGTCACCACCCGCAGCGCGCCCGCGCCGCCACCAACCGGACCTATTGGGGTGGCGGTCCACCAGGCCCGAAGGTCGAGGGCGCTTGCCAACCCTGCCGGCAGCCACAGCCACCAGCGATGCACGAGCACGCCCAGCACCAGCGCCGGCCAGCCCGCCAGCAGCACCAGATGTGCGAGCCCGAGATAGCCAGCCATCGCCGGACCGGCGTCCCGCCCGACCGCCCCGAGTGCCGCGACCGCCACGAGCGCGGCGCACCCCGCCGCGGCGGTCACCAAGACGACCGTCAGCAGCAGGAGTCAGCCCTCGTCGGCGAGCAAGTTGCCGTCGCGCACGAGCATGCGCAGCGGCGCGGCACCTGACCGCGCCGAGCGCAGCGACCGCTCCTCCCGGGCCGCACCGGCATATACCTGGGCGGTGCGGTCGGCCACGTTCGGCCAGGTCATCGCGGCGGCCGCGGCCCGCGCCGCCCTGGCCATGCGCCGGGCGCTCACCTCGTCATCGAGAATTGCCGTGATCGCGGCGGCGAGGGCGCCCGAGTCGCCGGAGGGAACGAGCAGTCCGGTCCGTTGGTGAACGACGAACTCGGGCAGGCCACCGGTCTGGCTCACCACAAGGGGTGTTCCGGCGGCGGCGGCCTCGAGCGCGACCAGGCCGAACGGTTCGTAGAGCGACGGGGCGACCGCCACATCCGCGGCACCCAGCAGGGCCGCGAGCTCGGGTGTCGCGAGGTGGCCGGCGAAAGCCGCCGACCGGCCCAGCCGCAACGTGCGTGCACGGGCAGCGAGGGCCGCCTGCTGGGTGCCGCTGCCGGCGATGACCAGGCGCAGGCCGGGATGGCGCCGGCGCAGGCGGGGGAGCGCGGCCAGCAACACGTGCACCCCCTTTTCCCACTCGAGGCGGCCGGAGAACACCAGCAGGGGCCCGTCGCCAGCCCAGCGGCCCCTTGCCGCGGCGATCATGGCCGGCCGGGCCCGGAAGGACCGCAGGTCGGTGCCGTTCGCGACGACGTCAACCTTGGCCGGTGGCAGGTCGAACAGCCTGGTCACCTCCCAGCCCATGTAGGCCGAGCAGGTCAGCACCCTGCGCGCCTCGTAGCTGAGCCACCACTCGACCGTGTGGATCGCCCGGTTCAGCGGGCCGGGCAACCACCCCTGATGCCGGCCGGCCTCGGTGGCGTGCATCGTCGCGACCAGCGCCGTCCCGTACCGTTCCTTGAGTCCCGCAGCCGCGTGCGCGACGAGCCAGTCATGGGCATGGATGACGTCCGGCGGGGCCAGGTTGGCGCGGAGCGCGGCGCGCAACAACGCATGGTTGAGGGCCATCGTCCAGGCCAGCAGGTCGCTCATCGGGACCAGCGGAGGATCCTGGGACGCCCGGATGATGCGTACCCCGTCCCGCAATTCGTCGTAAGGGGCACCCTCGGCGTGCCGAGTCACGACCGTCACCTCGTGGCCGCCGGCCGCGAGTGAGCTGGCCAGAGCGTGGACATGCCGGCCGAGCCCCCCCACGACGACAGGGGGGTACTCCCACGAAAGCATCAGCACCCGCATCAGGACGCGATCATCGCAAACCGGCACCGGGGTCAGCGGCGACCCCGCTCACGGCGGCAGGGCCAGCCCGCGTGCGTCGAGGTGGCCGAACGGGTAGTCCTGGACGGCGATGCCGGCTGCGACACGACTCGCCTGACGCTCATCCCCGCCCTCCAGCACGTCGGCCAGCCGCTGGAACTGCGCGGCGTGCCGCGCGGCGCGGCCCCTGGCATAATCGGCTGCGCTGTCCTTGCTGACGCAAAACGGCCAGTCACTGGCTAGGGCCAACAGTCCCTGCCGGGCTAACTGATCCAGGGCCGGGTTCCGGTCGATCCCGCCGCGCTTATCGATGATCCGCAGCAGGCGCTCGCCCACCTGCGCATGCAGTTCTTGCAGGTCGGGGACCTGCCAGACGTGGAAGTCCTTCCCCGAGCCCCAGGAGCCCGCCGGGAGGTCCGCGGTCCTCGTTGGTAGCGTTGCCGCCGCTTCGGTGAGCGTGGTGAGCCGTACCCCCGCCTCGGGAAGCGCCCGCAGTACGGCGTCGAGGAATGCGGGGCCCTCGTGCCACCAGTGCCCGAATAGCTCGGTGTCGTAGCCGACGACCACAAGCGGGTCGTCCTGCGGCAGTGCCCGCAGCCTGGCCACGACGTGCGCCACGAAGTCGGCGGCGTCACGGGCGACAACAACGGAGGCCGCCGCGGGGTCGTAGGACTGCTTATCTGCTGGCGCGGTGTGTCGGCTGGTCACCCGAGCCGGGCGAAGGCCGGAATCGTGATCGAAGGTGTGGAAATCGCGGTACCGCGGGTCGCCCGGGTAGCCCGATCGAGGTGACCACACCCGGTAGGTCACCTCCAGGTCCCTGGCAAGAGCGACGACCCCGGAGCCGGCCACGTCGATGGGCGCCCCGGTGTTCCCGTGCGCCAATGGGCCGTCCACGACGAAATGCCGCACCCCGTTTGCCGCGTAGAGCTGCTGCAATCCGGGGACATACGCGCATTCGGGCGCCCAGATGCCAGCCGGCCGGGACCCGAACCGAATGGCGGCGTCATCGAGCCCGACCCGCAATGCGAAATAAGCTATTCGTTCCGGCAGGAACGGGGTGAAGGTGTGGGTTGCTGGCCCCCCGAGCAGTTCCACCGCACCTGCATCGGCGAGGGCCCGCAGAACCGGTGCGCCGCCGTGCCGCCAGCTCGCCTCGAACTCGGCGAGGGCGGTTGCCGCAAGCGCGCCTTCGTAGGACGCCACGGCGACGCCGCGCACAAGGGCGTCCTCGGCCCGCGCCTGCCACATTCCCAGCCAGGTGTGGAACTCGCGCAGGCAGTAGGGATCATCGAGCATCGCGGCCAGAACCGGCGTGACGCCGAGGGTCAGCAACTCCCGCCGGCCTTCGGCGGCCAGCCGGTCAAGGACCCGCACCAGCGGCAGGTAGGCGCCGGCCCAGGCCTGGTGGAGCCACTCCTCACCGACCGGCCATGCCCCGTGATGCGCCAGCCACGGCAAGTGGGTGTGCAGCACCAGGCAACAGCTGCCGACCGGACGGCTCACCGGCGTGGCCGGCGGTAACCGATGGCGAGCAGGTCCAGCGAGCGGGCTAACGGCCGGCGGCTGCTGTCCTCGCTGAGCAAAAAGTCGTTAGCTCTCACGCGGTGCACCGCAGCCCGCACCGGCTGCGGCCACGACTCGGGAGGTCCCTGCTGCTGGGTCTCGACCAGCGGCCCGAGCCGGCGCTCCAGCCGGCGTAGGCGCGGGCCGTGATGTAACCCCAACATGCGGGTCACCTCAAAGCACGGCGCGAGCAGCTCGCTGAGTTCGGCTGGGCACAATTCCTTGGTGTGGAAGGGGTTGCGCGGCGCGGCCTGGCCGGGGGAGAACGTCAACCGGTTCGGGGTCGAAATCGCGAGCGTTCCCGCCGGACGCAGGACCCGCGAGCAGTCGGCGAGAAAGTTCTGCTGGTTGTGCAGATGCTCGATGGTCTGCAGATGCACCACCACGTCGAACCCGCCGGCCGTGAACGGCAGCCGCTGCAAATCGCCCATGACCATCGTGAGGCCGGGGTAGCGGAGCGCCGCGTGGCTCACGGCCAGATTGTCGTAGTCCAACGCGGTCACTGGCCCCGCCCCGCCGCTGGCCAGCAGATCGGCGCCGTAACCCTCACCGCAGCCGGCCTCCAGCACCCTGGCGCCGGCGAGGAAGGGGGCGAGCGCCCGGTAGGCGGCCTCGTGCCGGCGAAACCAGTAGTTCTCATCGGCGATCCCTGGAAGGGTCCGTTCGCCGGTGAGGGTGAGCGGTGCGGGCAGCGACACGGCCGCGAGCGTACGGGCCCCCGCTCGCTCGACGTGGGGGGCTGGGGCGGGCACCCGCCGAGCTACCGGCTGGTAACATTTGCTCGGCACACCCCGCTGGCTCCCGTTCACGCACGCAAGGGAGACTGCCGTGCACAGCACCGTTGCTGACGTCGATCGCGCAGAAAGGAAACTCACCCGATGAACATCGTGGTCTGCGTCAAGCAGGTTCCCGACACCTGGGCCGAACGGACCTTGTCCGCGTCCGACCGGACCCTTGACCGGGCCAGCGTGGATGTCGTGATGAACGAGATCGACGAGTACGCCGTTGAGGAGGCGCTGCGGCTCAAGGAGGCGCACGACGGGGAGGTGACGGTGGTGACGATGGGCCCGAGCCGGGCCACTGAGACCATCCGCAAGGCGCTGTCGATGGGCGCGGACAAGGCGGTTCATCTCACCGACGAGTCCCTGCACGGCTCATGCGTCATGCAGACCTCGGATGCGCTGGCCAAGGTCATCGCCACCCTGGAGTACGACCTGATCATCCTCGGCTCGGAGTCGACGGACGCCAGGCTCTCGGTCATGGCAGCTCTGCTCGCGGAGCGACTCGAACTCCCGCAGCTGTCCTTGGCGCGCAAGGTCACCGTCGAGCCAGGCACGAAGGTCAGCATCGAGCGGCAGACCGAGAACGGCTACGACCTAGTTGAGGCCGGGTTGCCCGCGGTCGTGTCCGTTGTCGAGAAGATCAACGAACCGCGCTACCCGTCCTTCAAGGGCATCATGGCCGCGAAATCCAAGCCGTTAACCACGCTGAGCGTGGCCGACGCCACGATCGAGGCCGGCACAGCGGGGCTGGCGAACGCCACCTCGCAGGTTGAGGAGTTCGCGGCGCGGCCGCCCCGAAGCGGCGGCGAAATTGTCAAGAACGAGGGGGACGGTGGCGTAAAGGTTGCCGAGTTCCTCGCCGGTCAAAAGCTCATTTGAGGGACAGGAAACTTTCATGGCTGAGGTCTTCGTCCTCGTCGAGCAGGCCGACGGGGAAATCAAGAAGGTCACCTACGAGTTGCTCACAAGAGCGCGCTCGCTGGGCGAACCGAGCGCGGTTCTGCTCGGCGCTACCGGCGTCGCTTCGCTCGCCGACAAACTCGGTGAGTACGGCGCCCAGCGAGTTTACCTCGCAGAGGATGCGGCGTTTGATGATTTTCTGGTGGCTCCCCGGGCGGAGGTGCTGGCGCAGCTGGTCGGTGAGAAGAAGCCGGCTGCCGTGCTGGTCGCCTCCTCGCCGGAGGGGAAGGAGATCGCGGCGCGCGCGGCGGTGCGAACGGGGTCGGGGATCATCACCGACGCGGTGGATGTCACGCCCGAACTGATCGCCACCCAGAACATCTTCGGTGGCGCGACGGTCGTGCAGGCCAAGGTCGCGACCGGTACGCCGTTCATCACGATCCGGCCGAACTCGACAACGCCGGAACCGGCAGCGGCCACCCCGCAGGTCGAGCAGGTCACGGTCAGCATCAGCGACTCCGCGAGGGGCGCGAAGGTCATCGAGCATGTCGTGGAGGCCAAGGGCGGGCGCCCGGACCTGGCCGAGGCATCCGTGGTGGTCTCCGGCGGCCGCGGCCTTGGGGGGGCCGAGCATTTCGCGCTGATCGAGCAGCTGGCTGACACCCTTGGCGCCGCGGTGGGGGCCTCTCGCGCGGCGACCGATGCCGGCTGGTACCCGCACCAGAACCAGGTCGGGCAGACCGGCAAGACGGTTTCCCCGCAGCTGTACATCGCCGTGGGCATCTCTGGAGCAATCCAGCACCGCGCCGGGATGCAGACCTCCAAGACCATCGTGGCGATCAACAAGGACCGGGAGGCCCCGATCTTCGAGTTGGCGGACTTCGGGCTGGTGGGGGACCTGTTCGACGTGGTGCCACAGCTGATCGAGGCGATCGAAAAGCGAAAGGCCTGACCGCCCGCTTCGGGAGGTCACAACAGTGGCGAGGTGGGATCGGCGAAGCCCCGGTCAGCAGGCTAAGTTCCAGGACGCGGCATTGGCCCGCCAGGTCAGCGAGAACCTTGCGCCCTTCTCGCCTTATTGGGCGCGGGTGGTGCGCCCCACTGGGATCCGCGCGGAGCAGGTCACGCGGGTTTCGGATCTGGCCGCGGTGCCCGTGCTCGGCGAGCGCGACCTGTGCCCGGATGGCGACCCGGCTGGGGCCGCCCAGCTGGTGCTGCACGTCACCGAGGCCGGATATGCCAGGCACACCGGCGGCCCGGCATTGCGCCGGGCCCTTCGCCGGCGATTGACCCGGCCGGCTGCCTACGCCCGTCAGGTACAGGATGCGGCGCGCCCGGTCACCTACCACCTGGGCGGGTTGGCGGTGCCGTTGCCGATCGCCAGCACCAGGGAGGATCTGGACGTTATCGCCCGCGCCGGCGCCCGGGCGTGGGCCGTGTTGGGGCTCACGGCGGATGACTTGCTGGTCTCGGCGTTGCCGCCGGACGGCGCGTTGACCGCCATGGCGCTGCCCTACGCGGCGCTCGGTGCAGGCGCCCCCGGCGTGCACGCCGGACTCGAGGCGGCAGCCGAGGCGCTGGCCGTGATGCCGGCCACCGTCGTCGCGGTTGCCGACGCCGACGCCCTCGACGCGCTGGGTCGGCTCCCGTCCACGGTCCACACCGTCTTGGTGACCACTGATGACACCGATGTGGCGGCGCTGGCCGAACACGCCCGGGTGCTGCGGGTGTGGGGTCCCCCAGACGGGCGCTGGCTATACGCCGAGTGCCGGCAGGGCGGTCGATCCGCCGGGCTGCACACCTACCCGGACCTGGAGGTCCTGGAAACAGTCGACCCAGCGTCGGGGGAGTCGGCACCCTCCGGTGAACTGGTCATCACCCAGCTAGGCGTGCGCGGCAGCGCGCTGTTGCGATGGCGCACCGGCGCCGTACATGAAGGGCTGCTGAGCGGCGCATGCCCGAGCTGTGGGCGCACCGTGCCCAGGATAGGTCCCGAGGTTCGACCTGGCGCCCTGGTGGAACAGGCGCTGGTCGAGGGCGAACTCGTCGCGCTCGACCTGCGCGCCGCCGCGGGCGCCCTCGCCGGTAGGCCAGACATCACCGGCTGGCGGATCCGCGTCCAACCCGAACCCGGGACGACAACGTCCAGCGTGGTTGTCGCGATCAGCCCCACCGGGCGCCCCCGACAAGCGGCGGCGGCCGCCTACGCCGATATCCAGGCGGTGGCGGGTGTCGGGCCGAGCCAGGTCCTCATCGAGGAGGGCTTCACCGACGGCGCCATCGACCTGACCCCTTAGGCTGGGCCGGTGGCCTACCTCGACCATGCGGCGACTACCCCGCTGCGCCCGGAGGCATTCGCGGCGATCACCGCTGCCTTGGGTCGAACCCGAAACGCCTCGTCCTTGCATGCCAGCGGCCGGGCGGCGCGCCGGGTGGTCGAGGAGTCACGCGAGCAGCTTGCGTCAGCGCTCGGCGCACGGCCCTCGGAGGTGGTGTTTACCTCGGGGGGCACCGAGAGCGACAACCTCGCGGTCAAGGGCCTGTTCTGGGCGGCCAGAACGGCCGATCCCCGGCGCACCCGGATCTTGTGCAGCACGGTCGAGCACCACGCGGTCCTCGACGCCGTGCAATGGCTGGTCGACTGTGAGGGCGCGCAGGTGTCGTGGCTTGCGGTCGACAAGGTCGGGCGCCTGGTTCCCGAGGTGCTTGAGTACGAGCTGCGCCGGTATCCTGGTCAGATCGCGCTGGTCAGCTGCATGTGGGCCAACAACGAGGTGGGCACGGTGCAGCCGATTACCGAACTGGCGCGGCTGACCCGCGGCGCCGGCGCCCCGTTTCACACCGACGCCGTGCAGGCCCTTGGCCAGCTGCCCGTCGAGTTCGGCGCCAGCGGCGCCGACGCCATGACAGTCACAGCGCACAAGGTCGGCGGCCCGGTGGGGGTAGGGGCCCTGCTGCTGCGGCCGGGGGTCGCGATCACCCCGCTGACCCATGGCGGCGGCCAGGAACGCGACGTTCGATCAGGCACGCTGGACCCGGTCGGGACCACCGGTTTCGCCGCAGCCGTGACCGCGGCCGTTGATGACGTGGCCGGCTACGCCGCTGATCTCGGCGCCCTGCGTGATCGCCTCGTCCGAGGGGTGCTCGGCGCCGTTCCCGACGCGGTTCTCGGCGGTGACCCGGACCTGGTGGGCCGTCCCAGCGCCGGCCGCCTGCCCGGCAACGCCCATCTTTCCTTCCCGGGCTGCGAGGGTGACGCCCTGCTGATGCTGCTGGATGCCCGCGGGGTCGAGTGTTCCACCGGAAGCGCCTGCAGCGCGGGAGTGGCCAGGCCCAGCCATGTGCTGCTGGCGATGGGCGCGGATGCCTCCGCGGCCAGGTCGTCACTGCGTTTCAGTCTCGGGCACACCACGACGGCAAGCGACGTCGACGCCGCGATCACCGCCATTGGGCCGGCGGTGGAGCGCGCCCGCCGGGCTGGCGCCCTCGTCCGCGCCCGGGCCTGACGTGACGGCGCCCAGCGCTGTGCCCGGGGCTGACGCGGCGGCGCCCAGCGCTGTGCCCGGGGCTGACGCGGCGGCGCCCAGCGCTGTGTCCGGGGCTGACGCGGACCCTGGCCGCTCCCGCGCCCCGTTGCGCCTGCTGGCCGCGATGTCCGGTGGGGTGGACTCGGCGGTGGCCGCCGCCCGCATGGTCGACGCCGGTCACGACGTGACCGGCATCCATCTCGCCCTTTCGCCCTCACCGGCGGCGCACCGCGACGGCGCCCGCGGCTGCTGCACCCTCGAGGACGCCCGCGACGCCCGCCGGGCGGCCGACACCCTCGGCATCCCCTTCTACGTCTGGGACATGGCCGACCGCTTCGCGCAGGACGTGATCGACGACTTCGTCGCCGAGTACGCCGCCGGGCGAACCCCCAATCCCTGCCTTCGGTGCAACGAGCGGATCAAGTTCGCCGCGGTCCTTGATCGCGCCGTCGCCCTCGGATTCGACGCCGTGGTCACTGGCCACCACGCCCGGCTGGCGCACGGGGTCCTGCGGCGCAGCGTTGACGCGGCCAAGGACCAGTCCTATGTCCTTGGCACCCTGCGAGCCGATCAGCTGGCGCGGGCCGTGTTCCCACTGGGGGGCAGCACCAAGGAGCAGGTACGCGCCGAGGCCGCGGATCGTCGACTCGCCGTTGCCGCCAAGCCGGACAGCCACGACGTGTGTTTCATCCCCGCAGGTGACACCGCGGGTTGGCTGCGCGGCCGGCTGGGCGCCGCACCAGGGCCGGTGCTCGACGTGCGGACGAATACCGAGGTGGGCCGGCACGAGGGGGCCTACGGCTTCACGGTTGGTCAGCGGCGCGGGCTCGACCTGTCCCGCCCGGCCCCCGACGGCCGGCCGAGGTATGTCTTGTCCGTGGAGCCGCTGCGGGCAACCGTGACAGTCGGCCCGCTCGAGGCGCTGGCCGGCCAGGTGCTGCACACCAGCGAGCCGACCTGGTCCCGCGGCGAGCCCGTCCTCCCGCTGCGCGCCCGGGTCCAGCTGCGCGCGCACGGCACGCCCTACCGGTGCGAAGTCAGCGCCGAGGGGACCGGTTTGACCATCACCCTGGACGCCCCCGCGACCCGGGTCGCACCGGGGCAGGCGGCAGTGCTCTACGACGATGCCAGCGGCGAGTATGTGCGGGGCGCAGCCCGGCTCACCGCCAGCGACTAGATAAGCACTGCCGGCCCGGCCGCCGAAGCCGCGCCGGGAGGCGCCCAGCTGGCCGCGAGCGCCCAGCCATCGCTGTCCGTGCCGGCCGGTAGTGTGCGGTCATGGGGGCGGACCGGGCATGGCCGTCGGCCGTCCCGGTCGGTGCAGCCACGGGGGTGGGCAGCATGCCGGGTCTCGACGTGGCGGCCGGCCAGGCACGGGTCCTCGATGTCCTGGCCGGGCTGCCACACCTGGTCGAACTGCCGGCGCGTGGCCCTGGCGCGGATCTCATCGGCCGCAGCGCCGCGCTCCTTAGCGGTCTTCCGGTCGACCTGCAACCCGCCGGCTGGCGGCTGGTGCCGCGCCCGGGCCGCGATCTGCGCCGAGCCCAGGACCTGCTCGCCGGGGACCTCGACGCGCTGGCCGAGGCGGCCGACGGCTGGAGCGGGCCGCTCAAGTTGCAGGCCGCCGGACCCTGGACACTCGCCGCGACCCTGGAGTTGGCCCGCGGGGACAAAGCGCTGGCTGATCCTGCGGCCGTCGCGGACATCGCCGCCTCGCTCGCAGAAGGCCTGAGCACGCATGTTGCACACGTCCGCAGCCTGGTCCCGGCAGCAACACTCATCGTGCAACTGGACGAACCCGCCCTCCCTGCCGTCATCCGCGGCCAGGTGCCCACCGCGAGCGGCTTCAGCGTGCTGCCCACCCCCGACGAACCTGACGTGGTTGCCCGCCTCGCACGGGTTCTCACGGCCGTGCCATTTCCCGGGGTGCATTGCTGCGCCGCCAGGGTGCCGGTGACGTTGCTGCGCTCAGCCGGAGCGGGGTGGGTCTCACTGGACCTCACGTTGCGGCAAGATGAAGACGCGCTGGGGGAGGCACTCGAGGCGGGCACCGGGTTGATGCTCGGTGTGGAGAAGGTCAGCGCGGCGGCCGACCTGGAACGACGGCTCGCGCTTGCGCCGCAGACATGGGCGGCCGCCGTCGTGCTCTCCCCGCGCTGTGGGCTCGCCGAGGGCAGCCCCGAGAGCGCGATCGCCCGGCTCAAGGCGCTGACCAGCGCCGCAGCTCGGCTCGCCGAGGACGTGCTGGCATGAGCGGAGCTGCGAAGTGGCGAAGCGAATGCAAATTGGACGCCCGCATGAGCGGAGCTGCGAAGTGGCGAAGCGAATGCAAATTGGACGCCCGCATGAGCGGAGCTGCGAAGTGGCGAAGCGAATGCAAATTGGACGCCCGCATGAGCGGAGCTGCGAAGTGGCGAAGCGA
>JAABUZ0100000499.1_pt1 | contig 95597 bp, 82 predicted proteins | sample 5562091 | NCBI WGS metagenome assembly JAABUZ01 (sample SAMN12813069, study PRJNA571459) | rock metagenome | isolation source: Antarctica rocks | place: Antarctica: Victoria Land, Linnaeus Terrace sud | collected 2015-12-21
ATCTCATTGAGGCGAGAGATGAATGCACGAGATGTCGAAGTACTAGTCTTCAGATGAGAGCAGTTCTTTGAAAGATGACTCGATACTTTACAGTTGAAGCAGATGATTGACATTCTTGATCGTTCAGATTCGAGAGTGAAAAAAGTAGCGAGTCGAACATAGCTAGTAGTCGAGGTTGAAGCTGATGTCGACGAAGAAACAAAACGTTTTTTCGAAGCTGCTATCGATTTGACTGTTCGTTGCTCGTCACGTAGCTGGTAATTGACTCGTTGTTTGTTATTCACATCTTGAAGAAAGATCTTGAGCTTATCAAGCGAGCTAAACTCTATGAGACAAACTGACAACGCGTTCTGAAGACGATTGTTGATTTTATTCTGAATGTCGTTCATCAGAGTGACATCGTCGTAGTTCAGGAAGCTGAATATTCTAGTGAATTCTGAATAGAAAGAGCTGAAGAGCTTGTTGAGCTGCTTCAGAGCGACGTATTCGCGACGACACTTTCGAATCAGGTTCTGATCTTCGTAAATTCCTTTCAGATGTTTCAGTAGCTCTGATAGTGATTGATAGAGTGAGGAAGCGTCAACACGACGCTTTGCATAGATTTGCTGATCAGCATCGCCTTCTAGCCTGAAAATCACATAGGCAATACGAATATTTTCAGTAGAGTAATGGTTCGCGTTGACATCGAGCTTGTCAGCTATTTTGATGTTTCATGTCTCTCAGATAGAATCATCTGTTTCGATGAAGATGAGTGAATCCGGAAGCTTGACGAACTTGTGATGATCGTTCTCGTTTTCGTTATCAGATAGAGTAGAAGATTCTCGTTGAGAGCGAGCTTCGAAAGTCGAGCTTCGTTCAACTTCAGAGCGATGAATCGAAGCTTCTTTCTGATTGGCTCGTTGTTCAGCTGGCTGAGTATCTTGACGAGACATAGATCGATCAGCTTGACGTTGTTTCGCTCTGGAGTTCAACCGCTCGTCTTGTAGCTGATTGATCTTTTTCTCTAGCTCATCGTTTTTATCAAAAGCGACTTCTAGTTGTTCCGCTCTCTTTTTGTGATCGTCTTGTACGAGAAGTCAGTGTTCATTGAGTTGTAGAGTCAAGTCTCGCTGACTTCGAAGCTCGTTCAGCATATTGATGACTTCGTCGAATTGATTGCTGACTCAATGAAACAGTTGTTCTTCGATGTTTATGTTTCATGAGATGACAGCTTTCTCAGCTTCGACTGAAGCATTGATGAGTAGAAGTGAAACTCTTCTATTGACAGTGCTTCTAAGCAGGCGAGTTGTTCGGGGCTCAACTGGCTCGACGTCGCGTGTTATGATGAGAGAAGATAGAAGTTGTTGAGGTAAGAATAGATGAGAAATTGATGTTTTTTGATGAGTGAAAATTCAAAGAATCTCTTGTGAATTTCAGGTAATAATTGAGTGCTTTATTCGAAGAATTTCTTGCGAATAGAATGATGAAAATGAGTGTAGAATCGAAGAATTCCTTGCGATCTAAAATGATGGTGCAAATTTGAAGAATCTCTTGCAAATTTTTCTTACTGAATAGATTGTTTCGTATCGTCTGTTCGTCGATAGCAGAATAGTAGATGATGAGCATTTATCTAATGTTAGAAATCTGCCTAGAGCGAGTCAGATAGAAGTGTCATTTAACTAGAAGATAAATGCTAAGGAAGAAAGATAGCTACGGGAAAGAAGCTGGCTACATATGTGTGTTTCTCAGTCGACGCTAGGCTCAATGAGGACTAGTCAAGGTGACGAAGCGAGAATAGACCTGATAAGGCTAGAAGGCTGAGTCTGGCAAGGCTAGAATCGTGACAGAATCGATGAAATGAAGAATTCTTGAGATATGTTTGCGTTTATCTCGCGCATAGTGCTCGTTTGCTCGTTGAATATCAACGACGTCTCTCTGTTCTTTAGAAAGCTGCGTGCTCATTCAACTATGTAGCTTGATGTTCTTCTTCTTTTCAGCATGTGCAGCAGTCTGATGTGCAAGACTTGATTAAATGCTTCAACGACATTTAAACTTAGCATGAAGATCACGTACTTGATTTTGCAGTCTTACACGATGTGAACTTGATCTATTAGTAGATTTAACGTCGAGATCACGAATCGCTTGCGTCTCGCTTTTATTTGAGCATTCAAAAGCATGTGATGAGTCTCAGTTATGTCACTCAGTTTTTTGATCATAATTGATTCTAAAGCTTTGCTCACGATATCAAGCAAAGCAATGAATTGATATGTCTTTAAATTGATGTAGTCGCTTTTCTTTGATTTGCATAGTACTATTGTTTGAGTCTTTTTGAACTGCTTTGAATGATATTTGTGTATCACGCATGCGTTGAATAAACTCGTCAGCACTGAGATCAGTTCTGTGAGATCTGCTTGAAGTGCTCTGTTTGAAATTTCAGAGATGTCTGACGCTTTGTTCACTTTGACTTGTCTGATTGCTCGCTTCATCTTGTTCTCTGAGATGCGTGAATTTGATGATACTGTCAAAGATATGAATGAATCTGAAATGTCGTTGACGTCTGCTTGTGAGAATGAAGAAAAGAGTTTCTCTTGCAGCATCTCGATTTTTTCTTCAAACATTGTTATCATGTGATCAGTATTATCTCGTTTCAGCGACAAAAACTGAGAAAGCTTTTTAGATAGCTGACTTTCAATTCTAGTTCATTTTGCAAAGCATAATATTGATTTCAATGCGTCGCTTAATTCATGCATCTGTGATCTGAAGTGTGCACATTTTGTTTATCTGATGATCTTGTTTTTGTGATCATTATGTTTCAGATATTCATTTCATGCTTTTAATTTATTTTGCATTTTTCATATGATTTGCAGTCGTCTTGATTTCATTACTACTTCGAAGCAGCTCTGATTTCAGAAGTTTCTTACTTAATTTGATGATTTTGCTCAGAAAGTAGACTTCTCAATGATCTCTTGTAATACTCTGATGATCTTTGTCGCTCTGTCATTCATTTCAGCTCTGCTGTTCAGAGAATAATCTGATGAGAAATGTATTTGCAGATAAGCACTCAGTGCTTCTGTGTTCATTTTTTTTCAAAGTCAACGAGTTGAAGACTGCACTGAGATTGTTTTTAGATCTAAATCTGTGACAATCGAAAAATGATCTGATTTCTGATGTAAATTGATTCATACTTCGCACTTGCATGTCATAGACTGTATTTTCTCGCTGTTAAAGACTAAGTCTATCGTTGTAAACTGATTGTGAGCTTCGTGAGTGATTATGTCTGATTTCAGCAGTAGTTTCAGTCTTGCATTTGTAATGCTGTTTAATAAAGTATCAATCATTGTATGTTGAACGAAGCATCTTTATCTTTCTCAGTGTGAATGATGTAGATTGAAGTCTTATACAACTATTTATTTGCAATCATTCTTAAGTAGTTTATTCAAGCAAGAAATAGTTGAGAGTTTCTCTGTGAATGTGATAAATAGTGAGCTTGAGTTGTAGACGTTTAAAAGTCTTAGCGTCTGCGTTTTATCATCTGTGTTGCGAGTTAATATTCTGATTGAGCAGATGTCTGACTCAGCTGTCTCTATTATTCACTGATCGAGTCTTAAGCATTTGTTAACATATATGCATGTTCTTGATTGAGATGACGAGTTTTTCACTAGATGAAAGAAGTTGTGAGCTGAGCTAAATGATTGCAAGTCATTGATGTTATGTTCTTGCTTCTGTATGATTATTATGTCGAATTTGCGAACTTTTCTGTTGATCAAGAATGATTCTTGAATCTTTAATGACTTTCTGATGTTGTATTGTAGAATTTGTAGAAAGAGTTGTTCTATCATAGAGTTATTTGTAGCTGTTGTTGACTCTGCGTTGAGAAGATTCTTTGTATGCTTTTGATCACTGAGAGTCTTTCGTGCTTTCTGATTGAGCGTTTCTGAGCCTGCTCAGATGTCGTTTCATCTGAGTCGTTAGTCACGCATGAAAAGAGATCAACTCGTCTCTTCTTGACTTCTATCATCTGTCATGTCGATTCAACGTTTCAATTGCGTGTTTTCAACACGACACTTGTTGAGCTTGAAGAATTCGTTGAATCTACGAAGTCTGTTGAGCTCAACGAATTCGTTGAGCTTAAAGAGTTCAGAAACAGCGAAAGAGATGTGCAATTGTATTTTAATGCTTTCAAATATCTGATCGATCTGTTTCTGTAGATTTCTTACACATGTTTCATCTGTTATCATCATTTGAGACAGATGCATCTTCAGAGTTCGTGATCATCGTTGCAGTTGATGCAACGTCTTCTATTCGAAGACATCATGCACTCTTCAATGTGATGTTTGTCTGCGCATTTAGCGCAGCGTTGTTTCTTCTTGCAGAATCTGATCATATAATCAAATTTGAAGCATCTGTAACACTGAGTGATGTGACAGTTCTTTTCAAACAGCTTACATGAGCATTCTTGATACAAGTTTAGCATGCTTTCGTTCATTAGTCAATTCATTATCGCTTTGATTGCGATCTTTACAATGAGCGACGAGTGAATCTTCTCACTTTCAACTACTTTCTTGAGTCAAACTATTCTTAGAATCTTTAGATTTTCATGAAGTCTTGCGTTGTCTTTTATCAATCTTTTAATGATCACTTCTTGATTGCTTGTATCTATTGTGATGTGTATCTCATGTGCTAGCACAGCAAAGATTCGACGCACTATACATGTTGAGTTCGTGATTTCTTTTGCTCATGTCTGAGATCTTTTCAGATTTGCTTGAATCTCTGAACTCACTGCGTGAAGTGTGAAGTCTTTGTTTTCAAGCTTGCGAAGAGACACAATTAGATCTCTTTGAGCTGTCAACACGTTTGTGATTTCTTGAAGAATCTGTTCAATAGATTTCTTTTATATCTTCTCTATTTCTTTTCTTTCTGCTATTTTCATCATGACTTCTCATCTCTTGCAAAGCAATGACAATTCATCTCTGAAACGTTGCTCTTTCATTGTTACTTCTTTTCTTGTCATGTTCACTCATGACATGATTCTCGATGAGAAGCATGTATTATTTTGTATTTGCATGCTATCTTGTGTTTGTAGCTGCTTGCTAAACAGTTGTATGAGTGTCTTCAGTTCTTGTACATTCTTCGCAATGAATGTGTTCTGATTCTTGTTGTTTTTTTCTTCTGAATCGTTTTGAAGACGTCACATCAGCTTCACTGCTACTTCTTTTCATGAATGATCTTTGTTCTTCTTTTACTCTAACGTTGATGTTTATATTAGAAGATTAATAATGTTAGCAACATACTTTTCATCATTGCGTGAACTTTTCAATCTTACGTTGCTGTTTCTTCGTGATGAATCAACATCGTTTGCAATCATCTCTGAATCAACATTGCTGCAGTTCATGCAATTCATCATCATTTATTCATCTTCTAGATTCATTCTGCTTTGATTGTATTGCTCTTTTCAAAAATTTGCTTTGCATGCATTATGATTGTTTTTTCATTATTATTCTTATATTAAATTATTTATCATTTATAGTCTTTTTAAATCATAGCAAATTATTTATCTTTTTTTAAGTTTTGTTTTAAATATTTTCAACAACAGAAATTTAAGATCATCATTGTAAAAAAGAGTTATTTATATTCAAAGTTCATTGAACATACTTGTTATTCTTTTTTAACTTGAGCTGTGAAAAATTCTGCTGAATTTTATCAATTACTTCTTGTTTAATCTTCATTTTTTCAGAATGATGTAAAAAATTTATAAATCATTGAACTTAATTTATAAAGTTTTCAGAATGAAAATTATTTGAAAATGAATTATGCAAAATGCTTTCATCAAACAGATTGAAAGTTATCAATGAACTAAACATTTTATAGAATAGTTTATATTAACAACAATAATTGTTAATAGCTTGAAAATAATATATAAATAATGTAATGAATAATGTGAAAAGTTAATGCAATATATAAATGATGCAATGAGTAATGCAAAAAGATCTTGCAAAGAATAAGTAAATATATTGTTTTATGTTTTTATTTTTAACATTCTTGATATCAAGTTTAAATTCTTGATGAATTAAGTTGAATTGATTCAATTTTTAGTTAAATTAAGTTAAATTAAGTTAAAAATATACTCAATTCAACTTAAATTGAGTCGAAAATGTAAGTAACTGTTGAAATCATATTTAAATGATTTAATCAGTGAAGAATAAGATTAATAATATTTAATCTTTAAAAATAATTATAATTGAACATTAAGAATACAGAAGAAGAATGATACAAGAACTTCTATTTATGTAATGTTCAAAAACTGTGTTAAACTTGAAGAAAACATGTTGTAATACAGAAAGAATGTGATGTAAATAAAAAAGATATTGAGAAAGAGAAAAAATGTCAAAAATGAAGTTAAACTAAAGATTTGATTTGATTTGATTTGAATTCATACATTCTTGTGACATCAATTTAGATTCAACTCATGAAAGAAACTATGCTATGTATATCAAATGAACAAAATTCTTTGAGAGAGAAAATCACTCGTCGACTACATGATGACTTCACGTCATCGAAATAATAAAATTGATACTATGTTATCAGTAATGAATTTATAGCTTCTATTCAACATGTGATGCTCAAGTAAATTCTTGATGAAAATGTCTGTGCTGTTTAATTATGATGCATCGTCTTTGTTCTGCTTTTCATTGATGATATTTTATACAAATGATGTTTCAATTCAATTCTTAATTCAAAGATGAAAAATGTTTTCTTTGCATTTGTGATGTTCATGATTATAATGTCAAAGACTGCGTTCTCTTGCTTAATAATTGTCATTTATTGAGCAGAGAAATATGTGATGAAAGAGAGATGCATATGATGAAAAGATAAAGTATGATTGTATTAAATAACTTTATTCTGCTCTTGATTTGACTTATGTCACGTAAACGTTGAATAAATTATTAGTATAAATGTGCAATCATAATCATTCGATGCATGATTCTGATCAATAGTAGAGAATGCGTTCTGATCATTTTCATGAGCTTTCAATTTTTCACATAGACAGATGTATGATTTGATGTCGAGTAAAAAAGATGAGTTCAAGTCTTTTTTGACTCATCAGAATCTAAATTAAAAGATGAGATTAACTTAAGATTCAAGAAGACATCAATTTTCTTTAAAGTGATGTTAAACACTTCAATGTTTTTGACATAAGCAGCATGATCAAAGCTTTGAACTCTCAACTCAATTATGTCAAGTTGTATAAAAGATTGATTGAATTGATCTGCTTGAGAAATAACAGAAGTTCTAAAGAAAAAAGAATTTTAACACTTGATTTTTGATGAATATTCTTTTTGAATGACTTGAAGAATACAACTAAAAGCTTTTTGTTTCAGACAAGAGACAAGATTGAATAAGATTTGTTTTTTGTGAACGAGCTGAGTATTAGTTGACTTCTCATAAGTGAACAAAGAGTTATATTACTTCTTGTGAGCAAATGAAAAACTGAGTTACTTTTTGCAAGTGAATTGAAGACTGAATTGCTTCTTGTGAGTGAACTGAAAACTAGATTACTTTTTTTAAATGAATGAGAAACTAAATTACTTTTTACAAGCAAATTAAGTGCTAAATTGCTTCTTATGAACAATCTGTAAACTGAATTGCTTCTTGTGAGCAATCTGTAGACTGAATTGCTTCTTGTGAATGATTTGTGAACTGAGTTGCTTCTTGTGAGTAAATTGAGAGCAAGACTGAAAAAAAGCTACTTTATTAACTTTAAGTGAGAAATTTTCTTCTTGTTGATTAAAATCATAGATCTTGATGAAGAATTGATAACAATGATTAAGACAGAAGAGAAAAGATAAAATGAGAATATTGTGTTCAAAATCATGATAAACTCATGATGATGAAATATTGACTTAATTCAATGATATAAAAGAATAGTTTTTTGATGTATTCATTGAGAATCATTGTGATTTCGACAACATGAGTAATGTCATTAATTAAAGTGACTTGATCATCAAATTCTTGAAGTCTGCAAGAATGAATTAATTAATGCAAGAAAATATGATGTTGTTGCGTAAAGAATTTATTCATAAAGACATAAGCAGAGACTTCACTATCAATCAGAGCAAGAGTGAGAACTTTAAATTGAGCTTGACGTAAAATACAGAATACTATCATGTTATCATGAGACGAAGTCTCACTTCTCGATGACTCATGAAACAGCATTGATTCAATTGCATCTAGAGTTCATGAAGATATTAGCTACTATTGATGAAGATTTTCTGAGCATGACTCAGTTGCATCTTCAGAATTCATGAAGATATAGACTATCATTCATAGAGATTTTTCAAGCAGAGCTATTGAGTTGCATCTTCAGAATTCATGAGAACATTGACTATCATTCATAGAGATTTTTTGAGCAGAGCTATTGAGTTGCATCTTCAGAATTCATGAAAACATTGACTACTATTAATAAAGATTTTTCGAGCATGACTCAGTTGCATCTTCAGAGTTCATGAAGATATTGACTATCATTTATAAAGATTTCTCAAGCGAAGTTTTCTTCTTCATCTTTTACTCATCATCTTTTCATCTCTTTTCTAGACAGAGCATCTACATAGAGACATATTTATTTATCTATTTATTTATTTATCTATTTAATCATCTGTAACTAGTCTATCTTCTAGATCTATCTATCTACTAGATTGATCATTGCATGTATTCATGCTCACTCTGTTGATTTCGAAGCTCTCTATATCGCATCTGTACTTTATCTCTCGACAATGTAATTATTTTTGAATGTCAAATTGAATTCAAAGAGTTTTAAAATAAATTTAACAGAAAACTTTCTATATGATTGAAGTGAAAGTGAAAAGATTGAGACTAGTAAACAAGATGATATATATACAGATTTTTGAGCGCGACTTAGCTCAAAGATTAAACTTTTCTCGTGAGCAGCGAGACTTCTTCATTTATACTGATGATATCATTGTTGTAAATGTTCATGATATGCAGAGTGAAGAGCTTCTTATTGAAGCATTCTTTAGCAATTTTGCTCAAATGTTGCAACTTGCAATAGTAATACAACTTTCACTTGTTGCAGATTTTCTTGATCTCAGAAACAATCAGAGTCTTATCTTGAATGATGATAATGACAAAGCTTAAATTCATTGACTCATTGAGAAACAAGAGAGAAAGAAATGAAGAGACTGTTAAAACAACAGTCACAAAAATGATGATTTTTGAACTCAAAGAGTTACTAGTCAACGCAAAAATGTTCTTGACTTTGATGAATGAAACAATGACAAAGATAAAGCAAGATTAATGATGCTTAAGCTGCTGAAGCTCTTCATCAATGTCAAAGAATGCTTGAACTCATTGATGAAAGATGAATGATTGAGTTTCATCAAGATTTCATCAGAAAAAGACAACGACTTGAATGAAATAATTAACATTGCGCTTCAAACAGTCAATCAACAAGAAATCTTTCATCAAAGAACATTTTTTCTTTTGATAAAAAAGATTGTAATAGTTGACAAAGTTATTCATGTTTTGCTTCAAAGTTTTGCAAAGATATAAATGAACATCTTCTGTCTTGAAAGAATTGTTGCAACAGTAATGCAACTTGTGTTATCAATCTGCAAAGATGAAAATGATACAAAGATCATTGATTTGATATTGACTCATCAAATTATGAGTCTTCTTATCTATGATGAGTCATGACTTGACATAAATGATCTTGACTCGATGAGAGAAATAATGATCATCGTTCACATTCATGCGTTGTATCAAACTCTGCTTTCATGCATTCAATTGATCTTTGTTTCTCTCATATTCAGATAGGTCAAGAAGCTTCTTGAATCTAAAAGTAATGAAGACAATGACAAAGTTCACAAAAAGATGAATGATGAAAAGAGATTGATTATTCAAGATTTGTGCAATGATTTGAGCTATCATCACAAGAAACTGAGAATTCAATTTTATATAAACTGAAGAATTGAAAATGATGAATGAAAATAAAATGATGATATCATGTTGTCAAACTTGATTTTGAAGCTCTTGCATTACGCGAAAGATCTTGACTGAATTTTCGATCATACTTTGAGCGAACTGTTTGACAGCATGCTCATCATTGATCAAGAAATTGTGAAATGGCTTCATTTAAATGAAAGAATAATTAGATGAGATTTCAATGTATGAAAATGTTACAGAAAGTGTAAATCTTTTGTAATGTCAGAAACTGAGCTAAATTAAAGATACTATTAATATAAAAGATTGATATTATTATTACTTTGATAAAATCTAAATACAAGACAATACATCAAATAATGTACAAGATGAAAGACAAAAAGTGAAAGAAAAGAATGAAAGTTCAACTTCTATATACATGAATCAAACAGAATCAAGACTAAATAGTAGTTTTATTGACTTAAGATTGCATAAGTTCATGCATATGATTGAGATGATTGAAACAAAATTGCTGAAACTAAATTAAAATGATGATGATTAAATTGATGACTTGATTCATTGAACTGTGAAACAGATTTAATGAATTGAGATTATTTAAAATATTGATAATTTATGTTTTAAATTGAGTTAATGATCTGACATCATGACAAGCATTAAATATACTCACTGTCTAGATTCATAGTCAGCATTGCATACAGATGAGTTTCATCATTGATCTTATTTCAATAATTGTATAATAATAATAATAATAATAATAATAATAAATTCATACATTCTTATGACATCGATTAAATTGACTTATGAGAAACTTTATGTTATTTGTATTGAGTGAACAAAACTTTCTGAAATAGAAAATCACTCGCAGTTTATACAACTGTTTCACGCAGTTGAAACAGTAAGTTTTGAAACTATGTATCAAATTTGTTCACGTTGATCACACGTTAGAAAACGAGTATTTTAATTATTCTAAATTGCTTCAAGAGCTTCATTTTCATTATCATTTTTGTTATTACTCTGAGATTCTTCATGATGATGATGATTATTCAATAGTTCAAGAAATCAGCATTTTGTAACATTCTTGATCGCAAATGCAATCAGTTTGAGCAATGCATGAGTACATGCTTCGTCATCTGATGACTTTATTTGCAGTTACATCGTGAACTATTCATGTCTGAAATGTTTCTAGAGTGCAAATAAACATTCAAATCTATGCGTTTGATTTTGATGTGCATTGCAAGAATGCTTTTTGCTTTCTGAAGATCATTACGCATCTTTATCATCTTATTGCTCAGATGTGATCTTTGTGCTGAGATTGCATTAATGTTTGCAATGCATTCTCTGTACTTTTCTTATCATCGATTTCATTAATCTTTGTGATACTACGTTATTATGATGCTATCACTTGTTGAAATCATTGTGAAGAAGAGAGTGCATCGTCTGCATCTTAACTGTATCTTTGCATCTTTCTGAATGAAGACATTCTGAAGTATTATTTTCTTGATGACAAGTGAGTAAGAAATGATGCAATTAACTTTCGTTAAATGAGCGTGTATTAATTCACATACTTGTCTGATCTCTTGTGTTTGATCATTAATTCAACTGTGTAGCATGATCTTGTTTTATGTTGAGATCATGTCTAGAAACTAATCAGAGTGCAAGCGTGACTAGAATGTTTGATCTATAGAGATAGCTATAACTAAGACTTTAAGAATACAGAAGAAAGAAGGTACAAAAAGCAAGAAGAACACGCTCTATATAGTAGTTACTCAGATCGACGCTAGTCTCAAAGAGAACGTGTTGAAACACAAGAAAGATGTTGATTTGAAAGATGTTTGCAACACAAAGAAATGTGTTTATCATAGACATCTGTTAACTATTCATAACACAAAGAAGTGTGTTTGTCTAGAAGGCAATAGAAGTTGATTAGAAGATGCTAAAAAAGAGAAAAGATGCTGAGTCATATCTGAGTCAAATCTGAGTCAGATCTAGATCAGATCTCGACTAGATCTTGATTAGTTTTAATCAATTCTAACACATTCGTAACATTATTTCTCTCTTTGAAAATTCATGTTTGCATGAATAAAACAAATGAAACGCAAAAATTCTCACTGTTTTTCAATTTAGTGTGACTTGTCTGAATAGAGCTTATGAAATTCGACTAGAACTTCTTTCAAGCTCTCGAATTCTTCTTTATCGACATAGTATCATTCATTGTTTTGATCTAGTCTCGTTCATTTGATCTTGTATTGTATTCGATCTCGATATCATTTAAAGTTCAGAATGTCATCTATCTTTCAATGCTCATCGTCTTCAATAGTGAGAGATCTAGATGATTCTGAATGCTGTTCTGATAAGAAATCATCGAGATAAGAACATAATAGCTTCGAACTGAACATTGAATGCAGCTGCTTCATGCTTATCGATAGACGAAGATGATAGAAGATTTCAACTTCAACAGTGATTTAATAGAGTTTTAGTTGTTTGTCTTTCAAATTCTTACATGATCTAGTTATCTTTATGTTTCTAGAGAATAATCAAACTCAGTCGTCTACTTCATAGATGATGTCTCGTCTATGTTTATTGATTTGAGCTTCGATGATCTGCTTCGTTTTTTTCAATTGCTGACAATCAAAGATAAAAAGCTCTTTCATTCAAATGATAATATCGTCTGCTTTTCTAGCTTCAAGATGTTCATGAATAGTTTCATAATCAGTCGTATCTGAATCGAAACTCATTCGTGAGTGAAAATTCTTATTGAAGTAGAACGAAGTCATTGAGATGATCGAGAAGATATTGAAATTCTCGCTGAATTCTATCATTGATAGTCATTTTGCTTAGTCGTTCTGCATGTAATTGCAGTAGATTCTTAGTCTTCGTTCAACGTCTTGATTAGCTCGTTTCAATTGATCATCAATCTCAGAATGATAAGCTGTTAATAAATTAGCTGTGATCTTGAGTCGCTTGCAAAGACTTTGTCACATGATTGATATGAATTGAGAGTCTCTGTTCGAAACAATAGAACTAGATAGATCATGAAGTCGATAGACGTTTCATAGCATGATTCAAATCGTTTCTTCGACTGAGATGTCAGCGTCTTTTCAATGACAGAGAACATAGTGACGTTTCTTGATGAGTCGACATATGATTGTGCAAATGATGTTATAATCTTCTGATAGAGATAGTCTTGTGATGAAGTTCATAACTATATTATTTCAGCGTTTCTGTGAAATCGAGAGAGAATGAAGAAGTTCATTGATGTTATTTCTAGATGTCTTGCTTCGTTGATAGACATGACAGTTTCAAATGTAACATCTAATCGTTGCTCAATGATCTGATCAATAGTAGAAACGTTGAACTAGATTGATAGTTCTTCGATTGTCAGAATGAGAGATGAAAGACTGATCATGAATTTTCTTTAGCAATTTCGTATGCATATTCTCAGAAACTCACAGTAGATCTTTTCTGAACAAAACGTCGTCAACGATCTCGCAGTGCTTCAATTCAGTGTTATATAGCTTAAGCTTGTTTTCGCTTATAGCTTGTTTATACTCATTGCAAAGCTCATTCGTTTTGTTGACATCTTTTACTCGCTGATAGAGATCAACTTCAGATTCAATAGCTAGAATATCTACTCTATTGAATGTCAAAATGATTTGATAGTGATCTTCAGTACGCTGAGTTGATTCAGAGACGTTGATCAGAGACATTCTGATTAAAGCATTGACTTTAATGTTCATTTTGTCTGATCGAAAAATGATCTGAAAGTTAAACTCAAATAGAATGTCTAAATAATTGACTTGACGTTGAGTCAACTGTTTGTTTTTCATGAATGTCTTCAAAGTCTGAAAATCGATGAACATCTGAATGAGCAACTCGATGCATTCAAGCTTGAATCTTCAGTGTTCGAAACATCAAATAATGATCAGCAGTTTCTTGTCATAGATGTGATAATTACATTCAGCGAGAATCATGCTCTTGCTGTAGAAAGCTATCGAGTGAAGAACTCTCTCATCATCGTACTGTGATAGAATCTCATCTTTGACGTAGTCAGATGCATTGATTTCTAGAATAGTCTGTCGTTTTGAATCAAAATGTCGTAGAACTAAGATCGAGCTGACTTGTTTCTTTAAATTATCAAAAGCTTGAACACAGACTTCGTTTCAAACAAAAGACGTGTCTTTTCTAGTCAGCTGAGTGAATGATTTGACTAGCTTCGAGAAGTTCTTAATGAAATGATGATAGAAGTTAACAAATTTCACGAAGCTCTGAACTTCTTTTAGATTGATTGACGTAGTTCAGTTGACTATGACTTTCATCTTGACAGAATTCATACGAAGACTCTGTTTGAATACTATGACTTCTAAGAAGACGATCTCTTTTACATTAAATTCACACTTTCGAATATTCATCTGTAGACTCACTTCTCATAAGCGATTCAATATCATTTTGACATGTTGTCTATGTTCTCGTTGAGTTTTGCTGTAGATCAGAATGTCGTCTAAATAGACTTGACAAAAGTCATTTAGAAAGTTTCATAGAACATCATTTATATACTGCTGAAACGAGATTGAATCATTGATAAGTTTGAAGAGTAGCATCTTTGATTTGTACGCTTCTAAAGCGATCATAAAGATAGTATAGTTCTCACTATCAGAGTGCATTTGTAGTTTATTGAACGTCAAAATGATATTCAATCGAGTCAGATGCTTGCAATCAACTATTTTGTTGATCATCTCATCTATCAAAGATAAAGAATAGCGATTTCTTTTGATAATAGCATTAAGCTTTTGATAGTCAACGCAGAATCGTAGATCTTTATTTGCTTTTAGAGCAAACAGAACAGATGAGAAATACGAAGCTTTGCTAGAAGTTATAAATTCTTTGAAAAGATTCTCGTTTAGATATGTCTTTACTTTCTGAAGCTTGTAGAAAGACATTCAATATGCTCGACAGCGAGATAATGTTACGTCACTAGTAAGCTTTATCTTATGATCATATGAATGATGAGACGATAGCTTGTTTGCTTGAGCTCAATCAAAGACATTTAGAAAATCTTGATACTTCGATGATAGCTTGACTTTAATATCTTCTAGATTCTGAGTCGTTTCATTGACTGAGAAGACGTTTATGACATCTAGTTCGCATTGAGTATTGTAGATGATTTCTCTATCGATGTCTTCGATGAACATAGCAAAAATCTTGATCTGATTCTTCTTTTTTCGTTTTACTAGTGCTTGAAAAGAGATGATGTTTATGTTTTGAATCGAAAATGACTCTTTCTGAATGATTGAAACTGAGCGCTTGAGAATCTTTGAAGCATTGTTATGAGTCGCTGAAGAAGTGAGAGTTGATCGCGATCAACTTGAGTGCTTCATATTGAGCGAAATCGAAAAAATCGAAATAGAAATATCTAATTGATCAGGAAATACGATAGTATCATGTCTCATGTTCAATAATATTTCATTTTTGTTCATTCAGAGTTTGCTCAATATAGCTTCATGATGCTCAATATCAGCTATCAGCATTGACATAGTCAATTTCTTATGACTTTCGATCGTGAGATTGAGTAGAATCTTATGAGTAATAGTCTTTCTAACTAGCTTCTCATCATATTCTCGTATTAACTTCTCTTTTGCTAGCAATATAGATTGTATTTCAAGTTTCTGACATACTTTATCGACTAGCTTGTCATGTATCAGCGTGTAGACGACGAAATTACTGTCTGTCAAAGAACGAAAGCTGAAAGAATTGCTCTGAGAGATAAGAGAAGCATTGATCAGAAATGACTTTTCAAAATAGTTTTCTTTCAATAGAACTTCGATTTGACTGCACAAAAATATGATTTCTATCTCTTCAATGATTCTGAAAGAGATAACTAGTTTTTTGAATCAGAATCTGACTCAGAGTTCGATGTAAATCAATCAAACTCGTCATCTTCTAATGCATTGATTCTCGAAGTTCGATCAAAGCACTCTCTAGAGAAATGATCTGACTTATGACAAATGAAACAGCTTTCAGTTTGTAGATCTGTCTCTTTGACGCTAGTCAAAGTCGCGTCACGCGATTTTAACTGATCGACGATAACTTCGATCTTTCTATAGAGATTCAATGAATCTCGTTTCTCAGCAAAGATGACTTGCTTTCTGATCTTGATCATGAATTTCTTTTCTTTGATGTCATTCATGACTCGATGCTCATTGTTCAAATGAATCAAATAATCACGAATCTCGTTCAGAGATTCTGACTGAATCAATTGATTACTTTAAGCTGCATGAAGACGATAGACTATCTTGTCTCGTAAATCAACGATCAATTGCTTTTCGTGATACTCTAGATAAAAGAACAGACGTTGAAACATTGAATAGAAATCGCCGAATTTGCTCTTTTCTTGAGAGAGATTAGCATACTTTCTTTCAAAGTTTGTCTCTTTGTCAGAATCATCATATAGCTGAGCAAGTTCATTTAGTAGATCATTGATTATTAAATAAGAGTTCAATGAATCTTGCTGACGTCTGACTAGAATGACTTTGACTGCGTCTTCGCTGATTCGAAAATGAATGTAGACTAGTATAGCTCTGTCATTGTCAAAATGATCGATGTTGATTTCTAGCTTGTCGCGAATCTTTTCTTGTCAATCATTTCAGATAGATTCTTTTTCATCAGTAAACAGAGATGAATTCAAAAGCTTCTGAGATCGCTTGCTGAATGTGAAAAGAATAGAGATCGATGAAGTGACATCTCTAGTCACTCGCAGATGATGTTGTGCTTCAGTCAATTTGTTCTGAAGTGTCTGATTCAATTGATTCAATCATTTCTTTGCTCGATCAATTTTCTCAAAGCGAGTCTTTCATATTTGTTCGCTTGATATCTTGTCAAATAACTCACAAGCTTTCACATCAAGATCTCGTTGAGTTCGAAGACTGTTTAAATCTTCTAGAAACACTTCTGAGTTTTGTTTGATTCAGTGTTGTAGCTGCTTTACATTTTTTATATTTCAGAGAGTAGAAGCTTTCAGAGATTCATCGAGAGTCTGAGAGTGAGACACAGAGTGACGACGTTTTCATACGAAGTCGATTCTAAGATATTTCAATATGCGAGATGATAGCTCAGAATAGATGACTGAATCTGCAGTGACAGAAGAATAAAGACTTTGATAACTCTCAGAGAGATTTTTCACAGATGATCGAGTCATAGCAAAGAATTAATGATCGAGCGAAGAGCGATGCTCGACGATATGTAGTGAGATCGTAGTTCAAGTTGTTTAATCTTCAAAGAAGAGTGTTGCTGATTTGAAAGAGATTTTTTTGATGATTCTCAAGCAATCAAGATCTTAATCTCTTGATTCTATTAATCGATTTGAACGAGCGCGTACTGAATGAGCTGTAGATTCTCTAGCAATGCAAGATCTTAATTTCTTGATTCTATTGATTTCTTGATGTTGTTCTGTCTTTCGATGTCGTCGATCATCAGATACACAAATTTCTTTATACTTGTCTTGTTGTCAGTCGAGTGAGTTTGAATGAGTAATGAGATCAGTATCGTGTGATTAACGAATTTTTAAAGTAATGTTGAGATCATGTCTAGAAACTAATCAGAGTGCGAGCGTGACTAGAATGTTTGATCTATAAAGATAGTTATAACTAAGACTTTAAGAATACAGAAGAAAGAAGGTATAAAAAGCAAGAAGAATATGCTCTATATAGTAGTTACTCAGATCGACGTTAGTCTCAAAGAGAACGTGTTGAAACACAAGAAAGATGTTGATTCAAAAGATGTTTGCAACACAAAGAAATGTGTTTGTCATAGACATCTGTTAACTACTCGTAACACAAAGAAGTGTGTTTGTTTAGAAGACAATAGAAACTGATTAGAAGATGTTAGAAAAGAGAAAAGATGCTGAGTCATATCTGAGTCAAATCTGAGTCAGATCTAAATCAGATTTCGACTAGATCTTGACTAGTTTTAATCAATTCTGACGCATTCATAACATTTTATAACATGTTCAAATGAACATGTAATGAACTTATGTATGTTTCTGTCTTTAAAGTTTTGATGCTTACTCTTTTGAATGCTTCTGCTACGTGATGCAGAGTCTGATTCTGAAGTGTTTTTAATTTGCATTCTTTGCTCAACAATTCATCTTTCTTGTCACGTTGATGTCAGACTGATGCTTTGAATGTGATTTCTGATCTCACTACTGTTGAGTACACTTGTCTTGCTTTTGTGAAGATAGCTTTTCATGTAAAGACTTCAAGATGACTAAGTGTCAGCATTCTTGTGACGTGATTTATCTTTATTTGTCGAAGATGCACGTCTCATTACAGTTTCATGTTCAGTTGCATCTTTAAAATTCATACGTCTGATTTTGATTTAATAATTGAGTTTTCTATTTATATGTTAATCATCATGTTGAATCTCTTTGATTTTCTAGTGAAATGTGTAAGCTTGTACTTTTCTGATGCGAACGTTGCATCATGAGTGCAAACTCATTTCGTGCAGATGTTGTGTGCTTTGCTCAATGTTTTGCAAATTTCTTCAATGAATTTGTCATAGATTAAAATGTTAATATCATTTACAAAGTTAAGCACTTCAATTTTAATTCTTAATGCTTTGCATTTTTTAATTAAACTTGCGTTGAAGAATAGAAAGAGAATCGATGAAATGAGAAATTTCTGCGATATGTTTACGTTTATCTTACGTATGTCACTTGTTTATTCATTGAATATTAGCGATGTCTCTTGATTTTTTAGAAAGCTGCGTGTTCATTCGATTATGTAACTCAACATTCTTTTCATTTTCAGCATATGCAGAAGTCTGATGTATGAGACTTGATTGAATGTTTCAACGATGTTTAAGCTTAGCATGAAGATCACATATTTGATTTCACAGTCTTACACTGTGTGAACTTGATCTATTAATAAATTTAACGTCAAGATTATGAATTGCTTGCATCTCACTCTCATTTGAGCATTTGATATAGACTGATCATCAAGTTGAGTTTTCATATTTACATTCTGACTCGACTCAAGTACTTGAGTTGAACATCTCGACTCAACTTGAATACTTGAGTTGAACATCTCAACTCAACTTGATATCAATCTCGAGTCAAGTCAGAACTCGCTGACTCGACTCAATTCATCAAGCAATTGAATATGATATCAAGAGAGTTAAATATAGAAATCTTTTTGATTTTTCATCTTTACATTATTTTTTTGCATTATCTTTTTGATAGAAAGTCATAAAGAAGAACATGAAGAAAAACATAAAGAGAAACATAAAGAAAAACATGAAGAGAAACATGAAGAGAAACATGAAGATCATTTGATAGAAAGCTTTGATAAAAGACTATGATAGAAAGCTATGATAGAAAGCTATAATAAAGAGCTATGATAGAAAGTTATGATAGAGAGTTATGATAAAGAGTTATGATAGAAAGCTATGATAGAGAGTCATGACGAGAAACTATGAAGACTGTTTGATAGAAAGTCATGAAGAAAAGTCATGAAGAGAAGTCGTGAAGAGAAGTCATGAAAAGAAATCATGAAGAAAAGCTATGATAGAAAAACATAAAGATTATTTGATAGAAAGTCATGATAGAGAGTTATAATAGAAAGTCATAATAGAATATTTATTTATTTATCTTCATGTTTTGACGAGTCAAATCGAAAATTTCAAGTCGATACTCGATTTCAACTCTCTGACTCGACTTAAATATTCAGATTGAACATTTCAACTTGACTCAAATACTTGAATCAAGAGTTCTGACTTGAATCGAGTCTTGACGAGTTGAGAACTCGACTCGATCTAGATCTGTTGTCAAGTTAGAATTGAGTTAAGTTGAGAGAAGTCAATTCAACTCAATTCTGAGTTCAAGTTGAGATTGAGTTGATCTCTCTCAATTTGAGCTCAACTCGAAATTGAGTTGAGTTGCTTGAACTCGATTTTTGATACTAAATACAGTATATTATGTACTAAAAATAGTATACTTTTTCTTTATTTTTTTTCAAATTTTTTTGCAATCAATTTTGCAATCAATATGATAGAAAATTTGATAGAAAATATGATAGAGAATTTGTTAAAGAATATGATAGAGAACATGATAGAAAACATGATGAGAAATATGATGAAAAACATGATGAGAAACATGATAGAAAACATGATGAAAAATATGATGAAAAACATGATGAGAAATATGATAGAGAACATGATAGAAAACATGATAGAAAGTTTGATAGAAAGTTTGATCACTTTGATAGAGAATTTGATAGAGAATTTGATAGAAAGTAGATTTGCAATCGAGTTTGAATCAACTCGTCAAGCTGATTGAATTGAGTCGAGAGTCTGACTCAACTCGATTGAGTTGAGTTGATCTCTCTCAACTCAACTCAATTCTAAAACTCAACTTGAGTTAAGTTGAGTAACTCGAACTTGACGACAGTTCTAACTCAATCTCAATGATTCAACTCGATGCAATCAGTCTAATTTGATAACATGTGATGAGTTTCAACTATGTCACTCAATCTTTTGATCATGATTGACTTCAACGCTTTGCTCATGATATCGAGCAAAGCAATGAATCAATACATCTTTGAATCAATATAATCACTTTTCTTTGATTTACATAATACTATTGTTTGAGTCTTTTTGAACTGCTTCGAATGATATTTGTGTATTATGCATGCATTGAATAAACTCGTCAATACTGAGATCAGTTCTGCAAAACTCGCTTGAAGCACTCTGTTTGAAATATCTGAAGTGTCTGATGCTTTGTCTGCTTTTACTCGTTTGATTATTTGCTTCACTTCATTTTCTGTGATGCGTGAATTGAATGAGACTATCAGAGATATGAATGACTTCGCGATGTCATTGACATTCGCTTGAAAAGATGAGAAAAAGAACTTTTCTCGCAGTATTTCGATTTTTTTCTTGAATGTCGTTGTCATATGATCAAAGTTGCTTCGCTTCAATGATGAAAACTGAGAAAGCTTTTTAAATAGCTGACTTTCAATTCTAACTCATTTTGCAAAGCATTATATCGATTTAAATGCTTCGCTCAGCTCATGCATTTATGATCTGAAGTGTGTGCATTTCATTTGTTGAATGATCTTGTTTTTATGATCATTGTGCTTCAAATATTCATTTCACGCTTTTAATGTATCTTGCATTTTTCATATGATTTGCAGTCGTCTTGATTTCATTACTACTTTGAAGCAGCTTTGATTTCAAAAGTTTTTTGCTCAGTTTGATGACTTTGTCAAGAAAGTAAATTTCTTGATGATCTTCTGTAGCACTCTGATAATCTTGCTATTCAAAGTATATAATGATAAATGATTGAGATCAGTTTAAATTACATAACTATGTAAATTATAAAGATTTGATTACATAAAGTTATAAAGTAATTGTTGATCATTTCAAATTGAGATGATCTTGTTCTTGTAAAATTATATAGTGAAGATGATTGCAATAGAAAAGTGAAAAGATTACTTGAAATAAAATAAAGTATCGTTTGATCTCACATGTTATAACTTCATGAAGTGCAATTTTTCTGCTACAGATTCTTTAAACAGAACTCATCTTGAAAGCAGTTCAGACATTCATTCAACGAAAATTTCAAGAAGAGTGAAACTTTTCACTCTCTTGACAGTCAAATCTCATTAGAAGCATCTTTTGCGACTCAGAATTTAAATAAGCACTTGAATGATGTATTACTTCGTCTTTGATAAATAAATTCTGTTGAAATACAAGATCATATGAAGCATTTTGATATGTAGATTGTTGATGAATAGAAGTTTATTTAGAACGCTGAATGAATAGATAAACTAGCGAGTTTCAGTTCTATCAACTCTATGAAGATGAAGATTATCATCTTCTCTATTTTCAACAGATTCTGTTTAATGATGAAACTTTCGTTGACATGATTATCTAACATGTAGCAAATAAGAATGAAGAAGAATCATGTGTGATTATGTGATGTAATCAGACTTTTGACAAAGTTTCAAGATGACTCTCGAGACATTAAGGGTTTGAATAGATCTCACTGCGCATTTGCGTGATAAACGTCGCAATCGACTATAGAACATCAATGCTGTCGCGAGCAGTTTGAGAACAAAAAAAGCGTTCAGTCATCATCTCAGAGCTGTGAGTCTGTTGATTGACAATGTTAGTGCTGAACTCGACATGCTGAAGTGCTATATCTACTCACTGATGTTTTATTTAATGTCTGCGCTTTTGAAGAGTCTCATGTTCAAGAAAGAGTATCAGTCTATCAGGTCTGTGAAAGCACGATGAAGATATACATTCGTAAAAGTCTAGTCAGTGACACGTAGCGTCATTGTTTCTGCGTAATAAGAAGTTCGATGTCGATTTGCAAAGGTGAAGCGAAATGAGATCTTCATGTGACGGTTGGAAATTCCGAAATTCGTAATGAGGGCAGATTGAAGCGAAGGCAAGACGCGTTGTTACTAAGATTGTGTTTAACACTTTTCTCTAAATTCTTCGACTGTGTTCGTGATTTCTTGATAGTGACATCATTGACATCCAGCCAACCGTATTGTACCCCTGAGTGAGCAAGTCCTATCCGCATACAAGAACATTGCTGGCCTCACAATTGAAGAAATGCCTAGCTTTTGTCCGATAAATTTACCGCGTTCAGTGAGCACCAGTCCTGCGAAACCAAATCAAGGAAGCAGCCCACCTCATGGATCTGCCCAAGAACTTCATACTACTCGGAGAAAGAGGTCTGCCGAGTCGGCTGCTGAAGATAAAGGTTCCAACCCCTCAAGGTCGAGCGAGAGACGAAGGTCAACAAGTTCCGTGCTATAGCTGCCTCAGAACATACAATGCTAATGTTCAATTGCTTCAGGAAACTGTTAAAAACTTATCATCCAATTGACCCGGCCATCGCGACACCCCTAAAAGTGAACGTTACTACCAGCAATGCCGAAAGATTCTCACGCGGAAGTATTACCTTTCCAGATCTCAGGACGCTTCCCAAACCACAACCTCAAAAAACAGAAACCATAAGAGTACTACCAAATCGGGCCGTAAAGATATTGCCTAGTGTCGAAGAACAGTCGCGACCAAGCGAACACTTAGAGATAGTTGATCTAGAGGCATCCAGTCCTGTTGTATGTGGCAGTGATAGGAATGGTTCGCGGGAGATTGATCATACGAGCCAGACAAGGGCAAGTACAGAGTTCAGTACCGTCTTCCCTGATCTCGCGCTGCAGCAAGGGAACAATGGTTTCGTCTCGGACGAAGCTGCGCTCAAGATCCCGACCAACACTCCCGAAATGTCCATACCTCGGGGACGGTCTCAGTCCTATGGTACAACGATCATCAACTCTTCTGCCAGAATAACCACACCTCTGCCAGCAACATTTACTCCAATCAAGAACGAGTCTCGCTCCTTTCGTACCGTCAGCAGCACGCCTACACGTCGTACTCAAAACCGAAAAGGGAATGGTCTTATTCAAGACCACGCAGTACATATGCTCACTCCAAGAACGAAACGCCGCAAACTAGACGAGGACGGGATAATTCAACAGCCCCAAGAAGAATATGGACTGGACGTAATTCAAAGCACCCGTCAGCAGCTCAAGCGGATTGAGAGCTGCTTGTTGTCGCAGGAAATTTTTTGGCAAGGAAAGAGAAGAGACCGCGAGCTTCAAGCTGAGGCAAAAAGGCTTGCAGATGCAAAAAGAGAAAAGAGAACAGAAGGTAAAGAGCGTCACATACTACGGGGGGCACAGAGAGTCAACAGGAACAAGTCCCGAAGACATGGTAGCAGTGCCAATTACAATAGCGCTATAACTGTACCTGTCACAGAGGCGTTTAGACATGCTTCAAATACTGAGCATATACGACCTGAGCAGGTCCAGAATGCAGCTGGGACGCTACATTCTGCTAACGCCAAGCCCATGAGTGGGCAGGTCCAAGTAGAGGCTCGGAGTTGTACCAATTTGCGAAGCGAGAGACAACAGAGGGAACAAGCAGCGTCTGACAAACTCACTGTCGCGCATGCACTTGATCGCGATAATGGCGAAGTTTCGAAGTGCTCGTTGGTCCTGAGTACGGGAAAGGTGCCGGAAGGCCAAAATAGGAGCCAGGCAAAGGCGCAAGCGCAGGGTGTGGCAGGTTCCACATTGAAGAGGCCAATGACCACATCGAGCGCTGGATTGAGCACTGCAGATCGCGTCCGTATCCAAAAGCAACGGGATAATGGTGGACGCTCAAAGAGAGGAGCCACAGTCTCCAATACCAAAAACACAAGGTATTCATCCGGCAGGCCTTGGGTATATGCCCATTTCAAACGGGAGGTCATCATGAATCATCTTCGTCGGCCATGCGTTTGCGATCTACTGCACCCGTATTTCTTACAAGCTCGGTGGTTTGAGCCCAAGCTAGAGGCCTTCCCCGGCTGCAAAGCCGAATTCCTTGCCCACGCTGAGCAAATAGTCCATTGTGACGCTCATTCGAGGCAGCTCCGACATTTTTGCAGACTTCTTGTGGAGAAAGAAGATTCTACAAACTCGGTAGGAACACAGTTTGGGTTTCGATAGTTGTATATTGCTGACACACATACTGTAGGGCCCAAGCACGAACCTATCGAGCAACGGCGGTGCAGCGGCAGACATGGACGTTGAGGCTGCTTGTACTTTCGCCAATCGATTCCTATCTTCACATTCGCCACCTATTGGCGGTCAGTCAACAATGGGTCCGCCCAATACTCGCAATAGAAGCCAGCATGCGGCAACGACAGTAAATGCGACGTCAAGGTCAGACCTCAGGGAACAATCGATCATCCCCCCGTGGGAGTTCTACGGTCTGGGAAGCTCGCGACATCTACCCCAACGCAACCAGCCGGAACCAACGCCTCGCCCATCCTCGCCCCCTAAGGGAGTCAAAGCCGCCAACTTTGCAGATTTAGGACAAGTCGACGCCTCATTGGACGTCGAAAATGAGGCTACAGAAGATTTCGGGACCGATGACCCTGCGACTCATGAAGCTTCAGGCGCCCTTCCGGACTTCGAGGATGAAGGTGGTGAAAGTGGTTTGCTCGTGAGCTCGCCGCCAAAACTCGATAGAGTTTTGCCATTACGGGAACTCTCGGCCAATGAGAGGATTCGCAGGCACCAAAGCATGCCGGCGCGAATAAATCGTAACGTCGAGGGTCATATTGAGAGAGGATCGCTGGGAGATACAAGTGGTCTAGGATCCCTAGAAGAGGAGATTGCACGGGTACGCTTGGCGGATCGTGCGGTACCCACAGTCAGGACTGGGGTACCAGAACCGCCACGACGCAAGAGCAAGAAAAAGTGTGTAGCCGAGAGGAAGATAATCGAGCCAGGCTTGTCTAGGCATGTTCCCTTGCACCAACGGAAATCCGACGCTGAGCTTTTACAAATTGCAAGATTGATAACACCCTACCAGCGCCATCGAAGGGCTCCGTATGCCTTCAGTTACCTTGGCAGACTTTACGCCGAATATAAGCATCTGCGAGTTGCTGTCGATTACAATGACCGACTGATTCTGACGGCGCAAGAACTGAGCAGACTTTGAAGTCTGTGTCCATTTTAACATGGCTGTACTGGATATGCCCGCCAAGTGCACCATGGCACTACCGATTCGGGCACGACGGGTATGAGATCAATGGTCTTGAGTAGCCCAAAGCAACGGCGCTCGGGTCGCAGGGTAGACTGGCGGTCAATTGCCTAACCATCGGCTTGTGTCCTTTTGTCCTTTCCTCCTTCCGGCGTCTCCATCTCTTGGACCGCCCTTTCCCTTACGGTCGTCTCTGTTATTTCATTCTTTCATTAGAGGTAGTGCTATTGTGAATAGATTAGATTTCTAGGACTATGCTTTGTACATAGATGTTCCAACGCGGGGTGACCATAGCCTTTTGGCAATACAAATAGATTTTCCCTCGAAACGAAGGCTACGGTCCCCAGAATTGATATTGTGCCTTAGGCGCCACTATTTTCTTGCGTCAACCTCCAGTATGACGCTACGGTTTGGCCATTTCCAGGCCGGGGCCATTGATTTACACTGGTTCAGAAGGCTTGATATGCAATACTTGAGCCACGAAGTGCTTTTCATAGACAGGTAATAGGAGTAAAGCGGCGTTCGAAGCAGCATTCGCTTGCTTGAGCTGAAATGTTTGCGCAGCATCTGTAGCCTTAAATGCTAGCAATTTTTGAGGCTTTGAAACATCGTGCCACGATCTTTCGCAGTCGAATATTTATAGACACAAATTGTGTACGATTCGTAACCTCCTCTCGCCCTGGCGACCGTTGTTCTTGCACAGGAAACGGAGATATGAATTCACATCGGGAATGTGTTTAGGAGTAGGAGATGGAAATTGCATCACTCTTTGAGCAGAATAAACACGAACGAGAAGGGACAAGGAGGGGCGACTAGGACTAAACAATGCAAAGTAGACAAGGCGATGCAATACTTATAATTCGTCGTCCCATAGACATCATCCCCTTTTCCACACAGAAACCGAACAAGCGACTGAGTCTTGGAGCCTCGTCTCATGCAGTTGTGGATCCATCGTATATGTTCCCCTCCTCAACACGCAACCACTGAACCCCTTTCCATCCCATGCACGACCCCTCTCACTTCATATTGGCCCCTCCACTCTCCATTCCACTGCTGACTGTGGGTCCACTGACTCCTTTCTTCGGGCTGGGTTGCTCCCGCTTTGACACCATTCATTGTGTTTCCCGAGTCTGACGTTACTGGCCTTTCTCCCGGTGTGGAGCTCATAGTGTGACCTGGTGCGGATGGACTCCTAAACCATGCTCTGCGATGCAAGTAAAGATGTCAGTTTTGATGTTGCTAGGTAATTAGCAACCGAGGATGTAGACATACTTTGCGCGTTCTGCTTAAGGACTTCTCGCTGGCTTTTGGAGTGAGGCATTGTCAAGAAATTTCGGCAGCGGAGTATAAAGAAAGCTTGTGTTGATGGTTTATGCCTGCCAAATGTCTCGAGGGTTTTCCGGATGTAGTCATGATGTTCCCGACGATCCACGTGCAGCTTAAAGGGAACTCACTACCTATGGTCAACCACTGGCTATTCGGTCTTCCGTCTAATCTTTTGATAGAATCCCGTAGCTGAAGCATTGGACCGCGATGCGATCCTTGATGTACCGTTATGACCCCGCCGCTGCCATTAAGAAGCGCTGCGCGCGGTTCTCGAAAGGCCAATGAACGGACGGTGCGAGGCGCGCTACTTGTTCATTGCCTGTTCCAATATCGCAGGTGTGGTGCTGTTTTGCTGGAATGACGCGGGCCAGATCGTAGACATGGTCAACGTGTACGAGGTTCTAGCGTTCCAGCCATGCACCGAGTGATAGTGATCGTATCTGGAGACTGTTTCCTACCTACGGAGATACTACGTAGTAGTGTTGAGATTGCCAAGATAATCGTGGGAAGTTATTTGGCAGCGTTTGTTACCCCTATTTCATATTCTAGTGCCTGTGCCAGATGAGGGTCCACCCTCTGCAAATTTTGCCCTGCAACCAACCAATTCGCTGGAGAAGCCTAACCACCACCCCACAAACCAAACAGTCATATATATAAATCTTCATTCCATTTAGTCATGACTAAACTACAGTCAGCAAACAAACGCAGGTAATCGGCGAAGATGCGAAGCCTTCCAGAGCAGGAAACTCGAGGAGTTTGACTTTTTTGAAAAGTAGTATATTTGGTGATCGTGGATTATATAGAGTATATATTTTATTAAGTCTACACTTACTCGAAAGTACCTGCCATACCAGCAAAAATAGTAGGCGTACGAAGTATTGAAAAGGAAACAAATCAATCCGTATCTATATTTACTGTTATGCCCGCATGCCTGAAGTGACCGGCTGCAATATGACCTTTGCTACAAGCTTCTACCGCCATGTGCAAATAGGCTTCAAAACTCATGTCTTCAGCCAGCTTGTAATGTCTTTTGAGCCAGGCCTTAAGCACTGAACAGAACTCTTCAATGGGGTTGAAGTCAGGGGAGTAGGGTGGCAGATATTGTAAGACCACACCGGCCTGACGGCATAGATCTTTGACTTCCTACTGATAGTTAGCGAGGCTCAGCTCGACGTCGACGTCACTCACCTGAGTGTGATGCACAGAAGCGTTGTCGAGAATCAACACCGATTTAGGCCCTGGAAAGCGACTGCATCTCGGAAGCACCTCGTTGGCCAGAAACCATTCAAAGCAAGCTTCAGAAATCTCTCCCTGATGTATATGTCTGGCCAGAATGCCGTCAGAGCAGTAGGCCGGTAGAATGCTCCATCTTTCGCTTCGTTTGACTCGTGACGATATGTCATAGGGAGCCCAGCCACGTTTACGATGCATCGTATGATCGTTGGCTGCACTCTCATCCAGAAACACGAGCATTTCGTGAGTGAACTGACTGACGTCGAGAAAGTATAAATTCCGACACTCCTGCGAGCGTATCAAGGCCTCCCGTTGAAGACATTTTCGATTAATTTTCATGACCTTTAGAGCGTTGGATAGAGTGGAAAGAGCGACGATGATGCTCCAGTCGTCGAAGAGGTAGTATAGCATCTCATCCTGATATGCCCATGGCTGACCTTCTAGGAAATGCCGAAGACCAATCCTGGCAGCAGGATGAATCAAGGGCGTCGGCCCCAGGGCACTCATTTTATTAGGAGGTGAGTGCTGACCCCATGTTTTTAATCTACCTCTGATCTTTCTGACAACTCTAGCACTGACCCCTTCCACGTCGGCAATGACCTTAGGCGACAGTCCCTGCTGTAGATGCACTGCTATCCGATCCTTGTGGGTGGAGGCAAGAGGGGGAGGCATAGAGCTCTGGAATCGCGCTGGAATTGATCCTGCAACACGTTAGATTTACATGAAGGGGCCACCTTTGTATAACCTCATATTACATACCAAATGGAAGGAATTAAAGGTCTGTGAGGTGGTGGTTAGGCTTCTCCAGCGAATTGGTTGGTTGCAGGGCAAAATTTGCAGAGGGTGGACCCCCTCGGTTTTGGAAATTCTAAAATCTGGCACAGGCACTATGAAATAGGGGTACTCGTACCAGCAGGCGCTAATAACATGCCGAGGCTACTTAGTTTACTCGACTTTTAGGTTTACAGATAAGATATAACTGATAACATATACGAAGTACGAAGAATAGAATATATGACCTTTCTGATAATATTATAATGAGAAATCTCTATTCAATAATTACATTATTCTAAATTAGCAATAATGTAAACTTTGTACCTTCAATAAGGCGACAATAAATCATAAAATGATTTTCTTCTTTAATAAAATAAAAATACATATAATCGTGACCATCACTATGCGACGCAAGGCTCTCTAGACTCTAGTTTATATTAATTAAATAATTAATCATTATTATTAATTTATTATACGAAAATTACAAAAAATCTTTGTACAAATAAAATATACAATATACAATATAGAGTATAGAGTATAGACAGACCTTGTTATTTATATAAAGAATAAAATAATAAAGCTAGTATTTGAATACTTTATAATTAATTAATTATGTAATTTAAGTCTTTGTTTCAATCTTTTAACTCTTTTCTTTATCTTTAATTCTTTTTTTCATCATGGATCTTTTCTTGAATTCTAGTAAAAGATACTTGAAATTAAATCACAATGAAATGTAAGTGATTAATAAAAATGAAAGGTTATTTAATACTTAGTTTCCATGAATTAGGGATTAATCTGCAGAGAATGAGCAAGCCATTCAGAGCATCATCATCATCTTCTGCGCGGTCGACATCTTCGAAAGATTCGGTCAAGACCTTCTCGACGCAAGGACACCACAAGGAGGCGCGGTCTGGGAGAGTGGCCGCCGTAAGTGATTCGTGATCATTGCCTTCAAAAGTTATTGCGACCGGCAAAACTGAGGCGAACTTCAGATTCTCATTCCAGAGCCTCTCAGATACGTCCCAAATTCTTCCTCTCCGCCAAAGATACAAGATTCTGCCAGAGATGCATCTCCTCCCGCTTCAAAGCTTTACAAGGTTGTAATCAATCGTCATAACCTTCAAAATGGGCAAATTATGTTTGTTTTGGGCACCCGATTTGGTGGTATCGTGACGCGAGACTCACGGGAGGTTTCGCTGGACGAAATTGGCCAATTTGTCACTCATCAGGAGCTTCAGCGCTATGAAAATGAGCGTTTTAGGATAGAGCTTGAGGCGCAAAACGCAAAGAAGCGTTTAGGGAGGCCATCGCAATCCTCATATCTGTTCGCTGGTGACTTCAAGGCTTCATCAAGCCGCTCGCCTGAGCGCAATTCAGCATCATGGAAGAAGTCTCGCGGGAGACCCAGAAAAACAATGTTCTGTATCAGTTCTTCTGATAACGAACCTATCAAGCCAAAAGATGACCGGCCTAAGAAGATGCTAACCTTCTCTAAAGAGCTGTCAATTGATGAACTTGATCAACCAGTAACATCCGCTAAGGAACAGAGTCGGCCCATATCTAACACAATCACGGTTCAGATTCCCTTGAAAACTAAAATCCAGGTGGACGCGATACGCTCCAACATGCCATCTGCAATAGCACCCCCCACCAATGGCCACAGACGCCCTCCACCCTCACGTTCTTACGCTCCTGAACAAGACACTATCAAAGAAGCCATACAAACAGTCTCCAAGTGGAATCCTGATCTCACTCACAGCAACCCTACCTTACCTCCGATGTCACAACCATTGATCTTTGGTCCAAAACCGCTCCACAGGACCATAGCTCCAGACGTGTATTCTTCTCCAAGAAAACAAATTTCACTTTCAACAAAGGTCGCTGTCGGCTCATCTCAGCCGTCCATCATTAGCTCCGATTCCAGTAGTCTTAAGAGCTACGAATCCTGCTACGCTCCAAGCAAGCCTGACTTGCAGAGGTCTGAGAAGCAAACAGGTCAAGACATCCATAGGCAGAACATTCGCATACTCGAGAACAAGCCTGCAGAACATCATACATTATCTAACCCGCTAGAAGGTGGATCTCCCAATACAGACGTTGCAATTCCCACCGAAAACTTCGCCGAAGATTCGGATGACGAGCCTCTCAATCAAAACCTAGAGCCTCAATACGAAGATTTCTGTAAAGAAGTTTCAGAAGATGAAGTATCTCTCCTGCAACAGTTCCAGGCCTCAGTCCCTCCGTCTCGCAAGCTCTCGACCCCAAGTGCGCCAACACCTAGCCTTAGTCATCGCCCGGCCCCCTGGTTCCGGAAACATGATCCAGTTCAGATGTTAGAAAAACATGATCCACTTCAGATGTTAGGAAAACCATCATATCAAAACTACGATCAAGAAGATGTACGAACGAACAACGAAGATGATGCAGTTGCACTCCTACAGCAATTTCGGGCACCTATTCCTCTACCTTCAGCTTATACCAAAGTGTCTGCGCCAGCCCAGCTCCCTAGCCACAGCCACCGCTCCACGCCCTCGCCAAGGAAAACCCCAATTCTCCAGATATCGCCTCAGTGTCGGCGAAATGTAAGTATGACACCGCACTATCCGTCTCGCAGACCATTTGCCAGGACCCTTGGGCGGAAGGACAGGTGGGACAAAGGAAGCGGAAGGAAGCGAAAACGTGTAGGAAAGGTGGTGGTGAGTGAAAGGGGACGTGAGGAAAGCATGGAGTTATGAGCCATGGGAGAGATTGAGAGTTTCGATTTTCTTTACGTATTTCATGGGTGACGGAATATGGTTTACAATATCCTTTTTTTTTTTTTAGCTTGAGGGCTACCTCTGGATGAAGGTGGGCCATTTAGCTTTCGGGCAGAGGGCGAATATCTGTGTGGAAGGAGATAACGGCTTGGTCCATTTCACGACTTGGCGAGGTTTTTCCGTTGATACCTCGTTCAGATTACTTGTAGTTGACTTAGGTATGATTTTTCCTGCTCGCACCAGTGAAAACAACATGCTAGTGAGACTTAGGCTTACAGCTTTCTTGAAACTGACCATTGAGACGGCCACAAAAATTTATCTATACATGGTGCCTCGGTTTGTGTCTTACGTGTTGGGACATGAGGAGCTAGTATTCAGGAAACGTCGGGTCAACCTCCTTCCTCCAAGCATGTAGGCCCCCTTTGATATCCCCTTTGACCATATGTGGCGCAGTCCACTCTCGAAATCTCTGTACTGCAAACTGCGAATCGTTCCCGAATCGACAGATGCAGTATATCGGCCGGGTCAGATTTTTTCCGCAACATTGTTCTAGCACGTCGGAAAAACTGTCACGAGCCTTGGTAAGAGCGCTTCCTTCCACTGCGGCAACTATATCTGAAAACGGTATATTAACGCTGTCCTGTACATGGCAGATGTTGAATTGGACTTCTTCTCTCACGTCTATCAATAGAGGTTCGTCGCCAGATTCTTCTCGGGCCTTGCTATATTTCTTCGCGGATATACGATCGCGATTGTCGAGTATTTGCACTGGGGCCCTCACTCCGCAAAACGTCGCGTAATCCAAGGAGCCGAAGGTCAAGGACTCACGTGTGATTGACGCATTTTTTGAGCAAGAAGGACAATGCGCTCGCTTCCCACGTAATCTTACGCTTCGAAAGGGTGGGTTACCGAATGCGGAGTACAGTAGGAGCGACTGCTTTTCCTGGTTAGGAGGCTCTGGCTTCGCCGTTCTCATTGCAGCCATGTCAGCAGGCTTGACATTGGCGACGACAATCTTCACTGCCTCCACAGCCATCAAAACTCCCATCACGCCTACCACAGGTCCCAATATACCTCCCTCGCCACAGCTCAAAACACTCTCTGAGGGAGGCGGCGTGGGAAACACGCATCGGTAGCAGAAACCACTCTTGCCTTCTCCCTGTCCTACAGGCGGGCTGTTAAGAACCATGAGTTGGCCCTCCGTTCTAAGAGCAGAAGCTGACACCAGGGGTTTACCCGCTACCACTGCTGCATCTGAAATAAGGTAGCGGGACGAAGGTCGATCTGTGCAGTCGAGGATAAGGTCGTATTTGTCAAATATGTCTAGGGCGGTCGAGCATGTCAGATGAGCAGGATAGGGTATGTAGTGGACCTTCGGGTTTAGTCTGGTTAGTTAGATAGAATGAGCGCCTTGAATCGGAGGTACATACCGCCTAAGATGTTCAATAGCACTGTCCACCTTCAGCAGGCCTACCCTGTCCGTAGTATGCAGGATCTGACGATGCAAGTTTGAAACCTCAACCGTGTCGCCGTCAACGAGACCTAAGGTACCGATACCGGCACCGGCAAGGTAGGCAGCAGCAGGACACCCAAGGCCACCAACGCCGACAATTAAAACGGATGCACTCATGAGATTGAGCTGGCCTGCAGGTGGATATGAGTATGTAGTACCTATGCGGCACTTGATACAATTGCCCGACCTTGCAGTCCAATATCACGCATGATCATTTGCCTTCCATATCTCTGGTATTCTTCAGATTCAAGAGGCCAAGTCCATTCGCCGACGAAAACACCTGGGTCGTTCGGGACCTCAGCTGCTTTGGTTTCAAGTAGCTGCCTTTTGAGGTCCGCTAGCTCGGACTCCAGGGTATTAATTCGATGCCGCAAGGACGGAACTTTGTCGTTGTTACTCGACATCATGCTATCTACTTGATGGTCATCGCAGTAAGGGTGTATGTGCTAAAGTCTTCAATGATGAGTCGGGGACTGTGAAGGTAGGCGATAGGGCTGGCAACTTTAGGTAGATACACAGGGCTGGTCTAGCTCATCCCACTAAAATTCAAGGGTCATCATGATTGTATTCTGCTGTTCCGGTACACTTGCAACGACTCAAGGTATATCTGGACAGATATGGTAAGCTGCATTGCTATCCAATCGGTTTGCTTCTAACGTATGTAGGCTCCTACTACTGGCAAGCGGCTCTCCGTCGGTTCCTGTGTTTCCAATTCCAGCTCCACCGTCGTCAAAACGCTTCGAAGGGAGCACAAGGGAGATGGATTTTTCAGCAATACAAAGAAGGACAAGCGTACAATCAAACACTCGGCCCTCATTTCACGCATCGAAAAGTCAAAAGCGCCGTCCAACAAGAGGAGACGCCCATCGAAGAAGCTGGTTACCACCCTCCAATCTTTGGCTGATGCATTACCTGACACAACCAACGGTTCAGGTGGCGTTACCGTGGTAGGCGATGTAAAAATCAAGCATAAGAGCTTGAAAAGCCGACCTGGGGCCATGAAAAAGAAGGAGATATTGATCAATATGGAGAAAGAGAGATTCAATAAGAATTTAGCACAAATGGCAGCGTTACCGGCAGGCGGCCATACTATTACTAATGATAATGGAGTGGCGAAGGGTACAAGCAGTAGTAGTAATAGATGGGCGGCGTTGAGAGAATTCATTCAGCAAACCACAGAGCAGAGACTTGGCGCCAACCTAGGCGCCAACCTAGCGACTACAAACACTTGATCAATGTGTTGCATTTATCTTTCTATGAAAAACTTGAAATACTCCTGGTTTTGGTAAAGCAAGTTCTGGTCGTGTATTCTGTTTCAACCACAATTGCCGACTAGGGGCTAGACTTGCGATGTTGCTGACCGCTCAGCCATGTAGATCGGACATATGACGCTGAAAACCTCGCAGAACTTACCACAGGTGCGCCTTGTAAGAGTCTAGGCACCTGGAACCTAAGAAGTCTTGGTTTCCGGATTATGGTGGCGGATTAGCCAATGGCGAGTCAAAACTTCTTGCCGTCCGTATCTAAGATTGTTTTAGATTTGTATTTGACTTCGCCTGGGGCTTTGGAACTTTCGCATCCTATCTCTATCAGCATGGATCCAAGGAAGTTGGTTAGTGAATATAAGATCCAGCGTCACACCAGATCAAAGCCTTGATCCTAAGGCGCCCAATAATCAGATAGGCCAACTTTTATAGTAAAGTGGAACACTTGTTCAGCCACACACCTCTACATCTCGTCCTTGGTTTATCTCTCATCTCTGTGGCTACACGTTCTTTGCTCAAGGAACTGAATTTATGCATGATGTTGGAGGCAAAGTAAGCCTCTATCTGCAGTGTATGCTTCTAAGTACTGACATCTATGACAGGTTACCGGAAGGCCAACTGGGGCTTGGTGAATACCCTACCCCCTTTCCTGTTTGGCCAAGCTATTCTCCGTCATCATTGCTCTGTAAATTTCAGGCAACGGTGATCTTGTCTAACGAAGGCACGAAACCCGGAAAGGTAGGTATCTCTCAAATCCAATATCTAGAATGCATATCCTCAATTTTCACACCGCATTTCCCAGTCTGGTGAGTGGCAACAACACCGTTTACCACAGTATAGAGAGCTCTAGTCATCATGGTGGTCTCTTCTATCGTTGGGAAGGTGCATTGACGTCTTGAGGTCACTTCGTTTCCGACATGGCATGAAATGGGCATATGACAGGCCGAGGTTTGCTCCCCATTGGTGCGATTGAAGTATTTCTTTGAAAACGTTTGTATCCGCTAACAGCGGTGGCCATGAAAATCCCCTTCGCTCTCATGCCCTCCACGAGCGAGTGAAACTCACTTAATGGGAAAGTCGAGACACCTTCATTTCTGATGTGTTCTTTACTATCCCTTTCCAAAAATAAAAGTATTAATGCGATCCTTTGATTTGTCCGTTGCGTTTGCTCAAATAATTTTCCCTTTCCGTCCTTACTAGCTCCTGGTTTCTAGACACACAGTACCTTACTTTGCGCCTGCATACATTTGCAGCGATAGTCCTCTATTCTCAAACATTTTGCCACACCTTGGGATTATGCCGTAATCGTTTACTTTTTTCAGACCTGGTGTCGGCAGAAGAATAGGAAAACGAGATAAAAAACGGTTATGCTGACCACAATCGGAATCGACTATGCTTGCGGCCACTTACACACTCATCATCTATCCAAAGCTTACTGGTCTCTTCCGGTCGTCCCTTTCCTCCCTCCCGTTAAGGATCAAGAGGAAGGAAAAGATTGATGGTACCATTCGCCTGCGAAATCAGTATTGCGATGATTATGCAGCAGGGCTTACAGTTAATGGGATTTAGGACCAGGAGCTTGAAGAGGGAACTAGAGCAGGAAATCAACAGGGTTAGCGCGATGGGCAGGAACAATAGGCAAGCGATCTCTGCTCCTTGAGGTGACTTCGACATATGACTAGCCCCGATAGTACACCACCAGCCTTGAAAGCTGATGAAGGGGATTTGTTGGTTTCAAAGGTTTCAGAGATTATACAGGCAAAAATCCCGTTATGAATATTGCTGTGAGTTAATTGAAGCTTATTGTACTTTCACCTTTTAGGCACGCGAGAATATAGACTCAATGGTCTAGTTCTTTAAAGATGAATGGTTGAGGGAAACAAACAATGCCGTTGTCGATGGGTGGACATACTTACAATCGAGACAATAAATGCCAAGCTTCCACATGAAAGATCTCTCTATATATCTTCCTCTGTCGTACTTCTTCTCTGCTTCGCTAACGTTTTTCCATCCTCAGCTTCAAAATAGAGACTCGATTTCCTATTGTACACACTTCAGCCATTCGCAGGAAACGCAGATCACCATCATCATGTCTTCATGGCCCATGGCAGGCTCCGAATTCGTTGAAGGGCTTTACACCCTCTCTTCGCGGCAATTGCCTCAATACGAACGAGAATGTAATCTTTGCCAGATACAGTACGATTCAAGTGCAGGAGGCAGAGAAGTTCCAATCCGGCTGCCATGCGGTCACAGTTTTGGAGACGCATGTATCTATAATTACATGTCCGAAGATTATGGCAATAACAATAGATGTCCAACGTGCGGAGCTGTCGCATACAGAAAACTATATCGCTATCTCAAGCTTTGCGACCTGATTAAAAGCGAAGAGTACCAAGAGTATCAAGAGCATGAGAATGGACACGAAGGCACAGATGAGCAAGATGAGCATGCACACTCGCCTACGGAGAGCGAGGTCAACGACGCATTGGAGCATGAGTTGAGACTCGCGCGGGAGTACGATGAGAGCCAGCGCGGGGAAATTGCTGCAAACCGTCGTATTGGCTCCCTCTCTGATCATGCCACATATCAGAAACTTCTGGCTGACGGGGCAGATCTACCACCTCTCGCTGCAACAGACCTACTTCTCAATCGTGCACAGGATCGCGCCCTCTTCGAAGAATTTCAGCGGAGGGGAGCATTCGCCAGAAGTGGAGCAAGTACGCAACAGTATGAGAACCATTCGGATTACGAGATTTACGAGACATTTCGAGATAGAGGTTTGGGATGGAGCCCCGAGCATGAGAAATGGGTTTGCAATTAGTCTATCAGTCGGTTTTGACGGTGAGTAATCATTATCTATCCTATGGTGTATCCCATGCAATAACGCAGTTGCGCAACAGCAAATCAATCTAATTTCATATATTCTAATATGCAGTACGAACCAATCTCTTCAGTATGATGCCTCTTCTTGCTTTCTTACCAAATTAGGCTAATTTAGTATTGTTACGGTCTACTTATTACGCTGATGCTGCTAAGGTACAAGTTCTTGCCTTCGATCTTGAAATTTCCTAAGACGCTTGAGAAATGGTGCTAGAAAACCATGTGAAAACAACACATCAACAACCAAACCTGTGACCATGTACACACATCGCAAGCTTTGTCGGCGCATCAGGAAGGACAACTAAACAGCTGCCAATTTGCAGAGCAGAAATTGCATTATGCCCAACAAAGATATTGTGGCTACACCCCTTTGTGCAGCAGGAGCAATTCCAGCAGTTATCGCTTTGTACTACCAGAAAGGCTTTATAATTCTACCTCTTTGTTGGGCCAATTGTTGGAATCTGAACTTCTTTGTCGAAGTGATCGGAATCCAGCCCAGCTTACGTCTTCTAGGTATTTCTAATAACATTCGGTCTTCTTATCCCTTTCCCTTAGATCTTCAATTCGTCGCAACTACACTTTATCGCTCGCATTTGATATTATACACCAGCCCACACAGCCCACACAGATACCACATCTATATTATTGTCATAGAACCCATCAGGCATGGGTTTCTTCAAGTCTTTCTCTAATGCTATGCGCAAAACCGAGCGCGATATGTATTCAGACACCAGCGCCCTTGTCACCTGCGAATCCGATGATTGCCCTATTCGAGGACCTCACAAACCAGGGCCCTACTACCACAATGGAAAGTCTTTAGATACGGAACATGAGACATGGGGAGAATCTAACCCCCCACCGTTCATTTGGAGAGCTCTTGAGAGATACACGAAGGGTCGTGCGACCCCTGCAGAGATTCATGCCGTTGTTACATTTCAAGAGCTTCACTCGCACGAGTGGCTAATGGGGTAATGGTAAAATAATAACGTTATAGGCGAAGAAGACAAGATGTATTGTTCTATACTATATGATATTACTTCCATGAACTCAATGTCTCATTTTTTGAGAGCTGTGCTGTGCTGGTTTCGCGGTATGGTACTTGTTGACAAAAGTATAGACGCGTAGAGGTTGAGACGCAAGTTTGCTCCTCGTAATATCTTATCAATTCTACACCTGGCTTTACACTACTAAGCTAATGCTCTATCAGCTACCTTCTATGTCTGCGAGGACGGCGACATAAACATATTGTCTGATAGTAAGTTATTGTCCAAAGCCATTCGATCATTGTTCCATTGCGAAACAAAGCATAAATTTGCTGATGAAGCTTTGATCCTCATCTTTCTACTCATTACAAAGCCGTAATACCAAAGACTGCCGGACACAACCTTCGAAACACAACCTTCGACATCACGAGACTAGTCTTCCGTAAGCCAGCCCCATCATCTGCGCTCTACGACCGACACATCTATTATGTGTCAACTCTGGAGCATCAATTATTCGTGTGGCCATAATGCCCGGTGGGAGTTTGAATACTGCTGCAACGTGTACGATGGCAAGCCATGCACCGGACAGGAACAATTGGCCCCAGAAGAGATCGAAGTGATCTGCGTAGTCTGCGCGACTGAACTTCGAGCGGAGGCTGAGAGAAGGGTCAAAGAGCAGGAAAGGGTTGAAGACCACGAAGGGACCAAAGATCGGGATTAGAACAGATGTGCCCTGCACACATAGCTAAGACAATTCTCCTCTCTGTTTCTTCACTTCTCTTGGCACGAAAACTTTCCACTGTGTAGAGTCGGCTTTGCTTGACTAATAAATAGTAGGACACCTCTTCCGGCTCAGAGCTAAATTTTGAGAGTCGAAAGAAACACATCAATCCATAAGCCGCGATTCAATAAATAAGACTCTTTAATACCTTGCAAGTATATAGTAGCTCATAAGCAGTCTTGGATGTTTGGTAAAGATCAGGTTTCATTGTCCGAACTTTAAACAACCTCATTATCGAGGTACAACCCTCAAAGTAAACATCTGTCGTACATATATGCTTCGCACCTTATCTCCCTATAATCATTCACTTTCCATCTCCAGAATTCCTCAAACATGGCAACCCCCACAACTGGCCCACAATATATGACCAGTCTGCCTACGATCAATACGACAGAGTTACCCGAAAGCCTGTACGATCAAGAATGTGCCATATGTTTGACGGCGTTCGAAGAAGGCATCCAGGACGCGGTGCAACTTCCATGTCGGCACGCCTTCAACCGGGTATGTCTCGCTGCATGGTTGTCTGAGAAGTCAGGCAAGAACACATGTCCAACCTGCCGCCACGTTTTGTTTGAGAAGCCTGATGACACAGTCGTTCTGAACATCTACAATGGTATTCACGAACGCATTGAATTCAGTCGCCGACTAAGTGATCCAATACCGACGCACTTTTGGCGAGAGGCGTTTTCCGAATTAACATCACTCAGTTGGTTCTGCCTTGGTGGACCGCTTTGCGACGATGATTCCCACAGTGAGCACGAGGAATGATCAGGGTTCAAGTCGTTGTGCATTTCCAAAGCTTTCCCGGACTCAGTGGCCAGTACGCGCTTTGTGTATTTAGGACGGTGATTTGGATCTAGACAAGTATAAACAAGTGATGGAAATTCAGATTCATTATGCTAATTCAAATGCTGCTTTGTCTGATAGATATTATAAAATTAGTGCAGGTTCGGGAATCCCTTTCTTCTATATTCCATTGTTAACATCCCGATAGGTTTTTCGGAAATCGCATGTTTTCTCTTCCCTCATAAGTCATAAGTGTTCAGTCGCTATTACATCCAACTGCTTACAAAATCTATGAGAAGAAACAATGGCAGGTCTACAATCATCTACCTTAGGAACTACATCACACCATGAACGCAAGCAAACCACTGCTATACCTCTACCCATTGAAATACGCCTCAAGATTTACGCGTACCTTCTAAAATCTCGCAGGGTCCTCCGTAAAAAAGCGGAGCTTCGCACTGTCAAGTGTCTCCTCTTTACTCCCAGTACCGAGCTTCCAGATTCGGAGAGCATCCTCCACGATACTGCCATCCTTGGTACTTCGCGGACCACTTACACAGAAGCAGTCCAGATCTTCTACAATGAAAACTGTTTCCACCATAGTATACCTTCCGCCGGGGCGCCATCCAGCGCTCCATTTCATTTACATCTTCCCATGATGAGACACATCCGCGTCGAATATAATCTCAATACGGACCTAGGACCTCGACACACAGAGCCGCGTCATACCAATTCCCAAATCGACCGCGCCATCTCCCTTCAGCTAAAGGCAATCGCTGCTCATAGTCCCCTCATACGCACCTTTGGACTCAAGCTCATATCCGGTCCTATCAATGGTAGTGACCGACTTAAAGATGCTTTGACGGGAGTCACCCTCACAGGGCCGGCACTGGGCGACCTCGCTGCCAAAGTCCATGATCATCTAAGTATAAGCTCGATTGCTAACAAGTTCTGGGCAGACGAAGAGGGGACTGAGGCATTTCACGATATCCGTCTTGCGGTGGCTGCGGACGACTGCTGGGAAACTCAGGGCTTCCTGTTACCAGAGACTTTACCGAGGCGAGTTACCGAAACTTCTGGTGAAGTATGGCTTTGCAATATCGGGGAGCTCCGAAGAAGGGGTTGAAAGTATGCAATCTTTAAGAGGCGTTCAGCGATGTTTTGGAGTCCATTACTTCTCCTTATCTATAAATAACTCGAAATTAATTACTCTTCCAATACCTGCTAATCTGCTTACTATAACTTTTCCCGATTATACAAAACACAGCTTTAGCTGTGTTCATCTCGACAAGTCAGGAGATTGTATACCATGGTGAAGGCTGAGATCGAGTAGATAGAATGACAGATCTCTCATCACAGTGAATGAATCCTATTACCTAAGCCTATAAATTCCAAGCACATTCTTTTTGTTATAATTCCATCATGTTGTCTTCCTCAAATAGTCACTTCGATTAGTCTCATCAAAGCAGAGTAGTTTTTCGACTAACCTCTTTATCTGAAACAACTCGACAGAAACTAGGAGGAAACAAGGGAGAAAAAGAACGTTCAAGCGAGTCCATATCAAACATGTTAACATCTGACTGAGGGTAGGTAGAGGGGGATGTGAGAACTAATCTGGTCTTGGAAGAGTTATTAATCGCTGAAATAAGAAGATTCGGAGAGAAGATATCGCAGTCAGGAAGAACAAAAATCAGGTAAAGAACAGCAAACTAACAGTAAGAATTCGAACGGTACCCCAGATGTCTATATTTTTCTCCTACCAGGAAAATTCATCTTTCCGCCATTTCTGATTATACCCCTCGGCGTGACATTCGGTGAACCTCAACACTATGTCCTTCTCCTCCTCACTCGCCTTCCCCTTTTTCTGCTTCTCGTACACCGCCCAGATCTCAGGCGGTGGGTTACAAATCCCCCAAACATGGCCCCTTCCCGAAGGGACGCCGTCGTGTTGGTAAACCCCCTCGCAATGTGGGAAATCTATTGGGCAAGTTGGGCGTTTGCACATTGTGGCAGGGTGAAGGGCAGAGTAGATTAGAGACTGTGGGACGAAAGATGGGGGGAGGGCCTCCTGATACATGTTCTCAGTAAGGCCAGGGAAGTAGACAGAGTCCCGGCTGTTGGAACTGGAAGGCGGGGATGCAACTGCCCTTCTGGGTGGGGATGATGTTTTCCTAGGCGGGGTGGGGTGAGGTGGGGATCTTCCGCGGATGAGAGAGGCGCCCGGGGCTGTTTCTGTTGAGAAATCAGGAGGGAGAGACGACTGGTAATCAAACCCGGTGAGCCCATACCAGTAGACTGACTGTCGATTTCCAGCCTGTGTAGGTGGAGACCGGTTTCTCCTGGGTGGTGGTGGGATTTTTCGGGGTGGCGAAGGAGCTTTTCTTTGTGAAGCTGGAGCTTGCTGTGGGAGAGGGCGGTATTGGGTCGGCTGTGGTGGTATTGGACCACCGCGTGGGGGAGGTCGGTATATCGGTTGAGGGGCTGAGGGCCGACCCAGGTCTACCGGCCGTCGACCTTCTACCGGATATCGAACCTCTGGTCTCTGAGTTGAGGGTCGTGGGCGCCGTGCTTTTTCTGGTTTCCTTCTAGGCTTACTGCTGGAGGAACCCATTGTGATACCAAGTTAGTACTAGGAAGTGATGTGATGTTAAATGGCAATCTTGTGAACGCGAGTGATTGGTCGTAGGTGAGTGGCTGTCTGTCAGTGGTCAACGCTGACTGTTTAGGTATCGGAGTAATCTGGGAATCTTTGGAAAATAGATAGAGAGTTGTGACTTGCATTATAACAGGGAGTGGTTCGCTGAATCGAGCTTGAAATGGCGTAGACTGAAATGCGAAAACAATAGGGCTTGTGTGAGAATAAAGAATGTCCCAAGGAGCACAATGGCAAAAGAGGAGACATAATGATTGGAAGTACAGGCTGCGATTGCATAAAAACCACACAAAGGAGCACAATAGTTAATGAGCGAAAAGGTGCATCACACAAATGCGATTCCCGGCAGAACGATCCAAACCCTGTCCCTGCAATATGGATTCAGAAACAATGTTATTGTTCGTTCAAACTTCAAGTCGGATACACGTTACTCTATAAAGAAGCTTATTATAGAGATACGGAAATCATCACAATGGAGTTAGTCAAACAAGGACCATCTTAGAAGAAAGAATCATCACAATGGAGCGAGTCAAACAAAGACCATCTTGAGAGAAAGAGAGACTTATCTTGTTTGTAGGCTAGTTCACGATGATATAAGAACTCATCGTCCCTCGTCCCAACGCTCGTTATATCTTCGTTCTCGACTAAAATTTTACCATCGACGACCTTTCGATCTCGAACAATCACATTTTGCCTCTCAACATGGATTCGCCCTATTCACATTCAGTCTTCTCCTTCAAGGCACCATGGTCATATAATTCCTACGAAAGATTTGGCGAGCCTTCTTATCCTGATCCATCCCCCTTAACCATTTGTAAAAACAGACTAATGGTTAAAGGTCTTCCTCCGTCAGCAAACGTGATGGAGCTAGAGGCTACCTTCGCACGATTTGGCCCAATAGTTCGCATTCGTATCCTGCACCATGAGGCTACTGAGCAACCGAAGGGTTCGGCAATCGTCCAGTACCCGTACGAGTCGGAGGATGTGGAAAAAGCAACGGTCAGCAGCCTTCAGTACGGAGATTATCCCCTTGAAGTCAGTTTTCTAAACCCGTCAACAGACCTAAGAACCAGCTCAACGTTCAGGGTCAACCATATCCCAGGATTCAAGGAACATGATCTCAGGCGACTCTTCGCGTTGCATGGCCCAATAGTTGGTGTGTACGTTCCTAAAGGCAAAAGCCGAGAGCTCTACCGATCGTACGTCACATTCAAGGATAAAGACGACGCAGAGATAGCATTTGCCAATATGAATGGCAAAAAGTGTGGAAGTGTGGTGCTTGAGTTGGAGTGGGCAAATTTTGCTGACTTCTGATATTTGCAGTACTGCAGACTCATAGCCTGAATTAGTAACGCCGATTAAGTCTTTCATGAATATACAGTCTGGATAGGAAACAAACCGTTATTCACCAATCTTGCCACCTCTCATTAAATCGTATCTCGAGGATCGACAGCTTAACATATTTGAACAGTTTAATGCCGCAATTCCCCACGTCCTGAGAAGCTGATATAAATAGGAAGAACCAAGCGTAGAGACCAGTTTGTAGAGAACTTGCCAACCGTTGTGCACAGAACAGACAAATGATAAAGTGCAGACCACCTTAATAAAGGACAAATCACGTAGGCAACGAAAAGAGCCATAGATTCGATTGACAAAATACAGTAAGTCCATAGTGCGGACAACAGTGTAAATCCGATGGATAAGCACTACGAATGCCAATGGATCAGATTCCTCATTCTTATGGAAGTTGTTTAAGAATGGCTCCGATCAAGAAGCCGCTGTGCTTCAGAGTCTCTGCTGAGGCAATCACAGGGTCAGAAAATGGGGGCCAGACCAGATATGGCATGATTGTGTTCCTTTCAGTCAGCGGCTGCTTTCGGTAGAACCTTCAGGCAATATAGGTGGGAGCGCTACCTTAATTGACAATAGACTTAGGGATCTATTTCGGATATACGGATGCAGAGGTAATTCTGTAAACGTTGGTAATAAGGTTGGATTGGAAGGGGGTGCAGCGTTGAATGTAGACCTGTAGGCTTGCAAGCCTGAACTGCCCCATTCTGTTGAAAGTCGCAAACAACCTTCGAGGAAGCAGATTATGGAAATCTTGGAGCGAAACTTCTTAACAACGGATAAATACATGTTCAGAGAATGTACAAACCCACGTCTACCACCTTCTAATCGTTTGCCTCAACATAACAAAACTACTCAGCCCTTGGGACTTCCCCTTCCTATTGGAGGATTATAGACGATCTTTCTCGTTTTGACAGGCGACCACTTGTATCTCTTGACCCATATGCTAAGTGCAAGCAAAGCAGATGCGACCACAACAGTTGCCAGTCCCATTTTCTTTCTCGCATCCATCTCTGGCTCAGCGGCCCAGTTCAGAAACTCCACTACATCTTTTGCCATCTGCGAAGTAGTGGCGGGGGTTCCATCCTCATATTCGACTAGACCATCATAAAGCACACGAGCCATAGCAATGCCTAGATCACACATCAGCAATGCTCCTCATGAGCGCACAATCTAGACGTACCTGTTCCTGGGAAATAGGGATTGAAGTTCAACCCAGCGGGTACAGTAGCTCCCGGTGGGGTTTCCTCGGGATAACCCGTCAGTAAAGAGAAGATGTAATTGCAGCCGCCGTGCCTGGCCTTGACCATCAAACTAAGATCTGGAGGTAAAGCACCATTATTGGCCGCCCGAGCAGCCTCATCGTTCTTGTAGGGAGATGGAACATAGTCAGAGAGTTTCCCGGGTCGCTTCTCAATCTCGCCTTCGTCATTAGGCTCAGTGTCATATTCGTTTTCCTCAGCAATGACCTTCATCTCATCAACCGTGTGGGTATTGCCAACGAACTGCCGCCATGGTAATCGAGAAAGAGAGTGGCAGGACGAGCAAACTTCGCGATAAACTTGGAAACCTCGACGTAGGCTAAGTAGTGTAAGAGATTGTTCGGTAAATGAGGGACGAGCATGGGACGGTACGCTTGATGGTCGAAGGTCTTGGTGAACTTCTCGTGCTCCCATGGATATTTGGCAGGGTGTAACCTAGCAATCGTTCGACGTTAGTATATGGTCAATCAGATATCACGGACAAAGCCGAACCCTTCTTCCACTGGTGTCATAGCATAGACATTCCGACCAAAGAGGTGGTAGTACCACACGACAGAGCCCACGGTGGCGGCAGTGGCGGCGCACCCAGCGACAGTCAATCGGAAAGGGGACTGGACAGCTTCTATAGAGGCACCAGATGATGTTGAGGCAGCAGAACGCTGGAGAGACTGTGAGTCTGAATGAATCTTAAAGTAACACTGAGGGGGAAAACATACCGTCGCCGTCCGCCCGACTATGCTCCGGGCGTTACCAGCCGTACGCGCACTGCGCAAGACTGACCCGGCCAGCATGTTGGCCAGTGGATCAATGGGCAACAAAGGAGAGACGTTGATGGGGTACTGTTGGCGCGCAATCTATCGTGCAAGTGGGAGGATGTAGTGATGATTTGACGAAGTCAATCCATGAAATTGAGGCTCTACTTTCATTGCATATGATTGGCTACAGGGCAAGCTTTGCCGCATGGGGTTAGGCGGTCGGAAAGTGGAGCAGACGAATTTCCTCGGCGACCTGTCATACGGATACAACGGATTTTGACTCATGGCTCCGGAATTGATAGAGAGTAAATTTTGGAATACCATTGTGAACTTTCGTAAAATCGGCTGCTCGTAAATCAGAGGCAGCTTTGATATTCAAGATGGCTGTATTACCTGATGCGTTCCACTCCATTGAGAGAAGTCATACTGACTGGCGTAGTTCTACTCCGGCAACAAGAACGTGGGAAATCAAGAGAGCATTGAAGACTGGAGAAGTACTATTGTCGACTCAGTACGGTGCATGCAATGTCTAATACTGTCCAGTACGAGGGAATAATCCATTGACACCTCCCGATCTTCTTCAACATGAAGTCCCCCAAGTACGCTCCATCTCTTCCCGAACCACGCAAGCTTGGCTTATGGTTCTAGAGCGCCAAATCCAGAGAAACAGTCCTCATTGCCCGTAGAGAAGTGGTCTCGATCATCCGAGACACCGACCCGAGGCACCGACTCCTCGTTGTCATAGGTCCATGTTCAATCCATGATCCTGCCGCTGCTCTCGATTATGCCGACCGCCTCCTCCGTCTGAAATCGCTCTACGCCGATGATCTCCTAATCGTGATGCGATCCTACCTTGAGAAACCTCGAACAACTATAGGCTGGAAGGGCCTTATCAACGATCCAGATATAGACAATAGCTTCAAAATAAATAAGGGCTTGAGGACTAGCAGACAGCTCTTCTGCGACCTGACGGAGAAAGGGATGCCACTAGCGAGCGAGATGCTAGACACAATCTCTATACAGTTTCTAGCAGATCTGCTCAGTGCAGGAGCAGTGGGAGCGCGGACAACAGAAAGCCAGCTGCACCGAGAGCTGGCGTCTGGGCTTTCCTTTCCGGTTGGCTTCAAGAACGGCACAGACGGATCGCTGGATGTCGCGATTGATGCTATCGGGGCTGTTATGCACCCACATCACTTCCTGTCAGTTACGAAAACTGGGCTGGTTGCTATCGTGGGGACTACGGGAAACGAAGATTGTTTTGTGATTTTGAGAGGTGGGAAGAAGGGTACAAATTACGATCATGGCAGCATCTCGGAAGCGAAGGCGTCATTAGAGAAGAAGAGCCTGAGGACTAGGTTGATGGTAGATTGCAGTCACGGGAACTCTTTGAAAGATCACAGGAATCAACCAAAGGTGGCAAAGGTGCTAGCTGAGCAGATTAAGAAAGGAGAAGAGGCGATCATGGGTGTCATGATTGAGAGCCATATCAATGAAGGTAAGATTCCGTGATATGCGCGGAAGTGGACCGATTGACTAAACCACTGCAGGCAGCCAAAAGGTTCCAAAAGAAGGTAAAGCAGGTTTAAAATATGGCGTGAGTATTACAGATGCTTGTATAGGCTGGGAAGATACGGAATCTGTTCTTGAAGTGTTGGCGCACGCTGTACGCAAACGGCGCGAGCTTCCTGGTGCCAACGGCCACGCAGAAATCAATGGGCATGCGTAACAATCTTCCTCCAAGTCCCCAATCGAACGGACTGCATAGCGGGAGCCGGGAAAAGAATGCTTAAATGCTTGACGTAGACCAATGACATTTTCAAATACCCATCATACATCAAATTCAAGCATGTTTCGAAGTCTTACAGCCGTATATTTCTTACACTCCTTTTTCGGATTTCTTTATGTTCAATCTCTGGAAGAGACCAGTGAGCCCACACCGTAAGCAAGCCTGCGCAATGAGGCGACCAGCTCATCAAAGCCACACAGGTACTTGGGTCCACCTGCTCGTGTGCACGTACAGTCCACTACGATGTTCAGACACTCGTAAGATTAGTTATTCGAATGTCAAGGATGGGAGAGTCATTCAAGGACAAATCTAGAGACATCAAATCAAGGATAACCTTCCCCTACCCATGCAAGGCGGAGCATGGCGCAGATCCTATCAACAATCTGCTTCACAGTCAATGCCAATACTATGAGGCTCCGCCCCGCGCTCATCACGTGGACCCGCTGCCAGTGACCTAAGTGCCACGAAAAAGATCTAGATGTCGGGCACGTAGGCCAAAGCACATGAGGGAAGAATAACGTTGGTCTTGGACCAAGGCCTGTGCCTTGGCTAACGGTAAACGAACAAGGATGTCGGACATGGTTCGAGACATCGCTTCAAGGAACTTCAAGGTTAGCTATGATATAGTCATTGGGAAGATCAAAAACGAAACGCAAGGCAGGTGGGCTGGGAAGCCTCTGCTTAACCAGTAGAAGAGCACTCTTATCTCAGTACTGCGGTCTCCCTCAGGTTCTAATGGCGACCGATGCTTTCAGCATTCCGAGATTTCTGATGTGATACTTCGTTATTCATTGGTTATTCACTGCAAATTTCTTCAATGATCGTACCTTAAGTTTGACTGCCTCTATGTAGCTGACTCCCTTGTCAGCTTGGAGCTGGCTATGACTCTCTGGCGGAGCTTCACCTGCATCTTGTATTTATAAAAAGCGCCATTGATCCTCCTCGCTCTTCCTTTCCATCGACGTAGAACTAGCTAGGTGATAGCTATCATCAACTCAACAGAAGCTATACATCTCTCGGTACTCAATACCAAATCCCTATCTATACCTTTCTAAAATTGACAATTTCCGTCACCGTCAGGCAAGCCGAACATTTCATCAGATCCATCAACGGCTCACTCAAGACTCTCAGATCTAACCCCATTCGGAGTTGAAGAAGCGACTCATACAGCCGCCAAGATACCGAAAAGTAATCCACTAGCACAAACTGTACAACATGGTGTTCGGCGGAAAATTCCTCACCAACCTGGTTGGCTTCCGCGAGCACAACCGACGATACGAGGCAGGACTTAACCCGTGGCGTGAAGATCGTAAGTATTACAAGGACTACGAGGACCACGGTGGCTACAACCCCTACAACGATCCCTACGACCTCCCCCGCCCTCAATATTGGCCGAACCAAGGGCGAGGCCGCGGAAACGGCGGCGGACGACGTGACCCTCGCCGCGACGATCTGCCCGAGGGCCCCATACTCCCAGGTCCTGGGTATCGGAAACCAAGACGCGGAGAGAAAGAAAACCGCAACTTCCTTGATCCGGACGACCCTGAAGGGTCCCCGTACTACAAGAACAATCCCGGACTGCTCGAGAGAGAACGAGCTGCGGGATTCTTGCCTCAAAGGAATGGTCGTGGGGGTGCGAGAAATAGACACGGTGGTCCGGGGCATGCAGGGTTTCCTAGGGATAGGGGCCGAGACGGGCGGAGGAGTCGCGGCATGGATGGTGGCAGAGACCCTTTTGATGGACTTCCGGGCGGAAATGGAAGTCGACATCGCAGTATGGGTGGCGGCAGCGGTCGTGGTCACGGTGGTGGCAATGACAGTCGGTATGGCCCAGGAGGCGGGAGAATGAAGGGAGCGCCTAGTCTGGCCTCTGGAGTTCCATATTAAGGTTTTGATAAGGGTCTCAGGAGGGTACTTAGTGTGGGGGACCTTGGATGCATGCTTGCGAGTGATTTCAGCGAGGGAATGCTTTTGTGGGATGTGGTATTTTGAAAGGGATTGGGCGGGTCGGCTCGTGGGTCGGGTCGCAAATATGTAGGCATGCGGGTTTAGGAGAGATTAAAGATATAAATAACAGACCTTCACATGCGATACCGAGAACGTAACAGGGAAGAATTTTCTCAACACTCGGCACTCGCTGTTTTGAGGTTTTGACACGCGCGGACAACTTGTGCTATGGATTTTACGATCTTCGCGATCCCCTTCGCATTCTATCTTGCGTTGCTGTCTCGTGGATCAAGCTCCATGAGGGAATAGCAGTCAAAGGCAGGAGTAGCGAACTTTGGCTCTGGGAATGCACACATTGGAAAACCACAGTTTCAAAAGGGATATATGTAAAAACCTAAGCTCAATGACTAGCTAGTGCTCGTTCCATTTTCCACCGGCCCTGGGCCATTCAAAAGATTCGCAGCCGGAATTACCGTTTCCGTTGCGTTTGATCCTGCACTAATATTCGGCGGGCCCTTGAGGAGCTCAATGGCCAGATTACCATGTCGGCCTGCAAAACAATATAAAGATGAGGAATATGTTCTACCTCACTTCTAGCGATTCCTAAGGAGCACTTACCGAGATCTCCTGCGATTCCTGCATGTTCTGTCCTCACGCACATTGTATAGACTGCCGTTGCAGCAGCCCACTGTTTCCAAATCAGCAATTGCATTCTTTGTGGATAAGAGACAAGGAAGCACTGTCAGACTTACGAGCTCATACCACATGGCTGTGTCGGGTCTAGCGCCGCTGATGACGGCAGTGCAGTCTCCGGTTCCTGAAGACAGAACTTGTTAGCTGAGCAAACGACGTTGCTTCTGGGATGGTGCTCAATCGTACTTGACGTTATAGTGTATGGAAGTTCTACAGCAACATCTGGAGTCCCTGTGGGCCCGAAAAGAAGAGGCTGCTTAGTGGCAAGCATTTCCTTCAAAAGTAGGGTGCACGATAGCCAGTGAGGTGTCAATGCCGGGGCATCACAGCGAATGTTTGGCTTATAACCGCCTAAAATCACGCCCATGTCTCCTCCAGACCCTGGAGGAGATGAGTTGGGTAACAGAGTAGTTCATGGAAGTGAATCGTGGGTTACCTATCCCAGTGATGAGTCCGCCTGTAGATGGGTTTCCTCCTGCGCATCGTTCCATAAGAAATACTACCGCCTTACGGACGTCTGGCCAAGTCAGAGTGGCTTGAGTAACACCTCGACGAAGGATAGGTTCAATGTAGCAGGTTGCATCCGCTGTTTGCCGTCAACGGAGAAGATTGCTTCTTGATCGGTAGCCCAAGAGGGGTACATCGCTTCTCACTTACGGCTCATAAATCTGTAAGGAAGGCTAACCTCAAATCTCCCCATACCTCGCTTCCCAAACAAGGTTTCATGTTCGGTGGGTGGAATGATGTCAAGAGCAATATCGCAACTTATGACATCCACATTGCGGCCGAACCGGTCGCCATCACACGCCGCTGTAGGACGGGGGGCCAGCAAATTACTGTTGTTTTTTGAGATCGTGGACCAGGATGAGTTTGAGGGAACGGTAGGTGTAGCAGCTCGGCCATAAAAATCCTGGTATGAATCAATCGCGAGCGACGATGTAATGCCAACAAAGATGGAAGATCCGACTATAAAATTAAAGCGCATATCGTAGCAACTGACCAAGGCAGGTGCAGCGACCGGTTGTCTGGAAAGAAACGTGATAATAACATAAAGCCAGCGGAGGAATAACGTGCGAGTAGTTGTTGGGCGCGGCTTATTTTTCAATCCAAGTCAGTAGTCCCACTGGAGCGTTGCGCCAAAGTCGGATGATTTGAAACAAGCAGAAGCGTAAGTCGACGAGTTCTGACGCTAATGAAAAGAAAAGTGATACTATGATAAGGAATGGCTGTTGAGGCACACACGTTTGCTCTGAAGAGAATGTTCTCCATAATCCGTCCACGGCGATTATCTAAGCCACATTGCTATATACTCACTTTTCATGGTTCAGAAATATGATTGGTACTCATACGTATCTCTTCCATGTCTTACTCCTAGGCGACATCGCTCTGTTAGGTCTCCGTTTGGGGCGCCAATATCGACACGATATTTCCGCTCCTTTAAGCTAGTTGGAATTGACTATGACATCAATCAACATCAACGCGGTAAGGACTTCTACCATTTGCCGGGGTACACAATGGAAAAAAAACCGCCCAACAGGATGTCAGAGCCCACGTGTTAAGATATTGTTCTACTTCTCTGGAACCCAGCATGAGGGCTCCCCCCTCACTCATTCAGTGTATCCGGATTCGCCAGCGTCCAGCTCGACCTGAAGCATCCCATGGATTCCTGAAGATCAAATTAATCATCAAGCAATTTCCAGTCTACTCGTAAGTAACATAGAAGGCTCACCAATTACCATTGCAAAGCCACTTTGCCGCCCCCTGACGCACATCGCGTTTACGGCCGCCAAGGCGGAATATATATCAAACCAAGATGTCAGTACTATGACTGAATTGCTGTTTTTGATACGTGCGGTACATTGGGCTGTAGGCTTAAGGTCAGTCATAGACAGGAATGCCACAGATAGTCCTGTGGCCGGTGTCTTACGTTCGGTAATCGTATACGGAGTCCTCACGGTCACAGTGGGATTAATCGGGTCTCCAAAAACTGTCGCTCTAGTTGAGACGTCCATCTTGTTTAAGAGTGTGTTGCAGTCGCCGAGATGCGGATATCCAGATATCGAATCGACACATTGTACCCTAGGTTCATAGGTGGTCAACGACACAACAAGATTGTTGTCCCCCCCTTCAAAGTCAGCTCCTAGTAACTAAATCTGGCTTTGTATCCCATGACAAGGCTTACCAATATCAGTGGCGAAGCCCCCTTGCGATGGAGAACCTGCTGCGCAAGTGTTGACGAGAACGTAAGCTGCGGTGTAAAGTTGAACGCCATATGTGTGGGCGTATGGTGCAGACGGTTTCAGAGAGAGATCTATGGCACACAGCCCGTCCGCTGAAAATGGTCAGTCGGATAAAGGATATTTATGAACTTCATGTATTGCATCAGACTTTAGTGACATACAGCTGAGGTACCTATCAGGAACGTTGATATCCCATGTGCCGCTTCCACGGTTTCCAAAGCTGATTGTCTCCGTCCCACTAACGCTGGGTAGATAGAAAAGTGCGTTTAGACAACTGGCGAGTTGGAGGTTGGCACCACGTTTCGGTCCTTGACAGTAAATTGGTGGTACATTATTGGCCGACGTATTGAGCGACGAGACAGAATGATTTAGAGGCAGCGGAAGTCCCACAGGTGAGGCTGTTGTGATCAGTGGTAGTTTCAGCATGAATACCAAAGCTGGAAAAGCGAGGAGGAATATGCTGATTGTAGGAACAAAATGCATGGCCGGATTTAGTGATCTGCACGCCCCGTCAAATGTTGATCGTAGAAGGGAGTCACATCTGCAGGATGGCGATATTCATATATGCACTGCTCCAAGCAGTTCGCCAATGCTTAGATGAGTCCAAAATTAGAAACCACAGTGCGCCTAGACATTGGAGAAGCGACGATATTCGCCGCCTGTAAATCGTACATTGCATAGGGTATGACCGTATAGATGGGAGTACTGGTGGATTAGATGTCGAGTTATATACCAGGCCTAGAGTATGATAAATAACATACACCTTGGCCGGCAAATTTTTTCCAACCTGTCAAAGTTCATGAAGCATATGAATGATTCGGGTTCTGGACAATGCGCTGATCAAGCTGCGTTGGACTTGTAACCTTGACCTCCATGGCCGTGAGAATGTGGGCGTAGGCATGGATTCCGTTATCCCATGTATGGGGGTAGAACGTGGTAGTGGGGGTATGAAACGGGCGGCAATGAAGGTAATACAGTAGGTAGTAAGCAATATATCCGCAAAGCTACCCAAAATCCAAATCTCCTACTATAAAGGGTCGTGTGACTGATTTATTCTTCTTAATTCCTATAGCTTGATAACTTGCATACAATGGAGGGTGGCGATGATCTGATTTCGCTCAGCGTATGTCCCTGTATACGTGTTCGACAATCTCTTGGAGGTAAGCTCTTTCAAGACAACTGTAGTAATAGTGATATCGACAATAAAAGCCTCTCATCGGGCTAAACACGGGGATAGGGTACAGCTATTTTTAGCTAACATTGTTGTAGGCCTGATCGAAAGCTGTAGGCGTTGTAGCATACTTCAGCTACTCTAGCTAGCACGTTTGGTAGGAAATCCCGCGCCCAGGTCGTGGGAGCCTTCTAACTCCTTATCAGATGGGTCCATCATGTTTGAGCGCTTCGTGCATTGCATTAGTGGCGTCTAAGATGAAGCGAAGATCTCCCAGGGGTGGTCCTGGCTGAGAAGTCACATAACCGCTATATAGCATTTGAAAATCGGCGTGATTGGAGATTTGACTAGAGCTATCATCATCCGTTGGGCTTTTATGAATTGGTATCAACTTGATGTGGGCGTAATCAATCTCAAACCCCTCGAATATAAAACCACATTGCGAGACATTAAAAGTCTGGGTTAGTATCTTCATGCAAGTATGGGCCGCGCAGAGCATATTTGAGTAATCTTGATTACCCAGCAAGAATATATCGCTACTAAGATGTTTCCTGGGGACCAGTACTGTATATCCTGGAGTATTGGCAAACGGCGTCAGGAACGCCACATTCGAAACATCTTCCCACACTTTCCAACTCGGAAGTTCCCCACGGATTATTCGAGCGAACAAGTTCTGATCTGACTCAGGACCCAGGAAGGTTAAACTTAGTGGCTCGGTCAGACCAGACACAGCTGTGATGATCTCTCGCGTGGCGTCCAGATCGGCGTCAGATAGCTTTGGGCCTTTTTTGGAAGAAATGAAGCCAGGGAAAGTCGCGTGGTACTCGACGGTCTCGTGTGTGACAGGCTTCCACTTTTCACCAAGGCCATGGAGAGGAATAAGGGATATGCGGGTGGCACCATCAAAGACCAAGGCGCAGCGACGGGCATTGCTCACAGCAGATAGTACAATAGACAACCGACGGACTTTAAGCATTATACCAATGAACGATGAAGTTTCTCTTGCCCTAAATGGGGTAGTGTCACGTATGTCGACGACAGCATGGTATGGAGTGATTGGAGCTCGGGTAAATCCTGCAGTGAGATGTTCATCGCTATAGAAGAGGTGCGGAGCAACGAGGTGGACGGCTTCTGATGCCATTGAAAAATAGTATCAGTCGAAGAAGGTCGGGAACCCCCTATGAGCACACCGATAGCTGTGCGGTAAATGCTATGTTTGAAGGTGGGCACAATGTTCGGGTACAATTTCGTCCGCAGAGGAATTGGGGTGGCGGTGTGCGGGCCTATTCGGTGGTTGAAAACCTCAAAACTTCGATAGATCAAACGATCAAAGTTGATGATGTCGAATAGTCGGATCAAAGACATAGAGCAACAGTTCTGGTAGGCATTGTTTCGGAGTACAGTTCTGATTTGTAGAAGTCAGCACGAGTCTGATTACAGGTAGGATCAAGGACGGTGGCGAGGAGCGTGATTTGCACTGAGGCTATCTCAGACGTGCTGGGGCTAAGCCCCTTCGGGTTACTCGTATGCACGGGGTTTCCGCGCACACTGGGTTTCCGCGCACTCTAACCTAGAAAGGTTAGCAACAGATAGTATCGGGTTTAGCGTGCTAGAAATGGCACTAATATAGATAGTTTTAGTTAGTGTGCGCGGAAACCCCGTGTGCGCGGAAACCCCGTGCATACGAGTAAGTATGGTAGCTAACCCAGATGGGCTTAGCCGTAGCCGCTTACCCGCAGGGGTCTAGCGTAGCTACCCCGAAGGGGCTTAGTTGCGTTTACACGTCTGAGGTCCTGAGGCAATAAAGAACAGACCTTCAATTCTTTCGCAATTTTCCCACTGACCACACTCAATCAATGAAGCGACAATTAAGTCGTATCAGGTCGTCGATGGTTACGAGGTGAAGGACTCCAGATCGCGTACTACCCTCTGCGCGTCTCCTCTGCTTCTTGTTTGGTGTCGAGTCTCTTGAACGATTGCTCTGACCTTGCACAGCCTTGAAGTCACGCCACATCAAGACAAATTCTAACTTATAGATTTTCCTAGACCTATCCCATACCTCTGGCCGTACCAGCCATCAAGGTTCTGTCATTGACTTACAAGGCATCCAATTCATTGCCTCCAAGTCCATACGTTCCACACATGCCTGCCGATCCATTAGGTACATTGTTTTCTTTCGTGATTGTACGGATCATGATTCCTCATCCGAGACTGTCATGTTTACCATTTCTTTGCCTGGTCATATACTGGGTTCAGATCAAAGATGAAGGTCTTTCAGTTGCCTGTATCCCTTCGTGACGTCGTCGACTTAGCTATGGTATGAGGTAGCTTCAGCTTCGACAGACTCTGTACTGTGCTATCCTGGATGGGAAATCGGCTCCGCAACGTAAAAATTGCAAATACGTGCCGAACGGGAGTTGGCTATATTTTGTTGACCGGAATTCTTTGGTAGTAAACGGGAAGGTATGTCTAAGGGATCACAGCTCGCAGTTTCAAGGCATCCCGTTCGTTCGGGCTCCGTGCTTTAATTAAAGACTGAGTGTACCGATATCGTATTTAAAGAACACTGCTATGAGCTTTTACCAGACACACAGGTTACTTGTTCAGTATTATATTCTATTGATGAGCCTTTCAGGCTTTTCTAATCCTTAATGTGTGAGACTTTAAGAAACACTATAGAATTGATGAAAATTGGTTTCAATCAAAGAGTGAAATACGAGACGGGATGACAGGATTGCATTGGCAGCTATTCGAGTATGTATGTCTTCAAAAATCATCTTCACAGAATTCGTTCCCATCAGTGACCCTAATATCAAATCCCTATATTGCTGGCTCAATGCTATCAGTGCGTGTTTGTATCCTTGACTGAGTCTACTATAAGTTTCAATTGTTCAGCATGTATGTAATCAGAAGATCGATGCTTACAGCGGCATCTCTTTTAAGCCTATCTCGATCTATACTTGCAGCTGCATTGCCGGTTGAGAGTTCAACACCGACCGTGGCCCCAAAATACCCTTTGGATAGGAGTAGACAAACGCAGATGATGGTGGGAATCCGGACGATGGGGCAGGTTCAATTCGTTCCGGTAAGCATAATGGAACCGATTTACTATGAAGCAATCAACGCTCGCAGCTTGTAAATTTCGAACCTGCCTGCTAGTAAAGCAACGTGGTATGGAGTAGACCCTGGCTCAAGTGATGCCGCGGCTACCTTCACCACCGAGTTAGGAACGCTGCCAACTGATAGTATATTACCGTCAAATATACTGACCAAGGCTCTACATGGAACGTGGATCACATCGTTGAGCTCTAAATCATCGTGGCTATGTTCAGTTTACCTAGACCGACGGTATCTGCTACATCAATAACGGCTGACACCTGGGTCGTGGCATCAAACGCAGCCAATACCGCTGGGACTGCTTGCAATGCGATAACTAGTGCCATCACTACAACCGACAATTTGCGTGGCATCTCAGCTTCTCTCAACAGCTTCCAAGGAAAGGCTTTTTCGTGCTTTATGCTAAACACCAACTGCCCGACTTCGGGGACAGGGGCCTCATTCTTCAAATACTTCGGCCAGCACTACGGCAAGACCTTCTTGTTAACCAGGCTACTTCGCAGAGTGTTGTTATTCAAGCGATTGCGAATACGCTACAGACCATCGCAATAATGAGCCAAGTATGAATACGTACTTCACCAGCTTCGCCAACAATGCCTACTAGGGCGCGTACAGTTACATGGGCACATGGACGGGCAAATTTTACCCTCGAGCTCGTCAGGAGTAGAAACTCTGAATAGCTATCGCGGTCTTCTTCACACTCTAGATGCTCCGGCCATCACTACGGAGATATCTGAATGTGTTACCGTTTCGATCCGTTGGACCAACCATGTCTTTGTTGCACGCTGTTTCTGCATCCAATGTCTGAGAATAAACATACGTAGATCTTAGCCATCGCGAATATATAATGCCTGTCTTCTATCATGATCGACTCTTATGTGTTTTGATATTACAGGCAATCAAGTCTCGAATCCGTAACAAAATTCAGGTCTACGGGATCAGCATAGGATTCATCAAGTACTGTAACCCAGTATCTAACAAGAATCAGTGAGAAGGTTCAATAGGTACCCAGGGTAGATCTAAAAATAGAACATCTCGTTCGGACCGAACGTATCTTAGGCGTGCCACCATCTGACCTCGTCTGCCTATATTCGTAATTCGGAATGGAGCATCTCATGGCAGAGGAAGAAGTTTTGTTACACAAACATAGCATTCCTGAAGTTCCTTGGCTTGGATTTGATCATGATGTTCAAGAACATGCGCTTGTTGACTTTGCAGAGTATCCCCTACGGCGTGGCTGGTCGAAAGATCAGATTATAGCCCTCAAACATGGTGACGCATTGGCATTCGACGATGCCTCTTGTCTTGCTATGTTGCAAAGCTGGCTTGTATTTGGCTTCTTGGAGGGAATTTACAAGCGACGATTTTCTTCTTCCCAGTATGTGGTTGACACGGCGTCCGGCCGTGTAGTCGACACGACTCAGCTGAGACAGTTCTTTGATAAGTGGCATGGTTTGCTGCAGCAAGAAAGTTCTGAAAGTATGCTATCATACTGGCGGTACTCAACAATACGGCTATATGAGTTACACTCTTGGTATGCGGCCTTGGAAAAGCACTGCACCCAGGGAATCTTTCCGACAGCCTTCGATACAGCTGAATATCATTCCATCATGCGGTTAGTAGTCTTGATCGCAGATTCAATCTACTATAATAAAACCTCCGTGGCTTCCCGTTTAATACAAATACGATCGGGCTTGAATTGGCACCACACTGAAGTGAATGGCGCTGCCCTCAGAACAAGACTTATACAGAAAGGGTGGTGTCCCTCCCTTCATGGTCTATTCATGACTTATGGGCTGGCATTTACAGAGTATGCAAGCCTCCTGGACGCAACCGATGGAAATGTTGAACGCCACAATAGGTGTGCGGATGATGCAAAGTGTCTTGGTGTCAATTATTTGGGTACCGGAGCGGGACCAAAACATATAGCTAACGAATGCCACTGCCAAATTATCAGACCTTCTTCTAGTCAGATGAATGGCATCATATCAAATAACAAGATTCCTCTCATCGACTTGGGCTCGCTCTCGCCACTGATGTCCGACTGTCCAGTCGTGGAGTGGGACCAACAGCAAAATTTTATAGCTTTCTCTCATGTTTGGGTTGATGGATTAAGTAGCGAATCGGAGATAGGGTTACCTCTTTGCCAGCTCCGCAACCTTCGAAATGTACTTTTTCAAGTAGGACCAAGCTCTCTCATCTGGGTTGACGCTTTATGTATTCCTCACGAGCCGACAATCAGAAACCTTGCCATTGACATGATGGCGGAAGTTTACAAGCGATCGACTGCCATCATTATACTCGACGCTGGTCTACGATCTCGGCCACTTGGCAAGTTCTCTACGGCAGAGCTAGCTGTCCGCCTCCTTACGTGCAATTGGATGCAGCGTCTATGGACCCTACCAGAAATTCTGTTCTCTCAGAGAGCATTTGTAGCTTTCCAAGATGGCGTAATTGATCTCAATATATTGAGGAGCAGACTTAGGCAGATGGCGAGATTTCCAATCGAGTGCGTGGGGTTTTGTACTTTACTTAGGTTTGTTCATGAGGATGGTACAGAAGGTTTAAAGATAGGTGAGGTCCAGCGACTGCTCGCATCTCGGAACAGTAGTAGGCCAGACGATGAGACTCTTGCAATTGCCCCTTTACTTGATCTCAGCGCCGCAAACTTGATCGGTTACGAGGGTCAAGACCGAATGGTTCAATTCTGGCGACAACTCCGCGAAGTACCGAGAGTTGTTGTTCTACTTGTGTGCCCTCGATTGGACGTACCAGGGTTTACATGGGCTCCGCAGTCGCTCATTTCCACCTCAGGGAATGTTCCAATGAACCAAGAATACGGAAGTGCTACTGTGACTCAATTAGGCCTTCGAGGGACTTTCTTCATTTACGAATTGAAAACTCGAAGAATTCTAGGAAATGCAGCTTCGTTCATCATAGATCCCAAAGCTCAACATTTCATAGCATTCAGACCACTTAAGCACAAATTCGACCGGGCTCAAACCTACCCTTACCCTTGTGACGGGATCGTGTTGCTTGAGGAAAGCAGGAACGCACTGAAGCGTTCTGCCATTACCGTCATAACAGATCCTGCTCTAGGCTCAAGCATCGTTCGGTACAAATACGGACGGCAGATTGTTCTGGATTTCAGTCCCCTTCCAGTATCTCAAGAGCTGTCAGCAAATTTTTCATCGATTGGGAAATATCAAGAACTTATTATTTCTTGAATATATGATAGCCACATAACCTCGATCGGCAAGAATTATCCACATTCATTCGTGGTAGTCTATGCGTGGTGTATATGCTAGAAGCTTCCCACTGACGCCGCAAAAAAGCCCCACACGACTAAGACGATCGCCAGAACAAGAGAAAATTGAGGAGAGTGATTCGATGCAATTTTCGTGTTTGGCTTGAAATGTAGGACCAAGAAGCAACAACGCCCGCTGCTTCCCCTTGTTCGTACTGTTTCTTCAATCCGAATTGGGACCTTTCGAAAGAGCAACCTGGATGGATAGTTTCCTAATACAACTACAAGTAAATTGGCCGATGTAGTCAATCTCGATAATGCTGCCCCCGCAAAGAAGCTCCTTGAAACAGTCGGTCTGGTACTCTTTCCAGGCATGCTCTATGCCTCAATATCTTACATTCCGATCACCGGTCGAGAGATGACCGTAGGTACGTTATTCGAGTTTCTCGACGGCCGAGGAATTGACAAGACTACCATTCCATGATCTACGAGATCTTTACTATCGAGCGGAAAGCGAAGCAATTACGCGACTCATGATTTATACCGCAAAACGGAGCGATCCTTAGACTAGTACTAATAAGTTCATTGACCGTTGTACTTCCAGCTGTCCAAAGTACGAAAATCTGGAGACGTTGGCATTAAAGTATGGTGACAACACCGACTAGTCTCCGGCTGCGCTGGTTTCCTTTGCTGGAAAATGCCTAATCTACGCCACCGTGAAATTAGACTGGAGATGATCCAATAATCAATTCAACCATCGAAGATTCCTATATTGAACGCATCGAAATTCTTCTCTCACGTCTCAAGTATCTCTGGCTCGGAAACGCGGCGCCCTTACTGTCCAGGTCTTTTTCTCCTTGCCCAAAATCCTAGAGAGCTCGCCTTTGACGTCCAACGATTACACGATAAGAAGCAATAGCATTTTCCTCGTCTGCGTCTTATAGCTCCCGGCATCGAAGACTTGACCGAGAACATGGCTGTGCATACGGTGGATGCTCTTCTTTACCATGACACTCATCAGCTTGGGTCTTTCTTTAAGCCTTAGAATGCCCGGCGCGATTATGATACCACCAAGATACTGAATGCAAGGTCAATCTCGTTCCTAGCAACAACTCGAAGCCTCGTTGACAGCAAATCTAGAGCCGAAACGAGGCTTGTTTCACTACAGGGCTCTATAGCGTGTTGATTGAGCTTGGTTGACAGATATCGTGATTAGATTTTACTTAGCTCTAACGGGTACATCTTTTATCTATCAATCGTTGTTGAAATATGACTGAACTAGAAGGTTTTGCAGCATATGTAGGATGTGTGTTTGAGTGAAGTTCTATGGAGGTTCGAAGCTTCGGTTAAATACAGTGCGTCATGTGACCTCGATAGGTCCGAGCATAACTCCCGTTTCAACAATCGTGCTGTTACTACAGACACAAAGACCGACGGAGACCTATGTCATTTCACTTTTCCAGATCCTTTATGCTGCATGTGACGCTACTCGATGATGAGCAATGTTCTGTTCATGTAAATCAGAAGTGAAATCCTTCGAATAAGGGACCTTGGTCGGTTCATCTACACAGGCAGCAATCTATGACCATCTGGTTTGTATGGAAGAGCCAATAAATGTGATAGTCGAGCTAGCCAATCCACGGTCATCTTGAAAGGCAGATTTATAACTACGGCAAACACAGCACCATCTCCTACTTCGAATCATTCAAGATCCAACGCCTCCAAAGGGCCGTCTGAAAGACCCAATGTCCAGACCATAATACTAAGCACATGCACGTTGTATAACGTCTGTTCTTCTATCTATCTCTCTGTTTCAACCCCAGTCAGAGGATACTTTCGCTTATCCGTTCTATCAATCAACATGTTCACCCCCGCCATCTCCTCCACCACCTTGATTTCCGGAACCATAGTTTCGAACCTTCAAAATCCCAATATTGAACGCAAAGAGCCTTCCACTAGGCGTCCCGAAATCCCTTATTTTCAGCTCCCTCCCACGGTGGCCTCCAGACTCACACATCATCGTATCCGCATATCAAGAGCGTCTCAAAGCTATTGTAGTCGTTACAATGACACTGATAAGGTTTCTTCAAATACTCGAAGCCCTCCTTGATCTTTTTCCGCTTACGCTGGACCGGAACCTAGAGCCTAGAGACTTTGCAAGAAGGCTATATAGAAAGACAGAAGCATCTTCATCACACGGTTTTCCTCTTTCCTCTTTTTATAGCCGGCTCCTAGCAGCGAGCACAACCCCAGTCACTCCGTCTGGCCAACGTTTGGTGGAATTGTGACCCCCTTTCCCGTGCCCGTCGTGGGCAGTACAGCATTTTTCATCCACAGAGAAGGACGCTTCGTAGGAGTTCCCGCCGTTTTGGGCAAAGGATGAGGGTTCGCATGGTTGGTTCTGGGCAAAAAAGGTCAAACCGGTTCCTTTATTCTTGGCGAAGGTAGATAGCGCGAAGGGTTCGCTGTGGTTGTTGACATCTTCGCTAAAATGTAAGAGCATTTTTGCGGCCGAAGTTTCAGCATGGGGAGTTGCAGGTTTGGAAAGACATTTCAGACCGGCTCTTCCGTTTGCGGTACAAGAAAAATCGAAAGGCGTTTTGTTTCCTTGATAGCATGCAGCAATCTGAGACAGGGATCTAATTGTACAGGATCGGCAACAAAGACCAAAATTGCAAGATATGTTAGGAGTTGGTTTTTGCGAGCATTGCAGAGATACAAAGAAGATGGCTTTTACGTAAAGAACAAAGACCAGTTCCCAAGTCGATGAAACAGGATCGCGGCACCATCAAAAAGTCGGACAACACGGATTTTGTGCGAAAACGTGACGCATCTGTTGATTATTGGGTTTGTTTGTCCACTTCATGTTTTACCCAGGTCCTTCGAGGTTCCTGTCGTTCGTTCAAACCCCATTTGCTCACCGAGTAGTTCCTGCATCCACTAGTGCCCCTTGCGTCGCTAGATCTCAGCTTAAAGACTTTTAGGGAAACAAGCGGATTGGTTGTACATAAGAGGACTTCAGGGCTAATCAGGGCTATGAGGACTGAGGAGTGGGGGTTGAGTATGTGAAAAGTTGTACGAAAGTCGTTCTAGTCTAGGTTCTCATGATAGAAAATATGGGTATCCGTTTCGTTGACCGAGCTGGGCGAAACTAACATCCTCAAATCTCTTCGTTTACCCGCTGAGACCAGGTTGTCCGCTTACCCACTGAGGGGAGACTATTCACTTGTCGAGCCCCTTGCTGAACTTTCCAGCTTGTAGTCCTTTCGACCTAGTATTTCTCGCAGGGGGGTCTGAACCTTCCAGGTCAGCAACTTGAGCCTCTGCTTGTTTCTCTGCCACTTTATTGCCTGTTGCTTTCTTGGCCCGAGAGTTCTTGGCCTTGGTCGTTCTCGCAGGGCCTTCTGGTTCTTCTTGGCCTGCAGCTTCGTCGTCTACCACTTTGCCGCTTTTCGAGTTCTCTGCCTTAAGGCCTCTAGCCTTCCTCTTCTTCGCCGGGGACCCTGGTTCGTCCTTCTCAGACGGGCTGTCCTCTGTTGCGTCCAGCTTCCTTTTTTTATTATTAGTGGAGCTGTTAGCAGGAGATTTGGAACCCCTATCCCTCTCCCGGTCGACAGTCTCTCGTACCGTTTTATGGGTGGTGTGATCGAATGCATATCGGCACTCCCCCTTCCATGGAGCAATGTAGTGTGAGATTTCACCACCTCGAATCAGTAGTACGGCCCCCGACTTATACCCGTTGAGTTTGAGGCCGATTTGATTAAAGCACATCGCAGCGCCCTGGAAGTTCCCAATTTGGCACAGTCCTGTTAGACCCTTTTCCCAATCGAACTTGTCAACGTGCTCATCTGTTGGCCTATTCGAGATAATGACACGCAACGTATACGTCTCGTCGTGATCGTCATTCGTTGGTGGCAGGCGAGCAAACCTCGGGGAGTCCCGGTAGACCCTACGATATTCCTCTCGCAGTTCCGGGTCCCACAAACCAAACCAAAAGTCGAGGACTCTCGTCATACTCCCAACAGTGTAGTGCAAATACTGGAGCAATAACTGCTTGAGAGCTGCTCCTTTGACAAGAGAGTCTGCGGTTTCAACTATGGGTTCGTCGGACGAGTGTCCTCTCGCGTGCCAATGCCCGTAGTGCTCAGAGCCGCATTCTTTTTCCTTGAGGTGTGGATTCGACTCCATGTGCAGTCTTTGCGACAAATGTCGTTTGTTTTCTTTTGGGTTTGGGATTTTCAAAGAAGGAGAATAGAAGAGCTTGGTGTCGGCCAACATCCTTGCCACAATATCTTCGCCAAAGGCCTGGTAAAGGCCCTCTGGATCAAGAAAGATAAATATGCTACCATGCTTGTCTAGAGCAAGGTATAGTTCATTTTCAGGCGGAGTTCTGAGAATCCCATCTTTGGTACTTGCATACCTGTTTCTGTGGTTGATTAATATCTTATCTGTGACCCTCCACATTTTCCAATTGTCTACCACTGTCTTGAGGTACCAAGCTTTGTCCCCCTCCGATTTTGGTTCTTTACTATTGTTTAGGGTATCGAACTCCTGCTCGACCTTTGACCAGGAGTCCCGACCTGAGGCATATAGCTCTTGGTAAGCCATTTCGGCGGTCTCCAACGGCTTGTCAATCTTTGAGCCTCCTGTCTTGCCTCCTTTCTTGGTTGTTTTTTTACCTTTTTTCTCGAAAAGAGCCATGGCCGTTGTGTACTGCACAGCTTTGTCTGAAGGACTGGGGTTCTCAGCAGACCAGGAAGATAGTGAATCGTTAAGGACTGCCAAGAGATTGCTGTTTTTAGTCGGCTTGTTCAATTTCCAATCGATTTGATGAAACTTCTCGCAGTATACATTCCTACCGCGATAGACGTACTTTCGTGTCTCGATCTCACCTGATTCATCCATTTCAGACGCGGCTTCTTGTCGTGCAGCGTCCAGCTGTTTTCGAGCCTCTCGTTCATGAGCTAACCATTCCTGCTGCGGGTTATTGAATATTGGGCAGTCCGCTCTAAAAGGCTCGGGCTTGCTATCCCACACCAGCAGCTTGGAACGCAACTACAAGCTGCTATCAGCAATTGATGCCAGGGAAATCAACTCATTTTCGGCTTTCTCAACATACCGCATCCATTTTTGAGATTTCACCTGCGGCTGGCTTTTCTGCTTCAGGCTCTTCGGCATCATTGGACTCGAAATCGCCCTGGTCTGATTTTGGGTCGGCCATCTCTAATGTTCGCAGAATTAGTCAACTTTGCGCACGCTCTTTGGAAAGCCCCTGTAGTTTATAGTAGAACTTGGGTCTTTCCGAAGATTCCGAACAGAGAAAAGTAGCGTCTACGTCAAAGAATTAGAACACATATCGTTATTCGAAATCTAGATGAAGGTTTTCCGAAAGCGGTATGCATAAAGAAAGCGCAGAATCGTCCAGTCTGTCGAGAATTTCTTTGTTAATCAGGCGGTATAATTATGGAAGTTGAAAAACGCTTAATGTGTTTCATATTCTTTCAATGAGTATCGCATTCTCGAGAGTCCTTTGCGCATGAGTATTTTTTGATAGTTCTGAGCCCGATCCCCTGATTTTTCCGTTTGCGGTGATTGAGTGGTGTCACGAAGATCATGAAGGAGTCTCTGCTTTGATAAAACCCAAATCCTAGTATATGGACCAATCAGGCACTAATTTTAGATTAATTCGTTCAACGGGTAATTGAGAAGGTCGGAACAGGTGCTAATCGCAGCTGTTTGCCTTACCACAGTATAGGAATTCAATACTTGATGCGAGATTTGTTGGTCTTGCCCAAACCTTGAGGGGTAACCCTATGGTCGTCAGGCTTACCGAGGGCTACCAGATATATCTGCCCTTGCCCGCTCTATATCGAGTTGTTCCTGGGTGATTGTTGGTTTGGAATGCCTTTGTAGACACAAGCAGCTCGGTGTAGAAGTCTCATAACTTTGCATAGTACAGCGTCATGGCTCCTTGATGCACAACTTCTCTTCACTATACTATGAGCTGTTCTCGTTAAAAAGGAATCTTCCATACTTATTATAGCTTCGAGTGGTAGTGGCTGTCAAGCCCCCCAGGTCTCGCGGTTTTTTCACCTGGCCATGCCTGACTAGTCGTACCTCCCGGGATACTTGCCCTATTGCTGGTCTCTACATACCTATGCCCAGAGTAAATTCCATCAGAATTTATTCGCAAGCTTTCCAGGCTTACTACCCCATGCAAGCCAATGTACGATCAGCTACAAATTGTTGTCTGTAATCTGGTCCAAGCCAATACGACACAAATGTTCTTGACTTACAGCAGCATTATTATAGTTCAACTTTCACCAATTCAGTCTGCCTGAGGCTGCGGAACTTGTTCTCTATATCGGCAAGAGCGTGTACTGTCCTATACTGCAGAGCTTCTTTCGAGGGTTTCGCAGTGGCGGCATCTCTAGAAGAGAGAAGATCGTCAAACTCAGCCAGAAGTTTGCTGTTCTGAAACAGCGGGTCCAAGTCCTAATCAATCTTGAGAAACTATCCGCAGTATACCTTCCTGCTGTGATAGACGTATCTTCTAGTTTCGATCTCCCTGGATATCTCTCTATCAGAAGTGGCAACTTTCCGTGCAGCATCCAGTTGCCCCCGAGCTTCTTTTTCATGAGCTATTAAATTCTAAAGCGTGCTAAAGGCAGGGTATGTCTTGTTGAATGGTTCGGGCTTGCTGCCCCATTTGAACAAGTTTTCCATGAGCTATAAGAAATTGTCAGTAACTTAATCGAAAACAGCAAATCCAAGTTTTCTCGACTTACTGCAGCATCATGGAAGTTCTTTTTACCCTTATTCGAGATTGAATTGGCCATCTCTATGGATCGTGAAGTGATTGCCGAGGCCAATTCGATATTGCAGATGGAGCAGACTGGAAGTAACGCCTTTAACGAAGAATTAGAAGGTATAGATGTCACGAGGCTGGATTTGCATGTTTTCACGAGAAGGACGTGATGAAGAAAGACGAATAAGTTTTGTCGATCAGACGATGGTTCCTAGAAAGTAGACAAGTCCTCGGGATCTTGCGTTTTCTTCAGATAGCTTGCGTTAAAGAAGTCTCTGCACATGGTTGTTGCCTCGATTATTTCCATTCGGTGCCCTGTGAAGCCAAGTCACGTCACGGCCGCCGTAACCGAATTCCTTATACACCCCATGAAATCAACTCCCCAGATACCAATTCATCTAGCGACTCGAGAGCAAATTTTCTGCAATGAAGGACCAAAAAAATTGGTCATGCCCGTCTATCTTAGACTTGTTGCTGATACCAAGAGCCGCATGTTGAGAGTGCTAGTGTTCGTTCATGTTTAGACCTCCACCTACTCCGCCCTTGAGAACATACTAGGTTTTCCACGATCCAGCACATTGGAAGGAAGTAGATTCTTGGGGTTTCTAACGAACGAAAACCTCAATCTATTTCAGGGCTTAGATACATCGGCCCATGGCTGCTTCTGCATAGTGCAGATTCCAGATGAATATACGTTCGAATGGCAGTGCTTGTCGAGCCAGGAGCTTCCAGGGCGGCAAGGCCAAAGACATTAGAAACTATAACTGTATCGACATCTTCGCATATATATAGCTTACCATACCTCGCGCCTATTATCGGAATGAAGATCTTGGTGTTATATATAGTCCTATGACCTGGTAAATACAACTGTCTTCGCCAGAAATCCTGGTGGGCGCTCTATGCCTGGGGAAGTTGATACTAGGGTCTTGATCATTACTGACCTCATATACTGCCAGTGCTTAGACGGCTGTCGGATAGCCTTCCAAAAATCGAGGATTGACCAGCAGCATGGTGGTATAACCTCACCCCGCCGCATTACTTTGTAATGTTGCTCTGATCTTGTGCTCTTCGAGAGCATGTTCACAGTCAAATGGAAGGCAGAAATATAACAAGAATGAATGTATCAGTGAATATCAGGATTGGCAGCAGTATTATAATTAATCTCTGCGACTGCAGCTACGGTAGTAAATAATCAGCTCGCAAGAAGACTAGGAATTAAGCAAAAACGAGACCGGAAGGTATAGAGCAAATAAGACGGCGCTTGTTGACGTATGCTCTTAAAACAAACGGACCACTGAATGGCGAGATTGATCCGCCCCCTGAAAGAAGTCAATGTACCGAGACTGCAGAATTCCTGTAGAATCAAGGCCCGGAAGCTTGAATGCCTCCACCGGCTCCGTTACTAACCGCGTGTGTACTTCCGGTCGGCTGTACGATTCCACCCAGCTAACATGGCGAATAATGCTGGATAATTATCACAAGTGAAGGTCGAGGCTCATCAAATGTACAACTCGATGGTGCTAGTACTTCGACCTGTGAATTACATTCCAAGTAGTTAGAGTTCGAAGTGCGGAAGCGCATCCAACTAGTGGACAATAGATTGGGGGTTCGGTCAAACGTTGATGCCCAGTCGATGAGGCTTGCCACAAAAGATATCTTAGACAGACCAACTCATCAAGTATCGAGTGTGCGAGTGAGGCTCTCTGCTATGTTAGGAAAATTTTATATCGCACAGACGTATAGTCTGGCATCGGAGTAGTTTTAGGTCATACCTCTTGGACCAAGAATCTTGTTGTGCCCTAGACTTATACTCGATTAAGTATTGGAATAGTGATGACACATATCCTTTGCAGTTGGCACAAAGATACAAGGTTATCTTTAGTTCAAGACCAAGAATGTTTCAAACGATCTAGGCTGTTATCTCGCATTAGCAATATCTAAGGTGAGGATATCTATTGCCCCAGCCGCTGTTAGTTCGTCCATCACAGTAGCTATGTGCTTCTTCTCGACCATCGAGCTTACTGCAACCCATGCTTCATCTTCCAGGGCTGTGATGGTAGGCGCTCGTTTGCCCGGGGTGATTTTAGTAGCTTCCTCTAGCAGCTTGCGTTCGACGTTGTACTGACAGAGGACAAATCGCTGGGCAGCTTGCACGTTGTCAGCAGGGTGAATGAGGTTGCATAGAGGGAGGTGGGCTTACTGATGACCCCTTTTATTCTCGAGGCGATCATGTTTACAAGCTTTTGGTTTGATGGGTGTTTCGACTTGATCAGGACAGCTGTGCTTTCCACAACGGTATCGATAGCTTTGAGGCCGGCGGCTTTCATGGTCTCTCCAGATTCTGTGCATCTGTCAACTCAGAAATCCGTTTGTGGATGTACATGAGGCTCTGACCAACAAGATCCACAATCCCATCCGCCACACCCAACGCACAAGCAGCTTCCACACTCCCTCCAACATACTTAATTTTCGTCTTCAAAATATTTCTGATAGGAACGTCCCCATTCCTCAGCTCTTGTCCCTCCAATCGCGCAAAGTACTTTTCCGTCAACCCTACAAAGCTCGTCACCACGTTTTTCCCTACCAAATCCCTCGAATCTCTGATTTCCCCTTTCTCCGGTACCTGCACTTTCAACGCGCATTTTCCGAACTCTAGATCTAGCACTTGCTCTACGCCTGTCGTGGCTGTAGCGGGGGATATTGACTCATGCTCAGCCACTTGATCACCGCCGGTTATTCCGAGATCGACGCGGCCTTCGCCAACGAAGGTTGGAATATCGGCCGCTGGCAGGAAGACAAGGGCTATATGATGGTTTTTGACTAGGGCAATATCGAGGCGGGTTTCGCGGCGGAACTGGATATCGGACCCAGCAAGGAGGTCGAGAGTGGCTTGTTGTAGACGGCCCTCTGGATATAGAGGGTAAGCTTCTATGTGATGAATCGGAAGGGAAAAGCCCACTCTTAGGAACGGCAAATAAAAGCCGACCTTCTAGGCTTTCTGATCCATTAATTGGAAGCTCTTCTCATAGCAGGAGATTGAGCTGTGAAGTCGGAAATGCTCGCCATGCTGGACTTACTGATTTACGAGATCCATCCCCAGTACCGAATCCGCAAAGAACGGGCCCTGAGTAGATAAAGACGACTTTTTGAATGTCAAACAGTTAGATTCGTACGACTAACAGCCTGTATGCTGGAGCCCTAGTTGTGACTTAGGAGATATGATTCAAGTGAAAACGCCTTTCGACATCTCTTTCAGTAAGTTTGCGCAAGTTGAATACTGTGTGAATATTAAGAGAAGGGACTGGGCACCATGAAATCACTCAATGGCGTCGTCTTTGTCGAATAGTACCTAAAGAAAAAAGTATCCAACTGTTTCCGTTTCTACAGGCACGTATGGCACGCAAGTGGCACGCAGCCCTACCCCCCCGCTAGCCAATATCTTATCTTAAGGTAGTATTCAAAATTAAGCGAGAACCTCTAAATCTGACGCACAATCGGATTCAACATCGACAACGACAAGCACAGCTTTCTTCGTCCACGGCAAAATTCCCGCAGTCAATTCAGCTACCTACATTCAAGCCACAGGTAAAGGGTCATACAATCTACACATAAAGCTAAGGAAGCCGTCCACATCCTTAGAAAATGGACTCGTCAAAGGTCCCGGTCAAGTTGGTGAAGGTCACTCGTGTGCTCGGCCGTACAGGTACATCTTGCCTCTTTCCACTTCCATGTCATTACAGGTTCCTCCTTGAAGCATTTTGCTCTCTTCATGATATGCTAATGAAACACGAATGATCAGGTTCGCGCGGAGGTGTAACTCAAGTCCGCGTCGAGTTCATGGACGACACTACGCGGAGCATTATTCGCAACGTCAAGGGGCCTGGTATGTCTTCAATATCCAAAAATGGTACCGATGGGAAGATATATGTGGAGTGGTAAAGGTTCAAGGTTCACAATAAGAGAGATACTAACCGATTTTGGGAATTATAGTGAGGGAAGATGATATTCTGGTACTGCTCGAGTCCGAAAGAGAGGCAAGGAGGCTGAGATAGATATTGTTGGGAAAAAGGTGAAGATGAGAGGAGGTTTGGCAATGCTATTCTAAAACCTGCGAAGGGACGGTTACTGGCTATAACGACAATTGAAAATAGCTGCAGAGGGTGTCTAGAAGGAGGAGCTGGAGACAATACAAGCATACCAAAACTACAGCTCACATGGTTGCGGTGAGACGAGAGTATCCCAGGCTTTCAAGATTTGAGTTGTGGCTCTGACGTGCAAGCTCAAAGTCATCTGTGTGCGGATATCGCGTGCTATTATATTCGTTACTTAAGGAACTTGACCAGCTCAGCAGGAAGCCCCGAAACTAACCAGCAGGCAAAGTAACTCCGACGCCTGTCAGTGATCCCAGAGGCTCCCTACCTAATGAATTACCATCCTCGAAATTGCCTCGAGTTGCAACCCTTTCTTCACACGCAAATCGGATCCGCCACCTCATGGACGTGCCACCTGCACCGTTCCTTCAACCACTCGAAAAGTTCATACATACTCCGATCCCGCTTCATCTTGTGAAACGCAAGCGCAATCCCTACCATAAACTCCATTTGAAACCCCTTGTATTTTTCCCCGCTCCCAAATATGGTCGGCAGATCTGCCTTCCTCGTGTACAGGTCCACCAGGAACCTCTTGATTGGGGACGCCCCGGATGTGCCTGACCACGCACGGCGGATGTCCGGACTGCCAGGGAGCACCTTGAGGACTGCGTTCATTCTTATCATATGATCTATGGTCGTATTTTGCAGCCGGTGAGCGCCGTGCGTCTCGGCGAATATATAGATCTGGATGGATGTCTCCCACCCTACGTCTTTGACAGTTTCGTCTTCCTTGAGGAACCTTCCCGTATACAGCCAGAGGTTGAACCTCTCAAAGATGCCCGCGTCTTCACCCTCGAGGACGACGACGCCCTCTTTGGCCTCCTTGAGATTACCGCTCAAAGCAGCTTTAAAGTACGAAGACTGTCTACATAGAAGGCCTCGGTGGATCCCGAATGTTGTTGCATCATCTCCAACTTTGACGTAGACAATGTCATTGTATGGGGACCTGTGGCTTTCATTAGCCAACAACAAACCGGATTACTTCAAAATTGGGCTTACTCTTTGGCAGGCTTTTTAACCTCTTTAGCAGGCTTCTTCTCCTGCTTGATTTCTTGCCTCGGGGGTCTGGGCGGAGAGCCTCTGATTGGTGCCGACATCTCAATACTACAATATAAAGGCCAAGCGCATATGACACCTTAGACTTATTGCTCCAGTACGCAAGTTGCTATGCAAGGAGAGATTGGTCGAGGTTTTTATCTTGGTGGCTCGAAGATGAGAGGAAAGTTTGAGAGTGAGGTGCGTCCAGAGTTGTAGGATCTTACAACCAAATGGGACTGCGGGTTCCTTAATTTCTAGAAACGTGCTGCGCTACAGTTCGACGACTGAGTAAGTCGCTTGACGTAGAGGAGGACAGATGGGGAGTTGTGTCTTGTGGCGCTGAATGGAGATGGCGCGCTGTTGTAGGTGATGTCTTGACTTGCTTGAACAAAAGATATGTCGGGGTTTCTGATCTGCGAAGGATTGCTGCACTAGAGCTGATTGACCAAACAGAGATTAAAGCCAGAGGCTTCCCGCTGTACTGCGCTAGAGATCAAATCCAAAGGAGAACTGCGTCAGAGGTGACGGGAAGATGAAATGGCGAGTCTAGAGTGAGAGAGTGTCTTGAAGCGTAAAACTGGAAGCAACCGTTGAGTTCTTAATATACGAACGCTTCAATCGACTGTATTTTTGCCTATGTACCAAGCGGCAGAAGCCTCAACAAAATCAAAAAAGTGAACGTTTTGAACAGTGCATTTCCTGCAGTCTCGGCCCCTGAAGTCAGCCCTGGGTGATCCGATCACTTCGGCTTGAAGAAATTATGAAGGAAGGGTCCAAGGCGACCTGCTGATTTTAGATAAAAGTAGATAGAGGAGATTTAGAGGTGAGAGAGCCGTGACTCTGGCGCTGTTACGAGCAAGTACAGAAGAATCTCAATAGCATAGAGAGAAGTGTAGAGATCGCAGCGACGAGAAGTGAGAGTTCTAGGCCTCTGAAGTAAGGTTTGGTTCACAACGATCAGAGTTCAGTCTTGACAGTCGTGAAGAAGGGGTTCGACGTAACTTTTTTCAAAGTCTGATAGTGGTCGACGAAAGGAGATTCAGATCTGTGTGAATCGAGACTTTGGCGGATTTTATGAGTTGGGAGGGGAGAGAAGAACGAATCTAAGAACAGCCTCTGGTTTGTTTCTGGCACGGGGAGTTTCTGCGGAAGAATTTGTGAACTGCCCACTGAGATGTGAATGAATGTTTCATTAACCGGGTTGGATAGGAGATTCCCATGCCATCGTTTCTTTCTACAGGAGTCGAAGCTCACTCGATAAAGACTAGGAGACTGTGAACGGTAAGGATAGCCTGCATTGTAATTCTAGTTCAACTATGTAACTGAGGATGCGAGACCTGTTCGATTTTAGGGGCGAGGATGAAGTCATAGGAGCGAGCCCCTTAGCTACGAGCAACGGCGAGTTATACGAACAGGATCCTAGGACTGCTCAATGAGATCGGGAAGGTCCTCGACCTTTACCTCGCCTTGAAGTATGCCTAGAGATTATTAGCACCGGGTCTGGTAAGCAAGAACGACAACCGGAAGGGCAGGTACTTACGGTACACCGCTGTCAGCAGAGGAAATTCATCTTCCTTTCCCCTCGCTTTCAAAAATCCATACACCTCATGTGCCGTCGAGGTTCCCTGTAGCATCTGCCCGTTCAATTCCTGCTTCTCCACCTCGTCGATACTGATATTCTTCTCCACGCTCATTTTTGCACACCGGTAATTCCTCCCACCAGAACAAGAAGTAATCAAATCGGCAACACCAGCGCTCTCTTCGGTAAAGGTCCTTGAGTGTACCGAGTTTTCAAAGAACATCTTCCCAAACTTGACCATTTCCAGCAGTCCAACCCGCATGACGGCTGCTTTGGCATTGTCTCCCCAGCCCATGCCTGATACGAAACCAGCAGCGAGAGCTACAATATTCTTTAAACCACCGCTTAATGACACGCCAGTAACATCGGAAACAACACGAACGTGAAAGTAGGGACGGTGGAAAAGCAACTTGAGCGTGTTGTGGTCTAATGGAGGGTAATCGGAAGGCTGTGCAACTAGCTTCACCTTTGACTTCTTGCCTGTTGAATCTTTATGATCCTCAATTCTCGTAAGATCCAGCTGGGACGATTGAGGGGTGGGGCCTTTCGGGGTTGGATTACGAGAATCCATGGGCGGAGGGTCGTACGCAACTGTTGTCTCGGAGAACTTCTCTGCTGCGACTTCGTTGGCAATATTTGCGCCCGAGAGAGCACCACAGTATATCCCAAGCTTTTCCCCTATAGATTCCGAGAAAAGTCTAACGTTGTCGCTAGAAACATTCACTCCCTTGATACATGATACTCCCCGAGCGTAGGGCACGATGTGACCTTTCAGTTGATCACATAGCCCGCCGATAAATTGGTGGGGGAGGTTAAAAATGAGTATTGTCGAACCTTTGACCGAGTCTCGTATTGAAGGGTTAGCGTATAGGTTGTGGGGTAAAATAATGCCTGGAAGGTATTTGACATTTTCGTGAAAGTGATTGATAAGTTTGGTAAGTTTTTGAGGCTCTTTGCAGAATTCAGAGGCAGGATCGTAGTGCTTAGAAGTCTCGGGAACTTTGGTCTCCTCCTCGAATACCCACATGTGTACCTCGGGTTCGAAAAGCTCAGGATGGTCTTTGGTATTCTCGGCGACCATCTTGGCAATTGCAGAGCCCCTTCATGGGTGTCAGCGCGAATGCCCGAGACCCTGGCTGCATGCGCTCACCAGTTGCCTGATCCTACCACTGTCACCTTGTGCCTCTTCTCGTGGAGCCCAAGGGTCGCCATCGTGGATGGTGTTCTCGATCCCGTTGTTAACTTTTTCTCTGGGCAGGTCGAGGTGCGAGCACCAAAGGAAGCCGTAATCTGGGCGAGGCACCGCAGTGACGTTCCCGTCTTGGTAGCTATGTTGGCTGATGACTTCTTGACATGAGAAGACGGCTGTAAGCAGGGGCAACTCTGGAAAGCAATTCAATATCGGTTTGACCGGTGATAAGCTCGTAGATGGTATGTTGAGAGAATCATGGAGCTACCTGATGGGCATATGGGAAGCCTGGCAAGGCTGAACGCACGACGTTGGTTTGAGATTGAGACTAGCGCAACGCCGTCGATCTTGGTTATCTCCGAAACTAGGCTTCATTGGGACTGTTGAGGCTCAAGGGTCCCGGTTCCTGCAGCTCAGGAAAGACTTCATTGATGTGTGGACCAATACTGTTATCGTACTCTACAATTTCAGAACGTAGTTTGATTTGAGTAGACTTTTTGGAGGGTAGATTCGTGAAGAGCCCACCATAAAGTTACGCGAATGAGCGAATACATAGGAGGAAATGGTAGCGGAAGGTCTTTAACCGTTCTGCCACATAAGGCTGATCAGGGATGGAGATAGTAACCCACCAGATAGCACCCGCATGTGGACGGAACCACTCAACTATAGATGGTTGAACTCAACCGTGTGCCCTTCCGTAGGTCGAAGCTTGTGATCTTTGATCGTCAATTCCTACTCATAGTATAACATGAAGCATCTCGTACCTTTACCTCTATATTCATTGTAGGATGCACAACTAGCAAGATCAAATGCATCGTTTCCAGGAACATTGCTGGTGCCGCATCCCATTACTTGTCACTTGATCATTCTCCTTGGGGGAATAACGTCTCAGCTCAAGAATTTGCCACAGATGCCGTTAGTCTGGCTGCTTCACTGTTGAGGCGTGCAGCCTCGTTCATCAACTTGGCGGCTTGTTGCATCATTTTTGCCGCTTCAAGCCTGGTGGCTTGTGGAGTTCTGAGTGGTCCTACCTCTGCAATACGAGCCTGCTCAGTCTCGGCGATGGGAGGGCCAGGGTTCCCTTGGGGTTGTGCTGTTCGCGATGTGCGTTGAATCGCTGGACGGAAGCTACCAGTAAGAACGGGATCTAAAGGTACTTGATTCTGGGGCCCGTTGCTCATCGAAGCCGTTGGCGCTGGACCTTGCTGATTTCCAGGAGATGCACTGTTCCCGGTTTGAACAGTTTCCGGCCTGTCTTTTCCCGGACAGTTCTTACGGTTATGGCCCGTCCGGAAGCAAACCGAACAATGAGTTGGCTTTCTTGGATGCTCTTCCTCGGCCGAGCTTTTATCCGTTTGACCATCTGCATAGCCCCCTAAGTCGTCTGGAAGGTCTACATTTCCTGCTGTGACGCCATCGGATCCGGATGCTTGGCGTTGTGGACAGTCTCTTCGACTGTGATCCGTCTGTTGACAGAGCCGGCAAGGTCCCTTGACTTTTCGTGACAGTTCTCGCTTTACTTTCTGGGCCTGACGTACAGATATAGTCTGTCCATATTTATTCTTGATCGCTTGGATTATGGTTTCGGTCTTGGTTGTACGGTCGACGGTGATAAGCTTGGGCACTGCATCGAGAAGAAATTTCAGCTTGCCAGGCTCAGCACGTTTAATGTTTTGAGACACCAGCTGTTCCGAAGTGGATACGCATGTATGTTTGTCGTCAACAGTCGTAACTTTCGCATTTCTGCGTTTCTCATTGTAATTTGCACGAATACGGAACGGGCAATCCGGGCCAGTTCGACAGCCAGCGCGTACTCTATGGCTGTCGCTATCAAGAATATGTGGGGTAAAGTTTCGCTCAATAGCCCATTCTCGGAGAGCTTGCTTGAAATCTTGTAGATTAGCAAAGATCTGGCCTTCAGCTATGGCTGGCATCAGACCAGGCGCGCCCACTGGATGGGGTCCAAGCCTCGCTGGTCTTAATCGTGATGAGCGACTGTGGCATAGTAGTCAGTAAGGTGCATGCCCGTATTGGCAGGGATGTCTTGGTTGTTAAAGTCACCTCTCAAATGCCACACAAATCGCAGTCCTATACTCCCCTCAAATGAACCGAGAGAATCCCAGGCTGAGGAGGCTCCAGTTCGTGCTCTGGCATGGAACAACTGGGATGTCTTGGATATATTGGTCGAAACTGTGATATGGCCAAGTGTGGCATTGAGATTCCGAACGGAGCGCGGAGGAAGTTTGTTGCGGCGCAATACTCTGTGTCCGAGGACAAAGCCAAACTTCTTTTCGACTGCCACATTATGGAGGACCTGGGAACATCAGTTGATTTTGTCGATAGACGACTGACCTGCTGTGAATCCTCCACTTCCCTCGTACTGGCTTCCAATCTGCTGTTCTCATCCTAATTCTATTCACCATGGCTTTTGTTCCCTCCCGAATTTCCATCTGTACTTAGGGACCCATTCTCACCATTCTTTGTTATCTGGATAACATCACAATGAAAGAACTGACTCTGTTCGACGATATGAAATCACAAGAGGTCTACCTACTGCCATTGGCAGATGATGGTACTCCAGATGTCTCAGGACAATACATATATCTGCCACCTCCCTCTCGGCCCGCCTATGTCATTCGTTTTGCCATTGAGGGCACAAGTTCGATATGCCGACAAGGGTCCCTATGGGTGAATATCCCTTCTCTTGGAGAGCGATTCCGGCGTGGTAACTTTCGGGAGTACAAGTGAGTGGTCTGAACTGATTGAGATGAAGGGGTTCCTATGTCGAGCTCTTGGGGCATTTCAAGGAATGCAGCTGATGATTTTGTTCCACGAGGCTTCATCCCGACTTTAGCCAAACACTCAAGATAGACATTCCAGTACATCTTGCAGGCGCATTTTCGTTCTATAGCACGTTCACACCCCTCCCCGAACTCTCGACCGCAGGAGGACTTTCGCCTATACCAACAACAACGCCTATTTTCTACATCAACGTGCCACCGAAGCTCACTCTAAGTCAGAATCCTCTACCTCTAGATGCGCTGTCCATTTTTTCTGTCATATCAAAATTTATGGGGGAATATCCGAAAGACTGGGAAAAGCACTTGAACGGAATAGGTCGGCGGGGTTATAATATGGTGCACTTTACACCATTAATGGAGAGAGGAAGTTCCAATTCACCATACAGCATCTACGATCAGTTGAAATTTGACCCTAAATGTTTTCCTCGCGGCGAAGAGGATATTGCAAATATGGTAGCAAGCATGGAGAAAGAGCATGGGCTGTTAGGATTGACTGATGTTGTATGGAACCACACGGCAAATAATAGCAAGTGGTTGGAAGAGCATCCAGAGGTTGGATATAATGTTGAGACCGCCCCGTGGCTTGAGTCTGCATTGGAGCTTGATAGTGCACTGCTGAAGTTCAGCGATGAGCTCAAAAACCACGGACTGCCTACTACACTGAATAATATGAGTGACTTATTAGCTGTTATGGATGGGGTGAAAAAGCATGTTTTAGACGCTCTGAACCTTTGGGAGTATTACACGGTCAATGTCGATCACAACGCTCAAGCAGCGGTAGATGCGTGGGAAAGGGGATTGACATCTTTTCCAGAAGGTCAATCTGGCCTCGAGGGACTAAAGGAATGGCCTTTAAGGCAGCAGGCAGACTACCTGCGTGACAATGGTTTCAGTGGGCGAGAAGAGATTCGAGCCCGCTTCTATCGAAAAATAAACCCCCAGATTGGGGCTGGACTAATAACTTGTATGTTCGGCCCTTACGACTCAAGCGATCAAGCTGCGCCGGCCAAAGGTGCTGCACTCAGCGCAATGACGCACATTCTTAAGGAACTTAATCTACCATTCTATACCCAGTACAATTTGGACGCTACTGTGATTGTAGATCAAGTCCTGAATCGGGTCAATTATCTGCGACTGGACGATAATGGCCCCAAGCTGGGAGCTATCACGGGAAAGAATCCACTCATCGAATCATATTTTACAAGACTTCCCTCTAATGCGACAACGAAAGAGCATAGTCCAAAGAGTCTAGCCTTGGTCAACAACGGCTGGATATGGGCTGCTAATGCTATGAACGATCATGCTGGTCCGGACTCCCGGTCCTACCTTCGGAGAGAGGTCATTGTCTGGTCTGATTGCGTTAAGCTGCGATACGGTAACTCCCCCAAGGACAATCCATTCCTTTGGGGTTACATGTCAAAATACACTCGCCTTATGGCCAAGTACTTTGCCGGATTCCGCATTGATAATTGTCACTCTACCCCTTTAGTTGCCGCCGAGTATCTGCTGGACCAGGCTCGGGAAGTCCGGCCCAATCTGGCTGTGTTTGCGGAGCTGTTCACTGGCTCTGAAGAAATGGATTATGTCTTCGTTGAACGGTTAGGGTTGAGCGCATTAATACGGGAAGCAATGCAGGCTTGGAGTACCGGTGAACTTAGCAGACTGGTACATATGCATGGTGGTCGACCCATTGGTAGCTTTGAGATTGATGAGGCCTCCAGCGGAGAGAGCGTCCAGAGCGCTAGCCCCCAGGCTAATGGTGAATCTACGAAAAGAACTGAGAACATTCATAGAATCAAGCAGACCCCCGTTCATGCCCTGTTCATGGATTGCACACATGACAATGAGGTACCTGCTCAGAAGCGTGATGCAAGAGATACACTTCCTAATGCTGCACTCGTTAATATGTGCGCGTCTGCTACAGGTAGCGTGATGGGCTACGACGAGATTTACCCCAAACTTGTCGACATCGTTCATGAAACCCGGCTGTACTCTTCCCCATATTCAGAAGATGAAGTCAAGGTTACTGGAGGCAATGGCGGTATTGGTGGCGTTAAGAAATTGCTAAACCGAATCCATACGCTAATGGGAAAGGATGGTTACGATGAAACCCACATACACCATGAAGGTCAGTACATCACTGTCCACCGAATCCATCCCAAGTCAAGGAAAGGCTACTTTGCGGTTGCCCACACAGCTTTCCCTGGTTACGGCGAAGGTTGTGATAGCCTTTCTCCAGTACACTTGGTCGGTACTAAAGCAAGACTTCTGGGAAGCTGGAAACTCGACGTGGACGCTACAGATGCCACAAAAGCCGCTGTTCTAGCTGATAAAAAACTTCTCAAAGGCCTTCCTAGCGAAGTCTCTAATTTGTTAGGGGTTACTCTAGACGAAAAGGACGCCAAGACTGTATTGAACACACCGGCCAACTTTCCCCCGGGAAGCATAGCTCTCCTTGAAACTTGGATACCGGGCGCTGAACACTCCCAAGGCCTTGACACGTATATTACCAGCGGTGCCATGGAAGCCTTTAGTCAGCTGAGCCTCGTAGACTTGAACTTTGTTCTGTACAGATGTGACCAGGAGGAGCGCGATCTTAGTGGTGGCGGTGACGGCGTTTACGTCGTACCTAACCATGGGCCCTTGGTGTACGCTGGCTTACAGGGATGGTGGAGTGTTTTACGAGACGTTATTCGCAACAATGATCTGGGTCACCCACTATGCAATCATCTCCGCGATGGCCAGTGGGCCTTGGACTATACTGTGGCAAGACTTGAGCATATGGCCGAGCGTGACGGCTTCTCTTCACTACATAGTCCTGCTAAATGGCTTGCGGAACGGTTCAGCGCAGTTCGAAAGGCTCCAAATTTCCTTTTACCTCGTTTGTTCGCCATGGTCATTCAGACAGCCTACAATGCTGCATGGAACCATGGCCTAGAACTGATGGGTGAAGATATTTGGAACGGTCAGCCTTTTCTACAGAGCCTAGCTATGGTAAGCATCCAACAAACAGGCCATGTAAGATCGGCATCGTTGTATCCTTCAAAGCAGGTTCCCTGTATTGCGGCAGGACTTCCGCACTTTTCTACTGATTGGGCAAGATGCTGGGGTCGGGATGTCTTCCTCTCCATACGTGGGCTGTTCCTCGCTACCGGTAGATATAATGACGCCAAAGAACACATAAAGGCTTTTGCGAGCGTCCTAAAACATGGTATGGTACCCAACCTTCTAAGCAGTGGAAAATCGCCGCGCTATAATGCCAGAGATGCCATTTGGTTCTTCCTGCAAAACATCCAGGATTACACCAAGATGGTGCCCGATGGATTAAGTCTCCTTGCAGAAAAGGTTGCCCGGCGGTTCCTACCTTATAACGATACTTACTTTGAATTTGACGATCCGAGAGCGTATAGTAAGGAGTCTACCATCGAAGAGATCGTCCTTGAAGCACTGCAAAGACATGCTTCAGGGTTGTCATTTAGAGAAGCCAATGCTGGTCCTGGTTTGGACATGCAAATGAAGCCCGAGGGCTTCCAAACTGACGTTCACGTTGACTGGAACACTGGCATGATCTTTGGTGGCAATCAATTCAATTGTGGAACATGGATGGACAAGATGGGTGAGAGTGAAAAGGCTGGAAGTAAAGGCGTTCCTGGTACGCCGAGAGATGGTGCTGCAGTCGAGATCACAGGCCTCTTATACAGCACGCTAGCGTGGTTAGCTCAGCTTCATGATGATGGCAAGTTCAAATTCAGTGGTGTGAAGATCCACGGCGGAGGAGAAATCTCCTTCAGAGACTGGGCATCTCGGTTGGAGAAGAACTTTGAGCGTTGTTACTACGTACCCGTTGATCCCAAGGAGGATGCGCAGTTTGATGTCAACCCAGCCATGATCAATCGTCGCGGGATCTACAAAGACCTTTACAAATCTGGCAAGGAATACGAGGATTACCAACTCCGGCCTAACTTCCCCATTGCCATGACTGTCGCGCCTCAGCTATTCAGTCCACCCAAGGCTCTCCGAGCTCTCGAAGTCGTCGATTCTGTTCTCCGCGGACCTACAGGCATGGCAACTCTTGACCCCTCAGACCTCAAATACAGTCCATATTATGACAACTCGGAAGACTCTACCAACCTTGCCACATCGAGAGGGCGCAATTACCACCAAGGACCAGAATGGCTCTGGCCGACTGGATTCTTTCTACGTGCACTTCTCAAATTTGATCTTATGCGAAGGACTACAAAGGAAGGTAGGACGGAGGCGTTTCAGCAGATTACAAGAAGACTTGCAGGCTGCAAGAAGGCGATTAGAGAATCACCTTGGGCGGGCCTCACAGAGTTGACTAACAAGAACGGGGAATTTTGTCGGGATTCAGTAAGTGACTACACTATTTTACGTTGCAAGAAGTGACTGATTTGTTGTAGTCCCCAACCCAAGCATGGTCTGCTGCATGTTTGATGGACTTATTTTATGATGCTAAAGAACTTTCAATGGACGAACGACCGAATTCAAACGTCGATTAATGGCTACTGCACACTCGGCGAACAATAGAGGACGATAGCAATATATAGAGTGGAGGTGCCATACCAAGCATTGGCGTCTTAACTTTCCACTACTAAACCACCTGAACAACAATAGACCTATCATAGAGCGCATTAGAGCCCAAAGCCAAGAAACGGAGAACCACAGTATTCAGAGGACGTGAGTGTCTTTCAATGATACTGAAGAATGTTCTTTTCTCGAATATCATAGATAGAATTATCATCACCGTCTTCTATGCATTAATTGGCTCAACATGCAGTGTAACATTCGTTGACCGGTCATGTGAGTGTAGGCAGGGCTATCTCGTCCCCTTGAATCACCATGACAATTTTCAATTTATCTCGCATTTGCAGTAGTCAGCTGCAGACCTGTAGCTACACTTTGAGCAGACTTCTGAGACTTCTTTCCTTGATGCGCGCCGGATACATGCAGTCGCTTCTACGAAGCTTCGTGTTCCCCCATTCTGTTATTTCCGATCTGTTCTTATGCGACGAACCGAGTACGCACACTATATGATATCGTTCTCATACACGCCAACTCTGTCAAGTGGTTCTTCAGCAAACATCTAAGATATCTACTTAGCTCGAGAACTCGACGGAAATGCGTTCGTCGGACACTCTAGTGCTACTTCTATTGGAGTTGGTTCGTCCTTGCGAATGTAGTCATTGCTCTTCCTTTTAAACTCTGCCCTTGATCCATCTTCTGCGTTCTTCATCTCAAGCTTTGGTACTGTAACTCGCGATCCTCACTGCTTCCGTCAGCTACCACATCGCCCTGCTCCCATGCTCATGGACTACATCCTTCAAAGCCCAGACGTCATGAAAAGCAAAACTTGATTGGTTACAGACACCCAAACCACAGCTGCAGAATGGACATTGGGTGGGCTCAAGAGAAACTTTTAAGTCGTGGTTAAGCATACGAGGTGGGCGCCTCCTGAATAGACGGCTCCTATTACAATTCAACTTGGGGGACTTCGCCTCGTCCGCACCCCCAATCACATGAATATTGGACTTGAAACTATGCCTGTACTAGATCTTAGACAATATATCTTGCAGTCGCCAGGGGATGGATGTACTGAACTTTCAAGAAACCAGTCCTTTCCGAAATTAGGACTCGATTCGTGCCCACAAAGACCATAGCAGCTACTCTATACAGCCTATCACGCTAGAAAGAAGCCTCCACTATGCTATTTCCTATCCCTCATCCGTTTTTACATCTTCTATACAGTCTAGACCGAGCTCTTTCGCGCCAATAGTAGCAGAGATGGCCAATAAAACGTGCTTTCGATCTATATCCCCCGTTTATAGCTTCATCTAGCTAGGAGCGAACTATCGAACAATTTCTTACACATTTCTTCTCCATATGCTGGCAGCGCTCGAGTCTACCGCATTTGGTGTTCCCTAGACGAATACGTCCGTAATGCTTCAACGAATTACTAGACTACAACTACCTTGACAAAACTCAAATGCATCAGCCATCCATCACTCCCGTCTACCCCAACTGTGCCTTTCATCTCTCGGAAACTCTCATCATCCAGGAGGCTTCAGAATCCAACAGTGGCACGCACATCCAGAATTGTGTTCTGACATGGGCGGCGAACAAGGCGCACACGTAGCACCTACCTCGTTCCATCAACAAGGGGGCTTCACATCCAAGGGGAGTTTCAAATATGCCCCTAACAATAGCATGGACTCTTTGGGAGAAGGGCTCAATACCTCAATTGCGAGTTGAGAATCCAAATGCTTGGCTTCTCGAGACTTTGTGATAGGGCGACGTTCTGGTGATGAGCCGCAACTCAAGGCATATGGAAAATACTTGCCGGCAGATAGCGACCTCAAGTCAAGGTCAGGAGCATGCTCATCCGGCACATGTGGAAAATGTCGAAATTTGCCGCCAGAGCCGTCCAGAAGCGCTTTACCGCATGCGGTTGGTGATTACTTACCGAAAGCAGTATAGTTCAAAAAATTCTGATGATACGCACAATTCTCTCACTCCAAGGCACCTTCAGCTCGAAGGAAGCGATGTGTTATCGTTAGGACGCTGGCGGCGAATCAAGTAGAAAGTACTAAGTAATGGCTGCTTGTCTATTCATACTCGAACAGACCTTTGTAATCAGCGAATGCGTTTTTTGTGCGGGCGGAACACTCCACGTCACTGCGAGGTTTGTGCGTGTTTTAGTGGATTATCTTATCTCGGTTGTACTTTCTCTACGTAAACATTCACGATGGAAGTCTGTCATAGCAGCTTGCAATCTCTTGATAAGTCGCGCTGTTCTGGAATGCTTCAGCTTTTCCCTCATTGTTTACATTCCATGGTTTGAAACCACTCCATATCACTGCGATCATGGATTCATCAACGACTGCCTCAGGCACTACTCCCCCTCTCACTAGGACGACAACGTTTTTGATCTTGAACCTACACTGCGCCTCATGTGTGAAAAGTATCGAGACGTCCATGTACTCTCTGCATCCAAGACCATCGTCGGTCTCTCACTCGATTATCTCCCGCTCAATAACAGTCATCCACGATGCATCCCTGTCCGCAACAACCATAGCAAAGTCACTCGATGAGAGTGGCTTCGATGTCTATGACATTTTCACTGACCCGCATGATGAGATCCACTCTAATGGTGTCTCGTTAGAAGATCGTCTCGGAACTAATTGGACCCAGCGGTTTAACGAGGCCGTCGCACGATGGAAATGGAAACACGAAGATCTTGGGAATGCCCCTCCTGAGAAACGAAGACGACACATTGAAGAATGCGAGCAATGTCGCCTGGAAGCAAATAGCAAAGAAAAACCGTCTGCTACATCGTCGGGCTCGTCAAAGGACCAGCTCACATTGTACGAGGAGGGTTTGAGAGGTGATAGTCTAATACCAGACGCATCTTCTGATGGCACTTCCAAAAACCCAATTCTATCTTCGGTGGCTGTTAGCACTCCTTCCGACGGTGGTCTCTTCCAAGCATCGTTTACTCTTGGAGGCATGACTTGCGCTTCTTGTGTCGGCAATATCGAGCATGCGCTCACCCAAAACTCATGGGTACATGCAGCCGAGGTCGCCCTTCTTACCAATAGTGCCTTGATTACCTTTCAAGGTAGGGAGCACGTGAAGGAAATAATCGAAGCAATTGAAGACGCAGGGTACGAAGCCACTTTGGTGGAAGTGAAGGAGGCGAAGCCACAAAAGAAATCAACACCAAAGGCTGAGACTGAGAAGTGGCGTGCGTCCTATGCTATCACTGGCATGACATGTAGCTCTTGCGTTGGAACCATTACAAAAGGGCTGCAGACAGTTGACTGGATCACCAACGTTGATGTCAATCTTATCTCAAACAGTGCGACTGTCGTTTTCATGGAAAAGGATAATTTGCCACGGATTCAAGAAATAATCGAGGATCTGGGCTACGAAGCAACTCTGAATGAAGTGGAGGAAATTAATCTCAAGGCCATAGAAAGAGTCCAGAGAAAGGTTGCAATACTCGTCGATGGGATTTACTGTGACCACTGTCCGCTTCGGATCAAGTACGCGCTAAAGAGGGACTTTGGCGAGCAAATCACCATCGAGAGAGACTTGACCATAATTGATCCGATTCTGGAGGTTGTTTACCTGCCGCATGTCCCCGACTTCACGATACGGCGTATTTTTCAAACAATATCGGGTGTTGACGAGGCGTTTAAGCCATCCGTTTATCATCCGTTGTCGCTCGAAGAACGATCTCGAAGAATGAGGATTCAAGAGCGTAGGCATGTACTCTTTCGTCTTGGCCTTTCCGTCGTTGCCGCCATTCCCACATTCATCATTGGTATCGTGCTCATGAGCCTGGTCCACACATCAAATCCTAGTCGTCAATTCATCATGCAACCGATGTGGGCTGGTCATGTCACTCGAGCTGAGTGGGCACTCTTCATTATCGCCACTCCAGTCTACCTTTTCGCAGCCGACGCCTTCCACAGACCTGCACTAAAACAACTAAGAGGTTTATGGAGACCCGGCAGCAAAACCCCGGTATTCCAACGCTTTTACCGATTTGGAAGCATGAACACACTCATTTCTTTGGGAACGACAATTGCATACATTGCCTCTATTGTTGCACTGGCATTGACGGCAACTAAGTCATCGCAAATGAGTGCTACTAGTGGCTTGTCGACTTACTTTGACTCGGTTGTTTTTCTGACCATGTTCTTGCTTATTGGAAGGTTCCTAGAAGCATGCAGCAAAGCCAAGACAGGCGATGCTGTTTCTCTATTAGGAAACCTGAGGCCAACGGAGGCGATTCTCGTACACAGAGGCGAGGATGCGGATTCTGAGGACGAGAAAAAGTCCGCAGAGGAGTACTCGGAACGAATCAATGTTGACTTACTTGAGGTTGGCGATTCTGTCAATGTCTTGCACGGCGACTCCCCACCGTCCGATGGTATCGTCGAGAGAGGAGTGTCCAAATTCGACGAGTCAAGTCTTACTGGGGAATCAAGGCTAGTACCAAAATCGGAGGGTGATGAAGTATTCTCTGGTACTGTAAACAAAGGTGGTCCGCTCACTATTCGGGTTTCCAAAGTAATGGGAAGCTCTATGCTCGATCAAATTGTTAAGGTCGTGCGCGAAGGTCAAGCTCGGCGTGCACCGATTGAACGAGTGGCAGATCTAGTCACAGGGTACTTCGTTCCTGTGGTAGTCTTTATTGCTGTCGCCACTTGGATTATTTGGATGTCCCTGGGTCTCTCTGGTTCATTACCGCATGATTATCTCAACGTATCTGTCGGTGGATGGCCGTTCTGGTCACTTCAATTTGCCATTGCTGCATTCGTTGTGGCTTGTCCTTGCGGCCTTGGTCTTGCGGCTCCAACTGCGCTATTTGTTGGAGGAGGGCTAGCTGCTCGCCACGGTATCCTTGTCAAAGGTGGAGGCGAAGCATTCGAAGAGGCAAGTCATCTTGACTGTGTGGTGTTTGACAAGACCGGCACTCTTACGGAAGGAGGAGAACCTGCTATCACCGATTCTTTATTCAAGTCTGAGGATAAGGAGCAGGCAATTCTTGAAATGGCGATGAGCTTAGAGGAACAGAGTGGCCACCCCTTGGCCCGAGCTATGGCACTATTCTGTACCTCGAAGGAAGTATTGCGTGGTCGGAAAGTCAGTGATGTCGAGGAGATTCCTGGGAAAGGACTGAAAGGAACTTTTGCATCTAGCAATGAGCATTCAGAAGATCAGCAAGTTATAATTGGCAACGAAGTACTTCTCGCTGACCACGGCGTTTCTATCTCTGGATCCGACCATACGATACTCGAAGAGTGGAAGGCGCAGGGCAAGTCGGTTGTATTACTCGCTTCACGGCGTTGTGTGAATAATTCAGAATCGAATAAAATTCAGGCCACGGTCCCATCTTGGAAACTGGCAGCCATGTTCGCGGTCTCTGACCCCCTTCGTCCCGATGCCGCCTCCACCATTGGCGCTATCCAACGTCGCAACGTCGCTGTTTGGATGGTCTCTGGCGACAACCCTACCACCGCTCGTGCTGTTGGCGCGCAAGTCGGCATCCCAGCCGAAAACATCATCGCTGGCGTACTCCCCGAGCAGAAAGCCGAGAAAGTAAAATATTTGCAACAAACACTCTCCAAACGTCCTCGGTCTGGCTGGAAGAAGATAAAAGGTGGTGCGGAAGGGAGGGCAACTGTGGCATTTGTGGGTGACGGCATCAATGACTCCCCCGCTCTTACCCAAGCGGACGTCGGTATCGCCATTGGCTCTGGGTCTGACGTTGCGATTTCTTCTGCCGAATTCGTACTCGTGTCTTCCCATTTGAGCAGCATCCTCACTTTAATTGACCTAAGCAGAGCGGTTTTCAGGAGAGTAAAGTTCAATTTTGCGTGGGCGCTGGTCTACAATCTTATCGGGTTACCTGTTGCGGCTGGCGTGCTATATCCTGTGAGGAGCGGGGGTGGGCATGTGAAATTAGATCCGGTGTGGGCGAGTTTGGCAATGGCGTTGAGTAGTGTTAGTGTGGTGGCGAGTAGTTTGCTTTTGAAAAGTAGGTTGCCGCTTGTGGGAGTTAGACTGGGGAAGCCGGTGTCTGGGGAGGAGTGATGGGTTTACAACTTTGGGGCTTTGTGGGATGTGTGTCTGGGATGTCAGTTACTGGGGCTTTGGAGTATACGTTTTGTGCTTAACAGGAGGGGCGGTTATGATTAAGTGGTATGGATATTTAGATACTGAGTAAGAGCTCGTTATAGTATATATAGAGACCTTTTTTATATTTTATAAGTCTTGAAACTAATACAGAGGTTGCAGATGTAGAATGCCCCCCTCATTAACTTATCCACACCCTTCTATTCTGCAAATAGTGAATCTCAATATACAAGAGACGGTTGATTCATACCAAAAAACAACTATAACTCTTCCCTCTCAAAAAAACAGCACCGCCTACGCTCTCACATCAGAAACCCGCTTGCAAAACATTCCTTTTCACATGTTCGATCGTTAATCTACGATGACGCTTTGGATCTCCTTGGGTCATTGGAAACGCTCTGGAAACCCGAACGAAGTCTTTGCGAGTTTTTGCTTGGGTTTGGAGAGGAGAGGAGATGTAGGGGGTGGTGGATGGGGGGGAGAAGGGTGGTTTGATCTCCTTGGGTCCTGGAAACGCTCTGGAAAACCCGAACGAACTCTTTGCGAATTTTTGCTGGGTTTTGGTTTGGAGAGGAGAGGAGATGGGGGGAGGTGTAGGGGCTGGTGGATGGGGGGGAGAAGGGTGGTGTGGAGAAGGGTGGTGTGATCTGGATGTAGTGAGCCGTGTTTTTGTGGTGTGGTTGGTGGTTGGTGGGAGGGATGGAGGTGTGAGGGATGGAGGTGTGAGGGAAGTGTGGTAGGTCCAGGGGGAGTCGTGGAGGATGATTTAGGGGAGAAGGTGGTGCATCTTTTGTGCTCGTCTATGTATTTCTTGTTTTGTGGGATTACGTGGTTGGTTTGCGAAGAGGGGGCAGGGGGGCCGAGCTGGGCGCAGGATATATTTCTTGACGGCACGTTTGGCTTGGCTTTGGCTTGGCTTGTCTTGTTCTATTCTTGTCGTGCGTCATCTTATGTTTCCAAGTCTGCAGATGATAGGATTTTGGAACAGAAGACTGAGATGTTATTTGGACACTGGTAAGAGGGAGGAGAGGCGAGGCGAGGCGAGGTGAGGGTGGGAGAGGGATGGGGTGTAGGTTTTAGTGTGAGATGATGGGGTATTGATGGAGGGGGGGGGTGGTAGAAGGGGGTTTGGGTTCTGGAGAGGACGTACATATGTGTAAAGGGGGAAGTGTGGTATGTACAGTATGTGGGTTGTAGGAAGGGGTTAGGTGTAGGCTTTTCTTGTAAAAGCCTTTTTTTTGGCACAGGATAGGCCGGCTTTCTGCACAAAGCATAGGATTTGCCATCTTTGCAGTTCTTCATCGAGAGCGTTATCATTGGGGCATTCTGCATAGCGAAAAGTTGGAAAAGAAGGAAAGGACTGCGACGGAGCATGTTCTGGCTTTGGGATGCCGTTCCCTTTTTTCCCAGTTCAGTATTGTACACTATTAGTGACGAGCCAGGAAAATGAACGTCTTGAAGCTAAAAAAGTCGATGATATAACAATCAAGATGGAAGAACTTTTTTTTCTGTCCCTCCACGCACATGCGTTGAGAGCTCACACCAAACCCACTGATGTGAGCTACTTTACATGTCGATAACGACACTACCTACCCTTCCCGCCCCCCGCCCCCACCTCCACGCCCTCCCCCCCTAAACCCTCCACAAGCGCAACCACCATCCCGCTTATAGCATGCCACTGCACATGACAATGCAGCAGCCACGCTCCCGGATTGTCCGTTATATATCTGTACCCTCATCATCAGCCCTCATATCCCCCAAAGCATACAAAATGAAGGGTGAGCATGTTGATCTTACCGTATAGCCAACCATCCCGACCCGGGGAGCTCGACCGTATCGCGGTAAGGTGGGTTTTTGGTGTTGATGAGGGGGGTGGAAGCCTTAATGAGGGTGGGAGGGGAGCCGGTGCCGGAGCCGAGGACCCAGAACTTGTGGCCGTGGAGGTGGATTGGGTGGGACATCTGGGGGTGGAAAGTTAGTATGGAAAGGAGGGAGGGGGGGTGGTGGAGGTGGACGGATTAAGAAGACGTTAAAAAGATTATCCATGTGGAAGATGACGGTATGGGAGATGATGGTGTGGAAGATGGCTGTCTGGAAGATGACAGTGTGAGAGATGATGTGGAAAATAGCAGTGGAGAAGATGTGAAGGTAGAAAATATCGGGGCTTTATGAAAATGTTTCTATGTGGAAGGAATCAAGATGGAGACGTTCACTTGAAAGGACTCCAGGTCGAAGTTGTCCAAAGGGGACAGATCCAAGTGGAAGCCACCGGGATCGAAGAAGTCTGGGTGGTAGGAAGCAATATGGGCAAAATTGTAGTTCGTAAAAATCTGTGCTCAAGAAACATGCAGAAAGCGGTAGACATAGGGGAATGTAGAAGTTTAGGCTCACCATATCCATCGAATCATTCGCAATCCTCATAATGATATCAACCGTCTTATTAGACGCAAAATGTATGGTCGTCTCTGCATTCCACCCGTCTGACGAGTTCCCGTATAGAATAGGGACTTTGGATTCAGAGTAGGGGGAGTGGTTGAGTACCCAGGTGGTGATGCCGGTTTGGTTGATAATGAGATGTCTTGTGAGATCTGCTGGCGGAGGGGGGATGGAAGCAAAAGGGTGGAGTGAGAGAGGAGAGAGAACTGATGCGCCGGTGACTGCTGAACCGTTTCTGAGAGTCCAAGGAGCCGCTACGTCCGTACAATTTGAACTCATGTTGTTGGAAGACATCGCGTCCACCTAAAATGTCAACTATTAGCGAGATTATTTGCCGGTCTGTCATGGGACTTGCAATGTATTCCACAACCGCTTTTCCTTCAATAACTTGCTGCATGTCCCCCATCGGGAAGCTTTCAAACCTCATATAATATTTCCCGACTGGCTGGTCTAACTTGATCATTACAGAATATCGTTGTCCAATCTCGATATAAAGAACCTTTACGAAGACATCATTAGCCCAATTCTATGCTTCCTTGCGCATCAGTGATGCTTACGTTAACCTCCTCTAAACCCACATATTCTCCGTCAGCCGCATACACGAACATCGAATGCCCGTCCAGCGATATTGCCAGCTTGGTCACGGCACCCGAGTTGACGAGGTTAAGAGAAAGCCAGCCGAGACTCTGGTTTGCGGCGATATGGAGGAAAGGAGAGGTAGTGTTGACGCAAGGTTGAAGGGCAAAAGAGGTAAGGTTGTAGCCAGGCTTAAACATCATTGGGGGGACGCATCCTTTTGGATTCAATGTAGTCATCGCTTCCATGCCCGACATTGCGCTGGTGGAAGAAGCCACCGCTGTAGTCGACATAGAAGGCATAGTAGACGCCATGGTTTTTGCAACTGAATTGTCCATGCTCATGTCCATCGTGGAGGTGTCCATTGAAGAGCTGCCCATCGAGGAACCGCCCATCGAAGAGCCGCCCATCGAAGAGCCGCTCATGGATGATGAATTCATTCCCATGGTAGTGATAGAGGGTGAGTCAAGGCCAAGGCCCGGCCCAGCTTGAAGGATAGAATCAGGGAGACATTCCACCCTCCCATGTCCATTCGCCAAGAGACTATCGACGCAATACGGAAACACGCCGGTCTGAAAATACTGCGCATAGATGGAATCCGAAAGATCATGCGTCCAGTCATTCAGCATTACTGGCATGGCATCGTGTTCGGCATGAAGAAGCTTATTAAGTTCGACCTTGCTCGAGGCAAGGCTCTCGAAAGGGCGACGACGCGATGGGGACGGGTGTATCATCAGTGGTCCTCGGATTCCATCGTCATAGTAGGCCTGTACATGGGTATGGTACCAGTAGAAGCCATACTGGTTTTCGGTGGAGAAGCGGTAGGTGAAGTCTGCGCCCGGAAGGATGGGATACTAAGACAGAAGCATAAGCTACATACTGCTCAGGTATGCCAGTAAACGTATATAGTGATCTGACCTGGGTAACGCCGGGGACACCGTCCATCTGTGGCGTTCCACGTTGAAGCAGGCCTGATGTGGATAGTTTAGTCTCCAATGGTAGGAAGAACCTCTTTCGAAGACTCACCATGCCAATGGAGGGTCAGGTTCACATGTAAGTTATTTCGGACAAATACTTCAAGGTCATCCCCCTCATCGACGTCGATCAGAGGGCCCGGTTGGTGGCCATTGATAAGGTAGACTTGTCGAGGAGTACCATCTGTGTAGCATCAGTAACATGACTTTCTTCTAGTCCTCAATTGCTAGAGGTCCTAAAACTACGAAGGCAAGAATGGTGAACGTACCGGGCGCTCTAACATCAATATGAGCAGTGAAGTTGTACTTTCGCAATGCTGCCCAGGAGACATGAGTGTAGAAGAGTAAGAATGTAGCAAGGATATTTCGGATGGAGAACATGATAACCCCCCGTTGAGATAATTGCACGGAGAATGAGAGAGAGGGACATGTTAGATTCGAATAAGGGGACGCATTTTTCGATGTCCCGTGACCTGAGCTACCTGAGGGTTTTGTGCGTATTTTAGCTATTTTAGCTTCCCTAAGGACCCATAGCCGCTGAGGCTCGTGCAGGATAACGCACAAACCACGCACAAACCACGCAGCTGATCCTTATTTCGTCACTAATGCGCCAATCAAGTGCCTCCTTCGATTTCTGACAAAGCAAAGCATTAAGGAAATGATGATATTCCCAACTGGGGTTACAGCTGGCGGGGGGTTGGAAAAGTTGAGCCAGGGCCGGAACTTTTTATATTCATCAGATCTATCTCGTGTGTTTTCTTCTTCATTCTCGTCGTTCTGCTTGTGATTTGTATCATCACTTTTCTCATCGTTTTCGACGTTTGCATTGCACGAATCTTGAGCGAGCTGAGTTTCTTTTTAGTATATTCGCGACATATGCGGACTGCGACTCTCACCTTCAAACCGTTTAGCCAATCTGTTATCTCATTCTCTCAATTTTCATGCTTTCGTCGTTCATCGATGTTTCTTTATGCTCAGTTGATACCCCGCACTTTCGCTCATTCTTCGCTTAGTATCATCGGCCATGTAACCAAATCGGCCACCTAACCAAAATTCAACCATATTACTTCTGAAAAGGCTGTATTACAAGCAATTCCTTCAAAACAGCCTTATATAAAACCTTCCAGGCCTTCTCTTCCTTCTGCCATACCTTAATATGAATCTTACAACCTTTATAAACCTTTATTAGCTCGTTAATATACTGCTTTTCGGTACGCTCATCGCGGGCCTTTTGCCTCAAATTCTCTAAACCTAGCCTATCACTGGTCATAGATCGAGCTTCTTTGGCGTATAGAATGCCTTGTAAGACCTTAGCAGATTGATTTCACGTATATTTCGAGCGTTGGTAGCGGCTTCCGTGGCTGCTATTTTGACTTCCAATAGCTCAATCCTACGGGTCATTGCCTTTTGGTAAATTTGACTAACTTCTGATGAAGCTCGGGTTCATAGCCGGACTTTTTGTCTTTTCAGCTGTTTTCTAGTAGTAGGGGTAGTCTTCCAGATATCGGGTGATTCCGTCATCGTGGAAGGTGTAATAGGATGAGCTGAGGGTCGAGTTTCTCGCACCTTATCCAAAACCACATTAGGATCGAAGGGAATTAGACCACTTTTCTTCCAAGCCGAACGTATAGTAGTTTCCTTGAAAGCTTTACTTCTGAACCCGTTAAAAGCAGCTAGAAATTCGATTTTGATGAAGGTTTCGTCGCCCGTTTGAATCGCTTCGTTAACGGCTTCCGAATGCCAGTGTTTCAGAGGCTGAAACACATTGGTAGGCCCAATTCATTCAATCTTTTGATATGTATGTAGAGCTAACTGATCAGGCTTTAGCTTCCTGTTATGCAACCCTCGCACTGCTGAGGCGGGTGAATGACCAGCTAGCCTGAATCGTAGCCTCTGCAAAGGTACATCGAATTCGCGTGCAATTTCTTTGACTCAGGTTTTGACGCATGTTCAGGGTATTGATAGCCTTCTTGATTCGATGCTCAATGCTATGTAGGTAGAAGTCATTGCATTAAATTTAGTAGTTCTTTTATTGACTCGAGTGCGAAGCTAACGCTACAATAGACACTCCTTAAATATGTAGGCCTGGTTACTCACAGATTATACAATCGCCACCGAACTGTATCATTCTCAAGACAGGTTCTCAATACACGAGATTCCTCCTATTCGTACCCCCTCCTTCAGTACTTCAGAATAGCTGGCCTTTGTAGAATAGTCCCACGAAAACGAAAAACCATCGATTTTTTTATTCGATGGAAACTCTAAATCGTAGAAATGCATCGATGTCTCTAGATATAGAGACGTATGAGAGAGACTGACAATTGAATTCAGTCCTGCACAGTTTCTGACTCTCAAACGACACATCGTTAAGTCTTGATTCTCTCTCTTTCTGAGCATTTCAACTTTTCAATCAACTTGTATATCTTTCATCGTAGTGAGCGCTGAATTCAAGAATCAAACTTCTATCGAAGATCATTCTATAGCTCATATAGTGTGTTTATTGACAAAGTCTCATTCTCAACAGAACAGTGATTTGAACGAAACGCAGTCGAATAAGCCTCGAGAGCTTAATCATCGAAGATCGCTGAGAATCTCTATTGATAGAACTTCGACATTGAGATATATAAGTCGTGTGATGAGAACGCAGTATCTTGCCCCTTGACTCGATGACTTTGATGATCGTTGTAACAGTCACACATCGCTCGATAAAGATCGTTAACAAGCTTCTTCGACTGCATATCATTGAGTTCGTGACTCTTCTTAGCTCTGATAGAATAATCAATTGTTATTAGATTTTCAGTCAACATCACGTGAAGATGAAAGTCTTGTCAATCACATTGCATTAAATATTAATCGATTTTTGAAGATTGAATCTTGATTATGTGATCGATTTGATTACATGATCGATTAAGCGAAGATTTTTTTTCGACCAACTTTTTCATATCTTCGCGAGCTAAAACTCAATGATATTCTCAACTCACAATTTCATCAAGAGTTTCTTTATGTTTCTTACTTCGTCTGTCATTCAACAAGAATTACTTGATGAATTGCTAACAAGTTTTTCAACTTGACATGCACGCAGTGTTTCTGCTCTTTCAAACACTTGACTTGCAAAAAGAACAGCAAATAAAATATAAATTAACGTTCAAACAAAATTAGAATGATTCTTTCATGAACGATTTTCGCAATGTCTAGAAGCTGTCAGGACCGTGCCTAGATGATACAACCAATGGAGGTCAGGGTTGATAGTGCTTGATCTTTAGAGGTAGCTATAACTGAATATTAAGAATACAGAAGAAGGTTGGTACAAAAGCTTCTATTTA
>JAABUZ0100000504.1_pt1 | contig 95109 bp, 76 predicted proteins | sample 5562091 | NCBI WGS metagenome assembly JAABUZ01 (sample SAMN12813069, study PRJNA571459) | rock metagenome | isolation source: Antarctica rocks | place: Antarctica: Victoria Land, Linnaeus Terrace sud | collected 2015-12-21
AAAAATATTTGTCAACTTAATTAGCTATCAAGAAAATAGCAATATTAAAAAAGATACACAACAATATTTTAAAGATACAAAAAAAGTTGATTAAGTATTAAAACAAAAAACAAAAAACAATATCTTAACTAAAAAAAAAGATAAAATATATCTTTTTACAAAAAATCATAAAACAAGAAAATTAAGTAAGAAATTAAATTATATTAAAGTCGAATTGTTTTTTGTTAAGAAAACAAAAAAATCAATTAATTACAAACTCGATTTATTTAAAAATATTAAAATATTTTTAGTATTTTATATTTTATTATTAAAATTAGCAAATTTAACTATATTTTTATAGAATATATTTTATTTTTATTTACAGAAAAAGAAACAATATAAAATTGAGAAAATTCTACAACAAAAAGATTAAAAATATTTTATCTTCAAAAATATATAGAAATTACTTAAGAATCTAAAGAAATATTCTAATAAGCTGCAACAATTTTGTTAGCAATAAAATTACTTATAAAAATCGATAGAATATTAAAAACAAGCGAGCAAATAGTAAAGAATCGATAGTAGTATTAAATAGAATTTCGAATATCTTTTTAGTATCTTTAATATCTTTTTTGTTTTTCTTGATTTTTAGAATATTTTTCGACTTTGTATTGCTTATATTTTTCAAATAATAAAATTAATTTTTTTTTTGTTTTTTGCGCAATTTTTAGATACAACTTTGTTATTTTATTATTTAGTTTTTTAATCTTCTAAATAGTTTTATCTATTTTTTAATAATTAGAAATCAAATTATATTTCCGTTTCTTTCGATAATACTTTTTATATTTAAGATATTCTTTATTTATTTGACAAAATATATTAAGTAAAACGCAAATTCAACAAGAACGCATTATAAAAATAACATATTTATAGCAACTAGACTGGTCGCGTCGAGTCAAGTCATCAAGTTCGAGCTAGGTTCTCGACTCGCCAAGACTTGATTTGGGTTAGAAATCTTGACCCAAGTATTCGAGTCGAATCAAAGGATAAATATGAAGTACTTAGCGTATAACTCGACTCGACTCGTCAAGACTCGAAAAATTTAGATTATTTTTGAAAAAGTGCATTAATCAACTTAATCAAATTGATTAATTTAATTAATTTGTTTATAATATTATATAGTAATGCATTTAGATAATGCATTTGTATGTTATTTGTGCGTTATTATTTTTAAACTATTTTTAGTAATTCAAATAATGCGAATTTTTTTTAAAATAGAAAATCTTGGCATTTTGACGTCATTTTCGATTGCTTGACGAGTCGATCGAGCCAAGTCAAAAAATCGTTGACCCAAGTCGATTTCAAGTCGAGTCAAGAGGTTGATATCGAATATTTGGGTCGGGTTAGAATGTTGATATCGAAACCTAGCCCAACGATTAGTCTAATAGCAACAATTAACAATCAAATTGCGACATTATTTAGTAATTAGCTTGATTAATATAATAAGAAAGAATAGATAGTTTCGGAACAAAAATTCTTAAAAAGAGAAAATAGTATTACAAATTATATATTGATAGATATTATTTGTTGTATATTGTTTTTTACAAAATAGTTAGAAAGAAAAGATCTATCGATAGAATTAAAAAAAATAAAAAAATTGATTCTTAAATATCTTAAATTCGAAATCAAGATAAATAAGATAATTAAGATAATTAAGATTTTAAATATTTTAAATATCTTAAATTTTAAATAATAAAAAGATATATAGTTTTCGAATACAATTTTTTTTATAGATTGTGTTTAACTTATTTTAAGTCTTAACTTATTGTTATAACTATTAAGTTGCAAACTCTTGTTATTAAGTAATTGCTTGTATTGTCTAAAGACGTTTATAGATTTCTTCGATAGTATAATTCTCTCTAATATCTTTTATAGAAGTATTAGCGTAATATTGTAGTTGTTGCTATTATATCTAGAGATATACTTAAATGCTATCTTTTTATTCTTGATTTAAGTACTTTTTTGCGACAATTGAAACTTTTACAATTATTATTATTTTTGCAATTTTTGTAATTATTGTAATTTTTGTAGATCTTGCAATCTTCGAAAAATATATAACAATTGTTTTGTAAATAAAAGAAGATAATCTAATTCGAATTAAAGTTATTTTAATAATTGTTAGAGAAAAAAAAAAGATTAATAAAAAATATCAAAATACAATTATACAAAAATTAAAAAATTAAAAAAAAAGAATGTCGAGTTAGATACAAATAGCAATATTAACTGTAACTTTTATATTTAAAATATTGTTAATTAATATTATGTTTTTAACATTTCTAATATTTTTCTATTATCGAGAATCTCTACTTTTTTTGTCTTTTACAAGCAAAAAAAAGATTAATAGCTAGATTAAAAACTTAATTACAATTAACAATTTATAGAGAAGAACAATATTATTCTTATCAATATATATATAGCTAGATTTGCAAAATACAATATCGAAACTATGTAATATTTCTGAAATAAAATTACATCGACAATTTGGGAAACCGATCTCTCAATTTCAAGATGCTAAGATAACTCGAATAATTCGAGATCAATCTCGAGAACTCTCGAGGAGCGACGAGAAGCTTGCATTTAAAAGGTCAAAAAAGATTTAATAAAAAGTATAATTTTGATGTTCGAAATGCGCACGAACTCTCGCAGCACTTCGATTAGATCTTCGCTTGTTACTTACTTATATTATAGTAATTTGTATAACAAAATCGAACAATTCGTGAGATTTCTACGCGAGAATAATGTGTAGATAGAAGCATCTTCTACAATTGCGCATAATAAATAGTGCTTGCAAATTGCGCTCGCAAGTCTTGACAACGTGCGAATAATGTTTCTAACATTGCACGAGTAATGTATGTTTTGATTTATCTCCCAAATTTTGATTCTATTGACTCGAGATTAATCGAATCTACTAATATAACTTTAGGACTAAGACATCGATACAACGACCTTAGAAGTCCTAAATCGCTAATAGAATTTCTAGAAAATTATTCCAAATTGGCAATGTAGAAAGAAATTCGAGATAGCAATAGACTATAAATATATCGATATTAATAGACAAATAAAGTATTTAATAAATAATAATAAAATATATATTAAAGTTTTATACAAATCTAATTATATAGTACAAGACAACAATTAGATTTAAGTTATCAATAAATAGATATCTACATTTGCAATATACTAGAAGACAAAAAATTAGAAAAACTTTTTGTAAAAAAGAAAAATAAAAGAGAATACAAAATACGAAAAAAGAAGAGACAAACTTAGTTAACAATTAAAAAATAAATCGAATTACAAAGTCTTTTTTTCTTTCTTTTTTGTTGTTTTTGTTAGCAATAAAAAGAGCTTCAAAAATTAAAACAATTTCGAAAATAATAGCTTTAATATATTCTTTAACGTAGAGAAAAATATAGAGAAATCGAAACTTGTAATAGAAACAAGTTTTTTATCTAATAACAATACAATAATAATAGAAGATTTAATCTACAAAAAAAATGAAAAAGTTAATATACAAAAGTATAAATCTTATCTAAAAATAACAACAATTATTTATCTATATTTTTTAAATCTTTATTAAATAAATTTATATTGTTAGAGTCTATAGAACGTCAAAAAAGCGAAACTGCAAAATAGTTTCGAAATAATAGAAAGATTTTGAAGAAATCTAAACAAATATATATTAGTATAATAGATAATAAAAACTTAGATATTTTGCAAAATATATTAACTAACAACTTAAAAAATCGAATATTATCGACAAGAAATTTATTGAAACAAAAATTTTTGCTAAAAAAAATAAAAAATATACTTAAAAGATATTTGATAAAGTATATTGCAAAAGTCTCGAAACTTAGATATTATTTTAAAAAATTGTTGCACAAATATTATAGAAAATATATTTATTTTTAATAGAATAATTTGTTTAAAGATTTAACTAAACTTAACAAGAATATAGAGCAACTAAAACAATTATATAAAAGTAGTAGAAAGAGATTTGTAACAAATAATAAAAGAAATAGAAAAAGAAAAAATATAGATAATTTAGGTTCGAGAGAGTAAATTGTAATATTAGATACAAAAAAGATATATTTCTGCGAAAATGTCTATAATTTAAGATAGAAAACACTATTATTGTATTTTCTTCTCCGAAGTTTTGCAAACTATATTCGAAAAAAAAAGACAATAAGATATTTAATTATTAAGTAGACTTTTGTATACAATATTATTTCTTTCGAAAATATTAGATATATATTAAAGAAATATAATATACAAGTTGCAATACAAACAAATATAAACTATATTTATTTTGTCGATAACTCGAAATTTTATCTTCGAACAAAAAAAAAATTTAATATTTAATTACATTTGGGTTAATAATATCTCTAAAAAATTCCCGAAACAAGCAAATAAAATTTAGATCGAAAAGTATTTATATTGACAATATTATTTATAATTATAGTTCTTTGTTAAATTAATAGGAGATTTCTAACTATTAAAAATATATAGATAATTATATTATTGCAACAATTTAATACAATAATAATAAGAAATAACAAAAGAGAAGAAAGAAAACGAAAATTGTTTTCGAAAATCTAATTTAAGATTCTTTTTTATATTTTAACAATTAAACAATAACAACAAGATTTAAAGCAACAAGCACTAAAAATTAGTACTAGAAAATTTTATTAAAACTAAATATATATATAAATACAAGAGAAAAGATCTAGTACTCTTATAATATAGAGTTTTTGAAATTGTTAAAGATTCTATTAACTTACAAATATTCCGAAAAACTAGAAGATTGTATTGCAAAACAAAATTCTATTCAATTGTTTTATAAATATATATAGCAATTAGTTAGAAAAATTGTTACTAAATAGCAATTTTCGATCGACTATAATTCGACTTTTATTTGTATCTTAAAAGTATTAAAATATTTACAAATTTTAAATTAAATTAAAGAAGTTTTCGACAATAATACAAGTTTCGAATATTTGTTTGTTAAAAAAGATCTATCTTTTATTTGTATAATCTAAATAGAAAGATATAATATACAATTAATAAATATAGATTTTATTGTTTTACAATTAAAGTTTTCTTTAATTTTTAAGAAAAGTTTTCAACTAATTCTGCTAATAGAATAGATAAAAAAGATAGTTAATTTCTATAGAGAAAAGTCTATCTAAATACATAGCAATAATCTGCATCTTCTATCTAGTAATGTTAGGAAGTTAGATTCAACCCTAGTCTAAAAGATCAACTCGAACGTCGAAGCGAGACCTAGTTCTCTAAACTCTATTATACGACAAACTGCTTGTAACAATCTGTCATCGAAATGAACAAAAAGTTACGCGCTCTCGCGTGCAGAACGGACTCGCGAGACACTATATAGGCGACCTCCAAGCGCATGATCGCATCCTGAGCACTACTACGACTATCTAATTGTCTCTAGTAGATAGAAGGGGAATCGAACTTGAAACTCTCGTCAAGAAACAAGATGTAATAATTAATCACGTGTAGCACTCGCCAAGACGCATTGATTGGGAACTTGTTGAAGCTATCATTCTATCAAGGAGTTAGACCTAATCCTGACCCAAAAGGTCAACCCGAACGTCGAAGCGAGACCCAATTCTCTAAACTTCACTATACGACAAACTACTCGTAACAAGTAGATAGACTAGTATTTTTATTTTAATAAGCAATTGCTTGCTAAAATTGTAACAATATACTATTAAAACAAAAAAAAGATTAATGTTCTCGCTAATATTATATCTAGCAAATAGCTCTAAGTTATTAGACAATTCTTGTTCTTATAGCAAGATTTCTTTCTATATAGATATTCTATCAAGATAGATTGCAACAAGATATAAGTATTATAAAGTAACATAAAACAATCGAAGAGAGTTCTTAATTGCATAATAATAATATAATTATTATAGAATTGCGTAAGACTCTTATAATAGAACTAGACTCTTAATAAGATAATTTAAATAAACAAGACAATAATATTTGTTATAATATTGAAGATTGTATTGCGATAGTAAATTTTTGTAATCGAAATTTCTTTTGCAATTTTAATTAACAACAATTAAATAATTTTGTAATTTTTATCTTGTAATTCTTTATTAGATTTATGCAATTATTTAGCTTAACAATGCTTTGCTATTTGTTGTATTCAAAATTATAATCTTTTTATTGTAGTAGATACTATACTATCTATTTACTATTATAAGTGCGCATTTGCTTGTCAATAATACGTTTTATCTTATAAGATTTTTATTGCAATATATTGTTTTTAATCTTGATCAAATTTAAATAGTTCGATCTAGAACAACTATAGAATAGACTAATCGCGTTGAATTGGATTATCAAGTTCGAGTTAAATACTCGACTCAAATTTTAACAATTTGTATTAATTTGACTAGAAAGTCTTGACGATTCGATTTCTAAAGTTGAATTAACAATTCGAATCAATTTCTATACTTGAAATCGAAACTTAATTCGAAAAAATCGATTCAAATTGTCAAGACTACTATTTTTAGTAAATTTTATTATTTTTAGTAACAATTAATTGATAATTTAATAGAAACAATCAATCTATTTAAATTAATTAATAAATATATTAGAAATTTCTCTTTATAAATGCATTACTATTGTGCGTTATCTAGTAATTAATAAAAAATCTAAATTTAAACTTAATTTATACTATTTTTAGTATTCTTAACATTCTTGGCGATATTATTGACATTCTTGACGATTCGATTCGATTTCTAATATTGGAATCGAAAATCGAGTCGAGTCAAATCGAATCGATTTTAAAATAATAGAAATCGAATTAAGTTTTAAGTCGATTTCTAATGTTAAAATTGTCAAATCGAGTTGATTCCTAAAGTTGAAATCGAAATCCAATCTAACAATCAATCTACTATAGAAATTTGTGTCGAAAGAAAAAGATTTTAGTTAAATTATAAATACTATCGAATAAATTCTTTATATGAATAGTAGTTTCAATAAATAAACAAGACAATTAATTCTTTTCTTTACAAAGAAAGAATTGCAATGTTAAGATAAGATCTTCTTGCTTAACTTTTTTAATAAATAATAGTTATAATTAAGACGTAAATAGATCTTGTTATTTGAATTAAATAATATAGACTAATATTTAATGTTGTAATAAATCTTTGCTTTAACATTAACAAATACAATTGCATTTTCAACACAAAATTTTAAGTATTTTTTAGATACGTTTGTAATTAAGTAATTGTTATAAAGTAAAAAAAGTGCTTTCTTAATCTTAAACTTATATATTATCTTGTTAGAAACAAGATTGATAACAACATTTAAATTGTTGTTTAACTATAATTGTAAAATAAATAAAGCTTATTATTACTTAACGTTAAAATAAATAATAATAAGATAATAAATAGCAATTTTTACAATTTGATTAAATTGCTCTAATTAATTATTTGTTTGCAAATAATAGATTATACTAATTAGAAGTAAGATATCTAGCTAAAAAAAGATTTTCTATTAGAACTTAGAGATAAATTTCGAGTTGCAATCGAAAATAATAATTTAAGATATATTTTAATTTGTTGTTTACAAGCAATTTAGAACGTATTATACTTAAACAATCGTAAAGTTTGTAATATAATCAAGAATTAATTGTAGATAACAACTAAACTTATCGATAATAATAAGTAGATAGTTGTACTTATTAGACAGTTTAATTACGTAATATATAGCTATAATATAAAAAGAATAAGATTTAGTAAATATTAATATTAGTTTATTGTAAAAACAACAATATTTAGTCTAATTAATCTAATAAATAGAGCAATACTCAATATAAATGCGAATTCTACTAAGCGTTCGAGAAATAAAGAGCGTTTCGCAAATTCTTGCAAAGTAACAGTAATAATCGAATTAATAATTTGTAAAGTGCGAATGCGTTTATTGCTTATCGACGCATTAAGATGTGAAAGACGTAAGATATAATAGACTTTCATTACTATGTCTCAACTATATAAGATAGATAGTAGTAAGACTAATCGTTGAAGAACAACAAAAGACGAGCTTTATTCTTATTTAATACTTGTTATGATGTGCGAGTTTACTTTTCGCTTTTTAATCAAAAAGAAAAGTCGTACAATTTAAGATTTTTATAGTTAATCGAAATTACGTGCTTTGTTATATCTTAAGATGTTAGCGCATCAATAACATTATAACATTACAATTATCTTCTCTTTTATAGAATTAATTCTTAATGATGTAAAAAGTTGTATTAGTCTTACACAAAGCAAAGACGTCTATTAAGCGTTAACGTTACAAGAGCTCGTTAAAAATCTTCTTAAATCTCTTTAAAAATTAAGAGAAAAAAGTCTTCTATTTGATAGTAATCAATTTATGCTTTAATTTAATTTAATTTGTAAAACAACGTAATAACAACAATGATAATTTATGATAAATTATCGTTTCATTATCGTTGTTGTTAGAGTTTTAAATAGAGTTCAAAGTGAAATTAGCATTGCGCAAGCGTTAAGTGAATCATAAACATAAATGTTGTTGTTTCTCTTTTCTTTTTTTTTTTTTTTTACATTTTTCTTAATTGCAATTACTTTCTTGTTATAAGTAAATTGTCGTAGAAGCGACAATATGTAAGACTTATATATATAGTGCAAATATTAAATTAACATATCTTTATTTTTATTTTTTAAGAGATCGAGAAATTGAGAGAATAAGTAATTTCGACATTTTATTGTTTATAAGAATTAATATATTACAATTTGTAGTAATCTCTTATGCATGACTTGCGTAAACAAACGTATATATGTTCGCAAGAAGAAGAGTGCTTGCGCTTGTTGTAGAATTTTTTATCGTAAATTAAATTGTTGCTAAATTGATTGCGTCGATTCGAGAAATCGAGTTCGATTTAAGAAATCAAATCAAATCTTGATGATTTAATTCGAATTAAATCGAAAGTCTTAATAATTCGATTTCTAAAATTGAAATTAACAATTCAATTCAATTTTAAAAGTTAAATCGAAAATCAAATCAAAAAATTGAATCGAATTGTTAAAACTATTATTTTTAATAAATTTTATTATTTTTAGTAATAATTTAATTATTTTTAGTAACAATTAATTAATAATTTAATAGAATTAGTTAATCTATTTGAATTAATTAATAAATATATTAGAACTTTCTTTTTATAAATGCATTATTATTAAGCATTATCTAATAATTAATAAAAAATCTAAATTTAAACTTAATTTATACTATTTTTAGTATTTTTGACATTCTTGATAATTTGATTCGATTTTTAATATTAAAATCGAAAATTAACTTAATTCGATTTAATTTGATTTTAAAATAATTGAAATCAAATTAATTTTCGATTTAATTTCTAAAGTTAAATTGTCAATTCGAATTAATTCTAGAAGTTAAAATCAAAAATCAAATTAACAATCAATCTAATTGTTGCATCGCAATATGTTTTGTTTTGCACTTATAATGCGACAATTGCTAATATTTATTATTTTATTAAACTCTTTCGAGATTAAATAAGAGTTCTTGTTAATAAACATTATAAAACGTTTAAAGTTAAAAATACAATTACTAGATCAATAAAACGTTTGCGAAAAAGTGTTATTCTTAATATAAAAAGCTAGCGATGCGATGAAGAATTTACTTTATCGATGACAAATTGAACGCAATCTTGTATTTGTTAATTTAAACATAATTTAATTCGCGCTCTAAAGCATCAAGTTAAGCTTAAGTAAAAGCTCAAAAAGACAAAGAAAAATTAAAATAACGCTATTATTAAAATGAAGCAATTGATCGATCTTCTTTTAAAGCGTGTGTTAATTATAAGTATTTTCGTCTATTCTTTGACACATTTTTTTATCTATTTTTTTGTTTATCTTAATGTGTCGTGTAGTGCACTAACATGCATTTAGAATTCGAAAAAAAATAAAAACGAAAACAAGAACAAGTTGTTGACGAAAACAAAGAAAATAAAGTTAAAATAAATCGTTTTTGAATTTATTGTCGATTTAGGTTAAACAAGTTTGAAAGATTTTTTCGCAAAATTTTATAATTTTGCAATTAAGTTTCTTCGCGACTCTAAGTTGTTAACGAGATTGTCAAGTAATAATGTAATAAGTTTTTTTTCACTTTCGTTCGCGCTTCGTTCGCACTTCGTTCGCTTATACGTTTATAAAAGATAAAAAATACAAAAATGCATATAAGTAGCGAAATCAAGTTTGCGACAAAAATAATAAAGATCGAACGAAGCAAATTTTTTGCAATTTGATTTTCTTAAGAGAACGCAAATGCTTTGATCAATTTCGAAAATTTGTTTATAAATGATTTTGCGAAATTTGACAACTTATTCTTAAATAAGTTTAATAATTTTTTATAATTGTCTAAAACGAATTTAGTAATTTGTTAAAAATTGATTAAGTCGTTGCAATATGTTGTTAACTAAGAAGAAGCGAAGCAAATGCGTTGTGCTTTCGCGTATAGATTTTCTTTGTTTAATGTTAATAAAGTATAATGTACGAAGTTTAAAATTATGTTTTGAGTATTTATGTTAAGAGAGATAATCTATTCATTTTTAACATTTTGTGTAACAAAATAAAGAGATCTTTTATTATAAATCTAATTAAATACAACAATAATGCAACGACAATTGCGCGATATTTTATTAAGCAAGTTATTATTAACATAATTATCGTTGTTGCAATATGCGTCGCACTACTTTTTGCGTCTTCGTTTGTTATGCGTTTGTTCTTCAAATTTCTTTCGCAACTTATTATTCTTATTAAGAGATTTTTCTCTTAATTATTGATTGTACTTTTTGCTTTAATTTATTTATTTAATCTTATATTATATTTGCTTCTTTAACTTAATTTTGTCTAAAATCTTTTCGATTTTTTATTCGATTTCGTTATTAATAAGTTTTGAAGTTTGCAATATTTGTTTCGTTTATTTATTGTCGACGCAATGCAAATATAACTTTAGAAGTAAAATATAAAAAACATTATAAATTTAATAGATGTTAAATAAGATAAGACGATAAATTTACGTTTTACTCTTATTTTTAATTCTAAACGATTCGACATACTTGTGCGACACCTTTTTACTAAATTTCTTTTGCTTCAAATTTCTAATTAAAAGCATAATTAATTCTTCTATAGCAAAGCTCTTTAATTTATGTCTTTCATTATAGTATTTTGTCTATTGCGTGATAGCGTTTTCAAGACGTTTCGCTAAAACTTTTCTTAAGTTATAAAGCTATTTTACGCGTTTTTATGTCAATAATATCTTTTTTTCGATAAAGATGTTCTTAACTTTATAGTAAATCTTCGAATAATAATTGTACATTAGATAAAACGACGAAATCTTAATTGAGACGTAATAATTATTGTTATAAACAAATTCTATTATTGACAATAAATTAGTTTATCTTGTTTGTTTTGCGTCAACGTAAGTGCGAAAATAGTATTTAAGAATTTAATTTTGTCGTTTGATTAAATTATTTGTCTAATAATAAAGAACAATACTTAATTGTCTTTTAATTTGTGCATAAAAGCATATAGCGAACTAGAAAACACTAATAAAGACAAATTCTTTATCGCTTACTATGCTAGTTAACATTTCAAAACGTAAAACGATTTTATCGAAAAACATTTTCGCTAGCTTTGCGACATCGATCTTGATAATTACAAATATATATTTTATTATTTTTGTATAGCGATTAGATTAATCGTTCGATTTTTGATTTCAACTTCTAAAATCGACTTGAATCGACAATTCAACTTTAGAAATCAAATCGAAAATCGATTTAATTTCAATTATTTTGAAATCGACTTAAATCGTCAAGATTCAATTTGATTTCTTGAATCGAACTCGATTTCTTAAATTGACGCGATCAATCTAATAGCGATCAACTATTATGAAGATCGAATTATACATAACTTCATAACGTTTGCTTGATAACAAGCTCGTTATAAAATTTATAATAATTTTCTTTTATAACTTCTTTGCAATAGATAAGAATTAAAACTTATTATATAATTTATAACAAGAAACTTTGATGCGTTAGCAAATATCACATATTCTAACATACGTTTTCACTTACTTCGCGCAAACAAGTTAGAAACACTTTCTTTAAAGTAAATTTAGAGTTTTCTTGATTTCAAAGTGTCTTGTCAAAGTTGTTATAATTTTTGCTAATTAATTTTTTCTTAACGATTGCATCTTTTAAAACATAAAGCAATTCATTATGTTTAACAAGATTCTCTTGATTTAAAGCTTATATTTTTTGTTAACGACAAAACGACTTCTTGATTTCGATACAAATCTTTTCGATTTAAATATTTTTAATCTAAAGATTCTTAATCAAGAATCTCATTAATCTCTAAGATTTTTCATATAATTTCTTTGACATATCTCTAATTACTTTTCTTGAAATAACAATCTATATATCAATTAGTTAAAATAAAGATACTAGTTTATCAAGAATTTTCTTTCTACTTTATAATCGCGAAATCTTCGCGTTATTAGTGAGTACTTCCATTAATTATAATACAAAAATTAGATTACTTAATGTTTCTCGTTCGCTTTGCGTTAACGACTTTTCGTCAAACAACAACGTTAACTTATTTTGAAATATAAGAGCTAAATCAATTAATGTTTGTCGTTTGCTTTGCGTTAGCAAATTTTTGTTAAACAATAATGTCAATTTGTTTTGTAACGTTAACAACAATCTTGTATTTAATAACGAGATTTCATTATAATTGAAACGTCTTAACAATTTATTTGTTAAATTTTTCTTACTTAAGCGATAAAAGATTTCAAAGTTATAAATAATTAACTTGAGTATTTAGTAAATTTGTCTTAAGTTTAGCTTCTTTTAACTTATAAATTTTCTAAGATTATTGTAATTTAATTACATTTCAATAAAATAAGAATTGCTTTTTAAATAATGTCTTTATTGCTTAAAAGCAATTACAATAGCTAGCAATTTCTAATTATACATCTTATAATTTTGTTTTGTTAAAATTATTTTTCGCGATTAGAACGTTATTGAACATTAATTTTTGTTATTATTTTGTTAACTTAAAATGCTCGCGATTGTAATGTTAAACGCGTTAGTTTTTACTCTAATTTTCTTGTTCGAATTATAGTAACAAAGTAGTGAAGTTAATATAAAAATGTCGCAAAATTGACGAAACGTTTACTCTACTTCATTCGATTAAACGAAAGAATTAAATTTTTTGTTATTTTTACTTTTTTTCAATAAATCAATAAGAGAAACAACTCTTTTCAAATAATAATATATAAAACGTCTATAAAAATTTACGAAGCTCAAAAACATCTAAAGCTTATGATAAGTTTTTGATTTAAATTACTTCTTAATTGTTTTGATTTTTTTTAAGTTTATTTATACATTATTTAAGAATACAATAAAGTTCAAAAATTTAATTTTTATAATGTTGAATTTACACTTTTTTAGATTGACGTATAGCGAATATTTGCGAAGACGTTTTAGCATTTGTTTAAAATAACTTCAATGCTTCGTCGAATTATTATTATATACTAGTATATTATTTATATAAATTATGCAAGTTACATCAATTAGTTCTCGCAACATTTTATTGATATAAATTTAAAAAGTTGCAAATGCGTTTGCTAATTCAAATAAAATAAATTAATACTTGAAATGCTTATAGCGCGTACGAAACGTCGTCTTTTACTTATTATTGCGTTTTATGCGAATGCGATAATAAACATTCTTTAGATTTAAGACAATAAAGTGCTTTGCTTCGCATAGACGATCTAGCGTTTTTATAATTAGAGACAATAAATAACTATTTTTAATAATAATCGCATTCAAGCTCTTATAGTCGACGCATAAACATAATTTATTGTTCGATTTTGATACAAATAGAATAGAGACGCTTGCAAACGAAACTAAATGCTTAATTTAGTCTTTAACTAACGTATTATTGAGATATTGTCAAAGTATTGTTAACTCGTTTTGTGAAAAATTATAAAAAGACATAAAAGATAATTCTTTGTCGTCTTAAAACTTAATAACATAATTTTCTTTTCTTAATTCTAATAGAATTTTAGTCAATTTATTATCATAAACATCTTTTAAATTTTTTAACTTCTTAAAGATCTTAAATTTCGTTAACTTTTTATTTAACGTCTTCGTAACGTTAGCGCAAACAATAGCATAAATTGTGCTATGCTTAACGAGATCTAAGACAAATTGTTTAAAATTAATTATTTTCAATTTATTTCTTGCAATCTTGAATTGCTAGCTTTTTATCTTTAAATCAATTAATATGTTTTGCTTAACTAGCATTAACATATCTAATATAAGATTAGAACTTATATATTTAATTAAGTAAAATAAGATAATGCATTCTTAATGTTAATCTTATAGATCAATTAAATAATAAATCAACTTATAGATATTATAGCAATAAGGATTATCGTTATTAAAAAATCTTAATATCGATAAAATAGCAAATGTAAATTGCAATTCTTATTGCATTACGTAAACATAATTAATAAGATTTAACTTAATTCTTAAATTGACTAAACTTGTAACTTGACGTTTATTATTAAGAAATTAAGTTTAATCTTTTATTAAGATTAAATTTATTATTTTCATTTGTCTTTCTTGCTTTATTTACGAGATGTTGACGAAGCTTAATTTTTTTTTGCATCGATTATAGTAATAGCAACAACGATAAACTTGTCTTATTTGTGTTTATTAAGACACTTTGTTTTGTAATGTTTTTTTTTCATAACATTTAAAGCATTCGACACAACTTAAATAGTTCGCGTTATTAATCTCGTAAACTTGTTTGCGCGACGTCGACAAATCTTTAAAAATATAGAGCTTCTTATTTTTGATAAATTTGTTAATCTTGTTTGAGCGACAATCTTAATAAGATTTGTTTAAGAAGATACTGAAATCTTTTATAACTTATTGAGATAATAATTTTATTATAATTAGCTTTTATTATAATTAGCTTTTGTTAAAATAAGTACAAATTTCTTTGTTAATTTAATTTTGCAATTGCAATTGCAAAGATACTAATAAAGCTTATTTTTAAAAGAGAATTTTATATTGTATTGTTTGCATTTTGTGTTTCTTAATTGTAACTTAAAAGTCTAAAGAAAAAAGATTTTAATATTGTAATTTTACTTCTTCTTAATATTATTCTCGATATAATATTCTTTATTTTTCTAATAGTTATATTTCTTATAATTAGAATTTTTTTTTTAAATAAGATTTTTGTTCTTGTTTGTTTTACTATAATATGCGCGAGTTTGTTGTTGCTACAAATACTAAGAATATTAGAGCTAAATCTAATTATTGTAATTTTAAAAGAAATAAAAGAAAGATTATTGCAAAGCAACATCGACATTTCGAATAACTAATCTCTTAATTTCAAGATGCTAAGATAATTCAAGTAGCTCGAGATTAGTTTAAGAATCGCTTGAGAGACAATCGAAAACTTGCATTTAAGAGATCAAAAAAGACTTAACAAAAAGTATAATTTTGATGTTCGAGATACGTACGAACTCTCGTAGCACTTCAATTAGATCTTTACTTGTTACTCGTTTACATTATAGTAATTTGTATAACAAAATCGAACAATTCGTGAAATTTCTATACGAGAGCAACGTGCATCTAAGAAGCGCTCTATTTGCATAGTTAATTGCGCGTAATTGATTGCGCATAATTAATTGCGTATAGTAAATAGTATTCGCAGATTGCACTTAACGAGTCTTAATAACACAAATAATGTTCGAGTAATGCTTGACGTATTTTTCAAATTTTTGATAATGCTTAGAATTTGCTTGAGATTAATTGAATCTACTAATGTAACTTTAGAACTAAGACATCGACACAACAATTTTGAAAGTTCTAGATCGCTAATAGAGCTTCTAGAGAGTTATTTTAAATTGTCGATAAAACGCATTTGTTGCAAGATTTAATAATATAGATCAATCAGTATTTTTAAATAATTATTTATAATTATTCGAAGTAATCTAAGTCTAATCTTGAGATTTGCTTTAATAATTATCGAATTGCTAAGATAATTATCTTTACTATTAAGATTATTAAGATTAATAAATATAATTCTAATAAAATAACACTTAAAATTATAATTTAGAGAATCGAAATTAATAGAAAATTGAAAATTGATTGCGTAACAAAAGTTGCAAGCTAAGATAAATAAATTGTGCTTTGCTAGCATTTTTGCCTGTTTCTATAGCGCTATTATTGTTTCGATTATTGTTTTAATAGTATTAATTTTAATGGAATAATTGAATTACGTTATTAGAATAATTGTTAAACTTATCTAGATTGCGTTAATTTTTAGCAAATATTATATAAATAATATTTTCGCAATATCTAGTATCTAATACTTATTAAATTTTCTTCTTGATCTTTATCTTATTAAGAAAGAAATTTATATTAATTGCTTCGATAAATAAACTTAGATTTTAACAAAATTTTAGATTAAGATTGTTGTATATTAAGTAGATTTAATTGTAGATTAACACATTTGCGAATCTAATTGCTCCCGTAATAATTTGAGTATATTCTATAGATTTGCGTTGTTGACGTGCATTATTTATAAAGTATTGTTTACGTGTATTTGTAATTAACGTTATAAAAGAAAATTTCTTTTATCTTTTAATTAAAGTCTTCGCTTAATAAGCAATATTATTTTTGTACTTAACAAAGAACTTTTGCTTTCTTAACAATGTAAAGATATATTATTTTAAAACAATGTTACAAAGACAAGTATAAAGATTATTTCTAATTATTTTAGAACTCTTAATAGTAGTTATATTCTTACAACGCTCTATAAAGATATACACATCGCAAAAATAAATATCTTTTTCGATATACTTTATTGTCTAAATAATAACAATAGTCTTGTCGTTATAATAAGAGTTAAAGAATTTTATTTTAGCAATATTCTATCTATTTGTAATGCTATAGCGTTATCGACGCGCTAGCATCTTAGAATATGACAAGACATGTAATTTCAACTATCTATAAAAGTATCAAATAATACAACTCTTCTTTCTAGTTAAAAAGCGAAAAGTAGACTCGCACGTTATAACAAGTATTAAATAAAGAGAAAATTTGTTTCTTGTTGTTCTTTAACAATTAGTTTTACTACTATCTATCTTATATAATTAAGATATAGTAATAAAAGTCTATTATATCTTACGTCTTTTATATCTTAGTGCGTCGACAAGCAATAAACGCATTCGCATTTTACAATTCTAATTATTTTATTTTTTGAAAAAAAAAGACTTAAGACGTAATAGTATTATGTTAAACTAAAACAACTTAAACTATAATAATTATTCGACTATTAAATTAGAATTCGAGAAATCTAATTTCTCTCGAAACAATAATTGCTTACGGAACGTTAACAAAGATAATTGTCGTTAATGTAATGTTAACAAAGATAATAACTTAAATACAATTAGAGCTTCGACTTTACATTTTTTTTTTATATTTAATTTAACACTTCTAAGGATCTATGCGAGTCCTATATGTGTTGCTCGATTAAATTTTCAAATTCAAGTTACGTTGCTTTAATATTTTATATCACAATTGTAATATTTATAATACAAAGAAATTCTTTATAAGAATTGTAAAGATCGTGTTAATTTATAATTTACAAAAGAAAATTTCGTATATTGTTTAACAATTTTAAACTCTTAAATTCGTGCATATTAAAAACGAGAACTTTAAGAATTTACGTATAAGTTTTCTTTGTAAGTTGCGATTATATAAAGATTATTTCTTGATACGTAGTACTTGTATTTGTGTTTATATAATTTTAATACTTAAATTTAATATTAATTCTTTTTTGTACACTTAGATACGTAGCGCTTTCAATTTGAGACGTAGCGAAGACATTGCTTTCGACGAAATTGAATGTTCTTACTATTGTCTATTAAGATAAACGAAATTTCTTATCGTTTAGTTTCGAATGCGCAATTGAGCGTATATATAGTTAAGATAAAAGACAATTGCAATCAATTAAAACACATAATTTCAACGCAATCAATTTATATGCGATAGAAATTTTTGATTTTTTGTTTATGTAGTGTACGCGTGTATAATTCTTTCTTAGCTTTTCTAAACTTATATTCACAACGCTTTAAGACTTTCTTGCAATATTTTAAAACATGTTTTTCGTAATCGTAATGTAACAATTATCGTAACAATAATTGACGTATACAAGAAATAAATAATAGTAATTATAGATAATCTTGCGTGTTCTCAATTACACGTATCTTATTATACGTAAGAGATTCGAGATAATAGTAATAGTAATAATTGATGTTGTTATTGTGTTCGCGATTTGATCGATCGATTTATTGTAACAATTGTATCGAACGTTTGCGAACGTCTTGCTTGTCGATGCTAAGAACATTTGACTCTATTGAATATCGTAGTATTAATAGATTTGTAGCTAGCATTACATATAGGTAGTTTTCTCGTTAGTCTCGACTTTACATTAAAAGATTAAAATGTTAATATCAAAGATTTAAGATTTGCAAAACGCTTAACAAACTTAAGTTATAGCAATCGAAGAAACAAATTCTTAAGCTTCTTAAATTGCTATTGTATTGTCGTTAATTATATTTAAGTTTCTAAAGTTTAAAAAGCTATAATTATACAAGAGTTTAAGCGTAAGTAAATATATTATTTGATTTTGCAAAATTGATATTAATATAATGCGATTTTTAATATATTTTATTATAAATAAAAACAGAATTCTCTATTGTATATTATTCTTGAAAAATAATATTATTACGCAATAATATTTAGGAATAAGCAATAACGCTAGATTAAAAAACAAAATCTTTGAAGAATTTAAAAAGTTTTTATTAAATTTAATAATTAATTTTGCTAATTGTTATCTTTTCGTCTATAAAAAATAAAAGAATATTAGACAAAAACTAAATTAAAAGATAATTGTCTTTAAAAGATATTTAAATAAGCTAAAGACTAATCTATTGTTACTCTTAAAGAAGCATAAAATTTATATATTTTTAATTAAGCTTAAGTCGAACTTAAAAGTAAAAATTCTAAATATCAATAATATATTAAATATTCGCGATAAGCTTTTAACTATAATTATTATATAAAAACAAATATTAAATTGTATTTGCAAAGTAGATTTAAGCAACTTTAACAATTAATAAGTTATAAAAGATTTTAGTATCTTCTTAAACAAATCTTATTAAGATTGTTGCTTAAACAAGATTAACAAGTTTATTAGAGATAAGAAATTCTATATTTCTAAAGATTTGTCAACGTTGCGCAAACAAGTTTACAAGATTAGTAACGCAAACTATGTAAGTTGTATTAAATACTTTAAATATTATAGAAAGATATTCGCGTTTCGGGAGACAGATCGAGCTAATAGGAATCAAGATATTTGCAAGATCTTGCAAATCTCATAGATTTAACTATCTTGCGTACTCAAATTAGTATTGTCGAAGCAAAATTTATCTAGAAAGCTTGTTTTGTTTTTTCTATATTTGACAAAGTTGCAAAATCTTAATCGAATTAAACTATGTTTTGACGCGTAAAATTTTAATGTTCGCGATGTGTATAAACGTTTGTAGTTGCTCGCTAGTTGCATAATTGCGTTAAATTATTATGTTTTTCGATTTAAACGTCAAATTTTATCGATTTAAACAAACTTTACTTTTGAGACAAATCTAATAAATCAAGAGAACGTGTGCGCATCTTATGTAGACAAATTATAATTATTATATAGAACAAACGCATCTACGAGTGCAATGTTAAAGAATGTCAAGATCGTCTCTCACAAAGCTTGACTTAAATTTCTAGACTTTCGCAAGTAATGCAAGATTTATTAGATCAAATCTTGATCTCGCACGAAGTCAAGATATTAGTAACATAAAATTGCGACTTTTGTTATAATAAATCTATGTATATCTAGAACTAAAGTTAGAGTTTATTAAATGCGAATAAAGATATTACAAAACAAAGTATCTTAATAAATATAAATAAGACAAGTCTATTGTTGTTGTTGTTACTACAATTGATATAAAAAAAGATTAAGCTTTGTCAATATCTCGCAAACAAAATAAAAAAGATAAATAGAAACAATAGACTTAATTTTAGTAAAAGATTAAACTCGATTTTTTAATAACAAACATCAAGTTATATATTTAGTTAACTTAAGAGTTAAGCTAAATCTTATTAATTATATCTACGTAATGCAATAGAAATTGCAATTTATACTTGTTATTTTATTAATATTAGATTTTCTTAATAGTCATAGTTGTTATTGCTACAACGTCTATAAGTTGATTTATTATCTAATTAGCTTGTAAAATCAATATCGAGAATGCATTATTTTATTTTACTTAATATAATATATATGTTTTAATTTTATATTAAATATGTTAATGCTAGTTAAATAAAACATATTAATTGATTTAAAGATAAAAAGCTAGCAATTCAAGATTGCAAGAAACAAATTGAAGATAATTAATTTTAAATAGTTTGTTTTAGATTTTGTTAAGTATAATATAGTTTATACTATTGTTTGCGTTAACGTTACAAAGACGTTAAACAAAAAACTAGCGAAGTTTAAGATCTCTAAGAAGTTAAGAAATCTAAAAGATATCTATAATAATAAGTTGATTAAAATGTTATCAAAATTAAGAAGAGAAAATTACGCTATTAAGTTTTAGAATAGCAAAGAGTTATCTTTTATATTTCTTTATAATCTTTTATAGACAATACTTCGACGATATTTCGATAATGCGTTAGTTAAAAATTGAATTAAGCATTTAGTTTTGTTTGCAAATGTCTTTATTTTATTTGTATTAAAATTAAACAATAAATTATATTTATATATTAATTATAAAGATCTAAATGCAACTATTATCAAAAATCGTTATTTATTGTCTCTAATTACAAAAACGCTAGATTGTTTATACAAAGCAAAGCGTTTTATTGTCTTAAATTTAAAGAACGTCTATTATTGTATTTGCATTAAACGCAATAATAAGTAAAAGATAATATTTCGTACGCGTTATAGACATTTCGAGTATCAAGTTATGTTATTTGAACTAGTAAACGCATTCGCAACTTTTTAGATTTACATTAATAAAATATTGCGAAAACTAATTAATGTAACTTGCGTAGTCTATATAAATAACATTCTAATATATAGCAATAATTTGACAAAGCATTAATATTATGTTAAATAAATGTTAAAGCGTCTTCGCGAATATTTGTTATATATTAATCTAAAGAAATGTAAATTTAATATTACAAAAATTAAATTTTTAAACTTTATCGTATTCTTAAAAGATATACAAATAAACTTAAAAAAAAATTAATTAAGAAATAATTTAAATCAAAAACTTATTGTAAGTTTTAAATGTTTTTGAACTTCGTAAACTTTTATAGACGCTTTATATATTATTATTCGAAAAGAGCTATTTCTCTTATTAGTCTATTAAGAGAAAATAAGAATAACAAGAAATTTGACTCTTTCGTTTGGTCGAATAAGATAGAGTAGACATTTCGTTAACTTTGCGATATTTTTATATTGACTTTACTACTTTGTTATTACGATTCGAGCAAAAAGATTAGAGTAAAGACTAATGCGTCTAACTTTGCAATTGCGAACATTCTAAATTAACAAAATAATAACAAAAATTAACGTTTAATAACGTTCTAATTGCGAAAGATAATTTTAACAAAGCAAAATTATAAAACGCATAATTAGAAATTGCTAGCTATTGTAGTTGCTTTTTGCATAAGTATGTCGAATTATTTAAAATTAAAAACAAGATTAAAACGCAAATTTATCGTTTTATCTTATTTAATATCTATCGAATTTATAATACTTTTTATATTTTACTTTTAAAGTTATATTTGCATTGCGTCGACAACAAGTAAACGAAATAAATATTGCAAGTTTCAAAACTTATTAATAACAAAATCAAATAAGAAATCGAAAAAATTCTAAATAGAACTAAGTTAAAGAAGCAAATATAATATAAATATAAGTAAATAAATTAAGACAAGAAGTACAATCAATAATGAAGAAAAGAGTTTCTTAATAATATTGATAAATTACAAAAGAAATTTAAAAAGCAAACGCACAATAAACAAAAACAAAAAAAGTAACACAACGCGTATTGCGACAACAATAATTATATTAATAATAATTTTCTCGATCGGATATTGCGCAATTATTGTTGTATTGTTGTTATATTTAATTATATTTACAATAAAAGATTTCTTTATTTCGTTATACAAGATACTAAAAATAATAAGATTGTCTCTCTTAATATAGACACTTAAAATATAATTCTAAACTTTGTGCGTTGTACTTTATTAATATTAAACAAAGAAAATTTATATACGAAAGCATAACGCATTTGCTTTGCTCTCTTTTAGTCGACAATATATTATAATAACTTAACAAGTTCTTAACAACTTATTAAACTCGCTTTAGATAACTATAAAAAATTATTAAACTTATTCGAAAATAAATTGTTAAATTTTGCAAAGTTATTTGTAAACAAGTCTTTAAAATTGCTCGAAACATTTGCGTTCTCTTAAAAAAATCTAATTGCAAAAAATTTGCTTTGCTTAATCTTTATTATCTTTGTTGCAAATTTGATTTTGCTACTTATATGTATTTTTACATTCTTTATTTTTTATAAATGTATAAGCGAACAAAGCACAAATAAAAGTAAAAGAAAAATTTATTATATTATTATTTAACGATCTTGCTAACAACTTAGAGTCGCAAAGAGATTTAATCGTAAAATTATAAAATTTTGCAAAAAAAAAAATTAAGTTTGTTTAATCTAAATTGCCAATAAATTTAGAAACAATTTACTTTAACTTTGTCTTCTTTATTTTTATTAACAATTTGTTCTTGTTTTTGTTTTTATTTTTCTTCGAATTTTAAATGCATGTTAGTGCACTATATAACACATCAAAATAGACAGAAAAAAAGACAGAAAAAAGACAAAAAAATGTGTCGAAAAATAGATAGAAATACTTATAATTAATATACGCTTTAAAAGAAGATCGATCAATTGCTTTATCTTAATAAAAGTGTTATCTTAACTTTTCTTTGTTTTTTCGAGCTTTTGTTCGAGTACAATTTGACGCTTTAAAGCTCAAGTTAAATTTCGTTTAAATTAATAAATACAAAATTGCATTCAATTTTTTGTTAATAAAAAAAATTATTGCGTTGTTAACTTTTTATATTAAGAATAATACTTTTTCGCAAATGTTTTATTGATTTAGAAATTGTATTTTCGACTTCGAACGTTTTATAATGTTTGTCAACAAAAACTTTTATTCGATTTCGAAAGTATTTAACAAACTAGTAAAAATTAGTAGTTGTTATATTATAAACGCAAACAAAATATATTGCAATACAACAATTTAATTTACAATAAAGAATTTTGCAATAAGTATAAGCACTCTTTTTCTTGCAAATATATGCACATTTGTTTACGCAAGTTATGCATAAAAGATTATTACAAATTGTAATATATTAATTTTTATAAACAATAAAATGTCGAAATTATTTACTCTTTTAATCTCTCGATCTCTCAAAAGATAAAAATAAAAATATATCAATTTGATATTTGCACTATATATATAAGTTTTACGTATTGTTGTTTTTGTAACAATTTACTTATAATAAGAAAGCAACTACAATTAAGAAAAGTATAAGAAAAGAGAGAGAAAAGAAAAGAGAAACAACAACATTTGTATTTTTAATCTATTTAACGTTTGCACAATTGTTACGCTAGTACTTTCCACGAAGATATTAGAGAGAGATTATGCTATTAAAGAGATTTGTAGACGTCTTTAGGCAATGTAAGCAATCATTTGATAACAAGAGATTGCAACTTAAGTAGTCGTAACAATAAGTTAAAACTTAAGATAAATTGAACACGATTTATAAGAAAGTCGTGTTTCGAAAGCTATATACTTTTTCATCACTTAGAATTCAAGATGTTTAAAATCTTGATCATCTTAATTATCTTAATTCGAATTTAAGATGTTTAAGGGTCAAGTCTTCTTAATTATCTTAATTCTATTGATAAATTTTTCTTTTCTAATTACCTTGTGAAGAGCGATGCGCGACGAATAGTATCTATTAGTATGCGACTCGTAACACTATCTTCTCTCTTTAAGGATTTTTGTCTCGAAATTATTTATTCTTTCTTATTATGTTATTCTAGTTGATCACTAAACAACGTCGCAACTTCGTTGCTAATTGTCGCTACAAACACGTCTTTTTCTTAATGCGTTCTTGTTGAGCTTGCGTCTCGTTTAACGTATTTTGTTGAATAAATAAAGAATATCTTAAGTGTGAGAAGTGTTATCGAAAGAATTGGAAGTGTGACTTGACTTCTAATTATCAAGGAATGAATAAAGCTATCTAGAAGACTAAAAAGCTAAATAATAAAATAATAGAGTTGCGTCTAAGAATTGCGCGAAAGACGAAACAAAGAAAACATTAATTTCGTCGTCTAAAAAATATGAGTGATGCGAAGTCAAAAAATATTCTAGAGATTAAGAAAAATAAGAAAGAGATCAAATGTATTGAAGAGACGTCTAAAGTTCTATTTAATATTATTCTTGATTCTTCATTGTTCGCTTTTTTGTTTTCTAATGCTTTGTCAACTCTTATAAGCGACTTTGTTGCTAATGAAATCGTCGCAATTTGTTAAAACACTTCTTTAGATTCTTAAGTAACTCTTATGTGTTTTCGAAGATAAAATATTCTTTTCATTTAATAAAGTATTTTTGATCTTTTTGTCGCAAGATTTTCTCAATCTTATATTGTTTTTCTTTTTGTAAGTGAAAATAAAATGTGTTCTATAAAGGCGTGATTGAGTTCGCTAATTTTAACAATAAGATATAAAATACTAGAAATACTTTGACGTTCTTAGATAAGTCGAGTTTGTAATTGATTGATCTCTTTGTTTTCTTAACGAGAAACGATTTAACTTTAATATGATTCAATTTTTTGCTCAACTTTCTTATCTTGAGATTTTTTGTAAAAAGATATATTTTATTTTTTTCTTTTAGTTGAGATGTCGTTTTTCGTTTATTGTTTTAATATTTAATTGATCTTTTTTGCATCTTGAAGATGTTGTCGTGTATCTTCTTAAATGTTTCTACTCTTTCAATGACTAATTGTGCTAATAGATGCTTTCGCTCTTTTTTGAAGAGATTAAACTCTTTGTTATAGTTGACGAAGAACGAAGTTACTTTAATAATATTCGAAATCTTTGCATTTAGTGTTAATTAAGTCATAGATAAAAGTGATATCCAATTACTATAAGTATTGTTAACGTAGTGCCTTAAATATTGTTCTAGACTCTAGTTTGTTCGTTCTATGTAATCATTCGTAATCAAGTAATAGGCAATGGACATTCTAAGTCTTGTTCCTAACATTAATAAAAGCGTCTTTTAATAGTTAGACGTGAAGAGCTTGTCTTTGTTATTAATTAATTCTTTGAATATATTATGATATCGTATAAGTCGATTTAATACAATGTATTCTAGTTATTTCGCTATAAACTTCTCTTTGCATACGATAATATGTGAATACTTAATAAGTTTGTCGATCATTATTAATATCGAATTATATTTGTCTTCAATTGCTAAGTTCGTCGACTTGAGCAACTTAATAATAAAATTTATTGTAACTTTATCTCATAACGATTTAGATAATTCCTAATATTGAATTTCGTCATAGCTCGCATATGTATTATGTTTGTTTTGCTAATAGCTAAGATATCGTTTAATATATGTTTCGACAACTTGTCTCATCTAAAGAAATTAATAATATTGGCGTAAAAGTTAAAGAGTTTTGATCACTCTTAAGTGCTTCTACAATGATTTATCATAATGTTCTTTTATACATTCGTCGATTTTGTCGATAGATATTTGAAGTTTTTCTTTCTTTACTAGAAACTCTTTCTTGTTGTCTCTAAGTATTCGTAAAATAGCATTTAGCTCGTGTTTGTTTATTAATAGTGATTTGTCTTTGTTAATCTTAAGTATGTTGTAATTAAACAATTTCTTTGTTTTTATATAATTACTTTTTTTGCTAAGTGCGTCTACTTTATTGTTTTCTTTGTTTAATGTATATTATATTTTAAACTTGTATTGTTCGAGTCGTTCTAATTATCGCATTTGTCTTTTGTTAAATTGTTTAATAATAATAAAGTGTAAAAGATTTTTGTGATTTGTAAGAATTGTAAGTTTTGATAATTTTTCGATGTATACTTTTTATGATTTTAGAAAGACTACAATAGCAAGTAGCTTCTTGTTATAAATATCATAATTCTATTCGATTAACAAGAGTTTTCTCAAGAGATATGTTATTAGATATTATATGTTTTCATGCTTTTAATTGAAGCATGCATCGATAACTAAATTTAATGCGTCAATTTCAATTCTACTTGACAATCGTAAATTGTACATCTTTAGTATTGACTTCTTTAAGCATTCTAGTTTAAAATCTTAAAATAATTTTTCTTTTATAAATTCTTATATTTATGACGTCTTCTTTTTCGTAAAATTCGTCAATAATGTTGCATTAACGAAGTAGTTTTTGATGAATTTCTTGTTATAGTTTATGAAATCTAAAAAGAATTGAACTTTCTTAACGTTAATAAATGATTTTCGTTTTTTAATTGCTTGTAGTTTTTTGAAATTCATGCGAACTTCATGTTGTTTAACGACAAATTTAAGAAAATCAATTTTCTTTTAATAAAACTCGCATTTCTTTAGTTTAAGATGTAGATTTCTCTTATTTAAATATTTCAATATTTTGAAAACATAATTCACATGCTCTTTCAAAATATTTGAGTAAATTATAATGTTGTCCAAGTATGCTATGACAAATCGATTCAAATATTGTCGTAACGTATCATTAATTATTTTTTGACACGTTGTCAAGGCGTTCGTAAGCTCGAACGACATTATTATGTATTTGTATAGTTTATATTGTGTGCGAAAAGCTATCTTTTACTTCTCTCTTGTCTTTATTTTAATCTAGTTGTACGCTTCTTGTAAATCTAGTTTCGTGAAGTACTTCGCTTCAAATAGTCGATTTTAAAGCTCGTTAATATTAAGTAATGAGTATCAATTCTTAATCGTAATATTGTTTAGCTTTCGATAATCGACACATAGATGAAGAATTTCGTTCTTTTAAAATACAAAGAGGATTAAGTATCTTATCTATAATTAGAATTTTTTAATAAATTCTTTCTTTTTATTTTTTGCTAGATATTCGCGAAGTGTTTTTAGCTTTTTTTCGAATAAAGCATATATAAGTTTAAACGTAAATTGCTTGCCTAATTTAAGTTTAATCTCGTAATTTTACGATTAATGTTTAGATAAAGTCTTAGTCGTTTTCTTTTCTTGAAATAGATGCTTTCAATTGTTATATATTCGTAATATATGTTTTAGCGATTCTCTCGTTGTACTAGATAGTTTAGAGCTTTTAAAAAATTTATAGTTTTTTTTACTTACTTTGACTTTGTGATTCAATTAATCTTTGTTAATATTTGTTAAATTGAACTTTATTAAATCGTTTTTTTGCGAGAATGCAAACTCGTTACTTGCGATTAAATTTCGACTTAATCTTTTATTTATTATTGAACGCTATCGATGCGTAGATTGGATGTGAATTGCGTGATCACATCGCACAAATTTGAGTACTTGTATATTTTAGTTAACTTCTAAATTGTGTTGTTTTAATCAAGACATTCTTAGTACAATATTATGAGTAACTATTTCTACTATATTAAAGATTAGTTTCTCGTGATGTTGCTAAATAGCTATCGATAGTAATTTTGTCTCTTTGTTCACTTTTTTATTTCTTGCGAGTAATGAGTTTTTATCTACAATCATTAGATTATAAGCGTCAAGCTTCTTTTAAGTAGAATATTCTTTCCTCTCTACAAAAGCTCTAGCTATAAAATTATTTATCGCACTAAAATCGATCATTGTTATGAGTCGACGATCATTAATCTTAATTGATGTAATAAAACATTATACGTGCGTTGTTGAGTTTAGTTGCTACTATTGAGCTAACATATTGCATTTCTCTAGTATGTTCTTTACTAAAAAATTTGAACTTTTTCTTGCTTCTATGTTGTCGTCTTTATTAACAAAGAGTCGACGTGATGCTATTAAGCTAGTGTTTAAGATAAAGGCGCGTTGATCTAATATAGACATTCTTAGAGTGTTCAAAGTGTTACGCTAGTACTTTTTACGAAAATATTAGAGAAAAGTTATGTTATTGAAGAGATTTGTAGACGTCTTTAGATAATGCAAGCAATCATTTGGTAACAAGAGATTGCAACTTAAGTAATTTTAATAATAAATCAAGACTTAAGATAAATTAAACACGATTCATAAGAGAGTTGTGTTTCGAAAGCTATATACTTTTTCATCACTTAAGGTTCAAGGTGTTTAAGGTCTTGATTACCTTGATTATTTTGACTCGAATTCAAGGTGTCCAAGGGTCAAGCCTTCTTGATCACCTTAATTTTGTTGATAGATCTTTCTTTCTTGATTACCTTGTGAAGAGCGATGCGCAACGAATAGTATCTATTAGCACGCGACTCGTAACAACAATGCTAAATTTACTTTAAATTCTATTTAGAACTCTAACAACAATAACGACAAAGCAATAACTTATTATAAACTATTATTGTTATTATTATGTTATTCTATAGATTGTATTAAATTAAAGTATAAATTAATTTCTATTAAATAGAAGACTCTTTTTCTCTTAATTTTCAAAGAGATTTGAAAAGATTTTTAACAAGCTCTTGTAACGTTGACGCTTAACAAATGTCTTCGTCTTATATAAGATTAATATAGCTTTTTACATTACTAAAAATCAATACTTTAAAAGAAAAGATAATTGTAATGTTATAGCGTTATCGACACGCTAGCGTCTTAGAATATAATAGAACACATAATCTCGATTGTCTATAAAAGCTTCAAATAGCACAACTTCTTTTTTTAATTAGAAAGCGAAAAATAGACTTGTAAGTTATAACAAGTAGTAAATAAAGAGAAAATTTGTCTCTTGTTGTTCTTCAACGATTAGTCTTACTACTATCTATCTTATATAGTTGGGACATAGTAATAAAAGTCTATTATATCTTATGTCTTTTATATCTTAGTGCGTCGACAAGCAATAGACGCACTCGCATCTTACATTATTAAAATTAATATCTTTTGTAGTTTTTGCAAAATTAAAAGAATTAATAGAATTAACAAAATTAGATATTGCATAAATTTTATTAATAAAATTCTACAAAGTATTTTATTGTTGTTTAGAAAAGTTGATGTTTTGCTAAAAGATGTTAAACATAGTAATAAACAATAGTATCAATATAGATTTGCTTTAAGAATTTCGACTTGTAAAAGAATTGTTAATAGAGAAATTTCTTTTTTAACTTGTAGAAGAATTCTCTTTCGCAATAGATTTTTCTATAAAAGATAGAACAAATTTATTGACAAACTAAGAATCTTTTGAATATTTGTGTTTGTAGAATTTTCTTTGCGAAGCAAAAGACGTATAAATTAAGATAATATTTGTAAAATAATTCTTTCTAGATAATATTACTATATTTATTTTTTTGTTGTTAGTGTTAATTTCGACTTTTTAGATATAATATTTCGCAACAAAGTTCTTGATATTCGCGATAAGTTAATTTTGATCGATAGTTTATTTAGTAGAGTACAACTACAATTCAAAGAATTGTACTTGTTATATAGTTTAACTAGTAGATTTTTTTATTACAATAAAACAAAGATGTTCTTCGATAATGCTAATAACAATAAATTTTGCTTCAATAAAAGAATAGAATAGATTTACTATTTTTAGATAATTGTAAATTTGAAAAGCACAAATAAGCAAATGTAAAAAGAATGCTATTAAGATAGCTATCTTGTTATTGTCGAAATAAATATTTCGATGCTTTTGTAGAACAATTGCGATAAGAATTACAATATAGTAAGAAATCTCTTAACAATAAGATAAAAGAATCGGGATACAAATTTCTATCTTAATAAGAAGTTTCTTAACTAGATAGTAAGACAAGAAAAACAAGATTCTTGATAATTGTAATTATTTAGGTAAGAGATAATTGCAAAGTTGACACAAGAAATTGTAACTCTATTGTTAACAATAGTCTATCTAGAAGAGCTCAAGATACCTAATAGATAAGTAGATAATAAAATATTGTATTACAAATTTGAAATTTGAAGCTATCAAATTAATAAAATAGATAAAAAAGATAATTGATTTCTATAAAGGGAAGTCTGCCTAAATACATAGCAGTAATTCGTATCTTTTATCTAGTAGATAAACTAGCAATTTTACTCCAATAAGCAATTGCCTGCTAAGATCGTAACATCTGCAATTCAAACTTCTATAATATTGTAATATTGTTTATTTTATCTTTATAAGAATTGTAAATAGATTCTATTAAATTGTTCGAACAAATAATAGTTGATTAAATTATTTTATATAATTTTTTGTAGTTAGAGTAATAGAATTTCTGTTTTATATTTAATCTGCAAAACTTTTGAAAAATTCTATTAATAAATTTTTATATAATACTCTTGTTTCTAATTTTTTCTATTTTTTTTATTGCTTTGACGTATCTTCTAATATATATATAGAGAAGTATTGAATATTATCAAAACATATTGCTGTATCGAATTTCGAGATATTTAAGAAGATTGTTAAAAACGCAAAAAAGATAGAAGAGAGAACAATTAAATTGTTCTATCAATTTAAATAGCTAACAAAAATAGAATAATTTGTATAGAAGATAGCAAAGAGCAAGTTCGAAAAATAGTTTAACACAATTGTTTTACTCGATAATATTAATAACAAAATAATCAATAAATAATCGAATTTTCTTCTTATTAAATCGCATTATATAACAAAGACATTTAGAAGAAATTCGATTTAGATCAAATTCAAATCTTTTATATTTTATTAATTTAATATATAGATATCAAGAATTGTCGACAAGATATTAACTTAAAATAATAATAATAGCAAGAGCAAAAACAATAGCTATATATATACTCTAATTGTTGTCGATCAATTAAATCAATTAAAACATACTAGATAGAATAAAAGAGATTGGAAATACATATTATTGATAAAAGAGAACAAAAATCGATTAAATACGATAATTATTAGGTTGCAATCTATATTACCCGATCTGGTATAGCGCGGGCGGGCTAGCGGTTCTAGACCCCACTAGCCCTCGCAAACCAATTGAATAATCGTATTGAATAAAGCTGCGCAATCTGTCTATTGGCTGTCGAACATTGTCTCTTAGCGCGATCAAAACGCTTACAAATCCTTGGTTTTGTTTTCAGATACCGTCTCCCACCTGTGCTCAAGGTCTCTTCGATCAACCCTTCTTACTGTAACTCTCTGCATTGTTAAAATAGTAATTCAACCGAGTTCAATGCACTTGTTGTCCGGCCTACAGAATTGCTAGACAACTTGTCTTCCACACCATCATCGTGGACTCAGGAGAAGCCTGCACCTTAATGTACGTCTTCTAGTAGCATGCACACGATACTGGTTCGACTTCCGTCGACACTTCTCGCACGTTGTCCGTTCAGGAAGTGCATTGCTCCCTACTACTTTCAGCCTGGACGATAACACTCCCGCCAGGCCATCCCTGATCTTGGGCTTCGCTCATTTATTGACCATGACAGCGACTTTCACGTCGCTGCCTCTTGAAGTCCGGAACCAGATATATGAGCATCTGTTCGACAAGCCTATTTGCGAACCACCGCAAGACCAACAGTATCTCACGGCACGCACAGAAGGGAATAACCTTAGCGATGTGTCCAACACCACTGAGTGGCTTTCAGCGATAATAGATGAGGAATTTTCGCTCAAGCGGTGGAGTCCACAATCTTTGCCGGCTTCGGAAGGTCTACGAGAAGTACGCGAGCACGAATTCATAGCCATCCTATTACCCTACAGGTCACTCTCGGGCGGCCCTGCCATCCTTCGCACCTGTCGTCAGGTCTATCACGAAGCTATCTCCTTTCTATATGCTAACCCAGTGTTCGAATGCCACTCCCTGTGGCTCAGCCAGTATATTCCTTCGAGATACAAGATCTGTGACTTCTCGGATCAAGGTCTGCAACGTATTCAGCAATGTAACATCGTTGTCGGTTTATGTGTGCCTCTGGCACACATTATGGATTCGATCGCCTACTTTACAAACAATGAATGCTTGTTGAAGCGGCTTGGTGTAACTTTCAACTTCAACTCCACACGTCTAACGGGTTTTGAGAATGATGCTGAAGTGAGATATCACGAGTGGGTGCTAGCTATCTCACACTGCAGCAAAATCGTAGAGTCGATTGCTGCTGTGCGAGTTCTACAGAACATCGACATCGTTGTTACCGATAGCCGGAATGAGTACGAAAATACACCGGGAGACATCTTCGAGCCATTTGTTGAGGCCATTGCGACCGCCAAAGGATGGTTCTGCACAGAACGAGTGTGTGAGTCTACCATCTGTGATGAATCGCGGCATTCGGTTCGTGAATGGGACGATCATGAATGGATTTGGCATTGGCAATTACGACCACTACTCAACAAGCCAGCGTGAGCAACAATGGCAACTATGGTAGAGAAGCTTGTGCGCTGATTTCTCCCAATAGCAGCGACAAGCGGGCGTTGATTCGCTACATTCGGCCAGCGAGTTTTCGGCATTGTGAGCATTCGTACCCCAACTGCCAGCCATGGTGCCCAGTCCGATGCACATGGCGCCAAATTTACAAGAGCTGAACTGTCAATACACCGTCCCATGCTAGCGGACAAACGAGCTACCAATTGCGATGCTGTACATGGGAGTTTCGAAATTGTATACAAGATGAGTAGGCAGCAGAAGCTTTCACGTTGTTGAGACTTTCGGGATTTTTATTACAGCATCAACAGACTGATTGTGTTCCGATCCATATGAGCTCAATGCATATGCCATTGCTCGAATTTTTTCAGCAACAAGTGCATCCGGCTTGGCTCGATTATCGCAACCGATATGGGCATTGCATTTTTGCATCAGCCCATGTAATGGCAACGGTGGGTGCTAATTACACCTCTTTCAACACCGGAATCCGTTCTATTGCTCTACTCCACGAAGTCTCTTCATCCACTAATTCAGGTTATACGGAAGATACCGGTTCGCCTCTTTAGCAAGTGGGGATTCTTGTCCACTAATCATACTCATTAATCATGTCCTTGAAATTCTTCGTGCGGCTTTGAGGAGCCTGGAGAGGATAAGACGTGATTCCACCATCAGGCAGTCAGCATTGACGACATTTGCATTTTCTCGACGACTATTAAGGCCACAACGCGCGTGCTAAAGCCAACGCCGCCGCAGAGGTTCCTTCAAGCTTCCCATTGAGATCTAGTTGTCTACGATTTATTCTCTTTTCTCTTTCCATAACTATGTTAACCCGCCCGTCTGGAAGCTGCGAACCCTAATTATGGCCAGCAATTTCCATAGATAGTTTTGGATTTGCTTTTGCGCTTGCAGAGAAAAACTTGAGGCCCCAGTCTTGGTGGGCGTCCTACAATGCGATATGGATCTGGGAATAGGGATACTCTCGGTATAGAAATCTGGTAAGGATGTACTATTGGTCTTGGACCGTCTCCTTTCTATCTGAAATCCTGCTTTGAAAGATATCCTTTTAGTATTATGTCGACTACATTGCGTATTCTAGAGGAACTTACAGTCTTTATTTATTGCTAGTCGAGCTCTATGCTTTGAGCAGTACAACTTTTGTGTACTTCTGGCGCAAGCACGTATCAGATCAATTACTATGAAACTCTGCAATTTTCAGTCCGGTAGGGAGATTGCCTTTGACGCCAAGTATCACTCTATCTGCCCCTTAAAGTAATTATTCTGTCGAGGCAGAGAATGCGTAGATGGGCAATTACGTTGTGCAAGCCTATAGAAGGGGGATGAAGTAAGTAAGGACTTGACGACGAGACACTTCTCCTGTATCTTGCATCTCTCTCCCCTTTCCTATTTTACTCCAGTCCGAGTCAGTACCACTGAAGCTTTCGCAAATAGTACCACTGCTCAGGGATCTGGCTCCCAACCTCAAACCCCCAACACCTCTCCCTCCCGTCCCTCTCACCTCTCCCACCCCCATCTCCTCTTCCCAATCACGGGCCGAACACAGGGATGGCGCTGCACCTTCATCCACTCCCGTGGTGCAACCGTATCGAGTTCCAGCCCAAAAGCTAGGACAGACTGCCACAGCGCGTCTGTCGTTGCCCGAAGGCAATTGGCCCGCAGATCTTCTCTTACTATGATCTGAGGGTTCCGAAGCAGGGCGGAAATGCTGCGTGACCGCGAGTCACTGCAAGATTGGTTGCAGAAGACGGGGCTGCGGATGTGTGGACGCTGGTCTTGGGATGAAAGCATAGTGAAGATTTTTGAGTGAGATGGGCGTTGGAGGTGGGGTTGAAATACTTTGGGCCAAACGATCGGGAATTTCGAGGATCATTTTTCGTTTACGAGTTCTTTCGATGCAGTCGGCATTTTCCGTATCTGACACTTGTTTCAGGTCTACAAAGATCAAGCAAAGGTGCTCTGTGGCCAACTCTATCCCCTCCCGTGGTGTGGTGTACCATCTAGAGGTCCATAGACTCAAGTTATGATTCTCTACGCTCTTTGGGTCCCCCCATCGAGATGTCCATCCGGTGCAGTGCCTCATTTCTCAAATTCAGTCATATTGCTGTTTCTTTCCATTAATTATGATCCTCAGTAACGACCGGTTTGACGATTGGCCACTGCAGCGATGATGTCTTCGCGGGGTGGTCTAGTCGATTGTTATTTTAATGGAGCGTTGGTTTGTAGCGAATTCACGGGCTTGGTGGATTATTTCCCTACCACCCCATGACTCAGAGAAAGTTCGATATCTTGGATACGCTGACTGTCTGGCGCCTGTGTGTAGTTGTTTGCCTTCGAAACCCAGATTCGTCGGTGGACCGCGAGGGGGTTCGAAATGATCTGTTTGGGGGTCTTGGCTTGTGGGCCCCGCGGATCGTTGAGAGATTATGAGGGGGGTTGATCGTTTGGGAAATTTTTCAGGGTGGCTGACTCAAGGATAAGGAGTGGCCCTTGTATGATGAGGGAGGTTTATTCGAGCTAGTCACTTGGGGATAGCATGCGACGACAACAGGGAGGATAGAGAATATGAGAAGTAGATCAATCCAGATACAGCTATGCCTATCAACGAAGCCAATGCAACCAACCCAAAAGCAAACGGCGAACACAACATCACAAACCCAGCAACGAGCCACCCGAAGGCTGCAGCAGCCCAGCCCTCCACCTCTAATCCAGCACCGCCAGCGTATACCGATAACACCCCGCCACGACCTCCCCGCCCCTCCCCCTATTAGCACTACACCCCGTCCACACCCCCCACAGGCTCTGCAAACACCGTTCATAAACCACCGGCGTGCGCGTCTCCCACGCGACATCGGCATCCACACACGGCTGCTGCACGTCCCGCACCGTGATGGTGAAGTCGTCGACGTGGTGCCGCATCATGTAGATGAGGTGGATGCTGTTGCGCACGTCGGTGATGTACTCCTCGTGCAGGAAGGTCTGGTTGCCCGGGGTGAAGATGTTGGACGGGGTGCTGTGCTGCCGGCAGAAGGTCTTGGCGACTTCGAACACGTTGCCGCAGTGCACGTCGGAGTGTTTGCCGGTGGGGGCGGCGGCGCAGCTGAGGGTCGAGAGGATGGTTGGGGGGAGGGTGGGGGGGATGGCTTCGGACCCTGGGGATGGGGGTTAGGATGGGAGGGGAGGGATGAGGGACGAGAAGGTGGAGAGGGGGGGAAAGGGGTGAGGGTTGGGGGGTGGGGGATTTACATTTCCCGATCTCACGGGTGACCTTGACTTTCTTGCATTCGTGCCAGTCGTGGTGGTTTCCTGGTTCGATATCAGTCCCGGAGGAAGGTTTCGCGGGAGCGGCGGTTGCGAAATTAGCGAAGGTGGAAGCGAAGGATAAGGCGGTGATGGCTTGGTGGAGGAAATGCATTGTGAATTGATGGACGTTGCAATGGAGAGAGTATGGTTAAAGAGAGGAGTGGGTTGGGAAGTGTGTGAATGCTGGCTTGCTCGAGGATGAAGTGCTGATGGAAATATTGTGTGGAGTCGTAATAGAGGCAGCTGCTCTATGGATTTATATAGTACTTTTTGCAAGTGATCTTGGAGTGACTCATGATCTGATGGTTTTTCCAAGGAAATTGTTGCCTCAAGAAGCCATCTTCACGATGGGGATTATTGCCTCAATGCGCAGATTTGGCCCCTTTAGTTTCGCCGCTTTGTTGAACTTTGAAAGATGACCATGAGCTATTGCTTGCAATCCACCGCTCGATGGGAAACTTGGGCATTATGAACGGATTGAGAGAGGATATGATGAGAGCCTGGTATTACCAAAACGCCTTTTCCATGCCGCTAATTGTGACCATGCCATCCGTGAGGTCGTGGTTCATGAGATCGTCTCACTCTTCGTTTACCTCGTTCACCTACCAATTAGCCCCAATATCTCGTCCTCCATCTTCCGGCTCTTAGCAGCTCTTGCCGCCTCGCCCTCGTCTTCACCATCATCACTAGCACCTCGCTTACCGAGCAGCTGTTCTTCGAAAGTTCTCGTCTCACGTTCTCGGTCCGACATCTTACTTTGACCTTGGACCGTCTTGGACGCATGCTCACCCGTCGAAGGGCTCGGTCCCTGCTTCGGTATCGCAGCCTTCGGCGCCGCACCAGCATTCAACCCAGCACTAAGCAGCTGCCTCTTATCCACCACTACTCCATCCTCATTGATCACCGCGCCCTTCTCTCTCGCCAACTCGGCCTCACTCTTCTCTTTCTTCCCCTCCTTTTCAAGCTTCGCCTCCTCCGGCCCCTTAGCAATCCCCTCCTCAACCTTCCTCATCGCCTGCGCATGCCTCTCCTCATCCCTCTCCAACAACCCCTTATAAAGCCCCTTCATCCCCCCACCCTCCCTCGCCCTCCTCTCCTCCGCCTCCCTCTCCCTCCTCGCCTCCTCCGCTTCTGCTTCCCTCATCGCCGCCTGCTGCCGCTTATAAGCCGCCGTCACGAACTTCTCCTTATCCGCAAACTCATCCCCCTCTGCCTCGCGCTCTTTCGCCAGCATCTTCTCTTTCGCGCGCACGGCATCCCGTTTGCGGACTTCGGACGCGGCGAGCAGTTGGGACATGTATCTCGGTTTTTTGGGATCAGAGGCCTTGGTGGCGGTGGAGGGGGAGGAAGAAGATGTAGTGGGAGCGTGCAGGGAGTCGTAGACGGCGTCGTAGTCGTAGATACTGGGGTCGAGGGATTGCGCGGTTTGGGCGTGTTTGGAGGTGGTGTGTTTGGAGGAGAGGTTGCCATTGTGTGAGGGCTTGGGGGGAGGACGTGTACTAGGCTGGGAGGAGGAATTTTTGCTGGGAGGCTGGATGCCGCCGAGGGTTTGGAGGGACTCTGGAGTGGAGGCGTCGGGGCCATTTTCGGGGTCAGAGTCCTCGTCGAAGATGGTCTTTCGTTTTGCGGGTGGGGGTCGGGAGGCCAGTGATGGGGCTTTTTTGGTGATGTTGAGGCCGTAGGAGAGTTTAGACATCGTTGCTGTGTCGAGCCTGCGAAGGCTGCGTAGGAAAAGCCACAGACTGGATCATGACCCAAAGGTTGGAAGTGCTTGCAGTACGCTAGCTGTAGGGCTGAAGCACGTGACGTTCATCTTGAACACGCAAGGAATCTCTCTTGCTTCCCACACTTTATGCTCCCAACGGTTTTCTCACCGTATACCCTAGACATCAACTCAGCTACACTCCGCAACCATCCCCCAAGACCAGACGAAGGGCCCTATGCTGTCCCCACCAACCCAACAATGACATCCCCACCCCCCTCACCCACCCCTCACCACCGCCCCTCCACCTCCAAATTCCGCTTCAAACAACCCCCTCCCCAGCACTCCCGTTCCCGCTCCCAATCACCTATCTCCGATACCTATCGACCACCCCGCCACCACCACCGGCATCACCACCACCACCGCAGTAAACGGCGCAAACTGTCCCCTCCCCCCGCAGCCACATCGGCCCTCAACCCCGAAACCGCCTTCCGCGAATCCCTCTTCGACGCCCTCGCCGACGATGAAGGCGCCGCGTTCTGGGAAGGGGTCTATGGCCAACCCATCCACTCCTACCCTCGCCCTTCCACCGCTGGTGGCACAGCTATGGGGGAGCTGGAGGGTATGACGGACGAGGGATACGTGGCGTATGTGCGGGCGAAGATGTGGGAGAAGACGCATCAGCATGTTGTTAAGGAGCGCGCTAGGCGGGAAGCGGAGAGGGCGGGGAGGAAGAAGCTGGAGGAGGAGGGGAGACGGTGGGAGGAGGGGGTGGAGGAGGCGTTGCGGAGGGGGGAGGAGAGACGAAGGGGAAAGAGGTGGAGGGGGGCTTGGGAGGGGTATGTAAGGGGGTGGGAGGGGATGGTGCAGGGGGGTGGGGAGGGGAGGGCTCTGCGGGGACGTATACCGTGGCCGGTGCTTTCGGGCAGGTGGGAGGATGTGGGGAAGGATGAGGTGGAGCGCTTCTTTGGGCATGCAGTGCAGTATGCGGGGGTGGGGGAAGGGGGTTTAGGGGCGCTGTTGAAGGTGGAAAGGGTGAGGTGGCATCCGGATAAGATGCAGCAGCGGGCGGGGAAGGAGGGGGTTGATGGGGAGACGATGAAGATGATCACGGCGGCGTTTCAGGTCATTGATCGGATGTGGTCGGAGACGAAGAGCGCATGATACCCAACACGTTGATCCAAAGCTTAGAGCAGACGATTGGTTTTTCAGTGTTCGAATGCAACGAACGTGCAATCATTCGGAAGGCCGATCGTGCTGTTCTTCCCGATTACTGTTGTGTGATACATCCTTGTTTTGAAAGCCAGAAAAAACTAGGCAATCGATGTCGTGTCCAATACTGTGTCCAAGACGGACCATCTTAGGTATCGATAGTCTACTAAAGCAGGTCAATAACAATACAATAGGTCAGACCCGCTAAGTTCGAGGTAGATAGGGTGAGAATAATCCTCAGAGCATTTTGGCATGGCCTTCTAATCCAATTGTTGGAACCCGGCTTTTTGGAGCTCATTTGCTCCCAATCGCTCATCGCCCGCCCCCGATCATGTCCAGAAACGTCATATCAAAATTGGCCCTAATCGTCAAGCCGTGAGGGGATGCTGTCTTAAAAGTCCTTGAACAAGTGCCCATGTCTGTATCCTAATTAGCGTGCTTGAAGCTCCTCTGTTGCAGGCCGGCTTACGGATCATCACCATGTGCTCCGTATTTCTCGGTCTCTTCAGGATACTTGTCAAATTGACTAGCATCGCCTACTCCACCTTGAACAGGAGGCACGTATGGTGCGTCAATGTCCTTCTTGGCCAATCGGTCCCAAGTAACTTCTTGGAACCATGCGTGGTCCATGACATCCTTTGACCCACCGTGCAGATTTCCTAACCGCTTCGTCAAGTCAGAAGTAATTAGTCTCTGGAGCAGATCTTGTGCATCAGGGTGGATGTATGGAGGGTACTTCACGCGGCCTTTCAGGATGTTTTCGTATATCTTCATGGGAGAGCCGCCATCCCAGAAAGGGGTAAAGCCGCAAAGCATTTCGAAGATTAATATGCCCAGAGACCACCTGATGCTGCGTGAGCTTCACGATAAAAAAGTATCACGAGGCTGTAATTACCAATCGACTGATTTATTGTAGGGTTTTGAGTTAACCACTTCTGGCGCAAGGTAGTCAGGGGTCCCACAGAGCGTCCATGTAATATCGGGCACTTCTTTCGCAAAGCCAAAGTCGGTAATCTTGAGATGACCATGTCTGTCCAGTAACAAATTCTCAGGCTTCAGATCTCGATATATGATATGCTGAGAGTGCAGGTAGTCAAGCGCCAAGGTGACCTCAGCTGCATAGAACTTTGCTACAGGGTTTGGAAATCGCTTTTGACATCGTGAGCTCATGTATTCATGGAAGGAATAGAACTGGTGGTAATAGACAAAGAAATCGATGTCACCAACCTGCGACTTGCGCAAGAGACTGAAGAGTTCTCCCCCTTCTACGAAATCCATGACCATGTATAGGTTCTTGGAGTCTTGAAACGTCCCCCATAACGTCACCAAGAAGGCGTGCTTACATTTCTGAAGCATTCGCCGTTCATCATTGGTATGCTCGACCTGCTTCATCTTGACCACCTGCGCTTTCTTGAGGACTTTGATAGCATAGTATCGTTGGTTGTGGTTCGACTGGACTAGGTGCACACGACCAAAACTCCCCGTGCCCAAAGTTCTCTGCAGCGCAAAGTCTGTCAAGGAATACTTGCCTTTGGTGGTACGGTTCGCGGGGGCTGGGTTGGATGATACAGTGTTCAAGGCCATCTGCGCCGGCGTTGCACGTGCACCGTTTGGTTTACTCGCCGCTTGAGATTGCGATGTACCATCCGTTTGCGGAGGGCTAATAAGATTGTTGATGGTTGGGCCGTCTTGATTCGAGCTTGTGGGCGCCAGGGGATCCTGTCCTGCTGTCCGCCCCACTGAGCCAGGCGGTTGTGCTTGTGAGAGTCCTTGCCCTACAACCTCATTGGTATGCGCGCTCGAATTTGTGATGGATGACTCTAGGGTGTTCGATGAATGTGATGCAGCCGAGTCCTTCCAGTCTCCGTGGGACGTTGGAGAACTCGGTGAATGAGGATCTCCACCTTCTTTCGTCTTTTTCTTCTTGAGGAACCCTAGGGTCATGGTTGAGGAAGGGTAATGGACAGGCTAAGTAGCTTGAACGTGGGCGATCCTATCTCAGGCAAGGGCGAGATCGCAGACAGAATTGCGGCATGAACGGCGTTTCGGTATCCAATGGCTGTTAGTCCAAGACCAAAGAAAGAATACTGCGGGTATAGATTGACGCTCGATCGCAGCTGGTGAGTAAAGTCGAGTCTTCTAGTCTGGAGCAGTCTTCCAGAAGTGGAGATCCCTGTAGTCTCATGAATTGCTGTCGATGTCTGTGCACAGGCTCCAAGACCGGCAAGAGAATAGCTCAGGGAGCAAGAGAGGCAATTGATACGGGGCGCGTAGTAGAGAAAGAAGAGATGGATAGGAAGATGGTTTGACGGAAGAAGAAGGGAAGCTGTTGAGGGCAAGCTGTCTGGGATGGCGGCAGAGGGGTTGATGCGATCACGCTAGCTTCCTTGGACCGCCCTTCTCCCCGCCTGCTCCGCGACTGCAAAACCTTCACCTGTCCAAGCCAACAAGGACCAATTGCTTCTCTATCTCTTCAGCTAAGCGAAGAACACGAAGACTGGAGATGCTCAACCTCCTTTTCAGCGCAAACCCGCTTGGAGACACGACAATTCTCCGGTATGCGACTCGCGTACCTGACTAAACGCTGAAACGTCCCCTGTTCTTTCCGATTGCCATGTGCACGGCAGTCGACAGCAGCAGCAGACTCGATCCTCGATATTCGATCGCGAGAAGTTTGATCGCTCGTCGTGTAACGTAGTACACGCAGTTGGTTCGACGATAAGGCAAACCGTCTTGCTTCAGTATGATGCGACTAGCGAGGACACTGGGCTGGTCGAGAGATCAATGCCTGGCACATAAGAGCGTAACGAGTGAAGGGTCCGAGCTAGAGTAAGCTTTTACTCTGCTCTTGTGCTCGAATCAACAGTGGGACGAAGTGTTCAGCAATCTGCACGTGTATATCTCTATTGACTGTGGTGTGGAGGGATATTCCGTCTTTCGTCCTCTGCTTCAAGGACCCTAGACCGTGGGCTGAAAGATTGCAATGTCTCTGTGTGTATGTCGCTTGCAGGATATGGATGTCTCAAGGGCCTTCGAAATCAAATCCGATGATCAGCGTCAGTGGGCTGAGAGTGTGAGATATTTTCGCAGGTACGTTCTGTTCTAACGGGGTTTCCTCCGAGGAACCAAGAATTTGCTCTTCGGCCGTTCAATAAGGAAGGTTGAGAAATCCAAATTTTTTGGAGCTCCGCTTCCTGTTGTATTCCGGAAAGTGTACGGCGGATCACGATGTTCAAATATCTCTGAGTGTATGTCCCTTCCTGTGATGTGAGTCTCCTGAGCGAGCGAGATAGATTCTTGTTTTTCGAATCGATGTCGTGACTCCTGTATGTCTCTGCTATGAGTATTAAATGGTTCTAAAATCTTTGGAATGGATGAAGAACGATCCGCTCTGTGATCAAAGCACCGTGAATTGAGGAAATGCGATATCACTGGCCAACGCCTTGCACTCAAGCTGGTTTCCTCAAGGGTCTACCACACAGGTCTCCGATTTGGAAACCTGTACTAGATCGAGATAAATTTGAGAAAATCTGCCTGTAAAGACTTTTTGTGGTTTGGACTCCTTCGCACGGTTGGCTGGTCTGTCAGTCTGAGACCGATAAAGTGCCAAGAGTGTCGGTAATCTTTAGGCGCACGTCTCTTCTGATAGCATGAGTCGTTTTGTAAGAATGGAAGGCCACCCTTAGAGTTCCCTGCGAAGCTCCTTGAAAGGCTTGGAGGGGATGGAAAACCTCCTGTTAGTGATTGCTTTGTGGTCAAGAAGGTTGGCCTTCGGCTTCTGTCTCTGTTACAAGTATAGTGATCCATGCAACAATGAATATCCTTGTGAAGGCTCCCTTGAAGCCCTGAGGTAATCTCCATAGTCTGGCCATAGGAATGATTTCCTCGCTGAGACATATCCACAATCAAAATGCATGGCCTGGTCACTGTGAAGCCCGCGTGATGCGCAATAAGGAAGGTCCAGTGAGGTAGCCATCGATCCAAATGTCCTCATGGCTAAATGTGCATGATGAAGGTCTTCAACCTGGCTACTGTGAAGCTCCCGATGAAGCTCAAAGTGTGTCTGTGCGTAGTGATTAATAAGTCAGCTATTTTTGTATTTGAACAAATATAGTGGAGGTGTCCAGACTACCTCAAACCTATGCTAGAGCTGCTCATGACGGCCCAAGTAGGATTTCGTCAAGTTGCCACAAATCTGGACATTTTGCAAACGCAAATGCGCCATGGGGATTTGTCAGGTGCTTCCAAATCGCCTTTCTCATCCATATTCATGAACAGGGGAGAATACAGTAAGAATGTGAGGGACAGTGCGTGTTCTAGTGTGAAGAAAAGCAGTCTTGTTGGGATTTTGAATACAGTCTAAGCAAACAAAAACAAGGAATCTAGAGCCGCTGGAGTCCAATATGGCTACCTGTCACGAGCAACATAGGTTCATCCTCCATGGAAGTAATTGGATGCTAAGAAAGTATATGTAAACTACCAATGTCGAAATTTCGTCTTACTTGGTCAAAGGCGCTGGGGTGCTGGCATGGTCGAGGTGAGATTGCGAGTAAGAAGTAGAAGGTCCGGCGAGCAGGTGTTGAAAGGCTTTTCCCGTGAGAGTAAGGGCTCTGGTCTCCTAACAAGGATGAGATTGTTTAGGAAACTAAGTAGATCTCGCGTACATACTAGGAATCGGTTAGGAAAGGGCTGGGCCCTTCAGCCTTCTTGTGAAAATTTGGATATGCATCTCACAAAGGGCCATTCCAGAGCGCCGGCTAGACCAAGTACACAGTCTCACACTTGATCTTCGGCTTCATCTACCAGTCTTGCGGCCTCGAGCTGAAATTACAGGTTCAACAAAGTGTACAGCACGAGATTACAATCCAGCGTACACGTAGAAAGCGATCCATACAGGATCATTCTGCTTAACCAGGTCATTCTCATACTCCAATGACTTCGATCTCCTGCTTGTGACGGCCGCATGCGGAAAAAGGGTTCTCTTAGGCTTTCTAAGAAGTGTGCGAGAAGTATTGGCTTGACAACGATCCGGCATCACAACATCACTTCCACTCAATACACGACTCGGTTGGGAGACTCTGGACGAAATATGGTAGAATGATACGTGTTGCTCTCGTAAGTCATTGTAAGACTTATCGCTCAGATGTATCTCTGAGAGGTTCTAAAGCCACCAGTTGGTGATTAGCGTTCCGGATGGAGGATTCGCACCTCATACCTACACTGTGCGGTACCCCTTCTGCGTCCAGTGGTTCTTCCATCATTGACTTGGAGTAGCTCCCGTCAAAATGACTTGGCTGGGGTGCCTGGACAGGAAAACTTTCAGCGGGCATTTGTCGCCTATGAACCTCTTCAAGTCCATCACGCCTGATTTGTTGTGATCCACTGACTGGCGACTGGTCGGGTCCAAAATATTGATTCGCGGGACCTGTCGACTCTGATTTGACTCGACGTTCCGACAAACAGCCGTCTTGCCCTCCCCGGCAGAGTGCTGCATTGACATGGCTCTGCAAGATCGGCGGATATTTGCTGATTGTCTAACCTCTGCTACCTCCACCGACCACTGCCCATGACCAGTCAAGAAGTCGAAAAGGCGGACTTGGCTAGTGGATATATCAACCTTTGCTGGCATCGTACATTTCGAAACCAAAGCTCCATATCTTCTCTGCTACTGACGCAGCATGTTTTGCCATCGCTCCAAAGTCGTCACCTTTCGAGCTGATTGACCCGATATGCTGGACTAAGCTCGGTATTACCGCCCATCGCACGTAATCCTTCTCGTTCGCCAGCTCTTCCACAAGAGTATCTGGAAAGCCGATTCCTCGCTCCCGAAACCTGGCAAGTACCACAAGAGCCATGTCTCTCGGGAAAAGTAAGGCTTGGCCACAGCACCCATACCTTAGCATCTGATAGACGCCAGGCTTAAGAGGATGAAGGGATAGTCTTCCAGCAAGGAAGTACAGACCAATGCAGGCAGGAACACAGACAAAGCAAGTCACGAAGAGGATCCGATCAGATATGAGACTTTGCAAGCCGCAGCTCCGAAGGGCGATCAGGGCTAAGCCAGTACCCAGGAAGACCGCGAGCGAATAACGTAGGTAAACATGCCACTGCTCGCTATGCCAGCCCAAGAACTCTTCAGTAAAGAAGAGGCGCAAATACAGCCAGCTAGGGTCTTGCTTTTGTGGCGTGTCAGCTTCTGCTCGTTCAACCGCGGCCATGGCTCGTGGGTACCAGCCTGCTACTGCCAGCGTATCGTCATCGAGTATCGCAATGTATGGCGCCTTAGAATCGATGCACCGCTCAAGGACGTAACCGTAGTCATGAGCGCCTTTTACGCGGTAATCTCGATCCCTTTCGAGCCCTTGCAAGAACCCAAGTGTCTCTTTGCTAACATTGTACAACATTACATCGTCGGAGACAGCCTCAAGCCATTGTTCTTCGTAGATAGGATGGAGACTGGGATTCGTCTGTGCGATGAACGTTACTAGATGTATCTCTGCTCGCTCTTGCTCGGTCAGGCCTTCAAGGAGCGATCCTATTGTATATGACACATACTGCTTGCCAGGGCGCCCAATGGTGGAAATGCCGACACAGAGCTTGGGGGTCCGTGTAGTTTTCACTACGGAATGATTGCTCCTTGCGGCCGCTATGAAGACTTCTGCCTGCTCTTGACGCTTGAGGGAGTAGATCCGTTCGTAGCCATATCGAGGGTCGAAGAATGCCGAGGTAGGATCGCGCTTAAAAGTGTGAGCGCAGTAGAAAGTGGTGAGTACATAAACGACTACGAAAATGAGGAACGCCCGGCCACCTTGGGTACGCAACGTTTGATGAGCAAGCTCAGGGATCTCGTTCCATGTCTGGTGCACGATACGTCGTGTAGAGGTCGCAAGCCATCGAAGCACATTTCCTATTCTCATCGCCTAATGGGAACAAGAGCAGGGTCCCTTATGGTCATTCCGGTGCATCCTGGGAAGGAAGCCGAAGTCGGAGCAGAATATGGAGTACTTTAGGTAAGTTCAAGTGATGTCTCGTCAGGCTTCTAATTGGTCAATTCGAAATACACCATCGGGCCGCTTATTCCGAAAGTGAAGTACTATCGTGAGTATGGGATTCGGTGCTGAGACAACCAACATGTATTTCTATGGAAGGTTCGACTATGACACTGATATAAATTCCAATGCCTTGGCATGGGGAACGAAGCATAGGTGGCACGAGTTGCAGAATGAAGTTGCAAATGCATTACTTTTTGATGCAGGCAGCCAAAGGCCCAAATCTAAAGTCTAATGACCTAGTCGTATCTATGTTTTGTCGTCGCATCTCCGCATCTCAACATCCTCGTCGACCCTGCTATGGCTAGCGTATGTAGCCAAGCACCTTACATCGCCTCGATCTTGGCCAGGCACTTCTCGAAGTCAGCCCAATCCTCCATGATGACCTTGACACCCAGATCGTTCATCATTTCGCTTATCTCTTTCTGCTTCATCTTGCCTTCGTAGCTACCCACATAGCCAATCACCGGGATACCGGCACGGATACCGCTTGTGGCTCCGCTCTTGCTGTCTTCAACGGCAACGCACTCGCCCGGCCTTTTACCAACGACCTTACAAGCGTGAAGGTAGATGGCTGGGTCTGGCTTGGTGGTAGGCACGGGCAAAGATGTGGCAGCGCTGAACACATGGTCCTTGGCAAAGTATTTGTCTTGTCCGACCTTCTCGAGCGAGGCTTGCACTCGGCTCAAGGCACTCGAGGACACGACTGCAAGACCGTACTTTCCCTCCTTGTGAAGTTTCTTCAAGACCGCATCTACGCCGACGCAGGGCTGAGCCTTCTCTTTCAGCGTAGCAATGACGCGTCCCAGCTCCTGTCCCACGAGATCGTCGACCTCTTTGGGTTCAAGCGTAAAGCCATGCTTCTTCTGCAGACCCATGACAACACCACGGAAATTCTGGCCGACGAAGGTTTCCATTAGCTGGGGGCCGGTATAACGGTCGGAGATCCCCTTGGATTCGAGTAATTCATTGGAGAGGTCGGCGCAAGCTACGAAAGCGAGCTCCTCGGAAAGGACGAGGGTGTTGTCGCAGTCGAAAAGGAGTTCGGTGATCTGCGCCTCGGAGATCAGCGTTTCTCCTTAACCTGCCCAAGCTTGAAGGAACTTACCTTAGGCATGATGGGCACAAGATCTATGGAGTGCTGAAGAAACTGCTTGTCTGGAGTCTGCGGCGCCCGATGGTTAGAGATTCCGTGCGGACTTATAGATTATAGGTCAATTGGAGGAGTGGAGGTAGATGTCGGAGGATTGTGCGGGGTGGAGGATCTCTATTTAGAGAATTGTAGAGATTGGCGGTGTGAATGGTCTGAAAGTCAACCAATGCACGATTTGACCCCAGTGCACGTGCATATCGACAGGGATAGTCGATGCACTTGTCGTTGGGGCGGATTACCCGCGGGCGGCCCGATCCGCGCAGTAAATGAATTTTGCAGAGCTCCCAAGTGGCAACGAGCTCAACATCTTATAACTCTCTTTGGAGATGTATAACTTAAGTTGATACTCTCTATAAGTCGTGCATAGTCTCGAGTCACAAAAATAAGTTGTGCGTCGTGAACATAAGGGTCTTCACATGTAGGACTATGGCGGACCGGACATCTTCAAAAATTGTAAATCTGAATGACGGAACCTGAATAACGACACTAAGTACTTTACTACGACTCAACTTTGTTTACTTCATTTCAGCTCGAAAAGTCTTAAATCTGTACCCAAGTTGTAGTAATTTAAAGGTTATGATGCTGTGCATTGTTGGGAGCTCTGCCAATTGTTTTCGTCTCGCCTAAGAAAATCCAAAGGGCAATCGAGAATGCAGCCAAGACATCTACTTCGCACGATATCATACTGCATGGGCTGTTCTGAGATGATGGTGGGGAAGGAGGCAGTCGCGACCGACCCCTCGCTACTGCTATTCCAGCATAGTTGATGCTGATCGACCTCTTTGACTGTTTGAATTCTTCTGTCGTTCTTATCCAACAAGCTCGCTCATACCTGTTCCCTTATCTCTACCAGTATTAATTAGTGGTCGTCTGTCTAAACCCCGAGAACATATTTTACGTTACTAGACATTAAAGCCTATACGAGCAATGGCCTCCAAACACGTCGACTTTGATCCCTCCGAGCGCCCCAGGACTCGACAGCCAACAGGCTTCCATACTCCAGCCCCAATCGTCACCTTCAAAGGTTCTATCGTCCACAGAGAAGCTACTACTCCTGAGATTCCCACCGGGAACAGTAGGATCGCGGACCTAGCCGGCTATCTTCGAGAAGGCTGGACTGATATCGGCATCTGGAAGAGCGCCGTATGCATTCAAAGGTCTCTTTGTCGTCACGGGGCATACTGACAGTACCTTCATAGTTTATTGAGATGGTCGCCACCGGCCTACTGGTCTATATCTCCGGGCTCATCAACACGACTATTGGCAATTTCGGAACATTACAAGGAGCGGCATATGTTGGAGTGTCCAACATCTTTCTTCTCACCCTGTTCATCATGGCCGCAGGTCCAGGCTCCGGTGGACATGTGGGAACACAAAGACAAACCCCAGGATATGTTGAACCAGCTAATTGACAGCCAGGTCAATCCAACCATCACGTTCGCCACCATGATCACTGGACTTACAGGGTTCTCAAGAGGTATTTGCTCCTCGACTTCTGTCTTTACTACAGGACGATAGTTGATCAACCGTGCTTTTGCAGGCATCCTGTATATGCTAGGCCAACTACTCGGCTCAGCAATTGCTGGCGGGGTGCTGCGTGGATCCTTCGGCCGAGAACGCAGCATAACATACCACGGCGGTGGCTGCTTCCGCGACGCCGGCTCCGTCTCCGTAGGCCAAGCCTTCCTCATCGAGGTCTTCTCCGTCTTTGCCTTCCTGTGAGCCCCCACCAGCTCATCAAAAACAGTACCTACTACTAACAACATCCCGAAACGCAGGTTCCTCGCCTTCGGTGTCGCCCTCGATCCTCGCCAGCAGAAGCTCTTCGGCATGTTCGCGGCGCCGCTTGCGGTAGGGTCCTCCGTGGGCTTGCTCAGTTTCTCGAGTGGAGCGCTGGCAGCTGGCTACAGCGGAACCTCGATGCATCCAGGAAAGTGTTTCGCCTTTGCGGTGGCCAGGAATAGTTTCGCGGATCAGTGGATCTGGTGGGTGGGACCGCTGGTTGGGGCGGTGTTGCATATGTTGATATTCAGGGCTGCGCCTCCTTATCATAGCATTCCTGTGCCGGGAGAAGGCTAGTCGGCGTGGAAGTTTGATTCCTAGGTCCTAAGAAGCGGATGAGAAAATTCCTATAGAGTGAAAATCTGTCCTGGTGCGTTCTCTTTCGTTTTCTTGCTCTGTTAAGTCATCTGATCCTCGGTCCCGATCCATTGATTCTCTGGCAGCTGCTGGCGGTCTACGAAAGAACCTCATAGACCGAAACGGTCTCTGCTCCAAGCGAATTGTCAGTCCTTTGGCCGCAGAAGGTACATTATCGCTAGGCTATGCGGCAGCTATGCGACTCCAAAATCTACCTCACATGTGTATGCACTGCGAAGGCACTGTGTAAGTACTTGGGGTATTCCTGTTCGAATGAAAGAGAGTGAAATTAGGCTTCACGACCATCGCTATGAGATGAGATTACAGCCAGTGTTTTGCATGGTAGGAAACGAGTCAGCCCCTCATGAAGCGATTATGACAAGGAAGGCCCTGCAAAACCAAAAACGGCAAAAGGATATGGACACACAGCAATCAGGATTTGCTGGTGGTCACCCACCCAACTACGAACTGATCCCTAGACTGTTTGTGTATGCGAGATCGGACGGGATCGCCAATTCTCAATCTGGTGTGGCCGTGTGTATTGTCGTCTGTCTTCATATAAAGCATAAACTTAAGTAAAACTCGTCGCTAAACTATGCGACACGAATACCTGCTTAACGCATATCTGCATCGCGAAGGCGCTGTATACTTACGTGGGTTTTGCTATTCCTATGAAAAATGAAATTACAGCCTGTAGTGGGCAGGGCAGGAAATGTGGCAGTCCCTCGCAAAGACAAGGATGTAGAAATCATAAGTCTGATTAATAGCGCTCAAGCATTTCTTTACGCCTGCTTTTCACTTTGAAAGAGAACGCCATTCCACTAAAGAAACGAGAGAACAACATGCCGGACCCACGTTGAGAACTCTCTATCTTTATATCCATCTAGTCTACATCCCATCTCATTGACGACTCCCTAAGGCGACGCCGTCTAGAAACGCAAGACCAAAAAGCTGGAGGATTTCTACGAGCGTCCGGAAGACGGGAAGCAGCGGGTGCGATTGTAGAGTCGTCGGCCATGACTCGAGAGTCGAAAAGATCTTCGGTATAGGAGGACACTGTGGTAATCGAAGGGATAGTTGAGAGCTTTTAGAAGATGGAGAAGCTATCCGAGGCCGAAGAATTATCAGCGAATGGCACAAATATCACTGTGCCACGAACTCATTCTCTTTCTCACAACACCGTGCCAGTCCAGCTCCGATCGAGTGATGACTCAAGCCTTTGTAGAGGAAAATGACACAAAGGCTGAAGGAGAGTAGTAAACAACGACTAATACACAGATCCCGTGAACCAAACGACCATGCCTGTGAAGGGGAATATGTGATGCCGATATGCAACGAAAACGAAGATGTTTGATTCAAGATATCGAATTCGCGCGAAGTATTGTATGTGGGTAAGTTCGTACGAGCGCTCTAATTGCAGAAGTTCAAGGTATATGTTTGTGAAGCATAACTACGTATAGAGGGCGTTGCATGCTAGAAAGAAGAATGGCAGATTTTATCCAGTTGGGAAATAGGAGACGAGCATAGTTTTATCTTACAGGATATTGCTAAAAACCTCTGCAGTGAAATTATCCACCTGTCTCTTAGATCTCCGCTAAGATACCAAAACCCTCACCCGGTGCAAACATGCTCAGCACCGGAAGTTGCTGCTTTCAGAACACGAAAACCAGCCGATTGAGGGAAAGCAGCCACGGGTTTATCTCGCTGGAGTTGTCGAAGGGTGGACGTGGTATGTGCAGCCCAACGCTTTCCAATCGTGCGTTTTGGAATGCTTCTTGCGGAGATTGTACTGCTCCACAGCCAGGTCTAACAGAAAAGCATGCGGATATCGGCCAAGAAACGCCTTCGCCTCCGGTGCTGCGAACCATTCATCTAGATGGCCTAATTGAGCGGACAAATCGATCATGTACCGTCGAAGTGGCGACGTGGAGGGAGTGTTGTCGTAGATGAGATGAAGCTGGGCCATAGGTACCGTTGACAAGGCTTGCTGTTTGGCTGCAATATTGTCGATGACGGAGTTCTGCAAATCCGGTATACAGTATCGGTCGGCGAAGAGATAGAGCCAAATGAGCTTCTTCCAGGGCGTATCCTTGATACCTTCGTCATGCAGAAGGGGTGATCCGGTATATACCCACAGCTGGAAGCGCTTGATAACTGCCGAAGTCTCCTCGGGCATGTTGATCGTAGCCTCAGCGGCTTCTTTGAATTGACCTTCGAGCGCAGCTCAGAAGAACGGCGCAACGTCGCAGAGTAAGCTCTTGTGGAAAAGGAACTTCTCCGTGCCGTCGCCGGAAGAGATGTGGGCAACGGACTCGAAAGACTCACTAGCATCAAGTTAGACCACGTTTAGAAAACACGAGCCAATAATGATTTTCAACTTACAATTTCGCTTTCTGAGCCTTTTCAAATCGTCACACTGTGCAATAATCTGCGTCGCCATGGTGGAATCCGCGGGCTTCAAGAGGACCTACGGTGGTATGCTGCAGTGATTTGTCGTATGCTTACGTACCAGACTTGCTGAGTTTTCGATCGACAGGCAAACCTTCCATCTTGCATGTGCATGGGGTGAGATTAAGTAGTCCAGGCACAAAAGACGTTGTACGACAGAGGTGATAAAGTCTTTGTGGTGAACTATAGGGAAAGCTAGCGGATGACAATGCACAAGTAAAAGGAACAATGCACAAGTGAAAGAAACAGGTGATATAGGGCCGTCTAAGCATCAAAGCAACACTAACCTTGAGTGCCACAGGTAGGTAGGATGGCATTGGAAGCTCTATGACCTATGACCCAGCCTTGAATTGTGAGATACATCTGTTTTCATGACATGTGTTTGTCGACACTCACACTCAAGAAGGTAGGCATAAGAGGGGCCCAAAGGAAAGCTCGCCAACCGAGCAAAGCAATACAAGAGCCTCACATCAATGTCTGACATATGTACTTAATGCTTGTACGGTATGCCACAAAGAGCAGATTCGTTCGTTTCACACAAAAATTGTATCTTTCGCATCGTCTGCATACCGTATCGGTACCAGTTCGATGAGAGATCGCCATTCCGAACGATTTTTGACGTGCTATCATGCATCTTTCTGCCCTCTTCTTCATTCCTTGTTCCCCAAGTCAGCTTCTTATTGCTTCCTTTGCTTCAGTGGCCTCTCGAGACGACCCCGCCATGGGATGGAGTCAATTACAAAGGAGCACCGCCTGTCTGTAGTTCCTCAGAGCGGGGATCCATCTGAAGAGGGTTTTGTTAGTCGTTTGGTGGAGAACGATTTTGGAACTCCTTTCTGAGGGCAGATTTCCATGGTGGACAATTTCCTTCTAGGGCTGCTTCAGGGCTGGTCCAGAGGTCTAATCAAACAGCAGCAAAACTTTTTGATGACCTTACGGCGTCCATCGCTATGATATAATTACGGAAATCGTTCTGATATTGTAGTTTGGAAAAGCCAGGTTAGTACCATGAGATTGTATCTTCATCATATCACCCAAAAAGGCTTTATCAACGCATACACTACTACGCGATATGTCCACTCTAAACCTGGTTCAGCGGGCTGCTGCTTGAGATGGACGACATCATGTGCCCTAGTCGCATGTTGAAGAGGAGGTGCAAAGCTAGAATAACTAAGGAATGGAATATCAATCGTAATGGTGAGCCCGAAGGAACAAAGGCATTGTCTTCCCTTTGTTACTGTTCGAGGATGAGTATTACTGGCCATGGAGCGAGTAAAACATGACATCAAGCCTTGCTAGCAGAGCTTTCTAAAGTGGTTAAATGTCAGGCAACAGAAGTATCGAATACATAGGGCAGATGGTCTGGGGGAACAAGCAATTATCATTGACAGTGAAACAGTCTGTGATGGAGGACCATTGCTGGATGGCAGTTGTGCAGTTCGGATAAACATCAAACTGTGACACATGTGCTGACGTATTTGACCTTCAAAAGTAGCATACCTAAGAAAGCTAGAAATCCTGACAGCGACACCAATTTCTCCTGCGGGCTATCACAGCTGTGTGAATCCAGGCGTAGAGGACTTTGGTTGAGGCTCGTGGGGCCTTAGGTAGACCAATAACGTGCTTATTTAGCCTTGATAAGCTGCTGCTGGCGGAATACCACTCTGCGCAGACTATGCTGGCATGCCTGAAGTATTCGATGATATCCTTGCTGCCTCAGCTCAGCCCACTTGCTTGTGTGGGGTGTAACCACATGATTCTCGACATCATAGAAATTGATAGGCAAGCCGCTCATGCCGAGATAGTTGCGAGAAGCCCCTATTCCCAACAATTGCCGAGTACGCTGATCGACAGCGTATATACATCTTTGAAAATGTTTCCCAAGACACCCGTCAAACCCAGCCGCGCGGTCCTCCAAATCGGTGATGTTGTGGCCGGTGAGAACGGCTAGGTAAGCATGGCAGTACTCATGCAGTACGACTGCCCACAGGTATTGGAAAGCGGATACGACCTGTTCGCCAGCCCGGAGGTTCCAAGTGCCCGGGAGCAACAAAAGACTATCTGCATTTAATTCGACTCGACAGTGACCCCAGCGCCAGGATACGTCATTACTGACGCATTGCCCACTGAGGCCAGGATTGAGAGCAGTGGTTATGGCTTCCTGGTTTCTCCACTGAATTGTTACATGACCTTTCAAGCGCTTGTTGAAGAACACTTTATCCCAATCGTAGCAGCTCTTCACAACGAGATCAGGTCCCCATTCATGATTCTCCCACGTTAACATGTTCCGGAGCCGTTGGAGCGCGTTCGTCGCCGATTTCGGAACCGGATTGCTTGGTAGCAGGAAGCGTTCGAGTTGCACCGTTGCTTCTTCCATCGACATCAGGCCCCCAAGAATCAGACCCTCAAGAACAGGACTGTCGAAACGCTTGAAATCATCGTTGGTCAAAGCCTTGATGTCGTTCTCGGAGCAAGCGTAAAATGTGCTGCCTGTATAGGGGGAGACTTTCATGAAGGCGTTAACGTAGCGTCTCCGATTGATGAACGGTCGATGTGGCTCAGATCCAGCCGGTTGAGTTGAAGCCATAGTTTTGCAAGCGAAGTACACACGCTATAGCTTCAAGTAGGAGGAGCAAAAGACCGATTTATCTAAGAAATTAACGGAACCGAGTCTGCAATAAATTGTGCCATGAGTTCAAGCACCCACCTTGACACAGAGAAACACCTCCCAAACCATCATCAAATTATGACTCCTCTCGAACGATGACACTGCATTGTTAACGAGACCTTTGCAAGCGTACTTACATGTGACGAGGCGCAGAGTGAAACAGGAAAGTGAACTAGATAGCTGAGCCAAATAGGGATCCTGTCGCTGACGATGACTGTTCGAGAGCTGAACAGACGAGTACTCAATGCTCGCAAACGTGAAACCGAGTGGATGCTAGAGTTGCTAATACAGAGCAAGGAGCGATTTCTCAGATATCCGGTCAGGATCATAAACACGACGTGCTAACTCATTCATCGCTCAATCGAGTCATGAAGCTTTCAGCCTCGGAAGCTGTCAACGTACATGCTCTTTTCGACATGCTCACTTGGAGCCCATATATCTCCAATCCCCACAATTCTCCCACCAAATTGAGCAAGTCTGCTGATTCTAATCAATTGGAAGATCTTCATTGTAAAGCTCCCAGGCCCTTCGACTATGGTTCTTGTTAGCTGTTTCGATGAAGAAGTTTTCGAAGTCGCTTCTGTCGAATCTGTCAAGCCGGTAAGCCTTGTCGCCAGGATCAATTGCGTTGAGTCCTAGTAGCTTCTTAGCGCGGCAATGGACGGCTTGTATCTGCGTGCAAAAATGGATCCCATGCCATTCCTCACTACCAACCATCACGTCGTATGGAAGGTCCTCACAGTTCCCATACATGATCATCTCGTATGCGTGACTATAATCATCTAAGTACGCGTGGATCGTGTGATTGTTCTTGGAAATTTACTCTGTATCGAACGTCTGTCAGCATAACCACTCATAACACAATGCGGCGATCCAAAGCCAATCAAAGGGAACCCGCCGGCCAAAGAGATTGACCACCAGCACTCATGTAGCAATGTTGACCACATGTAAATGTACGGATTCGACGTTTTGAACATTATCATGTGAATATTCAGAATGATCCTGACGGTTCCGGGGCGGAGTTGTGAGGTGGCTCCGAGTTGGGTGCGGTAGCTACCCACTCTAGCAATACAGGCTGCAGGGTCACTCCATCCAAGTAAAGCTCTCCCGTGTAACCGTCCCATGAAGAAAAGCTGGTCCAGGTCCTCGAAGGCTTTGATAGCTAGATCAGGGCCCCAGTCCGGAAGCTGAAGGGCATGCTTAATATTTCTGTACGCACGCTCTTCCACTGGGCTCAGCTCTTTCGTAATCCGGTTTAACTTCGTAAGCTGGTAGGTCGCTTCCATGCGATGTAATCTGTGGTGGTTTGCCTGCCGGGTATGCCTACAAAGATCGATGTCGGACTGATGGCAAGGATAAGGTGTACCCGTGTGGACATCGACTGGGCGCTGAGCAAGCTCAGCTAGACGTCGGCGCACTCGTTCGGGGATCGGCATGGCTGTTGGGAGACAATAAGATGTACCTTCTTTCTGTGCCAGTGATTGAGAGGTTAAGTAGTAAAAATATATGTCTTCAAAGTATTGAAACAGATTTTCACACCAGAGTTGACCTTAAGGAAGGACAGTTTCTGATACATATAATATACGGCTTGTATTGATATGAAGATGACACATCTTGCAACCTGATGTAGTGCCTTCAATCCCAATTCGCAAATGAGTCTCACGATCTTCGCATCCTGAGGTACTTACGAGCTAGCGGGGAGTTTTCAACGAGCTCATGAATCGTCTAGCGGAGTCATCAACCTGCCGCGCAAACGATAAGAAATCACTCACACGTTCTCAGGAACATTGCTACCGCCTGGCTACGACAAGGTTAGGCAATGCCGACTCCTCTAGGGCGTTATTGCAGGTTCTATATCCCTAGCCAGGTCGGCCATGTGGGGTTCTGCGCCCTTCTGGCCGTCTACACCTGGCATTGATTGTGGCGGTTGAGGTATTTTCTTGATAACTCTTGCAGGGTTTCCGGCTACAACGTGTAGAGCAGGCACATCCTGCAGATTCAGTAGAGAACAAGTCCGGGGGAAACATTGGAATAGCAAGACTCCTCCGTACCTTGGTGACTACACTCCCAGCGCCAACTACCACGCCGTAGCCGAGGGTCACTCCAGGCAACAGGATGACATTCCCACCTATCCAGCAATCATCACCAACATGGATCTCTTTCCCATACTCTGGCCCATTTGTGCCATTCCGTAGCTCAGGGTCAAGTGGGTGGGAGCCCGTGTAGAATGACACGTTGGGGCCGACAAGCGTGCGAGAACCGATACTAATGACACAGCCATCTACAAAAGTGCAACCGAAATTGAAGTAAACATTCTTGCCCAGCTTGACGTTCTTGCCATAATCCATACGGATCGGTGGGGTTATCCACGGATCTTCTCTAAATTGAACAGCGTCTGCATCTGGGTCCCCGAGCTCTGGTGGCATTGGCGTGTCATTGCATTGAACTCTTCGGTACAAGCGAAGTCAGTGCATGACCTACTCTCCGAACATCACAGTGAGTTTCCTCACTGTCTCCATAGCTGCACCATCTGCCTTCGTGTCAAATTCCCCACGTTGTTCAACCGATTACAGGCATCTGCACAGCGCTCACGCTGCTTGACGAGCTCCGGTGAAAAAGCTGTATATAGCTCTCCTTTGAGCATCTTCTCCTCCTCAGTCGCTTTCGCCATGCTGCAGATTGGCGTGGAGCGATTGTAACAGATTGGAAGTGACGTTGGTCTTCAAATAATGCGGTCGATCAGGGGCTGGCTCGGCTGGCTAGTGCCACGGTACACTCGGGTAGGGCTGACGGAACAATACGAAGCGGGACCCACTTTTAGCCGCATATCACTTTCCAAGATGGAGAAGCTGCTACCCGCTATTCTTTTCCTACTTCACTTCATCTATCTCTTCCTGTGTCGAACAAATAGCTATGGATCTTCCATGACAGAGCCTCCAGCGGATTTTGGGATCTTTGAGACCTATATCGGTTGCGATGGCCGCAATATCTACCTCCTTTGATCCTCCCATTCGCCATGACCCCTTCTCCATCTCAACCGATCATGCGAATAGCGACGCCAACGGCCAAGCTCGAGACAGCGAGTTCCAAACACCCCTTCAAGCGGTAAGGCCTCAAATACCGCCTGCGTACGATCTACCCGGCATCTCGTTCCGCGCCTTTTGTCTTGGCCTCACTCTTGGTCTCTCGATATTGATCACTATTTTTTTAACCTACTTCAATCAACCTCTCTGGCGTCTTCCTTTTTTCCTTTCCACACTATCATTATTCCATTTCCTCGAGTACCAGATTACCGCCCTGTATAATCCATCCTTTGCCACAGTATCCGCTTTCCTCTTGAGTCAGAACGGAAGAGCATATAACATCGCCCATACTCTTGCATTCCTCGAGTGCTTTGTACACTACTGCTTCGTTCCCACCTATTTCCCAGAGGCACGCCTCGGTCTTGACCTGCCAAATATTCTCCATCTCCTCTGGCTCGTCCTTGGCTTCGGCATGCTGCTCGTTGGCCAAGTCACAAGGACGGTGGCTATGGCGCAGGCAGGGAGCAATTTCAATCATACAGTTCAAATGAAGAAGAGGCAGGGGCATACCCTTGTCACAGATGGCATCTACGCTACGCTACGGCACCCGAGTTACTTCGGCTTCTTCTTCTGGGGGCTTGGCACTCAGGTGGTATTGGGGAATCTAGTGTGCCTGGTCGGGTACGCAGTAGTGCTGTGGAGGTTTTTTCGGCACAGGATTAGAGGTATGGGACTTGCTTTTCTTGGTGACAGTACACCTGATTTCTTTTCTCGGTGATATACCTGCGTTTGTAGGACAAGCTGACATCAGTATATTATAGAGGAAGAGAAGCTGTTGGTATCCTTCTTCGGTGATGATTATGTAGAATACCGGCGGAAGACTAGGAGTGGGCTCCCATTCCATTGACAGCGTATCAGCAAAACCCACTGCTCGGACGAGTCGGTCATCTGAAGACTAGCTACCTCGCATAAATCGAAGCTCCCTGAAACTCATTCGGAGAGTAGCTGGTGACCATCTGGTTCCAAAAGGTTATGCACTCAGACGTCTCACCTACCAAGCTCTCCAAGACGGAGAGAACCAAAGCACTCCACACGACCAAAACCTACACACAACCAACAACAGGATAAGAGAGCCATACTAAAGAAATCAACTTCATACGGTGGGAAACTGAGAATCAATCATCTCTTTCCCACCAACAAAACTCAAGCAATCAACAACAAATATGTCTTTCCCAAAGAGAACTCAACAGAAAACCATCACGCGGTTCAACTCCTAGCATCCTCCTTGACGAAATCCGCCGCCCGCTCGGCAACCGCATACACCAAGCTCGCGAGATTCCCCCTCACCTGCAACGGGAAAACACTCGCATCCACGACCCTCAGATTCCTTGTCCCATGGACCCTCAATCTCTCATCAACAACACCACCCTCGTGCCTCGGCCCCATCGGGCACGTCCCCATCGGATGATACTCGGTACTGAAGCTATCCCTCGCAAAAGCCTCAACATTGCTTTCATCAAGCTCATAGAACCCCGGCGCAAACACAAGCCCTCCGTCCTTGAGATGATTCGAGAGCGGCGGTGTCCGCGCGACCTGCTGTAGATGGAGCAAGATCTGCGAGAGGACTTGGAGATCCAGCGGGTGCGCGAGGTAGTTTGGATCGATGGCTGGGTATGCGCTGGGGTCGGAGGATGTGATGTGCACCGAGCCGCGAGAGAAGGGGTGCTCGAGGACGGCAAGCATGGAGAAGTAATTGCCGGGATATTTTACCGGGGAGGGCGTGAGGAGCGCTGTAATGTTCCCAGTAGGCTCCGGGGCCATGGCGCCGGAGAGGTAGAGCTCTTGAGCGGTGGCTTCGGTGGGTGATTGAAGTTTGCGAAGGGTTAGAGCTTGCTGCTTTGTGTGGATTGCTGTGTGGGGGAGCTTGGAATCTGAGGAATGTAAGCAAAAGAAGACGAGATCAAAGTGGAATCGCTCAATCTATTGTGGACCTTGACGCTTGCAGACAGGGGGTGAAGTGGGCAGCGTGAAGTGGGCAGGGTGTAAATCAGTAGCGTAGCTCTCCAATCCCACCTACCTTTCCCAAGCGCATCGAGAATCTGTGCATACGAAACATACGAATTCGTCGACACCGACCCAGTTGCCAGCGGCCCGGTATGATTCACCGTATACATCGCCAACGCCTGACCCAACACCGTCTCATTCCTCAACGACTCAAGCGTTGCTTCCCCCGGCGCAGCTTCAAAGCCAAGCGGCACTAAAATCTGATCCTGTAAGTTCTCCCCCACATTCGAATTCTCATACAGCACCTCCACGCCCTTCGACTCCAGCAACGAAGCCCTGCCAATACCCGACAGCTCCAGCAGCTGCGGCGACTGGAATGCGCCGGCGCAGAGAACGACCTCCCGCTTTGCGGTCGCGGTGTATGATTTCCCTTCGACACGGAAGGCCAGCCCTGTGGCTACCAGTGGCTGGGTATACGGTTGGAAGGTTATTCTGGTAGCGAGTGCGCCGGTCAGGACTTTGAGGTTTGGTCGGTTGGCGTTGGGCTTGTAGTAAGCGGTGGCAGCGTAGCTCCTCGACGCGTTCTGGGGCTCGATGGTCAGCAGCGTCGTGTATGCGCCGATGGCGAGGCCGCCTTTCGGATCGCCCGTAGGTCCGAGTCCGAGGGCTTTGTACGTGGGCTCCCAAGCCTTGTAGAAATTGTCGTAGAAGGGCGGGAAGGAGTCCTGGACGGGTCCGTGGTCGCCATGCAAAGGAGGCTTGATGAAGGTCGTGTCGACCTGTCCGGATACCGCAGCCGGTGGCGCGTGGTATGTTTCTGATTTGAGGAAATAGGGCAGGAGGTCTTTCCACGACCAGCCGGGATTGCCAAGCTCGCTCCAGTCCTCGAGGTCCTGCTGTAAGGCGTGCGTCCAGAAATTGAAGTTGAGGGCGCTGGAGCCTCCAAGCTGTTTGCCCCTCGGATGGCCGACGACTCGGTTGTTGCCATGCGCTTGAGGGACGGTCTTGAAGATCCAGTCGTAATCGGGGTTGTCCCATTGGCTGGGCACAAAGCCTGGGGTCAAGACCAGAGGGTCGGCGGAGCGGTCGAGGCCGGCTTCAATGACTCCGACGTGAATTTTGGGGTTCTCGGAGAGTCTCGCTGCTAGAGCGAGACCGGCCGTGCCGCCACCGGCGATGAGATAGTCGAAGGGCGTGGCGGCGAAGAGGGCGGGCGTAATAGTTGAGGAAGCCATTGCTGCCGGGCGAAGGATGAAGCTCGTACGGTTAGACGCATGGTCGATTAGGGATCTAAGCCACCTTTATACGAGAAATTCTCTCGAGGGATACAGACGGAAGATACGGTGCTATCACTTGTAATACAAGTGACTAATGGATGACACTCCGAGGGACGATGAGTAATCTTTTTTGGAAGAGCAGAAGCTGGTGATCGCGCATGACTTTTATCGGTAGCAATTTGAAGCTCAACGAACGAGATGGGCAAAGCAACGAGCCAAGACATCGCATTCATGCGGTCAGCTCTTTTGGATCAACAACAGCGGGCTAGTGCTGACTGGCTTGTAGAGGAAAAGGGGACCTACGATGTAGAGGTGAAGGGGTCCCAAGACTCGACCACGGCACCAAAAGAGTCGATGGCCTACCGCAGTACTACTCAGAGTAGGTCCAGCCCAATGACGATCGAGGAACGGTGCACTCCCACTTGCCACACGCAATCGATCTCACAGGATGACACAGTCAGTAAATGTGTGTCCTGCGACGATGAGCAAGGCAATCGGCTGATGGTAAATATAGGAGCTAGCATCGAAGAATTCTGGATGTCAACGCATCTGCTATCTTGACCGTGGGCCACATTCTCCATCAGATGTCGCTTAGGATATGAAGTATCCCCACAGCTGCTAAGGTACCTTAATGGTACAGTAAAGTAAGCTCATTAGTTCCCGAATCACGTGATGGCTGCCTCATTAAGGTAGCAGCTGAGGGTATAAGTCTTGGCGTAGCTCTTGCACTACTTGGCTGCCGTCCATTGTACGTACCATGTATGCTCTAGGTTGGCTGTGCTTGGTTGCCCGAAGTTCTGGCCGGGTTCCGAAGTACCTATTAGTCTTCGCTGGAAATTAGAGGATTGTTGCTGTGGTACTGGTACCAATGTTGGTGCAGACGTGCTTCAGCCGATTCTGCTATGCATCCTTTTTGTAGTTTTCCTCCCAATTCTTTTTAGATCGAGCTTGGCTAAAATTGATTGCAGCCCTTTATCGTCGAGGACCTCTTTCACTATAAGTTAATAGTTTCTCGTACTTGTCGGCTCCACTTGATTGGAGGTTAAAGTCATGTCGTTTCGTGACAGCTCGGGAACCACGAGGATGAGTGGGATCCATGGCCGGAGGCAATCCGGTGCTTGCTGGGCTGTACTAGCAAGCTGGTGTCGACACAGGGGATCCAACATGAGCGATGAGTGATTGGAGGTGTCTGCTGTGGGATATCACAGTTGCCCTTTTGCCCTTGTTGTTCCCTTCGGTTACCTCCCAGTATTCAGCCTCCAATGGTTGGCGGTTTAGTATGAAGAAAGTACCTTAGGGAATAATGAACACCTCAACGCTCTGTCCTATTAAGGGCGTTGACTCCTATAAGCGTTATAGAGTGCTTCAAAGAGACGTAAAGACAACAACACAACAATTGCACGAATCCAAAGCGAGCATTTGCCTCGGTATATCCCCATTATTGAATCGTAGAGCCATTACTTCTTTTTGTAAAAGCCAGCCTCGATACAATGACTTCATAGTGCAAACGTTCTTCGCCGGGTGACAGCTCATCAAAAAAGGACCTTCAATCATCGTAATGACGAAGGCGCGATACCGGGATTCTTTTATTGGGAATCATTGAATGACAAGGTATGCTACCCTCCGTAGTGTGGCCGAATTGCTTCCGTCACTCTCCACCTTCCGACGGGGTGAAAACAGGCCTCGCTTACAGAGTTCTGAAAGGCCTTCGCGGCTAGCTTAGACCGACGATGGCCATAGAGGCGCAAGCCGATGAGTCAATCAAAGCTTGCAGGCTTCAACAAGCCCACCACTCATGAACGCGCCTTCATCGCAACCGCCGTGCTCACTAAGCACCATCTCTTTCCCACCTCTGGTACTCCACCACGCAACGCAAATCGCCGAGCGGTCGACATCCATCTCACCATCGCTCAGAACTTCCCATAGTCTTTGTCTGCAAACTTGCAACATCTGCTTGTCCTGGACATTCTGGAGTGATTGGGCTACAATAGGTAGCCAGCCCTCTAATTGCGGTATTGGAAGGAATGGCAAGGCGTCGATAAGTGTCAAGATGAGCACAGCCTGTTCGGAAACTGCTGGCTGCTGGCTTGCCCCTAAAGCTGGCGTTGACCTGTCGCTCGCTTGTGGTAAGGGTTGGGTAGACGCATGCGCCAAGCGGAAGTGAACTATCTCAAGAAGGACCGATGGCAATAGAGGCTGGACTTCCGAAATGTCAGAGGGTGTTGTGATGACTCTTATTAGACTTTTGACAGCTATGCGAAACTGCCGTGCTGAGAGCGTGTGTGGGAAGACCTAAGGATAAGTTAGAACAGCAACTCTGCCACGTTCGGCACCCAAGAGACTTACTTTACAGAGGATATCGAAATATGCATCAATGTGCCTTGTAACAATGTCCGTGTTCTGCGGCGCGGCAAAAATGGAAAGTATAACGCTGTGCGCGGCCTCGAAAGTTTCCAGTAACCTTTGATCACCACCGAGACCTAGATAACGCTTAGCTGATGGAATCAGCAGATTTTCACAGGTCTGAGGACTAAGCACAAATGCAAAGTGCTCTGCGGCGTTCAAGAAGTAGAGATCATGACATCGATCGAGCGGATGTTGCGCTATGGAGCCAGTCTCCGAAGGGCTGATATCTCGAAGGAAAGCCTCGGCTTGCACAGGGTACTTGGAAAGGATGTCGATGGCTGATAAATAAACGAAGTTGTACTCCGAAAAGGTGTTGGCACCCAGGCGACAGGAGATGAAGTAGAGATTTCGAAGGATATGTAGGGTTTGGGCCGCCATGAAAGGAGCTGTCTCACTTAGCACTGACCACCAGCTACAGGACATTTCTCCCACCTCTATCTATCGGCAATCGTACGTCACCGAGTACACGACCAAGGATCGATCGAAGAATCACAACAGTTGCGAACATGCTCGATCTCAATATCCGCCATAGGAGAGGCAATGTTATTTTTAAAGTCTCCTCGCTTAAGAACGTCCTTTCCTCTGTGATGTCTATTTCGGAAAGCTTGTTCTGTCGCCACTGAACGAACAACGAGCGGGAGAAGTCGGCAAGATCTTCCACCATTATCGTAAGCAGATCGGGATCTCGAGCATTTTCTGCCGAGAAAGCTATCAACCGTGACAGAGGTCCCAGGGAAGCAACAAGTGGACTGAATGCTATGCCTTGCGCACGTACGTATGTAGATGATCGATCAGACCAATCAGACTTGCCAGGTAATTTCTCGAGTACATCGGCGTCTATTATACTCAAGAAGTAGCCGGAATGGAGGCCGTCCATGTCATAGAAAGAAGGATGATACAGGTGCGGTAGCAGCGCATCATGGTTGAGACTGGCTTTCTGGGCGTCGTGGAGAAGATCGAAAACATGACTGAGTGTAACTGCTGTGCTCTTGGCCGCTAGCCCATCCTCCAATTCATGTTCTTGGAGTGCAGAGTTTGTTGCCTTGATTGTAGCCTTTTCCAATGTCCACAGCAGATTGTTCGAGAGCTCATGACCATTCTTCGCTGAGAAGCCAAGAAGCAGTCCGCTGAAGACGAGCACGTGCCTCCACCGTGGAGAACGCTCATCGGCGCCCTTGATCACGGCCGTGACCCATTTCTCCTTGCTGAGCCGGGGTGGTTCTGCCAATCCACCGACTGATGGTCGAGACTCGTTCGGTGAGTGAAATTGGATGCTGGCTGAATTGAATATGCCTAGAATGCGGACTGTTGTTTGGAGACCGTCTGGACGATGCCATATTGCTGGCGCAGAAAGAAGCTGCGCAGTGAGAAGCGTAACGTTGAGTGGATTTGATAACAACGTCAGCAGATTTGTTGCCGAGCCGAGAAGCCTAGACAGCGTCAATAATGGAGTTAATGTGCGGATAAGACTTTGCGAAGTCAATACCTAGAAATATCCTGTCCGTCAGGCCTGCTCTGTAAGGCGCGCAGTAGGGTGGTCAGTGACTTGTCAGTAGCCATTGACGAGATCAGCCCTGACCACCATCACTACACATCTTGGACCCGGTCCCGAGTTTAGAAAGACTTGGTTTCAAGCAGGTGTCCAGCCCTTAGGATCCAAACATGCAGATACAAGATGGGGCTCGAGGAGGGCTTGGCGGAGGACCTAGCTGCTTGCCGAGGTTCCTCTGGGCAACAGGGTCCACAAACTTCGTTCCACTGCAACTTAGGTTACGCTCGATGGCATGCAATTGGCAGGGTCTTCAGACCACACACCAGCCTTGGGCTCTGTTGATCTCTTTGAATCATGAGAGGCAACACAACTCAATCGGTGCCGCCAACTTACACCACCCCTCCGTTTCCATCACTCTATTGGTTCATTAGAGGGAAGCCTGACGACCCTCAATATCTATATCACCAAACCGATATCTGGCGCTTCACATTCTACTGGACCCTCATCGTCTACGAGGCGATCCATATCGCTGCAAGCGGGTATGCGCTGATCCTACAATGGAAGAGTTGGCGGTTCATATGGATCGTGCCACTGGTCTACATAGCAATCGCCGGGGTTGAAGCGATCTTGGCTGGAACTGTGGTCGGCTTGTTGTACGTTTAGGAGCACAAAGTGAGGTGCCCCAACAGTGGGAGCTGACAATCTATGTTAGGCTTGGCGCAGTATACAACTCCGGGAGCTTCAAGATGTCTACTTGGATCCCATTCGTGTGGAGCTTGATAAACGTCCTAATCCTCATTGTGTCCTCATTCTCAATCCAGGGCGGCCTGTGAGTAGGTAGAAGGCCTCTTCTATGCTATCATGTTCGTAATGTTACTTGAAAGCGAGGCACAACGAGAATAAGGTGAGGAGTTGAAGAGAGACAAGAAAATTTTGCCGTTCCCCGAGGTAGCCAAGGTGGTGCGGAAGCCTCGCTATGGTGACAAGCGGCATTGGATTGGATTTGCCAGAGTCCCGAAATGCCTCCAGCTGGGGAGGACGCCGAAAATAAGATGGTTCGATGCAGGCTCAATGTTCAGGTCACAACAATCGCGAGTGACAATGACCGACTTTGATGAGGAATCGCCAGCTGGATTTTAGGCGATAGAGGGGGCTTGCTGATCGACATCACACTCGAAGACCAGAGTCTGGTTGATCATCCCTTGATGCACCAATTGCGCCCACAGTGGGTTCGAGCTGGCTTGGCTGAATGTGGTGGAAGTGTATACGTGGACTCGCTCCGGCAAGACTTAGCACCGTTAGAGACCAGACTTGAGTTAACGGTCTCTTCGGGTTGACAGCGCCATATCCGCTTCTCCACTGGCTTTCAAGTATTGCTACGTTGGGCATTCGCTACTTGCCGTGTGAATCTCACTTGATTACTGGTTTGCTGAGATTTATCTCAAAACAATGGAAAGAGTTGGAGGCATAGTACAACAATATAGAGTACTTCCAGACTCTTAGATGCAGCCTAGTGAGCCTACGAGCCATTTTCTAAATTTACTGGTGAAACTTCGGCCCATCCGGATGATCGACGTGTAGGGCTTGGACAATCCAATGTACAGCACTAGTAGATGTTTAATGTTCCGATGTATGCGGTACTTTACTATTGGAATGTGGGAGCGGGGAACGACTGAGCTCTCGATTTTCCGCCCTCGAATGTTGCATGCAAAAGTTGCACGAAGTAATGCACAATTCTTATGCTGTGAATCAACATGTTTGTGCTGTAATCCGAGCAGCACGATCGACCAATCAGCGGACATACTCCCCACTTCCCGCCTTGGCCTGTTTTAGCGTGTTCTTGCCTAAAGACCCCTATCGTCATTTATGTACGGCGATCAATTGCTCGTACTTTACTCACAGCTCCAACCAAGCCTTGCTGCATTTCTCACTTCCCTCTTCACCAAGCTCCTACACTTGCCATCCCATGACTCTCCGCCAACCCCCGTTGGAGAGCCACCCTTTTCACTTCGGACCTCGCCTGATCTGCTCACTTTGGTTCCACTAGCCTCCGCGGCTGCTGTCTCCAAAAGAAACAATGTCATGGAAATAGCTTCGTTGGGCGCACCTTCTACGCCCGTTCGTGCCATTTCTGCTGGGCCCAGCCCACCTCGTCGAGATTCTATGGACGACTCCGATCCATCCCTTACCAGGAAGCGCCCAAGACTTGATAGTGGAGATCGGTCATACAGAAGCATGTCCGCCGATGAATTGGCAAACACTCCTTCACGCAATCTTCTGCGTCACTCCCCCTCAACACCTGCGCGCTACATGAACGTATCAAACCGGGATGACGAAGCAACTGTCCTAGCTTCCGCTTCCGGAACACCCAGCAAGGTCACCATCAATGTCAAGGAACCGCTTCCCACAAACTCGCCGCCCGGGCCAACAATGTCTAGCACAGAACTAGATACGATGCGAGCTGAGTTAGCACCTTTAGAGGCTAGTACCGTTGAAGTTCCTCTTGTAGTCGACGCTTCATCACCTGAGATAATCTCCGTGTCCTCTTCTCCTTCTCGAAGCCCGGAGATCGAGGTTGCCGAGATCGAAGACATGAGCGAGGCACCAAGCGAAACGCGATGGAGATGCTTAGGTGAAGCTACAGAGCTACAGCGGACACTTCTAAGGGCTTTTCCGTTCGCTTCTAGAAATCGTCATCCACGGCAGGCGATAGATGCAATAATCATGGCTTTCGATAACGGTAGGCTCATTAGCCAGACCGGTATCACTGTTATTAACCTATCGACAGACGATTTTCCCCACGAAGCCCGGCCGTTCAAATTAATCTCCAGCTGGATTGAGGATTACCTTGAGGCTACAGAATCTAAGTCGTCTCGATGGTCGGACATGTATCTGGATCAGCAAGAATTCTGGGAGAGCCTCCCTAATATACTCATGGTGCTGGTGAAGCGAAGGTAGTTAGTTGATATTGTTTTACTTTCGGGGCTAACGTTCAGCAGCGAGAAAGCGAATTTTGGGAATGTCATGACTAGGATATTACGATACAACAGGGATGTCGACCACCGCCAAGACCTTGAAGACTTGTTGGTTGCATTTGCGGCTCTGGCTACGCGAATGGTAAAACTCGATTGCCAGGCTCTGGAGGACATGGCCGAGGAGACCAACGTTCAGACCGAATTTGCCTCTCAGGCTTACCTCCGATGTTTAGCTTTCTTCAGCTACCAACATGCTGTCCCCTTTTGGACGACCCTACACCGATCTCACGACTACGATTACCATACAACAATTACAGCAATAACACTCCGCTTTGTCGAAGCCCCTGGCAATGGCTTTCAATATCTGACTCGACTGTTGATATTGGCTTTGAGCCGCTCTACTAGCCCGCAAGATCTCGCTCCGAGGTCTTTTTATCCGCTACAGCTCGTTAACCGCATCATGGAGCACTATGTGTCATTGAAAGGGATTGATGAACCCCTTGCAAAGACACTTTTGGACACTATGGTGCAGCTCCCGACTAAGGCATACCAGCTGTTCCAAGCTGTCGACCCCGTCTATCAGCAACTCATCACGAAACAAGTTGCGGCACTCAACGGTGATGTCAATCGTGACTTGGTAAGCAATCTATCATGTCTGCTTTCTAGCGTTGCCAGAGCAGACGAGCGGTTACAAGCCTCGATGAGTCAAAATTATCCCACCATAACCGACGCATTGTATGGTCCACATGGATCTGTGGTAGCACTACTGACATGGAAACTCCTCGTCTTCCGGAAGTGCCTCATGGAGGGGCGCATGGAATTGAGAGTCCAAGGCGTCGACTCCATGCAACAAGAGCTAGTCTCTGTGTATAAGACCTACATGAATCGCGAGCTTGGACAATATGAGAATGCTCTCGCGCAGCATGTCGCAGAGCTTCTGCTTGCCAACAGATTTGTCGAGTATCTTGTGGGCGTTGAGTCGCATCCCAAATTGATCAACCAATCGGCAAACATTGTCGGCTTTCTTATCATCACTCGCAGGTACCGGGCCACCGAAACTGATGCAATTTGGCGCACAGTCACTCTGAGTCAGGATTCGCGGACAGTGGATGCCATACTAACGATGCTCAATGGCTTCATCAACCTAGCCGATTATGACACTTTGCTTTACCTCACCTCAAAATTGAGCGAGCTACCGCTTCTGTCGTACGATCAGAGTATGTTGGATTATGGTGTGCATCTATTGCTCGCCCTACAGCAGCACTGGAAAACTTTGGGTTCTGATAGCAAGCTGGATTTGCCACCGTATCACTTATGCATCAGGCTCATTAGGGAAGCTGCTACCGACGATTCTTTAGTAGCGGAGAGAAAAAGAGCGCTCAACGTCTTTGGGACACAGCAATTAAGGCTCATTCTTCATCTGGGCCCGAACGAGGCTGACAGGAACACCATATACGAAAATTGTGTCAGAGACATCAGGTCTCGCTCTCAATTCTCTACAGGAAGTATATCTGCCATCCACGCGCTGCTTGGCCAGAACGCTAGAGAAGAAATCATTCGATTAGCCAACGACTTTGACCTGACCAGACTTGTCGTAGGAGAACTCAGCTATCAATCAGCAAAAGAAACCTTCTCAAATACCAACCCAGACGCCATTGATGAGCTTTTGATCCCTCGGCTAGGTCTCCTGGAGGCCATAATCATCTATGCCCCGGACAGTCTGGACATCGAGAATGGAAAGCGACTTTGGGATTCTATACTGAGTCGGCCGTCCCTGCACGAAGTCGTGAGAGATAGGGCGTTGATTATGCTCGTCCAGGCGATCCGGACATGCTCAACGAGGAATTCATTCATTGACAAATGCATAACCATTTACTTACCCGAGTTGGATCCAGCTTTGTTTGCGACACGACACTCTCTATCGTTTGTGGAGCAGATCATATATTATGAGTCTCGCCTCGCTCGTTTGACGCGTGATGATGAGGAACAATATGTGGCACCCTCAGGTACGACATTACTTTGGCGCTTCGCATCAGTCGTTCCTTCCGGAACTGTAGAGCTCGAGGCTATACATAGGCTTGTTGCCTTGTACTTAGATTCTCCAAAGGCCAAAGACTCACCACGCGCTGCTATGGAGGCCAGTTATGTCGAGGTAGTCGACCGTTGCATTTCCCAATTATCTTTGGCCGCGACGGCGCTGAAAGGATTCACTGATGGCACATCAAGTGGAGAGGATGAACCAATGATCGTGGTCGCTTCCGAAGAAGAGATTCAGGCCCACAAATTGTCCTTTAGCCGCTCTTTGTTGATATTAAAGGAATTTGTGCATGGTGCAAGATCACGTCCTATGTACAGTCCACCACAAGAGACGATTGCGCAGCTACCATCGGAGACTCAGGCTTTGAGTGGACTACCATTGCGGTTGAAGTACCAAGCGTTCAGCGGAGGTCTCAACAGTGGAATCAACTCCATTGAAGCCGGCGACCTGGAGTCTATTTCAGACCTTAGTCAACGCCTTGTAGAGCGAACAGGATTTTGGAAGTTCACCGTTATTGCGGGTGGTGAAAGATTGGATCTTCAGGAAGAACCCGGAAGGACTCTCCGAGACATTAAGATCGACCAGAAAGGTCTATTAATCGTCAGAAAGGTCCACGACGACAGCGCGGCGCCCGATATAACTCCTGTATCGAAGCCCATGCCACTGCAAGGGGAGATCATGAAACACTTTACCAAATTGCATCCCCTGCTCGGCGTCGAAGACGCACTGGCGAACAAGGTACGCAATCTCGAACGGTTTTTCCTGATCAATGACTCATTTCTATAGGTCTTCGATTTTCTGGTCACATTCCCGCCCGATGTGAGTGTGACTGGCCCTGTATGCGCTCCAGAATCACCGATAGAAGACGTCTTTCCTCGACAGTCGCCGTTCAAAATCCTCTACTCTGTATATGCGCTCAAGCATTGTCTGCTACACCAGCTTCGAAATGTACCTCCCAAGCAACTAGTTTTGAGAATGTAATATTGACTTTTAGACAGGGTACTGCAAGCCAAAAATTTATCAGCCATGGAGTACGACTCCTGGCCACGGTTCTGACCACGTACGACATTGTCGGTGCCTCGGTGCAGACTGAAGTTGATCTTCTGATTGCTGGTGGCTTGGTTGACTGCCTGTTGGCATTTTTGAAGGGTCTGTATTTCTCGGTTCTACTTCAACAGATCATGTACTGATTAATCTTTGCACAGAACCCACGTCTGCTGAATTGTCTAGTAATTACATCGCAGATGCGGCTGCCTTTGTCGAGCGCCTCACGTTGTGCTTGTTCTCTGCGCAGTCCCTGGGAGCTACATACCTTTCTGGTAATCTTGTGTTGAACTGTTTTGCCGTACTACTTGAATCTTCTCTGCATTGCCGCAGTGTATGGGAGCATTTCCAAGTAGCTGGTCAGTGTACCGTGTTGCTTCGTACCATCCTTCTGGAAGATATGCGCTGGGAGATAAGGCAAGGCGTAACAGATCGCCTGAAGAGCATATTTTCCGTTCTACCGACGTGAGATCACTGTCGCCGCCAAACTATGCTTGACCACTGACGGATAGTACAGGTTCAAAACTTCGACATCAGAAGAGCTGGGCCCATTCTTCTGGCACCACATCAGTACCCTGTTCTCTCAAAGCCTTGCATACCCTGAGAATTCCCAGCAGCTCTTCGACGTAGCTCAGGTCGTCTTCCGGTCATTGGACCATCTGAACCGCGAGAGCTTCGAGATGCAAACAAACGTCGAGGAGTGGAGCCATATTCTCTTGTCGCACAGATCTATTGAGGTCCGTACATGGAATTGCAAATCTTACTGGCGCTACTAACGGATAATAGAGTATTGGTTCAGACAAGACGGATTGGGTTTTGCATGGTTTATCAAGCCTACTGCAGCTGTGTATACAGCTGGCTAAGTCTTTCAAAAAGCCAATGCAGACAAAGTACGTTGCTCCGAAACCGATCTTTGTCAAGGCTTCTAATTAGTTATCAGTAGCAATCTGATGGAGACGCTTTTCAAAACCTTTCTGTTTCCGCCTATCTCAACTGCTCCTGACGATGACCGGATTGATTATCGGATCCCAATTCTTAATTCGCGCACAAGGCAGACGCTGTACTCAATCGTCCTGGCCTTGAATACCGACCTGACCGAGTACGAGAGATTGTTGGACCTTGTGAAAGGCTTGCTTCCTGAAGGTGAGGATCCACAGGCTTGGTCGTGGGGCATCGCTCAACTCTCAGAAGAATATCCCTACGAGGCCAATTGGAACCTCGAAAGGGACAAGCTCATTCGCTCGCCTACGGGGTACCCAGGCATGAGGAATCTTTCTAATACATGCTATATGAACTCTTTGTTCACTCAGCTATTCATGAACATCGGCTTCCGGGCATTTATTCTGAATGCGAACATCGCGGACGGGGAAGAGCAGCAAAAGCTCCTGTCTGAGACGAAAACTCTTTTTGCCTATATGCAGGAAACGTTACTTAAGTCAGTCGACCCGCAGGCCATATCTGACTCCATCAACACGTATGATAATTCGCCTGTCGATGTATCCATTCAGATGGATGTAGATGAATTCTACAACCTGCTGTTCGATAGGTGCGAAAGCCAGATCCTTTCCGACGCCGACAAAAAGCGGTTTCGAAGTTTTTATGGAGGCCAGATAGTGCAGCAGATCAAGTCCAAGGAGTGTCCTCATATATCCGAACGGCTGGAACCGTTTTCTGCTATACAGTGCGACATCCAGGGCAAGCGCTCGTTGGCGGAAAGTCTGGATGCTTATGTTGCTGGTGAAGTAATGGAAGGAGGTAGGTGTGCTCATCATCTTGGTAGAAACGCGCTAAACGTCCACAAAGATAACAAATACTCATGTACCTCCTGCGGTAGCTATGTGAATGCTGAGAAACGGTAAATGTTGTTGCAACTTACCCCTTTTCTTGGCTGACATTGAACAGGGCTTGCTTAAAGGACATCCCAGACAATTTGATTTTCCACCTCAAGCGTTTCGACTACGATGTCGGGAGTGGCTTGCGGAGCAAAATCAACGACAGATTCGAGTTTCCCAGCGAAATAGACATGGCCCCATATCATGTTGCTACCCTCAAGGACCCAAAACACCCTTCCACTCCCGATGTGTTCGAACTTGTTGGAGTCCTCGTCCATAGCGGCACAGCAGAGTCTGGTCATTACTACTCCTATATTCGCGAGCGTCCAGTGACTCCCAGTCAGAGCAGAACTTGGGTAGAGTACAACGACGCAGACCTCACCAGATTTGATCCTTCAAATATTCCCGATCAGTGTTTTGGTGGGGAAGTCGAGCAGCCCCCTTTCAAATATCACAAACAATGGAATGCGTACTGCTTGTTCTACCAACGGAGAGAATCCATTCTTGCCGATCTTCGAGCCTACCAACCGTCTATTGTTGGGATGCCAGTCAAGACCGAGCTCGCGACAGATCTTTACAATCGCATTGCCACCAACAACGAGATATTTATTCGCAAGTATTGTCTGTTGGATCCTGCGCACGCTTCTTTTGCAAAGTCCCTGCTCGAGCAACTTCGCTATTTCAAAAAAGATACATGCTCAGACTCACATCACATCGAGAAAGAAGCAATTTGGCTGGCGCTAGAACATCTCAATCAAGTCTTTTCCAGGGCAAAGGATTCTCTCGGATTTCACGACATGATAGAATCATTGGAACGCACTGTCAATACTTGCGCTGCCTGCTGCAAGATTGCCCTGGACTGGCTCACCCTTCACGAGAGAAACGTAAGAACGATGCTCCTCCGGTGCCCTTCTCCGAAAGTTCGGGAAGAGTTCGCTGCCTTGATTGCTAATGCGCTCCTTTTTCTCCGGAACAACAACAAGCAAGCATACGGTTTAGTTGAGGAGGATATGCCGGCTTCCATTTCTGATGCACCCCTATCTGACGTCTCTGGATCTCTATCAAGAATCGTACAGTCTCTCAAGGATCTCAGATGTCATACACCGAGTAATAGCAAGGCCTGGGATGACTACTACGGGCTTTTGACAACGATAGCACAGTTTGGCTCTGCAGAAGCGCGTTTGCTCTTACGTGAGGGGTTCCTTGCGACGTGCCTTGGTTACTTGATCGTGGAACACCACGAGGCGAAAGAGCCACTGCGGCGAAAGAACAGCTATTACGGGACATACCTTCGCTTACTTGACAGAGGTCGCAAATACTCCCTCCACAAATTGATCGATCTGGTACGCATTTTGCTGGAGCATGTCAACATAGCCGAGGAACCAGTGACCCTGGAAGAGGGTGATGATCGACCTGTAGTCGAAGGCAAAGCCGTGCTCAGCGCCGAAGAGGACGAGTTGATCCGTTTTGGGGCCGAAGTACAACGCCCGAAATCATTGGTCTTTCTCGAAAAGATCCTTAGTGTGGACCAGAACCGGGCGGCGGCTAAATCAATCGTCCGCATGCTAGTCCTGGCGGAGCCGTGCACTCAAATGCTCAGCCTCATCCAGAAGACCATTACGAACGGGGTGAACATAGACCCCGCAACACTGGCAGCACCGTATCTTGACGCTGCGCTTGTTTACTGCGAAGCTTGCCCATACCCGAATAATGCTAGGGAGGTAATTAAGCATATCGCCTTGGAAGTCGATACAATAGGCGCCAATGGTGGATCAGAACACCTCGAATTTTTCACTCGCGCTCGACGGCTAACCAATATTCGGATTACACGAAACGCTGCCTTCTTCACCCGTCAAGTTCTTCTAAACGTTCCACACTGGGCACCAGCCTTGCTCATGTATTGGGAGGAGTCAGTACGTCACGATACAATAGAGCTCTTGCATTCCCTAGTCTTTGGGCGCGACACCCAGAATATGGATAATGAGGCCGAGGCCGAACAGATCGAGAAAACCGCCAGAGAACTATGCATGGCATGTGTTCGTCGCGTCGATAGTGCAGTGATCCAGGAGCATAAGCCTGTGGACACCAGACAGGTCGAAAACGTCGACCGGGTTATTACCTATTGTATTCAGAAGTATTGCCAAGACGAAGAGAATCGACCATTGAGCGTCATCGCTGAAGGTACTTGGGTTCCCCTGTGCTCACCCACTGTTGAACATTTGCTGAAGTCGAGTCTAGCTGCACTTGACTCTTTACGTGCCCTGGCGGTGTCGGATGTCGACGATGTTATATCTGGTGGGTAGACCCAGCGATGACACATGACGTGCGTATTTTCTGACACTTTCAGAAGCATGGAACAACGATATCTCCGACAATGTGTCGGACTCCGATTCGTCAGGCGTGAACTGATGACCGTGAATGACATACGACGTCACGATGTATATGCCGGGATGGCTCTAGGACTGGAACTCGCATCTGATGGAGGCGCATTGCATTGGGGTGTACATTAGACTCGCGGTATCCACGCCCTTGCGGAGGAATGCATGAAGCCTGCGAGCTTGACGGTGGATTTCAGTCGAATGTTTTCCGGCGTCTCTCAACAGCGACGGTCAGCGGGCGGTGCATGGAAGGTCGGATGACCAATATATGTGGGCATGGATAATGAATCCACTTCACATGGTGTACCAATTGGCAAGAAATCACAAGAGATCTGACATGAGGCTTCATTTTCGTTCAGGCCGACTAGTTACACCGAGCATGACGACTGGTCTTAAGATTAGTAAATGCCTCTTTGATTGAACAATCGCACGACAAATGATACGCTTGTCCGACCGATTCCATGCGCTTCGCCACCTACTGATCCGTCATTCAATCTTTGCTGTAGACCCAAGAATAGCTCCATGCACTCGATGATGATTCTAGTCCGCTATAGCCACTGCCATCCATAACGTTCGTGATCCTCGAAACACGCTGTCAAACTATACACAAGTGGGAGACCACCCTTACAAAAACAAATCTCACTACCAATCTCAATGGAGCGTCCCTGTCGGGAGATATAATCCTTGAACCGAAAGCGAGGGACAAGGATAAAAAGCCACGACACAAGCTCCCTCCCCATCGGCCATCTCACACTCAACCGTCGACAATCAAAACACAGACCAAAAAAACCAACCTTCGAGCCATATGAGAATGCTCCGAAAACAACTATTCCTCACAGATCATAGCGATGTAGTTGTAGAGCTCATTGTATTAGATTTGTCTCTAGCGCGCCATTTGTATTGACTAGATTGGTAGCGAGACGGCACAGAAGTGCATAGCTTTGCAATGGATCACCCCAGCTCAGACTTTTGGGGAGGTTGGAGTTCGGGAGGCCGCTGTGGGGTTTGGTGGCCTTCTTGTTTTGCATTTCTTTTTATTGGGGTTAGGGGCCTGAGTGGGGGCTGGGGCGGTTTTGTAGGTTTCGTGTGCTTGATGAAGGGGGATGGGGAGCGGGCTGTGGGGACGTCTGAGAAGGGTAGAGGGTTTTATCAGACTTGTTGCAGGCGGATGGGGCGGAAGGAGTTGTTTGGGAAGGGGGGGGGGATGGTGGAGATTTTGGGGGTTGGAGATTGGTATGGTGCTGTCAGGAAACATCAACGTGTCAGGACTGGTTTTCGATTCGCTAATTAACGTAATGAGAGTAGATATTTGTAGGAGCGATGCATAGAGCGGTGGCAATGAAACCTTGAGATTCTGCACTACATACTTGTCGCGCCATTCTATGCTACTACGATCGTGATGATATTTGCAATGCTAATTCCTCGCTAAGTCGCTATGGATTACAGGAGCTCAAAAAAAAGTCTGCGTCTTACGTAAGCAGAGAAAAGCAGATTGTAAAATGTAGGAGAAAGTTGAAGCTGGTGGTGAAGGGCTCCGATTGAATGGAAGAGGGGTCAGCCCATCATGTAACGCAGAGCTGCCTTCGCCGTCTCAGCAGCCGCTCCTCCGGTACTAGAGCTCTCAGAGCCAGTGGGTGAGCCGGTGGAGACACCCTCCGAGGCGGTATCACCGGCTTTCAGGTTGGGATTGGGGTAGTAGTAAGAGGCCACCTTACACCATGTCAGCTCAATGCAAGCAGTCGAGGCTAGACAAATTTTCCTTACCGCGATAATGAGGTAGACCAAGATACAGAGCGAACCTTCGAGGTAATTCGATTTCAGGTCACGTAAGAAATTGCCGACGACAATGATGGCCATGATGAGGACGATGATGTTGAAGACCTCGAAATTGAGATCCTGAAGCAGTGAGCAAGTGACATACTTAGGTAATCGCAATAAACACCTACCATGCCCTTGGAAAGCCCCCATCCGATGATGACGATAAGCGACGAGTTGAAGAGTGCAGTCTGGATAGTCGCTCCGAGGACATGCGCCAGCGCAAAATTCATCTGTGGAACTTAGCGCATACAGGCCCGTGACGGAGGCAAATGTATAGCATACCTGATTGTCGTGCGCCTCGTCGACGGCTGTCAGGTGCTCGGCGAACTTTTCGACCAGGGGTACGAGAATCTGCGACGAAGAGTTCAGAGTAGAATGAGAGAAGCATCCAGGATACTCACGAGGCCCATGAAAGCATCACTGATTGGACTATGTTCCACGATCCATTCGATCTCGAGGACCAGAAATACGGCATGGAGAGACACACACGCCAATGCAAGCACTAGAGCAAGGATACACTCGGTGAACGTGAGCTTGTCCTTCTTCAAGTCCTCATGCCGGTCCTCGTCCCTCTGCTCATCCTTTTCTAGTACCGCGTCGTAGATTCCGTGGTGAGTTCTGGAATGTGATCAGCGAGAAAAGTGCTCAGCAAGCAACACTGACTGTACCTCATCTGAAACCAAACGTAGATTCCGAATGCAATTAGGAGGATAATTGCAGTGGCTCGACTGATGGCCAGGACCTTGTGCTCGAGCACAGCCTGGGTAGCCTGGGTCAGGTTGTTTCCCCGCAGAGAGTTATAGAAGGCGCTCGGGATCATAAGGCCAAAGCCAGCGACGAGCAAAAGCCCGCTGCCAACCTCGCTCACAGCCTCGTCGAACTCTTGTTCATGTCTATTCAGGCCTCCGACGAAGAAGCAGAACCCAAGACACAGAAGCAGATTGGCAAGTATGGACCCCAAGATGGCGGATTTTATGATAGGGACTTTACTGGTTCCTGCGATGGGACTCCCTGGGACATCTCTGGATGTTTTTAGGAGAACAACGAAGAGTATGATTTCGACGATACCGCCAAGGAATGTCTCCAATACAATACCTGGCTACATTAGCCACCGCGACGGTTGAGTTTCGTAGAGCAGATATTACCAAAGACTTTTGGCAGCTTTCTAGCCAGCTCTTGTCCGGCGAAGCCTATCAGGTTTGCCGTAGGTATCATAGCTATGTAATTGAGTGCGAAAATCCATCTGTGCGCCCCTGGTGCAGCAAAATGTACGGCAATAGCGGCTGGGACAACTGGCCACAGAACATTGACCAGCATCGAGGCTCTACTACTGCTTCGGGATCCAATGCGACTAAAATGCCAAGGATGAAACCATCGACGACCTGATTCGCCATCTGGATGTACGTATTTGTGAACGCGGTGGCCATTCTATGTTCGAGTATTAGCCTTGGTTCGAGGGTGAGGGCTGTGGAGAGTGTAAGCAGCCCTCTTTGGCCGAGCGAGGGACCTCCAAGGTCGACATACATGGTTGTACCTCGGCAAATGAGTATATATGGGGTGCATCTCGACGAGGCTATTGCCATTGCCATTGCTCGTGGAGCTGGTGAGCTCTATGTCTTGATCATGGCTCGTCTTCGAAGCTCCTTTGCGTTGGCGGCCCCCCATGTTGCCAGACGATCGAGCTTCGCTTTTGCACTTATCGTTGAAGGAGATAGGACAGACAATGAGAATTCAGGAACGACAGATGTAGGCTTGTAACAGTGGGTGCGTGCGACGCGAGAGAGAGAGCGCGATTGACAGGTCAGGTAGTGCAGGGCAGCTGTTTGTCAACAGGTCCTAATATTTCTATAGGTCTCCAATCTAGAGAGATATTGAAGAAGTAGCAAAATCAGGTACACAACAGAAAGAGATGAAGTTTGTAGGGAAAGGAAGAGTGATCAAGGAGCCATCCCACTTTCCAGGTTTGTTCACTTAGCGGATCAGCTGAAGCATCGTTGGCCAGATTCATCGACGCCAAGACCAAATTAGAGGCGGTGTCCATCGCTTTAATTTCGTATCACACTGGAAGGTACACAGTAGCAGGCTTCGTTTCAGATCTGTAGAGAAGCAGCATGCTCAGCGCTGTTGTAATATTGACTGCGCTTGGCCTGGAGAAGCCACGACTCCGTGCCTCTCCAAATTCCTTCTCTTGGCAGCTCCCACCTCCCACCAATAAAAAACGCTGCCAGAAAAGGGGCACGCTTGAATTCTAGGGTTTCCATAGCCCTAATCAGCGGCTAACATCGGCTTAGAGTATCGACAACGGCTCCATAGTGGCTTCTACTTTATCCTCAACTTCAAAGAACCTTCGTAACGAAAGCAACACTGCTTGCGTGTAATCTCCAAGAGATCGAAAAGTTCCTATCCACTTTGCGAGTCCTCAGCCTCTCCTAATTCTCCAACTTCTCTCCGTATCGACCATGTCAACCCTCACGCATCCCAAACTGCCACCCGTGGTACTGGACACCGTCACCCAACAAATCGGCAACACGCCCATGGTCCGCCTGAACAAGCTCCCGCAAAGCCTCGGCATCGAAGCCACCGTATATGCGAAGCTCGAATACTTCAACGCTGGGGGCAGCGTCAAAGACCGGATAGCCCTGCGGATGATCGAGGAGGCGGAGCGCTCGGGGAGGATCAAGCCGGGAGATACGCTGATCGAGCCGACGAGCGGGAACACGTAGGTATTATCCTTGCTAGAGTTGAGGATAGTGTTGGCGAGGTTTTGAACTGATTGAGGTAGTGGGATTGGGTTGGCTTTGGTCGCAGCCGTCAAAGGTACTCACCGCACGCCTTGTTCGTGGACGTGGGGAAATATGCTGACGATGGCAGGCTACAAAACCATCATCACCCTCCCCGAAAAGATGTCCCCCGAGAAAGTCGCCGTCCTGCGCGCCCTCAACGCAACCATCATCCGCACTCCCACCCAAGCCGCCTTCGACTCCCCCGAATCCCACATCGGTGTCGCCCGCCGCCTGCAGAAAGAAATCCCCAACGCGCATATCCTCGACCAGTATGGAAACCCCGATAACCCGCTCGCACACGAGTACGGCACCGCGGAGGAGATATGGACGCAGACGGAGGGGAAGATCACGGCTGTGGTTGCGGGAGCGGGGACAGGAGGCACGATCACGGGGTTGGCGAGGGGGTTGAGAAAACACAATCCGAAGGTTAAGATCGTGGCTGCGGATCCGTATGGTTCGATTTTGGCGTTACCTAAGGAGTTGAATCAGAAGCATGCGGATGAGGCGTACAAGGTGGAGGGCATAGGGTATGATTTCGTACCGGATGTGTTGGATCGAGAAACGGTCGACCATTGGTATAAGACCGATGACCGGGAGGCATTTGCATACGCGCGGAGGCTGATAGCCGAGGAAGGCCTACTGGTAGGCGGTAGCAGTGGCAGCGCATTAGCCGCCATGGTCAAAGGCGTTCATGAACTGGGTCTTGGTAAGGGAGATGTCGTGGTGGTGATACTGCCAGATAGCATACGAAGCTACCTTAGCAAGGTAGGATACCTCTTCGCGAATCCCTCTCCCAGGGGACTGCATCTGACAGTCGCAGTTCGTCGACGACGATTGGTTAGCAGCGAACGATCTTCTTCCTCCCACGCCACCGCCTACCAACCCTCCGTCACCTACACTCACATCAAGCAAACTATCCGACGCCTTCTCCGACGCCACAATCCGCACTCTTCGCCTCAAACCCGTGACCACCGTCACATCTACATCACCGTGTTCGGAAGCCATAGAACTGATGCGCGACAAGGGTTTTGACCAGCTCCCTGTCCTAGCGCCTAAGTCCAGAAAGCTGGTCGGTTTGGTCACACTAGGTAACCTCCTGAGCTGGATAAGTCAGGGTCGGGCTTCAGCCAGCAGTCCTGTATCGGCAGTGATGTTCAGCTTCAGCAAGATCACTGAGGTGGTCACTGATCCTCGCGACGTTGGTGCGATATCTCCCGTTGCCGGAAAGGGTGAGAAAATGACGAATGGAGAGGCGGATAGCCATGGTGTTGCTGGAAGTGGCGAGGGAAAGGGAAAGCGGTTTGTTGAGATTACACTCGATACGCCGCTGAAAGCGCTGAGTCGGTTCTTCGAGTGGAATAGTGCGGCTGTGGTGACGGAGAAGAGCAATGACGGAGTCATGAAGCCGGTTGCGGTGGTCACTAAGGTCGACTTGTTGACGTGGCTCGTCAAGCAGGGAAAGATAGACGGCTGATGATCCGGCCGACAGCTGAGACGGTGTTTGTGGCTCTGCATTTTCAGCATAGCGTTGCATAGCGAGGACTCAGCGAGCGGTTGGGCAACGTAGAATCAAGCTTTCGAGATCTTGTGTTTGAGAAGGTGGGCATTCTTCAACATTGGACCCAGCAAATCTCGATTATTTGCATATGCTCTCACAAATCTGATAAACGATTCATCCTATCTGTTGATCTCGGAGTCTCCAGGTCTCATCCTACGAGCTATATTGACGTCAAGTTGGTGACGAATAGATCTATTTGCTAATGTTGATCGGACGACGAAAGGAGGATTGCCCTGTTGTAACCAGACCGATCTTCCTCGGCTTATCAGGTCCTCTTAGATACGGCGTTGACGAAATCCTGAGACCGATTTGCGACCTTGAAGGCGCCGATGCTGAGCGTGGTGTGGCCTGCTAATGCGCGTAAAGCTCCGATTTTGGACAATGTGCTTCTGGATGCTTAGCTCTCACATCTACCATCAAGGCTTACGAACTTGGTTCGCCATGCCGGGGCCGTCGTCGACAATAGTTGACCGGTACCACCGGTAGGCAGCGGTTTGGTCAGGATATCGGCCGTATGTATTTGAGTCAGGCCAAAGAGCGAAGGGTATGATAACTTGAATATTGCCATCAAGCTTGCCAGTTCGATGGGGATGGAACGCAACAGCCCATTGAAACATCAGAGGTCCATGACCACCGCTTTCCTGGCAAGTTTGTAAGTTGCGTCTCGTTTCATGATGATCAAGCACGGCTTCACAAATTGCTCCCGATCCAGTCCCACCACTTTTCGACGTCAGGCCGATTGGGGCCCACAACGTTGCCTCCTAATATTGTGACAGGGACATTGAACTCCTCCAACTGGGAAAATTCAAATTTTCCATCACTGCCGCCACCAAGCCAATCCTTCTCTTCGCCCGCATCCATCTCATTCATATCAACGCCCGAATCGAACAAACCCTTGTCTCGTGAGGTCCGGATTTTTGTGATTTCCGACTCCAAACTGGTCTTTACCAGAACAGCCGGAAGTGCTGTGAAGAGATCGAGCTTATTGGCCGCTATGAGAACTGGGAGCTCTTGTGGTGCTCTTGATGATTTGGCCTTTGTTGATCGGGTCTGAAGAAGGAGCAACAGGTCGTGTAGATACTCTGCCGTCTGACGTAGGCCTTCATCTCCTTGACCGCCGGAAAGATCAGCGGCATCCACCATGAAAATGATGCCCTTTATATTATGAGGCTTAACGATGTTTTCGAACGCGTGGTAGCGTAGCTTGCCATGTCCTGGAGTGTCGGCAAGTAGAAACTTCTTGTGAACTTTTAGAGACGGATCATTAGCGGATCGATATTTGGAAGAGCCTCTCTTTGTCGTAACTGGTAGTGAGACCTCCACGGACAAGGGTGTTTGCGAAGTCCGAGTCTCTACATATCGACCCTGTTCAAACTATCAAGGCGTCAGTATACTGCGAATGATGGGTTTGAGAAAGGTAAGAATACCAAAGTCAGCAAAGCAGTTTTACCTGCCCCACTAGGTCCCACAAGCAGGAAAGATGGGAGAGTTGTGGTGGACGTTGAGCGGTAGATCATCAAGTGCAGGAATAGTGGTATTGATAGTACGACGATGGCCGTGATAGCTATCGCCCAAGGCGATGGGGCCATACCTGCGGAAAGCCAGCTTTGCGGGTCTGCCCAAGCCATTATTCCACGCTGATCGAATTTGATATCTTCGTGGCCCAGGATATATTGTTCGTGTTGTGAAGTGCAGCTCACATTTGGACCCTGTTGAAGGCGGTTCGGCGAACCGAGGACTGCGGCTGAGGTTTGGCCGCAGCGCCTCTCATGAGCTTCCCAGGAGTATTAATAAGGCATTAATCTCTCATCGAAAGCACACCTGGCAAAATCAGCGCCGAAAGTCGTACAGAAGTGAGAATGGCTTTCAGCAGTCTAACACCTCGGTCTCGTCGACTTCCACTGGGGTGATGAGCTACGAGTATGAAGTCGAGGTCTCCCTCTCCGAGCGCTCCTTCCGATGCAGCGACCCCCCTAAACCGAAACACCGCCATGGCGATACCACAAGCAAACAAGAGCGGTGTCGATGGCGCTGTCGAGCTAGAGCAGATGAAGCCATCCGAGGAAGAAGTGAAGCTGCCGCTGCATGAGGATATCATGCAGTTAGCCATGCTGGGCGAGATCGGTCCCATCCAGACTTTGATTGACGAGGGCAAATACTCTGCAAAATACAAGGACAAAGAGGGCATCACTGCGCTTCATGTGAGCTGCTTATTCCCACTGAGATATCTGGCTAATGCATGGGTGTTTTTAGTGGGCAGCCATAAATAACCATTACGCACTGTGCCAATACCTCATCGATGCTGGAGCAGAACTCAATGCCAAAGGCGGCGAATCTGATGCCACTCCTGCAATGTGGGCCGTTCAAAGATGTCATTACTACATCGTGAGCCTTTTCTTGCAGCACGGAGCCGACCCTCTGATCACAGACGCCCAAGGCTTCAATATACTTCACTTGGCTACGCATGACGGCAATGTCTTCCTCTTGATCTATTTACTTCAGCAGAACATCCCAATAGATGCGCCTGATCCTCAAGGCCATACCAGCTTGATGTGGGCAGCTTACAAGGGATACCCGGCAGTGGTAGATTTATTTCTACGGTGGGACGCCAACATCAACAGCAGGGACAACGATGGCCTGACGCCACTGCACTGGGCTCTGGTCAAAGGAAATTCTGCTTGCATACAAAAGCTCATTGAATACGGATGTGATCGATTTGCGGAGACTAACGAGGCAAAAACCCCTGCCATTACCTCCGAGGAAATGGGGTCTACTACAGCATGGCACCGAGCGCTGAGAGAGTGCGGCTTTCGAAATGATGGTTCCGCTAGAAAAGTTCCCTTCCCGTTCACCTCGCTGCTTGGCAAGCGCAGCTTCTACAATAGATTCTACTTCCTCTCACCCTTCTTGCTCCTCTTTATCTGTTTCTTTATATTTAGTAGGGTGATGGTCTTTGCGGCACTAATCCTGTCCGCGCTGTTTGCGTATACCTTCCAGTACACTGTCCAGTATCTATTACAATGGGCTCCTTCAGACATGAAGCATATTCACAAGACAGTAAGCGCTTCCTTATGAAGGAGCTTGACATTGCAGTACTAATCGCATATTAGCCATATTTAGCGGGAGTTTTCGCAGCGAGTCTATTTTGGGTTGGTGTACGATGGATTCTGACAATACTTCCTTGTAGGCCTCTAAGACCTGCCGATTTTGTTGCCTCTGACCATACACAGCTACTTACATGTCGAACCCTTTCGCTAACCTACTCTTCTTGCTACCCTTCGGTCTTTGTGCATATTTCTATGTTCTTAGCATGACCGAGGATCCTGGTTATGTCCCGAAACCAGCAAGCCGAAGCCAACAGAAGGGGATCGTGGATGAACTCCTTAGCCTGTGGAAATACGATGAACAGAACTTCTGCGTCCATTGCATGCTTAGAATGCCACTGCGAAGCAAGCACTGCAGGAAGTGTAATCGTTGTGTTGCGAAACTTGATCAGTGAGCCTTCTAAGCTTTCGTTGTGAGTGTACACACTGACATTTCAGCCATTGCCCTTGGGTACATAATTGCGTAGCTGCGAATAACCTTCGACATTTTGTAATGTATATCATCGGCCTAGAGATCGGTATCATACTTTTCATCTATCTATCTTGGAGTTGTAAGTACGACCTTTTCAATCGAACCTCCTACTATACTAATGTTGTAGATCTGAAACAGCTCTCTGCGCCTATGGAAAAGCAGTGTTGGGCACCTTCTGAAGACATATGCTCTTATGCCCTTCGTGACCCGTTCACCGTTACTGTAACCGTCTGGGCCTGCTTTCAGCTGGTGTGGGTCACAATGCTTCTCATTGTGCAGTCTGTACAGGTTGCCAGAGCCGTGACCACAACTGAGAGCATGAGAGGAAACGTGCATCACAATTCGAAGGCAGCAGAAGCGGCTACGGCAATGATGACATCTGGTACGACAAGCATGAGTGCTGCTCAGCTGACCGACACCGGTATGGGTCCCGATCCAGCTATCCCTGGTCATCGGCCGCGACATCGTCAACGGGAAGGTTGCTTTGCGCAATGGAAGAAGCTACTCGGCCTAGACACTTTTGTCGCAACCGCGCAGGGCACAGCGGGGTCGCGAAGACGAGGCAACCCATTTTCCCGAGGAATTCTTACCAATTGTAGAGATTTCTGGTGCGACTCCGCTCCATATTTTGGAAAGAGAGATACTGGATCCGCAATGCTTGGGGGTGAGATGGTCAATTACACCAGAATGTATGAGACTCCTTCACGAATGAGAATGCGGCGTCCACGGCAGGATGCCGAGAGTGGAATGTATCATAGTGTAGGCACCGATGATGCTGTTTAGCGTGGAATCTTTGATGAGCTGTCTGTTCAGCTATTTCCAGTAAATCAGATGAGTTTGCGGCTGGCTATTGCCAGTTCCTATCTGAAAGCTGCTTTTCATGCAGGGAGGGAATGCTGCGTAATTCAGACATCCCCTTTTTGACCATGATAGACTGTACACCACAGGGCATGGGCCAACGCTTAGCGCCAATATTTCGGTCAACTGGAGATCGCCCGAGCGAATCACCCGGAAAGTCCCAATGTGTTCCCCGGGCGGCTCAGTCCGCTAATTGAAACCCCCCAAGCCTTACCTGCAGGCCCTAAAATTGGTGGGGCCAGAAATATTGACTGTATCGTCCTCCATAATGTCACTATCTTTGATGTGTACACTGTCATTAACGCCACTGGGATGTGTTGCGCTGACACATACCACGTACTCAAAACGCAAGGCGTGACGTTGATTATGGGCCGCGATGTCTCCCTTCGATAAAGGGCCCTGAGCTGCTGTGGTACTCGCACGGTAGTACATTCTCTCTCTCTTGCTGATTTATGTCTTAAAGTCGTTCACTTTGATTGTTCCTTGATCCAGCACCATTGTACAGTACCACAAACAGATCTCCTTCAGCTCACGACAACGCCGATATGAACGAGACAAGGGCCAGAGCTTTCCGCTTGGTACGCCAATTAATTCATTCCATCCTCACGGAACTAATCCTTGTGGCAGCTGAAACCTCCATGCGTCGAACTGAGTCAGGTTGCACTGCGCTTTCAAGGGAAGAAGGCAGCACCCAAAGACGTCGTAATAGCCCTAGAAAGCTTGCACCAGACACTCAAAGATGTCACCCGGCAAGACTACGCCCTGGATGGTAAATTGGCCGAGTATGTCTTCTTTCCACTCTCTCACATTTTTCGAGAGAATAAGACAATTCCCGTCCGAGCGACCGAGCTCGCACTTCAGTGCCTTCAAGTATTGATTTCACGCGGCTGGCGGAACTCGATTGCTCCAGATTTGGCCAAGCAACTTCTCATACTATTGGGTTTCCTGGCTGGCGGAAGCGCTACTGAGGGAAAAACAAAGGACGTCAATGAAGAGTTGGCAGCAGCGGCATTCTCATGCTTGGGTAGCTTGTTCCGAGCCTCGGATGCTGCCGGCCTCAGCAGTGACGGCTCGGTTGATGCCACTAATTTTCCTGTTCTCGGACATACTGTTTCCGTACTACTGGACGGCGTGGGGAGCGGTCCCTCCATCAAAGTACGGTTAGGAGCTTTGAGTGCCTTGGATGCTTTGTTGTCGAGTATTTCAGATAAGGAGGCCTTGAAGAGTTTCTTCCCCGGAATGGTGTCAGCCTTGACCAAGCTGCTGTCAGCCGGCAGTCGCTCTAAAGGCTCCTACAGAACCTTGCAGGGTAGCCTTGATGTCTTGACCAAGATCATAGTGAAGGTGGTTAGCGACCATACGAACCCAGAATTGGCGCCATCGGAGTCGGGCGGTCAAGTTGCGACTGTACCTTACGATCGTAAGGATAGACCGAAAGACTCATGGCCAGAAGTAACGTCTACGCAAGTCAAGCTTGCTCTCGCGAATGTTCTCCTTTTACGATACCATGAGCAGGTAGAAGTTCGAAAGGCATTATTTCGACTCTGCATGTCAATACTGGAGAGATGTCGACGGTCGCTGCCTCAATCTGTGCCGATGATGATTGAAACCTCGGTCATAATATGTACTCAAAGTTCCATTGTCGATACTATCGAGCTGTTGGACAATCTCAGAATTGTCCTTACTACCAATTCGGAGCTCTTGGAAAGTCTCAAAAGCACTTTACATGACTGGATTGTCACTCTACCCAGAGTGATGCAGTCAAATGATGACACCCCTAAGAAGCGAACGGTGGATCAGATATCAATAGCCTTGGAGATCATTAGCGCTCATGGCACAGTCTCAGACGTCTTGAATTACGCGATGATCAGTAATCTAAGGGCAAGTGTCTCCGCCTTTCTACAAGCTTCTGCATCCAAGACAATCCAAGACGTTGCAGAGTCAGATGTGGAGATCGATCAGGCATTGCGCGTACATCAGGCAAAAGAGGTGTCCGTGATCTTCCCTGAGGTCATGTTCACCAAGATCAGTCAATCTACTACCGTCGAGGGGCTTCAGTCCCTTGCAAACAAAATTAGCAGGTCAACAATAGCAACGACGCTGCAGCGCGACGTTATTGAGACTCTGAGAACGACGTCCGGCGATGAGCAGATCGCCACTCTTTGGCTGGCTATTCAAATGCAGTCCAAGCACGAAGCTGCCTGCAACGACTTTGATGTTTTTCTGAATCCCAGTGCTGCCGATCCGGAGCAGAGCAACCCAGTCCTTGACGATCTGTACGCATTTTCTCTTGCGGTTCTCTCAGAACAAACATACACCACTGAAAATGACTGGCGCCATCAGGCCCTCTCCCTCGAAGCCATTGCGCTCCAAGCTCAACAGCAACGTCAAGACTTCCGTCCTGAGCTTGTGGACGCCTTGTATCCCATCCTCGAACGCATGGGTTCTCCGAACGCCGCACTCCAACGACATGCCGTTACCGCCCTCTCCATCGTCTCCACCGCCTGCAGCTATCCTACCCCTAAAGACCTAATCATCGAGAACGTCGACTACCTCGTCAACGCTGTGGCCTTAAAACTCAACACCTTCGACATCAGCCCCCAGACACCGCAAGTCCTGACAATGATGATCAAGCTCTGCGGCGCAACCCTAATCCCCTACCTCGACGACCTCGTCGAGTCCATCTTCGCAATCCTAGAATGCTACCACGGCTACCCCAAACTCGTTGAGCAAATGTTCAGCGTCCTCAACGCCATCGTCGAAACAGCCAACAAAGCCGCTTCTGCCACCGCCATCACCGAAACCGCAGAACCTCTTCCCCGCATCCAAACCTACAAACCCACCTCCCTCGCCTCCCTCGCCTCCCAACTCCAACAAGCCCGAATTGAAAATCCCCACCTCGACCCTCTCCCTTCCCCACCCCCAGAAACCAACCCCTCTCCCTCCTCCCCACCAGAAGAACCCCCCCAAGCCACATCCACAGACACCCCCTCCCCCCTCCCCTCCCCTCTCCGCACCATCTTCTCCATCACAACTCTAACCCAACACCACCTTCCCACCCCCTCCCCCCCCCTCCGTCTTCTTCTCCTCAACCTCCTCCCCCCCGCCTTCTCCCTCCTCGCCCCCCACACAGACAACCTCCTCCCCCTAATCCACGCCCTCTGGCCCGCCCTCATCGCCCGCCTCTACGACCCCGAAGCCTACATCACCACCGCCGCCGCCGCCGCCTTGACCGCACTCTGCAAAGCCGCAGGCGAGTTCCTGGCTTCGAGGTTTAGGGATGAGTGGGAGAGGATTGGGGGGTTGTGGGCGAGGTGTGTGAGGGAGGCGGGGGTGGAGAGGAGGAGGATGGGGAGGGTGGGGGGGTTGCTGGGGAGGAGGGAGGGGGCGGGGGGGGGGTTGGTGTTGGGGGTTGTGGAGTGGGTGGGGGTGGGGGGGGGGATGGAGGAGGGGGTGTGGGAGATGGTTGAGGGAGGGGCGGGGGGTGGGGGTGGGAGGGAGGGAAGAGAGGCGGATATGGGTGAGAGGGGGAGGGGGTTAATGGAGGGAAGGGGGAGGGAGGTCTTGGAGGGGTTAAATGCGGATATGCTGTGGTTGGTTGAGGAGAGGGAGAGGGTGAGGAGGGGAGGGAGAGGGCTGGAGAAGCTGGTGGTTGAGGGGGTGGTGTTTGGGGATGTTGATTTGTGAAATGGCTCGGGGAATCAAAGATGGTAGCTTAGTGCGTATGAGCCGAGTTGGCCATGTTTATTCGAATAGTGTAGGATATGAAGCGAAGCATGTCTGTGGTGCACTCTCGAGAAGGTCTCGAAAAGTCTGTTTGAATGCGGAGCGAAGCATCTCCAGCATGTTTGATAGATGGGAGTGGAGCATTATCATTGCATACTATCTGAGCCTCTCTGAGCAGAGGTTTCGAATCGAGAGGGTGGAATGGATGGCGTGAGCCAAATCTTGTACAGCAGCAGAAAGCAAGGAGTCAAAGAGCCACAGATTGCAAGCAAAACCAAGGCCTCGGGGATCGGTCGAGTTTGTCGAACGGAATGCCAGATTGAAGCGGTCTATTCCTCCTCGGACTCGTCTTCGTCGCTCTCGGCATTCTCGAGCCACTGGAGGAAGGGTTCGGCAGCCTTGCGGACCTTCTTGCTTGTTGAAAGTTCGACGTAGCGCTTGCTCGCCTTGGGGCACCAAGCCTTGAGGACGTCCTCCGAGATGAGATCCTCTTGGTAGTAGGCTAGAAGGATCTTGGGCACCTGAGGAATCAGCTTGGGGTGCTCGTTGCCGACGAAGCGCTCGGTACCGCCGAGGAAAGCCTTCTCATGTTTTTCGGAGGTGATCATCTGTACAGAGAATTAGCGAGATATTGCAGAAGCTACAGGGGGAGAGACATGCCTTCTTGAGCATGCTTGAGCGCTTGGGAATTTGGACGACGATATCCTCGTCAAAGATGGTTTGGGCGAGCACAGTCAAAGTTTTGTGCTTTTCTTCGATGCCGAGATCCTTGGCCTTGACATAGATATCAACATCGTCCACGTTAGCAACGCCACCTTTATCTTTGGCGGTCTCTATAATCCAGCTACCAAGCTGATCGTAGGAGCTTGTGCCGTTCTCGCCCTCTCCGTCTTCATCAGCCTCATCGAACACGAGCTTCTGCTTGAGGTCATCTGGAAGCTCCTTAGCGCGAGCTTTGACTGCCTCCTCGGAGACGTCGAAGGCCCAGACATCATCTTTGATCCCCGGCTTGTCGTTTAAGTCTTTGGCCTCAGCATTGATACGGCGGGTGAGCTCGTCATCGCTACCAGCTTCAAGAGCTACATCGGCATCCTCTTCGGCTTCGGCATTGTCGGAGTGGCTGTCTCCAGAGCCTCCATGTCCATTTCCATTCTGTTCAGCGTCGCCGCCATTCTCTTTCGCTTTAGCTCTACGAGCCTTCTTCTCAGACTTATCTTTCTTGCCCTTCTTTGGCTGGTTCTTGAGTATGAAACCACTCAACTTCAAGCGAAGGTCGACATCCGAGCGCTGGCCGCAGGCCTTGCAGTCTAGTGTAATGTGCCCATCCTTGATCTGCGTGTCCGTCTCTGGATTCTTGCATTTCTTGCAGAGAACGAACTTGGATATGTACCCATCGAGATAAGTCTGAAGCTTGGAGGCTTCGTGGGCGCCGTTAATGATCCATCGGTCATCGGCTGGGCTGGTGTTTGTCTGGGCACCGAGCTCAAATCCGAAGTACTTGATCAGATCTACGGTAGAGTCAGCATCACATCCCGCCACGTGGTTTCGGTTTGCATACGAGGTGGGGGTCGACTCAATGAGTGAGCAACGCTGCTGAGATTGACAATGACGGTCTTGATGCCGTTACCCTTGCCTTCCACCTTGGACTGCAATTTCTCCATCTTGTAGCGGTAGAAGGGGTCGGCGACATCCTGGTTATCTAAATTAATTGGCTCCAGGATATACCAATGATAGACTTACCCGACGGATGTTGATAGTAGCCATGATGACGATGAGTCTTAATAGTGGCTAGAAGTAATCAAAGATTCGGACGCCGTGAAGAGAGATATAGGACCGCCGAATGGTGCCGACAAAGACATGCGTAGATCCAGGATGCTCGAGAAGGTTTCTGCAAAGGCTGCAGAATCTGGGACGTGCGGAAAAAGGCTAGCCGTTGGACCTTGAGTATTGACTACAAGGTTTCCGCAATTTGCGAAATTTTTGCAGCTTAAGCGGCGGATGGTGTCTGAAGGGGTTGGCGCGGGACGAATACATATACAACAATCTGATGATCCTGCGATACGATGTATGTAGAAGAGTAGTGTAGCCTTGGGCGGAGACGGCGAAAAAGTTGGAAGTTTGAACGTAGCAAAGCTGGCAGCTTTGTATAGCTTGCAGTGTGTTTGCAACAGCGTCTCTGAGCTGGTGCTCAAATGTGTGATGTACGGCCTGTTTGGGCTTTTTGGGGACGGATGATGACGGGAACATTCAAGAGGACGAGGAGGAAAATCATCACGAGTAAATCTAGAGGCATTCGGTTCGCGCTAAAGCGCTAGTTTAGCGGCAACAAGCACGTGCATGACACCTGAGTGTTGGTACATTTTCTGCATCCCATCTTCATGATTCTAATCATTTCAGAAAAACTCTCCTTAGGAAGGCATTCTGCACACTGACAAACAGACAATTGAAAGTCACGCCTTATAAGATATATATATCCTTCTGTAGATGCCCAAGCAACAACAATATGAGCGGGGAAGAATAGCAAGGTAGATCCTTTCCGAAACAACTGAGACGAGAGAACCTACCGTACTCGGGAAGCTTGGGTCTCATCTTATTCTTCTCGCTTCATGACATGGTTTACCTGGGTTTGGAGAGGAGGGTGATTTCTTAGTGCAAGAGCATAGAAAACAAGGTCATTCCGTACCTTTGGCCAGGAGACTTATCCCGTGGAGCTCATAAACTGTGATAGCCTGTGTTCGCATGACGCTTGGAGACATATTGAGCATTACTGAGGCATTCTATTCCTTTGGTCGGACCCTTCGATGGGCATCCTGTCAGTCAGAATATTAGGGACCATGTCATTGTGATTCCAGGAGCAGGAAAACGTGGTGGTGAAGCTCCTAAGTCAGATCTCATATCTGTGCTAGAAAAGCCTTGCTAGGGCCTGTCAGCACACAGCACTGCATGATTTTGGAGTCTTACAAGTCTGGTTTGCATCAGTCATCTTACTCCTTCATCTTCACTAGCCATCAATCTCGGACCTGGCATTGCGAGGCCACCCACGCAATTGAGTGGTGAGCATTCTGCCTATCGCATCATTTAACTTCTTCTTGACCACCTGGCGAATCCTGTGGGTCGTATCGTGTCTCATTGTATACGACCTGTCGCCAACAATATCTCAGTATCTGGCCAGTAATTTTAGATTGACGATTGCCTACGAAGATGGCAGTCGATTATTCCCTGTACCTGGTGACGGACTCTACAGCAGCTGTGCTCGGTAGCAAGGACCTGCCTGCTGTGGTCGAGAGTGCTGTTGAGGGTGGTGTTACAATAGTGCAATATCGGGATAAAACGAGCGAGACAAAGGATCTCATCCTCCTGGCTAAACGCTTACATACGATAACCAAGAAGCACAACATTCCCCTGCTAATCAATGATCGGGTGGATGTGGCGCTTGCTGCTGGTGCGGAAGGTGTCCATATAGGGCAGGATGACATGGGTGCGTATCTCGAACTCAAATAGCTTTCCTTGATTCTATTGGGAGGCTGTCATAACCTTGGCATCGATCTCGTACTCACAACATACACAGATCTGGGCACAGCACGTCGACTCATGGGACCGAATGCGATTATTGGTGTGACCTGCAGCTCCTTAAAGGAAGCATATGCAGCAACAATCGGCGGAGCAGATTATCTTGGAATCGGCACCATGTTTGCTACTCCAACGTAAGTGGTACATGATGATCTACTTCATCAAAGGCAGCAGGCTGACGCTGTTATAGTAAAGAAAACACCAAGTCAATCATCGGACCGCAGGGCACAAAGCACATCCTAAAGGGCCTTTCCGTGCAGGATAAGAAAATTTCAACAGTTGCCATCGGCGGCATTAACGAGTCCAACGTGCAGCGTGTCATGTACCAATCTCGTTCAACCTCCAAGGGACTTGACGGAGTGGCCGTGGTCAGCGCAATCATATCTGCGCATGATCCCAATGCCGCAGCTCAGCATCTGCGAACTCTGATTGGGAAACTTCCCTCATTTGCAACGATGAAGCCGGACAATTCAAAAAGAGTGGACATATTAATTAGTAAGGTACAAGATGCGGTGCTTGAGGTGGGGAGGTGCTCTCCTCTCTGTCACAACATGACGAATCTGGTGGTCCAGAACTTCGCCGCCAACGTTGCGCTAGCTATGTGAGCAGTCTCTCCCAGGTACTACCACGGCACATCGCTGACACGTCAACAGAGGGGCGAGTCCAATTATGGCCAATTATGGCGAGGAAGCCGAAGATCTAGCGGAGCTGAAAGGTGCTTTAGTCGTTAACATGGGTACCGTTACCCCAGATGGGATCTCCAACTACCTTCAAGCGGTAAAGGCCTACAACGCGCAGGGTGGCCCTGTACTCTTCGACCCGGTCGGTGCTGGCGCTACCAGAATTCGAAAAGCAGCTGTCAAGTCACTGATGAACGGAGGGTATTTCGACGTAATCAAAGGCAATGAAAGCGAGATCACCACTGTATTCGGAAAAATAGCTCAACAGCAAAAAGGAGTTGACAGTGGCGGTAGCAACACCTCAGCCCAGGACAAGGCTCGTCTAGCCAAACAGCTTGCTGCTCGAGAACAGAACGTTGTCCTTCTAACAGGAGCGACCGATTACTTGAGTGATGGCGAGCGTACATACGCCATAAGGAATGGAACTGCTTATCTTGGCGAGATCACAGGCAGCGGTTGCACCCTTGGGACCACCATTGCAGCTTTTCTTGCCGTACAGAAAGAAGACAAGCTGCTTGCTGCGTTGAGTGGTGTTATGGTGTTCGAGATTGCCGCTGAGCAAGCAGCCCGGCGGTCAAGCGTTCTGGGCCCTGGAACCTTCGTGCCGGCCTTCTTGGACGAACTGAGTGGTATCATGAAGCGTCCGGCGCTCGACAATTGGTCATGGCTTGCAGCAGCCAAGGTCGAGGAAATGGATGTCTAAGTAGTCCGCGTGCATGCGGTGGATACATGTATCTAATGGAGGCTCTACATATTCTACAAGTCACTCCAATCCCTTGTGACCACCGATATTGGTGGCGTAAGCCAGATAACGACCTAATTGCGTAGAGAAATTTACAGCAAGAATTGGTGCTGCTCCTTCTTGATAGTCATGAAAGAACGTATCAACGGACTATCAATAGGCTGCACGACAGATAACGACCCACCACAGCTTGAAAGGCGAACCACCAAGCCATATGCCTTATTCGTGCAAACCACCCAATAGGGAGAGCTCGAAGCCCAAGTAGATCACATACGAGGAATCCCAATAACAATATATGACCCTACCCTCCACACTCATTCGCCCTTCCCACTAGTGACCCTCTCCCTCTCCCACATCTCAACCTCAAACTCCACCTCCCCCTCCCTCTTCACCCCACCCACCCCCTCCACCCCACACCACTCCTCCAACTCCCCTTTCCCCCTCTTCCTCCATCCCCCCACCCCATCCCCATGCCCCTCCCCACCTCCCTCCCTCCCCCCAACCATCACCCCCCCCGGAAACCACCGATCAACCTCCCCCTCCCACCCCACCCTCGTCCACAGCACCCGCTCACACGCCCCCATCCCCAGCGCTTGCTCATAGATACTCGCCCCCCCAATCACAAACACCCTGCCCACCCTCCCCTCCCACTCCTCCTGATACTGCCGCACCCCTTCTTCGATACTACTCGCCGTGATAACCGCCGTGTTGGCCGAAGGCGTGAAGGTGGTGTGGGTGCGAAAGGCGGGCGAGCGGGAGATTATGATGTTGATGCGGGATTTGA